>Ga0209061_1000025_pt1 | contig 525120 bp, 496 predicted proteins | sample Coa_R1_10_FD_187157 | JGI IMG/M metagenome (GOLD analysis project Ga0209061, IMG submission 187157) | Surface soil microbial communities from Centralia Pennsylvania, which are recovering from an underground coalmine fire - Coalmine... | ecosystem: Environmental > Terrestrial > Soil >... | reverse complement strand
CGCAGCATCGTCTCGAGCGGACCGATACCGAGCCCGCCTGCCATGATCAGCACCACGCGCCGGCCGGCGGCATCGATACCGAGCTCGTGCCGAGCTTGCGCCTTCGGCGGAATGAGCGCAAACCGCGGATCGACCGGAATGCCGGTAACGCGGACGCGCCGCTCATCGACTCCGCGCTCGACGAGCGCGGCGCGCATTTCCTCGGTCGCGACTGCGTATGCATCGATGTTACGATAGATCCAGAAGGGGTGCACGACATAATCCGTTACGACACCGATGACGGGCAGCGACGGATCGATCGTGCGTTTGTAATGCGACATGATTCCGCACCCGAACGCGTGCGTGCAGACGACGCAGCATGGCTGCAGCCCCGCGATCAGGCTCTGGAGATTGCGGGCCGAGAGCATGCCGAGCCAGTTGCGAAGTGAACCCGGCTCGCGCGCCCGCTCGACGCGATCGTACAGGAAGCCATAGAGCGACGGCAACGTCTTGACCATGCGGATGTAGCCGTCGGCGGCAACCCGCGAAAACAACGACACGGCGTATTCGTACGCGTCGACTATCCTGCCGTCGAGCGCGTGCTCACCCAACGCAAAAGCCACCGCTTCGGCAGCCGACGTATGTCCGACACCGACGCTCGCGGACAGAAAGAGAACCGGTCTGCTTACGGCTCTTCTCCTTCTTCGCGCTCGGTTTCTTCGGCCAATGCGAAGAAGTCATCGAGGATCTCTTGCGCTAGCTCGTCGTCTTCCACGATCGTGCCCGAGGCCGTAGTCACGACGAACTCGTCTTCTTCTTCACTGTATGCAACGGCATAGGCGGTCTTGTCTTCGTCTTCGACCAGGCCGACGACCTCGAATTCCATTTCGCGGCCATCTTTTGTTTCGATGACGAAGGTCTCCCTGAGGTCGAGCGGGGTACCGCCGTCCAGCGGAACGTGCGCCTCACCGTTGCCGTTCATACTTCAATGCTTCCCGAGGTACCGTGATACGTTGGCTTCGTGCTCCCGGAGCGTGCGCGCGAACGCATGGTGTCCATTTCCCTCGTAGACGTAGTAATAATAATCGGACTTTTTGGGATGGAGCGCTGCGAGGAGCGACGGGAGCCCGGGATTGGCGATGGGAGTCGGCGGCAGCCCGGTGTGCAAATAGGTGTTGTATGGAGAATCGATTCGCAGGTCCGCTCTCGTAATCTCCGTCTTATGGTGTCGAAAGGCGTATTCGATCGAGGCGTCGACTTGGAGCGGCATGCCCTTCCGCAGGCGATTGTAGATCACCCCCGCGATGAGTGCCCGCTCGTCATCGGCTTTGGCCTCGCGCTCCACGAGCGATGCAACGGTTACGATTTGTGGCAGCGTGTAGCCCAAGCGCTTTGCATCCGCCAGCGCGTCGGAAGGCAGTTCTTTGCGAAATTGGCCGACGAGAATATCTGCCGCCTGTGACGGCGTCGCCTTGAGTGGAAAGAGATAGGTGCTCGGAAAGAGGTATCCTTCCAACCCCTTCGTTCGCACGCCGCCCAGCTCGATGCTCGTGCCGCGAAAATACCGGTCGTATGCCGCAGCCGCTCCCAAATGATGGGCTGCAAGCGCACGTGCGATTTGGGCCGCGGTGTAGCCTTCGGGAATTGTCACCCACGTCGCGACGAGGGCCTGTCCCGCGACGAGCTTGTGTAAAACCTCAGCCGTGTTTTCGTGAGGCGCGAACAGATATTCTCCGGCCTCCAGCTCCCGGTCCAATCCCGTCAAGCGCAGGAGGATACGGAACGCAAGCGCGCTTTTGATGACGCCGCGATCTTGCAGCATGCGCGCCACCTCGGCGGAGCTGGAGCCACGAGGAATCACGACGTCCGCGGACGCAACGGGTAAGTGCCTGTCGCCGTAGGTCATTTGATAGAACCAGCCGGCCGCGCCGAGGACGACGGCGATCGCGGCCGCGAGGAGGCCTGCAAGCGCGCGCTTCATCGCCCTCTCCGGCGCGCAAGGTAGGTGTCCAGAATGAGCGCAGCAGCGAGCTTGTCCACGACCTGCTTGCGTCGTTTGCGTGAAACGTCGGCCGTCAGCAGCGAGCGCGTCGCCTGCGCGGTCGTCAAGCGCTCGTCGACACGCTCGATACGGCCTTCCCATCCCTTGGCCAGACCTTCGACGAACCGGTCGATCCGCGCCGATGCTTCGCCCCGCGTACCGCGAAGCTTGATCGGATCGCCGACGACGATCACCTCGGCACCTCGTTCCCGCGCAAGCGCCACCACGCGCGCGATGTCCGAACGGAGCTCGCTGCGTTCGATGACCTCCAGCGGCAGCGAAAATGTCTCGCTGGGATCGCTCACGGCGACGCCGATACGCCGTTCGCCGACGTCGAGCGCGAGCACGCTCATCGCGCTTGCGCCAGCTCTTCGAGAAATGCCGACGCTTTGGCGCGCCTCCCCAGGTGGTACGTGACCAGCGCATCGACCGCGCGAGCAACGCCCGGAGCGGCCATCAGTGCGGCGCGCGCGCCGCGGGGCGCTGCCAGACCCCGCAAATTCTCGATTTCCCCGGAAACGAGGCGGCCGGCATCACCACCCGTATGACATGCCGGGCACACCAGACCGCCGCTGGCAGGATCCAGCCACGCCTCATGCTCGAGCCCGCCGCCGCAGCGCACGCACGTGCGCAATTCGGGCAGCAGGCCCAGCACGTCCAGCAGGCGCAGCTCAAAACGCGTCAACAGCGCGCGCGGAACGGCGGAGGACGCCAGCGCGCGAACCACGCTGCGCAGCAGCGTGTAGATTTCCACCTGCGCGAAGTCCGGCTCGCAAAACGCGTCGATCAGTTCCGCAACAACGTGTCCCGCCGCAAAAGCACCCGGCTCGACGACCCGCTCCCATTCCGAATGCAAGATCGCCGCGCTCGTAATGACGTCGAGCGAGCGGCCCGCGTGCAGCGTCAATGAGGCTTCGGTGAGAAACTCGAGGCTGCCGGCAATGTGGCTTTTAACACGTCGCACACCCTTCGCTACCGCATCGAGCTTGCCGCGCGAACGCGTGAACAGCGTGAAGATGCGATCCGCTTCGCCTAGATTGCGCCTCCGCAGCACGAAGGCGTCGGTCTTATAAGTGCGCCCGCTCAAGCGTCTCGGCTCCGAAGGCATCAGGCAACAGCTCGCGCAGGGGCACGTCGTCGCTCTCTTCGCGGACGATCAAAATCCCCTCGCCGAACTCGGCTATTGCCTGCCGGCACGCTCCGCATGGCGAGATGCGAAGCCCCTCGGGGCCGACGATCGCGAGGGCCGTGAACGACCGGTGGCCCTTTGCGATCGCAGAGAACAGCGCCGTTCGCTCCGCGCACACCGACAGGCCGTACGACGCATTCTCGACGTTGGCGCCGGTCACGATCTCGCCGTTCGCACACAGCATCGCCGCGCCGACGCAAAATCCGGAATACGGCGCGTACGCATGCGAACGCGCGCGCCGCGCCGCAGCGAGAAGGTCAGCGGCCTGGGATATCTGCGCCAACCGATTCTCCCGCGTCGGCGTGAACTTTTCCGTTGAGCAGGATGCGAATCGAAAGAATCCGCCGGTTCCGCATTCGCTCGACGCGTAAGCGAACGCCCTCTTCGGCGGCGATCTCCTCACCTTCGTGTGGCAGCCGCCCGAAGCGCCCGACCGTATATCCGCCGATCGTCTCGAATTCCTCATGCGGCAGGTGCGTGCCGAGCTGCGCATTGACGTCTTCGATGTTGACTCGCGCGTCGACGATGGCTTCATGGTCGCCGATTACTCGAATAGGCTCTTCCTCGCCCACGTCGTGCTCGTCGCGGATCTCGCCGACGATCTCTTCGAGAATGTCCTCCATCGTTACCAGCCCGGCCGTTCCGCCGTACTCGTCGATCACGATCGCCAGCGTAAATTTGTCGCGCTTCATCTCGCGCAGCAGCTCGGAGACTTTCTTGTTTTCGGGCACCATAGCGACCGGCCTCATCAGCGAGCGAAGCGGCACCGATGAGATCGTGCCGTTTGCAAGGGCGATGAGCAGCTCGCGCTCATGCACGACGCCGATGATGTTATCGACATTGTCTTCGAAGACGGGCAATTTCGAGTAGCCTTCCGAGATGACGAGATCGAGGGCCTTTCGCGGCGACTCGTGCACGCCCACGCAAATCATAGAGGGTCTCGGCGTCATGACTTCGCGCACGATCGTGTCGCCGAACTGGATGACCGAGTGGATCATCTCTCGTTCTTCTTCTTCGAGAACTTTCTGTTCGGCGCCGACGTTGACGATCGTTCGGATGTCTTCTTCCGTGATGAACGGACCCTGCATGCTCGGATGGATGCCGAACGGCCGCACGATCACATAGGTGATCGCGACGAAAACGCGATTCACCGGCGTGAGAAGCCAGGCCACCCGCTCGAGGGTTGGTGCAAGGATCACCGCCCAACGCGCCGCGTTCGAGACGGCGATCGTCTTCGGCACGATCTCGCCCGCGAGCAGAAGCAGCACCGTCATCAGCACCGTCGACCAGATGGCTGCGTGGGGTATGCCTTGGTGGATGAAAATCCACGTTGCCAGCGAGTCGGCCGCGAGTAGCACGATCGTGTTGCCGATCAGTATCGTGGCGAGCAAGCGGCTGCGCTCTTCGAGCAGGTGCAGCGCCGAGCGGCTGCCGCGCACGTTATGCTCGACCATCCCGCGGACGCGAATGCGCGAAACCGATATCAGCGCCGCCTCGGAAGCAGCGAAAAAGGCTGCTCCCGCAACGAGCAGGACCAGCGCAAGGATTTCCCAGCTCAGACCTGCCGGCATCCCTTTCCTCGACCGCTAGCTTTTACGGTGTTGGCGCCGGCTTAGGACTGCCCGGTAGTGGGTCGGTACTCAAGGCCGATAGTATACCACGTGTCGCCGCCGGGTCCCTCAGCGAGCTGAGCCGGCTTGCCAGGCCAGGAATGCACCGGCCGCTAGCGCGCCGGTCGCCGCGATCAGCACCGCCCCGGCGGCGGCGTCCTTGGCCACCTTCGCCAAGGGATGAATTTGCGGCGACGCGAGGTCCACGAGCGCTTCGAGCGCCGTGTTCATGACTTCGAACGCCAGCACGACCGCAATCGTGAGCGCGAGGACGGCGAAGCCGCCGGCCGGCACGTGAAGCGCCGCGCAAACAATCGCGGCGGCGATTCCCAAGGCGACTTGAACGCGAAGGTTCCTTTGCGTGCGCCACGCGTGCGCTATGCCGGCGAGCGCGCAGCCCAGTGCTTTCACGCGTAAGGCCAAGGCATGCCGATTGCCGCGGCCAGACGACGCTCTTCGCGCTCCATCTGCGCGCGCTCGCTGCGGCGGTGATGATCGTGGCCCAGCAAGTGGAGGATGCCGTGGATCAGCAGCCGCTCGATCTCGCGGCGCAGCGTAGCGTCGTACGCGGCGGCTTGGCGCCGCGCGCGGTCAACGCTGATGATGATATCGCCGAGCAGTCGCGGACTTCGCGTGCCGCCCGGCGCCGGCTCGAGCGGAAAACTCAGCACGTCGGTCGTGCGGTCCCTTCCCCGATACGTTCGGTTCAGCGTGCGCATTGCGGCATCTCCGACGAGCACGATCGAAACGAGCGCATCGGGGCAGCCTGCCGCCTCCAGCAGACGCTGCACGGTCTTCTTCAGCGTCGCCGTTCCGATCGTGCGTTTACGGACGCGGCGACTTACTGCGACGGGCATAGGCGCGAACGATCTCCGAGACGAGCGGATGGCGCACGATGTCGTCCTCGGTCAGCTCGACGATTTGAATCCCTGCGATCCCGGTGAACAACGCGGGTGCATCGATCAGCCCGCTGCGCACCCCGGGCGGCAAATCGATCTGCGTCACGTCCCCGTTGACGACCATCCTCGAACCGTTCCCGAGCCTCGTCAAAAACATTTTGAGCTGCTCGTGTGTTGCGTTTTGCGCCTCATCGAGGATGACGAAGGCATCCGACAGCGTGCGGCCGCGCATGTACGCCAGCGGTGCAACCTCGATCGTCCCCCGCTCGAGATGTTTCGCGACGACCGTGTCATCCAGGAGCTCGCCGAGCGCGTCGTAGAGCGGCCGCAGATATGGATCCACTTTTTCGCGTAAGTCGCCCGGCAAAAAGCCGAGCTTTTCGCCTGCTTCGACCGCCGGCCGGGACAGCACAACACGGCTGACCTCGCGAGCGCGCAAGGCGCGCGCGGCCATCGCAACCGCGAGAAACGTTTTACCCGTCCCAGCCGGCCCGATGCCGAACGTGAGCGCCGCACCGGCGATCGCACGGACGAATTGTGCTTGGCCGCTGGTTCGCGGACGCACCTCGCGTCCGCGATGCGTCGTATATAGCGTCTGCGGTATCGGCGAGCCGTCTCGCTCGACTTGCGCGGCCGCAAGGGCGACGTCGTCGGGCGTAAGCGAGCTGCCGCCGCGCGCCGCCGCTTTCATCTCGTCGAGCACGCGCATCGCGCGGCGAACGGCCGCCTCCTCCCCACTGACGTAGACGCGGTCACCCTGAACGCGGAGGACGACCGGAATGAGCGCTTCGAGAGCGGTGAGATTCTGATCGAGCTGCCCGAAAATCCGCAGCGGATCTGCGGGGGTACCAAGCTCGAAGACCTGTTCGCTGCTGATCTGCTTGACCGAGCTGATCCTCCGGCGGTGCGTGACCTACAGGTCACCAGACCCCGGTTTCGCGCAAGAGGTTCTCGCCGCGCAGCGCAACGGGCCGGCTCAGCACCTCCGCCGCTACCAGCGAGTGCAGCAGGCCTAGGCGCGTCGCGAACAGGCGCAGCGCGGGCCGCTCCTTGCGCGCGGGCGCCGCGGCCACGACCGCAATGGGCGCTTGCTGCGGGCTCTCGGCCGGCACAACGACGGAAACGACGTCGGTCATGCCGACGGCGCGGATTGCGCGGGAGGCTCGGGCTTGACGCCGTCCGAGATCGCCGCCCGCATCTCCGTGTCCGCCTTGATGTTATTCATGCGGTAATAGTCCATGACGCCGAGGTTCCCGGAGCGAAATGCCTCCGCGACGGCCAACGGAACCGAGGCTTCGGCTTCCACCACGCGCGCGCGCATGCGCTGGGTCTCCGCCTTTTGCTCTTGTTCGGAAGCTTGCGCCGCGTATTGCCGTTCGGCCGCCTTGGCTTGCGCGATCCGCCGGTCGGCCTCGGCCTGCGAGATCTGCAGCTCCGCACCGATGTTCTTGCCGACGTCGACGTCGGCGACGTCGATGGAAACGATCTCGAACGCGGTCCCCGCGTCCAGTCCCTTGGAAAGCACGGTCTTGGAAATCCGGTCCGGATATTCCAGCACTTCCTTGTGATCGATCGCCGCGCCGACGGCCGCAACGACGCCTTCGCCGACTCGAGCGATGATCGTGGGCTCGCCCGCGCCGCCGACATACCGCTCCAGATTGCTGCGCACCGTGATGCGGGCCTTGACATTGAGCTGGATTCCGTTTTGCGCGACGCCTTGGAACGTCGGCGTTTCGATGACCTTCGGATTCACGGAGGTTTGCAGCGCCTCCAGGACGTTGCGCCCCGCCAAATCGATCGCGGCTGCGCGCTGCCACTCGAGCGGAATCTGCGCACGCTGAGCTGCGATCATCGCGAGCGTCACGTTATCGATATTGCCGCCTGCCAGCAAATGCGATTGCAATTGATCGACCGTCAGCGGCAAACCGGCCTTGCGGGCGCGGACGAGATTCGTGACGATCGCTCCCGGCGGAATCCCGATCAGGCGCATGCGAATCAACGAGACGATCGAGAGCGGCACGCCCGCCGCAATCGTTCGTATCCACATCCCAAGCGGAAAGTAGTACAGAAAGATCATCAGCCCGATGATGATCGCAAGGGCGATCAGGCCAACGGCAACGTCCGTCCCGATCATGTCAGCTCCTTTGGTTTGGCGGAAGGAAGTTGCACTGCCGTGCGAACGAAGATGCGCGCGCCTTCCACACGCGTTACGGTGACCGCGGTTCCGGCGTGAACGAAATCGCCTTCCGTCAGCACGTCGATGCGCCGCCCATCGATTGACGCCACGCCCGCGGGACGCAAGTACGAGATCGCAACTCCGGTCTTTCCGACGAGATCGCGGTAGTCACCCGAGGCGACGTAATCCGGGCCCTGCTGCGCGGCCAAACCGATGCGGCGCAACCATGCGCTTTCCGGGAACGCGCGAGAGGCGAACCAAAATGCCAACGCTGAGAGCACGATCGCAATGGCGAGCGCCTGCGCGGTCACAAACACGAACGGAATGCCGCCGAAGGCCAAAAATACGGCGCCGATGAGCGCCAGCGCGCCGGCTATTCCGGAAATACCGTGCCCCGGAAAGACATGCAACTCGAGCATGATCAGGACGATGCCGGTCAATCCCAGCAGCACGACCAGCACGTCGCTGAATCCGGCATACACGTGCGAGCCAAAAAAGAGTGCGAGCGCGCCGGCGCCCACCGCTCCCGCGATGCCGTGCAGAGTTTGCAGCTCGATGAGGAATCCCAAGATGCCGAGCGAGAGCAGCAATCCACTCACCTCCGGATTGGTGGCGAAGCGCGCCAGCCGCTCACCGAGCGTATAATTCGCCTCAACCGTCCGAGCCCCGTCCAAACCCAAAAAATGGCGCGCTTGCATCTGCGTGCCGGCAAGCGCGTCCGCAAAGTGGGCACGGACGGCTTCGTCGGCGGTGAGGCTGAGAATTTGCCCCGGGCCCTTGTACGGTGGTACGGCAAGCGACGCATCGACCATCCCGGCTGCAATTTCCGGATCGCGATGCGCCCGCTGCGCTTCCGATTCGAACTCCGCGCGCAGCGCCGAAACCGTCTTGGGCGTCTTCGGTATCGGCTCGGCCGCGCCGATGCTCGACCCGGGAGCCATGACGATTTTGTCGGCGGCCAGCGTCACCAGCGCCCCCGCAGACCAGGCGCGTTCCGAGACGTACGCATAAACGGGCACGGTCGAGCGATAAATGCTGTCGCGGATCTCGGTCGCAGCGTCGACGAGGCCGCCGAACGTGTTCACGTCCAGCAAAATCGCCTTGGCGCGAGCGTCTCGCGCCTCCGCGACGGCTCTCGACACCAAATGCGCCATGCCGGTGTCGATCGTGCCGTGGATGGGCACCACGACGACCTCCTGCGTCGCCCCAAGAACCGGGGCAATCGTCAGGCCCAACCCTACGACGACGGCCGAAAGCCAAAGCCACCGCACGCTCCTTGCTACCCGGCTCGACGGGCCCGAGTTTCTCGGGATGTCAGCCCTTGAGCTCTTCGCCCACGATCTGGGCCACCAACTTGCCGTCAGCGACCCCGCGCAGCTGCGGCATGACCGCTTTCATGAGCGCGCCCTGATTGCGCGGCGTACCCGTCTCCAGCGAGGCTCGAACGAGCGCCCGGATCTCATCGGGCGTCTTCTGCCGGGGAAGGTACGAGCGCAAAATCTCACGCTCTTTCGCTTCCTTATCTGCCAGCTCCAGGCGGCCGGCCTTGGTGAACTCCTCGATCGAGTCGCCACGCTGCTTGACGGCCTTGGCGATGACCTCGAGCTCTTCGCTTTCGGAGAGATCGTGGCCGGCCTCGACGCGCCGGTACGAAAAACCGGAGAGCGCGGACCGCAATGTCTCGCGGCGCAGCGCGTCTCCGGCTTTCATCGCTTCCTTTAGATCGGCGCTAATACGATCGCGTAAGCTCAAGCGCGACGCTTCCGCGCGGCCGCCGACTTCTTCTTGCGGCGAACGCTCGGCTTTTCATAATGCTCGTGCTTGCGCGCTTCGGCGAGGACTCCGGCTTTCTGGGTGGCCTTCTTGAAGCGGCGCAACGCGCTCTCGATCGTCTCACCGGGCGCAACGCGAACTTCCATGAACAACCCTCCCTTCTTCCGGCGCGCGAAAATGGCGGCCTCGTATCAAACGGACAGTATACAAGCTCATCAGGGACGCGTCAAATCCGACTCATCCCGGCGGCCACGTCATATGCCGCCCCGCGAGAACATGCAGATGCAGATGTCCGACGGTTTGTCCGCCGTCCGGTCCCTCGTTGACCACGACGCGGTAACCCGCGCCTTCACGCTGAAAGCGCACGCCGATTTCAGCCGCCGCGCTCAGGAGCCGCGCCTTCAGCTCGGGAGAGGCTTTCGCATCGAATTCGGACAGATGCTCGGCATGTAAGGTCGGCACGACGAGGACGTGCGTCGGTGCCTGCGGCCGCAGATCGTGAAACGCGACGACGTGTTCATCGCGCAGTACTTCGCGCGCCGGTATTTCCTTCCTGACGATCTTGCAAAAGATGCAGTCGTTCGCGTCTGACATTATCGCTTGGGATACATCAAGTCGAAGTTGATTTCCGAATCCGGCCGAGGGATGACGCCGCCGATGTCGGCCTTCATCGCAAAGGGCACCGTCGTGTGGACCAATGGAATCGCGGGGACTTCATCGTGGATCAACTTCACGGCTCGAGCATAAATCACCGCCCGTTTGCTCTCGTTGAGCGCGCTCTGCCCTTCGAGCATGAGCTTGTGGTACCGTTCATCACGCCAGAATGAATAGTTCTGGCCCCCTTTCACCGCCGAATCCTCGTCCAGCAGCGGATAGAGGAAATTGTCCGGATCGCCGTTGTCCCCTGTCCAGCCGATGAGGCACATCGGGTGCTCGCCGTTTTTGATCTTGCTCAGATAGACGGCCCACTCGAAAGGCGCGAGCGTAACGTTGATGCCGATTGCTTTGAGGTCCTCGGCAATGGCTTCGGCGACGCGTTGCGGCTCCGGCATGTACGGTCGCGGAGCAGTGCCGTAATACAGCTCGGTGCTGAAACCATGCGGGAAACCCGCAGCCGTGAGAAGTTTTTTGGCCTTCGCGACGTCGTGCGGATATGCGTGCACCGAGGGATCGTCACCGATCATGCCGGGGGGCAGCCATTCGTTTGCGACGCTGCCTCCGGTGGGGTAGAACGCGCGCACGATCGCAGGGACGTCGATCGCATACGCAATCGCTCTCCGGACGCGTACGTCCCCGAACGGCTTCTTGTCCATATTCATGGCCAGATACGAGACGTTATTCGACGGTTGGCGATAGATTTTTATATTCTTGTTCTTTGCGAGAGTTCTCGCATCGTCGGGCCGCAGATCGGAAAGCCCGTCGATATCGCCCTTTTCCAGCTCGAGCACGCTCGTCGCCTGATCCGGAATGTCTCGGATGATGACCGCTCTGAATGCCGGCTGCGCTCTGTAATACGGATTGGCACGCAGCGTTATATGATCGTCACGCACCCATTCCGCCAGCTCGTAGGGCCCGCTGCCGACGGGATGACGGTCGAATCTGACGATGTCGGCTTCGATCGCCGCAGGAGAGCCGATTGCGAACGACGGCATCGCGAGGTTGCGCAAGAACGGTCCGTACGGTCGCGCCAACTTGAACGTCACTTTGCGCGGCGAATCGACACGAACGTCTCGAATGAGGCCGGGAAATCCGCCAAATTCGGTTTCGTAGTACGAAAACTGGTAGTTCCCCCGGTACGGATTCGATGTGAGCCGCCAGCGGTCGAAATTGAATTTCACCGCCTCGGCATCCAGCGGCGTGCCGTCGCTGAATTTCAGGTTCGGGCGCAGCGTAAACGTCCACGTCTTGCCGTCGCGGCTGGTTGCCCAGCTCTGTGCAACGTTGGGAACCACGTGGAACGTGCCGGGCTTGAAGCCGACCAGCCCCTGCAAGATCAGCGCCGTAACGTTCAACGACAGACCGTCGGTTGCAACCGCCGGATCGAGGTCTACCGCGTCCTTGACGCGCGCAAACACCAGCGTCCGCGGCGTCGCAGCCGGTGACGGCATGACGGCGGATGCCGGAACGAGCAGACATAACGCCAGCGCCAAAAAGGGCTTCTTCATGCTGTTCGTATTCTAAACGCCCAGGTTCGCGACGCCTTGTTGCCCGGGTCGCGGCGCGCAGCAGCTGACGGCCGATGGCCCGAGACCGGCAAGCATAAGCGCAAGCTCATTCGACCGCGGCTTCTGCGGCGGCTTCCCGGTAGACATCCGCAACGGCTGCCGCGAAGCGATCCCACGTGTAAGCCAGTGCAAGCCTCTTTCCCTCGGCCGCGCGCGAGCGAAAGCGCTGCGGCGCATTCGCGACTTCCTGCAACAAACCGCTGAGAGCATCGACGTCATGCGCCGCAAAACGCTCGATGAAAGGCGCAAACATCTGGGGAAATGCTTCTTCCGCAGCCAGCACCGGGACTCCGCGAACGAGCGCCTCCAGCACCGGCAAGCCGAACCCTTCGGCCAGCGACGGCTGAACGAGCGCCGCAGCGCCGGCAATCGCCGAACCAACATCCGCGGGCGAGAGCTCGCCCAAAAACCTCAGCCTGCGCCCATGCCGCCGCGGCTCGGCGCCCAAGTCGCTTTCACCCGTCAACGCAAGGTCGAGTGCTACGGGCGACGGCAAACGTTCCCACGCCGCAAGCAGCGTCGGCAAATTCTTGTGTGCGCGATGATTGCCGACGTACAGCACGTACGGGCGCTCCGACGGCCGTGCCGGTGCGGACAGCAGCTCGGGATCGTATCCGAGCGGGACGACGCGCACGCGCTCCGCCGGCACATGGAAAAAACGCGCGCAGTCGGCGACGGTCCGCCCGTCTCCGACGATGATGCGTGCGGCTCCCTGCAGAAGCCGCCCGACGAAGAGTTTGTAATAGACTGCGGTCGCTCGCGAAAACAGCTGCGGCCAGCGCATGTGGATGAGGTCGTGAACCGTCACGACGTAACGGCGAGGAAGCACGACCGGAGCGAAAATGGTTGGGAAATGCACCAAATCCGCACGGCGCGACGCAAACGGAATCTCGACCTGTTCCACGAACGAAAAAACCTCGCCGCGCGCCACGGTGCGCAATCGGATGTCCGGCGCAGCCGAGGGAAGCCGTTGCGCGAGGTGCCGCACGTAGGCCCGCATCCCCGCCGACATGCGCCGGGTTTCGCGCGCGTCGAGCAGGACCTCGATCATAGGTAGCGCCGATACACGCCGGCGGTTTGCGCCGCGCACCGATCCCAGGTCAGCTCGTCGGCGACAGCCCGGGCGCGCCGCTCCAGCTCGCGCGTGCGGTCGTCCAGCGCAAGCTCGAGCGCGCGCGCCATCGCGTCCGCATCCCCCGCAGGAAAGGAACGTACCAAGCCCCGCAGCGGCGACGGGATCGCATCGTCGCACGCGACCACCGGCACGCCGAGCTTGGCCGCCTCGAGCAAGGGCAACCCGAAGCCCTCGCGCAGCGCGGGATGGGCCAAGACGGCGGCGCCCGCGATCCATCGCAGGACCGCGGCGTGGTCGAGGTCCCCCAAAAACACGATTTGCCCTGCCATCCGCTGCGCGCTCGCGAGCGCGGCGTCCGGACTGCCGGTGAGCACGAGGTCCAGTTCGCGCGCGGAGTCGACCCGGCGCCAGGCCTCCACGAGCGTGCCGAGATCCTTATGCGCACGCCGATTCCCGGCGTAGATCGCGTATGGTTTCGGATGCGATGCCGGCCGCACGTCCGCCGCATCGACGCCCAAGGGAATGACGGCGATGCGTTCGGCGGGCACGCCGTAGAAATGCCTGATGTCCTCGGCCGTAACGTCGTCGTCCGTGATCACGCAGCGCGCGCGCCGCGCGAGGCGCCGCACGACCGCGCGGTAATACCAGCGCGCGCGCGGCTTCGTCCACTGTGGGTAGTGCAGGTCGATCACGTCGTGAATCGTTACGACGTATGGAGCGGGAATCAGGAGCGGCCCGTAGGGTGACGGCACGTGGACCAGCCGGGGTGCCGCCTTCGCAATCCACAGCGGCATGCCGACCTGCTCGTCCCAGTCGAAGTTGTCGCCTTGGCCGAACGTCGCGAACGATATGTCGGGCGCAACACGCGGTATGCGGTCCGCAAGCTCCCGCGCATACTGCTGCATCCCGACCGACATATGGCTGGTTCGGCGCGCGTCGAATGCAACGTCGAGGCGCCTCACACGCTGCGCGCGCCTCGCCGCAGCGCTTTGCATTTGACCGCGACCGGATAGAGGGCCGACCAAAATGCCAGGTAGACGCCGCGCCAACCCGCGCGTAACCCGCCGCGCGGTCCGAGCAGCCACAAGAAGTGCGGCAGCGCCAGCGCTGCGCTGATTGCAAGCGCCGTGCGGCTCGGCGGCAGACCTTCAGCTTCCAACGACGTGTATCGCGCGAATTTGCGACGGTAAGCCGCGCGATCGGGATATGAGTCGTGGAAGAGAACGCCGCCCAGCTCCCCGACGCGTCCGGCCGTTTCCCAGCGCTCGTGCAGGGCGGCCAAGCCGCCCGCGGCCGGATGCGCGTGCAGCGCGGAGCGCCCCGTGCGAAACATTCGGATCAATCGCTCGTTCGACCATCCCAGCGCCTGCACCGGCGCGCCGCAAAAGCGCGTCACCCGGCGGATGCGGTACGCATCGATGCCGTCGCGCTCCGGATCGGCTTCCTGCAAAGCCGTTCTCAAGGCCGCGTCCAAGCGTTCGTCGGCGTCGAGCATGAACGTCCAAGGCGTTCTGACGGCTGCCGCCGCGAACCGGCGGGCGTCGACGAAATCGGTCCAGGCGCGCTCGATCACGGTCGCCCCGGCCTCGCGGGCGATTTGGATCGTTGCGTCTCGCGAACCCGCATCGACGACGAGGACGCTCGGACCAGGCGGCAGCGATGCCAGCGCAAGCGGCAAGGCACGCTCTTCATCGAGCGTCAGGATGACGACGGTGATCTCGCCGAGGTTCAGGAGTGCGTCAATTGCACGCCGACTGCAGCCGGCCGTGGACTGTGCGCCAACGCCGCGCCGACGAAATCGCGATATAACGGCGACGGTTTCGTCGGACGGGACTTGAACTCGGGATGCGCCTGCGTCCCGACGAACCACGGATGCACGCTGAGAGGCAGCTCGATGACTTCGACGAGCGTCGTCCGTCCGATGATGTGGCGGCCCGAAAACACCATGCGGTGTTCCTCGAAGAGCGGCTTGTACTTATTGTTGAATTCGTAACGATGGCGGTGCCGTTCGCTGATCTCGAGCGTGCCGTATGCCTTTGCGGCCAGCGATCCGGGTTCCAACACGCAGTCGTATGCACCGAGGCGCATGGTTCCGCCTTTGAAATCGAGATTGCGCTGGTCCGGAAGAAAGTCGATGACGTTGTTGGGCGTCGTCTCGTCCACTTCGGTCGTCATCGCGTCCTCGAGACCACAAACGTTGCGCGCGAACTCGACACATGCGAGCTGCATGCCGTAGCAAATGCCGAGGAACGGAATTTTGCTCTCCCGCGCATACTGTATCGCGCGCAATTTGCCCTTGACGCCGCGCGCACCGAAGCCGGGCGCCACCAAGATACCGGCGGCACCGTCTAGGACGCGCAGCCCCTGTTCCTCGATCGTTTCGGAATCAACGCGAACGATATCGACAGCGGTGTCGTGGAAGATGCCCGCATGGTGCAGCGCTTCGTTGATCGAGATGTACGCGTCTTTCAGCTCGACGTACTTACCCACGAGCGCGATCCGAATGCGATGTCGCGGGCGATCGATGCGTTCCACCATAGCCGCCCAATCCTCGAGATCGGCGGTTTTTCGCACCGCAAGCCCGAGCTTCTGTACGACGGCTTCGGCGAGGCCCTCGGATTCCAAGTTGAGCGGCACTTTGTAGATGCTCGACGCATCCACGTTTCCAACGACCGCGTGCGCCGGCACGCCGCAGAACAGCGCGATCTTATCCTTTAAGTCGCTGGTTATGCGGTGATGCGAGCCCGTTCGAACGACGATCGCGTCCGGCGAGATGCCGATGCCGCGCAGCTCGCGGACGGAGTGCTGCGTCGGCTTGGTCTTGAGCTCGTCCGCCGCCCCCAAATGCGGCAGCAGCGTCAGATGCACGTACATGACGTTCTCGTCGCCGACGTCCTGACGAATTTGACGAATCGCTTCCAGGAACGGCAGCGATTCGATATCGCCGACGGTGCCTCCGACCTCGATGATGTACGCATCGGCGGATTGTGTCTCGGCGACGCGCGTGATCATCGCTTTGATCTCGTTGGTGATGTGTGGAATGACCTGCACCGTCGCGCCGAGATAGTCGCCTCGACGCTCTTTCTCGATCACGGAAGCGTAGATCTGGCCGGTCGTGACGTTGTTGCGGCGCGTGAGGTTCTCGTCGATGAACCGCTCGTAGTGCCCGAGGTCCAGGTCGGTCTCCGCGCCGTCCTCGGTGACGAAGACCTCGCCGTGCTGATACGGATTCATCGTACCGGCGTCGACGTTGATGTACGGATCCAGCTTCTGGATCGAGACGGATAGGCCGCGGGCTTTGAGCAATCGCCCGAGCGAGGCCGCCGTTATCCCCTTCCCCAGCGAACTCACGACGCCGCCGGTGAAGAAGATGTATTTCGCCATTACGGGATGGTAGCGTTCGCTCGAGGGCGGCGTCCAGCCTGCGGCCGCCGAAGAGCGTCCGCATGCACCGACCGTATCCGACCACGATTGCCGGCAGCCTGCCCAAACCCGCATGGCTCGCCGAGCCCGAACGGCTCTGGGCCGATTGGCGGCTTTCGGGCGAGGAGCTGCGCCGGGCGATGCACGACGCAACCAGGATCGCCGTTGCCGAGCAGCTGCGCGCCGGCATCGACGTCGTCACCGACGGCGAGCAATCCCGGCAGCACTTCGTCCACGGATTTCTCCACGGCATCCAAGGCGTGGACTTCGGAAAGATGGCGCGCCGCGGAATTCGCGGCGACCGCTACGAGGCGAACTGCCCGACGCTCATCGCCGAACCGCGAAGACGCTCGCCGATCCACGTCGACGAAATTCGCTTCGCCCGCAGGCTCACGAGCACGGAGCTGAAGATCACGATCCCCGGCCCGATGACGATCGTCGACACCATCATTGACGTGCATTTTCGCGATCGCAAGAAGGCCGCGTTCGCGTTCGCGCGCATCATCCGCGAAGAGGTCGAGGAGCTCGCCGCGGCCGGTGTCGACGCCGTGCAGCTGGACGAGCCCGCCTTCAACGTCTATTTCGACGAGGTCGAAGAATGGGGGATCGCGGCTCTCGACGCCGCAACCGCCGGCGTTCCCGTTCGCAAAGCCGTCCACGTTTGCTACGGCTACGGCATCACCGCAAACATCCAATGGAAAAAAGGCCTCGGCGAGGCGTGGGATCAGTACGCGCGCATCTTCCCGCTGCTCTCGCAGAGCGGCGTCGATCAAGTCTCGCTCGAGCTGGCCGGCTCGCGGGTGCCGCCCGACGTTTTGGGCCTCCTCAAGGGCAAAGACGCGGCAATCGGCGTCATCGACGTCGCGACCGAGGACGTCGAAACGCCTGAAGACGTCGTCGCGACCATCCGTTTGGCCGAGCGCCATCTCCCGCCGCATCGCATCTGGTGCTCGACGAACTGCGGCATGGCGCCGATGTCGCGCGACGTCGCGTACGCGAAGCTGCGCGCGCTGGGCGCGGGCGCCGCGCTGGCACGCGCTCAGGGAGACTTGGCGACGATAAAGCGAGGCATACCGGCGTAATCCTTGCGCGTCATTACCGCCGCGTGCGGCAGCGCGCGGCGGATCAGCGCTTCGAGACCCGCGATTGTCGGCGGCGCCGCCTCGAGGACGGCACTCCCTCCCGGCACGACGAGGTCCGGCAGCTGCGCTGCCAGGCGACGATAGACGTCGAGCCCGTCGTCGCCGCCGTCGAGCGCAGCGCGCGGCTCGAAGCCAACCGGATCCGGCGGCAGCGGAATGTCGCGGCTCGGAACGTACGGCAGATTTGCGACCACGCATGCGAATCGCCGGCCCCTCACGTCGGTGGCGGTGTCGCAGCACACGAAGCTGATGCGCTCGGCAACGCCGTGGGAGCCGGCATTGAGCGTTGCGACCTCCAGCGCATCGGCGGAGACGTCGGTCGCGGTCACGGCGAGCTGCGGCAATTCGGCGGCGAGGCTTATTGCGAGCGCGCCGCAGCCTGTGCCGACGTCAAGCGCCGAGGAGCCGGCACCGTCGCTCGAGCGCATCCGCAGCTCCTCGAGCGCGGCCTCCAGCACGTGCTCCGTCTCCGGCCGCGGTACCAGAACGCGCTCGTCGATGTAAAACTCACGACCGTAAAATCCGCACGCATGCGTGAGATACGCGATCGGCACTCCGCGCATGCGTTCTTCGAGCACCATCCCAAAGGCCCGGAGCGCATCGGGGTCGAGCTCGTTGCCCGCGTGCGCGATCAGCCAGCCGCGATCGCGGCCGAGGATCTCGGCCAGCAATTGCTGCGCATCGCCGGAAGCGGATGCGTGCACGGCTTGGGCGGAGTCTCTCGAGCGCAAGCGCATGGTGCCGACCGCGAGCGCGGCGGCGACGGTCATGCCGCCGAACCGGCCAGGAGGCGCGCCTTCTCGGCCTTTTGCAGCTCGGCGATCAGTCGCTCCATGTCACCGTCCAAGATCGCGCGTATATTGCCGAAGTTCTGATTGATACGGTGGTCGGTAATCCTGTCTTGCGGGAAGTTATAGGTGCGAATCTTCTCGCTGCGATCCCCCGTACCGACCTGGCTGCGCCGAAGACTTCCGACGGCTTCTTGCTGCTCCCGCATCTTGCTGTCGTACAGGAGCGCGCGCAACATCTGCAGAGCCCGCTCTCGATTTTGCAGCTGAGAACGCTCCTCGCTGCACGAGACCACGGTTCCGGTCGGAACGTGCGTGATCCGCACGGCAGACTCGGTCTTGTTGACGTATTGACCGCCTGCTCCGCTGCTCTTGAAGGTGTCGAACTGCAGATCGCCGGGCTTGATCTCGACGTCGACCTCTTCTACCTCGGGTAGGACTGCCACCGTTGCGGTGCTGGTATGAATCCGGCCTTGCGCTTCCGTCACCGGCACGCGCTGGACGCGATGCACGCCGCTTTCGTACTTGAAATGCCGGTAGGGCTCGCCGCCCTTCACCGAAACGACGACTTCTTTGTAGCCGCCGGCTTCGTTCTCGCTGGACGAAACGATTTGCGCGCGCATCCCGTGCCGTTCGGCGTAGCGCAAGTACATGCGCAGGAGGTCGGCGGCGAAGATCCCCGCTTCATCGCCGCCGGCACCTGCACGGATTTCGATGAACACGTCTTTGGGGTCGTTGGGATCGGTGGGAATCATGAGCAGCTGCAGCCGCTCTTCCAGCTCTTTGCGGCGCTCTCGCAGCGCGCGAGCTTCTTCTTCCGCGAGCGCGTGCAGCTCGGGGTCGCTGCGATCCGCGAGCAGCGCATCGTTGGCCGCGATCTCGCGAAGGAGGCTCTTATATGCTCGATAAGCAGCGACCGGCTCCTCGAGCTGCGCCCGCTCTTTGACGAGCAGCGTGTATCGCTCTTGATCGAAGGGTCGGCTCGAATCCGCGAGGGCCGCATCGATCTCATCGAAACGCTTGGAGCTTTGCTCTAACCGGTCGTAGATCACGCTCATATGGTTTGCGGCCGGGGAGCGGGAAAAGGATCAGCGCCCGTGCGCGAGAGGGCCGGCCAACCGGTCACGACCGATCCTCGCGAAGCGAAGGTTGCTCCCAAGGATGAGGCGATGACTATGCTTCGGCAGCAGCCTTTGCCGCGTCACGCGCGCGCCTGCGCGCGGCGGCTTCTTCCTTTTTCTTGCCTGCCGCGGCGAGGCGCTGATTGAACTTGTCGACGCGCCCGGCGGTATCCACCAGCTTCTGCGTTCCCGTGAAGAGTGGATGGCATGCGGAGCAGATCTCGACGTGAATCTGCGGGAGGGTCGACCCGGTCGTAAAGCTGTTGCCGCAGTTGCAGACGACGCGGGCGTCCGGATGCCACTTCGGGTGGATTTTCTCTTTCACAGCCCCACCATTCTATCACCGGCTGCAAGGGCACCCTCCGGCGCCGTTAAACTGTAGCGGGTCATGAGCTTTCGCGCGGTTTCCCTCGTAGGCGCGCTCGTACTGGCGCTTGCCTCCTTTGGCGTCGCGGGCGCGACGTATCCGTCCGACCTGCCGCCGTCGGCGATCACGCCGCAACCCTCGTCAACCCCCGCGCCGCCGCCACCGCCTCCCCGCAAACCGGCGCCTGCGCCGTCAGCCGCGGCACCGGCGACCTCCGGCTCGCCGACGCCGGCGCCGCCGCAATACACGACGCTCGACGGAGTTTGGGAAATCGAATTCCAAACGCGCAACCGCACGACGTACGCGCACTGGACGCTGCAGCAGAACGGGCAATCGGGCTCCAACGTCACCGGCGTGTGGAATCGCGGCGGAAAGCCGCCGAAGAACGTCCCGCTCACCGGCACGTTTGACGGCCGCCTCTTCAAATTCACCGCGACGGACGGTGACAAGCAGTACACGTTCAGCGGGTACGTCGAGAACTACACGGACATCGTCGGGATGGAGACCGACGGCAAGACGGAAACCGCATTCACGGCCGAGCATCGCAAGAAAGCAAAAGCGCTCGAAAATATCAATCCGGGCGGCATTCCGGGAATCACACCGTGATTCCGGAAGACCGCCGCTTCGGCTTTCGCACGCGGGCGCTGCATGCCGGCTCGCCGCCTGACCCCGCTACCGGCGCGCGCGCGCTACCGTTATACATGAGCACGAGTTTCGTGTTCGACTCGACCGAGCACGCGGCAGAGCTGTTCGCGCTGCGCACCTACGGTAACATCTACTCGCGCATCGGCAATCCCACCGTTGCGGCATTCGAAGAGAAGACGGCCAGCCTCGAGGGCGGTCTAGGCGCCGTTGCAACCGCGAGCGGCTTGTCGGCGCAGCTCTGCACGGTCCTCGCACTGGCGCAGGCGGGGGATCACATCGTTTCTTCGGCGGCGTTATACGGCGGAACCGTCACGCAATTCACCGTGACGCTCAAACGCATGGGCATCGAAGCGACGCTGGTTCCCGGCGGCGAGCTCGCCGCGATGGCGGCGGCGATTCGCCCAAATACGCGTCTCGTCTTCACCGAGACGATCGGGAATCCGGCCGGGAACGTTGCCGATCTCGAGCCGCTTGCGAAGGCGGCGCACGACGCCGGGGTGCCGCTCGTCGTCGACAACACGTTCGCGTCGCCGTACCTATGCCGGCCCATCGAATGGGGCGCGGACATCGTCGTTCACTCGGCAACCAAGTTCATCGGCGGTCACGGCACGGCGCTGGGCGGCGTCATCGTCGAGAGCGGCACGTTCGACTGGGCAGCCGGCCGCCATCCGCTGCTGTCCCAACCCAGCCCGGGCTATCACGACATGAATTTCGCGGAAACGTTCGGCGAATATGCCTTCCTGATGCGCGCGCGAGCCGAGGTGCTGCGCGACGTCGGCGCCGCGATGTCTCCGATGAACGCTTGGCTGATGGTGCAGGGGCTCGAGACGCTCGCGTTGCGCATGCGTCAGCACTGCGAGAACGCGCTGACGATCGCTCGTTGGCTGCGGGGACGCGATGAGGTTGCCTGGGTCTCGTACGCCGGGCTGGAGGATTCCGCGGAAGCACCGCGCGTCAAAAAGTACTTGCCCCTCGGAGCGGGCTCGATCTTCTGCTTCGGCTTGCGGGGTGGGCGCGAGGCCGGACGAGCATTCATCGAAGGCCTCGAGCTGTGGAGTCACCTCGCCAACGTCGGCGATGCGAAGAGCCTCGTGATCCATCCCGCGTCGACGACGCACCAACAGCTCACGGACGAAGAGCTCGCGGCGTCCGGCGTCACGCCGGAGATGATACGGCTTTCAGTCGGCATCGAAGATACCGACGATTTGATCTGGGATCTCGAGAACGGCCTAGCTGCGGCGCGCAAAGCCGCGCAGGTAGCGGCGTCGTGATTCTACGGACGATCGCGCAGCGGCGCGCACTGCTGGATCGCTCGCGCACCGTTGCCATGGTAGGCGCCTCTCCGAATCCGACGCGCCCGAGTTATTTCGTCTTCTCCTACCTGCGAACCCGCGGCCGGTTCGACGTCGCCCCCATCAACCCCACGATCTCGGAAATCGACGGCGTCCGAGCGTACCCTTCACTCGCGGCGTACGCGCGGGAGCGCGGTGCACCGGCCATCGTCGATGTCTTTCGGCGCCCCGATCAGCTCTTGCCGGTCGTCGAAGAGGCAATCGCAATCGGCGCCGCCGCGATTTGGTTTCAATACGGCGTCATCAATGAGGCCGCCATTCGGCGCGCGGATGAGGCTGGGTTGGATGTCGTCGTCGACCGCTGCATCAAGGTGGAGTCGGCGCGGTTCGACGGTGGCCTTGCGATAGGCGGGCTGAACACGCATCTGATAACGTCGCGCCGCCGCCTCGCCGCGCAGCACCCGAGCGGAGGGCTTCGCTGACGTCGTTGCGGGCTCGCGAAGCAGCGGCGCTGGACGGCCGGATTCTCGATGCGATCGGGCGCTGGGACCTCGGCGAAGCGGCATTCGACCGCTTGGCGCGCGATTTGTTCGCGCACCAGGTTCGCTACAACGCTCCCTATGCCGCGTTCGCAGCGGCTTGCGGTTACGGTCGGGACCGGCTGCCCGAAAGCTGGCGGCAGATTCCGGCGGTGCCCTCGCTGGCCTTCAAAGAAAGCGTAATGGCAACATTTCCTTCGTCCGAAACCGTCGTAGCGTTTCACACCAGCGGAACGACGGCGGCGACGAGCGGGAAGCATTTCTTCGAGCCAAGCTCCCTGGCGTTGTACGACGCGGCGCTCCTTGCGGCATTCGATCGCTTCATGCTGGATGGCGACCCATCGCTGCGCTTGCGATATTTTCTGCTCGTTCCCGCACGCGCGACCTCGTCGCTCGGATACATGATGCGGCGCGTCGCCGGCGAGCGCGGCGACGGCCATGAAAGAACCTACCTCGACGAAAGCGCCGATCGGCTGGACGTGGAGGCTTTCGTCGCCGAGCTCGAGCGCGCGCACGACGAAGGCGTGCCCGCGTGCATCGCGGGAACGGCCTTCGCTTTCGTCGCGCTCATCGATGCGCTTGGCGGCCGCAAGCTGCGCGCAGCTCCCGGCTCTCGAATCATGGAAACCGGCGGGTTCAAGGGACGCTCGCGAGAGATCGCTCGTGACGAGCTTTACGCGATGCTCAGCGCCTCGCTCGACATCCCCTACGAGCGCATCGTTGCCGAATATGGAATGACCGAGCTGACCAGCCAGTACTACGATGCACCTGCCTCGCGCGCGGCAGCGTCCCGCAGGAAGACCGGCCCGCCATGGCTGCGCGCACTCGTGGTCGGCTCCGACGGCAAGGAAGTGCCCGCCGGAGAGATCGGCGTGCTCCGGCACATCGACTTGGCGAATCGCGGCTCCGTAATCGCAATCGAGACCGAGGATCTCGCGCTGCGCTGCCAGGACGACGAGTTCATCTTGCTGGGCCGCGACGCGCAAGCTCCCTTGCGGGGCTGCTCGCTCGATGCCGAAGACCTTCGTGATTCTGCGCCGCTCGTGACACGGCCCTAGTTGCAGGCCGCTCATCTCGTTCGAGCCGTCGCTGATGCCGCGCGGAGATGGGCCGACGCCGATTTCCCGCCGCGCGCGCGCGCCACGAGCGCTATCGTTGCGCGCACGGGCTATAGCGCGCCCGTCGTCGAGCACGCCCTCGACCGCCTTTTCAAGCCGATCGATGCCGACGGGCTGGCAGACGCGATCGCCGACGAACTCGGTTCCATGGACGCGCTCGATCGTTTCGTCGAGCGCCATGGATCCCGCCGGCGCGCCTACCCGATCGGCAAAGTCGTCGTCATTTCGAGTCAAACGACCATCGGCGTCGCGCTCCTACCGGCGATCTACGCGCTTTGCGCCAAATGCGCGGTTCTCGTGAAGGACCGTGAGGACGCGCTCGTGGGAGCCTTCTTCGAGACCCTCGTCGAGGAGCTGCCGGCCCTCGCGTCAGCCGTCAAGGCGCGAAGCTGGCATGGCGGCGAGGACCTGCAAAGCGACCGTGACGTCCTCCTTGCCGACGGCGTGGTGGCCTTCGGGCGGGACCGGACGCTTGCGAAGCTGCGAGCGGCGCTGCGCCCGAACGCCCGTTTTGTCGGCTACGGACATCGCGCCAGCGTCGGCTACGTCGCGCGCACCGCGTTCGATGACGAAACCGGTGCGCGCGCCGCCGCTCGAGCGGCCGCGCGCGATTTGGTGCTGTACGACGGCGAAGGCTGCATGTCGCTGCACGCGCTGTTCGTGGAGCGCGGCGGAGCGATTCCTCCCGAGCGATTCGCACGAGTGCTGATCGATGCGGTGGCCGAAGCTTCGATCGAGTTCCCGCCGGGACGGCTCGACCCGAGAATAGCCGCGTACTGCACCGGCGCGACATTTCGAGCGGCACAGGGACGAGGCGACGTTTTACGCACGCCGGACGCATCGGCCACAATCGTCATCGATCCGCCGCTCGGCGAACCGCCGCCCTTCTTACCTCGCGTTCTGCCGCTCTACGTCGTCGATCAACCGCAAGAGTGCGAGGAGTACGTGCGCAGTCACGGGCTTCCGCTCGAGGCTTTTGCGGTGCTCGAGCCTACCGAACCGCTCGCAGAGCTCGCCGCCGGCTTAGGCGCCGTGCGCATCGCCCGTTTGGGTGAGATGCAGGCTCCCAGTCCAACCCTGCATCACGGTGGCCGCGCGAGAATCGTCGATTTCGTCCGATGGGTGGACGCATGAGTGAAGAGCTGGAATCCGTTCGCGGAGAGGTACCCGGACCCAAATCGCGCGCTCTCGCCGAGGATTTGCGCAACCACGAAAGCCGAGGCGTCACATATGTCGCAGACGATTTCCCCATTTTTTGGGAATCGGCGCATGGGGCCCTGGTGACCGACGTTGACGGAAATCGCTTCATCGACTTGACGTCGGCTTTCGGCGTCGCGACGGCCGGACACACGAGCGATGCGGTCGCCGACGCGATCGCCGCGCAATCCCGACGGCTCGTCCACGGCCTTGGAGACGTGCATCCGAGCCGCGTTCGGGTGGAGTTGCTGGCAAAGCTTGCCGCGCTTGCGCCGGGTGGGCTCGAGAAGAGCTTCCTTTGCTCGAGCGGTTCCGAAGCCGTCGACTTTGCACTCAAGACGGCGTATCTGCATGCAAAGCGCCCCGGAATCGTCGCGTTCGAAGGCTCCTATCACGGGCTCGCATCCAGCGCGCTCTCGGTCACCGGCATCGACCGGTTTCGCGCGCCGTTCGCTCCGTTCGTTCGCGGCGGCGTGACGTTCGCGGCCTTCGGCTCGCTGGATACGGTCGAACATGCGTTGCACGAGGGCGCCGGGACGGTCATCGTCGAGCCCATCCAAGGCCGCGCCGGCGTCGTCATCCCGCCGCAAGGCTGGCTTCGCGACCTGCGCGCTCTGTGCGACAGCCGCGGGGCCGTGCTGATCTTCGATGAAATCTACACCGGCTTCGGACGAACCGGCGCGATGTTTGCGTGCGAGCACGACGGCGTCGTTCCCGATTTGCTGTGCCTCGGCAAAGCGCTCGCAGGCGGCGTCCCACTTGCCGCAGTAATCGGCACGAGCGAAATCATGAACGCCTGGGAGCCGTCGCGCGGCGAGGCTCTTCACACGTCGACGTACCTCGGCAACCCTTTGGCTTGTGCGGCTGCGCTTGCCAATCTGCACGAAATCGAAGAGCGGCGGATTCCGTCCAAGGCGGCGCAGCTCGGCTCGAAACTCCACGCGCGTCTAGAACCGCTGCGCGCGCTGCGGTGCGTCGCCGACGTGCGGGGAAAGGGCATGCTTTGGGCGATCGAGCTCGACAATGCCGAGCGCAGCGTCGCCGTCACAAAAGAAGCGCTGCGTCGCGGCACCATAGTGCTGCCCTCCGGCGTCGGTGGAAATTGCCTCACCATCGCACCGCCTGTGACCATCGGTGAAGGACAGCTCATGCGAGCAGTCGATCTTTTGGAAGCAGCATTCCACACCGTCACCTGAGGAGATCGACCATCGTGGTATCGGCAACGGCGTCGTTGCGAGGCCGGCGAAAACGTCTCCGCGTGCCCATGGCGATGATGGGCCGAGTGTTTTTGGGAGCCCCATCCCTTAGCATGGCGAGCGCGCAGATACGGGACCGGAGCGCCTTTCGGAAATGAGCATCAGAGTCGGAATCGTCGGTACTGGATTTGGGGCCCAAGTTCACGCGCCCGCGTATCAGGCGCACGACGCCTTTGAGCTCGTCGCGATCGCATCGCCGAATCGGGCGCAGACGGTCGCGAAAGAGCGCGGCATACCGCACGCCTTTCCTTCCCTGGCGGCGATGCTCGACGGCGTCGAACTGGACGCAGTCTCTATCGCGTCACCGCCGTTCATGCATCGCGATGACGCGGTTTTGGCATTCTCGCGCGGCAAACACGTTCTTTGCGAAAAACCGCTGGCGCGCACCGTCGAGGAGGCCGAGGAGATCGTTGCGGCCGCCCGGCGCGCCGGCACCGCCTGCGGTGTCGCCTTCGAGTTTCGTTTCGACGCATCGCGTCAGGCGCTCAAGGAACTGGTCGTCAACCATCACCTCGGTCCGCTGCGCGAAATCGAATTCACGCATCTCACCACGATGCTGCGGCGCACGAGCGAGCGCAAGCGGGGATGGTGGTTCGAGAAAGCGCGCGGCGGCGGAATCATCCAAGCGTTCGGTTCGCACATGATCGACGCCGTGACGTGGTTGGCCGGACGTCCGCCCCTGAGTTACTCCGGCTTCTCGCGCACCGCAAACCCCCAGCGGCGCGATCCTGAAGGCACCTTCCGGAGCGACGTCGCGGACGGCATGTTCGCCCTGCTGGACTACGGCGACGGTCTCGTCGGCCGGCTCGCGCTCGATGCCACAAACGTCGTCAACAGCTCCACCCTCGCCGCCTACGGCGAAGATCGGACGGCTGCCGCGTCGGGTGAAGGGGCTGTCTGGGCCAAGCTCTTCGCCGTCGATGCCGAGGAGACGTCGGAGCTCGAGCTCGCTGCATCGCGCTACGATCATCTCAAGTCGGTTTTTGCGACCGTGCCGCATTTCGCGCTCTTGCTCGATCAGTTCGAGGCGGCGATCCACGGCAAAGCCGCTACCTTACCCACGCTCGAGGAGGCGCTGCTCGTTCAGCGCGTCATGAAAGCCGTCGGTTACGAACCTTAGCGCGCCTGCGCCTGAGAGCGGCCTTCCGACATGAACGGCGTGATCGGAACGCCGGCGTCTGCGCGCTCGAGATAGCGCCAAATCGCCGCAAGCGCCGCCATCCTCGCGCGCGCTCGGATGTCCGAACGATCGCCGGGAAAGTTGGCGCGATACGTGCGCGGCTCGCCGTCGGCGACGAGCGCGAACCAGACGAGACCGACCGGTTTCTCTTCCGTTCCCCCCGCCGGGCCGGCGATTCCCGTTGTGGCAATCGCAAGGTCAGCGCCGAGCCGCCGCCGCGCACCGCGCGCCATCGCGATTGCGGTCTGCTCGCTGACGGCTCCATGCTGTCGCAGCACGTCGGCCGGAACGTCGAGCATCGACCGCTTGATGTCGTCGCTGTAGGCGACGATGCTCCCGCGAAAGACCGCAGACGCTCCCGGTACTCTGACCAGCGAATCGGAGATCGAACCTCCCGTACAGGACTCGGCGGTCGCAATCGTTTGACGCCGTCTGGCGAGAGCGTGAACGATTGCACCTTCGATCGTCTCGTCATCAACGCCGAAAATTCCGTACCCGATGCGTTGACGGATCTGCTGCTCGACCGGCGCAATCATCTTTCGCGCGGCTTCCGGCGTCTCGGCCTTCGCCATGATCTTCACGTCGCAGCGGCCGCCGTGCGCGAGCACGGCAATTTTGGGATTTTCCAGCGTGCGGAACAGATCTTCGATGCGGTGGTCCAGCTCTGATTCCGGAATCCCGATGGTGTGGATCGTCCGCGACGTGATCGTTTGACGAAGCCCGAACCGCTCCACCAGCCAAGGGATCAGGCGCTCGTCCAACATCGCGTGCATCTCGCGCGGCACGCCGGGCATTCCGGCAACGAACTTTCCGTCGTCGCGCAAGGCGACGAAGCCCGGCGCGGTCCCGTGCGGATTTTCCAGAACGACGCCCGGTACCGGCAGCATGGCTTGGCGTCGATTGTTCTCGCTCATCGTGCGTCCCATTGCCGAAAAACGAGCCTCGATGGCACGTAACGACGGCTCGTGCAATTCCAAGCGCGCGCCGGTTGCTCCGGCGACGGCTTCTTTGGTGAGATCGTCGACCGTCGGCCCTAAGCCGCCCGTCGTGACGACGCCGTCGGCGCGATCCAGCGCGCCGCGCAGCATCGCTTCCAACCGCTGCGGATTGTCTCCGACCGAGTGCTTCGCGTACACGTCAACGCCTACGTCCGCGAGACGCCGCGCGATATGCGCCGAATTCGTGTCGACCGTGTGACCCAGCAACAGCTCGGTGCCGATCGTGACGATCTCAAGCGAAGCCATTATTTATCAGCGGACTCCGCGCGCTCGAACCATTCCGGATATCGTACGCTTATTTGCACCTCGAATCCCTCGGCCGCGTCGCGTCCGGCTTGCTTACGTTCCTCGGAATCCGGCAAACTTCGATTCACGTTGCGGCGGATGCGCAGCGCATCCAAAAATCTGGCGAATTTCGCGTCCAGCACCTGCTGAATCGCTTCCCGCCAGCGTTTGCTGACCGCCGGAGACACGCCGCCGGAGGAAACCGTGATTCGTGCAGGACCCGCCTTCGCGACCGATTGCATCGCGACGAATCCATATGCCGGTTGGTCGATGCAGCACAAAAGAAAACGCTGGCGATCGGCAAGGCGGCGCAGACGCGCTGAAAGACGCTCGTCGTGCGGCGTCGAGATCACGAAGAACGCGCCGGCCAGATCGTCGTCGCGCAAGCGCTCCGGCTCGCGGATCCAGCGTACGTTCGCGCCCGCCTCTTTCAGGGCGCCGACCTTCTCGAGCGCTTCACGGTCTTCGCTGCGGCCGATGACGACGCAATCGCGTCCTTCCAAATTCAAGCCCACCGGAAAGAATGCCGGCGGCAGAGGATCGGCGTTAATGGTGACGGACCGAGCCCGGCGATGCCGGGCCCCGGCGACGGTGCCGTTGCGAGCGCGAACCGGAGCCTCTGCGCAACGCGCCGGCGGCGCGGAGCTCGAGGTGGAGCACCTTGTTAATAATCGACCGGCCTCAGATAGAACTCGTTGATCGCCGTATTGGTCAACATCGCCGTCGTCGGCAGATGGCGCTTCCAATGCGTCGAGTCGACGCGGCGGCGCACGAGACGGACTTCTTCTATCGCGATGCCCATGCGAGCGATTTGCTCGTCGTCGAAACCCTGCAGGATCGCTGCGAGGATTGCGTCGGCATTGCGATACGTGATCCCGAGATCGCCTTCGTCGGTCTGGTTCGCCTCCAAGTCCGCGCTCGGAGCCTTGTCGACGATGGCCAGCGGAACGCCGAGATAGCGTGCCAGGTCCCACACTTGCGTCTTGAAGAGATCGCCGATCGGATTCACCGGCGGCGTGTCGTCGGCGTGCCACGTGAAGTAGCCCATGAGCCGCTCCGTCTTGTTTCCGGTCCCGATCGGAAGCGCCGCGAGCTTGGCAGATTGATCGAACAGAACCACCATGCGCACGCGGGCCATCACGTTGCCGCGGCGGCGCGGATCCGCATCCGGTTCGAACTGCAAGTAGCCGTCGACGGCTGCAGTGATCTCGATCGTGCGCTCGTGGATGCCGAGTGCGTCGATGACGGTCTGCGCATCGGCGAGCGACGACGGACTCGACGTCTTGTAGGGCATGCGAATGGCATAGACGTTTTCAGGTCCCAAAGCTCTCGCGCAGAGGAACGCGACGGTTGCCGAATCGACGCCTCCCGAGAGGCCGAGAACGGCTTTGCGGATGCCGCGCCGGCGCACGAGCTCGTCGGCCAGGAACGCTTCCAGCCACCGCGCCGTGACCGCGGGATCGCTTTTCGCGGCTGCGTATGGATCCGGTCGCGGCGGCGTTACGATCGGCAGCGTCATGGGATCGATTGCGCGAGTTCGGCGACGAGATCGGGAAGCACCGCTTGCAGATCGCCCAGCAACGGAAGCCCGGCTCGCGCCATGTCGATTTCTTCGAGGTCGATCTCGGCACGCACGATGCATGCCTCCAGCGGTCCGGCTTGCACGATGACGTCGCCGCGCGGCCCGACGATCTGCGAGCTGCCCGTCATGCCTTTTCCCCCCTCGAACCCGGCGAGACCGGCATAGACGATGAAGACGCCGTGCTCGCTTGCGTACATCTGCAGCAGCGCGCGCCAGCGCGTGATGCTTTCGAGCTCGCCTTCGCCGTGTATGCCGCGACCCGGAGATGCGCTGGGGATCAAGAACATCCGCGCGCCTTTGACGGCGGCGATGGTCGGCACGATCCCATGCCAGGCATCTTCGCAAATCATGATCGCCGCCCGCCCAAAGCGCGTCGCAAACGCATCCAGGCGCTTGCCTCGCGAATGAAACCGCTCTTCGTCGAACACACCGTACGTCGGTAAGAACAGCTTCCGATGCACGTGCACGACATCGGCGTTGCCGTCCGGAGAAAGCGTCGCGTAAAGGGCGCTATTGTAATACGTCCCCGCATCATTTTCGAAAAACCCGCAGACGATGTCGACGGGTCTCGCCGCTCCGGCAGTCTGCCAGGCCGCACCCAGACGCCGCGCAAAGGCGCCGGAGCCCTCGGCCAGCTCGAAGACGCCGCCTTCCAAAAAATATCCGGTCAGCGCCGCCTCCGGCATCGCGATGAGGTCAGGAGGATCCTCTTGCAATTGCCGCATCGCCTCGATCAGCTCGGCGACGTTGGCGTCGCGGTCGCCTTTTCGCGGCTTCGTTTGAATGATGGCGACGCTTATCGTCTTCAACCCGGCACGCTTGCCGCGATCGGCAAGTCTCCCCGTTCGCTCGCCATCCTGGCCCCTTCGATCTGCACGACTAAATCTTCGGCAGGGTAGGTCAGAATCTCCGCAAGGGTCGGATGCAGATGCGGAATCCGCACGAAATCGAACACGGTAGCTCCGAAATACATCGCCGCGATCGCCTCGTGGATCAGATCCGAAGCTTCCGGGCCGAGGATCTGCACGCCCAAGATGCGTCCACCCTCCGGATCCGCCAGCATCTTGACGAACCCCTTGGTCTTGCCGATCGCGATCGCCTTTCCGTGATCGTCGAACGGATACGTCGCCTTTAGGTACCGTCTTCCGGCGGCGACCAGTTCCTTCTCGCTCTCGCCGGCCACGGCCACTTGCGGATCGCTGAAAATGGTGTGCGCGCGCGACAGCCGGTAATCGACGACGTCGTCTTTCTCGCACACGGCGTTCCGCGCAGCGACCTCGCCTTCTTGAATCGCGACGTGCACGAGCGGGTACCGTCCAACGACGTCCCCGATGGCGTACACGTAAGGGTTCGAGGTGCGCATCGTCAAGTCGACGGAAATGCCCGTGACGGGATGGAACTCGATACCGGCGGCCTCGAGATTCAGACCGTCGAGCTTCGGTACGCGGCCGAGCGCGTAGAAGATCTCTTCGGCCTCGACGAAGCGCTCTTTGCCGTCTTTCTTATAGACGACGCGTTTTCGCGCTCCCACGCGCTCGACGCGCTGGACCAGCGCCTCGGCGACGATACGGATGCCTTCGTCGCGCAAGTATCCGGTCAGCGCATTACCGACGTCGGCGTCGGTTTGCGAGAGCAAATGCGGGCTTCGGATCAAGAACGTCGTTGCGACGCCGACGCGCGAGAAGAACTGTCCTAATTCGACGGCGACGTATCCGCCGCCCAGGACGATCAAAGAATCCGGCCGCCGCTCATCGTCGAGCGCACCATCGCTGTCGATATATCCGGTCTCTCGCAAGCCCGGAAAAACCGGCGGCGCGACGATGCTTCCCGTGGCGATCACGATGCTTTTGGCACGCACGCGTGTCTCTCCGACGAGCAATTCGCGGGGCCCGGTGAATCGCGCGGCTCCCGGCAGCAGCTCGAACGTCTCGAGCCCCTCGATGCGGTAGTCGGCAAATCCCTTGATCACGCGGCGCTTGCGCTCGATCATCGCACGATAGTCGACTTTCGGCTCGCAGCTGCCGACCGCGAGCGCACCCGCTTCTCGGATCTCGTTCATCAAATCGCTCGTCGCAATGAGTGTCTTGCTTGGCATGCAGCCGCGCAGGATGCACAGGCCGCCCAGCGGCCCGGGGTCGGCAATTGCGACGCTTGCGCCGAGATCGCGAGCAGTTCGCGCGGCAGCGTAGCCCCCCGATCCGCCGCCGATGACGACGAGGTCGTATTCCCGGACGTGATTCATGCTGGCTTTGCGGCTATTTTGCGCGATACGGTTTGGCTCCAAGTCTGTGGACACTCTCGATGTGCCGAACGGTTCCGCTTTGCGCGTGCATCATGATCGAGTGCGTCCGCGCGGAATTGCCGAAGAACCTGACTCCCCGGACAAGGTCGCCGTCCGTAATTCCGGTCGCGACAAACATCAAATGCTTGCCCGGCGCCAGATCGTCGATCATCAGGACGCGGTCCAGATCCCCGAAACCCATCGCTCGCGCCCGTTGCGCTTCTTCTTCGTTACGTGGTTTCAGGCGGCCCATGAAGCCACCGCCCAGGCATTTGATCGCCGCCGCGGCCAGCACGCCTTCCGGCGCGCCGCCCGTTCCCATGCACACGTGAATTCCGGTCGACTCGACCGCGGTCGCGATCGCCGCGTCGACGTCGCCGTCGGAAATCAATTTGATGCGCGCTCCGGCTTCGCGGACGGCGGCAATCAAGTCCTTATGACGGGGACGATCCAGAATCACGACCGTGACGTCGTTGATCGGCCGCTCCAGCGCGTTTGCAACCGCGTTCAGGTTGTCCGCGACCGACGCGTCGATATGCACGTACGGTGCGGCCCGGGGACCCACGGCAAGCTTTTGCATGTACGCGTCCGGTGCGTGCAATAACCCGCCGCGCTCCGCGACGGCCATGACCGCAATCGAATTCGGCAACCCGTTTGCGACGAGGTTGGTGCCTTCGACGGGATCGACCGCGATGTCCACCTCCATCCCGCCTCGTCCCAGTTCTTCGCCGATGAAGAGCATCGGCGCTTCGTCGCGTTCGCCCTCTCCGATGACGACGCGACCCGAGATTTGCATCTCGTTGAGCGCGTCGCGCATCTTCTCTACGGCAGCGCCGTCGGCGATATTGCGCTCGCCACGACCCATCCAGCGCGAGGCATTCAGCGCGGCTTCTTCCGTCACGCGCACGAAATCCAGCGAATCCGTCGGATACTCGCTCACAAAGCGTGGAATCGTGGTCGTAGCCATGAGGTGCCTCCCTTCCTCAAACCCCGCAAGCTATGCCTGAACGGGGTCCCTGCCCTGCCTGTTCGTCCAACCGGTGTCGAGGGAAGCCGACGCGGGTAAACCGAACGCCGCGACGTGGCCAGCCGTTCCGCCGTCCTTGCACCGTACCTCTACAGAGCCGGTATCGCGCCCCTGCTGGTCGTCAGCGCGGCGGGCGCGACCCTGGGTTTTTTCGGATTTTACGCTTTCGTCTCACGCGTACGCGCGTCGCCGCTTTTGGCGGAGCTCGCTTTTTTGGTCGCCGTCCCGCTCGGCATCTTCGCCGCCCTTGCCGTTTGGAACGGCTACTCGCGCCTCTTGGCGCGCCATACCGATCTCACGCTGGAACGAGCGCTGACGATCGATGCGTACTCCTGGACCGCGATCCTCATCATGTGGGTCGGCTTCCTTCAGCCGTTCGGAGCCAGCGCTACCGGTCGCGGAATCGCGGTCGCGATCGCGGTGTTTGCGCTGACGAAGCTGTCATTCGCGGCACGCTACAACGCAGCCGTCCGTGACGTCGCGATCACGTTCGTCGTAACCCGTACCGCGATCATCATCATCGCCGAGCTCGCCGCAATGGTGATCGCGCAGAGACCCGGAACGCACGTAGCAGCCTCCGCGAACCCGGCCTTGGCGGTGTGGGGACGCTGGGATGCCGTGCACTATCTGGATATTGCGATCGGCGGCTATTACGGCACCGACATGGCTTTCTTTCCCCTCTACCCCTTGACGATCGCCATGCTGGGCTGGTTGACCGGAAACCACCTCTTAGCCGGCCTTTTCATCTCGAACCTCGCACTGTTCTTCGGTCTGCTCTTCTTTTACAAGCTCGTAGAGCATCAGTACAACCGCCACGTCGCACAGCGCGCCGTCTTCTACATCTCGATTTTCCCGACCGCCATCTTCTTTTCAGCCGTCTACACGGAGTCGCTCTTTTTCGCGCTGACCGTCGCCTCGTTTTACTTCATCCGGGAACACCGGTGGCTTACCGCCGGCATCATCGGTTTTTTCGCCGCGCTCACGCGCGTCGAAGGCATTCTGCTGGTCGTCCCGTTCGCCATCGAATGGCTGCGCTCGCCTGCGGCCCGTGCCGCGCTCCGCTATCCGGGCGAGCAGCTGTTGCGGCCGTTACTCGCGGTCGCGCTCGTTCCCGCGGGCTTGGCGACCTACATGGCGTACCTGTGGGTTTTGACGGGCGACCCGCTGTTCTTCTCGCACGTCCAGATCAATTGGCACCGTCATCTTGCGCCGCCGTGGATCAGCATCGCGAACAGCGTCAAGCTTCTCGCGCACGCTCACGACCCCAACATGATTGCCAATCAATTCATCGAGCTGCTTTTCACGGCGATTATGCTTGCAATGCTCGTGGCGGCCATCCGCCGGTTGTCGCCTACCTACTGGAGTTACATGGCGCTCTCGATCCTCGTGCCGATGTCGACGTCGAGCCTCATGAGCATGCCGCGCTTTGCGTTGGTTCTGTTCCCCATGTTCGTGCTGCTCGGCATCTGGGGCTCTCGCTCGTCCATCAACAATGCAATCGTAGCGTTTTCTTTGCCGCTGCTTGGGCTCTTCACGGTGCTTTTCGCGGACTGGTATTGGGTGGCTTGATCCACCATCTCACGCAACGCCGCGGCGTCCGCCAGTTCGTCAAGTTTGGGATCGTCGGAACGTCAGGATTTCTCGTCAATCTTCTCATTTTCACGCTGCTGCAGCTGCCGCTGTCCGTGCCACAGCGTCGAGAGTACTATTACGCGATCTTCTCGATCAGCTTTCTGACCGGAGGTGTGTCCAACTATTTTCTCAACCGAATTTGGACGTTCCGTTCGTCCGGCCACGCGTTTCGTGAAGGCACCCAATTTTTGACCGTCTCCGTGGTCGCGCTCGGCTTCAGCCTGCTCGTTTCTTACTTGGCGGCGCCGGCGCTGGGGAAAGGCCACAAATTGTGGTTCGTATCCACCTGCGCGGGTATCGTGGTCAACTTTTTCGTAAACAAGTACTGGACGTTCAGATCTGTTTTATAGGCGCTTCGCCCCGGGCTCGTTACCGTGACCGTGACGGACGATCTTAGCGCCGGCCTCGCAACCGAGCCGGTGCCGTACCGGCGATCGGCGGTCGTTTCCGGAGCCGCCTGGTGGGCCGGCCTAGCCGTGATTCTCTTGGTAGGGCTGGGGTTGCGGCTGATCGACATTCACAGCCCCGTCATGGATCACCCCGCCTGGCGGCAGGGCGACACGGCGGCGATCGCACGCAATTTTGCGCAGCTCAAGTTCAACATCTTCTACCCGCAGACCGATTACGACGGGCCGCCGCCGAACTACGTCGAGCTGGAACTGCAGATCGTTCCCTACCTCGCCGCGATCGGCTATAAGCTCTTCGGCGTGCACGAGATCTTCGGTCGCCTCATCTCGGTCGCGTTCTCGCTCGGGACGGTCGCCGTCGTTGCCTTCTTCGGGCGGTGGTTGTTTGAATCGGCGGCTGCGGGGCTGGCTGCGGCGGTGCTCTTCGCGACCTTTCCGGGCAGCGTCTATTACGGCCGCACGTTCATGCCGGACACCGCGATGGCGTTCTTCCTGACGCTGGCATTGTATGCGTCACTGCGGGCCGTGCTGTCGCCCCGTCCGTCGGCCATACCGAGGAACGAAATCGGTTCGGCGATACTCATGGCCCTCGCGTTTTTGGCCAAACCCGTTTCGCTCGTCGCGATCGTTCCGGTTTTTTCCGCGGAGATTGCGCGAGCGCTCGAAGCCCGAAAGCGGGTGCTCCCATGGCGCAGCGCGCTGATCGTGGTTCCCGCACTGATCTCGCTGTGGCTGTATCTGACGTACGTCGACGCGCATGCCGAATGGCATTGGGCCAGCGCCATCACCCGTCTGCACGTCATCCCCTCGCTTGCGGCGGCGTTGCACTCACCCCACGCGCTCGCGGCCAAGCTGACCGTTCTGGTCACGACGATCCCGTGGATGCTCGGCACGACGATGCTCGGCCCGGCAGGCTTCGGTCTGGCGCTCGTCGCCCTGCTGGTCCCGCTGCGCTCGCGCTGCGACGCCTTCCTCTATGGTTGGGCTGCGGCCCTGGTCGCCTACGCCTTCGTGGTCGTGACGGTCGAGCGCGTCGATTACTACCTCTATCCCGTCTTGCCGCTCGCCGCGCTCGTCGCCGGCGCCTTCCTCGCTCGCAGCGCCGCAGCATGGCAGGCCGCCTCGCAGCGAGCGAAGCTCGTCCTCGCAGCCGGAGCCGTTGCCGCGTTCATCGTCGCCCTAGGCGCCGGCGAAAGCGAGATCAGGCCGTATTACCATTATCGCTCGAGCGTGTACGCCGCCGCCAGACACCTCGCGCACGTGCTACGGCCCGGTGCGCTGGTCGTCATGGCGCACTACGATCCCTCGATCCTGTACTACATGCGGCACAAAGGCTGGGAAGAAGACCCGCTCCTGTGGACGCCTTTCGATGAAGAGAGCGCGATCAAAAAGGGCGCGCGCTATTTCATCGCGGTCGAGGCGAATCGCTTTCGCCGCAATGCCGAGCTCTTCGAATGGATGCAGCGCTTTCCGCTGCTGCGCGGTGCGGGGATGTGGCCGGTTTACGAAACCGACTACGCCAAAATGCTTCCCGGCGCAGAAGAGCGATGGCAGCAATTCCGGCGCGAGGAACGCCTAAGGCAGCGGTAGGAGCGAAGACGGCGGCGTCAGTCTCTCAGACCCCTCGCCGGTGCCCGTTTCGACGACCTGCCGAAATCGCTCGAGTCGTGCGAGATTTCGCTTGATCTCCAGGCTCAGCTCGTACGACATATCGATCGCGCGGCTCAAGTCGACCGTATCGTAACTGTATTGAAAACGCTTGAGGCTATTGATGACCGCCGTGTTGAGGTCGTGCAGCTGGGTGTACGAACGAATGATATCTTGTCCGGCCGTCTTGAAGGACGGATAATTCGAGATGACGATCTCCCGTTTGAGGCGTGCTTCCGAAAGCTGCTGGCGCAGGTCGATGACGCTGGGGTTCTTCGGGTCGATCTTCTCCGCTATTGAAAGATCGTTTACCGCGTCACCCAGGCGGCCGGCGCGATAAGCTTGCTCGGCCAATTCGAGCTGCACGGAAACGGCGCCGGCCCTTGCATGCGGGTCCCTCGGATTGACTTGGAGGGCGAGGCGATATGCAAGCGCAGCATCTTTTAAGTTATGGGCTTCCAAAGCACGGTCGCCTTGGTTGTTGCGCGTGCGGACGATCCAACCTTCAACGGATTGCGCGCATCCCGTGGTCGAAGCCAAGCACAGCATCAACAGCGCGCCGACGACAATCTTACGCGTCATCGTCGCGCACCGTTCGACGCCCAGCTCCAAAATCACCTGAATCCATGCAAGAAAAACGACGCCACGTGCGAGATGGCCCATGCACCGGGCCACAGCAAGGCCTGCGAGAGCATCGTTCCCACGACAGCCGTGACGGTCAGTCCCAGCACCATCGCACGTATCGAATCGAGCGACCGTTCGCCCTTCACGGCTTGATCGACCATGAGCGCCGACGTCGGATCCACAAAGAAGGTGAACGCGAGCGTACCGATCCCGTTCACGATGCCGGAAAGCCCCGCTGCGGTGGTCCGCGCATCGAGGTTGAGGACGCTGGCCTCGTATGCCGACGGAACGCCGATTGCGTAAATCGCCATGACGACGAGATTACCCAGCAGCAGCTTCGGCGGCACTGCCTCACGCGTGTACGCGAGAACGGTCGCGATCTCCGGAAGCCGCACGCTGCTGAGCACGTCCATCATCACGCGAGGATCTCCGAGGCGCACCAGCGAGCGGAACACGGAATTGCTTCGCTCGAACGACCGAATGCCTCGCATGAAGAGATAGATGAACGTCGGCAGCAGCAAGCCGCCGAGAATCGTGCCGACCGTCCCCGCTGCCACGATCGCGCGCATCTGCAAGTCGAACGTGCGCACGACGTCGGGCGGTACCGCGCTCAACTTCTCGACCACTGAGGACCGCGTTGCATTGTCCGCCAGCGCCCCAAGTGACGGAGTGAGAAAGAGCGCCGCCAAGCGGCTCGCCGTCACGAACAGGTTAAAGAGCGAAATCGATGTTGCGATGCGGTGAGTGCGCACGCCGGCGTAGCGCGCGGCATAGGCGCCGATTTGGATTGCCTGAGTCACAGCGTTGAGCGCCATCGCAACGATGAGCTGCGTGGCCCAAAACGACGCCGTTGCGGATATCAATGCGCGTGGCCCGCTAAGCTACGTTCGCGGCCCAGTCAATGTCATCTTCGTCGACGGGTCCGAGAACGCAAAGCCCCCAACCTTCCGGCGCAAATATCGATTCCGAAAGCCGCCGCACGTCTTCGGCGCTCACGGCGTCGATACGATTCTCCAACTCCTCCTCGGAAATGTGACGACCAAACGTGAGCTCGTTGCGGCCAAGACGCATCATCCGCCCGGAAACGCTCTCCAGCGCGAGCGTGAGGCTTCCCTTGAGATGCTCTTTCGCGAGCTCGATCTCGGCGGCACCGAGACCTTGCCGGTGGGTCTGAGCGAATGCGTCCCGAATGAGGTCGATCGTTTCTTGAGCGTGCTCTACCGACGTCCCGGCCGAGATGCCGAACAGACCGGCGTCACGATACGACACTTGGAACGAGCTGACGTTGTAGGCAAGGCCGCGCTCCTCGCGAATTTCTTGAAAGAGCCGGCTCGACATGCCGCCGCCAAGCGCCGTGTCGATGACGGAGAGCGCGTAGCGGTCGTCATCGGCGGCGGCGAGGCCTCGCGTCCCGACGATGAGATAAACTTGCTCGACGTCGCGCGTCACGACGAGACGACCGGGTGAGGGCCGCACGCGTTCTTGCGCGATAGCGGCTGCACTGCCCTCGAATCCCGCGAACGCCTGCGAGAACGCCGCGACGACTGCGTCATGCTCGACGCCTCCGGCCACGGTGACGACGACGGTGTTCGGCGCATAACGTTCTCTCATATGCGCGCGCAGATCATCGACGCGCAGCGACGTCACCGTGGCGGGAAAGCCGATCACGGGGTCGCCCAAATTCGAGCTCGACCACATCAGCCGCATGAATTCGTCGTGAATGACCTCGTCCGGCGAGTCGTCGTACATCTTGATTTCTTCCAACACGACGCTCTGTTCGCGCTGCAGATCGTCCGGATCGAAGCGCGACGACAGAAACATGTCGGCGAGAACGTCGATCGCAAGCGGAACGTGTCGCTCGATGACCCGCGCGTAATAGCAGGTCGACTCTTTGTCGGTAAAGGCGTTGAGGTTGCCGCCGACGCGGTCCATCGTCTCGGCGATCTCGCGAGCGCTGCGCCGCTGCGTTCCCTTGAAGAGCATGTGCTCGATGAGATGCGAGATGCCCCGCTGTTGCGGGCGCTCATAGGCCGATCCGACGTCAGCCCAAATACCGATGGCCGCGGAGCGAACGGCCGGAATTCGCTCGGTGATGATGCGAACGCCGTTCGGAAGGACCGTTTTCGCGTACATCAGTGGAGGCCGGCGCGCCAGACGGGATCCCAATACGTTTCCCGCACCGACGGCTTCGCACGGCGAACCGTGAGCGTGAAGACGGCCCGATCGTACACCATGTCCGCGTCACCCGCGCTCCGCCGGTTCCCTGCCGGAACCGTGACTTGCAGATCGACTTCTTCCAATCGCGGATCCGACGCCAGCGCGAGGTCGACGAGCCGATTTGCCTGGGCCAGAAATTCGGACGCATCGACGCGCTGCTTCAGCTTCACGCCGAGCAGCGTCACGCCGGCGACGCGGTGCGTGCCGGCGCGGTCGACCCGCACCTGAATGACTTGCATCGCCCACGGATGCGCGAGCAAGGTGCGCGCGACCTGCTCCGCTTCGGTGCGCGCGTTGCCTGCGGCGCGCGCGCGCGCATCGACCTCGAGCACGCTCGGCGCGGCGGCTGCCGTCACCGTTTGCAGCAGCGCCAGCGCGACGAGAAGACTAGTAAGCTTGCGCGAAATAAGCCTGCACTTTCGCGGGTTCGCCGCACGCGATGCAGCGCTCGCCCCGTGCCGGGCGACGCACATTACGAGTCCCTGCGCTCGTTTCCGCTTTCACGTGGGCTTCGCACTCCGGGCGGCCGCACCAGGGTATGTCGAGCATCCCCGCGCGCCGGCGCAGAAGGGTGTAGAGCGTATCGCGGTCCTCGGCGGCGAGGGTGTGCGATTTCAAAAACGCTTTGGCATGATCGAAGAGCGATTGCTGAATCTCGTCCAGCAGAATGCCCAGACGGGCCGGCACCTCGTCCAGCGGAACCGTGGTCTTTTGTCCCTCCTCCCGGAAGGCGCGATCGCGCCGCACCAGCGTGGCGACGCCTTGCGCGAGATCGCGCGCGCCCAGCTCGACGCGAACCGGCACGCCCCGCAGCTCCCATTCGTTGAATTTCCATCCCGGGGTTTGGTTGCGCAGGTCAACGCGCACGCGCCGCCCGGCGCCGCGCAACGCCGCAGCCGTCCGTTCGCACGCCGCGAGCACCTCGCCCCCTTCGCCGCGAAAAATCGGCACGATCACAGCCTCCAGCGGCGCCAGCTTCGGCGGAATCCGCAAGCCGCGGTCGTCCCCGTGTACCATGATCGTGGCGCCGAGCATGCGCCACGACATCCCCCACGAGGTCGTCCAGGCAAACTGCAATGTTTGATCTTCGGCGGCGAACTGGATGTCGTACGCGCGTGAGAAATTTTGTCCGAACTCATGTGACGTGCCGGCCTGCAGCGCGCGGCCATCCGGCATCAGCGCTTCGATCGAGAACGTGTGCAACGCTCCGGGAAAACGCTCCGACTCGCTCTTCTCGCCCGCATAGACGGGAATCGCCGCAACGTTTTCCGCTACATCCTTGTAGACGCCGAGCATGCGCTGGACTTCTTCCGCGGCTTCTTCACGTGAAGCGTGCGCCGTGTGGCCCTCTTGCCACAGAAACTCGAGCGTCCGCAGAAACGGCCGGGTGCGCTTCTCCCAGCGAAGCACGTTGGCCCATTGATTGATGAGCAACGGGAGGTCGCGATACGACTGCACCCATTTCGCGAACATCGTCATGATCGTGACTTCGGAAGTCGGGCGGATTGCGAGCCGCTCGGTGAGCGTCTCGCCGCCGCCTTGGGTGACCCAGGCCACCTCCGGTACGAAACCTTCGACATGCTCTTGCTCGCGTGCCAACAGCGATTCGGGGATCAATAGCGGAAAATAGGCGTTCTCGTGTCCCGTCGCCTTGAAGCGGCTGTCGAGCTCCGCTTGCAGCCGTTCCCACAGACCGTAACCGTACGGACGCAGCACCACGCAGCCGCGCACCGGCGCGAGCGAGACCAGCTCCGCTTTGTAGCAGACGGCCTGGTACCACTCCGGCAGGTCGGCGAGCTTGGGAGGAATTTCCTTGACGAGGGGCTCGCGCTCGATCTCCTCGGGGTGCGTGGGCATAACCCGAGCCAGGTTCGCACGGAGGCGGCGCAGTCCTCGCCCAGAAGGCGACGTCGATGCCGAGACTGACACGAATCTATACGCGCACGGGCGACGACGGAACGACCGCACTGGTCGGCGGAGGGCGCGTCAAGAAGAATGCTTTGCGGATCGAAACATACGGAACCGCCGACGAGCTTTCCAGCGCCATCGGCGTCGCGCGCGCGGCGCTCGCGGACGTTCTGCGCTCCCGGGCTTTGGATCAGGCGCGCGCCGTCCAGGTCGCCGCGCAGCTCGATGCCTGGCTGGCATGGACGCAAGACGTGCTGTTCAACCTCGGCGCCGACCTCGCGACGCCGCCTGAAAAGAAACGTGAAGGAATGCCGGCGGTTACGGACGAGGACGCGCGCGCCCTCGAACGGGCAATCGACAAGGCGCAAGAAGATTTGCAACCGCTTCCGAACTTCATCCACCCCGGAGGTTCGCATGCCGGCGCACAGCTCCATCTGGCGCGCACCATCGCGCGGCGCCTGGAGCGCATTCTCGTCGCGTTCGCAGAGCAAGAGCCGCTGGACCCTCCGATTCGCCGGTACGTCAACAGGCTCTCCGACGCGCTGTTCGTTTGGGCGCGTTGGATCAATCACGCGCTTGCCGCGGAGGAGCATTTGTGGTCCGCCGATTCTCGAGCTCCGGGCTGAAAGCGCGCCTCTTCGCGCGCGCTCCGATCGACCGCCTCGGCGAAGACGTCAGCGCGAGCGGAGCCGGCCGGGCAAAGCTGCGCCGCAAGCTCGGTGCAATCGATCTGGTTTCCGTCGGTCTCGGAACGATGATCGGCGGCGGCATCTTCACCACGATCGGGCCCGGCGTGCAGAAAGCCGGCCCCGCGATCGTCGTTGCGTTCTTGCTTGCCGGCCTAGCCTCGTTTTTTGCCGCCCTTGCGTACGCCGAGCTGGGTGCCATGGTACCGATTGCCGGCAGCGCCTATACCTACGCCTACGCGACGTTGGGCGAGATCGTGGCCTGGATCATCGGGTGGGACCTCATTCTCGAATACGGCATCAGCGCAGCGCCCGTTGCGCAGCAGTTTTCATCGTACGCGCAAAGCGCGCTGGAGGCGTTCGGCATCTCACTGCCCGTCTGGGCGCGCGACGCGCACTTCGCAGCGCAGTTTTCCGTAATGCACGTCGACATCATCGGGGCACTCTTCGTTCTCGTTCTGTCCGCCCTCTTGGCGCTCGGGATCCGTGAGACCGCGACCTCGAACAACATCTTCGTCGTCGTAAAGGTTGGCGCGCTGCTGGTCTTCATTTTCGCAGGCATCGCGCTCTTTCGCGCTGCCAACTTTCATCCGTTCGCACCCAACGGCTGGGGTGCCGGCAGCCTGGTCGGCGGCAACGGTCTCGGCATCGTTCCGGCTGCCGCACTGGTCTTCTTCTCGTATATCGGATTCGACACCGCGACGACGACCGCGGAAGAGACTCGCATGCCTCAGCGCGACGTGCCGATCGGCGTCATCGGCTCGCTCGGGATCGGAACGCTGATCTATTGCAGCGTGGCCTTCGTGCTCGTCGGCAGCGTACCGTGGCAGCATGTCGACCAAAATGCCGCGCTCGCAGCGGCGGTCGCACCGTTGCACAGCAATCTCCTCGAGGCCATCATCACGATCGGCGCGCTGGCCGGAACGACCAGCGTCGCCCTCACCTCTCTGCTCGGACAGACACGCATCTTCTTCGCAATGGCGCGCGACGGATTGCTGCCGCCGTTCGTCGCCCGCATCCATCCACGCTTCGGCACGCCGGCGGCGATGACGATGGTGACGGGCGCCATCGTTGCGTTCCTGACGCTCATCGTACCGCTCGATGCACTTCTCGAGCTGGTCAATATCGGAACGTTCAGCGCCTTCATCATCGTATGCGGCGGCGTCATCTGGCTGCGGGTCAACCGTCCGGAGCTGCCACGACCTTTCCGATCGCCGTTCGTGCCGTTCTTCCCGCTGTGCGGGATCCTGCTGTCGCTCTTTCTCTCGACGCAGGGTCTCGGCCAATTCACGTGGTTGCGTTTCGTCGTGTGGCTCGTCGTCGGGCTTGCGATCTATTTCTCCTACGGCTTTCGCCGGCCGACGGCGGCTAGGACCTGACGAGCCTTCGGAACCCCGCGCGCGGTGCCAAATCGCTGCGAACGAACAATGTTTCGCCGTGCATGCTCTCCGTGGCGATGCGTGCGTACGCACCCGCTGCCGCGACCTCCACCGGCCCGGACGCATCGGCCGAACAAGCAAGAACTCTGGGACGAAATGGAGCCAAGGCCGGCCACAGCGCGTCTGCACCTTCGCCGGAGATGACCAGGAGGTCGAAGCCGGGATTGACGCTCGCGCGGGCCAGAGCGGCGGCAGCCTTCGCCCCTCCGAGTTCCGTGTCGATGGTAATGCCTTCCCAGCGCCAGTCGCGCGCGACGACCGACGCGGCGCCGGTCGCCCCGCCGTGCGTAACGGCAACGAAAAACGCCTCGTTTGTGCCGATGCGCCGGAAAAGCTCGAGGAGGATGCCGTCCAGCATATTGGGACCCGCCGTTTGCTGCTCGTACGTTCTCGGGTCGGCATACTGCTCCCGGCGAAGTCTCGGCGGAATCGCATCGCGTTCCATGATCTGCGCGAGCCGCCGCTCCGCGAGCGCCGCGGCGCAATCCCACGTCCAGCCCCGCGCGCGCGCGGCTGCCGCTTCACCTCTGCGCCGAAGTCCTTCGCGGTCTCCGTATGCGGCTTGCAGGGCCTGCGTAAGGCTCTCCACGTCCGGCTCCAAGACCCACGCCGTTCGCACCGTCGGCACCGGGGTTCCGGGCGCGCATTCGCGCCGCGTGCCGGCCACCTTCCAGCCGACAGTCTCGTCGACGAAGTCGTCGGTCGCACCGCCCGCCGTAACGATGACCGGCACGCCGCATGCCATCGCCTCGAGCACGGGCATGCCGAAGCCTTCGCCGCGATACGGCAGCACGAAACAATCAGCCGAGCGAAACAGATCCGCCATAGAAGAATCGGTGATGGTTCCATCGAGGTATTCCATTTTCGGAACGTCGCTCATCCGCGCAAGCGATTTGATCTCTTGCCCGTGCGTCGTAGCCTGGTAGATCGTATGCGCGTTGACGTCTTTGATGGTCAAGACGACAGGATCGTTTGGACCGAACGCTCGCAGATAGGCGTTGATCAAGACGTCGATTCCTTTGCGCGAAAAGGTTGCACCGACGAAGAGAAAGCGAAAGGGCCTGGCGGCGCCGCGAGGTCCCGAGCCTGGGTTGAAGATTCGCGTGTCGACGCCATACGGCACGACGGCAACGCGGTCGGGCGAAAGACCATCCGCCACGAACCAGTCGCGATTGCACGCCGAAGGCACCCAAACGTCGTCACATTCAGCGTGAAGGCTCTCGAACCAAACCGCTGCCATCGATCCGAACTCCCAAGGCAGCATCCTGACGTAACGCGAATCCGGCGGCGCGCCGTAATTGCTCGGCCACATTGCGTTGACGACGGCGATGTCTGCCGGCACCGCACCGAGCATCGAACGGCGCGCAAGCTCGCGGAACCCCTCGGGCAGCTTCTCCGGAATTACCTGCTCCGCTTTGATCGCGATCTCCAGGTTGCCACGGTCGATGAGTGCCTGAACGAGGCGGCGATTGACAATCGCCAGTGAGGAGTGCGTGAAAAAATCTCCGCTCCAGAGAATTTTCATGTGATCCCTTCGTTGGGTCGGCACATCTCCATCACGAATTGAGGTCCGGACGCCTGCGGCCGGCCGGCCAGCGCCGAGCGACCTTATCGCAGCGCGTTAAAAGGCGACGTCGTTTTTTGAGGAGTCGGCGTGTTGGGCGTCAACCGACGTGTCGGTCGTCACGACGTCGATCGTAGACTTTCGCGGATTGTACCGGACTATCGGCCCCAGCGTGCGCTCGATGGTCTTCGCCGCAACCATCGTGCGACCGCGCACGGCGAATGGCGCGTGTGAAAGCTGCATCGGCCTACCGTTGAAGATCGCGTCTTTGCGCCCGAGGCGCATTTTGAGATGATCCGAGCCCCGCACGATGAGGATCGCACGGGTTTTCTTGTCGTAGCTGACGTGCGCTCCGAGCTTGGACGTCACGGCTCGCAGAGGGAGATATGCAGCCTTAGCCGTGGTTACGGGAGGCACGTCCGACTTGATCCGCCGGCCGTCGATTTGAATCGTGACGGGCCGCGAGAAAGCCAGCGCGCTCGACGCGGCGAGCGCTAAGGTACCCGTTATGATGACCGTTCGCAGACTAAGCGGGCGCAGGTTGTTCATGACGTCCGATCTCGTGGGAGTACTCGGGATACCGTTCGGCGATCACCTTTTCTATCTCGATCCGCAGGGCACCGAGCAAGCGCTCCTCCGGATAGGTGCCGACCAACTGACCCTGCCGATAGATCGCGCCCTTCCCCTTGCCGCCGGCGACGCCGACGTCGGCCATCTTCGATTCGCCGGGCCCGTTCACGACGCAGCCCATCACGGCGACCTTGACCGGTGCCGTGTATTCTTTCGCCAGCGCTTCGACGCGCTCGGCGAGGTCCACGACTTCGATCTCCGCACGACCGCACGACGGGCACGCCGTGATCTCGAAGCCTTTTTCACGCAGACCGAGAGCCTTGAGGATCCCCCAGCAGACGGGCACCTCTTCGATCGGATCCGCAGCCAGCGACACGCGCAGCGTGTCGCCGATGCCCTCCCACAACAGTATTCCAAGACCGATGGCGCTCTTGATCGTTCCGTCGCGCGGCAGACCTGCCTCGGTGATGCCGAGATGGAGCGCGTACGGCGTTCCTCGCTCGCGCAGCCGTTTATCCATCAGCCGGTAGGCGTGCACGGTCGTCGGCACTTCATGCGCCTTCAGCGAAATCACGATGTCGGTATGACCGAGATCTTCAAGAATCTCGACGTGGCGAATCGCCGATTCGACCATTGCTTCGGGCGTCAAGCCGAGACGTTCTTCCAGATCCTTTGCGAGCGACCCGAGATTGACGCCGACGCGGATCGGCGTGCCGCGTTGCACGGCGAGTTGAACGACTTCCTTGGTTTTCTTCGGATCGGTGATGTTGCCGGGATTCAGCCGCAGCTTCGCGACCCCGGCTTCGATCGCCGCGAGCGCCATGCGGTGGTCGAAGTGCACGTCCGCGACGATCGGCACCGGCGAACGGTTCACGATTGCCGGCAGACCTGACGCGTCGCTGGGGTCCTTGACCGTTACCCGCACGATCTCGCAGCCCGCCATGGCGAGCCCGTAAACTTGCTCCAAGGTCTTATCCGCGTCGGCTGTATCCGTCGTCGTCATCGACTGCACGGCGATCGGATGACCTCCGCCGATCCAAACGCCTTTCGCATCGGAAACCTCGGTCTTGTTCTTGAGGAAGACCGGCTTGGATTCGCGCCGCAGGCGGATCAAAGCGTACCCCGCCCGGCGACCAGCCGCACGATGTCGTGATACGTGACGAAAACCATGAGCATCATGAGCGCCGCAAAGCCGGCAAAATGCACGAACGCCTCTTTTTCCGGGTCCACCGGCTTGCCGCGCAAGAGCTCGGCGACGATGAACGCGCCGCGCCCGCCGTCGAGCGCGGGAATCGGCAGAAAGTTGAAGATTCCAAGCGAGATCGAAATTTGCGCCGCGAGCATCAGATAGGGTCCCCAGCCGAGGCTCTGCACTTGCCCGCTCATCGCGGCGATTCCGACCGGCCCCGCCAGACCGCCCACCGCGTGCAGCGGCGCGGTTACGAGAGACGCCAGCACGCCCAGCTGCATGCTCAGGAAAATCCAGAACGTCAACCCCGCGTACGCAAGACCGTCTGTCAAGCTCGCGCGCTGCATCGCCTCCTTCGGCGCGAAGCCGAGCAATCCGACGCGCTTGCCGGCCAGCTCGCGCGGCTGCGGCGTCGCATGAACGACAAACGTTGCGTTGCCGCGCCGAACGGTGAGCGTGAGCGGCTTGTTTGCCGATGCGTGGATGATGTCGACGAGCTGGCTTCCGCTCTCGATCGTTACGGCACCAACTTTTACGATGGTGTCGCCGGGCTGCAGCCCCGCGCGCTGCGCCGGCATGTTGGGCTGCAGCGCCCCGACCGTCGGCAGCGGCACCTGCGTTCCGTAACCGACAGCCACGACGGCCAGCAGCGTGAAGGCGACGATGAAGTTCGCGATCGGACCCGCCGCGACGATGCTCAGACGCCTCAGCGGCCGTTTCGCCTGAAAGCTGTCGCCGTCGCTCGAGGCGCCTTCGGTGCGAAAGCGCCGCTGCTGCTCGGCCTCGCTGGTCTTGCCGTCCTCACCCTGCATCGCGCAATACCCGCCGATCGGAAAAAGGTTGACGCGATAATTCGTCCCGGTGCGGGGCGACGTCCACTTGAGCAGCGTCGGTCCCATGCCGAGCGCGAAATCGTTCACGCGCACGCCGTTGACGCGAGCGACGATGAAGTGACCCAGCTCGTGCAGCACCACGAGCACCGACAGCATGACGAGGAAAACGAGAACCTTGCCGACTGCCGACAGGTCGGGAAGAACGGACGTCATGAGCGCCGCGAGCAGCATCGCCCTCAAGATACTTCCCTAGACGCGCCCGGTTGCGCGAGCGAGCGGGCCGCCGGCCCGCCGCACGAGGTCGCGTGCGACCGCGCGAGCTCGCGCGTCGGCGCTCCGGATGCCCTCAAGCGATTGACCGTCCTGCGCATCGGCGACGGCGTCGAGCGTGGCCTCGATCGTGCGGGCGATCTCCGGAAGAGCGATCTGTTCGCGGACGAATGCCTCGACGGCAATCTCGTTGGCAGCGGAGAGCACCGCCGGAGCCGTGCCGCCTTGGTCTAGGGCCCGATACGCGAGGGCCAAGCACGGAAAGCGCTCCGGATCCGGCCGCTCGAAGCGCAGAGCCGTCGCGTCGTCGCAGGGTTTCGCGCCGAGGGCGAGGAGCGGATCGACGTCCGCCGCCGTCCACAGCGGCGTGTCTTCCAGGCGGTCCGGATATGCCAGCGCGTACCCGATGGGAACCCGCATGTCAGGGGGACATAGTTGTGCCTTCACCGCCCCGTCGGTGAAGATCACCAGCGCGTGCGCGACGCTCGTGCGATGAACGAGCACGTCGATGCGCTCCCCCGGCATCGCGAAAAGCCGGCTGGCCTCGATTACTTCGAGCCCCTTGTTCATGAGCGTCGCCGAGTCGATCGTGTTCTTCGTACCCATGCGCCATGTCGGGTGCGCGAGCGCTTCCGCGACGCCGGCACGCGCGATCTCGTCCGCGCTCTTGTCCCAAAACGGTCCGCCGGACGCGGTCAAGACGAGTCGCGCGACGCGTGCCGGCGGCTCGCCGAGCAGACACTGAAACAGGGCGCTGTGCTCCGAGTCGACCGGTAAAATCCGAGCGCCACTGCGCGCGGCCGCTCGCAGCAGCAGCTCGCCCGCGGCGACGATCAGCTCCTTGTTTGCAACAGCAACGCTCGTGCCGCGCTCGACTGCCGCAAAGACCGCATCGAAGGCGACCGCACCGTCGGTTGCGGCGAGCAAGACGTCGGCACGGCTGCCCGTCGCCACGCGCATGAGCCCATCGGGTCCGTCGACCTCGCCCAGCGAAACGACGTCGGGAGCGAAGGTTCTTGCCTGCTCCTGCAAGAGCGCGCGATTCCGCCCCGCCGCGAGACCGGCAACGCGAAACCGGTCGCGATGGCGCTCGATGACGTCGAGCGCTTGACGACCGATCGACCCGGTCGAGCCGAGTATCGCGACGCGCTTCACAACAGCACGCCGTGCGCGACGACGCCTACGAGCCAAAGCGCAAAATAAAATGCCGGACCGGCGAAAAGATAGCTGTCGAAGCGATCCAGCACGCCGCCGTGGGAGCCGATCGCGCTGCCCGCGTTCTTCACGCGCGCATCGCGCTTGAGGCCCGACTCCACGAGATCCCCGGCTTGCGCCGCAATCGACGTAAAAATGCCCACGACCGCGCCTTGCCACCAGGCCAGCCCGATTTGAGGAACCAGCGCACCCGCGATTCCCATTACGACACCCGCCGCAAGGCCGCCGATTGCACCTTCAACCGTTTTCTTGGGAGAGAGCTGCGTGAGCGGCGTGCGTCCGACCGATACCCCGACGAGCATCGCGAAAATATCCGTGAGGGCGGTAATGAGAATGGCATAAATCGCCAGCTCGCGTCCCGTCTCGGGGATTCCGCGTATCGTGATGAAGTACGAGACGAGCTTTCCGATATAGAGCACGGCGAGCAGCGTGTAGGCGCTGCGCGCCAAGTGGCGGCCCTTATGTGCGAACGTCGCAAAGCCGAGCGTCGCGATGATCGTCGCCCCGAGCAAGATGCTCTCGTACTGGTGAATCAGGGCAAAGGCGGTCAGCACAACGTAGGCGAGAACGGCGGGCAGGGCGACCGCGAACTCGATCGGCGTCCCTTTGCGCAGCGCGAGCTTGTCGAATTCCCAGAGGCACCCGACCGCGATCAGCCCGACCAGCGCGCTGAACAGCGGCGCCCAAAAGACGCAGCCGATGCCGACGATCGCGAGGCCGAGTCCAATGGCGACGCGCCGTACACCGGTTGATCCGGCCCTTGCCGACTTCGGACCGGACAGCGCGCCGGACGGCGCAGCGGCGTTTCCTATCTCAGTGGCCTCCGGTGCGCTCGTACCCTTCGTAGCTGCAAAACATTTCCGTCCCTTCCGGTCGCTCTCGGAGACGTACGACGCGCAGCCTTCCGAGGCCCACGGCGGCGTACGGAGGCAGGAGCAGCCGCAGGGTGAGCGCCCGGCCCGCAAGCGCGGCTCTCGCCTCCGGCTCCGGGGCGAGGATCAGGTCCGCGCTCATACCTCCATGATTTCCTTTTCCTTGGCGGCGACGAGGGCCTCGACGTCTTTGATGTATTTGTCCGTGAGCTTCTGCAGCTGCTCGCCGGCGCGTTTGTTCTCGTCTTCCGTTATCTTGTGATCTTTGAGCAGCGCCTTGACCGCGTCGACGCTCTTGTGGCGGATGTTCCGAATCGCGACCTTGCCCTCTTCGGCACGCTTGTGCACGACTTTCACGAGATCTTTGCGACGTTCTTCCGTGAGCGGCGGAAAGGCCAGCCGGATGGCCTGCCCGTCGACGTTTGGATTGAGCCCGAGATCGCTCGTCTCGATCGCTTTGCGAATCGCGGGAACCGTCGACTTGTCGTACGCGCTCACGAGCAGCGATCTGCCGTCGGGCGAGCTCACGTTGGCCACTTGCTTGAGCGGCACCGTCGCGCCGTAGGCCTCGACCTCGAGGCGATCCAAGAGCGCCGGCGATGCGCGCCCCGTCCGAATGCCGGCGAAATCGCTGCGCGTTGCTTCGACTGCTTTGCTCATGCGCGCTTCGCTGTCTTTGAAAACGTCATTTAGCATGCGCGTACTCCGTTCTCGAGGACGCGCTGCCGACAAAGGTGCCGATCGGCTCGCCGGCGACGACGCGCCGGATGTTGCCCGGCACGTTCATATCGAAGACGACGATCGGAAGCCCGTTGTCCATGCAGAGCGTCAACGCCGTGCTGTCCATGACTTCCAAGCCGAGCTGCAGGACCTGGAGATAGTCGACGTGCGTAAAGCGCGTCGCCGTGGGGTCCTTCTTCGGATCGGCGCTGTACACGCCGTCGACCTTGGTCGCTTTGAGAATTGCTTGCGCGCCGACCTCCACGGCACGCAGCGCGGCCGTCGTGTCGGTCGTGAAATACGGATTGCCCGTACCCGCGGCAAAGATGACGACGCGGCCTTTTTCGAGATGGCGGATGGCGCGGCGCCGGATATACGGCTCGGCGATCTCGTGCATGGCAATCGCCGTCTGCACGCGTGAGGCGACGCCGATGCGCTCGAGGGCGTCCTGCAACGCCAGCGCGTTTATCACCGTCGCGAGCATGCCCATGTAGTCGGCGGTCGCGCGCTCCATGCCGGCCGCTTCGTGGGTCTTTCCGCGCCAAATATTGCCACCGCCGACCACGACGGCAATCGAAACGCCTTCGGCATGAACGTCGGCAATCTGCCGCGCCATCGCCGCGGTCGTCTCGACGTCGACATTGTGATCGGCGCCGGCAAACGCTTCGCCTGAGAGCTTGAGCAGAATCCGTTCGAAGACGGGCCTTCCGCTTCGGTCGTCCCCCTCAGGCATTATAAGGAACCTACTCTTCGCCGAGCGCGTACCGGACGAAGCGCCGGACGCGTATCTTTTCGCCCAAGACCCCCGAGACGCCGGCGACGAGCTCGCCGACGGTCACCTCGTCGTTCTTCACGAACTGCTGCTCGAGCAGACAGTGCTCCTCGAACCACTTGCCAAGCTTTCCTTCGACGATCTTTTCAGCGACGCCGGCAGGCTTCCCCGGTGGGACGGACTTCGCAAAGTCGGCCTTCTGCTCGTCGATGACGGCCTGGGGAACGCTCTCGCGATCCAGATACGCGGGCCGCATCGCCGCGATATGCATCGCGACGTCACGGCTGAGCTCGACGAAGCGCTCGTTGCGCGCGACGAAGTCCGTCTCGCAGTTGACCTCGACCAGCACGCCGATCTTACCGCCGGCGTGAATGTAGCTGGCGACGACGCCTTCGTTGGCGACCCGCTCGGCCTTTTTCGCGGCGCGCGCCATACCTTGCTCGATCAGCTGTCGCTTCGCGGCCTCGTAATCGCCGCTGCATTTCACGAGCGCGTTGCGGCAGTCGATCATACCCGCGCTCGTGTCCTCGCGCAGGCGTTTGATTTCGTCGGTGGTGGGTTTGTACGTGGCGGTCTCCATCCTCAGGAAAGGGCCTCCTGCGGTGCCGCCGCTTCGGCATATTGACGTTCGTACGACGTTTCATCGTACGAGCTTTCCGCCTCCGTATGACCGGCGATGATCGCATCGGCGATCTTTGAGACCATGAGCTTCACGGCCCGAATGGCGTCGTCGTTGCCGGGAATGAGATAGTCGACTTCATCCGGATCGCAGTTCGTGTCGACCACGGCGATGATCGGAATTTTCAGCTTGCGCGCTTCGAGCACCGCGATCCGCTCTTTCTTCGGATCGACCACGAAGAGCGCGTCGGGGAGACGATGCATGTCTTTGATGCCGCCCAAGAAACGCTCGAGCTTCTCGAGCTCGTCGGAAAGCTTCGCGACTTCTTTTTTGGGAAGCAGATCGAAGGTGCCTTGCTGACGCATGCCTTCGAGCTCGCGCAAACGCGCTATGCGCTTTTGAATCGTAGCGAAGTTCGTCAACGTTCCGCCGAGCCAGCGCTGGTTGACGTAGAACGTGCCGCACCGCTCGGCCTCTTCTTTGATTGCGTCCTGGGCCTGCTTCTTCGTACCGACGAAGAGCACGACTTTGTTCGCTCGGGCCATCTGCTTGACGATCTCGTAGACCTCGCGAACGCGCACGATCGTCTTTGAGAGATCGATGATGTAGATGCCGTTGCGCTCTTGGAAGATGTACGGCTTCATCTTCGGATTCCAGCGGCGCGTTTGGTGGCCGAAGTGGACGCCCGCTTCGAGCAGCTCCCGCATCGTGATGACCTGATTGCCGCTCGTGGCATCGCCGGCAGAAAGCGCCTGCTCGGCTGCCTCGATGGTGGTTTCCATGGGTTCCTTTCTGGTCCGGGGCAGGCGGATGACGTCCTGTCGGCCCGCTGTTGAGGGACCATAGCCGCCCGCCGTCCTGGCGGGCGCGATGGGAGAACGCCCCCGGCAAGCCGAGGGCAACCGTCGGATTATATCATGCCGCCTCGAAGCGTGTTAGTTGCCGTGCGGCCGGAACGAATCGCCGACCAGGGTCATGGAAAACTCCGAGGCCTGCAGCCCGGCGCCGTCCGGCCGTTCGCCCTCGAATTGAAGCGAGGTGGGCGCCGCCGTCCGCACGTTATACGTCATGACCCCGCGGCACGTCGCCCGTGCGCCGTCGTTCGATTCGACGGTTCGCGCGATGTCGAAGGCGACCACGCCGTCCGCGACGCTGCGAACGAGAAAGCGCGTGATGCGCATGCCCCCCGCCGCGGCGCCGGTTCGCACCCAGTGATCGCCGGGGTCGACGCCGTCGACGTCCTCGAACTGCAGCGCCACCGATTCAAGAAGCGTTTCCTCCTCGAGCGTAAGCCTTGCCGCCGTGCCGCCGACGACACCGGACTTATTCAGCGTCGCATGCCGAGGCCCGAGGTCGCGGTCCCCGAGACGCTCGTCGATTACGATCCAATCGGCTCGGTCGTAGTCGAGGCGGCCGATGTCGAGGTCGATGTGAACGGGAACGCGTTGCGCGCCGGCGATACGCATGCCGTCGTAGTGCAGCTGCCGTCCAAACGGCGGCTGGGCGCTCGACGGCAGCGGGCAAAGGGCAAGGAGGGCAGCGAAAACGGCGGCCGCTTTCATGGCGGTCTCGAGTCCTTTCGCGGGGCCGGCAGCCCCGCAAGACAACTCTACGCCCGGCCGGTGCGGGCTTTCATTAACGGATGAGGTGAAACGTCGCGCGTTTAATCGGCGCTCACGTACTCCGCGCGCGCCGATTGCCAATCGCGGCAGTCGCGGCATGGCTGCGGCAAGTCGCCAAAGCGCCTTTCGCGATGCAGCTGCCGTAGTGCCGCCAGCCGGCCGTTCCACACATCCGCCAGCGTGCTGCTGTTGATGTCGCCCGCAACATACCCGGCGTCCAGATCGACCGCGCACGTGACGACGCTTCCACGATCCGTCACAGACATCGTCTGCATCGCCCAATAGCACGGCCAGCGATCGCGGTCGCCGAGAACCAGGTTCGGAGCCTCGATCTTTCCGGCCCAGCTGACTTTCGGCCGGATCTTCACATTAGCGCCGAGCGATGACCAAAAACGGACGAACTCGTCACGCTCGTTCGCGTTATCGTCCATCTCGACGAATTGCACGAACACCTTCAGCGGCGAGCGCACCGCTCGAATTCGCCGCAATAAGTTCTTCACGTTGGCAACGACCGTGTCGAAATCTCCGCCGACGCGGATGCGCGCATACGACTCCGGCTTCGCCGCATCGATGCCGATGTATATCGCGTCGAGCCCCGCGGCGATGAGCTTTTGCGCAGCCTCGTCGTCGAGCAAATTTGCGTTCGAATTCATGACGACGTCGGTCAAACCACGGTCTTTGGCATACGCGATCATGTCGAAGATCGTCGGCTTTCGGCGCTTGGCGATGAGCGGCTCGCCGAAGAAGATCATCCAAACCCGCGTGGTGGGATTCCGCTCGGCGATCTCGTCGACGATTTTCTTGAAGAGCGGCCACGCCATGAACCCCTTTGGCCGGGTCATGTCTTTGTGGACGCACATCGAGCAGCGCAAATTACAATAGCTGCAGGTATCGATGAGCACGACCTTCGGGAAGGCTTTGGCCTCCCCCAGGCGTCCTTGCCGTTCTTGGGCCGCACGTATGCGCTCTGCCGACGTTTCCATGTCGTCCTGCTCATCGTCCCAGCAAATCGGGAATTTCTTGGGAAGGAGTTTATGCGAACACCCGTCTCGAATCCACCGGCATGACTGCGCGCCCAAAGGTGAACCAGCCCACGCTCCATCCGGGGCACCGCGCTGCGCGGGGGCAGATCATCACGACGGCGTACGCGCAGGAGCTGCTGGGGCCGCGGACCTATGGGCGGGTTCTCAACGTCGGCGCGGGGATACAGTCCTTGCGCTACCGGTTCGATCTTCGTCTCAACAACGACGAATATCATACGCTCGAGATCTCTGAGGACCAGAAGCCGACCTACATCGGCAGCGTCACGGAGATGCCGGCGGTCCCCACCGCGTCATACGACTGGGTGATCGCGAACGCGGTGCTCGAGCACGTCGACGACATGCACGCTGCGATCCGGGAAATCGCCCGCGTCACAAAACCCGGCGGCCGCATCTATCTGCAGACGCCTTTCCACAACGAGATCCATTTCGTCCGCGACTCATTCAGCGATTACTGGCGCCTGACGCCGTTTGGGTATCAGAAGCTGCTTCACGGGTTGTTCGTCATCGAGGAGTTCGAGTTTTGGGGAAACTCGGTGATCGACCCGGTCGGAATCGGGGTCTTCGCCACACGCTCGGCAGAGACGGAACACTCCTCGGCGTCGCGTCTTTTTTTGATCGAGCGCGGCCTCGATGAGATCGAGGAACCGGTAGACGGCAAGGATGCGTTTCTCTGGGTGTATCCCGTTTATCGGTTGAGCATCGGCTGGCTCGACTATCTTACGAATGTCATGGCGGTCCGGGATCAATTTTTCGTCACGAACCGTGCTCCCATCAGCATCCTGGATGCCGACCGCACCATTCGCGCGCAGAGCGCCGTCCTCGAAGGATCGCTCGTGATTTGGAACAACGGCGCCGAGTTCAAGCCGGTAACCGAGGCATACGTTCCGCTAATCCGGTTTTAGGCACCCTATGGGTTGATCGCAAACGCCTCGTCACGGCGTTTGGCTGCATTGCGCAGCGCTTTGCGGTAGTTGTGCTCCCACGATCGATACTTCCAGTCGGGACACTCCGCGCACAGCGGAATGTCACCACCTTCGCCCGCGCGATGTTTGTCACGCCACCACGAGAACATCGTGCCGGTCCAGATCTCCCGAATCGTTTGTTCCTTGACATTCCCCATGTTGGTTCGGCCCGCGATGTCGAACCCGCAGACCTCGACCTTGCCGCGCGTGTCGATGTTGAGGCGATGGAAGGGATACGGGCATGGAAGGCCTGATTCGCGATCCAAATAGGCAAGCGGGTCGGCCGACGTTTCGGGGTCGATATTCGTCGCGCTGCCCCATGTCAAGAACTTACGGACGATGACGTTGTCAACGCCGAGATCGTACCAGAAGCGTTCGATCGCTTCGATTTTCCCCGCCACGATTTCTTGATTGATCACGCTGACCTCAATCGTGCTGAGGCTTCGCATCGCATTGCGGCGGGTCACCATGTATTCCATCGTCGAGATGAGGTTGTCCCAGTCGAGCCCTTTGCGCACGATCGCGTAAGTCGCCGGGTCGCCGGCGTCCACGCTGATCTCGATGTTGTCGATATTGCACGCCAACAGGCGGTCGATGTCGTCGCGTTGCATCATCGAGCCGTTCGAGTTCAGATACACGCGCGCGCCGACGCCTTTAGCGTACTCGATGAGCTTCGTCATCCCATACGGATGGAGCATCGGCTCGCCCCCGCCGGTAATGCGGATCATCGACCCCACGCCGCCGGGTAGCCAGCCCAGCCGCCCGGCTTGGCCGCATTCGTCCGCAATCTTGAAGAAGAGAGCGGGCGGGATGAACTGCGCATCGCCGTACTTTAGGCGGATTTCCGAGTTCCCCGGGGTGTAGGGGCAATTCGGACAATGCGCGTTGCACGGATAGGCAACCGCTACGACGACCATGTCCGGGAATTGCGCGTAGCGTTCGAACTCTTCATCACTTGGACGCTGCAAATCGTATGCTGCTTTCGCTTCTGACGAAAACTTTCGCGAATTGAACGGCGTCAATCTTCCCGCAAAGGGCAGCCGCCCGCTCCCCTCCGTAAGGCTCGCCAGGCGCGCCTCCGGATCGCGGACCGTCACGCATAGCACGCCATCCATCGATTTGATTCGAACCGTGCTCGCGGCGCAGTCGATCCCGAGCACGCGGCCAGGTTCGTCATCGTAGGCAACGCGTGTCTCCGCTTCGATGCTCGCAACCTCGAACTCGATGCCACCGATGTCGGTGTACGCGCCCGGCCACGGCGTCACGCCCCGAACGCGCGCCACGATCTTGTCGCTGCCCTGATCGAAGCGCACGTGTGCATCGCGCCGGGTGAGCGCCGGGTAAAACGTAATCTTGCGCTCGTCCTGACGCGTTCCGGCGAGCGGGCGACCGGCCAGCAAGCCCTCGAGCCGTTCCACGAGCAACGCGGCCATTTCTTCGGCAAGCGCCGTCCGAAGGTGACCGTCATTCCACGCTCGATCGATCTTGACGGTGCGCTGAGCGATCACGTCGCCGGCATCGATCTGGCGAGCAAACGCGAGAAGCGTCACGCCGGTCTCCGCCTCGCCTTCGATGATCGCCCAATTCGATGCGCTGGGCCCACGATAGCGCGGCAGCAGCGACGGGTGCAGCGCCACGGCCCGCCGAGCCAGCTTCGCGACGTGCGAGCTCACACGGCGGCCGTACGGAGCAACGACGATGAGGTCGGCCTTGGCCGCGGCTATCGCATTGAAGATTTCCAGGTCATTGTCGGGATCGGCGTCCACATACCGCGGAATGGCAACGCTGCGGGCGACGTCACCGAGATGCGGAAGCGCGTTGCCGAACCCTTCGTCCCGCTCCGAGTCGGTGAAGATCATCGGGACCTCGACGCCGGCCGCCAGCAGCTTCGAGAGGACGGCATTGCCGTAGCCGGATCGGGCGAAGAGAATGGCGCGGGGCATCAGTGCCACTCACGCCCCTTTGCGGTTGCGATCTTGATCTTCCGCATCCAGAGCTGAGGCCGCCAAAATGACTCGTTGTCGGCATACCACGCGATCGTCCGGTCCAGGCCCGCGCTGATGTCGACGTCGGGAGTCCAACCCAGAACGCGCCTGATCTTCGACGCGTCGGCGCGATGCTTCTCGACCTGACCGGGACGGTCGCCGACCCATTTTATGAGATCTTTGGAGCGGCCGGTTTTCTCGAGAATCATGTGTGCCAGCGCCAACACGTCCGTCGAGACCTCCGTCCCGAGGTTGAAGACTTGGCCGACCGCATCGCTCGCCGGAGCGTGCACGAGCGCATCGATTGCTTCGCACGTATCGTCGACGTAGATCCAATCGCGCGAGGAAAAGCCGGTGCCGTGGACGGTCAGCGGCTCGCCCATCAGCGCCGAGGTTACGAAGCGAGCAATGCACTTTTCCAGATGCTGCCGCGGGCCATAATTATTGAATGGCCGCACGATAACGGCCGGAAGATCGTGCGTGCGCCAGTACGAGTAGATCAGGCGATCCGCGCCGGCTTTCGCACTCGCGTACGGACTGCACGGCTCGAGCGGATGCTCTTCGTCCATCTTGTCATGATCCGAGCGGCACGTGCCGTAGACTTCACTCGTGGAGACGTGCACGAAGCGGCGAATTCGCGCCGCATTTTGTACGGCCGCGCTCGCCAGTGCCGCCGTTCCGAGCACGTCGGTCTCGAAGAACGTCGTCGAGTCGTAAATCGACCGAGTGACGTGCGTCTCAGCCGCGAAGTGCACGACGAGGTCGACGCGCGACATGATATCGGCAACTTGGGCGCCGTTGCAGACACTGCCGTAAACGAACTCGAAGCGGTCGGATTCTCGCATCTCGTCGGTGAAGTTCATCACGTTTCCGGCATACGTGAGAAGATCGAGCACAATGATGCGGTAATCCGGGTATCGCTCCCAGATTCGGCGGACGAAGTTGCTGCCGATGAAGCCGGCGCCGCCGGTGATCAGCATCGTCATCGGTAAAGAACGAATCTTGCCGTTCTGATGCGGGCGATCGGGTTTCTCCGTGTACGAAATGCTCATCTTAGGCGACTTCCTTGTTGCGGCTTCCGTCGACGGGACAAAGGCCGGTGTGCGCCGTGGCGACGATTGTTTCATGCCAGAGCTGGAACATGAGCAGCGTCCACAGCTTGTACGTGTGGTCGGCGACGCGCTCGCGATGCTCGCGTACCATGCGGAGTATCGGTTCGCGCGCAAACAGTCCATGCGATAGTGCGGATTGTGAGAACAGCTCGTCGGTCAACGGCTTTAGCCGGTCGACCAGCCACGCGTCGACGGGAAGCACGAAGCCTTCCTTTGGGCGATCGACGACCTGGGCGGGCAGCAGACGGCGAGCAACGCGTTTGAGGATCGCTTTGGTCGCGCCGGCCCGGACCTTCATCGATCCCGGCAGCGTGCCGACGAACTCAACCAGCGACGTATCCAAGAACGGTGAACGGACCTCGAGCGAGTGCGCCATCGAGAGGCGGTCGACATACGTTAGAACTTGATCCGGAAGCAGCGAGCGGACGTCGACCTCGAGCGTGACGTTGACGAGATCGCTCGGCGACGCATCGCGGTAGAAGCGCGCGAGCCAATCCGCCGAGCTCATCGTGTCGACCGGCTCCAGCAGCAGCTCGCGCTTTTGCGCCTCGTCGAACCCCCCGAGACGTGAGCGCCATTCCCAATCCGGTATGTTTGCAGCCTGCAGAACGGCACCGGAATCGGCGGCCCACTCCCCTAGATGAGCAGGATCGGTTCGGCCTGCGCGGACGTTCGCAATGACTGCGGCCAATCGGTGATTGCGATACGAGCCGAATATCTCGTCGGCTCCGTCACCCGAGAGCGCGACCTTGACGGCGCGCGAGATCTCACCGCACAACCAGTAGGGCGAGATCGTTCCGGCGAACGGCTCGTCGAACGCGCGCACGATCTTCGGCAGATCGCCGATCATCGTATCGGGCGAGATCTCGCGCTCGTGATGGTCGGTGCCGAAGCGCCGCGCGATCTCGCGCGCGTACGTCAAGTCGTTCTTGTGCGCGACGCGCTCCGTGTACCCGAGGGAAAATGTCTTCACCGGAAGAGCCGAGCCTTCGGCCATGAGCGCCACGACGAGGCTCGAATCGACGCCGCCCGAGAGAAATGCCGCGACCGGGACGTCGCTGGCTTCCATGCGCGCGCGGGTCGCCGCGCGCAGGCGTGCCAGGATTTCGTCGGCGGCATCCTCTTCGGAAATCGGCGCATCGCCGGTGAAACGCGGCCGCCAGTACGCCGAGAGCGTCAACGTGCCGTTTGCGATCACGCCGAGGTGGCCGGCCGGCAGCTGCCGCGCACCCCGAAAGATTGAAAGCGGCGCCGGAACGTTGCGGAAGGTCAGGTAGTGCCAAAGCGCTTCGCGATCGATCGTCGCATCGAACTCCGGATCGAGCATCAAGGCTTTGAGCTCGGAGGCGTAGGCGAAACGCCCACCGCGCTCCGCGATATAGATCGGCTTCTTGCCTAGGCGGTCCCGCGCCAACACGACGCGCCGGCGTCCTTCGTCGAAGACGCTGATCGCGAACATTCCGTGCAGCCGCTCGACGAAACCGTCACCGAATCGCTCGTAGGCGGCGAGTGCCACTTCGGTATCGCTGGTCGTCGAAAAGCGCCGTCCCGCTGCCGCAAGCTCGGCGCGAAGCTCGCGAAAGTTGTAGATCTCGCCGTTGAGCGTCAGCCGTATCGTCCCGTCCGCGCTCGTCATGGGCTGCGATCCGGTCGTCAGGTCGATGATCGAGAGCCGCCGCATCCCCATGATGCCGAGCGGCGACCGGTGCATGCCGGACTCGTCGGGACCGCGATGAACCAGAGCCCGGTCCATTGCCCGCGCCCACGCGAGATCGCGATCGTACGGCGGTCCGACGATCCCGTAAATGCCGCACATCTGAAGAAGTTATCGGTTCCCGTCGAGCCTTTATTGATTCTGGGCCGTCGGCCTCCAAAGGCCGAAACGCAAGACGTCATCATACGCGCCGTCCCAGAATGCCTCTTCGCGCAAGCGCGCCTCCTCGACGTACCCTGCCTTTCGGAAGGCCGCCGCACCTCGCGGATTGCGTGCATGTACGTAGGCATAGAGCTTATGCAGCCCGAGCTTCTCGAAGGCGTAGGCGGAGAGCAGCCGGAGTGCCTCCGTTCCGACGCCTGTCCCCCAGCTTGACCGCTCACCGATCAGGATCCGGACTTCGGCCCGGCGGTGGCGCTGATCGATATCCCAGAGCCACGCATTCCCGATGTAGTCGCGCGGCGGCACTCCGGGACGCTCGAGGGCAAACCACACGGCTCGCTGGTTTCCGATGACTGCCAGCTCGAAGAACCGTCGGTGTTCTGGGCGGCTGACGGGTAGGACGCGGTCGAGGTATCCGGCAATCTCAGGGTCATTGACCCACTCCCGCCAATGCTCGAGGTCGGTCTCTTCGAGGGGGCGCAGCACGACGCCGTGGCCTTCCAGCCTCATCTGCGGGCCTCGTATGCGCTCACACGGCCACCAATCCCCGCCGACACCATCATTAGAGGTGAAAGCGTCGACTTCGGGGCCTAAGCGGACGGTTGTCATCCTTCAGCCCTCCTATCTCCCCTGGCTGGGTGCGTTCGAGCAGATGGCACGCGCCGACGTCTTCGTTTGGTACGATGACGTCCAGTTCGACAAGCATGGATGGCGCAACCGCAATCGGATTCGCACGCAGGGCGATCCGGGATGGTCGTGGCTCACGGTACCGGTGCGCCTACCGCATGCTTTCCCGCCCATCAACGAGGTGCAAATCGACACCCGCGTGCCGTGGGGACGCAAACATCGCAAGACGCTGGAGCTCGCCTACGCCTCGGCGCCCTACCGGGACGAGCTCGAGCGCTTTACCGAGCTCTTTGAGATGCAAACGCCGAACTTGGCCGAGATCGCAATCGCGAGCACGCAGCTCATAGCGGACGCGCTGGGCCTGTCGCCGCGTTTCGCCCGCGCATCGGATCTCGGCATCGGCGGCGATCGCAATCTGCGTTTGGTGGAGATCTGCCGGGCGCTCCACGCCACGGACTATTACAGCGGAAAAGCGGCCGAAGACTACCTCGACGTCGGCGCCTTCGAGCGCGCCGGAATCCGGGTTGCCTTTCAAGAGTTCGCGCATCCCGTCTACGAACAGTGCCACCAACCGTTCATCTCCCATCTCTCCGCGCTCGATGCGCTCTTGTGCGCCGGTCCGAAGGCCACCCGCGCGATGCTCGGCGCGCGGCTTGCCGCATGATGCCGGCGGGCCGCATCGCGCTGCTCTACGACGGAAGCTGCTCGTTCTGCATCCGCTCGCTTCGCGCGCTCAAACGTCTCGATGCCGGCAACCGTCTCGAACTCATCGACGCCACGGACCGCGCCACGATCGTCGCGCGATTTCCGCAAGCCGCTGCGGCGGATTTCGGCGCGGCGATGTATGCGGTCGACGGTCCGCGCGTCTACGAAGGCTTCGATGCGTTCCGGCGAGCGGTCTGTAGGATGCCGCTGACGGCGTGGCTGGCGCCGTTACTGTTCGTTCCCGGCGTTCCGCAGATCGGACGGCGCATCTACGCGCTCGTGGCACGCAACCGCCACGCCTTTGGGTGCCGCTCCGAGTTCTGTGAGCCGCGATGAATCCGGCTGACTGGGCGCTCGCGCAGCTTTCGCCCAGCGTTGAATCGGCGCTGCGCATCGCTTACGGAACGCTGCTGCTCCTGCAGCTCGTGGTGCTGACGGTCCCGCAAACCCACCGCTTCTTCGTCTCGGAGCGATACGGCGGTTACGTCGAATCGTCGCCGTTCTCCGACCGCTGGCTGCGGCCCGCGATCGTCCGGGCCGTGATGGCCGTCTGGATCGTCGCCGCATTCGGCATCGCGACCGGCGCCTGGCTTCTGCCGGGCGCGCTCGTCAACTTCGCCTTTGCTCGCTACTTCTACGTCCACACGCGTTGGCGCAGCATTTTGCGCGGCATGGGCGCGCCCGGTCATATGAATCATTGGCTCGCCCTCCTGATCGCGCTGCTTGCAATCGCCGAGAGCGTCGATTCCGGCGGCATGCTGCACGCGATGACGGTCCTGACGTTTCGCATCGACTATGCCCTGATCATGATCGCGGCCGGCGTCTACAAGCTCACGGCCGGCTACGCGCACGGTGACGGCTTCGAGCGCGGACTCGTCAATCCGTGGTGGGGCTACTGGGCGCGCTGGCTCAAGAACGTCTCGCCGAACGCGCTGGCCTTCCGCGTGCTCAACAACGCCGGATGGCTGGCGGAAATCGCGTGCGGCACGCTCTTCCTCGTGATCCCGGTTGCGCCGTTCGCCGCCGTCTTCTTCGCCGCCAGCTTCCTTGGGATCGGTCTCGTAATCCGGCTCGGTTTCCTCGCCGAGATGGTCGCGGTCGCGACGCTGCTCTATTGGTATCCCGGCTCCCTGTTCGACGCATGGCTGACCAAGACGTTTGCGCAGCCGGCGCCGGCACCTCATGGCGGCCCCGTTGCCGCGCTGGTCGTCTGGCCGCTCGTTGCCGCAATGATCGCGTATCTGGCGCTCCTGCCGTTCGCCTACGCCGGGATGTCGATCAACTTTTATGCGAAACGGACGCTGCCGAGTACCGTGCAGCGCGCGCTCGACCGCTGGACCGTCTTCTTCGGCCTCATCCTTTGGCGCGTGTTCACGGCCGATCTCATCAACTTCTTCGTCGACGTGCGCGTAAGCGCGCCGGGACGGGCGGAAAGCAGACCATACATGCAATTGCGCGCGTGGAATCGCGCGACGGGATGGCGCTACATGCATGTCGGCGAGTTCATCTGTCTGGCCAGCATCTTCACCGCACTCAAATATTACCCCGACGATCGCTCCGTCTTCGAGCGACGGCTGCTGCGGTACGCGCGCACCGTGCCCACGGCTTCGGCCGAACGCGTCGTCTTCGATTATTACGCCGTTCGCAAAGGGGTGCGAGCTTTCGAATACCACCTGGTCGCACGCTTCGTCGCCGATCCGCAAGCGTCGTCTGTTACCGAGGAAGTGCTCGAAGCCGGTTTCGACGCGCGCCGGCGCGCCGACATTTCGCCCATATCGCCCGGCGTTCGGCCCGGAAGTTATGCCCCAGCCCGCTGAGAGGAGCGCCGTGCAAGCACTGGCACCGTTTCTGGCATTTCACAAGCCGCTCTTCGGCAAGGAAGAGCTCGAGCAGCTTCGCGAGGCGCTAGAATCGGGCTGGCTGACGCGCGGTCCGAAGACGCAGCAATTCGAGGATGCGTTCCGGGCGTATGTCGGTGCGACGTCGGCGGTCGGCGTCAACTCGGCAACGTCGGGTCTTCATCTCGCGCTCGTCACCCTGGGCATCGAAGACGGTGAAGTCATCACGACCCCCATCACATACTGCGCGACGCCCAACGAAATCGAGCACGCCGGCTGCACCCCGGTCTTCGCCGACGTCGATCCCGTCACGTGGCTCATCGACCCGTCCGACGTGGAACGAAAGATCACTTCGCGGACGCGCGCGATCATGCCCGTGCATCTCTACGGTCAGAGCTGCGACATGGACGCGTTACGCCGTATCGCCCGCAGGCACAACCTTCGGATCGTCGAGGATGCCGCTCACGCCATCGAGACGATGTGGCGCAACGAGAAGATCGGAACCATTGGAGACTTCACCGTCTTCAGCTTCTATCCGACCAAGAATATCTCAACGGGCGAAGGCGGCATGATGACCACGATGGACGCCGCCCTCGGCGAGCGCGCCAAAATGCTCTCGATGCACGGGAACTCGAAGGACGCCTGGAAGCGCTATGGATCGTCGGGATTTGCGCACTATCAACTCGAGGAGCGCGGTTACAAATATCACATGTTCGATCTGCTGGCGGCGATCGGACTCGCCCAGCTGCCGAAGCTGGAAGGCTGGTGGGCGCAGCGCGAGAGGCTTTGGCTGCGCTACGATGCCGGTTTGTCGAAGATCGCCGGCGTGCGGCCGATTCCCGTCGCTATGCCCGGCCGGCATGCGTACCATCTCTACGTCATCGAAATCGATCCGGCAGTTTGTGCGCGCGACGCCGTTCTCGAGCGGATGCAAAAGGCCGGCATAGGCTTGGGCATCCACTATGAAGCCATGCACCTGCAGCCGTACTACGCGCGCAAATACGGCTTACGTCCGGGCGATCTGCCCCATGCCACGCGGGCATCGCAGCGCATGCTCTCGCTGCCGCTGTATCCACGGATGTCGGCCGCCGACGTCGACCGCGTCGTCGAAACGCTCCGTTCCAGTATCGAGTGAAGCGCCGCTAAACCGCCGGATCCGCGATGATATCGACTGCCGCCAGCTGCAAGGGCAGTTCGCGCACGTCTATCTCCAGCGCGTGCTGCGCGGCGGGAGCGCCGCGCAGCAGCAAGGCCGGCAAGGCGATGCGCGGATCGGGCAGGTCGAGCGGACCCGCTACGCCGTCGAGGCGCAGGATGTTTCCCGGCGCGGAATGCGCCCAAAGGTTGAGATGGCGTCCGCGAAACTCCAGACGGAAGGCGCACCCCGCGGCAGCGGGCACGAGGAGCTCCGAAAAATACATGACGGCGGGCTGCGAGCGTTGCGTGTCATCCAGCTGGTAGCGGGACCAGCCCGGCGCCTGAATATCCGCCGGGAAGAGCGTTCGTGCGCCGGCAAAGTGATCGCCGCGCAGCGGATCGGGAAGCAGGGCAGTTGCTGAGGCGGGCGTGGCCTCGACGGCGGCGATGACCGCCGCTGCAAAGTACTCTCCGAGGAGCTTCCCGCCGCGCGGCGTGTGGTGCGTCAGATCGCGCGTCAGCGCGAGCGGAGGCTGCGCTTCCCAGGATGCCCGGCCGGGCCAGCGGTCGAGCCATACGGCGCGGCCTTCGCGAATCAAGTGCTCGGCCAGGCTTCCGCAATCGATCGTGGGTATGCGATAGTGCTTTGCGACACGCTCCCAAACGTCGACGATCTCCGGCTGCCGCTCGAGCGCGTCGCCAAGCCGGCTCGCGAAGTACACGAACAGCACGTCCGGCGGTTGCGGTATCGAGCGCAGATGACGGACAATCCCTTCGACCGAACGCGCGATCTCATCGGTTTCCCGCACGGCGTGATCGTTGACGGCGAACTCCACGAGCACGAGATCGGATTGCAGCTCCGCGACGGTGCCGGTTCGAAAGACGGCCCAAGACGACCTGAAGCCCGGGAGGGCGCGAACGATGATGTCCGTCGCCGTGCCGGCGTATTCGTTCTCAAGGGCCTGCGCCAGCGGCTCGAGGTAATAGCCGTCGTGCGTGATGCTGCTGCCGAACGCCGTGATGCGCAGCGGTTCACGGCGGAGAACGCGCTCGCGCACGCGCGGCAATCCGTCCCGGCACCGGAGTATCGTCGAGGTGATCCGCGCCGTATTGACGAGGGTCACCTCAAAACGGCGGCTCGCTGCGCGATCGAATCCAGCATCTCGGCGTACCGTGCGACCATCTGATCCCAACCCAGTTTCGCGAGCGCGCGTTCGCGCAGCGCGGTACCGTCTCGAAGCCGCAACTGAGGATCCTCTGCATACTCCAGGATGCGTCGAGCATAGCCCTCCGTATCCCCGGCGGCTACCATGGGGACGGTATCTCCGATGAACGCCTCGGCAGTTGCCGAGGTCGGCCCGCAGCCGCTCGGATCCAGATCCGCATCTTGCACCCGCTTCATTGCGACCACCGGCAATCCGGCGAACATGGCTTCGCCCAAGCTTTGGCCTCCGGGAAACGGAAAGGTGTCGCAATAGATGTCGGCGGCAGTAAGATACGCCGGAAGAAGCTCGTGGATCGCGCCGACCCATTGAACGCGTCCGGCGACGCCGGCTGCTCCAATGGCTTTGTCCAGGACGCCAAGTGCGTGATCGTCACGCCCTCCGATCAGCAGCCACTTCAGCTTGGGGTTCCGCTGCATCGCCCCCAGAACCGCATGCAGAAACTCGCGCTGCACGCTTTTGTTCAACCGTCCAACGGTCGCCAGCACGATGTCTTCGCCGCGCATGCCGAACTCCGATCTCGAGACCGGCCTGGCCGCCAGGACTTCGCGATCGCGGGCGATTCCGGTGGAGATGAAGACAGACCGCTCGGGGTGGATGGCGCGCGGGACTTGCCGTTCGTCGACGGTATGCACGAATGCATCGATGCGGCCGGAACGCTGATCGAATCCCGCGGTGACCAATGCCTGCGCGTTCGCCAAGCGGACGATCTCCAGAACGCGTGCGATCGGGTCGGCGGGATCGACGAGGTACAGCGCGGCGTCCACGGGCTCGCGCTCAAAATACCGGAGTAAATCGTTTGCGCGCTCCATGAAGGTCTCGCCGCCGGCGAACACGACCCGTGCGCCGGCGCGCGCGAGCTCCCGCGTCGTGGGTGAGTTCTTGAACGACGGATAATACTCGGTCGATGCGTAGCAGACGTCATAGCCGAGCTTACGCAGGCCGACGCCCAAGCGCGAGCCGACGATCGACAAACTGTTCGCAGGATAGTCGAGCGACACCACGATAGCGAAGCGGCGGCGGTCGCCTAAACGAGCGGGGTACGTTCGGGAATCTCCAAACCTTGCAGCCGCAGCTTCGAAGAACTCATCCCAGTAGGGATCGTTCGCAACGCTGAAAAGCGGATGCCAACGCCTAACGCCGGCTTGTCCGGCGCCCATGCCGACTTGAATCGCACGGCCCACGGAGACGAGCGCGCCATCGATATCTCCGGCCGAGAGCAGCCGGGAGGCACGCAATTTCATGGCTGCGACATAGGCCTTGGGGTGCCGGGCGTACATCGCGCCCTCGAGAAAGGCGATCAGCTCGTCGGTATGCGATTCGCCGAGCGCCGCAAGGCGGATCGCGGCGTCGAGTGCCGGACCCGCGAGGCGCTCGAACCGGATGCGATGGGCCAGCACCTTGAGGGTAGGAATGGGTTGCCGTTCGAGCTCGGCGAGCTCGCGCGCGGAAAACTCCTCGAGACCTTCGTAGCGATCGTAAACGGCTGCCAATTCTTGCTGCGAGAGGGGTTCCGGTAACGACGCCTGCTGGCGCACTGCGCCGAGCGCTGAGCCAAGCGCGGCGAGCGCCGCATCGACGGCCGTATCGCGCCGGGCATCGACCACGACGCCGCCGGCGATGCGCCCCCAGCCATGCCGCCGCGCCTCCGCGACGCCCTCAGCCGTCCAGTCGGCTCTTGGGAGAACGGTGCCGTCGAGAATCGCGCACAACGGCGCGTCTGACTGCGAGATGGCGGCGCGCGCCGCCCCGGCAAAATCGCATTCTTCGGCCAGCCGTATCGTCTGGATGCGATTGCCGTACCGCGCGGCGCGCAAATCTTCATCCGGATGGGGACCGTTGATGACCACGATGATGCGGCTGGCCGCGTACACGCCGCGATCGCCCTTGATGAGCGCGATCACGCGTTCGAGCGACTGCGCTGAGGGGACGACGACAATCGCCGCCAATTCGCCGTCGCCGGCCGGCGCTCGCTGCGCGACGGCCCGTTCGATGATCTCGCGATAGCCGTCAATCATTCCGTTCCACGTCAGCGCGCGCTCGGCGCGGGCGCGCAACGCTTCTCCGACGCGCCGGCGTTCTGCCGGATCGTTCACGTACCGCAGGGCCAGTTGCACGTATCCCGCGATATCACCGCACGCGGCCATCGCTGCAGCATCCCCAATCATCGCCTCCCCTGCCGCGGTCGTCGGCCCTACCGTCGTGGGATCGAGATTCTGGTCGTGCTCGCGGCGCATCGCAACGACCGGGAGGCCCGCGAACATCGCCTCCCCCGTGCTTTGCGCTCCCGGAAATGGGAACGGATCGAGATAGACGTCGCTCATTTTCAATAGCGAAGGAATCGCCGTCCCTTGCTCGCCCAGCCGGACGATGCGTTTCTCGACGGCCGCGGTGCGCGCGGCAGCATCGATAGCTCCCATCTCATCGTCGCTTCCGCCGCCGGCGATCATCCATATCGCCTTTGGTTCGGCTTGCAAGATCGCCATCGTGGCTTCCAGGAATCCGCGCTGGGCCAGCTTCGAGAGACGGCCGAATGTTGCCAGCACCACAGCCTCGGGCGCGATACCCAAATCCTCTCGCTTAGCCGGCACGGCACTCAGGATTGCCCGATCGCGCACGATGCCGGTGGCGACGAAGGTCGCGATCTCCTTTCGGACCGATCGTTCGATCTGCGTGGGTTCGACGGTTTGAATGACCGCATCGAGGCGTCCGGTACGATGCTCGAACGCCGCGTTGACGAACAGCTGCGCGTTCGCCAAGCCGACGATCTCACACAGGCGGGGTACGACATCTTGCGGGTCGGAAAGGTAGACGACCGCGTGCACCGGATCGCGCTCGAAGTGATCGAGAAGCCATTGCGTCTTCTCGAGGATCGAGCCGGCAGGGGGCTCGATCAGACACGAGCCGACCGCTTCAATCGCTTGCCGCTGCGAGGTCCCCGGCGGAGACGGCACCATCCCGGTCGTCACGATGAACGCGTCGATTCCGCGTTGGCACAAGCCGACCACGAGACCGCCCGCAACCAGACCGACGCTATTGCCTTCACGATCGAACGGAATCATGACGGCCACGCGAAGACGCTCGCCCTGCGGCCGATAGTAACGGGGCGCTGAAAGGCGGGACGCAATCGTTTCGTAAGCACGATCGAAGTCAGGATCGTGTGCGTACCTCATCAATCGGCGAGAACGCGCGTTACCGGCCTGGCCCTTTCGCATTGCCACGACCATCGCGTGGAAGAGCAGATTTGTCGCTGCATCCAGATCGCCGCGTGCCAACGCCGCCAGACCGGCTCCTTTGAGCATCAAGGGGACGGGTTCGTCGTGACGTGCCAACTGCGCGCCCTTCGAGACCCAGTCCGCCTCGACGTCCCAGCGACCCTCGGCGGCGAGCGCATTTGCGATCGCGTCGAGCGCGGGCCGCATCGTTTGCTCGAACATCATTCGCACGGCCAGCGCGCGCACGCGCTCGTCCGTGTTTTCGAAAAGCGAACGAAGCCGCGCTTCGTCCACGTCCTCCTTACGATCCCAGCGATTTCGAAGGTCGTCGAGCAGCTCGCTCACGGCGTTGCTCCGGCCCGCGCGAAATGCGCCCGGAACGCGCGCCACAATTGCGGGATATCGGCGATGACGTCTCGCGCCGAAAAGTCGAACTCCGAACGCAAACGCGAGACGTCGATGGAGGAGAACGCGACCACCGGCGCATCGGGCGCGACCGAGATGTGGCACCCGCTTGCGCGCTCAATCGCGTCCAGGATATCGCCCTGCCGCGTGTTCCTGCCCGCGGCGACATTGTAGATCCGCTCCCGGCCGCGCTCGGCGATCTGCAAGGTCATCTCGACGGCGTCTTCCACGCTTACATGATCCTTCTCGGAATCAACGGAGGAGCGAACCTCGATTTGGCCCGTAGTGGCCGCCTGGCGCAGAAAGTCGCTCAGCATCAGCGCCGAGCGAAAGCTGGCACCATAAACGTTCGACAGCCGAACGACGCGCATCGCGTGCCTCTCGTCCGACAGCACGACCGCTTCTCCGGCGGCCTTCGTCGCAGCATAGACGTCGCCGGCCGCGATCCTAGCCGGCGTCGTTTCGGCGGTCGCGGCGCAATCGCCGTACACCCGCGTCGATGAGACGTAGGTAAACGAACGAAGAGGCTTGCGCAGCATGATGACCGGAACGTCGACGTGCGCGCGTACCGCGGCGCCGACCTGCTCGTTCGCATTCCACGCCACGCCCGACGCGTAGATCACGTCCCCGAGATCTCCCGCAACGGTGACGGCCTCTTCGTGCGACACCTCGAGAACCGCAGCGCCGCGCGACCGAAGCGCTCGAACGAATGCACCGCCGATGAAGCCGCGCGCGCCGACGACGGTGTAGGTCACGCCGAGCGAGGCACGGCGCTCGCCGATCCGGTCCCCGCCAAAACGTTGTAGAGACGAAAAAGCTGTTGGACGTCATTCAACGCAGCGGTGCCGCCGCGCAGCACCGCCGTAACGTCCGCGTGGTGGCGCTCGCGCGCCGCAACGACATCATTGCTTTGCGGCGGATAGCGTTCGTAGAGGGCCGCCATTCGGTCCGGGTACGCGCTCCACTGCCAGGACAAGAACTGCCCGCTCAAACCCAAGAAGGCGTGTTCTACCAGCGTTTTCGTCCCGGTGTAGGACAGGCGGCGCAAACGCGAAAGGCGGATGACGAAATCCCAGTCGGCGCAGATCCCGAGCGAACCCTCGAAAGCCTCGAGCGCGTCAGCCGCCGCGGCGTCAAAGAGGACGGCGGAAAGCGGAACGCAGTTTGCGACGAGCAAATCCATCGGCGTCGGACGCAGCGGATACGTATCTTCGGTGTTGCCCAGCGGATGCCAACCCATTGTGCCGCTGACCGCGTTGAACTGTACGATCGTGCCGGCGATCGCGACGCCGTCCCCTGATTCCGCGGCTGCCACGAGACGTTCGAGATGATCGGGCAGCAGCTGGCTATCCTCGTCGAGAAAGAGATAATAATCCCCGCCCGCTACGTACAACCCTTGCGTGCGAATAACGGCCGGAGTGAGACGGTCGATGCTTTTCGAATAGTGCAGCTTCTCGCGCGGCAGCTGCTGCGCAGCGTAGCCCGAAAGGTCGTAACCTTGGTCTTGCAGCAGCCAAGCCTCCCAATGTGGGTACGACTGCCGGGCCAGCGATTGCAGGCAGCCACCGAGCGAATTGACACGGCCCGAGCTCGTGACGATCACCGCCACCTTCGGAGGCTTGCGCGTGCTGCGCCGCCTCTGATTGACGGATAACCGGTACAATATCCGCTCGGTCCGCGCTTCGAAGTCGTCGCTCCATTTTTCCGGCGCTATCTTCTTCAGCTGCGCTCGCCGAAAACGTAGGCTATTTGCGATTCGCAGCTCTCTCCCATGCGAACGCTCGAACACGGAACCGTCGTAATACTTCTCAAGAATCTCCAAGTGCTCGCGAAAATCCGCGCCCGAAGCCACGTACCGGCTCACGCCCGATGCTTGGGTGTCGTGAATGCGAACGCCGACGAGCGGAACGGGGACATACGCCGCCTTTGCGCCGGCTAGGGCCATCCGCACCGTAATCTCCCAATCGGAGGCGATCTCGAAAGATTCGTCCAGCATGCCGTAGCGCGAGAATAGCTCGCGCCGAAACAGAATCGTCGGCAGGCACATATAGCAGGCGGAAAACAGCCACCCCAGCTCTTCACGGCCGCCGGCATAGTCGACCAACGTCTGTCCCAGAACGTGGCGAATCGCGCCAGGTGATCGATCGTCGTTGCAGAGATAGGCCGTCGCATAGACGAACGCCACTTCCGCGTGCTCCTCGGCGACGCTGACGAGACGACGTAAATGCCCCGGCAGCAGCCAGTCGTCGGCAGAGAGAACGACCACGTACTCGCCGCGCGTGAGTCCGATCCCGACGTTGATGTTCGGCGTAATCCCGATGTTGACCGAATTGACGTTGATACGCACGCGCCGGTCTCCGGCATAACGCTCCAAAACCGCGAGCGTTTCATCGGTCGAACAGTTGTCGGTGACGACGACTTCGAGATTGTCGTAATCCTGCTTCAGCACGCTGTCGATCGCGGTGCAGATGTACTTCGCATAGTTGTACGACGTGATGACGACGGAGACGAGCGGCTTCATCGGCGCTCCGCCGCCGCTTCGACGTGAAAATACTGGGCGATGACGTCGCGCTTGCGGCGTGCGATCACGAGGTCGGGCGAGCGGCCTGATACCACACAATCGGCGGGAACGTCTTGATGGATGACCGCCGAATTGCCCGCGACGACCACACCATCGCCGAGTTCGCTGTCACCGGCAACGATTGCGCCGCCGTAGATCACGCAGCGCTCCCCGATGCGCGGCGACGAGCCGCGATCCGCACCCACCGTCACACCTTGGAAGAGCGCGACATAGTTGCCGTAGCGCGCCTTCCCCACCACCGTACCGACGGTATGAATGAACGCGAAGACGGGAGGCAGCTGCGTGTCGTACATGCAGACGATGCCGTTCATCGCCTTGTTCAGCAAAAAGAATTTTTGCGCCAAGCCGACGTCGCCGCGCAGAAACGCGCTATTTGCCGCAAGATAATAAAACGACGCGGTTTGATCGCCGTGCAGGTGGTTGAAGCTGGCCTGACCATCGCGGTTGTAGTGCGGCAGCGCGATGCGCCTAAAACAGTACTCGAGTCGCTCGAGCGCAGAATCGATGACGGCGTCGAGGTCGGCGTGCGCCCCGTCCGGGAACGCGCCGGCGAGCTGGGCGCGAACGTAGGCGCAGAGGTCCGCCTTTCCCAGGGAGATCAACACGCCGGGGCCGTCTCCGCAAGCGCTGCTTGTAGATCGGGCGCGCGGCGATCGGCGTCGCTGAGGATGGGGCTCGGGATGGGCCATGCGATACCCAGAGCCGGGTCGTCCCAGCGGATGGCGCGTGCCGCATGGGGCGCGTACCGAGACGACATCGCGTAGAGCACGTCGGTGTCGTCGACCAGGGTCTGATAACCGTGTGCGCATCCCGCAGGGACGAAGAGGGCGTCGCCGCGTGCTGCATCCAGCTCCACCGTAAAGACCCGCCGAAAGCTCGAAGATTGCGGGCGGAGATCCACGACCGCGTCGAAAACGCGGCCGCGCACGCAGCGCACGTATTTCGCTTCGGCATGCGGCTCGCGCTGATAATGCATGCCGCGCAGCGTTCCCTTGCGAACGCTGCGCGCCAAGCTTTGCTGCACGAGTGCTTCCGTTATTCCGTGGGCCTCAAACTCGTCAACACAGAACGTCCTGGCGAAGAAGCCGCGATCGTCCTTTCGGAGATCGAGCCGAACCACGAAGGCGCCCACGATCGGCGTCGCGTCAAAAATCACAGGGCGGTTGCAGCGGTCTCGCGCATCTGCGCGCTCGCCAATTCCGTCACGTTCGCTCCGCCCAGCCAGCCCCGATACCAGGCCGCCGTCGCATCGATGGCCGCTCCGGCGTCATATCGAGGCCGCCAACCGAGCCGCTCGCGTGCCGCCGTCGCGTCGAGCGCCAAATATGGCGCTTCCGGCGGCGCAAAGCGGGAATCGATCGCGATTCGAGTTGCGGAATCGAACGCCGCGAGAAACCTGCGCGCCAGATCCAGAACCGTAAGCGGCGAACCGGACTCCGGACCGAGATTCCATGCGCGGGCGGCCGCCGGATCGTCGTGCAAGCGTTGTGCGATGCACAAATAGCCTTCGATCGCATCGCCGACGAATTGCCATGGGCGTACCGCGCTCGGATAGCGGAGCACCACGGCTTCCCTCCGCTGCGCCGCGCGCACCAGATCGGGAACGAGACGATCTTCGTTGAAATCGCCGCCTCCGATGACATTACCCGCCCGAGCAGTTGCCAGCCACGGTCCCTCGGCATAGTAGGAACGCCGGTAGGCAGCCGAGACGATCTCCGCGCAGGCCTTGCTGGCGCTATACGGATCGTCGCCTCCCAGCGGGTCGTCTTCTCGCTGCGGACGTGACTCATGATTCGCGTACGTTTTGTCCGATGTAACGACGAGCACGGCTTTGACGACGTCCAGCGAGCGGACGGCTTCCAAAAGGTTGACGGTGCCCATCACGTTCGTTTCGAACGTCGCGTGAGGCTCCCGATAACCGCGCCGAACCAATGGTTGCGCGGCCAGATGCATGACGATTTCGGGGCGCGCGGCCCTCAAAGCATCGCGCAACCGTTCTCCATTCCGAATGTCGCCGATCACCGACGTCACCCGCTTCTCGATACCCAAGAGTTCGAACGCGTTCGGCTTCGTCTCCGGCGGCAACGCATATCCAGTCACCGATGCGCCCAGGTCGGTCAAGCGCAGCGCCAGCCAACTCCCCTTGAAGCCCGTGTGCCCCGTCAAGAAAACACGCCGAGAGCGCCAGAAGGCCTTCACCAGCGTCTCCATGGCGCGCCGTTAGACCAAAGATGCTCGAGCGTTTCCTTGTCGCGCATGGTGTCCAACGGCTGCCAAAAACCGACGTGCCGAAACACGCCGACCTTGCCGCCGCGCGCGAGCCGCTCCAGCGGTTCGCGCTCCCACACCGTCGCATCTCCGTCGATCAGCTCCAACGCCTTCGGCTCGACGACAAAGAAGCCGCCGTTCACCCATGCGCCGTCGCCATGCGGTTTTTCGCGGAAGCGCGTGACTTCGTCACCTTCGATCTCGAGGACGCCAAACCGTCCAGGCGGCTGCACGGCGGTGATCGTCACGAGCGCACCGTTTGAGCGATGCGCCTCGACGACGGCCGAAATGTCGACGTCGCTGACGCCGTCACCGTACGTGCAGCAAAAGGTTTGATCGCCGATGTACGGTGCGCAGCGCTTGATGCGCCCCCCGGTCATGGTGTCGAGCCCCGTTTCGACGAGCGTGATCCGCCACGGCTCCGCGTTATTGCGGTGCACGGTCATCCCGTTATTTGCGATGTCGAATGTGACATCGGACGTGTGAAGGTAATAATTGGCGAAATATTCTTTTATCAGGTAACCTTTGTATCCGAGCGCTACGATGAACTCGTTGATCCCGTGCGCTCCGTAGAGCTTCATGATGTGCCAAAGCAGCGGCTTGCCGCCGATCTCGATCATGGGCTTGGGGCGGACGCCGGTTTCTTCAGAAATGCGGGTGCCGCGGCCGCCCGCAAGGATGACGGCCTTCACACTCCCGGTATCGGCGGACCCTTAACAGAGACTTAGTGCAGGCTTTATCGGCTGGACGAAGAGTTTGCCGCCCGCTCGCCTAATTAGGGGCCCGGCGATGTCAAGGGCGTTTCAGCGTTTCGGTCTCGAGAGAGATCCGTTTCTCGATACCTCGGATCCCCATTTCTTCTGGGAAATGCCGGCCGTCGCTCGGGCGAAGGCGAAGCTGCTCGGCTCCATAGAGGAGTCTCGCGGCCTCACGGTCGTCATCGGCGATCCCGGCTCCGGCAAGACGAGCCTGGCGCTCGCCGTCGAGACGACCTTACTCGTCCGCGACGACGTGCTGCTCGGCAAAATTCTGGATCCTCACTTCGCGAGCGAGACGGAATTCTTGCTCGCCGTCGGGCGCGCGTTCGGCTTGAGCCTTCCCGCGCGAACGCCTGCTTTTTTGAAGAACGCGCTGAAGAACTTCTTGTTCGATACCGCGGTGCTCGAAAGCCGGACGGTCGTCCTCTTCTTCGACGAAGCCCAAACGCTGGCGCCCGAGAGCATCGAAACGCTGCGTCTGCTGCTCAACTTCGACATCCCGCAGCGCAAGCTGCTCAATCTCGTGCTGTTCGGGCAAAGCGAGCTGGAGCCGCGCATTCTCGGCCAGCGGAATCTCTACGATCGGGTCGACGGCTGGATCCGTCTGACGCCGCTCGACGAGCAGGCCGGCCGCGCGCTCGTCCTGCATCGCCTGGCGCGAGCGGGCGCGCGCGACCCGCAGGCGATCTTCACGGACGGTGCGCTCGACATCGTCGTGCGAGCGGCGGGAGGGCTGCCGCGGCGCCTCATTCGCGTCGCACGCGGCGCGATGGAAGAGGCAGCCGCGCACAACCAAAGCCGCATCTTCGAGGAACAGGCGCTGCTTGCCGCGCGCGAGCGCGGTCTCGTCGTCGCACCGCGCCGCGATGCGCCCTTGCCGGCTCCGCCGTTGCCTGAAACCGTTCCCGTCATGGCCGGTGGGATCGGAGAGTCCCGCTTCCCGGTTCCGGAGTCGGGCCGGAGGATCGGCGGGTTCATGCGCTTCTTCAACACGCGCCGCGCAGGTCTGTAGCGTGGATTACGAGGCGCTGTCGCAGAGCGCGGAGCGCCGGCTGCTCGAGCACCGCAGACGCGAGCTTGGGGCGGCACCGTCATCGTTCACCGGCAACGCATCGTGGAGCCGCGCGCGCGAAAACCCGGCCACGCTCAGCCCGGCAGCCGCGATCGACCGATCGGGCGCGCGGCTCGACGTCGCCGTGACCGCATGGCCGGCTGACGGGCTCATTCCGGGCGCGGTCGTGACTGTTACCGTGGTGGTCAGCAACGGCGGGATCGACGCTGCCGAAGGCGTCGCCATCAGCGCGGTGGCGCCGAGCGGAGCCGCCTACCGGCCCGGAACGCTCAAGCACGACGGCCGCGACGCCGACGACGCTGCCGACGCGCTTTTCGGCGAAGGGCTCAAGCTTCCAAAGATCGTTGCTGCCGGCCGCACGGCCTTAACGTGGAAGCTCGACGTTTTGCCGGGCCTCTCCGACCTCGTCCTCGCCCCGTCCGTGCAAGCCGCGGTTCCGGTCGTGGCCGCGCGCCCGCTCGTGCTGCGCCGCGGCAAGATGACCGGTGCATTTCGTACCGACCTCGGAGCCGCTATGCACGCGCAGAGTGTCCCCACGACGCACGAGGACGTCGAGCCGCCGTTCTACGAGCTAACGCCCGAGGAAGAGATCGCTGAGACCGCCGTTCTGACGGCGATCTCAGCGGCGCCGGTTCCGCCCGCCGCCGCCGCACCCCCCGCTGCGGCGCTCTACCGCACGGTTCGTCCCGGAGATTTGAGCCTCGTCGAGCGACTCTTGGAATCTTCGCTCGGCCTGCTCCCGCACTTCGTGCTCGTCAATTTGCTCGCAGCCGCAACCACGGGAGACGGCGGCGATCCCTTCGGGGTCGCTGCCTTCGTCGATCGCGAAGCCGCGCTTTTGGGACGCCTGAAAGTCGCCGCCCGGCTCGGCAAGCCGCTTTCGCTCGACGAACATTCGGGGTCGCCGCCGGCCCTCGACCTCGATCCCGCGAGCGTCCGCTTCGCGAACCCGCCGGCGGCAACCATCGCCGGAGCGGCATTGCTGCGCCTGAACATCGACGCGCAGCGCCTAGCCGAAGCGCGCAACGCCTACGACCGTCCCATCGCGCGCTGGCTCGCGCTGCGGCTCGTGATGCTCGCGTTCTGCGTGCAGGGCCTTGCGGATGAATCGCATCCGCAAGCAGCGGCGCTGAAGAACGCACTGGCCACGTACGCCACGCAGACGCGCTTGGCGCTCGTTGCATTCGGTACGCGGATGAAACTCGATAGGCGGCTCGACCCGACGCGCGCCACGACCGGGCAGCTCGACGCCGCCGCGCGGGCCGTGATCGATGCGCTGCGCACCGTCATCGCCGGAAGCGAGTGAGGCTGCTTCTCGGCCTACCGTCCGCCGGATCGCCAACCGCCCCGTTTCTCGAGAGTCTTAGCGCGCTGCGCCTTCCGCCCGACTGCGTCGGTTTCGATCGCGCGCTCGTCACCGGAAATTTCATTCCGGCTCAGCGCGAGCTCATTTTCGAGGAAGCCGTCGCACGCGGTTTCGACGTGCTGGCCATGATCGACGACGATATTGTTTTTCCGCCCGATGCTCTCGAGCGACTCATCGGCGTGCTGCAGCAGGATCCGCGCGTCGGGATTGCCGGAGCACTGTACTATAGCCGCGACGGGCTTCGCCCGATGGCCGTGGCCAACTGGCAGGGCAGCGACACGACGACAGCGCTCGTTCCCGCTTTCGGAGCAGAGCCGACCGAAGTCGACGGCGTCGGCTTCGGCTGCGTCGTGATACGGGTCGCCGCAATCCGCAGCCTCGCGCAGCCATATCTCTCGGCGCACGTCTTCATCCTGCGCCGCGAACGGCGCATTTGGGTCGCGGACGAGGACTATCTGTTTTGCGAGCGCCTGCGCCTGGCCGACTGGGGCGTGCGCCTTCACGCGGGCGTACGCTGCAAACACTTCGATCGTGCGTCCGGGAAGTTGATTCCCGACCGTTGGGAGGACACCGCGACGACCTCGCGCCCGCGAATGTTCGTGCGCACGCCGCAAGGCGAAGCGCTCATCGATCCGGACGAATCGCTTCCGCGTGGCCAGGAGCGGCACCGCACCGTGACCGTCGACTATCTCAGCGTCGAGTGATGCTCCCGGCTAAAGGACGCGCGAGATCACCATCGGCGCAGGTCCGATACCGTGCCTTGCCGAGCGCGCAGCGTCTTTCCACTTGCGGGTGATCTGCAGCTGGCGGCTGACCTCTTTACGATAGGCGGCGAGCCGTCGCAGCTGATCGTCGCGGAACGTGAAAATCGCCTGCAGCCGTCCGTAGATTTCCGGCTGCGTACGCACGTCACAATCTGCGGCCGCAAGTTCGTTGACGATCGCCTGCCTCGTGCGGCGCTGATTCCAAAACGATTGTTCCAGCGCTTGCCAATTGCGAGCGCGAAGAGCGACCTCGGCTTGAGCGCACTCCTCCTCGAGCTCGTTCAAAAGCGCGGTCAAGCGGTCTCTAAGCTGTTGCGGCAAAATCACTTCCCGTACTCGCTTCCCCGTTGCTTTGCTGTCTCCGCCACTCTTTGATGGCGTCCATCCACGTTTGCCGATAATCGATGATGTCGGGCAGGATCTTCTCGATCCTGGTCGGGTCCTGTTCCATGTTGGCGCGCACCAATTCACGATGCCAGTACGCGTAGACCAGATTGAGATTCGTCGCCAGCTCTCCGCCGATCTCGAAATTGAGTGACGAAATCAACTCCACGCAAGCCCGCTGAGAGCGCAGGAGCAAATTGTGAATCGTCTGAATGTCGCCGGCGTCGTTGTAGAGCCGGTCGACGGCTTGACGTGCGAACATGATGAGCGCGTCGTAGACGCGGAGAATCAGCTCCTCTTTGGGGGCCGTCGTTAGCGACGTTTCGAGATATTTCAGCTCTTGCGGCGTCATGCTTTAGCCACTCGAGCTCGAGGACGAGCTGGTCCCCAGAATGCTTGAAAGCGATTGCTGCTCTGCCTGGAGCTGCGCGATCATGGTCTCCGAAGCCGTGAACTCGGTACGCAGCTGATTCGCTTGCGCAGTGGCCTGATCGTTGACCATCGCGATCTGCTGGTTGATCGAGTCGATCTGCGCCGAGTTGGTGTTTTCGATCCCTTGTATCAACGAGACGTCGGGCGCCGTGCCGAGGAAATTGCCGTTCGTACCGAGCTGCGTCGGGGTACCGGTGACGAACGTCAGATAATTCCCCAGCCCTGCGAGAACGCCGCTGTCCGCCGTGAAGAGCCCCTGCACGATCGTCGGGTCCGCGGCCAGCGCGCTGTCCAAAGTCGTCGTGTCCAGTGGTTGCAGCTTGCCGCTCGTTCCGGCATAGGTTTGCGTCTGCAAACCGCTGGAGTCTTGCGAATCCTTCGAGTCGCTGCTGCCCGACGTCGAATTGCTGGTGATGACCGCAACGCTGTTGTCGAGGTTGATCCCGATCGACGAGAACGAGTTGTACGACGTCGAGCCGTTCGAGACCATGTTCGACACGAGGGCGACCAGCTGGTCCTTCAAGTTCTGAACCGAATAGTTGTCGAAAAGGACGCCGCCCGGAAGCACCTGGCTGGACGTGGAGGCGCCGGGCTGAATCGGCGTTCCAGGCTGCTGCGCCTGAACGACCGGCGGCGCCGTCGCGGTGTTGATCTCGGTGATGGCGTTGTTGTAGGCGGTAATGAAGTTGTTGATCGCCGTGATGAGATTCTTGTTGCTTGCGGTAACGCTGACGGTGTACGGCGTCGTCGTGCTTTGCGTCAGGGTCAGCGTAATGCCGGGGATGACGTTCGTCACGGCGTTGGAATTGCTGTAGACGGTCGCGGTGCCGCCGGAGGCCGTCTGGTACGTCACCGACGCCTGCTGGCCAACTTGCGTCGTCGCGCCGGCCGTCGTCAAACCGAACGCTTGCAGGAAATTACTGCTGTCGCCCGGCGCGCCGAGGACGATGCTTTGCGGGCCTGTGGTCTTGGAGACGAGCTGCAGCTGACCGAGCGTCGTATTCCACGAGGCGGTCACGCCGGCGTTCGAGCTGTTGATCTCGTTGATGATATCTTGCAGGTTCTGCGTCGTCGGATCCAAGCTGAGCGTAACGCCGTTGATCGTGAAGGTCGTTCCGCTGTTGAGCGCGATGCTGCTGTTGACCGTGTTGAGCGTTTGATCCGGATTGATGCCGCCCACCGTGGCAGCAGACGTGACGGACGAATAGTTCGCGGGCGCGCTGAAGCCGCCGTTGAAGTTCGTTTGGAAGTTGCCGGTGTCGGTGATCGAGAGCGCGGTGCCGTTGGTGCTCTCGATGACGAGGCTGCCGTTTTGAATCGCCGCGTTTAGACCGGAGACCGCGTTGATTGCGCCGATCAACGATCCGACGGTCTCAGTGGTGGCATAGGGGATGATGTTGCCGTTGATGGTCAGCGTGCCGGCCGCGGTGACGCCGTCGCCGCCCAGCGTATCCGTTGACGCGACGCCGCCGGTAATCGAAACCTCTTGCTGTCCGGAAAGCACCGGTGCCACGTCGAGCTTGAAGATCTGCGCGAGGTTTCCGGAATCGGAGGACGATCCCAGCGACAGCGGTCCGCTCGTGGACGTGATCGTCAGCTGATCGTTTTGGAACGACGCTTTCACGCCGGTCAAGGCGTTGATCTTGGCCAGGATCGTGCTGACCGTATCCGTCCCGACGTCGAAGCTGATTTGCTGACCGTTGATCGTGAACTTGCCGCCGCTGCTGCCGGTACCGTTGCTCGGCGTTATCTGAAAGCCCGCCGTCGCGAGAGAGACGCCGGTGTTGACGGGCTTGTTGGCGGCGGGATCGCTCGTGATCTGCGTCGACGTCGCCAGCGTTTGCGCGAGGATCGAATACGTTCCGGCCAGGGGGGTCTGCCCGCTGGTTTGGGTCGCGCTCGCGTACGCCGGGTTGCTGACCGTCGCCGAAAATTGGTTGAAGAGCGTCGGGTCGCCGAGGTTCATGATCGCCTGCTGCACTTGCTGCACCAGGCCGTTGATCTTGATCAGCTCTTTGTTGGCGGCGGCGAGCTTGGTGTTCTCCGCGGTGAGCGGCGCGTTCTGCGCAAGCGTGAGCGACGTCAGCTTCTCGATGATCGCGTTGTAATCGATACCGGACGCGATGCCGGGAAACGAGATCGGCGGCGCGTTACCGAGCGTGCCTTGCGTGCCGTTGGTCGACGTGTTGGAGCTGGTCGAGGACCCGACTCCGGAAAGGCCGGACATCGGCTATGCGCCCCGTTCGGCGCGCATGCAATGCCGGAACACAGCCTGAGCAACATCCATGTGGAAAAGGGACCTCCTAGTTCACTATCGGGCAGGCTTGCCGTCTAGTTTACCGCACGGCAAGCAAATTCCGCCGTTCCAGCGCCGTTGCGTAGCCCGCCACGATGGTGCTTGTGACCGCGCGCACGCCGCCTTCGCGGATGAAATCCAGACGGGCGGCTTCCAGTCCCTCGGGTTCTTCTCGTCGCCGGTACCACGCGTTGCCCAGCCCGCGAGCGATCCCCTCGGCGTCGGCGGGATCGGCCTCGAACACGAATTCGCCACCGGCCAGGTCGGCTGGGTGCATGCGGGAGGAGATCACCAGCGCCGCTCCTCGCGAGAAGGCGCGAGCCGCGCGGACGGGCCCGCACCCCACCCATGCAACGTCCAAGAACACGTCTGTGGCCCGGTACAGGCCTTCGAGCGCCGCGGCATCCGGATCGCCCACGACGAGCGTCCGATCGCCGGCGAAAGCCCGCACGAGCGCCGCATAATCGGCATCGGCGATCGGGCCGGCAACGACCAGATTGAGGTCGGCGATCTGTGCGGCACGAACCGCCTGAAGCTGGTTCTGCGTCGATTCGATCGGCGCATGCAGTAAGACGAAGGGCTCGGCTCCGACCAGCGCCTCGATCGCCTTCGGCTGGCAATCCTCAGGCCAGACCGGTGCGCGCGCGCAAACGACGTCAGCGTTTCCGCACAACGCCTTGATGGCTTCCGCTTCGTCGCGTCCGCCGACGTAGACGACGTCGGCGCCCGACAGCGCATCGCGCACGTCGCTCTCCCATCCCGGATTGGTCGGATGAAACGGTGCGGTTGCCGTGATGGTGTTCAGCGCCAGGCGACGTTGCCGCATGAGATCGAGAAAACCCTCGATGCTGGTTTCGTCCTGCATGAAGCGGTAGCAGTAGGGTGTAACGGTGGCGCCCCAATAGCCGCCCAACGCCGGAGCATCGTAAAACGGATGGATCGCGAACGGCACGTCCAGCGAGGCGGCGAGCCTGCGCGCGGCTGCCGCTTGCGCGGCATCAGCGAGGCCGAACGCGTGGAGCAAGTCCGGAGCGAGATCGCGTGCCTGATTCAGATCGTCGATGATGCCGACCGTGAAGCCCTCATCGCGCATCGCGGCGGCGACGAGCTCGGCGTAATCGACATCCGCTCCTCCGAAACGGCTCGCGCCGCGGCGCAGGACGAAAAGAATCCGTCCCGTCGAGCCGCCGATGGGGTATTCCGGAGGAAGCAGGAGCGGCCGCGTTTTGCGTTGCGGCGTCGTCTTGACCGAGAACGCTCGCTCGGTGCGACGCACGCCTCCCGAGAAATCGAACATCGCATCCAGCGGCACGAACGGAGCGGGTTCGACGCGCAGTGCCCCTTCCGCGCCGTCGAGGTCGATCAGGACGTGCGCGCTGCGTGCCGTTTCGCTATCACGATGCGGCCCGTCCACGATCGCGATTTCAGCTTCGGCCTCGGACAGCGGAGGAGCATACCAGGCGATATCCGTGCCCTCGCCGCCGGCGATGCGGACGCGGCGCGCGACGGGTGCCAGGATTGCGGCGCCGAGCCCGGCATCCCGGCAGGCAATGACGACGTCTCGCGCGCGCACGTGCCGGCGGGCGAATACGAAAGGCGCTGCGCGGCGCGCGACGTCCTCGAGCGCCGCCGCTCCGAGAAAACCCGCGCGGCGCGCGTTCTCAAAAGCGTCGCGATCCGAGGCGTCGCCGAAGATTTCCCACGCCTCGGCGTTCAAGCGGCGGCTTTCGAGCAGTTCCGCCAACCAGGCTTCAAGTCGCCGGCCGATCGCGACGTCGTCGATCCCGATTTGCCGCGCGAACTGCGGCCATACGAGCGGATCGCGTTCGCGCGCTTCCAGCATTGCGACGTCGACGATGACGAGCGGTATGACGGCGCGCCGGTCGCCTCGCCGCAAATGCACGTCGAGAACACCGCCGCCTTTGCCGGCGCGGATCACCGGTTCAAAGCGCGCTGCCGCCAGCGATTGCGCCCCTGCGGCGTCTTGCAGCGATTGCCCGCCGACCGGGATGGCGAGCTCTTGAAATGCGCAATGATATCTCATGCGAGCGCTACGACATCGAGGGCCGGGTCGAAGTCGGTGCGGCCTCTCCATTTCTGCGCGAAGATTTGCGCGCCGCGCGCTTGCTCGGCCGGATTGTCGAGGAACGGCTCTGCGAGGCTCGGATCGAAATGATGAACCACCAAGTCCTCGGCGATATATGCCGAGTAGCCGGCGCGCCTTATCCGCACCGTCAGGTCCTCGACGCCCCATCGGCCCGGGCCCAACCTCTTGTCGAAACCACCGACCGCCGCCAGCGCGCGCGCGTCGATTGCGAGCGCCAGAGCCGACAATTGTTCCGTCAGGCGAGCGTTGCGGGCCATACGCGCACGGCGCTGCGCCGCCAGCATCTTGAACGCGCCGACGTCCTTATACACGAGCTCGACGCATTGCGGCCCCTCGATCAGGACCGAGCTGAAGCCAAGGATGCCCATGTCCGGGCGGAGCGCGAAGGCCTCCCGCACGGCATCGAGCCATCCCGGCGGAGGGTAGAAGTCGTCGGCGATGACGATCACAATGTCGCCGCGCGCGCGTGCGAGCGCGGTGTTGACGCCGGCCGCCATCGTGCGCGTCTCGTCGACGACCAGATCCAGCGTCGCATGATTCTTCAGCGACGCCACCGATGCCGGTCGCGATGCCGTCACAACCGCACGATAGTCGGTATCGAGCTCTCCGCCGTAGATTGCCTCAAACGATGTCATGTGCGTTTCGATGCGGCAATGGGCGACCAAGACGACCGACAATTTTTCCCCGGCCGGCGCGCGAGGCGAGAGCAGCGCATCGAGCGCCTCCGGCATGGACGTCACGTGCGGGCTCGGATTCCTCTCCAGAGGGATGCGCGACGGCACGAGAAGCGTGCGGCCCTCTTCGCGCACGCCGCGAAGATAGGGGCGTGACTCGACTTCCGAAAGCGCCCGTTCCAGCCATCCTTCGGGCGGCGTTGCGGCGGCATGCAGGACGGCAAGATAGCCATCTGCTCGCGTTCTCAGCGCATCGCGCAGGGCTTGCACGCCTCGCGCTTCGTCGCCGCGCGCGTCGGTCACGCTGACGCGTTGGGCGCGAACGAGCGAACGCGTTTGCTTCGCGGTGAGCGCACCTTCGCCCCAGAGCACCACGTCGGTCGGCGGAATGGGGATGGTCACGACGTCGCGCTGTCCGAAGGGCAGTCGCCGCGTTCTGCGGATTGCTCCGCGCGCCGGCGTATCGGCGTCAAAGCGTGCGCTCAGGCGCGTCCCCCACGTGCGGATGAAGTCGCGCCGGTCAACCGCCGCCGCAGGTCCCGCAATCGCAAGCTCGATGCCGAACGACAAGCTGGGGTCCCAGCGAACCGGCAGGCCGAGCTCGCGCACGCGCATGCAAAGATCGTAGATCAGCCACGGCGAGCTCAGCGCGGCATCGAACGCGGCTGCGCAAAAGCATTCCCGGTCGATTAAAAAAACGCCCGGCGCCACCGCGTCGATTCCGTCCCGTTGGGGCTGCAAGCCGGCATTCGCCATACGCGGATCGATCAACGGAAACGGCTCGACGGCATACGGACCAAATTGCACGCAAGCAAAGACGGCGCCGAAGCGTCGCGTGCCGTCTCCCTCGACGGCGCAGCCTCCGAGAATACCACCGCCGGGGTCGAGAGAGCGCGCGGCGGCAAACGTCTGTCCGCTCGGATATGCTTGCGGCTCGATAACCAGCAGGCGCGTTGCGGCGATGCGGCGCGCGGTTTCGACCGCGTTTTCCGCCAGGCTTTCAACTGCGATGAGATCCGGAGGCGTCGCGCGCCGCGACGAGAGATTGGGCGGGCCGAGATACAGGACCGCGAGGTCCATGGCTATGCCGATGCCATCGCTTCTTCTGCGACGCCGCGCGCTTCCGCGTACCGGCCTTCGCGCATCATGAGCGCGGCCAGCTCGACCGCCACCCGCTTGCGGCCGGCGCCCATCGCGGAGCGAAGCATCTCCTCGGCCGGCCGCATCTGTCCAAGCCCCTCGAGCAGCCGCGCTCGGATGAGCAGCACGTCCTCGTTCTCCTGCGACGGCCCGAAGGTGGCGTTGATTGCCGCCAGCCCCTCTTCGAAGCGACCGGCATGCTCCAGCAGGCTCGCACGTAAGAACGCAGCCGTCTCGACGATTTCGCGCTCCCCGTTGACGGCCAAGCCCAAGACGCCGATGGCACGCTCGGTCTGGCCCTCGGTCTGCGCCAGCGCGAGACCGAGATTGAACAGCAACGCCGCGTTGCCGGGATCTTTGACGATGCCCGTCTCCGCAACGCGTGCCGCCTCTTCGTACTTCGCTTCTTCCAACAAGCGGTGCGTGCGGCGGGCGTAATCGTTGCCGCTCGAGAGCGGCGCGTCCATCTCATCCCGCCGGAGGCGAGCGCGCGAGAGCTCGTCACCGCGCTCCCGATAGATCTCGTCCAGCAGCTCGAGCGCCAAACCGTGCCCCGGCGCTTTTTCCAGCGCGGTCAGCAGGTACGGCAACGGATCGCCCGAGCGCGCTTTGCGAACGATCGCGGCGGCCGCCACGTTCAACGAAGCGGCAACGTCGCCATCCAGATGTCCCAGCGCCTCTTCGATGACCTCGAGCGCTCGCGTCATGCGCTGGCGGCGAACCAGATAATTGACGTACGCGACCGCCGTTTCCTCGCTCTTGCGCTGTTCGAACGCCTCTCGCAAAACCATTTCGGCGTCGAAGTACCGCTTGCACCGCTCCAACACCCATGCCAATCGCTCCGTGACCATCCAGATGTCGGGCTTGTTGCGATGCGCTTCCTCGAGCCAGGGAATCGCTTCCTCGAAGCGGCCTTCGTTCGCGTAAGTCGCCGCGATGTTGGAGTGCGCTTTCCACAGCGCGATCTCTTCATCGACCACGTTGTATCGCTCTTCGCGTATCTTCGTGGCGATCGACTTCTCAAACCATTCGCGTGCTTCTTCGAAGCGCCCGGCCCGCGCCAGGATCTCGGCCTTGCCGTAGATGGCGAGCACGTATCCGGGAGCGCGCTCGAGGCATTCGTCGATCGTCACCAGCGCCCGCTCGAAATCTCCACGGTGCGCGGCATAAGCGCCGGCCAAGAATACGTACCCGAGGGGAACGTAGCCGCGCATTTCCTTGTTGCGTTCCATCTCCACCATGCGTTCCATGGCGTCGATGCCCTCTTCGTACTGTTCGTGTCCGAGCAGATAATTGGCGTAGTTGAACCACGAAAACGAGTCGTCGGGATTCTCGATCGTTGCGCGATGAAGCAACGGGGCGTTGCGATCGTCTTTTTTGCGGGCGCCGATGATCTCGAGCGTGTAGCCCCGATGCAGAATGCGAACCGGAGTGATGACCGCCGTGGCTCGAGTCTTGCCGTCGTCCACGACCAGCGTCTCGTGAATCAGGCCCTTATATCGAATGCGCGGCGTTGTCGGGAAAATGCGGGGCAGACTATGCGACATCATCGCCGCTGCACCGTGCTCCGTGGTATCGTTATGGATGCGCGTGTAAAGCACCGTCAAATATGAAGGAACGGTGCGCAAGTCGAGCAGATGGCGGCGCGACTCCGGCGCGATTTCCTCGTCGCCGTCGAGCACCAGGGTCCAGCGCTTGGTGGCCATCGCGAGCGCCTCGTTGCGCGCCCAGGCAAAATCGTTGCGCCACTCGCGGTGCTCGATGCGGGCGCCAAAGCGCTGCGCGATCTCGAGCGTGCGGTCCGTCGAACCGGTGTCGACGACATTGATCTCGTCGACGATGCCCTCCACGCTGCGCAAGCACGCTTCGAGGAACCGCTCCTCATTTTTCACGATCATGCACAGACTGATGCCTTCCGGCAGCTGCTGGTGGTCCTCCGGAGGACGGGGAATCCCGAAAAGCAGCAAATCCGTGCGGTCCGGCTGGTGGGCATTCGGCACGTCGGTGGCCATCTAATGAACCTTCTTCCGTTTGGGTCTCCCTAGGTTCATCGGAAACCCGGCGCCGGGGCTTGAGCGAGAGGGGACCCCGCGCCGGCGCGGGGCCCCCTCCGGTTCCTAGCCTTGCGGCTTCGCCGCGAGGGCGGCGGCCGCAGGGCCTATGGTTGCCTCTTCGCTACCGAAAGAGCGCGGTGACGATCGACTGAGCGCTGGTGTTCGATTGCGCCAGCACCGAGGTTCCAACCTGCACCAAGATTTGAAGCTTGGTGTATTCCGTCGTCGCCTGAGCGACGTTCAGATCCATGATGTTGGAAGCCGAGGCGGTGAGGTTGACCGACGCAACGTTGTTGTTGTCCATGTCCTCGTTCAGCCGAACGACGGTCGCCCCGAGTGCCGCCCGCTGCAAGAGAACTTGATTCAGCGCGTAGTCGATCTGCCCGATCGCATCTTCCGCCGCGAGCGTCCCCGAACCGGTGCCGATCGAGCCGGCCACGTTGATGTTCGAGAGCCGCAGCGTTTGGGTGTTGGTTGCTTGGACGCCAATCGTGATCACCGCGCCTTCCGACGCTCCGTCTTGGATCGTGAAGGCCGGTGAGTTCGGATTGGAGGCCGCACTGACGTACTGCGTAACCTTGACGTACGACGTTACGCCGACGTCGACGGTACCGATCGATATCCCCGTCGTAACCGCCACGCCGTCGTACGTGAACGTGATTGCCGCACCGCTGGTCGCAACCGTGGCAATGCAGACCTGCTGGTATCCGCTGCTCGCCGTGCTCAAGAACGAGAAGATAACGCCCTGCTGCGTCGCCGTCAGTTGGGCGACTTGCAGTTGAATCGTCCCGTCCACCGAGCTGTTGTTCGTGACGGAGTACGTCGTGCTCGCCACGAGCAGGTTGTTCACTCCCGGCGTGCCCGAGGACGCGCCGAGGACGGCATTCGAGTAGACCACCGCGTTGAAGTCGATCTGCGGGGTGAAGCCTTCGTGGCTTCCATCCAGCAGAGGCTGACCGTTGAAGTTGGTGTTCTGCGAGATGCTGTTGATCTCGAGCAGCAGCTGCGAGACCTCGACCTGCAGACTCAACTTGTCGTTGTTTGACGTGACGTCCGAAGACGCTTCGACGGCGAGGTCTCGGATGCGCTGCAGAATCGACGTTTCCGTCTGCAACGCACCATCGGCGACCGTTGCCGCGTTGTTCATGTCTTGGACGTTTTGGCTGCCCTGGTCGAATGCCGCCGCCTGGGCAGTCAATCGCGTTGCGATCGCCAGTCCCGAAGGATCGTCTGCCGCCGTGTTGACGCGCAGACCGCTCGAAAGCTGGCTCACCACCGTCAGCAGCTTTGCCTGGTTGCGATTCAGGTTCAGCGTAACGGCGTTCGCGAGTAGATTGGTAGCGATAGAGAGGCCACCAATACCTGACATATCTCTTTTCCTCCTTGATCCAAGCCCGCGAAGCGAACCTGGAACATCCTCCTAAAGATGTAGTGAAAAGATTCTCTTCAATTTTGAGCTGGTTTGGCTTTGCGCTTGCGAGGCGCTGGTTTCACCCCCTTTCAAGGTTTCGGGGCGAGCCCGCTGCAACAGACCCGCCCCATTGGGATTTCTTACCTGAAGAGCGCCAAGACGGACTGGGCGTTGGCGTTTGATTGCGCCAGCACCGAGGTCCCGACTTGCACCAAGATTTGCAGCTTGGTGTATTCCGTGGTTGCCTGACCGACGTTGAGGTCGGTGATGTTGGAAGCTGACGCCGTGAGGTTGACCGAGGCGATGTTGTTGTTGTCCTCGTCAACGTTGAGCCGATTGACGACGGCACCCAGATTGGCCCGCTGCAACAGCAGCTGGTTGAGTGCGTAGTCGATCTGACCGATGGCGTCTTCTGCGGCCAGGGTCCCGGACCCGGTCCCGATCGAGCCTGCGACGTTCACGTTGGAAAGCCGCAGCGTCTGCGTGTTGGTCGCCTGGATTCCGATCGTGATGACCGCACCTTCCGACGCTCCGTCTTGGATCGTGAAGGCCGGGTCGGTCGGATTCGAGGCTGCGCTCACGTACTGCGTGACCTTGACGTACGACGTCACGCCGACGTCGACGGTACCGATCGAGATGCCCGTCGTGACGGCCACGCCGTCGTACGTAAACGTGATCGCCGTACCGGTGGCCGCGACCGTCGCGATGCAGACTTGCTGGTATCCGTTGGTCGCCGTGCTCAAGAACGAGAAGATGACGCCCTGCTGCGTCGCCGTAATTTGCGCGACTTGCAGTTCGATCGTCCCGTCGACCGAGCTATTGTTCGTGATCGTGTACGTCGTGCTCGCAACCAGCAGGTTTTGCTGACCGGGGGTCGGCGACGCCGCGCCGAGAACCGAGTTCGAGTAGACGACCGCGTTGAAGTTTACCTGCGCCGTGAAGCCTTCGTGGCTTCCGTCGAGCAACGGCTGACCGTTGAAGTTGGTGTTCTGCGAGATGCGGTTGATCTCGAGCAACAGCTGCGAGACTTCCGCTTGCAGGCTCAACTTGTCGTTGCTGGACGTCACGTCCGAGGACGCCTCGACGGCGAGGTCGCGAATGCGTTGCAGAATGTTGGTTTCCGTCTGCAGCGCACCGTCCGCGACGGTCGCAGCGTTGTTCATGTCCTGAACGTTGAGGCTGCCTTGGTCGAACGCCGAGGCCTGCGCTTGCAAGCGTGTTGCGATCGCGAGCCCCGATGGGTCGTCGGCAGCCGAGTTGATCCGCAGACCGCTCGACAGCCGCGTAACCTGCGTTTGCAGGAGCCCTTGATTTCGATTGAGGTTCAACGAAACGGCATTCGAAAGCAAGTTGGTTGCGATCGAAAGCCCACCAATCCCTGGCATGTGTCTTTTCCTCCTCCTCCATGAACCGAGCCCATCCGAGAGCTCGGAGTAAATCCTTTTTCCTAAAGACTTTTGGTCGTTATGAAATTGTCAGGTTGCCGATGTGTTTGCCGAGATCACCTCCTTTGGGTTCGGTGGCGGGCCTGCACCGGCAGGCCCGCCGAGATGAGGATTAGGGTAAGGTCCTATTACCGAAATAGGGTCAAAACCGACTGAGCGTTGAGGTTGGACTGCGCCAACACCGACGTTCCGACTTGCACCAAGATTTGCAGCTTGGTGTACTGCGTCGTTTCCTGACCGACGTTGAGGTCGGTGATGTTGGAAGCTGACGCCGTGAGGTTGACCGAGGCGATGTTGTTGTTGTCCTCGTCCTCGTTCAGACGATTGACGACGGCACCCAGATTGGCCCGCTGCAACAGCAGCTGGTTGAGTGCGTAGTCGATCTGACCGATGGCGTCTTCTGCGGCCAGTGTTCCGGAACCGGTCCCGATCGAGCCTGCGACGTTCACGTTGGAAAGCCGCAGCGTCTGCGTGTTGGTTGCCTGGATTCCGATCGTGATGACCGCACCTTCGATCGCTCCGTCTTGGATCGTGAAGGCCGGGTCGGTCGGATTCGAGGCTGCGCTCACGTACTGCGTGACCTTGACGTACGACGTCACGCCGACGTCGACGGTACCGATCGAGATGCCCGTCGTGACGGCCACGCCGTCGTACGTAAACGTGATCGCCGTACCGGTGGCCGCGACCGTCGCGATGCAGACTTGCTGGTATCCGTTGGTCGCCGTGCTCAAGAACGAGAAGATGACGCCCTGCTGCGTCGCCGTAATTTGCGCGACTTGCAGTTCGATCGTCCCGTCGACCGAGCTATTGTTCGTGATCGTGTACGTCGTGCTCGCAACCAGCAGGTTTTGCTGACCGGGGGTCGGCGACGCCGCGCCGAGAACCGAGTTCGAGTAGACGACCGCGTTGAAGTTTACCTGCGCCGTGAAGCCTTCGTGGCTTCCGTCGAGCAACGGCTGACCGTTGAAGTTGGTGTTCTGCGAGATGCGGTTGATCTCGAGCAACAGCTGCGAGACTTCCGCTTGCAGGCTCAACTTGTCGTTGCTGGACGTCACGTCCGAGGACGCCTCGACGGCGAGGTCGCGAATGCGTTGCAGAATGTTGGTTTCCGTCTGCAATGCGCCTTCCGCGACGGTCGCAGCGTTGTTCATGTCCTGAACGTTGAGGCTGCCTTGGTCGAACGCCGAGGCCTGCGCTTGCAACCGTGTTGCGATCGCGAGGCCCGATGGGTCGTCTGCAGCCGAGTTGATCCGCAGACCGCTCGAGAGCCGGGTCACGGCAGTTTGCAGCATGCCCTGATTCCGGTTCAAATTGAGCGACACACTATTTGCCAATAGGTTGGTAGCGATTGAAAGGCCGCCAATACCTGGCATAAAGATCCTCCTTGATTTTGTGCCTGACACGCGGGCAAATCCGTTGCCCGCTGCTCCCCCGTACGCCGCCAGGAGCCCCCTTCCCCTGCCGAGCCGCCGAAAACTTTAGCCCAGACGGCTCCATTTACGAAATCTTGACGAAGACGCGCTACATCCTGAGGGACTCCGCCGCTCGTCCACACCCTGCGTCACTTCCACGAGGGACGCTCTTGAGCGCACGGAGTTAGGCCGGGCGCCACTCCGGAGCATGGCGCCCGGCCGAGGGGTCGTATCGGGCGCTTCCGGAGCCCTCGAGGTCACCCGGCATGCCTCGCGACCGCTGCACTCTTCCATTCTGGCAAAGGCGCGAACGTTGTTGCGAGGCCGGCGCAAACACCGCGCGCTGATCTCGACGGCGATGGGCCGAGCGCGTAGCGCGGGGGGCGCGTAGCCTAGGGCGGAGCGCCTTTGAAAAGGAGCAGGCCCGCCGTAGCGGGCCCTCCTTGGACTGGGCCGTCGAGTCTCGGGCTATCGGAAGAGCGCGAGAACCGATTGCGCGTTGACGTTGGACTGAGCCAACACCGAGGTGCCGACTTGAACGAGGATCTGCAGCTTGGTGTACTGCGTCGTTTCCTGACCGACGTTGAGATCCATGATGTTCGAAGCCGAGGCCGTCAGATTGGTCGAGGCGATGTTGTTATTGTCCATGTCCTCGTTCAACCGGACGATGATCGCACCGAACTGCGCTCTGGTATAGAGCAGTTGGTTCAGCGCGTAGTCCACTTGACCGATGGCGTCCTCCGCCGCGAGCGTTCCGGAGCCGGTTCCGATCGAACCCGCCACGTTTACGTTGGAGAGACGTAGCGTTTGCGTGTTCGTCGCCTGGAAGCCGATCGTGATGACGTCACCCTCGGTGGGTCCGTCTTGCACCGTGAAGGCCGGATTGGTCGGGTTGGAGGCTGCGCTCACGTACTGCGTGACCTTGATGTACGTCGTCACGCCGACGTCCAGCGTTCCGATGGTCGCGCTGGTAACGATGCCGACGCCGTCGTACGTGAAGTTGATCGCGGTGCCCGCAGCAACCGTTGCGACGCTGAGCTGCTGGTAACCATTGGTCGCGGTGCTGAGGAACGAGAAGATGACACCCTGCTGGGTCGCCGTAATCTGTGCGACTTGCAGCTCGATCGTGCCGTCTACCGAGGAATTGTTGGTGATGGCGTAGGTGATGCTTTGAACGAGCAGGTTCGTCTGACCCGGTGCTGCGGCGCCGGCCAGAGCCGCATTCGAGTAGATCACCGCATTGAAATTGATCTGCGGCGTAAACCCCTCGTGCGATCCGTCGAGCAGATACGCTCCGTTGAAGTTCGTGTTCTGCGAAATCCGGTTGATCTCCAGCAGCAGCTGGCTGATCTCCGTCTGCAGGCTGAGCTTGTCGTTGTTCGAGGTAATGTCCGAGGACGCTTCGACGGCAAGCTGCCGAATGCGCTGCAAAATGTTTGTCTCCGTTTGCAGCGCCCCTTCCGCGACCGTTGCCGCATTGTTGGCGTCCTGAATGTTGAGGCTGCCTTGATCGAAGCCTTGCGACTGCGACTGCAGGCGCGTAGCAATTGCTAACCCGGACGGGTCGTCCGCGGCGTTGTTGATTCGCAAACCACTGGAGAGCCGGGTCACGGCAGTCTGCAACATGCCTTGATTCCGGTTCAGGTTCAGCGAAACCGCATTCGCCAGTAGGTTGGTAGCAATAGAGATGCCGCCAATACCTGGCATGAATTTCCTCCTTGAGCTGTGTCAGGCGATACCGGGACTTCCTGTCCCGCTAATCGTTCGTATCGGCCCTCGACGCAGAAGGCTTTAGCGGCTGCAGCCGCTTTGCACCGGGAAGTTTTGCGGGGCCCGGCCGCAGCTGTGCGGTGGTCGGCACAACTGCCGGCGACATTTCGAGTTGTGACGCCGCGGCTTCCCGATTCTGGCGCTGAATTTCATCGTAGATCTCCGACCTGTGCACGGCAATCGCGCGCGGCGCTTCGATGCCGAGCTTCACCTGATCGCGATCGACGGATACGACGACAATACGAATATCGTCGCCGATCATAATCGCCTGATTGAGCTTTCGGCTGAGTACCAGCATTGTGCCCTCCCTGGCTCGATATCGCCGCCCGGCCACATCCCTGGCTTCGCGGCATTCGCACGTCCCTGTGCGCGGGAGGGTCTTCCCTAGGCGGGGTTTTCTTCCTGTTGAGGCTTGCGCGGAATCGGCGTGCGCACCGAATAATCGCAGTCTTCCAGCATGACCTGACGCGCCGTCCGAAGCCGCAAGTTGAACACGATGGGCGCAAGCAGGTTCACGGTTAGTTCTTTTGCCTCCGGCCCAACCACGCAGACGCACATCAAGCAGAAGTCATCCGGCCGCTCGAGCTCCATGACGGCTGCGGTGATGGCCGGCAGCTTCGGATCGTAGTCGTCGAAGAGCGCCCAGGGATCGATCAGCGGCAACGCGATCTCCGGCCGCTCCAAGCTTTGCAGCCAAACGTAGGGCTTTTGCTCTTCCAGCGCCAGCACGACGAATTCACGCAGAAAACCGAAGCCGGGGAGCCCCCACTTGAGCGTGAAGACGTCTTCGTCTGGAACGGATATCTCCCCGAACCGCGTCGTGTTCGCGGTTCGTACGAGCGGCGCTGCGGCAGTGTTGCTTGTATTCATACCTACCCTACAGGTAATCCATCAAGGTCTTGGACTCGAGACGTGTCGTGGTGGAATAAGCGGCTTGCAGAGCCGTTTGGGTCTCGGTGAACTGCGACACGGTGTCGGGGAAATTGGTATCCTCGATTTGAGATTGAGCAGCCGTATTATTCGTGATCGACGTGTTGTAGCGGTTCGTGAGCGTGTTGAGCGTATCGAGCGCTTGACCCACGGCCGAACGGGACACGAGGGCCGCCGTCAGCACGTTGTCGATGTCGCCCAGTTGCCTACTAAGGTTATCGGTCACACCCGACTGCTGCGTTAGCCCGAGGGCGGTGGTGAAGTTCCCGCTCACGTCGGTCACCGTGAAGGGGGAGTTTGAGGACAGGGTCAGCTTTTGGGTGCGCTGGTCCCAGGTGGCCGTGACGCCGGTCGTCGCGGTGGCGGCGTTGATCTGCGCCACCACGCTGGGCGTTCCCAGCGTGGGGCCGTCCATCGTGGTCCCGGTGCCGCCTGGCGGGGGCCCCTGCTGAACAGTGACCGTCACGGCCCCACCCCCGCTGTCAATCTGGAACTGCGCCTGACCGGCGACGAACTGCAGCGGATTCGCGAAGGAATTCGCTTGCGGCCCGAGCGCCGTCGTCGCGTCGACGATTTGGCCAGCCCCGTTCACGGCCTGCGCGCTCTGATCGATGGCATTGCCGGTGACCGAGGTGCCGGCGCCGTTGATCGCGATGGGACCGGTATCGTTGAGCGTGTTGCGCAGGTTGATCAGCACCTGAAAGACGTTCAGGCTGCCGTCGGACGCGTTGAAATTGAAGGCCTGCTGCAGCGTCGTCGAGAGCCCGATCTGCTCTCCGTCCGCGTACAGCTCGCCCTGCTGCGCGTCATTGCCCGTAAAGGTCACGCTGTTGATCGGGGTGCCGCTGGTTTGCACCGGCGGGACCGAGCTCAGGTTCGTCCCGCCGAAGAGATACTTCCCGCCGTATTGCGTGTTGGCGAGGCTCACCAGCTGCTGAATGATCCCCTCGACCTGATTTGCCACGCCCAGCTTATTGGACGGGTTCATGACGTCGCTGGCGGCGGCGACTGCCAGCTGCCGCGCGCTCTGCAGCGCCGACGTCAGCTCGCCCAACGTCGAATCCACCTGCGTGAGCTCGTCGCTGGCCTGCTGGGTGTTCTGCGCCGACGTGGTCGTGTTTGCGATCAGGCTGCGCAGCTGCAAATCCTGGCTGATCTGCGAGGGATCGTCTTGCGGCTGGTTGACCTTCTTGCCCGTCGAGAGCTGGTTACCCAGCTGACTCTGGTTGAAGAGCAGGTTGTCGATCGCGATGGTCTGCTGGTCGTAGTAATTGTTCGTGGAGATGCGCATGCTACTGAACCATATTCAGGATGCTTTGAAGCATCGTGTCCATGACGGTGACGGTTTTGGCGGCGGCTTGATAGGCCGTCTGGTACATCAGCAGATTTTGCGTCTCTTCGTCGAGGTTGATGCCGTCGATACCCTGACGCGTCTGATTGATGCTGTTGGCGATGTTGGTCTGCGTTTGCGTGCCGGTCGTCGCCGTCTGACCGTCGAGACCGACTTGTGCGATGAGGCTGCCGTAGAACTGGCCGAGCGTCTGCGTCGGCGTCGCCATCAGCGCCGTGTACGTGCCGGCAGCGCCGGTCCCGTTCGGCGGCACCAAGTTGAAGGTCACCGGGGCGGCACCGTTGTTGGTCACCTGCAGCGTGATCGTGCCCGTAACCCTGTTCACCGCGCTCACCACCGCGTTGAGCTGGGAGAAGATGCCGGTTGCTCCGTCGTAGCCCACGAGCGTCAGCTGCTGTCCCGGGTTGATCTCGCCGAATTGCTGGAGCGCGACGGCGGGAGACTCGGTCATCGTGATGGTGCTCTGCCCGACCGGCGCGGTGAACGGGGCGGGTGGGACGAACGTCCCGGCTTGCGTCGCGATGCCCGGGACGCCGACCGGGCTCTGAAACATTTTCGTGAGCGCAATCGCCGCGCTGTTGTCCTGTCGCCCGTAGGCGTTCGTTGCGTTCTGGACCACGGCCACGTTACCGGCGACTCGGTAGACCTGCGTGTTGGACGCGTGATTGTTCGCCAGCGCGGCGCCTAGCGTCAACGTGTTTCCATTGACGGCCGCGATCGTTTCCACTTCCAGATTCGCGCCGCTGTCGATATCGATCGTCTGGCCGACGGCGAATCCCGTCGGGTTCGCGACCGTGATGGTGTTCGTGCCGGCGAGAGCGGACGCCGTGGTGACCGAGTTCGCGATGCCGTCCAAGCCGGCCGCGCCGAGCACGCCGAGCAGCGAGGTCTCGGGGCCCGCGCCGCCCGCCGCGCCGGGATTGTTGGAGTCGTGGATCGAGAACGTCGGACCGGCCACGTAGTTGATGTTCGAGCGCAGGTCGAGGCTCTCGTTATTGGGATCCCGCGTAAACACCAGCTTCTGACCGGTGGTGTCGTACGAAGCCGTGACGCCGCTTTGCAGCGCGTTGAAGGTACGGATGAAATTGTCGATCGTGCTGGCATCGATCTGCGCCGCGCCGGGAGTGGTGCTATACGTGAACGTCTGATTGACGTTGTCGACGCTCACCGTTAGCGTGCCGGCCAGCGGCCCCGTAGCCGAATACTGCAACGTGTTGTTGTTGATGATCGACGTCGACGTATCGACCGTCTGGTTTGATGCGTTCACGGGGTTGGTGAGCGTGCCGGCCGCGGTCGATGCGAGCACTGAGACGACCTGGCTGGCATCCGTGATGCCCACGCGCACGTTGGTCGCGCTGATCGCCTTTGAAGAGACGATGGGCTGCAACAACCCTGTTCCCGGAACGCCGTTGGCGTCGAAGCCGCTGGTCGTAACGCGGTCGACTTCGGTCGCGAGCGCGTTGGTGAACGAGTCCAGCTGCGTCGCGTAGACGCTCAGCTTGTTGTTGTAGAGGTCGAGAAGCCCCGCGAACTGCCCTTGGCCAAGCGGAATTTGAGTCGGATTCGTCGGGTTGGGATCGTTCGCAAATCCGATCTTCAGCGCGACCGTGCCGTTGGCATTCGTGCCGACGACCGGTACGGCGATATGATACGCGACCGTGTCGTTTACCAGCGCCATCCCGTTGACGGTAACGAGCGCCGAGCCGTTGGCCTGCAAGTTCGTCTGCACGGACATATATTGCGAGAGCTGATCGATGAGTTGATCGCGCTGGTCCTTGTACGTATTGGGGTTGTCCCCTGCGGCCATGCTGGCCCGGATCTGGCCGTTGAGCTGCGCGATCTGGTCGAGGATGCCGTTGAATTGCGAGACCAGCGACGTCGCCTGGTTGATGACCTGCGCTTCCTGCGCTTGGATTCCGTTCCCGGTCGTGGAAATCGCGTTCACCAGACCGGACGCGGCGCTGATGACGCCTTGCTCCGTTGCCGGATCGGATGGGTTCGCCTGCAGCTGCTGGATCGATTGGGTAAATGCGGTGTACGCGTCGTTGATCCCGCCGCTGGGTTCCGACAGAAGCGCTTGCGCGGCGCTGAGCTGCTGCTGCTGAACTTGGTAGAAATACTGAGAGGAGGTCGCGTTGCGGTACAGCGTGTCGTAGGAATCGGCGTGGACGCGCTGGATGAGCTGCAGGAGCACGCCGTCGCCCTGCGTGCCGCCGAACGTGTGCATCGGATAACCGATGGTTCCGGTGATCGGCGGTGCTTCGGTCAGCACGGCTTGCTGGCGCGATGCTCCGGGCGTATTGACGTTGGTGATGTTGTTGGACGCAACGTTCTCGGCCTCTTGATAGGCCGCGAGCGCGCTTCCCGCCATCGTTAAACCGAAGAAGCTCATTTACAAGCCGTTCGTGACAACATCTTCCGGCTATGCCTTGTGGCTCACGATCATGCTGTGATCCGGCGGCGCGACCATGCCCCGCCGCTTGTAGGTCAACGGCTGCGCCTGCACCCGCCGCATCACGGCAACGATGGCCATCAATCGCTCCATCGCGCCGAGAATCAACGCTCGATTGTTGCTGTTGATCAGCTCGAGCTTGATCGTGTAATAGGTCAGCTGCCGGGTGCGCGCGACGATCTGCGACGCAATCGCCGGCGGAGCATAACGGCTGACCTTCTTGAGCGACATGTTCCCAAAGCCGCGCTGCTGCATCGCCCGTCGCCTGGAGCGCACGGCCACCAGCGCCTTGCGCGCCTCCTCGAGCGCGCGCTGCGTCGCGTGGATTTTTTCCGGCACGTTCTGAACGAGCGCTACCGACATCTCGAGCGCGCGCTCGTTGAGCGCTCCGAACGCAGCGCATTCCTGCGCCAGCGCGTCGACGAACGACTCCCAAGAATCGTTCATCGAACCGCTCCTTGCCAGCTTGGTTTCGCCGGCATCGCAGCAACGATTAGGCTGAGGCGATATTCTCCACGACGAGGCGCCGCAGCATCCGTTCCACGATTTCCTCGGCCGGCACCCAGTAGCTGCCTTCCTCGATGCGGCGCTTGAGCTCGTCCACCAGGCGCTGGCGATAATACGGCTGCGCGATGACCTGCTCGCGCAAGGCCGTGAGCATCGCCGCTTCGTCGCTCGGCAAAAACGAGTCGCTCGCGACCACCTCCACGTCCGAAGGCTGTGCCACGCCGCTCCGCTGTACTCGGCGCAAGCTTGCCCGGTAAACGGCGACCGCTGACTCGATTTCGGCCCGCGAGATGATCATGTGTCGGCGCGACTACCCTTCCCCGGCTCGTGGCACGAAACCGGCTACGGATAGTGTCGGGATGCAGCGGCTCCCACTTTAGAGCGGCGATCCAGAGGGTCATGGGAGCCCTACCTTGGTCGAGGTGTGGGCCTCACGGCCCGCGTCTCCCAGGACGGCCTGGCGCAGCTGCGACTCGACCATCGCGGCGATGCCGAAGCTGCCGGTCCCGGCCATCGCTTGGGCGCGCTCGTCGTCGAGCATCGACCCGAAAATCTTCTCCCCGTTCGTCTTCGGTCCGAAGAGCGTGTTGTTGGACTCACCCTTTTGCAGCTCGTGCAGCAGCATGCTCACGAAGATACCTTCGAACTGCACGGCGACCTGATGCAGGTTCTTCAGCGCCGCCTGCTGCTCGGGCGTGAGCTTGTCCGCCGGAGGCGCCGCCGGGATGACGAGCGCCATCAGATGATCTCCACGTCGGCTTGCAGCGAGCCGGCCGCGCGCAGCGCTTGCACGATCGCGATGAGGTCGCGCGGCGAGACGCCGATCGTGTTCAGCGCACGGACGACTTGCGCGAGCGTCGGCGCGCCGGAGATGTAGATCAGCTTGCGCCCAGACTCCGTGGCTTGGATCCGCGTGTTCGTCTGCGTGCCGCCCGGTGCGTTTGTGAACGGCCCCGGCGGGACGACCTGGTTCGTCGTCGTGATCGTGATCGAAAGATTGCCGTGCGCGATCGCGCACGGCGCGAGCGTGATGTCGCCGCCCATGACGACCGTGCCGGTCCGCTCGTTGACCACGACCTTTGCGATCTCGGATGCATTGAGCGTCAACTGGCCGGCATCGGCCAAAAATTGCACTTCGTTGTTCGCATAGGAAGCCGGCAGATTGACGTGCACGGTGCCTGCGTTCGTTGCGACCGCGACCGGACCGAACCGCGCGTTGAGCACTTGTGCAACGCGGGCGGCAGTCTCGTAATCCGGACTGGTGAGCACATACGAGAACCCGCTTGGATCGGTCTTCAGGCTCGTCTGCATGTCGCGCACGATCTGAGCGCCTTGGGGCACGCGGCCGGCTGCCGTAAAGTTCACGCTTACGGAATTCGCGCCACCCGCGCCGCCGGTGTTGACGCTGAAGCCGCCGACCGAAACCGGCCCTTGCGCCGTCGCGTAGACGAGATTGTTCGCGGCGCGCAGCTGGGTCATCACGAGCGTGCCGCCTTGCAAGCTGGTCGCGTCACCCAACGATGAGACCGTGACGTCCGTGGTGTCGCCTGAGTGGGCGAACGGCGGAAGCGAGGCGGTTACGATGACCGCGGCGACGTCGCGCGTACGAACGCTTTGCAGCGTCGTCGAAACGCCGAAAGCCGACAAGATATTCTGAATCGTTTGGCTGGTGAAAACGACCTGCGTGGAATCGCCCGTTCCTGCAAGACCGGTCACGATGCCGTAGCCCACGAGCTGGTTGTTGGTGACGCCCTGCACGCGCGTGATGTCCTTGACTCGAACGATCTGCGCCGAAACCGCGGACACGTTGGCAAGAGAAAGTCCCGACGCAAAGGCCGCCATCAGCACAATTGACATTAGGCGCGCCCACGAGGAACCGTGCGCTGCCGTGGAGTCGAAACGCACCGAAGTCCGGCGCGTTAGATGCTCTAGAAGATCCAATCGATGATCCTCCGCAGAATGCCCTTCTTCTCCTCATCGAAGTTTCCGTCGAAATCGAGTTGCACGTTCGCCATCTGCGACGATAGCACGCTATCCGTATTGTCGATGTCCTGGGGGCGGATCGTGCCGGTAACTTTCATGTTTTGCGCTTTGCCGTTGATGATGATGCGCTGCACACCGGAGACGACCAGCGCTCCGCTGGGAAGAATCTGCTGCACCGTCGCCATCATCGTGCTGGTGAACGTCTGCGAATTCGCGCGAACGTCGCTCGTATTCAATGAGGATTGCCCGCCGATCGAGCTCGGAAAGCGTAGGAAGCCGATGCCGGCAATGCCGGTCCCGGCCGCCAGACCGGCGCTCGCGGCTTTGCTGCGCGCCATCGTCGAGCTGCTGTTTTGCGCGACCGTGAAGTTGAAGATTATCGTCACCAAGTCGCCGGGCTGGTAGGCCTTGATGTCCGGTCCGAGAACCAGCGGGTGCCCGGGACCGACCGGCGCAGGCGGCGCGACGTACAGTGTATCGGCGTACGCGGGAAACGACAACGTCGCGCACAGCGCCACCATCGCGAACGGAATCGGCAAACGGCGCATGACGGCAATCCTCATTGCGTAGCATCTCTGGGAAGCGAATACTCGACCGTTCCGGGCCCCGTTACAATGCCGGAGAGCGCTTTGCGCGTGGCCGGATTGTAGACGGCAACGGTTTGCCCAAGCCCGCCGCCGGTGCGCGCCACGACGTCTGCGGACACGACAACGGGACCATCATGCAGGATGAACAGCACAGGCTGTCCGGGCGTGACGATTTGGTTCACCTGCGTGTCTTCCATGTAAATCGGCGTACCGTGAGCGAGCGCGACGGTCAGTTTCCGACCGACCAGCGACGTCGCGTCGATCGGAGCGCGTCCGTTGTACGGGACGCGCCCGAGGACGACGTCGTCCGCACCGAGCACGGTTCCCGCCGGGAGATCGCCGGCTGCAACCGCGGTGTGCACGTACGTGATGATGCGGTAACCGGCAAAGACCGTCCGCACCGGCTTTCCATTGACTGAGATCAGCAGCGGGACCGCGATGTACGTAGGGTTGTACTGCGCGTCCTCCGGCGTGATCGTCACTTTGCCGGCCGGCACCTGCTGATCCGCAAGCCGCGACTCCGCGCGGACTTGGTGATCGGGGTCGTTGATGATGGCGTGAACGGTCTTCTCCGCGACCGCGATCAAACGCGCCGCTGGAATCACTTGCGTGTCCGCACCCAGCGTTATCGTTTGTGCGCCGGCGCTCAGCGGCACGAGAACCGCGAGCGCACACGCTAGCGAGAGAATCGTTCTCATCACTACTGCTTCGTCTGCACCGCCGTGGCGAGCATCGATTCGGCCGTCGTGATGGCCTTCGAGTTGGCTTCATACGCGCGCTGCGCGACGATCATGTTGACCATCTCGTTGACCACGCTGACGTTGCTGTTCTCGATGTAGCCGCCGAGCAGCGTGCCGGCGCCGTTGAGGCCCGGCTGCGAAATGATCGGCGTTCCCGATGCCGCAGTCTGCGTGAAGAGGTTCTGGCCCATCGGCTGCAAGCCGGCGGGATTCGTGAAGCGGACCAGCGTGATCTGGCCGAGCGTCGTCGGCGTGGCACTGCCCGGCGTGAGTGCCGTGACGGTGCCGTCCGAACCGACCGAGACGTTGATCGCGTTCTGCGGAATCGTGATCTGCGGCGAGAGGAAGTAACCGTCGGCGGTGACGACCGCGCCCGTCGCATCTTCCTTGAACCCGCCGTCGCGCGTGTACGCCGTAGTGCCGTCCGGCAGGGTTACCTGGAAAAAGCCGTCACCCTGAATCGCGATGTCGAGGGGGTTGGAAGTCTGCACGATCGAGCCTTGCGTGAAGATCTTCTCAGAGCTGCCGACCTTTACGCCCAGACCGACGTCCTGACCGACCGGAACGATCGACGCGCCGATCGGCGAGCCCGGAGCCTTCAGCGTCTGGTAGAGCAGATCTTGAAAGCGGGCCTGGTTCATGCGGAAGCCGGACGTGTTCACGTTCGCCAAGTTGTTGGAGATCGTGTCGAGATTGTATTGCTGCGCGACCATCCCGGTAGCTGCGGTGTAGAGCGCTCGCATCATAGCGTTGTTACGATTCCCTCCGTGTTACTGGTTTTGGCCGACGCTGGTAATGGCTTCGCTGTTGAGCGTGTCTTGAGCTTGGATCATCTTGACGTTCGCGTTGAACCACTGCTGCGACGTGATCAATCCGACCATCGACTTGATGACGTTGGCGTTGCTGGTTTCGAGATATCCCTGAGTGAGCGTGGACTGCGTCGCCGCTTGCGGCGCCGCGACGCCGCTGTCGACGAACAAGTTGGAACCTTCCGGACGCAAGCCGTTCAGGTTGCCGAATTCCGTGAGCCGCAGGGTGCCGACGACGACACCGGTCGTGTTGGGTGCGGCCGGATCGACGACCACGATGTCACCTGTCGGGCCGATCGTCATCTTGCCGTCGGGAATCGTGATCGGTCCGTTCTGACCGAGCACGAGATCGCCGTTTTGCGTGACGAGCTGTCCTTGCGCGTTGCGTGTGAACGAGCCGTCACGCGTGTAGCGGATGCCGTTCTGTGTCGCGATCGTGAAGAAGCCGGGGCCGGAGATCGCAAGATCCAGCGGCGCACCGGTTTGCTGCAGGCCGCCCTGCTCGAAATTGGCCGGCGTGTCGTACACGTACGAGCCGAATCCCAGCTGGCCGACGTATTGGGCAACGCTCTTACCCGGAACGCTCGTTCCCGGCGTCGTACCGGGATCCGTTTGCAAGCGGTAGACCGGCATCGTTTCGGTGGACTGAATCTGCATCAGCGTGCGTTTGAAGCCCGCCGTGTTCACGTTCGCCAGATTGTTGGCGATCGTGTCGGTGTCCATTTGCGCGACGAGAGCTCCGGCCGCTGCCGTGTAGAGTCCTCGGACCAAGTGAAAAACCTCCGCACGCTGGGGTGACTCGCGGAACCCTCAATCGATCCGGCTCCGTGGCGGCTCCCATCCCGTGCGAAGGATGTCCAAGCCGCTTACTTGTCCCATCGGCCCTTCGCCGTTTTTACTTTAGAGAGCCTCGAGTGCCGCCGTCTCTTGGGACGCCGCAGATCTCGCGCGCCGGCGGAGCGAGGCCGGGATGGCGGGAGCGACGAGCGGAGGAACGTCCCGCGCCGTTACCCGCTCGGAGGTCCGACCCCGCAAAGGATCGATAGCCTGCTAGACCGTTATGCGCGAGATTTCGTTGTACGCGTCCAGGAGCTTACCGCGGATCGCGATCGTGTAGGAGAGAGCGAGGTTCGCTTCTTCCACGGACGTGACGACGGCGTCGAGGTTGTTGGTCTTGCCCATCGCCATCTCTTGAATCTTCTCGTCGGACGTGACGAGCTTGTCGTTGACGTCCTTGAGCAGGCCGTACACCTGATCTTTGAAGCTCGGGGTACCCTCCGTGCCGATGGACTTTCCCGCGGTCGACGGTGCGAGCGGGGTGACCGTCGGTGCTTCGCTGCGCGGGAAGGCGATGTCGGGGATAAAGCTATTGTCCATCTTATGCCTTTAGGATGCCGAGCACGGCGTTACCCATTGCACGCGACTCTTTGATCGCGGAGACATTTGCCTCGTACGCGCGCTGGGCCGTCATCATGTCGACCATCTCCTTGATGATCTGAATGTTCGGATAGTGGACGTAGCCTTGCGCGTCGGCTTGGGGGTTTCCTGGATCGTACACCAAACGGTCCGGCGACGGGTCGTCGATGATCTGCGTGACTTGGACTCCGTCGAGATTGCCCACGGTCGCCGGATTGACGCCGGCAGAAGCCGCCTGCTGCTTGGCCTGCTCGTCGACTTTCTGCGCGAAGACGACGAGCTGGCGTTTGAACGGGCCGCCGCTGGGCGTGCGCGTGGTGTTGACGTTTGCGATGTTGTTCGCAATGACGTCCATCGCGAGGCGCTCGGCGGAGAGACCGGATGCGCTGATCTGGATCGAGGTGTAGAAGTTCGCGTCGCTCGAGGGCATGGCTTACGCCTGTTCCCGGATCGCGGAACGCAGCCGCGTGTATTCGGTCGTCAGAAACTGCGCCATCGTCTGCTGGTAGGCGGAATTCTGCGTCAGCAGCGCCATTTCTTGATCGAGGTCGACGTTGCTGCCGTCGACGCGCATCCGAGTCGGGGTGTCCACGGCGGACGCGTAGACGTGAAACGGCTGCGGAGGAATCTCGCCGTTGATTTGGATCATCTTCGGATTGTCCGTCACCAGCGCGAGCTGGTTCGGGTCCGGCGGCGTGGGCTCCATCGCGGCCAGTGCTTTCTTATACGCGACGTCGAAGCGTTCGTAGCCGGGCGTGTTGACGTTGGCGATATTGTTCGCGATCGCAGCATGCGCCAGGGACGAGCCGTCCAGCGCGTTTTTCAAGACGTCGGTGGTGAATCCAAAATTCAAACCGGGCAAAGCTGAATCTCCCCATCACCCGTATCGGCGGCTGAGGGATCGCTCTTGAGTCCCCGCGGCGCTTCCCGGCCTCCTGGCTAATGCTGCGCCCGGTGCAACGCCGCGTATGCTCCGCCCCTGGCCAGCAGGCTCTCGTGCGTGCCGGTTTCCCGCACGCGGCCGCGTTCGATATACAGTATTTTGGTGGCGCGCCGAATGCTCGAGAGCCGGTGCGCGATGATCAGCGTCGTCCGTCCGGGCAAAATGCGATCGAACGCCTGTTCGATCAGCGCCTCAGAGTGCGAATCCAGCGCGCTGGTCGCTTCGTCGAGAATGAGAATGCGGGGATTGCGTACCACGGCTCGGGCAATCGCGATCCGGGCCCGCTGTCCGCCGGAGAGACGAATGCCCCGCTCGCCGACGAGCGTTCCGTAGCCGTCGCTGAGCCGGTCGATGAACTCGTCGGCGTTGGCGATCCGAGCCGCCTCGACGAGCTCGTCGTCGCCGGCATCCAACCGCCCGTAGCGGATATTGTCGGCGATCGTGCCGGAAAAGAGCTGGGTTTCCTGCGGCACCAGCGCGATCGCGCGGCGCAAGTCAGCTAAGCGCAGCGCTCGCAGGTCCATGCCGTCGAGGGTGATGCGTCCCTCCTGCGGCTCGAAAAAACGCGGAACGAGATTCGCGATCGTCGTCTTGCCGGCCCCCGACGGACCGACGAGCGCCACGATCTCGCCGGCCGCGATCTCCGCGGAAAAGCCGTCCAGGACCGGACCGTCCTCCTCCCGGTACGCGAACGTCACGTTCTCGTAGCGAATGTCGCCGCGCACGCCGGCCAGCGCAACCGCATCGGGAGGGTCGGCGCGCTCGACCGGCAGATCCAAGATCTCGTAGACGCGCGACGCCCCGACGATCGCCTTCTGAAAATCGGCGAAGAAAATTGCGAAGCGGTTCATCGGATTGATGGCGAGCGCGACCAGCGTCCAGAAACGAAAAACGTCGCCGGTGTTCATTCGGCCGGCCAGCACCTCGCGCGTTGAGAGCAGCAGCATGCCGGTGACGGACAACATGATGATGATGGCGACGACCGGCACCTGCGTCTGCATGAACTGCGTGAGCTTCATGTACGCGCCGAAATAACGGTCGTTGTTGTCCTTGAACCGTGCGATCTCGAACTGCTCGCGTCCGAACGCTTTGACAACGCGCTCGTTGGTCAGCGCTTCCGTCAGATTGCTCGAGAGATCGGCAATCTGAGACTGGGCGCGCTCCGCACCGGAGGCGACGAGCGCATTGAGCCGTCCGACTGCGTACACGATGGCGGGCGCACACGCAAACAACACGGTCGCCAAGAACCAGTCCGTCACGAACATGCCGACCGACGCCGCAAAGAACGTGATCGAAACTTGAATGAACTGCGGCAGCGAGATGCTCACAGCGTCGGTCATCAAACCCAGATCGCTCGTCAGCCGTGCGATCAGCTCACCGGGCCTCCAGCTTTCAAAAGAGCCGAGCGGCAGATGCATCAGACGCGCAAAGAGATCGACGCGGAAGCGCGCGACCAGCCGCTGGCCGCACCAGGCGGTGAGATAGTTCTGCCCGTAGGACGCAACGTTGGTGACGAGCGCGACGCCGATCATCGCGAAGACGACCAACCACAAAAACGCAACGTCGGGCGGATGCGCCGCCAGCACCCTGTTTTCGATGGCGCCCAGGGCCCAGGCGTACGCCGTCGGGCCGACGCCGGCAACGGCACCCAGCACCAGAGCGATGGCCAGCCGCGTGTGGTAGGGCCGGGATTCGCGGAAGAGCCGCCGCAGCACGGCTGCTCGCGCTGCTGCGTCGAGGGGCTGGCGAGGCACGACAACCGGCTTCGCCCCAGGCTGCGAAACCTTTGCCGCGGAGGCGCCGTAAAGTTCAGCAGCGAGGAAAATCCATGGACTGCTATTTTCACCCGAACGTTCCGTCCGCCGCGCTCTGTACCGGCTGCGGGAAATCGATTTGCGCGACGTGCCGCGATGAGCGCGGCGAATGCCCCGGTTGCCGGCTCTCCGAGCGGCTGGATGCCGCCTCGGGCGGCGGCCGCCTTCCCGGCGGCGTTTCGGCGAGAGGCAGTGCCCGCCGCGTCGATTCCGCGCAGCCTGCCGCAACCGCGGCCGTGCCGGCCGAGACGCGCGCGCTCGTCGCGCTGGGCTATCCGTTTTGGCCGCTCGCCATCCTCGCACTTTTCGATCCGAAGCGAAACCGGTATGTCAAGCGGCAAGCATGGCAAGCGTTGGGCTTCAACTTCGGCATGTACGCAATTTGGTTTTTGATGCACGCCATCGCAGCCATTCCCGTGCTCGGCTTCTCGGCATGGCCGCTCTTGCCGCTGATCATTCCGGTGGCGTTCGTCGCCAGCGTCGTTTACGGGTTCAAAGCCTGGAACGGCGATGACGTGCGCATCCCACTCGTCACGGATTGGGTCGACTCGCGTCTGCCGCTGTAGCGCCGACTTCGCGCTTGTAGCGTTCCAGAAAATCGCGCGCGGCGGTCTCGTGATCGACCACCGGCGGCGGATACGCACGCTCCCCGAAGAGTGATAGCGCTAATTGCGGTCTGCGCGCTTCGAGCTCCGGCTCGAAGATCGCCCGATCGCTGCGCGACGCCAGCTCGGGAATCCATCGGCGGATGTACCGCCCGGCAGGATCGGAACGTTTCGCCTGCGTCACCGGATTGTAGATCCGCGGATACGCTGCGAGATCGGCGCCGACGCCGGCAATCCATTGCCAGTTGCCTTGCGCGAGCGCCGGCTCGCTCTCGACGTGCCATCGATCCCATTCGTCGCGGCCCACCCGCCAATCCACGCCCAGATCGAAGCACAAGAATGACGCGACGATTGCCCTGACGCGCGGATGCATCCAGCCCGTCGACCGCAGCTCGCGCATGCCCGCATCGACGATCGGATAACCCGTTCTGCCCGTGCGCCACGCGTCGAGCGCGGGATGCGTGCGCTCGAAATGAAACCGCCGCATCTTCTCCTGCAGCGGCGCATCGTCCAACGTTTCGGAGAAATAGGCTAATTGCAAGAAGAAATCGCGCTGCGCCATCGAGCGCAAGTACAAGGAGAGCGCAATCCGCTCTTCGGTCAAGAGAAACCTGTCCTCGCGCCGGTTTCGGACGGCCGCCACGACGCCGCGCGCGCCGATCAAACCAAAGGACAATGCGGAACTCAAATGCGACGTGTTGCCTTCGGCCGGAACGTTCTTCGCAATTCCGTAATGCAGGATCTCGCCTTCCAGATAGCGGGCGAAACGACGGCGCACGGCGTCCGGATCGGCGCTCGCATCCTGCGGCGCGCTGCTCCCGAACTCGGCCGGCGTCGGGAGCGCCTCACTCGGAATTTCCAGGCGCGCGAACTCGGTTGACGTCGTATCGTACGGCACCGCATCGTGCTCCAGCCAGCGTTCGAGGTACGGCACGAACGCGCGATAGCCGCGTCGCTCGGTCGACATCTCTTCCGGCGCGACGACCGGGGCATCGTGCACCAGCACGACGCGCAAGCCCGATTCTTCCAGGGCAGCCTGAACGTCGCGATCGGCTCTGGCGCCGTGGGCGTCATACGCTGCGCTCCAGACGACCGTCGTCGCGGAGGCAGCGCGCGCGAGAGCGCGAAGCGCCGCCGCCGTTCTTCCGCGCCGAACGATGAGGTGGCCGCCGCGTGCCGCGATGGCGCGCTGCAAAGCTGCCAGCGCACCGCAATAGTATGCGGCGCGCCGCGGGGACCGGCGCAGATGCCCGGTCGTCGCGGGATCGATGACGACGACCGGCACGACGTGCGACGCGCGCGCCGCTGCAAGCCCGGCGTGATCGTCGAGCCGCAGGTCACGCGTGAAATGCATGATCGTCGTCATGATTTGTCGTCCGCGCATTCTTGGAAGAGGGAACTCTGCTCCCCCTGGTCGCACACTTTAGTCCGTGCCGCCGAAGGTTTTTATACGCTTCGCGGTGCCCCGCGATGCCGAACGCATGATTGCGGAAGGCATCGTCGGCGGACCGCTCCCTCCGGGCCAAACGTGGGCAAATCGCGCGAGATTATGGCTTGGAGAACAACAGGCCGGCCGGCGCGTGATTCTCGTTGCCGAGGACGACAAAGGAATCATCGGGACGATTCAGCTGGTTTTTAGGCTGCCGGAAGGCTATAACGACCCCGAGAGCGCCAACGGCGCCGACATCGCGATGATGGAGCTGCTCCGCATGCGCAAAGGCGCAAATGCCGTCGTCGCCAATCGGCTCGTCGACGAGGTGCAGCAGCTCGCGCGCAAGCGCGGTGTGAAGACGCTCACATTTTGCATCTCCATGGACCAGGCCGCCGCGATCGCCCAAGTGAAAGCGTGGGGCTTCGAAGAGTTTCGCATCATGCCCGAAAAGCGCGGAATGCTGGCATTTTTCCGCAAGGCTATTGGCTAGGGCTTAGCCGCCGATCTCGGAGAAGGCGCGCATGGCGGATGCGAGCTTCCCGACTTCGAGGTGATGCCGTTCGGGCTTGATCAGCATCGCACCGGAGAAAATAGCCGCGATCTCTTCCTTCGAAGCTCCGGCGCGAACGGGGCTCCGCAAATCGATGTGGTGATCGCCGAACAGGCACAAGCGGAGCCTTCCGTCCGCCGAAAGACGCACGCGATTGCAACGTTCGCAGTAATCGTGCGAGAGCGGCGAAATCACGCCGACCGCACCGACGGCGCCCGGGTAGGCGAAGTACCGCGCCGGCCCGTTGCCGCCAGGCCCGACCACGGGCTCGAGGGAATCGACCCTGCGCAGACGCTCGAGAATCTCGTCCGAGGACACGTACGCGTCCGGCTGCATCTCGACGTTTTCCGCAACCGGCATCACTTCGATGAACCGCACGAACAGCGGACGGTGACGCGTCAGCTCGGCAAAGTCCGCCAGCTCGTCGTCGTTCTGACCGCGCATGACGACGCAATTCACCTTCAGTGGAGCCAGGCCGGCTTCAATCGACGCGTCGATGGCCCGCAACACGCGATCCAAACCGGGTCGCCGCGCGATCGCTGCAAAACGGTCTTCGCGCAGCGTGTCCAGCGACAGATTCACTCGCCGCAAGCCCGCGGCCCGCAAACCCCGGGCCCGCTCGGCCAACAGCAAACCGTTCGTCGAGAGCGAGACGTCGTCGATGCCCGCAATGCGCGACAGCATCTCGACCAGCCGCTCCAAATCGCGGCGAATCAGCGGCTCGCCGCCGGTCAGGCGCACGGAGCGCAGGCCGACCGAGGCGCCGGCCTGCACGATTCGCGCGAGCTCCTCGTACGTGAGAATCTCCGGCTTGGGAATCCATGCCAGGCCGGCTTCCGGCATGCAATAGACACAGCGCAGGTTGCAGCGGTCCGTTACCGAGATACGCAAATACGTGATCGGCCGGTTGAACGTATCGCGCAGCGGCTGCGTCATGCCGATGAGGTCGACGGTGGCTGCCATGAGCTAAAACACCTTATCCGGGATCGGGACGTTGACCTTGAAATCCGAAAACGTCGAGGTTACGTCCGCATTGTAGGAAGGCAGATCGACACGGCCGCTCTGGGCTTCGACGAGATAATTCCCGTCGATGAGGGCGTATCGCTGCCGAAACGATACCGAGCCGCCGTCGACGTAGGTCCACGTGTATGCGGACGGCAGCGCGCTTCGATCGTCGACGACGACGTCGAGGTGCTCGACGCGACCTTGCCGTTTCGGTATGAGACGCAGCGTTGTTGCACCACCCGTATTGCGAAGGACCGTGATGCCGTAGCGCTCGGGCCACGTCGCGGGCGGGTCCAGCTGCGGATAAACCTTTTGGAATTGCTCGGCGATGACCGGCACCGTTTTAAAGAGGACTGCTTGTTTGTCCGGCCGCTCGTAGTAATAGTTGCCGTCCAGCGACGGGTTCAGATAGGGCAGGGAATGCATCACGATCGCGACGTGCAGCGCCGCCGTGTACGACTGCAGCGAGGGATTTACATCCGCCATGCGCCTGATGAGCGCATCACTGCGTTGCGCCGTGGCGCCGGCGCTCGACGTTGCCGCAGCGATGGTTGCCGCTATCAGGACGGCTGTACGAACGGCTGCGCTCACACAGTGTTAGAGCGGCCGTTCGGGGCGTGGGGTTCCACTCGCGGCGGCAAGAGCGGCAATGAGTTCCTCGCGCACGCTTGGCTCGCTCTCCGCCAAGGCTGCCGCGCGCAAGCCCGCGAGCGCGCTCGGTGAGGCGATACGGCCGAGCGCCCAGGCGCAGGCCCCTCGGACCATCGGATGCGGGTCTTTGGCGAGGGCCTGCAGCAGCGGCTGCACCGCGCTGCGATCCCCCTGATTCCCCAGCGCGATGGCGGCGTTACGGCGCAGAACGGCCGCGCCGCGCCAGCCCATGGCGGTTGGCCTGTAGCGACGTTTGAAATCCGCGCTCTTCAATTGAAGAAGCGCGATGAGGTCCGGGGCTGCAGCGGCCTCGTCGGCCGGCGCGAATTCGGGACCTCCGGCCAGGACGGCTCGTTCGTTGGGCGGACAAACGATCTGGCAGATGTCGCAGCCCCACACCCAATCGCCGATGTACGGCCGAAGCTCGCGCGGGATCGGATCGGTTCGCTGCGTCAGATCGGCGATGCAGCGGCGCGCGTCGATCGTGTAGTCGCCGCGTAGTGCACCGGTCGGGCATGCGTCGACGCAGCGCGCGCAGCTTCCGCACGTTTTGCGCAGCGGCGCATCGACGGGGAGCTCGAGCGACGTCACGATCTCGCCCAAGAAGACGTACGATCCGGCCGACGGCGAGATCACGTTCGTGTGCTTTCCGACCCAGCCCAGTCCCGCGCGCGCGGCGAGCGCTCGTTCTGCCAGCGGGGCGGTATCGCAAACGGCGCGAGCAACGTTCCGGCCCGCGTAGCCGTCGAGGAATGCCACGAGATCGTCCAGGAGCGCGCGCAGCCTGCCATGGTAATCGCGGGACCAGGCGTAGTTGGAGACACGCCCTGAGAGCCTCGCCCGGCGTCGCGGCGGGGGCGTGCGATACGGCAGCGCGACGCACACGACTCGACGAGCGTCGCTCAGCAGCAGTGACGGGTTCGTCGCCGCCGCCGCATAACCGTCGCCGTATCCCCACGTCGCGTGATCGCCTCGTGAGAAGGACGCGCGCATGCGCTCGCGCGCTTCGCCGTCAACGCGCGCGGTCGTCACGCGCAGCTCGGCGGCTCCCAGCTCGACGGCGCGACGCGCCAAACGCAGCTTGAGCGCGCCTAGATCATCTTCAGCTGACCGGATCGCGGACGTGGGAATGCCCTTTCGATTTGCTCGAGCTCGTCTGGCGCGAGCTGTAAGTTGCCGGCTTTCGCATTTTCCTCCACGTGCGGTATCGAGGATGCCTTCGGAATTGCAAAAACGTCGGCTTCCCGGGTCAAGAACGCCAGCATGACGGCGTGAACGCCGACCCCGTGGTTGCCCGCGATCTCCGCCAGCGCACGGCCGGCGGGCGTCGATTGCGGCGGCAAGGGGCTGCGGCCGAACGGCGTATACGCAACGACGGCGACCGAGTGTTTGCGGCACCACGGCAGCACGCGATGCTCGATGCCGCGCTCTCTAAGGTGATAGAGCACTTGATTGCAGGCAATCGGATGACGCTCGAGCGCGTTCTCTGCCTCATCGAGATCGTCGACGTCGAAGTTGCTCACGCCGAGCGCGCGAATTTTCCCGTCGTCGACGAGCTTTTCCATTGCGCGCATCGCGTCCGCCAAGGGATGCGACCCGCGCCAGTGCAGCAGGTAGCAATCGAGATAGTCGGTACCGAGCCGCCGGAGCGACCGCTCGCAAGCGCGGAGCGTGCCTTGATAGGTAGCGTTCGATGGCAGCACCTTGCTCACGATAAAAAGCTCGGACCGCGCGATTCCGCCTTCGCGAATCGCCTCGCCGACCAGCTCCTCGGCTCGGCCGTCGCCGTACATCTCCGCCGTGTCGATGTGCGTCATGCCGAGCTCGACTCCGCGCCGCAGAGCACGCTTGGCTTCCTCCGCTTCCGCGCCGCGTTCCGGAACGTTCCAGGTGCCTTGGCCGATGCGGGCAACCTCCCGCCCCGTCGTCCCGAACGTCCTTTCGATCATGCCGCTCATCTAAAAAAACTCGAACGTGGCGTCAGCCGCGGCGAGCGCGAGCAAGCCTCCGTGCAGATGCCAGATGCGGCCGAAGCCGGCATCCCGCAGTCTCTGCGCGGCCCATAGCGACCGGGTACCGACGCGGCATGCGACGACGTACGCCGCGGCCGTATCGAGCTCGTGCATTCGGGCTTCCAGACGGCTCGCCGGAATCGCAATCGCGTTCGTAACGGAGCCGAACACGGCCTCGTGCGGCTCTCGAACGTCCAACACCCGCGCCTGCGGATTTTCCTCGAGAAACCGATAGAGATCCGCAGCTTCGATCTCTTGCGCGTCACGCGGCACGCGGCGCACGCCGTCGTCGATGGCGCCGACGTCGTGAATCGCCGGCGCGTCGCCGCAGAGCGGACATGCCGGATCGCGCTCGATGCGGAACTCGCGCATCCGGCCGCCGAGCGCATCGATAACGGCAAGCCGGCCAACCAGCGGGCTTCCGATTCCAAGGAGAATCTTGAGGGTCTCATTCGCTTGCCACGTTCCCACGATACCGGGGAGGACGCCGAGCACGCCGCCTTCAGCGCACGTGGGAACCGTCTCCGGCGGAGGCGGCTGCGGGTAAAGGCAGCGGTAACACGGAGCTCCTTTGCCGCCGAACACCGAAACTTGACCGTCAAAGCGGAAGATCGAGCCGTAGACGTCCAGCTTGCCTTCGAGCACGCACGCGTCATTGATCAAGTAACGCGTCGCAAACGTGTCCGTGCCGTCGACGACCACGTCGTAAAGCCGGATGAGCTCGCGCGCGTTCGATACGTCGAGCCGGCGCGCAATCGCATCGATTGCGATTTGGGGATTGAGCGCGTGCAGCCGTTCGGCTGCGAGCTGTGCCTTGGACGTGCCGACGTCCTCGGTGCGATACAGGATTTGACGCTGCAGGTTCGTCAAATCGACGACGTCGTCATCGACGACCCCAAGCCTCCCGACGCCGGCTGCGGCGAGATACGCGAGCACCGGCGAACCAAGACCGCCCGCGCCGACGACCAAGACGCGCGCGCGTCCGAGCCGTTCTTGTCCCTCGAGCCCCACCTCCGGGATGAGGAGATGGCGGCTATACCGGCGCAGCGACTGCACGAGGATGTAACGCGTTCAGCCACGCGAGCACCGCACCGCGTGCGTTCTCGCCGGCGTAGGTGTGATTGCCGGAGATCACCTCAAAGCTCTTGGGCTCCGGTGCTGCATCATAGAGACGCTGCACGCTCGCGCGCGCGACCATCATGTCGGCGTCGGCGGCAACGTACAGCTGCGGGCGCCCCCGCAGCGCCGCAAGTGCGGGCACCAGCAGTGGTTCGACCTCCGCCACCAACTCCGGAAGCGTTAGGCCGTCGACGTATGCCGAGCGCAAGTCGGTCGCTCCGGCCGTCGCCAGCGTTTGGAGCGCCGCGATCCGGCCGATCCCCGTCGCGATGGCGATGACGCCCGCTACGCGGGGTTCGCCGGCGGCGCTGAGCAGCGCGGTCGTCGCGCCCATACTATGCCCCAGCGCATAAATCGGCGCCTTCCCGAGCTCTTCGCGCGCACGTTCGAAGACCGCCGTCATCGCATGCACGAGATCGGCGACGCCGCGAAGAGGGCCGCTGCTCGCACCCAATTTGTGGCCGGGAAAGTCCAGGCTGAAGACGCCAAAGCCGTGGCTCGCCAGGAAGTTGCACAATAAATCCAAGTTCTGCTTGCTGCTCGAATAGCCGTGCCCGACCACGAGCCCCACGCCGCGCGCACGGCGCGGCTCGTACTCCAGGTATGCGATGCGGTGCGTGCCGGTGTCGACGAAGCTCAGATCGATCTTCAACGCGCGACGCCGGTTCGGTTGTCGACCCATGCAGCGTCGCCGTCGACGTAATGCTCCTTCTTCCAAATCTCGACGCGGCGCTTGAGCTCATCGATCGCGTATTCGCACGCATCGAACGCCGCGCCGCGATGCGGGGCGCCCACGGCGACCGCGACGCTGGCTTCGCCGATCGCGAGCTCACCGGTTCGGTGCACGATAGCGATCTCGCATGGTCCGAAGCGATCGCGAGCTTCTCGCGCGATCGCGCGCATTTCGTCGAGCGCCATCGCCGGATAGGCCTCGTACGAAAGTCCTCGCACGGCCCGGCCGTCGTGCTGCTCTCGCACCACGCCGAGGAACGTTGCGACAGCGCCGCACGCGTCGGTTCGCACGCCCTCGATCAGCGGTTTCAAGTCGATGGGCTCGGCAACGAGCTGAATGTATTCCACCGCGTCTAACCTCCACCGACCGGCGGCAGCAGTGCCACCTCGTCACCCTCGAAGAGCCGCGTCACATCATCGACGATAGTACCGTTGCGAGCGACACGCGTCGAATCGCGCAGAGCGGCCAGCTCGGGAGCGACCCGCTCCAGATGGTCTCGCAGCGCGGCCACCGTCGGCACATCGCCCGGCGCAAACTCACGCTCCGAGAATCCGAGGAGCTCTCGAACGCGCGCAAAGGCGACGACGCGAATCATGCCGGCCGTTTCTTCTTCAGAACCGACGGCAGCGCGAAACGCTCGATTGCAAGCGCGACGCCATCCTGGTCGTTCGTGGCCGTCACGATGCGGACGGAAGCCTTGACCTCGGCGAGCGCGTTGCCCATGGCAATTCCGGTGCCGGCCCACTGAAGCATCGGCACGTCGTTGCGCGAATCGCCGATCGCCAGCACGCGTTCCCGAGGAATTTGGAAATCCGCGCACAGGCGTGCCAGAGCCTGCTTCTTTCCGGCTTCACGGTTGAGCACGGCACATTCGACGAATTCGCCCCACGTCTCATAACGAAAGCTCAGCGGCAGCCCTCCGAACTCGCGATCCATCGCCGCAACCGCTTCTTCACCGAGGAAGCGAATAAACGTCGGCGCTTCGCTGAGGACTTCCTTGAACGAAGCAACTTCCTTCCAAGCCGGACCCGTCATGTCCGCCATGTAGATCGTGCTGCCGGCCAGGCGGTAGAAAAACTCTTCGACGTAGACCGCAACCTGCAATCGATGCTCTTCCGCATAGTCGATCATCGGCTTTGCGTACTGCAAGGGCACCGCGATGTGAACGAGCGTCTTGTTGGCGCCAAAGTCTTTCGTCAGCGCCCCATGACAGCAGATTACCGGCAAATTCAAGCCCAGTTGCCGCGAGATTCGGACCGGCATGTCGACCCCTCGCCCGGTTACGAGGACGACGCGTATACCTGCTTCGAGCGCGCGCGTAATCGCTTGCTTATTTCGTAGGGAAACATGCTCGTCGGAGTTGAGCAGCGTTCCATCGATATCGAGCGCAATCAAATCGATCGTGGGCATGAAGGTTCTCAGCAGTGGTACGGGAGGGGCGGGCGCCGCTCCTCGCATGCCATCTTCCCAGGATGGGCATGACGGACGCGTTGCAACCTGGCAAGGTCGAGCCTCGGTTCAAACGTGCATGCCTTGTACCGCAATCGCGCCGGGGATGGACGCAGGCCAGCGGGCCCGTTACCTCGATGAGAATCTTCCGGCGGGCCTCTTCCGGATCCGGGACGGCGACGAGCGCGTTGCGTGGCGGATTTCGCCCGAGCCGTTTGCGCTCAATGCGTCGACGGCGCAGCGGATCGTCGAACTGGGCGACGATCTCCTGGCGTTTTATCGCGCGCTCAGTGCCTTGTACGCGCGCAGCGCGCGCGGCACGGCGCCCGCGTTCATTGCGGAGTATCTCGATCAAGGTAAACCGGAGCACGTCGTGCGTTTGGCGCGTCAGAACCGTTTTCGCAGCGACGTCGTCGGTGTCATACGCCCGGATTTGATCCTCACCGAGGACGGCTTCGTCGCGACGGAGCTCGACAGTTTGCCCGGCGGCATGGGTTTCGTCGGCGCCATGGCCGAGGCGTACTGCCGGCTGGGTTTTGACAGCGCCGGAGGTCCCGACGGCATCCCGGCGGGCTTTGCGGCCCTTATCGCCGATCTCGCCGGGCATGTCCACCCGATTGCAGCTATCGTCGTTTCGGAAGAGTCGGCGGATTATCGCAACGAGCTCGACTGGCTGGCCAAGCGGATCACCGTGCTCGGAGATGCGACGGTCTACTGCGTTGCCCCGCAAGACATCGTCTTTACCGAGCAGGCGCTTTTCGTTCGATTGCAAGACGGCCGTGAAGAGAAGATCGACGTTCTGTATCGCAATTTCGAGCTGTTCGATTTGCTCAACGTTCCGAAATGGGAGCTCATGTTTTATGCGGCGCGCAAGGGCCGCGTGCGCATGACGCCGCCGCCAAAGGCACCGTTGGAAGAGAAGCTCGCCTTCGCGCTCTTCCACCATCCACGGCTGGAGGAGCTTTGGCGCGGAGAGCTCGGTGCGAGCTACGACCGCCTCAAGAACGTCTTTCCGCAAACGTGGGTGCTGGATCCGCGCCCGCTTCCGCCGCAAGCCGCGATCGCCGCGCTGACCGCCGGCGGCCGCCAGGTGTTCGAGTGGAGCGACCTCACGCACTTGGGTAAAGCAGACCGCGACTTCGTCGTCAAACCGTCGGGTTTCTCGGAGCTCGCATGGGGCGCGCGAGGCGTCCGCATCGCAAGCGACCTCACTCGCGAAGAGTGGAGCGCAGCGGTGGCGGAGGCGCTTGCCGCCTTTGCGCAGACCCCACACGTCTTGCAGCGCTTCCGCAAAGGCCGGCGCGTGGCGGTGCAGTGGTGGGACAAGGCTTCGCAAGCGGTGCGCGAGATGGACGGCCGCGTCCGGCTCTCTCCTTATTATTTCGTTGCCGGAGGACGAACGCGGCTCGGCGGGGTTCTGGCGACGGTTGCGCCGGCCGACAAGCGGCTCATTCACGGCATGCGCGATGCCGTCATGGCGCCCTGCATGCTTCGCCAAGACGGCGTCTAGGGCGCGGCTTACGCCGTTCCCACCATCTCTTTGGTGTGCCAGGCGATGTTCTGCGCGCGATCGCCTACGCGTTCCAAAACTGCCAAAGAAAAGAGCAAGAGCGTGCCCGCGCGCACGACGGCCGGGTCTTCCTGCATCTCTTGCTGCAGCTTTTCGATGCCGCGGTGATAGAGAAGGTCGACTTGATCGTCGCGAGCGATGACGGCGTCCGCCAACTCGCTCGAGCGTTCGCTGAAGGCGCGCATCGCGTCGAGCACCATCTGCCTAGCCTCGTGACCCATTCGGCCGATTTCTACGTGCGCCGGGCGGATCGGCGCGTCGACGAGCTTCACGGCGTTCTTGCTGATGTCGACGGCATAATCGCCGATACGCTCCAGGTCCACGTTGATTTGCAGCATCGCGGCGACTTGTCGAAGCTCGCCTGCAAGCGGCTGCTGCTTCCACATCAGCTCGATGCACTCCGATTCGATCTGCCGCCGCAGCGCGTCGATTTCGTCGTCACCCGCAATCACGCGCGCCGCTAAATCGACGTCTCGCTCCTCGAGCGCCGCGACGGCCGCATGCAGCGCGTCGCTCGCGAGTGCCGCGAGCCGGACGACGTCGAGCCGGGCATTTTCGAGTGCTTCATGATATGCCGCGCGCATTTCGCATGCAGTATAGCACGCTGGCGCCGCCGAACGCAGCCCCGTGTACCAGACACTCATCCTCGACCATTCCGACGGCGTCGCCCTCATCACGTTAAACCGGCCCGCCGTCCTCAACGCGCTCTCGAGCACGCTGCTGGCCGAGCTCGACGGCGCATTGCGAACGCTCGATGCCGACCGCGCCGTCCGAGCGGTCATCGTGACCGGTGCCGGAGAAAAAGCATTCGCCGCGGGTGCTGACATCGCCGAATTCACGCAGATCGACGGCGCCGTCGCAGGCGCGTCGTTTGCGCGCCGTGGACAAGCGATCCTCGCGCAGATTGCCCGCTTGCGAGTTCCGGTGATCGCTGCCGTCAACGGATTTGCGCTCGGCGGCGGATGCGAGCTCGCTCTCGCCTGCGACATTCGAATCGCTTCGGAGAAGGCGCGCTTTGGCCAGCCTGAGGTGAACCTCGGCCTGCTGCCGGGATACGGCGGGACCCAGCGCCTCACGCGTCTCGTCGGAATGGGAACCGCGATGTATCTCTGCCTTTCGGGTGAGATCATCGACGCGCAAGAAGCCTTGCGGATCGGGCTCGTGCAGAAAGTCGTGCCGCAAGCCTCCTTGCTTGAAGAAGCGCGGCGCTTGGGCGGCGTCATCGCGTCAAAGGCGCCGCTTGCGGTAGAGGCTGCCAAACGCGCGATCGTGGCCGGCGCCGAGACGCCGCTCGATCAGGGAACCGAAGTCGAAGCCGTCCATTTCGGCAGCATGACGACCACGGACGATTTTCGCGAGGGCACGGCGGCGTTTCTGGAAAAGCGCAAAGCCGCATTTGTCGGCCGCTAGTACTCCCGGGCGGCGCGCGCCATTGCGTCTTCGATGTGCGGGTTGAAGCCGATCCACTTCGCCCGCTCTTTGCCGTCACGGCCGATCACGATCATGGTTGGAAAGACGCTGACGCCAAAAGCATCCGCGACCTTCAAATCGGGATCGAACGCAACTCGCCGCATCTTCGCCGCCTCCGCATAACGCTTTGCCGTCGCGGCCGCCTCGCCGGCATCGATGCTATACACGAGCGCGTTCGGATGCAAAGCCTTGTAACGCTCGATCAGCGGGATGGACTCCTTGCACGGTTCGCACCACGACGCCCAAAAATCAAAAAACACCACGTGACCGCGTGCCGAGGCGAGATCGAAGGTACCGCCATTCATGAGCGGCAGGCGGACGTCGGGTGCCTGCACGATCGCGGAACGCGGCGCGAAGATGCGAGGGCCGAGAAAAAACTTCCAAACGGCGGCCGCGATCAGCAAGACGGCCAAAATATCGAGAAGTCTTGCCAGCCGGGGTGCTTTGGGGGACGCGCCTGCCGACGAGTCGCCCCGCTCTGAACCATCCACGTGGGCGCCTTCGCCGGGGCGCAGCGGAACGCCGCCAGCGCCCGGGAGCAGAGGGACCTCTAACGGGAACTCACGGGAACCGGGCCCATACCGCGCAGAAAAACACGCGCATGACTACGATGACGAAGCCGGCAACCGTCACGCTCGATGCGCGATCGCTGCCCGCGGCGCAGCGCAGCGCACAGATTTTCGAAGCTTTCGACCGGCTTCCGGTCGGTGGAATTCTGGAGCTCTCCGAAGAGAGCGATCCCCGCGCTCTGCGCAACGAATTCGCCCAGTACCGCGCCGGGCGGTTCGCGTGGGACGCCCGCAACCTCGGCTCCGGCCGATGGACCGTCCGTCTCGAGCGCATCGACGAACAAGCCGACGTCGAAACATTCCTCTCGCATTGCGCGCCTTTCGCAAATGCTCGGCCTGAGACGGTCAAGCAGCTTGCATCGGTCGCCACGGAGCGCCGCTACAGGCATGGTGAAACCGTTTTCGACGAAGGCGAGCATTGGCCGTTTCTCGGTTTCGTACGGGAAGGCAAGCTCGTTTACACGCTGCTGTCATCCGACGGCAAGACGCAGGCACTCGGCGAGCGCCTCGTCTTCGATCCGATAAACGAGACTGGGGTCTTCGACGGCGGCGGCGCGACCACGCGCGCGGAAGCGCTTACCGATGCGACGATCGTACTGATTCCGAGCGATGCGCTGACTGGCGCGGTTCGAAACGACATCGAGCTCGCCTTAGGATTTCTCGCTGCAGCCTCGCAGGCGCGCCGGCGCTCCATCGACACGATCGCCGACCTTGCGTTCGCGCACGTGCTGCAGCGCGTCGCAAAATTTTTACTCTCCTACGCGCCGAACACCGCCGGGATGGCAAGCGGGCTTCCCGGCGTCGAGAACCTCTCGCAAGCGCAGATCGCCGCAGCGGCCGGAACGGTACGCGATATGGCGGCTCGAGCGCTGCTGCGGCTCAAGAACGCAAAGGCCGTCGAGCTCGACCGCGGCCGCGTGCGCGCCCTGGATCGCGAGAAGCTTTCCGCGTTCGCGCACAACGTCCAAGCGCCACCGGTCTAGGAACGTCTAGGAAATCTCCAGCTCTGCCGTCTCCACCATGAGATGGGTCTTTTCGATCGGCTCGGCGTTCTGCGGCTCCGGGGCGAGCGAATCGAAGGCGGCACGTTTGCTTTGCGCCGCGGCCTCGGTGATCGCCGCAGCGCCGACCGTTTGCCGCACGCCCAGCGTCTCCTGGCCCTTGCGAACCGAAGCGAGCGCCACCGACAGCCGATTCTGCAAGTCTGCCAGCACGACGGCCGCGTACTGATCGGCTCCTTCGCGGATCTTGCGCGCGCGCTCTTCGGCCTCTTTGAGTACGATATCGGCGGTCGTGCGTGCCTGCTGAACGATTTCATGACTGTCCAGCATCTGCGCGTGATGCTGGCTGGCTTCACTCACGATCGCCTGAGCGCGCTCCTGCGCTTCGCGCAACATTCGCTCTTTATCTTTTGCGATCAACTTTGCGCGGCCGACTTCTTCCGGCAGCGTCGCGCGCATCTTTTCGATCAAATCGAGAATCTTCTCCTCGCTAACGATTCGGCGCCGGAACGGCAGCAGCGTGCTTTCGCGGAGATACTCCTCCAAGCGATCGATCACGCGGTAAATGGACATCGGGCCTCCTTATTGACTCTGTGAGCGTTTGATACGAACGGTGGTACGTCGGGCATTCATCGTCCGAAGCACCGGCTCGGGAACGTACCCGCTCACGTCGCCGCCCAGGACGAACACTTCTTTTATCAAGCTCGAAGAAACGAAGCTGTATTTCGCGTCGGACATCAAGAACATCGTGTCGACGCCGGAGAGCGAACGGTTCATCAATGCGGTCGAAAGCTCCGATTCGAAATCGGAAACGACGCGCAGACCCTTGACGATCACGTCGGCACCGATTTGCTGTACGAAATCTGCGAGCAGACCTCCAAAATCCATTACCTCCACGTTCGGCAGGTCGAGCGTGCACTGCTTTATCATTGCCTTTCGCTCTTCGAGCGTGAACATCGGCTCTCGTTTTTGTGGATTTACCACAACCGCGACGGTGAGCATCTCGAAAACGGCGGCAGAGCGGCGAATGACGTCGAGATGCCCGTTCGTCAAGGGGTCGAAGGAGCCGGGATAGACCGCTTTCGAGCCGCCATTGAGCGCCACGCCTACTCCTTTGCCTCGGCGCGCAAAAACGCGATTACGACGTCGCCGTAGCGCTCCTCGCGCGTGACCGAAAAGCCCGGGGTCTCCGGCGACGCGTGGCCGCCGTGCTCGTAGACGATCACCGCGTCGTCGGCAAGCAATCCCCGAGACCGCAACGCGCGCAGCGCCACCTCCGGAAACCCCGCGGCATACGGTGGATCCGCGAAAACGACGTCGTAGCGCTGGTGCAGGCGCGCGACGGCCCGCTCGGCCCGCATGGTGAAAACGTCAGACTGGTCCTGTACGCCCAACTCGGAGACCGCTTCACGCAGGCTCTCGGCGACCTTCGCGTTGGACTCGACGAACGTGACGTGCCGGGCGCCTCGCGAGAGCGCCTCGAATCCGAGAGCACCGCTCCCCGCAAACAGATCGAGAACGACGGCGTCGCGGACCCGATCGCCGAGTATCGCGAAGAGCGATTCCTTGACTCGCGCCGGCGTCGGTCGGACGCCGTGCTTGGGAACGTTCGGCAGCCGCCGGCTGCGTAACGTCCCTCCCGTCACTCGCAGCGGCGCGCACTCCGTGGCATGACGTCAATGCAACTTCGGCATCGCTTCGAACCGACCTGGTTTTCCATCCTCATCGGCACCGTCGATCAGCGGGACGATATCCAACAATCGGTCGATCACGGCTGACGGCGCGGGCAGATAGCTCGGATACGGCAGCCCCGAATGCTCGTGATACCAGATGCCTTCGAAACCGGCTTGCATGCTGCCGTGCACGTCGGTTGCAGGATTGTCACCGACGTACCAAATCCTCGCGTCCGTCGGAAAAAGGTCGGCTAGGCGCGCAAATGCTTGAGGCGACGGCTTGGCGACGCCGATCGCACCGCTCACGAGGAGCGGGCCTTCGTAGTGGATCGCCTCGGCCTTCTTCTCTTGCAGCGGGCTCCAGCCGTTCGTCAGCACCGCATACCGGACTCCGCGCGAGCGAAGCGCCGCGAACATTTCGTTTGCGCCCGGAAGCGCAACCACGTGATGCGGCACGAGCGCGTAGCAAATCGCCTGAAAGCGCTCCACGAGCCCCTTGGACCTGTGGTCCCTGCCGATCGAATGCACGAACCGCGCGACGGTTTGATCCAGGGTGAGCTTGTCCATGCGCATTTCCTGCAGCAGGGTGTCGATCTGCGCCAGCCGCGCCATGTCCTTGGGGCCGATCCTGACGCCGAGCTCGGCGGCGAGATCGATGAGGGCGGTGCGTTCCAGCCGGTTGTCGATCGCCAGGGTATGGTCGAAATCAAAGCCGACGGCGATACGCATGCGGTTAGCTCGATATCAGCATTGCCCGCGCCGCGGGGATCGTCTCGACCAAGCGTGCGAGCGCTCGATGTTCCGGTCGTTCCAAAGCCGGATCGGAGGCGACGATAGCGTCAGCCTCCCGCTTCGCCTCGAGGTACACGCTGAAGTCTTGCACGAGGTCCCCGAAGGTTCCGCTGCCCAGACCAGCCTGCTGCGTTCCCGCCATATCGCCCGCACGCCGCAGGCGCAAGTCTTCCTCGGCTATCCGAAAGCCGTCGCTGGTCTCCGAGAGGACCTCCAGCCGGCGTGTCTCGGCGGCGTCGTCGGGCGCGACGAGCACGCAGTATGAGCGCGCGACGCCGCGACCGACGCGGCCGCGCAGCTGGTGGAGCTGAGCCAGGCCATAGCGATGCGCGTCCAGCACGACCATGACGGACGCGTTCGGGACGTCGACGCCGACCTCGACCACGGTCGTCGCGATCAGCACGTCCGTCTCCCCGCGGCCGAACCGCATCATCGCCGCTTCCTTTTCCCTTGCGGGCATGCGTCCGTGAAGGATGTCGACCCGCAAACCGGCGAGGTCGTCGCGGCGGACCCGTTCGGCTTCCCGGATCGCCGAGGCCCGCGACGCCTCGTCATCGGCTTCGATGGCGGGTGCAACGACGTAAGCCTGACGTCCGTTCACGACGTTTTTCCGAACGAACTCGTACACCAGCCGCTTGCGGCTATCGCGAACGACGTACGTCTCGATCGGCGTGCGCCCCGGCGGCAGCTCGTCGATCACGGAAAGGTCGAGATCGGCATAGCGGCTTTGCGCCAGGGTGCGCGGGATCGGCGTCGCGGTCATGTGCAAGGTGTGCGGGATGCTGTCCGACGCTTTGGCTCGTAACGCCGCGCGATGCTCCACGCCGAAACGGTGCTGCTCGTCGATGATGGCGAGCCCCAAACGCTTGAACGTCACGCTCTCGGTCAAGAGCGCGTGCGTTCCCACCGCCAGCAACGCTTCGCCGCTTGCGACGCGGTCGTTCGCCCGCCTGCGCGCAGCCGCCCCGAGGCTGCCGAAGATCGCTTCGACCGGGATTCCGAAAGCGTAGAGCATCGGGCCGAGCTTCTGGGCGTGCTGCGCCGCCAAGATCTCGGTCGGCGCCATGATCGCGCTTTGCACGCCGGCGTCGGCGGCCGCCAGAATCGCGGCCGCGGCTACCAGCGTCTTTCCCGAGCCGACGTCCCCTTGCAGCAATCTGTTCATCGCGAAGGGCTGACGCATGTCGGCCCAAATCTCGTGGATGACGCGCCGTTGCGATGCCGTCAAACGAAAGGGCAGCGCCGCTTCGAACCGTTGCAGCAATTCCGGTTTCCCAGCGACGGCCAGCGCATGCCCGTCACGGCGCCGCTGCGCCCGCACCAGCGCCGCGGCCAGAGCGATGCCGAAGAACTCCTCGTATACGATGCGCCGGCGCGCCGCTGCGATTTCTTCCGGCCTCCGGGGCGCATGAACGTCGTGCCATGCCGTCTGCGCCGACACGAGTCGATGCTTACGAACCACCGCAGGCGGCAGCAGCTCCTCGACGCCCTCGAGCAGGCGTGAAAGATTCTTCGCGACGATGGTTCGCAGCGTACGCGAAGCGATTTCCTTCGTGGCGGGATAGACCGGCACGATCTCACCGCTCCATTCGCTTTCTCCGTCGAGCACGCGATGGTGCATGACGGTCATCTCGATGGCAACTGCGCCGCGCCTGCGCTTGGCTTGCACGCGGCCGTGAACGAACAGTCGCATGCCGGCCTTGATCTTTCCATGCAGCCCGCGACGTCCGTACCACACGGCGTGCAGCGACCCGCTGTCATCCAGGAGCTCGGCGCTCGTAACGGCGATGCGCGCGCGAACGTCACGAACGTTGCGCACCGTCGCGACGGCGATCTCTTCGACGGCCTCGGATGAGCGCAGCGCTCGAGCGGCAATCGTTGCAAGCGGCACCGGCTCGCGCCAGTCCTTGTAATCGCGCGGCACATGCGCGAGGAGGTCTTCGGAGGAAGTGATGCCCATTTCTCGCAGGAGCCGTGCCGTTTGCGGCCCGACGCCCGCGAGATTCTCTAATGCGCCCGTCGCTCGAGTTCCGCGCCGATCTCGTCCAGCGAGATCCCTGCGTTTGCCAAAAGCACCATGGCGTGGAACATCAAATCCGCCGCTTCCCAGACGATCTCTCGGCGCGCCTGGTTTTTTGCCGCGATGACGAGCTCCGTTGCCTCTTCACCGATTTTCTTGCCGATCCGATCCACGCCGCCCTCGAAGAGACGCGCTACGTAGCTCTGCTCGGGATCCGCGCTCCGGCGTGACTCGATGACGCGCCGCAAGTGCGCAATGGCGCGTATGAAGGCGCCGGCGTTCCCGTCCTCCGACACGGAGAAGACCGGAGAGTGAAAGCAGGTCTCGGCACCCGTGTGGCAGGCCGGCCCGCGGGGGATGACGCGGTATTGCAGCGCGTCGCCGTCGCAGTCTGCAACGATTGCGAGCACTTGCTGCGTGTTTCCCGATTCTTCGCCTTTGCGCCAGAGCCGTCCGCGCGAACGCGACCATAAATGCGTTGCGCCAGTCGCCATCGTCTTTTCTACGGCTTCGCGATTGGCATACGCCAGCGTCAAGAGCGCGCCGGTTTGCGCATCGGTGATTACGACCGGAATGAGGCCGTCCGTTCCGAATTTGAGATCTTCGGACGTCATCGCGCCATGACCGCAAGGGGACGAACGTGAATGCCTGCGGCCATCAGCTCGCGCTTGAGACCGCCTATTTCGAGGATGCCGTAATGAAAGAGCGACGCCGCCAGCGCGGCATCGGCGTCCGCCCGTTCGAATACATCGATGAAATCCTCGATGCTGCCCGCGCCTCCCGACGCGATGACCGGAACGCCTACCTCGTCTCGCACGGCGCGCGTCAGCGCCAGATCGTAGCCCTGGCGCGTCCCGTCCGCATCCATGCTCGTGAGCAAGATCTCCCCGGCTCCGCGGCGCGCGGCCTCCCCGGCCCATGCGACCGCGTTCTTCCCCGTGGGCGTTCTGCCGCCGTCCACGATCACTTCCCACGAAGCGCCTGCACGGCGCGCGTCGATGGCAACAACGAGGCATTGACTGCCGAACTCGGCGGCAGCCGCGTCGATCAGTTGCGGATCGCGCACGGCGGCGCTATTGACCGACACCTTGTCGCAGCCGGAACGCAGCAGATCGCGAGCATCGTCGACCCCGTTGACGCCGCCGCCGACGGCAAAGGGGATCGTCAGCTCGGCGGCAACCGCTCGAACGACCGAGCGCGTCGCGCGCCGCCCTTCGACCGTCGCGGTTATGTCCAGGAACACCAATTCATCCGCGCCGGCGTCTTCGTACGCGCGCGCCAGCGCTACCGGATCACCTGCATCCGCTAAATTGACGAAGCGGACTCCTTTGACGACACGTCCGTCTTTGATATCGAGGCATGGGATGATTCGTCGCGCGATCATTCAGCATTGGCTTCTGCAAGGGATGGGGTTTGCCCGCCACGCGACTGCGGAATGCCGTCGAACCGCACCGCAAGCATTGCCAGATCGTCGCCGATGGCGTAGCGGCTGCGACGCTGCACGATCTCGATGAGCTTGTCGCACACCGCTTGCGGGTCGGCCGGTGCACGCGCGAGGAGAGCCGCAACCGCTTCGGCTCCCAGCATCGCGCCTTTGCGGTCGCGGGCTTCCGTTAAACCGTCGGTTGCGAGAAGCACCATGTCGCCGGGCTGGAGAGCAATGCTCGAGGCCTGGTACGTCGAACTTTCCTCCATACCGACTATCGGCCCGCCGATATCGAGCATCCGTACGGCGGAACAGCGCCGCAGGAAGGCGGGCTCGTGCCCCGCGGAGACATAGCGAAACACGCCCGTCTCGGCATCGATTACGCCCACGAAGATCACCGCGAACATCGACGGATCGCTCACCATAGTCGTGAACAATCGATTGAATTGCGCCATCACGCGAGCCGGATCGCGATCGGCTGCCAGCAGCGCTCGAATGGAGTATTTGCAAAACGCGGTATTCACGACCGCATCGATGCCTTTGCCGCTCATGTCGGCGATCATGACGGCGCCGGAGCGTTCGTCGAGCCGCCATGCATCGAAGAGATCGCCGCCGACGTCGATACCGGTTGTCGCTGAAACGTAGCACGTCCCGATCGCGGCGCCGGGAAGGGACTGCCCTCCCATACCGAGCGCGCCCTGCAGCTGGCGCGCAATCGAGTGCTGGCGCGCAAAGGCTGCGTACGTCGATCGCTGCGCCAGCGCGAGGTACACGATGATCAAGGCCGCGATGGACACGAACCCTACCGAATAGTCGACGGTACTATCGATGTTGGTCTCGAGCGACTGCTCGACGCGCCGGTTTTGGGTGTCGATCTCGGCTCGCAAGGCCGCCGCCTCGGCCCGAATGCCGTCGTCGAGAAACTTGCCGTACGCGTCGAGCGCATCGACGTTCTTCGGCGATGGGTTGTCGATCAGGACTTGCGCGTATTTTTTGCGCCAGTCCATGTGCAGGTTCCGCATGCTTTCGAGATGCCGGCGCGCGACGGTGAGCCGGCCCTCCGATAATTCTTGATGCAGCAAGCGAGCGTTCTCGTCAAAAGGATCGACCTCCGAGAGATAGGGCTCGAGAAACGCACGCTTCCGCGAGATGAGATAGCCGCGCAGCGACGTCTCCTCGTTGAGCTGCAGGCGCAGCAGCATATCGGCCTGCTCCTGGATCGCGAAGAGGCGCTTGGATTCCGCTGCGGCAGCAGCGAGCTGGCGCACGGCCAGCGAGCCCGAGATCAACGCGACCATGGCCACGAGAAATATCAAGCTCGTGAGCATGATGACGCCGCCGGTTCCGATACGCGGCGGTCGGCGGGCAAGCCGGCGGCGCTCAGTCATGATTTGGAGGCGACGCCCAGAGTCGAACTGGGGAATGGAGCTTTTGCAGAGCTCTGCCTTACCACTTGGCTACGTCGCCACCCTGTAGTGGAGCGGGTACCGAGAATCGAACTCGGACATTCAGCTTGGGAAGCTGACAGGCTGCCATTACATCACACCCGCCCGAGGCGTCGGGCTGGTTCTGGGACATTCATAGGCCGTCCTGTGGCCTGAGGTTTCACCCATACCCTCCCCGCGCCGAAGCAACCGCGCATCCACGCTGCTGCTTGACACTCCACCGGGCGCTGTGGTTCGATGCTATTGGCATGCACGGGCAGGTAGGTTTTTACGCGTACTTTTATCGCTGGACGGCTGTGCCGCCGCGGTGAGTCGCTGCACGCGCAAATAGGTTCCAAGCGGAACGAGCGTGAGGCCCTCGCCACAGCGGCGGGGCTTTCTTCTTTTTAGAACGTAAAGCCGGACGGAAAGGACACAGCCATGATCGGGGCATTCGAAGGCATAGACGGCGCGCATTCGCAGCTCGCGCTGGAAGCCTACTTTCGCGCGCGACGCGGGTCGGAAGGGGCGACGACGCTCGGCACCCCGAGCTTTCGCGCCGCCGCGGTTGCCGTCTCATCGGGCCGCGCCGAAGTCGGCATCGTGCCGATCGACAACGCGATTGCCGGAACCGTGCGCGACGGCTACGATTTGCTGCTGGAATTCGATCTCGTTCCCATCGCGGAGATCGTGTGGCGCATGGACCATCGCCTGCTCGGGGTCCCCGGCTCGACGCTGGACGAGATTCGCGAAGTGCTCGCGCATCCGCTCGTGATCGCCGAATGCGGCAAATTTCTCTCTAGCCTTCTGCATGCCCGCGCCATACCGTGCGAGGACACGGGTGTGGCCGCTCGCGAGGTGTCGCGATCCGGCAATAGCGCCCTAGCCGCGATCGCACCGCCGAGTGCAGCAACCCGCTATGGGTTGGTGGAGCTTGCCGGACGGGTAGCGGATCATCCGGAGAACTTCACGCGCTTCATCGTCTTCCGGGCGCGATCGACGCAGGACGCCGCCTTCGCCGTCGACGAGAGCGACGGGCCGCGCAAGACCTCCTTGATACTCGTGACGTCGAACGCTCCCGGTTCGCTTGCGCGCTGCCTCGGTGTGATCGCATCGGCGGGCATCAGCGTGACGAAGCTCGAGTCCAAGCCCACCCTCGGACGCCCCCAGCAGGCTGAGTTCTATCTCGACATCGATGGGGATCTGCTCGATCAGGATCACGCCGGCACGCTCGCCGACCTGCGCGCCGCCGCGCTCGACTTGCGCATCATCGGGAGTTATCGCGCCAACGCACACGTTGCTGCCGGGCAAAACGGCGCGCCGCTGCCGATTCTCAGCGAGGTGATCGCGCGGAACGTGCCGGTGTCGCGGTCGGCGAAATCCATCGGCGCCTCGAGCACACCGCGCGCCGCGCGCGATTCGCGCCCCGACGGCACGCGCGTACGCGTCGACGGCGTCGAGGTCGGCGACGGCACCTTCTCCATCATCGCCGGGCCGTGCTCCGTCGAATCGCGCGAGCAAGTGCTGGAGACGGCGTTCGCCGTTCACGATGCCGGTGCCGTCATGCTGCGTGGCGGCGCGTTCAAACCGCGCACGAACCCGTACGCGTTCCAAGGCTTGGGGTGGGAAGGCGTCGCTTTGCTGTCGGAAGCCGGAAGAGCGACGGGCATGCCGACGGTCAGCGAGGTCATGAGCATCGATCAAGTCCAGCGCATGGCGACGCAGATCGACGTGCTGCAGATCGGCGCTCGCAACATGCAGAACTTCGATTTGCTCAAGGCCGTCGGTCGAACCGGAAAACCGGTTCTCCTGAAACGCGGGCTTTCCGCGACGATCGAGGAGCTGATTGCCGCCGCCGAATACATCCTGGCCGAAGGCAACCCGAACGTCATGCTGTGCGAGCGTGGTATACGCACGTTCGAAACGGCTACGCGCAACACGCTCGATCTTTCAGCCGTCCCCGTTTTGCGCGAGAAGACGCACCTGCCGGTGATCGTCGACCCGAGCCACGGCGTCGGCGTCCGGCGCTGGATCGCGCCGATGTGCCGTGCGGCAAAAGCCGCCGGCGCGCACGGCATCATTTTGGAAGTTCATCCGAACCCGCCTGAAGCGCTGAGCGACAAGGATCAGGCTCTGACGTTCGATGACTTCCGCGAAATCGTGCGCGAGCTGGAGCGCGTCCCGATCTTCGACGGTTTGGCGGCAAAAGAAGCCACCGTACAGGTATGAACGGCGACGTCGCCGTCGGGCCCGCGCACGGGAGCTTGCGCGGCACGCTTCGCGTGCCGGGTGACAAGTCGATCGGACACCGCGCATTGCTCTTCTCCGCTCTCGCGGAAGGGACGACGGCGCTGCGCGGGCTCTCCACAGGTGAAGACGTTCGCTCGACGCGCCGCTGCCTCGAAGCCATGGGCATCACGGTGCGCGACGACGGCGAGCTGGTCGTCGTGCACGGAGGGGGCGGCGCGTTCGCGCAGCCTGCCGGACCGCTGGACTGCGGCAATTCCGGGACGACGATGCGGCTTCTCGCAGGCATCCTCGCCGGATGTGAGATCGATGCGACGCTCGACGGCGACGCGTCGCTGCGCCGCCGGCCGATGCGACGGATCGCCGAGCCGCTGCGAGCGATGGGCGCGCACGTCGAATTGCGCGACGACGGCGTTGCACCCATGCGCGTGCGTGGATCTTCAGCCCTGCACGGAATCGCGTACGACCTGCCGATGCCGAGCGCCCAGCTCAAGAGCGCTCTGCTGCTTGCAGCGCTCGGCGCGCACGGCACGACGACGCTCGGCGGCGCGCTGCGCAGCCGCGATCACACCGAGCGCATGCTGCCGACCTTCGCCGGAAAGCTGCGCGCCCAGAATGGTACGATTGCCGTCGAAGGCCCGCAGCGCCTGCGCGCGCCTGAAGCCGAAGTCTACATTCCGGGAGACATTTCGAGCGCAGCATACTGGATCGCGGCTGCCGCCATCGTCCCGGAAAGCCGGCTCGCAATCGAAGACGTCGGCCTCAACCCGAGCCGTCTCGGCTTCATCGACGTGCTGCGGCGCATGGGTGCGTCGATTGAAGTTCGTCAGCAGCGCGTGACGCCCGAACCCGCGGGCACGATTCTCGTACGAGGATCGGCGCTGCGCGGCACGAGCGTTGAGCCGTATGAGGTGCCCGCGCTCATCGACGAGCTGCCGCTGCTGGCCGTCCTCGCCGCGTTCGCCGAAGGCACCACGCTCGTGCACGGCGCCGAAGAGCTGCGCCTAAAGGAATCCGATCGCATCGCCGCCGTCGTCCGCAACGGTCGCGCGATGGGAATGCGAATCGACGATTTTCCGGACGGCTTCGCGGTGCACGGCCCGGTGACGCTGCGCGGCGCCGAAGTGAGCGCCATGGACGATCATCGCATCGCGATGGCGTTCGCCGTCGGCGCGCTGGGCGCGTCCGGAACGACGACGATCGGCGGCGCCGAAAGCGTGGCCATTTCCTATCCCGAATTTTTCTCGACGCTCGAGGCAATTCGTGGCTGAGCGCATCGCCGCGGTGGTCGGGCATCCCATCGCGCATTCGTTGTCGCCCGCGCTGTTTGCGGAATTCGCGCGCGTGGGGGGCATCGATTTGGAATATCGCGCCGTCGACGTGCTGCCCGACGCGCTGGGCGAAACGCTCGCGCACTGGCGCGAAGACAGGCGCTTCGTCGGCTGCAACGTCACCATGCCGCACAAGGAGCGCATCATGACGCTGCTCGACGATTGCACCGATGCCGCTCAAGCGTGCTGCGCCGTCAATGTCGTACGCCGCGACGGGACGAGGCTCGTCGGCGAGAACACCGACATTGCAGGTATCGCCGCGACGCTGCAAGCTCGCGGCTTCTCGCCGCAGGGTGCGAACGCGGTCGTCATCGGCGCGGGCGGCGGCGCACACGGCGTGATCGAGGTGCTCGGCGGCCGCGGCGCTGCGGAGGTTTGGATCTTGGCGCGCACGCCGGCACGCGGTCGCGCGCTCTCGCAGCGCGCGGCCGCGCGCTGGCCGAACACGACGTTCACGGTGCTCTCGCTCGGCGACGAGCTGCCCCCGCCTGCCGACGTCTACGTCAACGCGACGCCGCTCGGGCAAACCGGCCAGCCGTGGCGCACGATATTGCCGCACAACGCGCCTGTGGGCGCGCTTGCCTTCGATCTGGTGTACCGCCCGGCCAACACGCCGTTTCTTGCCGAAGCCGCTTCGCGAGGTTTGCGGACGATCGGCGGGTTCACGATGCTGCTCGAACAAGCAATGGCAACCTACGAAGCGTGGTTTTCGGCGAGACCGCAGCTCGACGACGACGCGCGCAAACGCCTGGAGCTACTTGCCGCATGAGCCTCCGCTATCTCACCGCGGGAGAATCGCACGGCGCCGCGCTCGTCGGCATCATCGAAGGAGTTCCGGCGGGGCTGAAGCTCGACGCCGCTTATCTGCACGCCGAAGCCAAACGGCGGAAGCTCGGTTTCGGCCGCGGCAACCGGCAAAACATCGAAACGGATGAAATTCGCATCCTCTCCGGCGTGCGCTTCGGCCGCACGCTGGGCAGCCCCATCGCGCTCATCATCGAGAACCGCGACTGGCGCTCGTGGTCGGAAATCATGGCCGTCGAATCGCCCGCCGATGAAGCCGCGCGCAGCCGTCGCGCCGTAAGCGTACCGCGCCCCGGTCACGCCGATCGGATCGGCGGCATCAAATACGATCATGCGGACATGCGCAACGTCCTCGAACGCGCCAGCGCACGCGAAACGGCGATGCGCGTCGCGCTTGGGAGCGTTGCTCGGCGCTTCCTCGAAGAGTTCGGCATCCGCATTCAAAGCCGTGTCGTGAGAATCGGCGACGTCCTCGACCCGGTGCCGTTCGAAGAAGTGCCGACCGAAACGATCGACGCGTCACCGGTGCGCGCCCTCGGCCAGGAGGCTGCGCAGCGCATGATCGCCGCAATCGAAGGAGCGAAAGCGGCGGGCGACACGCTCGGCGGCGTGGTCGAGGTGGTTGCGCGCGGCGTGCCGGTCGCGCTCGGTTCGTACGCGCAGTGGGACCGCAGGCTCGAAGCCGAAATCGGGCGCACGTTTCTCTCCCTCAATGCGATCAAAGGCGTCGAGGTCGGGCTCGGCTTCGAATTGGCCTCGCGCGCCGGTTCCGCCGCACACGACGCCTTTTATCCGGCGGACGGCGATACGAGCGCGCTCATGAAGACACGCTATCGCACAAATCGCGCGGGCGGCATAGACGGCGGGATGACGACGGGCCAGCCCATCGTCGTGCGCGCCGCGATGAAGCCCCTCGCGACGCTGATGAAACCGCTCGAGTCCGTCGATTTGCGCACGGGCGAAGCCACGAAAGCGCATGTGGAGCGCAGCGACGTTTGTGCCGTACCGTCCGCCGCCGTCATTGGCGAGTCGCTGCTGGCGCTCGTACTCGCACAAGCGGTCTTGGAGAAGTTCGGCGGCGACACCGTCGAGGAAATCGTGCAGCGTCTCGATGCGTGGAACGCCACGGTCCGTGCCCGATAACATTTTCCTGTGCGGCCTCTCCGGCAGCGGAAAATCGACCGTCGCGCCGCTTCTCGCCCAGCGGCGCGGGTGCGAATTCGTCGATACCGACGCGCTGATCGTCGCGGACACCGGCATGCCGATCAGCGACATCTTCGAGCGCGAAGGCGAACGCGGGTTTCGCGAACGTGAGGCGCGCGCGGTCGCGGCGGCGTGCGAAAAAGCGCGTGTCGTCGTTGCGCTGGGAGGCGGTGCGCTGGAGCGTGACGATTCCTTCGAGCGCGTGCTGCGCGCCGGAACGCTCGTTTTCTTGGATGCCCGCGACGACGTGCTGCTCGCGCGCCTGACGCAGAGCGCCGGAGAAGTGCGCCCGATGCTGGCGCGGCCCGGCGCGCTTGCCCGCCTGCGCGAACGTCGCATCGCTCGCTTCTCGCAGGCCGAACTCCGCATCGACACCAGCGGATTGTCTCCCGAAGAAGTAGTGAGCATAATATGTCAGCCCGAGCGCAGCCGCGAAGCTTCCCAGGCGAGGGGCGCGCCGCGCGGGTGAAGGTCACCGTCCCCCTCGACGGACGCCGATACGACGTCGTCGTGCAAACCGGCGCATTCGACCGCGTTCCGCGCCTCACGGCAGCGGAGAAAGGTTCCCGCATCGCGATCGTCGGCGACGAGCGCCTTTCAGCCGCGCTCGAGCGCCTGGCACGAAGTTTCGAGAAGCGCGGCAATGCCGCTACGATCGTCCCGGTCGCAGCGAGCGAACGTCTCAAATCGCTGCGCGCCGTCGAGCCCCTGTACGGCGCCCTCCTGCGCGCCGGCCTCGACCGGCGCTCGACCATCGTCGGTGTCGGCGGCGGCACGATCGGCGACGCAATCGGCTTCGTTGCGGCGACGTACTTGCGCGGCGTGCGGTTCATCTCCGTGCCGACGACGCTGCTGGCCGGCGTCGATTCCGCGATCGGCGGGAAGACCGGCCTCAATCACCGCCTGGGCAAGAACCTCATCGGCGTCTTCGCGCAGCCGAATCTCGTCGTCGTCGATCCGGCGCTGCTGCGCTCTCTCGATCGCCGCGACCGCATTTCCGGGCTCGGTGAGATCGTGAAATACGGCCTCATCGCAGACGCGCGCCTCTATCGCACGGTGCAGCAATCCTGGCGTGACCTCGTGGCCCTCAAGGAGCCGCTCACCAGCCGCCTGATCGCGCGGTGCATCGCAATAAAAGCACGCATCGTCGCAGCCGACGAACGCGAGCAAACCGGTTTGCGCGCTCAGCTCAACTTCGGCCATACCGTCGCACACGCGCTCGAAAACGTCTCCGGCTACGGCACGCTCCGGCACGGCGAAGCGGTGATCGTCGGCATGCGCGCGGCGGTGGCGCTTTCCGCGCTGCGCGGTTATCTCCCGCAACGAACCGCCGGCGCGATCGACGCGTTTCTGCGCGCGCTCCCCGTCCCCGGCGATTGGCGCCGTTATTCCGCCCGCAGCATAGCAAGCGCAACCAAGCACGACAAAAAGCGAGGCGCCCGCGGCGTGCGCTTCGTCCTGCTCGACCGCGTCGGGCACACGGTCGGCGACGACGGGGTCGCGAGCGACGAGCTGCTCGCGGTGCTGCACGCTGTGGGATTTTCGCGATGAACGTGCTCGTCGTCAACGGCCCAAATTTGAATTTGCTCGGTGAGCGCGAGCCTGAAATCTACGGACGCCTGACCTTACCGGAGCTCGAAGCGCGCATCGGTGCGCGCGCCAAGGAGCTTGGACTGACCGTGCGTTTCTACCAATCGAATCACGAAGGTCGTCTGATCGACCACCTGCACCGCATGCGCCGCTGGGCCGATGCCGTCATCATCAATCCTGCCGGCCTCACGCACTACTCGATCGCGTTGCGTGACGCGATTGCCGCGATCGCCAAGCCCACCATCGAGGTCCATCTCTCCGACATCAAGAACCGCGAGCCGTTCCGCTCGACGTCGGTGACCGCGGACGTTTGCGCCGCGCAAATTTCGGGGCTCGGTATCGACTCGTATCTTCAGGCTCTCGAGCGTCTCGCCGAAAAGAAAGGATAGCAATGGATCTCGGAATCAAAGGACGGCGCGCAATCGTCTGCGCCGCCAGCAAAGGTCTGGGCAAGGCGTGTGCCGTTGCGCTCGCTCGTGAAGGCGTTGACCTTGTCATCAACTCGCGCACGCGCGACGTCCTCGAAGCAACCGCAAAGGAAATCCGCGACGAAACCGGCGCGAAGGTGACCACGGTAGCCGTCGACATCACCACGCCTGAAGGCCGCAAGGCCGTTCTCGCTGCCTGCCCCGATCCCGATATCCTCGTGAACAATGCCGGCGGCCCGCCACCGGGGGATTTCCGTGAATGGGACCGCGACGTTTGGATCCGGGCCATCGATGCAAACATGCTGACCCCGATCGAGCTCATCAAAGCCACCGTCGACGGAATGATCGAGCGCAAGTTCGGCCGCATCGTGAATATCACGTCCAGCGCCGTAAAAATGCCGATTGACGTGTTAGGCCTCTCCAACGGCGCGCGCACGGGACTGACCGGTTTCATCGCCGGCGTCTCGCGAACGACGGTGAAGCACAATGTCACGATCAATAATCTGCTTCCCGGCTTCTTTGCCACCGATCGAGCGCTCTCGACCGTGCGCGCACAAGCCGAAAAGCGCGGCATCACGCCGGAAGAGGCCCAGGCCGCGCGCATCGCGACGATTCCCGCGGGCCGATTCGGTCAGCCGCCTGAATTCGGCGCGTTGTGCGCCTACGTTTGCTCGGCGCACGCGTCGTACATCACCGGGCAAAATCTTCTCATCGACGGCGGAGCGTATCCGGGAACGTTTTGAAGCTTTCCGAGCGCGATTTTCAACGAGCCAAGGCAACGTATCTGGCGGCGCTCGCCAAAGACCCGATGGATTTCGCGGCGCGGAACGATCTGGGCTTGTTGCTGTGGAATGCCGGCAAACGCCAAGAAGCTTTCGAGCTCTTTCTCGATGCGGTAAAGCGCCACCCGAACAACGCCACCGCGCATGCAAACCTCGCTTTCATGTTTTTGCGCGGTGGCGCGCTCGCGGAGGCGCGCACCCTATATGAAGCGGCGCTGCGCTTGGATCCGCAGCACGCCGAAGCCAAGCGCGGGCTCGCCGCCGTTCTCGCGCAATCCGGCGCGAGCGCCGGCGACGTGCGAACCGCGGCTGGAAGCGACAATGCCGTCAGCGTCATCCCGTATCGTGGAAGCGGCCGGCCGGCGCGCATCCTACTGCTGGTCTCGCTCGGAAGCGGCAACGTTCACATCGAGAAGCTGCTCGACGATCGCACCTTCGAAGTGACGAAGGTCGTCGTGGAATTATTCGATCCCGCGATGCCGCTTCCGGCGCACGACCTCATCTTCAACGCGATCGGCGACGCCGACAGCTGCGGTGACGCGCTGCTCGCGGCGCAGCGGCTGGTTGCAAACGAACCTTCCGTGCTCAACCATCCGGAGCGCGTCCTCGCGACGACGCGTCTCGCCACTGCCGAGCGGCTCGGCAGCGTTCCAGGTGCGACCGCGGCCAAAGTCTCGCGTGTCGCACGTGCAGCGCTCGCGCAAGCCGGCGCGCCACCGCCCGTCGAAGCGCGGCAATTTGCGTTTCCGCTGCTTCTTCGCGCCCCCGGGCACCACACCGGACATCATTTCGAGCGCGTCGACCGGGCCGCCGACCTGGCGCCCACCGCCGCACGGTTACCCGGCGACGAGCTCTACCTTCTGGACTACATCGACTTTGCGAGCCCTGACGGAAAGTACCGCAAATATCGCGTGATGTTCGTCGGTGCGCGGCTCTATCCGCTGCATCTCGCGATCTCGCACCACTGGAAGGTGCACTATTTCTCGGCGCAGATGGCTGACTATCCCGAGAACCGCGCCGAAGATCGCGCATTCCTCGAAGATATGCCTTCCGCACTCGGGCCCCAAGCGGTTGCAACGCTCGAGCGCATCGCGCAAACGCTCGGCCTCGACTACGCCGGAATCGACTTCGCGCTAAACCCGGACGGGAACATCATCGTCTTCGAAGCGAACGCGACCATGGTCGTCGTCGATCCGGCCGACGACGAGCGCTGGAGCTACCGCAGAGAACCCGTCCGCAACGTCACGGGAGCGGTGCGCAAGATGATCCTCGACGCCATGTCGTGGCCAGCCTAACCCTTCGGTTCCCTAAGAAAGCCGAAACGTGAACGGTCGTCTGTACGACCTCGCAGTCGGGCTCATCGAGCGCCGAATGCTCGCCAAGCTTCGCAAGGAGCTGCTTGCGCCGCTGCGCGGCACGATCGTCGACGTGGGCGCCGGAACCGGTGCGAACTTCATCCATTTCAGCGAGGGTGCAAACGTCATCGCGCTCGAGCCGGATCGGTCCATGGCGAGCCGAATCCGGCTCAAGCTCCGGCGAGCGCGTGCGAAAATCGACGTTCGCATCGACGACGACTCCGCACTGGATCGCATCGCCGAACGCAGTATCGATGCCGTCGTCACGACCCTCGTGCTCTGCACGGTAGCGGACCCGGCCGTCACGCTCCGGCGCATAAAGCGCGTTCTCAAACCAACGGGAAAGCTGGTCGTTCTCGAGCACGTACGGTCGCAGGGAACGATGGGAAAGGTGCAAGACGTCATCGCGCCGGCATGGCGAGCGATCGGTGACGGCTGCAATCTCAATCGCAATACCAAGACGACGATCGCCGAAGCCGGCTTCGACGTTGGGGACCTGCACACGATCCGCATCACGAGGATCCCGCCGATACAGTATCTGCTCTCCGGCGCCGCCGCCGTCCCCTGACGCGCGCCGGGAACGGATCAGCGGCAGGCCGCGCAGCGGCCGTAAAGCTCCATCGAATGGTCGTCCAGCGCGAACGATTGGCGCGCCAGGAGCATTTGCTTGAAGTCGTCGATCACGCGGCAGTTGACTTCCTCGACGTGCCCGCATTTCGTGCAGATGGCGTGATGATGGTGCTCGTCGTTGGCGCAGAACAGGTATGCCGCTTCGCCGGTGCTCTCGGAACGAGTCGCCACTGCACCGAGCTTCACCAGCAGCTGCAGCGTGCGATAGACGGTCGTCAGCGCCAGCCGCTGACGCCGGCGTCCGAGCAGCTTGTGGATATCCGCCGCGGTCAGATACTTGCGCTCCGCCTGCAACAGGGCCAAAATTGCTCGCCGCGGCGAGGTGCTGTAGATCGTGGCCGGAGGCCCGGCTAACTTTCGCAAGGCAATTGCAATTTAATCGTTGCCGGCAGCATCGCCTGCAGGAAGGAAGAGCTTCCTGCCTTGGGCAACTCCATAATTTGAATATGATTTGCAAGTTTCTTGGAACCACTCCGCGGCCGGTCATCCCGCGCCTTTGGGGGGCTCTCTGCCGCTCCGGGCGATCCGACCCTAGACGGGGACGCCCCCTTGCGTCCGCGCGCCAATCGCACATAGGAGAGCCATGTTCGTTGCACGCGTCATCGCCGCGGTCTTCGCGATCGCGCTCGTCTCGCCGCTCGGGGCGGCCGCAGCCCGTGCCACCTTCTTGAGCGGCACCGTTACGGAAAATGGACGTCCCGCTGCGGGCATCACCGTCACCGCCACGGGTGCCAACACGAATCTGCAAACGAGAACCGATAGCCGCGGCCGATTTTCGTTCGATAACCTTTCGGTCGGTCGCTACACGGTCACGGCTGCGCGCTCGTCCGAAAGCGTAACCCAAGAGGCGGACGTCGGAAGCTACGGTGCAAACGTCGCGCTCGAGTTTTCGCCGAACGTGATCGCGAATGTCGTCGTCAGCTCGCAGCAGCCGCTCGTCCGCAGCTCCGGCACCGACCTCATGCTCAACTCGGTGCAGTTGTCGCGCTCGCCGGCGGCGGGCAGTCTGCCCGATCTGCTCGTTCAGCTTCCCGGCGCAGCGCGCGGCGCCAACGGCGTCGTGCACTTGAACGGCGATCATGGTGACATCAACTACATCGTCGACGGCGTCGCCGTGCCGCAAGAGCTCAACCGGATCATCGGCACGGAGATCGACCCTTCGAACATCGCGTTTATCGACGTCATGGAGGGCGCATACCCGGCGGAATACGGCGAGCGCTTTGCCTCCGTTCTGAGTATCGACACGAACACCGGAACGGGACCTGCGGGTGCAACGCTCGACCTCAGCGGCGGCTCGTACAATGACGGCGACTCCAGGCTAGGGTACCACACGCCTTTCGGCAAGGGCCGGCTCGTGATATCGAGCCGCAGCCGGCGAAGCACGCATGCTCTCGATCCTCCAAATTTCGACTCTCCGCACGATAACGGCAGCGACACGAACCAATTCATTCGCTACACCGTGTCTTTGGGCGACGACGTCTTCAATGTCACGGCGATTCATTCGTATCAAACGTTTCAAATTCCGAATGACGTTGCAAGCGGGGAACCCCCGGCGACCGACGATAGCCAAACGCAAGCCGATTGGTTCCTGGCAACGCAATACCGTCACGCGATTGGAAGCCACGGGTCCCTGTCGTTCGGCCCGGCTTACAAGCAGTCGCGGATTCGGGATTTTGGCGATCCCGCGAACGACTTTCTCTTTGGCCAAGCGCTCAATTTCGCCGCCGGGGGCGCGCCCGGAGGTTGTGCCGCTGCGCTGCTGCCCAACGGAGCGCCGAACCCGGCGGTTTCTTTCGCACCGAGCACTTGCGCTTATTCGCTCTCCGGCGACCGCACCGCGCGCGACTACCGGTTCAACGTCGACTACGCCCTGCGCAGCGCGCATCACGAAATTCGATCCGGGGCCGTTTACGACCTGACCAACGTCGCGAAGGACTACGCGGTGACCCTGCAGCCGGGAAACTTTCTGGCGCCGATCTTCAGCCCGTCGACGCCGAATGCGGCGTACACCGTGGTCGACGACGCCCCGAACGTGGGACACACGGAGGAAGCGTACGTTCAGGATACCTGGCGGCTGGGCGGCGTGTGGCAGCTCGACTACGGCGTCCGCTTCGACGCGTTTCAAGTCTTCTCGTCGCAGTTCGCCGACGGTGCTTCACAATTCAGCCCGCGCATCAAGGTGACGCGTTTCTTCGGACCGCGCGCGAGCCTCTACGCGTATTACGGCCGGTTCTTCACGCCCTTCTCATTCGAAAACGTCTCGCCCTATGCAGCCTATTTGCTGGATCTGCCGCTGCAGCCGGCGCCGGCCGCATTCGATCTCAAACCGCAGCGCGACTCCGACTACGAGCTGGGCGGTCACCTTCCGCTTGGAGGAGGCGACCTAGGAATGCGCGTGATGCAGAAGAACGCCGCCGACCTCATCGATGACACGCAAGTCGGCGTTACGAATCTCCACCAAGACATCAATTATCAGCTTGGGCGCATCGCCGTTCAAGCGCTCGAGTATCGCAAACCGCTGGCGCGGCAAGGCCAATACTATCTCACCGTCAACCACACGTACTCCGTAAACAAGGGGTGCGAGACCCAGCTGCTGGCGCCGTGCTTCGGCTCGCCGGCGGACTGGACTCCCGCCGATCACGAGCAGCGCTGGGGCGCTGCGTCGGGACTATTGGTGAACGATCGGCACGGCGGCTGGCTCGCCGTCGACGCCGAGTACGGCAGCGGGCTGTCCTCCGCCGCCTGCCCACCAGCGACGCCGGGATTTTGCAAGTACACGCCCCATCTGACCTTCGATGTCTTCAAAGGCATCGCGCTGACGGCAAGCGCCGCCCTGACGATGCGAATCGGCAACGTCTTGGGTGACCGCTATCTGATTACGTACCAAAACGCGCAAGGCAATCACTATGCCGCCGGGCGAACGTTTGACGTCGGCGTTCGATTCGGCGCCGGAGAACCCAAACCGTGATCGCGACATTGGCTATGGCCGTCAGCATCGTCGCCGCCGAGAACTTTTACGGCGACGTCGCGCGCCAGATCGGTGGGCCAAACGTAAAGGTAACCAGCATTCTGCGCAACCCGGACGCCGATCCGCACCTGTTTGAAGCCACACCTTCGGTCGCGCGCGCGATCGCCGGCGCGCAAATCGTCGTCTACAACGGTGTCGACTACGACCCGTGGGTCGACAAGCTGCTCGGCACCACGAGGGCTCCCAAGCGCGCCACCATCGCCGTCGCAGCCCTGGCCGGCAAAAAACCGGGGGACAATCCGCACGTCTGGTACGATCCCGGGGCGATGCTTGCATATGCAAAGGTGCTAAGCGCCGATCTCGTCCGCGCGGATCCGGCAGGCCGCAGCGGCTACGAATCGCGCCTTGCGCAATTCGAGGCATCACTCGCGCCGCTCCAGCACCGCATCGCAAGCTTGCGCGCGCGCCTCTCGGGGACGCCGGTCCTCGTGACCGAGCCCGTCGCCGACTATCTTCTGGCTGCGCTGGGGATGCGAATCCTGGACCCTCGCTTCGCGATTGCGGTGATGAACAACACCGAACCGGGCGCCGCCGAGGTCGCCGCCTTCGAGAGCGATCTCAAGTCGCGTCGCGCGCGCATGCTGCTGTACAACAGTCAAGCCTCAGATCCCGTTGCACAGCGCATGGTGCAGTTGGCGCGCGCCGCGCACGTTCCGGTCGTCGGTGCGACCGAGACCGAACCGCAGGGAAAATCCTACCAAGCCTGGATGCAGAGCGAGCTCGATGCCATCAGCAGCGCGCTCTAGCGCCGTCGTCTTTTCCGCGGTGCGGCTCATGCGCGGAAGCCGCATCGTGCTCGAGGATATCAACCTCGAGATCGGATGCTGTGAATTCGTCGGCGTGCTCGGGCCAAACGGTTCCGGTAAAACCACGCTCATGCGTGCGATTCTCGGCCTCATACCGCCGACCGGCGGTACGATCGCCGTCTTGGGCGAGCCGGTGCGACGTGGAAATCCCCATGTCGGTTACGTTCCGCAACACCAAGCCACGTTGGTATCGTCTCGCTTGCGCGGTTGGGACGTCGTCGCGAGCGGCGTTCGCGGAGAGCGCTTGGGCCTGCCGGTGCTCGGAGCCCACGACCGCAACGAAATCGATCGCGCGCTCGCGCTCGTCGGCGCCGAAGATCTCTCGCAACGTCCCGTGAGCCAATTATCCGGCGGCGAGCGCCAACGGCTGCTGCTCGCGCAGGCATTGATCGGCGAGCCTCGTCTCTTGCTCCTGGACGAGCCGCTGGTCAGCCTCGATCCGCACTATGCCGACGACGTCGTCGGGCTGGTTCGCAACGTTCAAAGAAAGCTCGGCATCAGCGTGCTCTTTAGCGCGCATGAGCTCAATCCGCTACTGCCCGCGATGGACCGCGTGCTCTACCTCGGGAGCCGGCATGCTCAGCTCGGCGCGGTTGACGACGTCATCACCGGTCCCGTGCTCTCGCGGTTGTATGGTTCGCACATCGACGTCGTAAAGGTCAACGGCAGCGTGTTCGTCATGTCGGGACGGCACCACATCGAAGAGCATCACACCAGCGGCCCGGGTCATCACGCCCCCCATGCTTGAGTACGATTTCATGCGGCACGCGTTTGCTGCGGCGGCGCCTGTGGCGATCGTCGCCGGCATCGTCGGTTACTTTCTCGTCTTGCGCGGACAGACGTTCGCCGGCCACGCGCTCTCGCACGTCGGATTCACCGGCGCAACGGGCGCCGTCCTCATCGGGCTTCAGCCGCTCTGGGGTCTCGTGCTCATGACGCTTGGCGCGGGCGTCGGGATGGGACTGCTGGGCGAGGAGCTTGCGCAGCGCGATGTCGCGATCGGGCTGGTGCTCGCCTTTGCGCTCGGCCTGGGTCTGCTCTTCCTGAGCTTTTTCACGGCTTTCGCAACACAGGCGACGACGCTGCTGTTCGGCAACGTCCTTTCCGTCGACGTGCGAACCGTGTGGTCGCTTGTCGGCCTCGGCATCGTCACGCTCGCCATCCTCGCGGTCATCGCGCGCCCGCTGCTCTTCGCGACGTTGCAACCCGAACTTGCCGAAGCAAAGGGTGTCTCGTTGCGGCGCTACTCCGTGCTTTTCATGATCGTGGTCGCGCTGGCGACCTCGCAGTCCGCGCAAATCGTCGGCGTGCTGCTGGTCTTTGCGCTCATGGTCGGGCCTGCCGCGTCGGCACAGCGCTTCTGCAGCTCGATTTACGCCGGTATCGCGCTCTCGGCCGCGCTCGCGCTGCTCGAAGCTTGGCTCGGCATCACCCTCGCCTACTACACCGACTGGCCGAGCAGCTTCTGGATCGTCACGCTCAGCGTGGCCGTCTACCTGCTATCGATCGCGCTTCCCCGCGCCGCCGAAGCACCTCGATCCAACCCTTAACTGCCCATGCCGTGCAGCATCGACAGCTCGATCGCGTCGATGGAGCTCGGGACCTTGTGAATCATGCCGATTTGATGCATGAACGTCGCAATTTCGATGAAGCCTTGCGGGACCGACGAGTAGGCCACGCCTTTTAAGTCCAGGTATCGTTCAAACTTCGCCGCCGAGACTTTGCCTTGCGATTCTTCTTCCAGGAACTTCGCGGTTGCCGCATGGTTGCTGTTGACGAATTTCGTCGCAGCGGAAAGCTCCTCGTAGAACCCTTTCATGAGCGCGGGATATTGCTTCGCGATCTCCTTGCTCGTCTCGACGGACGTGAACGTAGCATTCGGAAAATATTGGTAGCTGCGCATCACGATATGACCGCCTGCAGCAACTTCTTCGTTCTGGAACGGCGGGGAGCTCAGGTGCAGCGCGATCTGACCGTTCTGCAGCGCCGCGACGCCGAGCGGGTGCGGGATGGAGACGATGTTCGAATCGAGCGCGTGCGGATCACCCAGCTGTTCGGCGCATCCCTTGCGAAAGATGACCGCTTGAAACGAATCGGGCGACGGCATGCCGACTTTCATATCCGGCTTGACGTCTTTCAAGGTCTTGATCTTCGGGTCGCGCGACACGAGCCAGAGGTCGAACACGCTGAGTCCGCCGACCAGGCGATAGCCCACGCCGCGATCCCAGCCGATCAGGAACGGCCCGCCGCCGCCGGCGCCAAATTGAATCTGGTTCGCGATGATGCCGGTTCTGACCGCGTCACCGTTCGCGAGGATGTTCCACTTGAACGCCGAGCCCGGGAACCGCTTCTCGAGCGCGTGCTGCCACTTCATGACGATGAGCGCAGCATATGCAATCCCCGGCTGGTAGGCGATCGTGACGGTCGAGGGCGCGTCGGCCGCGAGCGCCCGTTCCAGGCTTGAGAGTACGGGAATCGTACCGGCTGCGAGCGCGAGGAAATGCGATCTGCGAACCTTGCTCAATGTCGGACCTCCTCGATAGGTGTTGACTGCCGTCTAGACCAACGTGCCGAGCCCGGCCTTCGTTTCACGCCCTTGCCATGGCCCTCCGTCATCTGAGCGAGGTCGGCGGACCGGCTCGATCTATCAACCGGTGGTAATCTTCCTCCGTATCGACGTCGGCATACGCGCCGTCGTCGGCAACCGGCACCGCATGCCGCGTGACCGAGGGATCGTCGCGCAAGCGCTGGAGCGTATCGCCATCCGGCAGACCGGCGATCAGGGCGCGAGCCTTCGGAGAGAAAACAACCGGATGCCCCGGCACGCCGTTGCGCTCCGGGAATACCACATCCGCATCGTCCACCGCAATCAAGGTCCGCACGAGTTCCGCCGTAACGAGCGGCTTGTCGCCGAGCAGCACGGCAATCGCTCGATCCGACGAAATGGCCTGGTCCGCGAGCCGCAACGAGTGCGCCATCCCGCGCTCGGGCTCATCGTTGACGACCACCTCAATGTCACCCTGAGCGGAGCGATGCGAAGCATCGCGGAGTCGAAGGGCAGCAGCGGAGCCATGCGAAGCATCGCGGAGACGAAGGACAGCGGCGGTCGCGCTTCTCGAAGCGATCACAACCGCCGGAAATCCGGCGCACGCATCGATGACGGCGTCCAAGATCGTCCCCTCGCGGAACCGGCGGGCGAGCTTTTCCCCGCCCATTCGCGCCCCGCGGCCCGCGGCGAGGATGACGCACGTCGCTTCCCGCATACCGTCTTGTTATGAGCTCTCCGCTCGCTTCTCCCTCAATCGAATCGTCGACGACCACGTACTGGTACGACGGTCGCCTGGTCGGCCAGGACCAGATCGTCATCGATCCGTTCGCGCATGCGCTGCACTACGGCAGCGGCGTTTTCGAAGGGATCCGCTCCTACGAAACCGCGCGCGGACCAGGCATCTTCCGCCTGCGCGACCACATCGAGCGCCTTTTTGCATCGGCTGCGGAATACGGGCTCGAGCTGAAACAATCCGTCGACGACATCTGCCGCGCGACGGCCGAAACCGTGCGCGCGAGCGGTCACGCCGCGACGTACATTCGTCCGCTGGTCTTCTTCGGCGAAGGCAAGTTCGCACTCGCGCCCCGCTTTCAAAAGAACGCCGTGCACGTCATGATTGCGGTGCGCGGGTTTTCGGGTACGATCGCGCCCGGCGGAGAAGCGGGCTGCCGCGTCACGATCTCGCCCATCATGAAGACGCCGTCGAAGGCGCTTCCCTCGACCGCAAAAGGCAGCGGCCACTACACCAATTCGATCCGTGCGCTGCACGATGCCATGGACCGCGGCTTCGACGAAGCGATCTTGCTCAACGACCGCGGCAACGTCGCCGAAGGTACGGGCGAAAATATTTTTCTCGTCAAAAACGGCAAGCTGCACACCAACCCGACGAGCGAGGACGTGCTCGACGGAATAACGCGCCGCAGCACGCTGGCGCTGGCCCAAGATGCCGGCATCCCGGCCGCGGTCGCACCCATCAGCAAAGCCGCGCTGTTCGAGGCCGACGAGGTATTTCTGACGGGCACGGCAGCCGAGCTCGTCCCGGTCGCGTCCGTCGACGACCATACGTACGCCCGCACTCGCCCGGTAACGGAAAGGCTCCACGCTGCCTATCGCGCGGCGACGAAAGCCGAAGATCCGCGCCACCTCGACTGGGTGACGTTCGTTTGAATCACCACACCGAACACCGCGACGATAATGCGTCGTCGGCGCGGGTCGTACCCGCCCACATTGCCCTGAACGCATCGTAGAAACGGTGCCGCGCTCCGGGACCCTGAGCGGTCCGTTCGAACGCGTCGTAGGCGAGCTCGACGCCCGTTCTGTCGGCCACCGCCTCTTCGCGCGTGATTGAACCCGCATCGATGCACGCTGCGCGCGACGCAAAGGCTGCTGCGTCATGCGGCGTCCACCAATCCTTCAGCTCCCCATCGGCGTCGAAATAGCGTCCGCGCTCGTCGAAAGCGTGCGAAATCTCATGTCCGATGGCAGCGCCGGCCGCGCCATAATCGGCAGCATCGCCGCCGCCGAAGAGCGGCGGCTGCAGCAAACCCGCCGGGACGACGATCTCGTTGCGCAGCGGCGCGTAATACGCGTTCGCCGCAAGCACGCTCATGCCGAAACCGTGACGGTCGACCGGCGCACCCACCTTCGCGATCTCGGCCACGATGCGCGCCGCGCGTGCAGCCAAGATATCCGCGATCAGCGATCGGTCGTCGATTCCAACGTCCTCTTCGAAGTCGGGCCATCGATCCGGATACCCGATCGCCATCGTCATGCCGTCAAGTTTTGCCAGCGCTTCGGTGCGCGCGCTCTCGCTGAGCCACGTTGCCGCTTCGATGCGAGCGCGCATTGCCGCGATGATCCGTGCGACCATCCTCTCTGCTTTTGCCTTCAGCGCGGGCGAAAACGCCCGCGCTACCCACGCGCGGCCGAGCTCGTCCGGCATCTCCGAATCGACAAGTGCGACGCATCGCTTCCACCGCGGTATCGGCGGCGCGCGGCCGCCTGCATCCGGCGGCAGCCACGGCGAAAACGCCGCCAGCAAACGAGAGCGAAGCTCCGCTCTCAGCCGAGCGAACGGCAGCGCGCGCAGGCGCTCGCCGAGCGACCGTAGATACGCCGGATCGGTCACGTTCAGGTCGGCGAATGCCGGAAAACCCCGCCGTTCGAAATAGAGGTTCCAATCGATTTGCGGCGTCAGCGCAGCGAGGTCGTTGCGCGCTACCAGATGGTAGCCGCCGGCATTCTCGCTGGGTGCAACGACGGCTACGTAATGCGGTGATCCGTGGGCGTCGACGGCCGCGGTCGCAACCCATAATGCGTTCACGCCCGCGTCGTCCAGGTCGGCCAGCGCCGCGCTCAGAGAAGCGCGATCCCGAATGGCATCGATCCGGGACATCAGCGGCTGCAGCGGCGCCGCGCCGGCGCGGCGCACGGCCGCTTCATCCATGCACGCGGCATAGAACGCGCCGACTTCCCCGCTGCCCTTCTCGAGGACATGCCGCGCGATCTGCAAGTTGTGCTCGGCGACGACATTGAGCTCGCCGGCGGCCGGCGTCAAAAGCGCCAGCATGCTGATCAGCGCGAGGGCTAGCGCGGTGTTGCCTGCGGATGCGGAACGGCGCATTCCGCAAACGCCGTACCGTTGAGGTTGTTGGCTTGCTTTAGCGCCTTCAGCGTCGCATCGTGGGCGGCGGTCGCGTGATGCAGAAGCTTGTAACCGTCGGACTCAGGGTCGCGATTGAGCAGCGCGGAATTTATCTGCGGCTCCTGATTCGAGCCGCCCATGGTCCCCGCTTTCTCGACCTCGGCCACGGAGAGTTGCGTGTCTTCGCGCAGAACGAACTTTTCGACGTCCCTCACCAGCGGCGCTTGCTTGATGATCGCGTCGGTCAGCGCGTTGATGATCGTCTGCACTTGCGCGCGGCGCTGGGGATCGGGGTCGATATTGACGGCGCGCTGCAGCTGGTCGACCGCGGCTGCAGCAGCTTTGACGTTCTTCTCGAGGTCGCCCGAAGCGTCGAGCAACTTGCGCGTCCCGGTCCAATACGGCTTGGACGCCCCCTGCGCCGCATCGCGCGCCACCATGATGGTTGAAACCGGCGTGGTGAAAGGAAGCGGCGTCGGCAGCGTCCCGACGCCCACCGGTGCCGGCGTCTGCACGTAGCTCGGTTGCGCGTTGTCCAGCAGCGTATCGAACGTGAACCGCGTGTCGCCGAGCCGCTTCATGACGCCGGCGACGACGCCGTCTGCCTTCGCCGTCTGAACCAATGCGGTATCCGCAACCTTTTGTTCGTTCACGCACGCAATGAGCCGCGCGCGCGCCAGCTCGCGCTCGCGCGTGATGGGGTCAGGTGATGGCGTCGCCGGCGCCGGCGGCAACGAGATCACGATCGTCGGATACGGCGACGGAGCCCTGCCGCTCTGAGCGATCGCGGCGGAGCCAAGCAGCGCGAGACCGCCGAGCGCGGCAGCGGCGACGAATCGTCTCACGCAGCCGCTCTTCGAGGTTCTGAAGCGGTGTCATCCTGGGTGGAGCGACCCGTAGCGTCGCGAAGTCGAAGGACGGCGGTAATCGCCGCTACTTGATTTCGACTTTCGCGCCGACCTCTTCGAGCTTGGCCTTGATCTTCTCGGCTTCGTCCTTCGGAATGCCGGTCTTGATCGGTTTGGGAGCGCTCTCAACGAACGACTTCGCTTCCGTCAGGCCGAGGCTCGTAACCTCGCGGACGGCCTTGATGACCTTGATCTTCTCCGCGCCGACTTCCGTAAGGATTGCGTCAAATTCGGTCTTCGCTTCGGGCGCCGCAGCGGCACCGGCCGCAGGCGCTCCGGCGGCGGCAACCATTGCTACCGGAGCGGCCGCGCTGACGCCGTATTTCTCCTCCAGCTGCTTCACGAGATCGGCGAGCTCGAGAACGCTGAGTCTGTCGATTTGATCGATGATTTCGGCAACTGCCATGATCGTGATTCTCCTCTGACGTTAAGCTGCTGCGGCCTTCTTCTCGCGGATCGCGTTGAGCACGCGAACGAGACCGCTCTGATTTCCTGAAAGAACCGTGACGAGCCCGCGCAACGGACTCGAAAGCGAACCGACGAGCTTTGCGAGCAGCTCGGTCTTCGAAGGTAGCGACGCGAGCACGTCGACTTGCGCTTTGTCGACGACGCGGCCGTCGATGTATGCCGCCTTGACGGTAACCGGCTTGGTGCTGTCTGAAAACTGCTTCAGCGCCTTGGCCGATGCAACCGGATCCTCACCGCCGAAGACGATCGCCGTCGAACCGCTGAGAAACGCTTCGAGCTTCTTCGCTAATTCGTCGCCGGCGGCAATCCGAAAGAGCGTGTTCTTGACCACGGCATACGTCGTGCCGTCTTTGCGCAGCTCTCGGCGCAGCTTGCTGATCTCTGCGACCGTGAGGCCCTTGTAGTCGGTCAAAAACAGATTGTGCGAGCCGGCGATACGCTCGCGAAGCTCCTGGATCGTCGTCTCTTTCTTTGCGGTCGGCATCTCGCTGCTTCCTTAAAAACAAACGCCTCCGCAGACCACGCGAGGCGCATACCAACGGCAAAATGCAGGCAGGCGGTCGTCCTCGGTAGGCACGCGGCTGCGTCTTAGGGAGGTCGCCCTCCACCTACGGTCATTGGAGCCTCGCGCATTGTAGGGTAAGGCTGCCGCCCCCGTCAACACCAGGCCGGCCGCATAAGGCGACCGGGCGTCTGCCAGCCTTCCGGTGCGGTAGGGGTCGCTTGGAGGCCGCCTAAATTATGTTTTAGCTCGCCTGTAAGCGGAGCGGGTGCGCGGGCGGGCGCTTCCCCACTTCCCAAGGTAACGTGGTGGCCGGCTTGCTCCGAAGACGGCTCTTAGGTTCTCTCGCGAAATCGCAGCCCCGTTTGCTCCGTATCATTGCGCCCGCGGGATACGGCAAATCGACGCTTGCCCGCCAGTATGCCGAAGGCTTTGCGAGTGTCGCCACCTGCGATTGTCTCGGGGCCACGAGCGCGGTCGAACTCGCCGAGCGGCTGGCATCTGCACTCTCGTCGGCCGCTCGCGGGGTTGATGCGCCGATGGTCGAGACACTCTCGCTCGGCGAGGACGTCACTGCCTTGAGGGCGTTTTGCGGGGAATTATGGCGGAGCCCGGCCGCACCGCGCATGCTCGTCATCGAGAACGGCGAGATGCTGGAGGATGACGTGGGCGCCCGCTCGGTCGTCACGGAGCTGCTCTCGTCGCCGAATCTCGACCGGCACGTGACGCTGTGCTCGAGAGTTTCCTTGTCGCTTCGCAGCGGCCGTTTTGCGACTCCGAACGAGATCGTCACGGTCGGCGCCGCTGACCTGCGGTTCGATCGCAGCGAGATCGCGGCGGTGCTCGACAAACCGATGGACGACCCGCTCGTCGCCCGGGTCGACATGCTGACGGAGGGCTGGCCCATGGCGGTGCTCTTCATCGCTAGGCTGTTTGGGGAAGGCAAGCGGCTAGTACTGGATGAGGCTGACCGCATCGCGGACCTGGGAGCGCTGTACGACTACATCGCGGAGCAAGTGTTCGAGTCGCTGGACGCCCGCCAGAAGGAAATCCTGACCGCGCTCTCCTTCCTTCCCGAGCCCACAAACCGTGATCTGGAACGCCTGCACCTGCGAATGAGTCAAAAGACCTTGCTGGCGGACATCGCACGCATGGCCCCGTTCGTCACGTGCGAACGCGCGGGTACGTATGCCGTGCATCCCTTGATGCGAGCGATGCTGCGGGAGCGCCACGCCGAACGCAAGCAGCCGCTGCTGCAACGGATTGCCCAACGCACCGCTGAGGGCGGAGACGCTGCGCGCGCCGCACAGCTCTACTTCGAAGCCGGCGATGAGCACGCGGCCGCGCGCTCGATCGATTATGGCGGGACGTTCTTCAGCACGCCTTCGCCCGCGATGGCCGATCTCATGACGCAAATCGACTCAAGTGTCATGGTCCATTATCCGGCGCTTTGGATCGCTGCGACCATGGCGCGAGCGTACGCGGTTCCTCCGCAGCAATGGATGCGCGAAGGAGAATTCGTCTGGCGCAATCTCACCGGGAAGGAAGATCTGAGGGTGCGCGCCGGCGTCATGTTCAGCCTCGCCAGCGCCTACGCCAACGACGGGCGCTTCGCCGACGCCTTGCGCCTTTGCAACGAGCTGGAAGATTCGCTCACAACGGACGAACGCGCGCTCGGCCATTCGGCGGCGGAATTTCTCCGCGGAGCCATTCGGCTCTACGGCGCCCAGCCGCTCGATTTCGACCGCTTCCGCGCCGCCATTGCGCCGTTTCTCGAGTACTCGGTGGCGAGAGCTCTTGCGGACTACGATTTCTCTGCCCGCCTTCACCGGCTGAACGGCCAACGCGCCGAGGAGCGCGCGGTGCTGGAGCGAGCCCTGCATACGGCCCTCGAGTCCAATTTGCCGCTGCTCGTGTCGCTCATCGCGATGGATGCTGCCTTCGGAGCCTGGCTCGCCGGCGAGGACGATCTCTTTGAGCGTTATCTCGCGCTCCTGGAAGAGCACGCTCCCGCAAGCGTTATCAGCGCTTGCCGGCTCTTCATCGATGCCGCGCGGGGACGAATCGATAACCTAACGCCCGGCTACGAGCAGATCAAGATGCGCGCATACGCCTATGTCATCGCCGCAAGCAAAGCGGACGGCCCTGAAAAAGCGCGAATCCTCGCGCAGCAAGCCGTTGCTGCCGGCGATCACAGCGCGCAGCCGTTCGCGCAGGTGCTGGCGCGCATTTGTTTAGGGACCGTCGCGCCCGAGCATCGCACATCGGCACTGAATGAAGCGCGAACCATAAGCGCTCGCGTCGCATCGGCACGTTTTCGCACGGATCTCGAACGTGTGATCGCGGGTCGAGCAAATGGAACGATGTGGGCGAAGCTGGTCGAACGCTTCGAAAGCCGCAGGGCCGGGAACGAAAAGCTTAGCTTCAACCTGCGGCTCTTCGAAGGAAAGTTCGAAGACAACGCCGGGCGTGGGATCGCTCTGACGAATCGCGAGCTGGAGCTTCTCGCCTTCCTCGCCGTCGGTAACCGTCCGTTTACCGTCGACGAGATCGTGGATGCGATCTGGGGCGACAATCCGGAAACCGGCGCGCGGTCGCTCAGAGTCATCATCGCGCGCGTTCGGCAAAAGGCCGGCGACCCGACGATCATTCAATCGTCGCGGGGAGGCTACCTGACGACCTCCGTCCACACGGCGAATCTCAAGGAGCTCGACGAGCTCTTCAAAGCGGTTCGGCGCGGTTCTGTCGCCGCGGACTGGAGCGAGCGTGACCTCGAGGGCCTGGTCGCGTGGCTGCGCCGATTGCGCGTAGGCTTTCCGGCAAACGTCGGCAAATGGCCTTGGTTTGCCGCCACCGATGCGCGCTATCAGCGGGAGCTCTATGACGTCGCGCTGCTCTGCGCGCGCACGGCCTTGGAAGCCCGTCGCTTCGACGTCGCGCTGCGCGTCGCGGAAGAGCTGCTCGACACCGACTCCGGCGACGACCTGGCCGGCGAACTCGCAGATCGCGCCCGAAGGTCGCTCCGCTCGCCGGCCACTACCTCATAGGAAGGTTATTCGCCCGTCGCTGCCCCCTTGCGAAGCTGCGTAACTTGGAAGGCATGCACGAACCGCGCGATCTCCTCTTGCAAGAAGGGCGAGAAGTCCGCGAACGTGCAGCCATACAACGCACCTCCGGCGACCACACCGCCGCGCTTGTTCACGATGCGTGCCTTCGCGTCGATCGGTTCGAACGGGCGGACCGGTGCGGTCCTCCTCACGCGCCGCGGACCGAATGGCGTCTCCTCGACGGCCACGGTTTCATCGCCACCTTGGTCGACCGCGGCAAGCGGAAGCGTGAACGCCACTTGCAGTTCCGTCCCCTCCTGATAGCTGCCGGGGATCGCAATGAGCATCCCCCCGGTTGAGATGTCATGCGCGCCGGCGCGAACGCTCAGCGAGTGTCCTTCTTTCCTCGCGCGAACGTGAACCGGAAATTGGAGGGACGCGCGGTAGCCGCGCCGGCGTTCGCGACCGCTCCTCTCGGGCTGCGCGCTCGGCTTCGCCGGTGCGATTTCGCCGCCGGCGCGAAACGCGCGGCGTCGCTGCACCTCGGCAAGGTCCCGCGCCAGACGGTCCCGATCGCCGGCCGGCATCGCGAAGTCGACTCCGTAATCGATCGTGTGCGCGTCCGCCATGCGCGCGGCGACAACGTGTCCGACGATCGGAATCCGCTCGCGCGACGGCCCGACCCAGCTGAACGCGATGCGGGCGCGTGCCGGAAGTTTCAGCGGTGTGCGCAGACGCGCACCACTCTCGGAGATATCGACGAGCAACAGCCGCAACTCCCGGCCGTGGTCCGGCAGATGCACCGCAACCTCGGTGTTGACGTCGATGCGAACTGCTTTGCGACGCGGTTCAGACATTCAGCCACCGGAGTAGATTTGAAGTATAGGATAAGAGATATCAATCCGGCGAGCCGCCTGAATATACCGGGTGGACGGGATTATCGTTCAGGGCTGCGCGTAACGGCCAAGCAGTTTTCCTTGCGCGATGACGTTCGGATCCATGAAGAACGTTACGAGCGCGCCGCTCGCACCGGCCGCTGCCTCCGGCACCTTCGCGACCTTCAGCGCGCTCACGGTGACGTAGTAGTGATGCGCTGGATCGCCGGGCGGAGGGCAGGGCCCGCCGTAACCGATGAATCCATAGTCGTTCCGGCCTTGCAGCGTTCCCTCCGGCATGCCGCTCTCGGATGCATCGAGCCTCAGGCTGCGGACGGTCGCCGGGATATTGAATGCGATCCAATGCCAGAAGCCGCTGCCGGTCGGCGCGTCGGTGTCGAACACGGTCACCACATAGCTTTTGGTTGCGGCTGGCCCCGCGCTCCAGCGCAGGTCGATCGATTCACCGTGAGGTCCATCCGAGCCGCCGCAGCCCTTCAGGGCCTCCTTCGCCGGGATCGTGCCGCCGTTCCTGAAGCTGCTGCTGCTGACGGTCAACTTGGGTAAACCTGCCGCAATGCGCGGCGGCGCCAACGTCGGCCGCGCATCCGGCGCGGCATTCAGAAGACGCGGGCTCCCTGTGCCGATTACGATTGCAGCAAATATGATCGCGGCTCCGGCTCTCATCGGGTACCTCCCCTAAAATCCACTCCCTCAAATATACCGGGCACATGGGATTGTTGCCTCGTCCACTGCCGGGCTACAACGGTGATGTGCCGGATTCCGGCGCGCCTCACTTTACCTGTAAAGACGCCGCCATGGCTTTCGTGCGCGGCGAGAGGAGCATTATGTTCAAAAAGATTGCAGCAATCGCCGCGCTCGCCGCAATGACGGCGATTCCGGCCGCCGTCCTTGCACAGAACACTTCGGCGCAGCTATCGGTAAGCGCCACCGTGGTCGCCGATTGCGAGTTCAACGCTTCGAGCTACAGCATTTCAATCGGCAACTACGATTTTACAAACCCGAACCAGACTAGCGGCAGCACGACGGGAAACAATTTGCTTATCTGCAGCCCGGGCATTACGAACGCTACGCCGACCCTCAACGTGCCGGGTACGGTGAACCTGCTCAACGGAAGCAACACGCTCACTGCAGCGCTGACGTCTAGCTATACCTACGCCGGCTCTCCAACGGGCGATCCCTTCGTCGTCACCGCAACGATTTTGCCCGGCCTCAACGTCCCGGTCGGAACCTATACCGGCACCGTGACTCTCACCTTTAACGTCTAGCGACGGCTAGCGTTTTACGATGAGGTCGCCATATCCACGCGCTCGGATCGGGACAATAATCCTGGCTCTGGCGACGTTTTTCCCTTCGGCGGCTTTTGCGACCGAGACGGGGCCTGGCGCCAACCTAGCCCTTAGCGCGACGGTCGTGCCAGATTGCCGATTGCAAGTTACCCAGCAGATGATATTCCCGAATTACATGGCGCTCTCGAACCCCAACGCGGATACGAGCACCGCGTCAGTCTCGGTGCAATGCACTCCGACCTACTCGTCGACTGCGTTCATCAACCTTCCCAGTGAGACTCAGACGGGGAGTCAGTGCAATACGTGCAATTTCTCGATGCATGGACCTGGGAGTTACCTACTGGGATACAACCTCTCGTTCAATCAAACGATTCCATACATACTGACACAAAACGTCGCCACAGGAGATGGGTTGGTCCATCCTGTGACCATCTACGGCTCAATACCACCTACGCAAAACGTCCAACCCGGAACCTACTTGGATTCCGTAACGATCAGCGTCAGCTTCTAGTCAGGGCGGGGCGGTTCTCATGAATCGCCCTGCTTTTCTTCCTAAGGAGATCGATGCAAGGATTTCGCACCGCCGCATTGCTTCTCGCGCTTCTCTCGCTCGTCTGGAAACCGGCTTCGGCAGCGGATCTTGAAGTGCAGCCGATCTACGTTGCGCTCGGAGCAGGTCGGCACGTCGCAACGTTCACACTCACCAACAGGGGCACAGAGGCAATACGCCTGCAAGTAAGCGGCTTCGCATGGGATATGTCCGAGAACGGAGACATCGAACTGAAGCCGACTGACGCTCTCATACTCTTCCCGCCGCTCCTTGTAATCCCGCCCCTGCAATCACGCGCCGTTAGGCTCGGCGTTGAGGTTACGCCGGCCGCAATGGAACAGTCTTTTCGCGTCTACTTCGAAGAGCTTCCCTCCTTGGAAAGCCAGTTGAAGCCAACGCTGGGTCCAATGATTACCTTGCGCGAAAAGATCGGCATCCCCGTCTTTGTCGAGCCACCGAAACCGCTCGCGAACGTACAAGTTGTTGCAGCCCATGCGGTGAGTGGACGTCTCCGCGTGACGCTGCAAAATATGGGCAATGAGCACGTGGCTCTGAGCGACCTAGAAATCAACGGCGTTTCGTCCACCGGCGCAACGCTCTTCTCAGAACCCGTGAAAGGCTGGTACCTCCTCGCCGGTGACAAGCGCACGTATGACGTCGACATCTCCTCAACGGCTTGCCGTCACATCGCTCGCGTGAGCGTCGCAGGCAAAATCAATCGGTCCAATCCCTTCCATCGCAGCGAAGCGGTGTCGTGTGGAGCTTGAGGCGAGTAGCGTATCTGCTGATGATCGCGGTGGTCGTGCAGCTCGCCTCGCCGCTTTCGGTCGCCGCTGACCCGCCTGACCAGCGCGCGCTGCTGACGCTGAAAGTCAACACGGTCGAGCGCGGTGACATCTATGTCATCCTTCGCGGGAACGACGTACTCGCCGACCTTAGCGATCTGCGCACCGGCGGCGTTAAGCTGATCGGCGTAGCAACCGAACACCTCTACGGCGCCGATTACGTCGACTTGAAGCAATTAGCTCCGAGGGTCCAATATGAGGTCGATGCAGTCGCGCTCGAGCTCCGTCTCACGGTTCCTCCAGCTATGCTGGACTCTTCGACGAACGTCAATCTTGCTTCAGCAGCTCTCACGGCGAAAAGTTCTTCGCAACCAGCTGCGTTTTTTAACTACTCCGTTTCAGACGGATCGCTGGGACCGGCCTTTGCCGGCGAACTGGGCGCGTCTATCCGCAATCATTTCCTCACCGCCTTCGTGAGCCATGCACAGAACGCATCGCTCATCGGTCCCATAACGTTGACCAGCAGCAATCCGGGCGCCGCGACACGCATCGATCTCGGCGACTTGCTCGCATCGACGGGAACGTTGGGCGGTACGACGATGCTCGCCGGCATCGACATTGCCCGCGACTTCTCGATGAATCCTAGCATCCTGCGGACATCGAGCAGCTCGATCGCCGGCCAGGTAAATACCCCGACGATTGCCGATATCTACGTCAACGGCCACCTGGTCGCGCAACAGCAGTTAGCGCCCGGAAGCTTCGCGCTGAACAACATTCCGGTGCAAGTAGGTGCGAACAACGAGCAGATCGTGCTGAGAGACGCGTTCGGAAATACACGCGTCATCAACGGTTCCTTCTATTTCAACACGAACATCTTGGCCAAGGGCCTAAGCGATTACGATGTCGCTCTCGGGGTTCCGACCTCCAGTGCGGACGAGACGTCCTTCATCGTAGGTTCAATCGCAGGGCGGCAGCCGACACCCGTTGAGGAACGGGCGCCGGCCCTCGTGGGACGTTACTCGCGCGGGTTGACCAATAATCTAACGGCTGGCATCAGAGTGGAACACCAAAATGCTCTCTCGAGCGTTGGATTTGCTTTCGGTGCATCGACGCGAGTGGGGGCCATTGGCTTCTCCGGCGCCGTCAGCAAGGACGGCACCCGAGATGGCGGTGCCGCCGACGTTTCCTATCAATATGCCGGCAGACGTTTCAGCGTCGGCATCGAGCAGCAGGTACAGAGCCCGTGGTATGCAACGATCAGTCAGCCCGCGAGTCTCGATCGAGAGCTTTCTTCCACCTATATCACAGTCTCGCGTATTATAAGCCAATCGACCTCCTTCATTGGTACCTACAGCGCGCAGCATTGGCGCGACCAATCGCCGGAAGCTACTTTGACCGTAGGCCTGCTGCGGCGAATTGGGAGGTTGGGGAACCTCTCTTTCTCCATAGGACGACAGACCATGCAAGCTCAGCATGCTGCCGTAGTCGACTTGAGTTTCTTCATCGGTTTAGGCCGCGACTCGATGCTCTCAGTCGTGCACAACAGCGAAGCAGGAAGTGCATCTTACACGACGGTTGGTGTTTCTCGAACGCCGCACGGCTTGAACGGTTTAGAGTACGAGCTTGATGCCGGCACATCAGGCGGCAGTACGCAAATCAATGGCGTAGGGACTTACCGCGCGAAGTACGGCCTGGCGCAGTTCCAAGCGACGCAAGGTAGTGGATCGCAATTCGATCAGCTAACGTATGCCGGATCGCTGGCATTAGCAGGCGGAAAGTTGGGCATCGGGCAACCGGTTGACGGCGCCTTTGCCGTTATCGATACCGGGGTTCCGGGCGTACCGGTGATTGTCAACGGTCGGCTCGTTGGACGCACCGACAAGGCTGGCAAAATCGTGGCGTTTGGCCTCGTTCCATATCTCCCGAATGAGATCTCAATCGATCCCAACAGCCTCCCAGACGACGTGATCGTCGACTCACCCAGCGTTATGATCGTGCCGTTGCAGAATAGTGGGCGAACGGTGAGGTTCCCGCTGCATAAATTCCAGGCGTTCACCGGGAAAGTCTCGATCGAAACATCCCGTGGGCCGCAGGTTCCCGCGTACGGCCAGTTCGTAGTTCATGCCGGTAACAAAGACTTCGCTTCGGATATCGGCGAGGATGGCGCGTTCTTCCTCGAAAACGTGCCCTCCGGTAGCTACCCCGCCGAGATTGCCTACAAGGGCGGAGACTGCGCGTTCAATGTGACGATTCCAGCGGCCCACGGCACGTTTACGAAGCTCGGTCTCTTGCGATGCGTTCAGAAATAGGCCGCTGGCTCACCGCAAGCGCGACCATCCTGCTCGCGCTTGCGTGCACGTCGCAATCCGCGCGAGCTGACGACTGCCGAGTATGGACTACAGGTCTGATGTTTCCCGCCTACAGCTTCTCTCAGGACTCGGCAGACAAAGCCGTCGGAACGATCGGATACCTTTGCATGGGCGAAAAGACCGGCCTTGAGATCGGGATCGAGTTGAGCGGAGGTAATTCGGGGAATCCGTTGCACCGCTACATGACCAACGGCGAGTCACACCTGAACTACAACATCTTTCTGAACGGCGATTCGTCGGAGACGTTCGGCGATGGAATCCAAGGCATGCGCTTCACGCGCTATCTGCCTGCTTCGGCGAGCGCGGTCACCAAGGATGGTCTAAAAATTGGCGGTACCGTAACGATTCTCGGCCTAGTCTTTCGCCATCAAAACGTTGCCGCAGGCAGCTACTCGGATAACCTCGTCGCCACCATTACCATCGATCACTAATGAATCACCTTTTTGCCGTTGCTTCCGTTGTCCTCATGGTAGTCGCCGCAAAGCCGGCACTCGCGGCAGATACTCGGAGCCCGACGGCGAGACTGACGGTCGACACATCCGTGACTCGAGCATGCACGTTGTCGGTGACGCCGTTGACCTTCCCTAACATCAGCGTTGCCGATATCGCTACATCGCAGGTCGGCACATCTGCTGCAACATCGGGCCCGCCGCCCTCGGAGCCGAAGATCTTCTTTGGGAAAGGCTCCCTGGAAATCTCGTGCTCGAAAGGGTCGAGCGTCACCGTTTCCATGAACGCTGGTCTTTACGGAAATGCCGCCGGCACGCAGTTCGGAATGCGTTCGATGAAGTCGCAGCTTCCAAGCGCATACGTGGGCTATGACTTGTGCCGCGATTCCGATTGCTCTACCTTCTGGACGCCGCAGGGTTACCAGTACGTCTCGACGAGCGACGACGAATCGGCGTTGCCGATTTGGGGCCGCATCAAAGCACCTCAGCCGACTCCTCCGGGAACGTACTCCGATACGATCACCGTAACGGTGAGTTTTTGAGGACTATGAAAGCAGCTTCGTTCGCGCTGTCGATCGCGTGCGCGATCTCACTGCCGAGCTCGGCGCTTGCCGGAAGCAGCAGCAAGACGTTTCCGGTATCGGTGACCATCGTCCCGGGCAATACCTGCACTGCCTATCTCGTCGGAAACGACGTCGTCACCACCGTACGTGACGTCGAGGAACCGGCTCCGCCCGTACCCGCCGGCGCTATCCCGCTCGTACAGGTCGGCTTCGACCGAATTGCCTCTCAGATTTTCGTGAAGCACGTGACGTTGAACAAGCAGCATCATCGGCTGACGATCGACTTCTGAGCGCGCATGTCTTTTCACCGGCTGCTGTTCGGGCTAATCTTGGCGCTAGCTCTCGGAACGATCGTCCCCTACCCGGCTCGCGCGCTTACCGCGGCTTTCAATGTGAACCCGATTCGGGTTTTCCTCGGTAAAAGCGCCGCCAGCGCCACCTTCTCGATCGAGAACAAAAACCGGGAGACCCTTCGCCTCGAAGTTCGCGCGTATTCCTGGACCGACGAGCGCAACGGCAAACCGGTGCTCGCGCCGACAACAGATGTGATCGTTTTCCCGACCGTGCTGGAGATTCCACCATCCCGGCAGCGCAGCGTCCGAATTGCCTACAGCGGCCGCATTGAATCGAAGGAATTGACGTACCGCCTGGCTTTCGACGAGCTGCCGTCGCTCGAAGGTCAGCTCGCGAAGCGCGCTGCGCCCGATAACGAAATTCTCACGCGCATCACCGTGCCGGTCTTTATCCGTCCTCCCGCCGCGACCGCCAAGGCGCAGATCGACCGACTCACCCTCGCCGGAGGCAAGGTCCTCGTCAGCATTTCGAACCAAGGAAACGTTCACGTCACCCTTGCGAGCGCGCGCATCGTCGGTCGCGATGCGTCCGGCTCAGCGGTGCTGAATGAGCAAATTGACGGCTGGTATGTCCTTGCCGGGAAAACGTGGGATTTTCAGGTACCGGCCGGCGCGGCTTGCGGCAAGATCAGGACGCTCTCGGTGACGGTCGACAGCGACGTCGGGCGCATGAGCAAGGCCGTCGAGGCGTCGGCGGGTGCCTGTTAGCCGGCTAGTATGCTCGCGCTTCCAGCGGTGCGAACACTTGGGCGATCAATGCCGAGCGGTTGCGCGCGCCGACTTTTTCGTTGAGATGTTTGAAGTATTCGCCGACGGTCGATTCCGCGATTCCAAGACGTTCGGCGATCTCGCGCGCTTCAAGCCCAGCGATGATGTGAGCGAGCACCTCGCGCTCGCGTCTGCTGAGACGATACCGCGTTCCGGCCGATCTCACCGGGTCGCGTTGCCGCAACTCCTCGAGCGACACGGCGATGCAACTGCCGCTAGGCCCCCCGAGCAGCGTCGTTCTCACCAGCAAACGTCCTACGAGGGCGACCTTTGTGTCGCTGCCGTCTCCACCAATCGCCGCGGCCAGCGCCGCAGCGCTTGTGCGGACCGCCGTTTCGACCGCGTACGGCAGCCGCGGCGCGAGAGACCAGTCCAAGCCGGCGCCGGCCAGAACTTCGCCTAAACGCGACCCGGCGCTCAAGATGCGGTAGTCGAGGTCCAGCACCACCAAGCAGGGTGCGACCCTCGCCGACAGATACTCCGAAGCTGCGACCATCGAGCCCACTACCTCTGCGACATGCCCGCCGGAATAACCGAGCACTCCCGCTCGGTTAGGGAAGCGGGTGAGAGCCCGATTGTACACATTGCGCGTTAACGCAGAGTAAACGAACCACCGAAGCAATTCGGTAACACGTCGGACAACTGGCACGTAATACCTAGCAGGGGCTCGCTTTCGGGGCCGCCTAAATGAAATTTCGGCCCGCTTGCATGCTCGGTGCACGCGAGCCACGGGTGCTCGCTAGGGTGGTCGCAATGGCTGACTTGATCCGTGAGCGGCTATTGAAGTCGCTCGATATATCACAGCCACGCTTTCTTCGTATCATCGCACCGGCGGGATACGGTAAATCGACGCTGGCCCGGCAATATTCCGAGTCATTCCAGCGCCTGGGCACCTGCGATTGCCTGGGCAGCGGCAGCGCGTTTGAGCTCGTAAAGCGGCTCGCGTACGCACTTTCATCGACGGCGCCAGACGCGAACGCCCTCGTGATGGAAGCGCTCGCATTCGGCGAGGACGTCTCCGCCTGGGCGGCATTTTGCCGCAGGGTTTGGCACAGCCCCAACGCTCCGTCGCTCCTGGTGATCGAGAATGGCGAGGCGCTCCAAGATGATGTCGGGGCACGCGGCGTCGTCATGGAGCTGCTGTCCTCTCCGAATCCCGATCATCGGCTCGCTTTGTGCTCGCGAGTTCCATTTTCGCTGCGCTCGGGCCGATTCGCAGCCCCCAACGAAATCGTCACGATCGGCCCCAAAGAGCTGCGCTTCGATCGGTCTGAGATCGCCGCCGTGTTGAACACGGGCGTAGATGACCGGCTCGTCGCTCGCGTCGATACGCTTACGGAAGGATGGCCGATGGCCGTCTTTCTGGTGGCGCGGCTACTCGAGGAAGGGAAGCTTTTCGTTCTCGATGAGGCGGATCGCGCCGCCGACCTCGACGCGCTCTACGACTATCTCGCCGAGCAGATCCTCGAGTCGCTGGATGTTCGCCAAACGGAGCTGTTGACTGCGCTTGCGGTCGTCCCGAACCCAACCATCGCCGACTTGGAACGTCTCCATCCGAATATCGGCCGCCGAGCGCTGCTGGCGGACATCGCTCGAATGGCGCCGTTCGTCGCACAGGAGCGCGCCGGCACCTACGCCGTCCATCCACTGATGCGGGCGATGATCCGCGAGCGATACATGGAACGTAAAGATTCCATCCTTCTTTCGATTGCGCAAGGCGCAGCCGATGCCGGAGACGTTGTCCGGGCAGCACAGCTCTTCTTTGAAGCCGGCGACCAGCATGCTGCCGCACGCATGATCAACTTCGGCGGCATGTTCATCGCGACGCCCCCGCCGCCGGTTGCAGACCTCATGACGCAGATTGACGCCGACGTGATGATCCATTACCCTGCCCTCTGGAATGCTGCCACGATAACGCGCGCCTATGCGATTCCGCCACGGCAATGGATGAGCGAAGGCGAGTTCGTTTGGCGCAGTTTGACAGGGAAAGAAGACCTCGTCGTGCGGACCGGTGTCATGTTCAGTTTAGCGAACGTATACGCCAACGACGGCCGTTTCGCCGATACGTTGCGGCTGTGTGATGAATTCGAGGCATCCCTCTCGGAAAGCGAACGCGAGCTTGGCCACGCCGCCGCAGAATTTTTCCGAGGAACCGTTCTCCTTTATCGCGCCAAACCGATTGACTTTGACCGCTATCGCGCGTGTATAGCACCGTTTCTAGAGCACCCGGTGACCCGAGCTCTCGCCGACTACGACTTCGTTGCGCGGCTCCACCGTCTTAATGGAGAGCGCTCGGAAGAACGCGCCGCGCTCGAACGGGCACTGCACACCGCGCTCGCGTCCAAGCTGCCTCTGGTGGTGTCACTCATCGCGATGGATGCGGCGTTCGGGGCGTGGCTCGCCGCCGAAGATGATCTCGTTGACCGATACCTCGCTCTCGTCGAGGAACATTCTCCCGCCAGCGTAATCAACGGCTGTCGTCTTTTTATCGATGCCGTCCGTGGCCGTATCGAGAACCTTGCGCCGGGCTACGAAAAGATCAAGACCCGCGCGTATGCCTATGTGATCGCCGCAAGTAAGGCGGCCGATCGGGAAAAAGCGCGCGCTCTTGCGCAACAGGCCGTCGCCGCGGCCGATCATAGCGCGCAGCCGTTTGCCCAGGTCCTCGCACGGATGTGCCTGGCAACCATCGACACGACGACACGGGCCTCGGCCTTTCGCGAAGCGCGGACGATTGCGCAAGATGTTTCCTCCGAACGGTTTCGCACCGATCTCGATCGCGTCATCGCCGGTAAACCGAACGGCACGATGTGGGAAAAGTTGATCGGCCGGCTCCGCACGAGACAGCCGGCCGAAGCGGCAGGGTCGTTCACGCTGCGCCTCGCGGACGGTAGGCTCGAGAGCCTAGCCGGTGACGTCATCCCGTTAACGAATCGCGAACTCGAGCTGGTGGCGTTCCTCACCATCGGCAAACGACCCCATACAACCGAAGAGATCGCGGACGCGATCTGGCCCGACAATCCCGACACAGGCATTTCATCGCTCAAAGTCGTGGTCGCTCGCGTTCGTCAGAAGTCGGGTGACCCCACCATTATCGAATTGACTCCTGACGGCTATGCGGTCAGGGCGGTGACGACGGCAAGTCTCGCGGAGCTCGATGAGCTGCTTCGGCTGCTTCGGCGCGATGCGGCGCAAGCATACTGGCCGGTCAACGACATCGAGGCTCTCATCGACTGGCTGCGCCGGTTACGCGATGGTTTTCCGGTCAGCGTCAGCAGATGGCCTTGGTTTGGGCCGATCGAGGCACGCTACCTGCACCTTCTGCATGATGCTGCCCTCCTTACGGCACGCTCGGCGCTCGATGCCCAGCGCTTTGATGTCGCCGTGCGGATCGCTCACGAGCTCGCCGAAAGCGATCAGAGCGACGACGTTGCCTTGGAAATTGCCGCTCGTGCGCGAGCGGCGCTTGTCAAGACGCCGTAGCATTTGCCTTCGTTACTCGCATTTACCGGCTATTAACCGGCCTACGGTAGGATAGCAGCCACCCAGGCCTACGCTCCGAGGTGTTGCTGTGTTCACTACACGGTCGCTCGTCGTTTATGTTCTTGTTGCCGCATTGACATTATCCGCTTGCGGAGGCGGTGGCGGCTCTGCGGCATTGGTGCCGAGCGGCGGTGCGACGCCTGCAAGCGGGAGTTCGACGCTCGCGCCCGCGTCCGAATCCACGACGATGCCGATTCCAGCGGATACGAGCGCGCCGATGGCTATTGCCTTGTCGGCGATCGCCGGCGTCACCAGCGACCTAACATTGCCGATTACGTACGCCGATCCCGGCACGACGCTCGCAATAACCGAAGGAACGATGCCGCCCAGCAACGGCCCCGTGCTGCAAAATGCGGTGCGCTACGGTCAAGATGCCAGCAATCCGCTCGGCGTCACGGGCCTGGTCTACATCGGATTGGTGCCCAGCGGAGAGATCGATCTCGGGCCGCTCGGTCTCACGATTTCGCTTCCATCCAGCCTCTCAATCGATCCGGGCGATCAATTCTATCTTGCGCTTTACGACGGTTCCGCGCCGTCGGCGGGTTATCAAGCGGACTGGGCGGGGCCTGTTTCCGCGGACAATGGCACGGTGACGTTCGGTTCGGATTCCGGCGTACCGCCGTTCACGCTGCACCAGCTGATCCAGTACATTTTTGCGCTGTATCGCGTCGCACACGGTCACACGCCGCCGCCAAAGCCTACTCCGCCGCCGACGCCCACACCGCATCCGACAGGACCGCCGCACGGGACGATCACGCTCACCCCGTCCTCGATTTCGTTCCTCGGAACGGGTCTCACGCAAGCCTTCACGATCGGCGAGACCGCTTACGGTGGCCCATTCACCGCTGTCAGCGGTTCGACGAACGTCGTCACCGTTGGCAAGCAAGACGTCCTCGGGACCGCATGGACGGCGACCTCCGTCAACGCCGGCACGACGAGCATCACCATCAGCGACGCAAGAGGCAACACTGCGACGTTGCCGGTGACCGTCACGGTCACGATCGTTCCGATCCAGTGATCCCATCCCATTGCGCGATTCAAAGGAGCTCCGAATGAACAGACGGCTCGATCTCGCCCTCGTTGCAACGTTGATTGCCGCGCTGGCGGCATGCTCGCACGGCGGCGGCACGAGCCTTCCCGCCGTGCAGGGCGGCGGCTCCGGAACGATCGCGGTCGGCAATCCGTCCCGCGGCGGCGCGAAGACTACGCTCGCGATCCGCGTGCCGGCCTCGCTCAAGAGCAGCAACGCGCAAAAACGCACGCCGCAGTACGTCTCGCCCTCGACGCTCGGCGCGAGCATCACCGTCTACGGTGCCCTGGCAACGCCTCCACCCACACCCACCGTCGTTGCCGACCTGTCCTCGAGCTCCCCGCTGTGCACACCCAACAGCGACGGCTCGCGCACCTGCAACGTGCAAGTGCAGGCACCGGTCGGCAACGACGACTTCATCGTCAACACCTACGACCAGGCGCCGGTGAACGGTGCAATTCCTTCAGGCGCCAATCTGCTCTCGACCTCAACGCTTCAGTTCGTCATTCAAGCCGGGCAAGTCAACACGTTGCCCTTGACGCTCGGTGGCGTACCGGCCGCGATCGTGCTCGCGCCACCTGGTTTTCTCGTCCCGCCCAATCAGACCAGCACCTTCACCTTCACGGTGAACGCTAAGGATGCCGACGGCAACTACATCGTCGGTCCGGGAAACTACAACGCTCCGATCACGCTGTCGATCAGCGGCGATCCGAACAACACGATTTCGCTCTCGACGACGACGATCGCTTCGCCTGCGACCTCAACCGTCACGGCAACCTACAACGGCGGCGCACTGCCCGGTACCGCCACGATCACGGGTTCCGCCGCCGGCGCGACGAGCGGCTCGCTGACAGTGCAAGCCAGCAGCAGCGTCACAACCGTAACGATCATCGTTCCAGGATTCCAATCAGCGGCGATTTGGATATCAGACCCTGCTTGGGCAACCAATTCCATCTTGCGTTACGCGGCAAATGCGAATGGAACAGCCGTACCGACGACCGTCGTCGATCCCGGCGCATATCCCGTGGCGATCGCGCTCGACAGCAGCGGCTATGAATACGTTCTGACGCAGGACAACACGATTCGTGTCTACGCACCAAACGCAAACGGATCTGCAACCCCCGTCCGGCAGATCGAAGTCGCCGGTAGCCCTAGCCTCGGATGCCCTACTGCCTTAGCGCTCGCGGGCGGAAACCTTTACATAGCTGATTGCGGCGGCTTGCTCTTCGTATTGCCGGCGTCGGCGAACGGCCAAACAACGCCAACCGCAATTATCTCCGGCGGTAGTACGATGCTGACCGGTCCAAATTCCGTAGCGGTCGACGCCGGCGGAAACATCTACGTCGGTAATGGCGGCTCGGCAGGCGGCATCGCCGAGTTCGCGCCGAACGCAAATGGCAACGTCAGTCCTACTCGCTTCATTGCTGAGTCTCCAGGCGGCATCGACACCGGTGGTGTCCAAGGCTTCGCCGTCGATAACAGCGGGACGCTCTACGTCGCGACTGCCGGAGTGCTCGACGTATTCGGACCGAGCGATAACGGTGCCGTGCCGGCGGACCGCACCATCTCAAACTCAGCTGCTTGCGGCCCGATGGGCGTTGCCCTTGACGGCCTCGGCAACGTGTGGGTCGCCAACGACTGCGGCCCCGTGCCGAACCAAGCCCCCCTTGTCGCTTTCCCCATCGGCGCCTCCGGTAACACAACGCCGAGCGCCGTCATTTCCGGCAGCGCTACGGGCTTATTCAATTCGGGACCATGGGTTCGCATTGCGGTAGACGGCTCCAATAACGTCTATGAAGTGAACAACGAACTCGGAACGGTCACAGAGTACGCGGCGGGAGCAAACGGAAACGCCGCTCCTGCCGCAACGCTCGTTACCGCACAGCCCTACATGGATTCTCCGAAGGGCATCGCGTTTGACGCTGCCGGAAACCTCTACGCTGCGGCGAGCAGCACGAGAACGATAGCCGTGTATGCACCTGGATCAACGGGCTCTATAGCACCAACGTCCTATTTCTTCCCGCAATCTAACTGCGATCTTCAAGGCGTGGCCGTCGATACCTATGGGAACATCTACGTCAGCGACCTTTGTGCGAACAACATCGCGGTGTACGCCAAAGGATCCACAGGTTATCCCTCACCGCGATGGGTGATCCAGGGTCCCGCAACCGAGCTCGGTGGACCCGATCAGATCGCCCTGGACACCGCGAACAATCTCTACGTCGCGAACGCCAACGCCAACAGCGTTACCATCTATGCCGCGGGTGTCCAAGGCAACGCTGCTCCGATGCGCGCGATTGCCGGATCGAACACTGGAATCGTACATCCGACAGGCATCGCGCTCGACTCATTGGGCTACATCTACGTCTTCTCAACCGGTCCGACGCCAGCCGTGCTCGTCTTCTCCCCTAACGCATCCGGCAACATCGCCCCAATACGGGCGATTTCCGGCGGCAACACCGAGCTTTGCTCGTGCAGCGGTGGTTTTCTTGCCGTCGACAGTCAACAGAACATCTACACGACTAATGCCGGCGCCATACGAATCTTTGGCGCAGCCGCAAATGGCAACGTTGCGCCATACCGCAGTATTTTTCATAACGGTAACGCGATCGGCATCGCGATTTCGCCGACGCAGCCCTGAGCGAGGGATCCGTGAGGAGCTCGTATCGGGTTTCGCTTGCACTAACCATCTTTGCCGCGCTGGCGGCATGCTCGCACGGCGGCGGCACGAGCCTTCCCGCCGTGCAGGGCGGCGGCTTTGGAACGATCGCGGTCGGCAATCCGTCCCGCGGCGGCGCGAAGACTACGCTCGCGATCCGCGTGCCGGCCTCGCTCAAGAGCAGCAACGCGCAAAAACGCACGCCGCAGTACGTCTCGCCCTCGACGCTCGGCGCGAGCATCACCGTCTACGGTGCCCTGGCAACGCCTCCACCCACACCCACCGTCGTTGCCGACCTGTCCTCGAGCTCCCCGCTGTGCACACCCAACAGCGACGGCTCGCGCACCTGCAACGTGCAAGTGCAGGCACCGGTCGGCAACGACGACTTCATCGTCAACACCTACGACCAGGCGCCGGTGAACGGTGCAATTCCTTCAGGCGCCAATCTGCTCTCGACCTCAACGCTTCAGTTCGTCATTCAAGCCGGGCAAGTCAACACGTTGCCCTTGACGCTCGGTGGCGTACCGGCCGCGATCGTGCTCGCGCCACCTGGTTTTCTCGTCCCGCCCAATCAGACCAGCACCTTCACCTTCACGGTGAACGCTAAGGATGCCGACGGCAACTACATCGTCGGTCCGGGAAACTACAACGCTCCGATCACGCTGTCGATCAGCGGCGATCCGAACAACACGATTTCGCTCTCGACGACGACGATCGCTTCGCCTGCGACCTCAACCGTCACGGCAACCTACAACGGCGGCGCACTGCCCGGTACCGCCACGATCACGGGTTCCGCCGCCGGCGCGACGAGCGGCTCGCTGACAGTGCAAGCCAGCAGCAGCGTCACAACCGTAACGATCGTGGTGCCGGTTCCAGCGGCAACGAATTCACAAACGCAAACCGTATACCAACAGGGTGGCTACTGGACGATTCCGGGAGCCGGCGGTTACAACGGCTCGTTGCAATACTCAACGAACGACGCTCCCGGCGGAACGACGATTGCCATCACGACCAGCACGACCGCTCCCGGCACGCTGCCGAATCCGCAGCCGACGGGGACGCCGCTCGTCTACGTCTCCTATTCCGTCAGCAACGCGACGACGTTTACGCAAGGTATCCAGTCCTTGACGGTCACGCTACCAAACAACATTTCGACGTCTGGTCAAACCTTCTACGAAACAGTCTACGACCTCACCGCCGGAACGAACATAACGCCAAGCTCGAACACCAGCGTAGCCGGCACCGGTAGCGACACGCTCACAATCGGCCCGGGTCCCGTCCAGAATCCGACTCAGACGACATGGCCCGCGAGCGAAAATTATCTGATCGTAATCTCAAGCACGTCCACGTCGTCGCCCATGGTCGCGGTCGGCACAGGTACTGCGATTAACTTTTACACCGACAACGCCACTCCACAGCTTCTCTCAACGTCAATTCCCATAAATACTAATCAAACGGCGCTGGCATCGGACGCAGCCGGAGACCTTTTTGTCGCCAACCGCGTCAATAACACAATCTCCTACTATGCAGGACCTCGTGCGGGTACGCGCAGCGCAGCGTCCACGGTGTCGACGGGAACCTATCCGGCAAACGCGCTCGCGGTGGACGGCGCCGGGAACCTCTATGCCGTCGTCACCGGCGCCGGCAGCAGCGGTTACGTCGGTCGTCTAGCACCGCCTTACACCGCAATAACGAGCACGCTTCCGACGCCGCTCGCCTACGGTGCCTGCACCGACCAAGCCGGCGATGTTTTCGTTGCGGCCTACGGCTCCGACGCGATCGTTGACTACCTCGCTCCGAACCCTCCAAGCTCGGGATCGACCACCTTCAGCAGCCAATCGCCCGATGCGTGCGTCGTCGACTCCGGCGGCAATCTCTATGTAGCCAATTACGGTGCGAACACGGTAACAAAATACGCACCTCCATACTCGGGAGTAACCGCTACGATTCTAACCGGAATAAACGGGCCAACGGCTCTGGCACTCGATTCATCTGGGAACCTCTTCGTGGCGAACAGCCTGGGAGACACTATCACGTACTACACTGCACCCATTGGCAACAACGCAAGCCCTGCGGCACAGATCAATGTGAGCCCCGGTTCCCCGCAAGTTCTCGCGGTTGACCCCGCGAAAAACCTGTTCGCAATAATATGCTGCCCCGGCTCCGCAGTCGTCTATACTCCACCCTACACCGGCAGCGCCGTAACGCTTCCGTCAAGTAACGCTGCTGCGAGTATAGCGGTGATCCCATGAGGCGCTTGCAAGACTTCAATGGAGGAGGGCGGCCGAGGTTCACTCCCCTTGCGCCGCGCTTTTCCGCAGCTGCGTGAGCTGATAGGCGTGGACGAACCGCGCGATCTCCTCCTGCAAGTACGGTGCACGATATGCGCTTTGGCGTCGATCTGCTCGAACGGTCGAACCGGTGCGGTCTTCTTCACGCGCCGAGGTCCAAATGGCGTCTGCTCGACGGTCACCGTCTCTTCGCCTCCAACGGCGACGGCGCTAAGCGGCAGCGTAAATGTTACTTGAAGTTCCGTCCCATCGTCGTAGCTGCCTGGAAGCGCGACGAGCATTCCGCCTGTCGAGATGTCGTGCGCCCCGGCGCGCACGCTCAACGAACGGCCTTCCTTTTTCGCGCGAACGTGAACGGGAAATCGAAGCGAGGCGCGATAGTGGCGTCGCCGGTCGCGGCCGCCGGTGCGTGGCCGCAGGTCCGCGTCCGGCTTCGATGCGCCTTCGCGGCCCACGCGAAACACGCGCCGCCGCTGCACCTCGGCGAGGTCGCGAGCGAGCCGGTCCCGGTCGGCGGCCGGCATCGCAAAGGCAATCCCATAATCGATCGCGCGCGACTCCGTCTTGTGGGCTGCAACGACGTGGCCCGTGATGGAGATCCGCTCCTTTGACGGCCCGAGCCACGTGAACGCGACGCGCGTATGCTCGGGGAGCCTGAAGGGTATCCGAAGCCGCGCTCCGTTCTCAGAAATGTCGACGAGTAACGGTCGCAGTTCGCGCCTGAGATCCGGCAAACGCACGGCAATGTCGGCGTTAACGTCGATACGGACGGCTTCGCGGCGTGGCTCGGACATGGTAATAGGGCTTCGATTGTACCGTGCCGACCGAAAGGAAGTAAACGACCGGCGCTCGGGCCCTACCGAGAGTCGCTTCCGCCGGCGTACACGACGCCGCTGGGAGTGCGTCTGACGCCCTCCGTCAGCTTATGCGCGTCGGCGCGTCCGGAGTGCATCAGGTCGAGCACCTCCCACCCGCGCGCCAGCACGAGATAATCCGCTACGAGGCGGCGATGGCACCTCCACCACACGCTTTCGCTGCACATGAGGGCTGTCGGGCGCACTTCGAGCCGCGGCAATAGCTCGTCGACCGCGCGTGCAAACTCATCCGTGAGCATGTAGTCGGCATAGCCGCGAAAGGCGGGATGCCGCAGCACGACGTTGGGCGAGTCCGCTCGCGGGCGCCGCCAGCCGCCAAGCTCTTTGTCGTGCGCGTACGCAATGCCGGCCCCGGGAAGCCAGATCTGCATCGCCGTCGTCTCGAACTGTGGATTGTGCCGGCTGCGCGGTACCGTGCGAATGTCGACGATCGCCTCGATCTTCGCTGCGTGCAGCAGCGCGACGAACGCTTCCGCCGGCAGTGTCCCATGCCCGACGGTATAGGTGCGCTTCAGGGCGAGGTCACGACCGATTCCGACTCGGCTTTCGCCGGCTGAACGTCGCGCTCGCCATCGAGCGGTGAAAACAACCACCCGGCGACACGTTGCGTGCGCTCCAGGCCAAAGTTCACGCGAAGCCAGTGCGCGATCGCGCGATAGCGCAGCAAGCGGTTGCGCGGGCTGCCGCTTCGGGAGAGGTCGTGCCCATCACCGCTGAAGCGCACGAACTCGACGTCCTTGCCGAGCTGCCGCAGTAGGCTAAAGAGCGACTCTCCCTGATCGATCGGACAACGATAGTCTCGCTCCGAATGCAGGATGAGCAGCGGCACTTCGATATCTGCCGCGCCGCGAATCGGCGAAAGGTCGAAGAGCCGCCGTCCGCCGTCGTTCCAATCGGCCCGCAGCTCACGCTCGAGGAAACGCGGAATGTCCGACACGAGCGCTTCGGACGGATAGTCGTTCACCGCGCGCATCGAGATGCCGCAGCCGTAATCGCGGCCGTGCCCGAGCAGCCACGTCGTCATCAGTCCGCCGTACGAACCACCCGCGACGCCGATGCGCGCTCGCTCGTGCACGCCCACCTTCGACTTCGCCGCCTCCAATATCACCTTCAAATCCGCGGCGTCGAGATCGCCCCATCTGCCGGTGATCGCGTCGGCATAAGCTTCGCCGTACGATTGGCTGCCGCGCGGATTTCCGTAAATGACGTGCATGCCCAGCGACGCGAGCATCTGGAATTCGAAGAAGTACGCACAGCCGTACGCAGCGTGCGGCCCGCCGTGAACAGCGTGCACCAGCGGTGCCGGCGCACCGTTCGATGCCACCGCGCGCAGCAGCCACGCGTCCAGCACCGAGCCGTCTTGCGCTCGCGGCCGCAACCGCTCCGGACGAAGCGGTGGATGCTGCGCAAGCCATTGCGCGTTCTCGTTCGGCAGGCGCACGACGCGGCCGTCGCGATGCAGTAATGCGATGCTTCCCGGGTCCGCGACGTCCGTCGAGACAAACGCAATCGTTCCTTCGGCGGAACCGGAAAACGCATAGATCTCGAGCTCGCCGCCGGCGAGCTCGCGGTTACCGCTGCCGTCGCGCGCGTACGCAACGAGCGTGCAGGCGCCTTCAATCGAGCGCTGCACGACGATCTCTCGATCGTCCGGCGTCCAATACGGCGGCGACGCTTCGTGCGTGCGCATATCGGTGATCACCGCGTCACCGAGATAATGCCGGCGATCCGGTGTGAGCGAGCGCGGCTCGCCGCCGCTTGCCGGCACGCACCACAATTGCGCGTTGCGGCGTCCTGAAAACTCATCCGTGTCAATGCCCACAATCGCGATCTCGCGGCCGTCCCGCGAATATGCCGGCGTAGCGAAAATACCGTGCATGTGCGTGAGGCGCCGCAAATCGCCGCCGCCTGCCGGCACGGTGTAGAGATCGTTGGCGAAAGAACCCTCTTGCACGCCGGGATTCGCCGTAAACGCAAGCGTCGCGCCGTCCGGCGACCATACGGGATTGCCGGCATCGAACGAACCCTTCGCGACGATGCGCACGTCACCGTCCAGCGAGACGACGTGGACGTGCATGCGCTTGCCGTCGAGCAAGCCGACGGCATCCGTCTTATAAGGCAGCGCTAGGATGTGGCGCGCGCCGCTTTCTTCATCGAACGCAAGCGTCGCATGCTGCGGCTCAACGGCCACGGTAGCAGCAAATGCGATGGCGCGCGAGTCCGGCGACCACGCCGGCGCGCCGATGCGCCCGTATGGCCCCGCGAGACGTCGCGGCTCGCCGCCATCCGCCGGCATGACGTAGAGGTAAGACTTCTTCTCTTCGTCGCTGCGAACGAACGCAACGTGCCGCCCATCGACGGCCCAGCGCGGCACCCGGTCGGAGCTTCCCTGGGTGAACGGCATCTGCGCGCCGTCGCGAGCGCGCCACAGCCCGCGTCTCGTCTCGTTATCGGCCGCGTCGAATTGCACCCGAACGTAGAGCGTCGAGACGCCGTTCGGCGCAATCTGCGGGTCTTCGATGCCGATCAGGCCGAGGAAATCTGAGGGGAGCATGGCGGCCCCTTCCCCGCGCGCCGACCGACCCTTTTTCCTTGACCCGCACGGTCTGCAGCACGTCGCACGCGAGCAGCGGTGCGCCGCAAAGGTTGCCCGCACGCCGGGCGAAGAACCGCCCGGCATGGCCGCGGCAAGCGAACGGCGGGCGACCGTCCGCATCTTCGTCGTCGACGAAAAGCTCAACGTGCTGCACGGCTCGGAGCCGTCCGGCTCGCTGCCCGCCGGCCTTCAGCGAACGGTCACTCGCTTGCTGCCCACCTTCGAAGGCCAAGTCAAGAGGTCTCAGGCCGTCGCCGTAAGCGAAGGAAGGGTCGTCCGCTTGATTCCCGTTGCGGCAAAAATGTTCGCCGTTGCGGTCGAACGCTTCGTGTCGCACGCGATGCTGCGGCATGCCATCAAAGAATTTAAGCTCACCCCGCGGGAAGTCGACGTTCTCTTGCTCGCGCTCGAGGGGTGCACCGCATCCGAGACGGCGGAGCGCTTGGAGCTTGCAGTCTCGACCGTCAACGACCATCTCAATCACTTGCTCCTGAAGACGGGCTCGCGCAACAAGAGCGCTCTCATCGCCAAAGTTTTGGGCTGGCGGCCGGAATAGAGCCCCCAATATTGGGGTAGTCGTCCGTTCGCATGCATGGTAGGGTGAGGACCCGAGGCTGGGACATATCGCGTGCTAGCCAACCAAGAAACGTCCCCCTATGATGTCACAAGGTCGCCTCACCGTCAGAGCTCTCGAAACGCAGATCGTTTCGTTTGAACATGCCACCGCGGGCGCCGACCACATTTTGACGGTTCGCGGTGAGCTGGATATCTATACCGCGCCGAGTTTCACGGCAGCGCTCAAGAGCATATCGGGCGCGGAGCGCGTCATCGTCGATCTGAGAGACTGCCGCTATGCCGACGGCAGCGCAATTTCGGCGCTCGTCCGAGCGCGAAAGGAATCTGCCGTCCCGATTCGTCTGGTCGTGCGCAACGGATCGCTCGTTAGCCGCATCCTCGGCCTGACCAAGGTCGACCGGCTCTTTGCGATCTTCTCCAGCATCGAAGGCGCAATCGGATAGCCGGCCGTCACGGGAAACGTCGAGATCGCACGTCTTCCCCGAATCCGCGTACGGCGTCGAGGCAGATGGCCCTCACGTCCGCGTAGCGTTTCGCAAATGGCGGCGGCTGTTGATAGAGGCCGAGAACATCGTGCAAAACGAGAACCTGACCGTCGCATCCGTCGCCGCTTCCGATTCCGATCGTGGGTATACGGACATTCTCGGTAATGGTGCGTGCGACGTCGCGATCGACCATCTCGAGCACGACCGCGTAGGCTCCGGCGCTCTCGAAAGCTAGCGCATCTCCCAATAGCTGATCGCGATCTCGCCGGCGACGATAGCCGCTCGACAATCCGGCAGTTTGCGGCCTGACGCCGATGTGCCCCATTACGGGGATGCCGGCCGCCGCAATCGCTCGAGCCCGATTCGTCGTCGCGGCATCTCCTTCGATCTTGACCGATCCCGCAAAGCCGTATTTCACCAATCGAAGAGCTGACATGACGGCATGCTCGTCGCTTTGCTCGTACGAGCCGAACGGCAGATCGGCAACGATATGTGCGTGCTGCGTGCCTCGCGCCACTGCCGCGCTCGCTCGCATCATGTCATCGAGCTCGACCTCCGTTGTACCCTGCATCCCAAGCGACACCATGCCGTACGAATCGCCGACGAGTAGGAGCTCGATACCCGCGTCCTCGCAAATGCGAGCAAAAGGTGCGTCATAGGCGGTGATCATCGGGAATGGCAAGCCGCCCTTCCATTCCCGAATCTGCGCAGTCGTCACGCGCTTGGACATCTGTAACGAGATTTTCGAGAACTCGCGCCGGCATCCTTGGCTTCCTTCACCAGTTGGAGCTTCTCTGAAAGAACTCCGTAAGAACATTGATCACGGCAGAAAGGCTGCTCTACCGGAGGATAGTGCGCGGCGTCCGGAATTACGACTGGCGCGATTCAAGCACATTACGCCAAAGTAGTTCCAATGTTGGTCGAAGTTTTCTTCGAAAGCGGCACCTTTTAATCGTTTTCGCAAGCTGGGCTTCATTGGCAACAACGGCAACCTAAAATTCACCCTTCCTCGCTGAGCGGTATTTTACGCGATTGCTCTGACTCGGCAACCTTCGCAGGCGCTGTTGTTTCCATAAGTATGAACGTGTGGCTCGAGGACGCCCACCGAGAATGGAAGGCCACTTCTGACAAGGATAAAGCCGGCGATCGAATTCGTCGGCAACATGGCTCGTGCGCACGCCCCGGCGCTAACGCCGGCGAAAGGACGTACCGCAGGCTGGGTCACGTTTAGCGGCCTCGCAATCGTTCACCTCGGCGCCCTGTGCGCTTTCATCCCGGCGACTTTTCATTGGAGCAGTGTCCTGGTCATGCTCGCGCTCTACTACGTGACGGGCGCCTGGGGGATTTCGTTTGGATATCATCGCCTGCTGACGCACCGAAGCTTCAAAGTGACGAAGGCCCTAGAATACGCAGCTTCCCTCTTCGGGGTACTGGCGCTGCAGGGCGGCCCGATTGAATGGGTGTCCACGCATCGCGCACATCACGCCCATACCGACAGGGCCGGCGATCCGCACGACATTCATCGCGGACTCCTGTGGAGTCATTTTGAGTGGCTATATCGACCCAACGATGCGCGCGTCTCGCCGGAAGAGCAGCTGCGGCTCACTCCCGACATCGCGGGAGAGCCATTTTACCGGCTTCTCGAAAAGACGTACGTGCTGTGGACGATCGCGCTGGCGTTCTTCCTCTTCTCGCTCGGCGGATGGTCGTGGGTTATCTGGGGAGTCTTCGTTCGCATCGTCCTCACCTACCACGTCACGTGGCTCGTCAATAGCGCCGCACACCACAGCGGCTACCGAACCTTCAACACCGGTGACGAGTCCACAAATAATTGGTGGGTAGCGCTCCTCGGTTGGGGGGAGGGATGGCACAACAATCATCACGCGTTCCCATCCTCGGCCCGTCACGGGTTGCGCTGGTTCGAGCTCGACTCGACCTGGTGGACGATCAGGTTGCTGGCGTTGCTGAAGATCGCATCCGACGTCAAGTTACCGACGCCGGCGATGCTGGAGCGCCTAAGGCTCAGATCGCCTAAAAACACGCAGGCCACGACATAATCAACGTCGCCGGCATTGCTGGCCCCGGCGTCTTCTCACTAGGCTGCTAGGTCGTCGCGGCAGTTTTGACTTTCAGCGGGTCGATCTTGACGCCCGGCCCCATCGTGCTCGTCATCGTGATCGACTTAAGGTAGGTCCCCTTTGCCGCGGACGGCTTCGCGCGCACGATCGCATCGAGCAGCGTCGACACGTTTTCTGCAAGCGCCTTCTCATCGAAGCTGGCCTTGCCGACGATCGTGTGGATGATGCCCGTCTTGTCGAGACGATATTCGACCTTGCCGGCTTTGATGTCGCGAATCGCCGCACCGATGTTCGGCGAGACCGTGCCGCTCTTCGGATTCGGCATCTTTTGCGCGAGGATACGGCCGAGATTCGAGCCGACCGCGCCCATCATGTCCGGCGTCGCCACCGCGACGTCGAAATCGGCAAAGCCAGCCTTCACGCGCTCGATCAAATCGGCATCACCGACGACGTCCGCGCCGGCTGCTTCCGCTTCTTTGGCCTTGTCGCCCTTCGCAAATGCAATCACGCGCACCGTGCGCCCGGTACCGTGCGGCAAGCTCACCGTCCCGCGCACGTTCTGGTCCGATTTCTTCGGATCGACCCCGAGCCGGATGTGCAGTTCCACCGTCTCGTTGAATTTCCGATTCGCCGCGTTGCGCTTGACGATCGCCGCTGCTTCGGACATGTCGTAGAGCTTCGCGGGATCGTAGCTCTCGAGCATCGCGCGGAATTTCTTGCCTGCCATTACGAGCCCACCTCGACACCCATGTTGCGAGCCGTCCCTGCGATGATCTTCATCGCCGCCTCGATATCATTTGCGTTCAAATCGGGCATCTTTGTTTGCGCGATCTCACGCAGCTGCGCCTGCGAGAGTTTGCCGACCTTCTGCCGGTTCGGTTCCTTCGATCCCGACTCGATGCCGAGCGCGCGCTTGATCAAGAACGACGCGGGCGGAGTCTTCGTGATGAAGGTGAACGTCCGGTCCTCGAAAACGGTGATCTCGACCGGAATGATCATCCCCGCCTGGCTCTGCGTGCGTTCGTTGTACTGCCGGCAGAAATCCATGATGTTCAGCGAGTACGGCCCAAGCGCAGGGCCAACCGGCGGAGCCGGCGTCGCTTTTCCGGCTTCCAGCGCAAGGCTGATCTTGCCGGCAACTTTCTTTGCCATTCTCTCTCCCTAGCGACCCAAAACGGTCTGCCCCTGGTACCGGCGCGGGAACGGGGTCATTCTTCGCGTCGTTGCCCTTAGCGCGGGCGCAACCCGGGCATTGTACCAGAACCTCATACTCTTTACCAGCACCCCCTCTTATGGCAAGCCAAGCGTACGAGCTCCTATCCCAGCATCTCATCGACGTCGAGGAGCGCTTTGGCGCGCACAATTATACGCCGCTCGACATCGTGCTCGTCCGCGGCGAGGGCATCTGGGTCACCGACGCCGAGGGCAAGACCTACCTCGACGCCCTAAGCGCGTACTCCGCGCTCAATCTCGGCCACCGCCATCCCCGGATCATCCGCGCGCTCATCGAGCAAGCCGAGCGGCTCACGATCACGTCGCGCGCATTCCGCAACGATCAGCTTCCGTTGTTTTGCGAAGAGCTCGCAGCGCTGTGCAAGCTCGATGTCGTGCTGCCTATGAACACCGGCACGGAAGCCGTTGAAACCGCGATCAAGGCCGCGCGGCGATGGGGCGTGCAGCGCAAAGGCATCGAGCGCCCGACGATCGTCGTGTGCCGCAACAACTTCCACGGTCGCTCCACCACGATCGTGGGTTTCTCGAGCGAAGACGTTTATCGCCGCGATTTTGGCCCGTTCACGCCCGGCTTCATCACCATACCGTTCGGCGATCTTCGGGCGCTCGAGCGCGCACTCGATGTCAACGTCTGCGCGTTCCTCGTCGAGCCGGTTCAAGCCGAAGCCGGGGTTCTCGTTCCTCCGCACGGCTATTTGCGCGCAGCGGCCGAGCTTTGCCGCTCGCGCAACGTGCTGTTCGTTGCCGACGAAATTCAGACAGGTCTTGGACGAACGGGTGCGCTCTTTGCGCTGCACGCCGAAGACATCAAACCGGATTTATTAATTGTCGGGAAAGCGCTCGGCGGCGGTGTCTATCCGGTTTCCGCGGTCGTCGGACGCCGCGACGTGATGGACGTGTTCGATCCCGGCAGTCACGGCAGCACGTTCGGCGGGAATCCCCTGGCGTGTGCCGTCGCGCGTGAGACGATGCGCGTTATCGTCGAAGAGTCGCTGCCGCAATCAGCAGCGGAGCGTGGCAAGCAGCTGCTGACGGCGCTCCACCGCATTACCTCGCCGCATGTCGTCGAGATTCGCGGGCGCGGTCTGCTGATCGGAATCGAGCTCGACGTGCCTGCACGCCCTTACTGCGAGATGCTGGCACGGCATGGCGTGCTGGCAAAGGAAACGCGCGAGCGAACGATTCGCATTTGTCCGCCGCTGATAATCACGAAAGAGGAAGCCGACCTGCTCGCCGATCGCGTGCACGCCGCCTTCTCCGAGCAGGAGCGAGCCTAGACTTTTTCGATCTGGTAGAACTCGAGCTCGACCGGTGTCTCGCGACCGAAGATCGAGATGAGCGCGCGCACCTTCTCCTTCTCCGGTTGAATCTCGTCGACGATGCCCGTGAAGTCGAAGAACGGGCCGGACGTGACCTTGACGCGGTCGCCCTTCGCGAAGTCGATCTTGAGCTTGGGCGTCTCGATGCCCATCTGCTTGAGGATCGTCTTGACTTCTTTGTCCTGCAGCGGCACGGGCTTTTCGCCCGAGCCGGGCGATCCGACGAATCCGGTGACACCGGACGTGTTACGCACGACATACCACGATGCGTCGTCCATATCCATTTCGACGAGCACGTAGCCTGGGAATACTTTCTTCGGCGTGATCTTGCGCTTGCCGTCCTTGAACTCGACCTCGTCCTCCATCGGGACGAGCACGCGGAAAATTTTGTCCTGCATGTTCATCGAGTGGATGCGCCGCTCGAGATTGGCCTTCACCTTGTTCTCGTAGCCCGAATACGTGTGGATGACGTACCACTTCTTGCGGTCGGACTTGCTCGGTGCGGGAGCCGGCCTCGCTTCGGGCTCGGCTTCTTCGCGCGCGGCCTCGGCCTCTTGCGGCTCGGCTAACTCGAGGGCGGGCGCCGCCTCCGTTTGCGTTTCTGCTTCTTGCAGTTCTGTTTCTATCTTTGTCTCGTGCATAATGATCGATTACGCGTGTCCGTGCAAAAGCACGAAGAGCTGCGTGAAGATCCAATCAAAACCGGCGGTGAAGATCCCCACCGCGATGACTAGCGCGACCGTCAGCACCGTCGCGCTGACCCACTCTTGCCGGCTGGGCCAGGTGACGCGCCGCATCTCCGACACCAGCCCTTGCATGTACTCGCGACTGCGCGCCATGCGTTCGGAGCGCGTCGCCGTCGTGTTGGGGCGGCTAGGTGGGCGATTCATCGTACGTTCGGCCATTTTCGTCTTCCGATATTTCTTAGTGAAAAAACTTGGCAGGGTGGACAGGACTCGAACCTGCAACCGACGGTTTTGGAGACCGCAACTCTACCAATTGAGCTACCACCCTGTGCGCCAGTAGCTCTATCTCTGCTCGCGGTGCGAACGCTGGCAACGGCACCAGCGGCAATATTTGTTCAGTTCGAGCCGTTCGGTCGTTTTCGCTTTATTTTTGAAGGTGTTGTAATTGCGGCGCTTGCACTCGGTGCAAGCCAGCACGACCATGACACGGTTTTCTTTCTTCGCCAACGCTCCAACCTCGAGCAGACATAAAAGAAACGGACGCGACGTCCGTTCCGCCGTACACTATAGCATGCACGGCCGAGGGCGTCCAGAACCGAGCAGAGCAAGCAGCCGGATCAGTAGGTGCGCTCCGGGATGCGCAGGAGCGGGAACGCGCTGAGCGCGCCCGGGACGCCGATCGGCTGCGCCGGCCGCAGATAGCTCGCGTCCAGCTCCGCGAACGCATTGACGCCGAGAAGCGCGAGGCACTTTCGCACTTCATCTTCGAGCAGCTCGAGCATCCGGACGATTCCCGCTTGTCCGCCCGCCGCCAATGCATAGCATTGCATGCGCCCGAGCCCGACCATATCAGCGCCGAGGACCAGCGCTTTGACGATATCGGTTCCCCGATTGAAGGCGCCGTCGACCATCACGTTCGCCCGCCCTCGCGCCGTCTCGACGATCTCGGGAAGAACCTCGATGGAGCCGAGCGTGTGATCGAGCTGACGGCCGCCGTGATTGGAAACGTAGATCCAGTCGACACCGAGATCCAGCGCCAGCCTGGCGTCCTCCGCCGTCGAAATCCCCTTGAGCACCAGCGGGATCGCCAACTTCCGCTTGATGAGCTCGACGGTGCGCCACGTTACCTTGGCCTGATATTCGATCCCGCTGTCCCGGCGCCGGCGATGACTCGGCTTGTAGCGCTTGGCGATGTCGCGCTCGCGCCGGCTGAGGACCGCCGTGTCGACGGTGACGCAGAACGCCGCGTAGCCGTTTGCCATGGCGCGTTCGACGTAGTCCTCCACGTAGGCGTCGTCGCCGCGCACGTACAGCTGGAAAATCCGCAGCGCCTCGGGCGCTGCTTGGGCCACGTCTTCCAAACCCGGAAGACTTACCGAGCTTATCATGTGGCCAACGCCGAACTCGCGCGCGGCTCGTACCACCGTCGCACCGGCGCCGCGTTCGAATACCTCGAGCCCGCCGATCGGCGCGAGCAGGATGGGCAAGCGCAACCGCCTTCCGAAGCGCTCCACCGAAGGATCGACCTTGCTCACGTCGCGCAAAACGCGCGGACGGAACGCGAGCGCGTCGAGTGCGAAGCGGTTACGCTGCAGCGTGGTCTCGCTTTCGCTGCCGCCGACGATGTAATCCCACGCGCCTCGATCCAAGCGCTTATGAGCCCGAGCGATAATTTCGTGCAGTGTTTGAAACGCCATAATCCTTGTTCGCGCCGCCGGAGGGCGGCAGCGACCGCCGGCCCGGACCGCCGAGGCCATGAGGTGAGGATGGCGCGGCCGGGCGGAATTGAACCGCCAACCTAGGGCTTAGGAGTCCCTCGCTCTATCCAATTGAGCTACGGCCGCACGTTTGGAAGTTTTCGTGTGGCGGGGAGCCGAACCTAGCCCGCATGCCACGAAAGAAGTCGCCCACGCTTGCCGATAGCGAGCTGCGCCTGATGGAGGTGCTGTGGCGCCGCGGTCCCTCGACCGTGGCCGAAGTGCTGGCGTCCTTGCCGCCCGAGACGCATCTTGCGTTCAACTCCGTCCAAACCACCCTGCGCATCCTCGAACAAAAGGGCTACGTGCGCCACACGGAAGCCGGACGCGCGTTCGTTTATCATCCGCTCGTCGATCGCGCGCAAGCATCGCGCTCCGCCGTCGACGCGCTCGTCGCGCGCTTCTTCCGGAATTCGACGGCCGAGCTTGCGCTCAGCCTCGTGGAGAACGAACAGCTCGACGCCGCAACGCGCCGCTTGCTGGCGGAAAAACTCGCGGAGATCGACGCAGCCGAATGAATGCCGCCGTCTTGGTCGGCGCGTGCGTGTGCAGCGTCGTGCAATGCGCCCTGCTCGCCATCGTCGTTGAGCTCTCGCTGCGCGCCGTTCCACGCTTGGACGCCGCGACGCGCCACCGCGTTTGGCTCGTAGTGCTCGCGGTTGCGATCGTTCTTCCGCTGATCGACGTCGCCGTGCGCGCGAATTCGAGCGCGCAGACTGCCCAAACGCCGCGCGCGCTCGCCGCGTTCGTCGTCGCCGAGCCGCTCGCCTTCGCGGCGCTCGTCCTGTGGGGAATCCTCGCGCTCGCGTTCTTGCTGCGCCTGGGAGCGTCGCTGGCGCGCCTCGTCGCGCTATGCCGGCGCAGTGGTCCCGTCCCCGACGATGTCGCCCGCCGCGTCGCAGCGCGCGCCCGAGAATTGGGCGTTCGGGCGTGCGTAAGCGTGCGGGCGTCGGACGAAATCACCACGCCGATTTGTCTCGGATTCTGCCGTGGCACGATTCTCATCCCGCGGCGGCTGCTTGCGACGCTTTCGGCCGAGGACATCGACTTCGTCTGCGTGCACGAGCTCGCACATCTGCGCCGCCTCGACGGCATCAGTAATCTCTTCGCGAAGATCACGCGCTCGGTCTTGATTTGGAACCCGGTTTTGACGTTCGTCGAGCGGCGGATCGCGTTCGAGCGCGAGCTTGCCTGCGACGACGCCGTCATCGCCGTGTGCGGACGGGCGCATCGCTACGCACGCTGTCTTGCCGCGGTCATGCTATCCTCCGGAGCGCCGGCTGCCGCGATTCCGTTTGCGCGGTCCGCGCCGCAAGGGCTGCGAAGGATCGAGCTGCTGCTTCGCGGCGGACCTCGAGCGCTCGTGCCCCCGCGCTTCGCGCTCGCGGGAATCGCCGCGGCGATCACGCTCGCGCTCTCCTTAGCGGCGTCCGCGCCGCAGATCGTCACCCTCGACGTGCCGGCGCAAAGGGACGCCGCTGTTGCGCCGCAGCCCGCGGCCGATGCCGCACCGATCCGCGCCGATGTGGTTCCGGCCGCGTTCCAGATGATGCCCGCCACCGAACCGAGCGCCGCACCGTTCGCCGCCGCACGGTTCTTCGCTCTGAAAACCTAGCCGACGCCCGGCTCTTCGTGGTATCTTGCAGCAATATGCAAGTCGCCACACATATACCGCCGATGAACTCCGCGCCGGCGGGATGGTCGCTCGAGCGCGACGCGCCCGCCGGGTTTGCCGCATTCTACCGTCGCCTTCATGCAACGTTCACGCCGCGCCAGCAAGAATTAGCGTCGAAGCGGCGCGCCGTGCTGGACGCGTCGCATAACGGGCGCCGTCCCAATTATCTTCCGCCTTCGACCGCCACGACAACCGATTGGCGCATCGAGCTTCCCGCGTGGGTTCTCGATCAACGCAATCAAATGACGGGCCCCGCAGACGATGCGGAGCTTTCGGTAAAATTGATGAATTCCGGCGCACCCGGCGTCATGCTCGATCTCGAAGATTCCATGGCGAACACGTGGTCCGCTACGCTCAAGGGCATCGACAATTGCATCGATGCGCTCTACGGTCAGCTCTCGTACGACGATCAGAAGCGCGGGCGGCGGACTGGGATCGAGCCGAGCTCGACGGTAGCGTGGGTACGGGTTCGCGGGTTGCATCTCTCGCAGGCCGGCGTTATCCCGGAGGAGGTGACGTCAGCGTCGCTCTTCGATTTGGCGCTGCTCGTCTATCGGTTGGATTTTGCCAAACTGAAGCACCCGCTCGCGATCTACATTCCGAAATCCGAATCGGCTGCGGAAGCGCTGTGGTGGCGGGACGTCTTCCAAGCCTTGGCCGCGGCGAAAGGCGTTGCGCACGACTACATCAAGTGCATGGCGCTGGTCGAAGCGCATCCGATGGCCTACGAGATGGAAGAGTTCGCCTATAACTTGCGCGAGCATCTGCTCGGGCTGAATCTCGGGCGCTGGGACTACATGGCGAGCCTGATCGATTTCGTGATCGACGATCCGAATTGGGTGCTGCCGGATCGCAACACGATTCCACATAACGTCGCCTTCTTTCAGAACTTGCGCGAGCTCATCCCGGAGATCTGTCATCGGCATGGGATGCTCGCCATCGGCGGAATGACGGCGCTGTTCCCCGACCGCAGCAATCCCGAACTGAATGCGCGCGCGCTCAAAAGCCTCGCCGAGGACAAGAAGAACGAGGCGGACGCGGGAATGGACGGCGCTTGGACGGGGCATCCCGATCAAAACGAGATTGCCGTCGCGCAGTTCCCCGTGCCGAATCAACTCTCGCGCTGGAACCCCGGCGCCGACAAGCATCCCGATTTACGGCCGTCGGTAAAAGGCGTCGGCACGACGAGCGAAACCGGCACGCGCGCGGCGGTGCGCACGGTGATCCGGTACCGCCACGGTTATCTCACCGGGCTAGGTGCAAGCTTGCTCGACGGTTACATGGAAGATCTCGCTACCGACCGCATCTACCGGCTGATGATCGCGCAGCGCGTCCGGCACGGAATGCACGCGCAGGCCGACGTGACGCGCTTTTTCGACGAAGAGCTGGCAAAGCTGCTCGCGGAGAACCCGCCCGATCCCGCGATCTACCGGGAAGCCCGCACGCAAGCCGAAGAAATGATCCTTCGCGGTTTCAACGACCCGATCTGACGCCTCCTCATCCGAGGCCCGGCCTAGAACTTGCCTCCGATGCCGATGAACGGCCCGATCATGCTGCGGTTGCCCGGCGCGGCCGTAGTGGACGCCGCCCAGTACTCACCTTGTCCGCCGATCTCCCAGTAGACGTGCGGCGTGAGCGTCCATTCGTAACCGACGAGCCACTTCGACACACGGTACGCCAACGTTCCACCGGGATACACCGCGCCGAACACATTTTGCGTCCCGTACAGCCCTCGCATGCCCTGCGAGTACCACACGCGCGCAAGGAATGACGACGGTTTGTCGAGATCCGGCAGTTTCTCGAGACCAAAACCAAGTCCGTGTACCGTCGGATAACCGTAATCGTTCTCATCGATGGCATAGCCCTCGATGAAGTAGACGCGCGGATACATGATGCGCATGCCGAGCTCGAGGTCGACGAGATTGTCATCTCCGTTGAACGCCGGCTTCATATAAGAGCCGAATCTCCCGAGCACCGTTACCGGCCCGCCCGGTGACGCGAACTGCCAGCGACTGTAATTTCCTTCAATCATCCAGTGAATCACCGGCGACGACATCTCTACGGTCGCACGAAGGTTGTACGAAATCTTGTTCTGACCGTGCGTGAAGTCGTTGTAAACCTGCGGCGCAATGACGTCGCCGACGATGAATTTGTCATGGTATGGCGTTGGAATCGGCGCCGGCGTCGCGAAGGTCGTCGGCGTGTAGGATTCCGCAGGAGCCGGGGTTGCCGCCGGCGGCGGTGGTGGTGGCGCAGGCGGCGCGGTCGGGGTCGGTGCCGGCACGTAGCGAACGACGACCGTGCGCTTGTCGGCGACCCATTGCACGTAGGCGCCCATCGCCTCGGAGATGACGCGAATCGGAACGAGCACCGTCCCGTCCACGATCTCCGGCGCGACGTCCAACGGACGCGTCTCGCCGTTGATGACGACCTCCGGCTTTCCGACCGTCACTTGAATCTGAGACCCGGGCTTCGACACGATAGCCGTCTTGGAACGCGAATCGAACGAGACTTGCGCTCCCATCTGCTGAAACATCGAGCGCAGCGGAACGAGAATGGCGTTCCCGCGCACCAGTGCGGCGATAACGCGGCCTTCTTTGTCCGCGTCCGGCTTGGCGTACACGTGATGGTCGTTGAAAAGGATCGGATACCGGCCCGAAGGCGGCGCGCCGAAATCTGGGGCGGCTTGGGCTGCAGCCACGCCCGGCGATAGCCCTAGCGCGAATGCTGCCAAGAACAGTAGACGACCGGCCCGAGCACCTAGCAAAGTGACCTCCAAGCGGGCACGCGTTCGCCCGCCTGGTTATGATACAAGATCGAGCGGGCACCCGCCTTCGGGAACCGGCCGCGGCCTACCCTTGGGCCGTGGCGTGCCTCTGGTGTCTTCGGAACTTGGAGGCGAGCTCGTCCAGTTCCGCAGCATCCGGCGCCGAACGGGCGATCGCACTGCTGCGAAGGCACTCACAGCGCCTTGACATGTTCGTGATCTCGTGAGATTGCGCGCTCAGCAACTCAGTTACTCGACGCGCTTCTTCTGCAAGGCCGCTAAACGCCTTCGGCGAACGGCAGTTTCCCCGTCTTCTTCAAATGGAGGGCTTATGAAGCATCGCCTTCTCGCGGGCCTCTTGGCCGGCGTCTTTTTGGCGAGCCTATCGATCGCCGCAGCGCGCGTCGCTCCGGCGCAATCGAACAACGATGTTCTAACGATCTCGCAGGGCGCCGACACCGATACGATGTCGCCGATCACCACGGCCGTGACGCCGAGCAGCAACGTCTTCAACCAGATTTTCGATGCGCTCTTGCATCACACCCCGGACGGCAAGCTGGTTCCGGAGCTCGCCACGTCCTGGAAGCAAACTGCGCCCGACCGCTGGGAGTTCAAACTTCGGCACGGCGTCGTTTTCTCCAACGGCGATCCGTTTACGAGCGCAGACGTCAAGTTCACCGTCGAGAAGGTTCAAGATCCGGCCTTCAAATCGCAGAAGCTCGATCGCGTCAAGATGATCAAGGAAGTTCTGACGCCGGATCCCTACACCGTCATCTACGTCACGAAGAGCCCGTCGGCGATCATGCCGGGACGGCCCTTCGATTTGCGCATCGTGGACGCGAAATATTGGAAAGAGCACGGCGATGCGTACATGGTCGATCATCCGATCGGCACCGGACCATACATGCTCAAGGAATGGCGCAAGGACGACCACGTCACGCTGGTCGCGAATCCGAAGTATTGGGGCAAGCCGCCTGAGATCAAGACCGTGATCTTCAAGCCCATCCCCGAAGCTGCGTCGCGCGTCGCCGCGCTGCAAACCGGCGAGACGGATATCATCACGAACGTCCCGCCGCAGAATGCGGATCAGATCGCAACCGGCAAGCTCACGAAGCTCGGCACGGTGCGCAGCGACCGCGTGCTTTTCATCGCGTTCAACACGCAAAAGCCCGGCCCGCAGGACAACGTCTATTTCCGTCAGGCGCTCAACTACGCCGTCGACGTCGACGGCATCGTCAAGACCGTCCTGCACGGGCACGCCTATCCGCTTCGGAATGGGCCGCTGCCCCCCGGCTTCGTAGGATACGATGCCAAGGCGCCGTCGTATACCTACGATCCGGCGAAGGCCAAAGAGCTGCTCAAGAAATCGGGCGTCAAGCTGCCCCTGAACATCACGCTCTGGACGCCGTCGGGCCGCTACAACGCGGATAAGCAAATTGCCGAGGCCATCGCAGGGCAGCTCCAAGCCGTCGGAATCAACGCAAACGTCCAGACCCAAGAATGGACGAACTACGTCGGCGCGATCACGCACAAGGATCTCCAACCGCTGTACGAGCTGGGTTGGGGGAACGATACCTTCGACGCCGACGGGACGTTCTTGCCGCTCTTCACGACGAACTATCCGATCTCGACGTGGGGCACGCCGGAGAGCGACAAACTGATCTCGGAAGCCGAGTTCCAGACGAACCCTCAGCAACGCAACGCCACGTACGCCAAAGTTCTCCAGATCGTCCACGAGCAGGCGCCTTGGATCTTCCTATTCGAGTATCAGGACCTCTATGGGATCAACAAGCGCGTGAACTGGCAGCCTCGCACCGACGAGCTGATCTTCTGCAAAGACATCACGTGGGCAAAGACCTAGGAGCCTAAACGACTAACCTACGGTAATGGCCACATTCTTGGTGAGAAGGCTCTTCGGAGCCGTGCTCGTGCTCTTCGGTGTGGCCATTACCGTTTTTCTCATCCTGCATCTCACCGGCGATCCCGCAATGGTCATGCTGCCCCCGGAAGCGTCGAGGGCGGATATCGCGACCTTCCGTCACGAGTACGGCTTCGACAAACCGGTCCTGCTGCAATTCGCCGACTTCGCAGCTCGCGCCGTGCGTGGCGACTTCGGCAATTCGATCCGTCACGGCGATCCCGCGATGTCCGAAGCGCTTGGACGCCTGCCGGCAACCGGTGAGCTGGCGTTTGCCGCGCTGCTGCTGGCGTGCGTGGTTGCGATTCCCGCCGGCATCATCGCCGCAGCAAAACGCGAGAGCGTCTTCGATTATCTCATGCGCGGGGTCTCGCTCGTCGGTCAAGCCGCGCCCGTCTACTGGCTTGGGATCATGCTGATCTTGATCTTCGGCGTGCAGTTGAATTGGCTGCCGATAGCCGGCCGCGGCGGCTTGAGCCACCTCATCCTTCCGACGATCACGCTCGGCGCGTTCACCACCGCCCGGCTGATGCGCATAACCCGATCGGGAATGCTCGACGTCTCTCGCGCGGACTACGTGCGCACGGCTCTCGCCAAAGGACTCACGCCGATTGCCGTGACGGTGAAGCACGCCCTGCGGAACACCATCATCCCGATTGTGACGGTCATCGGCCTCGAGCTCGGCAACCTGCTGTCGGGCGCCGTGATAACGGAAACGATTTTTTCTTGGCCCGGAATCGGCAGACTTGCCGTACAAGCCATTTACGATCGCGATTATCCGGTAGTTGAAGCGGTCGTCATCCTCACTGCCGTTGCCTTCGTCGGCATCAACCTGTTGGTCGACGTGTTGTACGCAGCGCTCGATCCACGCGTGACCTATCGATGAGAGAGTCCCTGGGCGGAACGTACGAGCTGCCCCTGGCACCGCAGCTGCCCGAAGGCGGCGACGCCGTTTTCGTGCAGCGGCGTTATGCAGCGCTGCGTCACTTCGTTCGCAGCCGAGCGGCAAAATTCGGTGCCGCTATCGTCGGGCTGCTGCTCGTGGCCGCGATTTTCGCGCCGTGGCTGGCGGCGCACGATCCGACCGTGCAGAACCTCAGCGCGGCAAACCTGCCGCCGTTTTGGCTGCACGGCGCGAAGCCGGGCTACCTGCTCGGCACCGATGAGCTTGGGCGAGACATGCTCGCGCGCATCATCTACGGCGCGCGGCTTTCGGCTTTCGTCGGCTTCTGCGTCGTCATCATCGGCAGCACGATCGGCGTCACGCTGGGGCTCATCGCAGGGTACGTCGGCGGCATCATCGACGACGTCATCATGCGCATCGCCGACGTGCAGCTGGCGTTTCCGTACGTTCTGCTGGCGATCGCCGTCATCGGCGTGGTCGGAGCGAACCTCTATACGATCATCGCCGTCATCGGCATCACGTCGTGGGTGCAGTACGTTCGCATCGTGCGCGCCGAGGTGATCGCGCTGCGCGAGCGCGAGTTCGTGCAAGCCGCGCGCGCCGTCGGCTGCAGCTCGTTTCGCATCATCTTTCAACACGTTCTCCCGAACGTCACGTCGTCCGTGATGGTCATCGCCACGTTCGAATTCGCGCGTGCGATCATCTTTGAGGCGGCGCTCTCCTTCCTCGGGCTCGGCATGCCGCCGCAGGTCCCGTCGTGGGGCAACATGCTCGCCGAAGGCCGGCAATATCTCGATACGGCCTGGTGGATGGGCACGTTCCCGGGGCTCGCCATCATGATCACCGTCATGGGCGTCAACGTGCTCGGCGACGGCCTGCGCGACGCCTTCGACCCTCAGCTCCGAACCTAGCTCGCGGCGAGAATCGTTCCCCGCAGCTCGCCGAACGCGACGTGCGGCAGACCCTTGCGGGCGCACGTGCCGGTCATGACGATGGTGTCACCGTCTTCCAAGAACGTGCGCGTCTCGCCGTTGGGCAGCGAGATGGGGCGCGTCCCGCGCAGCGTTGCCTCGAGCAGGCTCCCATAGGTTCCCGGCTGCGTGCCCGAAACCGTACCCGAACCCAATAAGTCGCCGGGCCGAACGATACCGCCGTTGCTGGTGAGGTGCGCGAGCTGCTGTGCGACGTTCCAATACATCGTGAGGAAATTGACGCGCGCGATTTGTTCGGGCGCGTCCCACGATTTTCGCATCCCGAGCGTTTGAATGCTGACGCTGAGCTGAATGTCGAACGCCCATGGGCGGCTCGCTCGCAAATACGGCAGCGGCAACGGGTCCTGCGCGCGGTTCTCGACGCGATACGGCTCGAGGTCGGCGAGAGGAACGACCCACGGCGAGATCGTCGTGGCAAATGACTTCGAGAGAAACGGCCCGAGCGGCTGCGCTTCCCAGGCCTGCACGTCGCGCGCGCTCCAATCGCATAGCAGGACGGCGCCGAAGAGGTAACGGCCGGCGTCATCGGGTGAGACGGGAGCGCCGTTGTTGCCGGCGCCCACGATGAATCCTACCTCGAGCTCGAAGTCCAGCTGCTGCGTCGGCTCGTAGCGCGGCACCGGATCGGTAGCATCTTTGACCTGCCCGTACGGCCGGCGTATCTCGCGGCCGATCGAGACGCTGCTCGAACGCCCGTGATAGCCGATCGGCATCCAGCGATAATTCGGCGAAAGCGGCTCGCCGCCGGGCCGAAAGATCTTTCCGACGTTGGTTGCGTGCTCGATCGATGAATAGAAATCGACGTAATCGCCGATTTCGACCGGCATATGCAGGGTTGCCTCCGCGGCGGCAATCGCCGCGTCGCGCGGCACCCGTTCGTCGCGCAGCAGCTCGTCCAGCCGCTCGCGCGTACGCCGCCACCCTTCGGGGCCTTGCTCCAGAAATGCGTTCAGCGACGGCTGCGAAAACGGGCCGTCGAGGAGGCCTGCATCGCAGAGCGCTGCCAGGTCGACGATGGCATCGCCGCATGCGACGCCGACGCGCGCGCTGCGATCGGGCGCGGAAAAAACCCCGTAGGGTAGATTCGCTATCTGGTGAACTCCGGCGCTTCGTCGATCGTCGCTATTTGATCGGATCCGATCGTTTCGACGACGTCGCGTTCGCGTTTGTCGGGAGCCGGCGTGGTAACGGTGTAATGACCGCCGTGGTGGTGGAGGCGTCCCGCAAGGATGCGCCCATCCGCGAGGGTGACCCGCACCCACCGATCGAGCCACGGACGGACTTCTGATTCCGTCATGGGCCGCTCTACGGCGAAGCGCTTGCGGACTCCGTCCCGAAGGAGCAATTATGGAGAGCGGCGCGCCCTTCGCCGACCGGGCCGCAGCGGGACGCGAGCTCGCGGTCCGGCTGCGCGTGTACGCGGGCCGCAAGGACGCGATCGTGCTGGCGATTCCGCGCGGCGGCGTCCCCGTCGCATACGAGATCGCACGAGCGCTCGCGCTGCCGCTCGACGTCGTGCTCGTGCGCAAGCTCGGCGTGCCCGGCCGAGAAGAGCTCGCGATGGGGGCAATTGCGACTACCGGGTTCGCGCACGTCGATCGCTGGCTCGTCGACCACCTCGAGATCACGCAGACGGAAATCGACGCGGTAATCGCCCGCGAGCGCCGCGAGCTGGAGCGCCGCGAGCACGCCTATCGCGACGATCGCCCACCGCCGCAGATTCGCGATCGCATCGTCATCTGCGTCGACGACGGCCTCGCCACGGGCGCCAGCATGCGCGTTGCGGTACAGGCGTTGCGAGAAAGCCAGCCGGCGAAAATCATCGTCGCCGTACCCGTCGCGGCGGCGCAAGTCGCCGCGGAGATGCGCGCGTTCGCCGACGAAGTCGTCGTCGCCCGCATGCCGGAACGCTTTCGTGCCGTCAGCTTATGGTATCAAAATTTCTCGCAAGTCAGCGATGCTGAAGTTCGCGACCTGCTCGCGCTCGCTAACTGAAGACGGTCAGAACCGCCATCCACACGCCCAGCGTGACGCAGACGAGCGAAACCCCCACGGCGAGCACGTTGCCGAGCATGGAGTTCACGCGATCGCCGAGGATGCGGCGGTCGTTGGCCATAATCACCAAGAAGCCCAGAACGATCGGCAGCACGAACGCATTGAATGCCTCGACGTCAACCGTGATGCGCACGAGCGGCAGATTCGGAATCAGCACGATCCCGGCGGCGACCAGCACGCAGCACGCGTACAACCCGTAAAAGCGCTTGGCCTCGAGGCAGCTATGGTTCAGGGAGCACGGCCATTCGAAGGCTTCGCCGAAGGCCCACGCGGTGGCGAGCGAGATCACGAAGGCGCCGAGAAGCGACGCGCCGAGCAGGCCGGCACCGAAGGCGATTCCGGCGTAGCGGCCGATCAGCGGCACGAGCGCGAGCGCCGCGTGCGCGGCGTCGCTCACTTGCTCGTGATGCACGAACAGCGTCGCCGCCGTCGTCACGATGATCGCGACCATGATCGCCTGCGTCGCTATCGCGCCCACCGCGGTGTCGACGCGTGCGAAATTGAGATCCGGCAAGCGCAAGCGTTTGTCGACGGTCGCGCTCTGCTGATAGAAGATCATCCACGGCATGATGACGGCACCGATGTTGCCGGCGACGAGCAAGAGATAATCGCGATTCGCCAGCGGCTGCGAGCCGAAGATTCCCTGGCGCACCACCGTGCCGAAATGCGGATGCGCGGCGAATGCCGCCGGAATGAACAGCAGCTCGAGCAGACAGAGCGCGAGCGCGGCGTATTCGGCGCGCTTGTAGCTTGCGGTGAAAACGACGCCGAGCAGCAAGAACGCGGAAACGAGCACCATCGGCGCAACGGGCAGACCGAAGATCAGCGCGACGCCGGCGATGCCGATGAATTCGGTGACGAGCCCCGCGACGTTCGTGACGAGCATCGTCGTGAGCGAAAGGGTCGCCCAGCTCAGACCGTACCGCCGGCGAATCAGCGCGGCGTGCCCTTGGCCGCTGATGATGCCCAGCCGCACCGTCATCTCTTGAACGACGAAAAGCGGTACGATCAAGAGCAGCTGCAGCAGCACGAGCTTCATGCCGAATTGCGCGCCCGAGGTCGCGGCCGTCGTTATGCTGCCGGCTTCAGTGTCGGCGAACGCGACGACCAAGCCCGGCCCGCAGGCGACCAAGTACTTGGCAGCCGTCCCGGCCAATCGCCGAAAGCACGCGCCGCGCTCGCCCTGCGCGGCAGCATCAAGCCCCCCCGCCGGCACTGGGCGCTCTTTAATGAAGGGACGGCTGGGTCTTGAGGTGCTCGCCACGACTCCCCGTAAGGTTCGACAACGGTCGAGTCTTAGGTTACCCTAATTATCATCCCTTCCGCTATGCCGTTCGTCACTGCGGCCCTCATGCTGCGCCCGCCGGGTGAGGCGCGAAGAGCCGAAGGGCGTGCCGCGGCTTCTCGGGCAGAGTCCTTCACGATGCCGCACGATGACATCGATGCCGCTTTCGAGCGCGCTCGCGCCCTCGACGCGGCCGGCGAGGATGCGACGGCACAGCGCGGCTACCTCGCGGTGCTCGATCTCGACCCCGCGCATTTCGGAGCGCTTACGAACCTCGCGAATCTCCTGGAGCGCCAGGGACACGGCGAGATCGCGCGCGCCGGCTATCGCGAGGCCGCGCTCAACCATCCGGACAACCCCGCCGCGCACGTCAATCTCGGCGCGTCACTGCTCGACATCGACGATCTCGAGGCTGCGCGCGCGGCCCTCCAAACCGCGCTCGAGCTGCACCCGGCGTGCGCGGAGGCGCATCAGGGACTCGCGGCAATCTTCGCGCGGCTCGGGGACGACGAGCGCGCGCGGCATCATCGCGATCGCGGCTTTCGCGGGCGCAGCGTCGTGCACGTACCATTTCGCGGAACCGGCAGGGCGCCGCGCGTGCTCCTTCTGCTCGCTGCGACGGGCGGCAACGTCGACCTCCGGCAATTTCTCAGCGATCGCCGCTACGACGTCTATAAGATCTTTGCCGACGTCGCCGATCGCGGGATGGATCTGCCGCCGCATGACCTCGTCTTCAACGCGATCGGCGATGCCGACCGCTGCGGCGATGCGTTAGAGGCTGCCGCAGCGCTCGCCGTGCGGACGACGGCGCCGGTGCTGAACCCGCCGCGCGCGATTCTCGCGACCGGACGCGTTCAGAACGCGCAGCGGCTCGGTGCCCTGCCAGGCGTGCGCGCACCGTTCACGCGTGCGTTCGCGCGCACCGGTTTGGGCAACGAGCCGGCGAGAGCGCTCGCCGCGGCAGGGTTTCGCTATCCTTTTTTGGTGCGCGCCCCCGGTCACCACACCGGCGCACACTGTTATCGCATCGAGAACGATCTCCAGCTGACCGAGGCCCTTTCGCGCGTGCCCGGGCCGGAAATTCTGGCGATCGAGTTTCTCGACGCCCGCAGCCGCGACGGCAGCGTGCGCAAATATCGCGTGATGGCGGTCGGCGGCCGGCTCTATCCGCTACATCTCGCGATCGCCGCTCGCTGGATGGTGCATTATTATGACGCCGACAACGCCGCAAATCCGGCGCACCAAGCGGAGGAGCTTCGCTTCCTCGAAGACATGCCCGGGACGCTCGGCGCGAAGGCGATCGAAGCGCTGCAAGCGATCGCGCGGACGCTTGCGCTCGACTACGCCGGCATCGACTTTTCTCGCGATCGCGCCGGCAACGTGCTGTTGTTCGAAGCCAATGCGACCATGACGATTCCGCCGCGCGGGTCCGGCACGGCCGGCGCTCGTGCGGCGGCAGCCGTCGACGATCTGCTCTCCAGGACGTCGGGGCGAGCCGCTGCTTCTCCGCGGCGTGACCGCTAGAGCATGCCGGAGGAACGGGGCCGTTTTTCGCCCACACCCCAACCATGCAACAGCGAGCCGCTTCGGATTTCGAGCTTCCCGATTCAGGTGGAACGGTGCGGCGGCTTTCGCAGTTGGCCGCCGCGGAGCCCCTGGTCTTGCTCTTTTATCGCGGAAGGTGGTGACCGTTCTGTCTTCGCCAGTTGGCGGAGTACCGCGACGCCTACAGCCAGATCCGCGCGGCCGGTGCCGAGCTCGTCGCGATCTCGGTCGATGCGCCGGCACAATCCGCTCGGCTGCGCCGTCAGCTCGGGCTGCCGTTTACGCTTCTGTGTGATACCGACCGGCGCGTCGTCCGCGAGTGGCATGTCTATAATCCACGCGAGCACGGTGGGATCGCGAGGCCGGCAGTCTTCGTCGTCGAGACGGATTTACGCCTGCGTTTCAGCTCCGTCGACCGCGTTGCGACACGCGTGATGCCGGCCGATGTTTTGCCGATCCTGCAGGACGCTGGAACATCGCAGCCGCGAAAACACGCCTATATGCCGCGCCTCGGCGATTTCGCGCGCGCGATCGGAAACCTGGTCTCGCCCGGCTGATGGAAGACAAACGCAAGGACGAACGCCGCCGGCCGCTATCCGATGCGGAAAAGCTTCAGCTCGGCACGGTGCTGCCGCAGGAGCAACGCGAGAGCGACCGCCGCAGCGAGCAATCCGATCGCGATGCGCAAAAATCGGACGGCGGCGAAAAAGAGCCAGAGTAGCGCAAGCTGGGCGGCGCCCTGCGCGTGGAGCCGCCGGCGAGGATTGAACTCGCGACCTTTTCATTACCAATGAAATGCTCTACCACTGAGCTACGGCGGCTTATTCAGTTATATGGAGCGGGTGGCGAGAATCGAACTCGCGTCATGAGCTTGGAAGGCTCAGGCATTACCACTATGCAACACCCGCGCGAAATTTTGGTGGGCAGGGCTGGATTCGAACCAGCGTAGCGCTTTCGCGCGCCAGATTTACAGTCTGGTGCCTTTAACCACTCGACCACCTACCCACGCGGTCATAAATCTCGATTTGACGGGCTATTTCCGTGCTTGGTCTCCTTGGCCTTACCGGACGGACCGGAATCGGGCAGCTTTGGAGCAGCCTCCGCTACTTCGCCGGTGCGGGCGAGGAGATTGTCAAGGCGGACGGCCGCATCCTCCCGGACGGCTTCGGTGACATGGGCGTATATCCGGCCGGTGATACCCACCCCGGCATGACCCAAGGCTACCGAGGTGTGTTTCAGGTCGATGCCCGCCTGCAACATGAACGTCGCGAACGTGTGCCGCAGCGCGTGGAAGTTCGCGGAGGGCAATCCGCGGCGTTTCAGGAGCCGCGCCCACTCGCGCGAGAGATCGCTCGGCCGCCAGGCGCGCCCGTCGCTACGAACGCACACCGGCTCGGTGGGCGCGACCTTTGCGCCCTGCGCGAGCGCGGCTTCCTTCTGTGCGACGCGCAGCCGCTTTAAAGGAGAAAGCACGAACGCCGGAATGACCAGCGTGCGCGCCGATGTGGCCGACTTCGGCTCCTTTATGCGAACTTGCTTGCCGAGCATCGTTGCAGCACGCCGCGCGGTGAGCCGACCGCGTTCGAGGCCGATGTCTCCCCACGTGAGGCCAAGCGCCTCAGAGCGGCGCAATCCGCAACCGAGCGCGAGCAGCGAAGGGAAATAAAGTTCCGTCCCTTCGATTGCCGCGATCAGTTGTCGCGCTTGGTCGCGGTCGAGAATCGCGACCTCCTTATCGACGGCCTTCGGAGGCTTCACCTTATGCGCTGGGTTGGCAGCGATGTAGTCCTGCTGCACTGCCCAGTTCAGCGCGATGCTCAATGTGAGTCGAAACGATTTGACCGTCTTGGGACTGAGATCGCGCTTCTTCTTGTCGAGGCGCGCGCCGCCGTTTTGCCATGCGGTCATCGCTCCTCGAATGTCTTGCGCCGTCAGGTCTTGCAAACGGATTTTGCCGAGCGCAGGCTCAGGCGCTGGATGACGTGCCGTTCGTAATGCTGCCAGGTTCCGGCATCGACGCTCATCTTTTGAGCGGCTAAACACAGCGATTGCAAGCGCAGGTGAGCCAATTTTCTCTAGCACGCTAAGGGCGCACCCGAAGGAGCAACATGGACCGCAAAATTCAAGAAGCCTTGCGAGCCGCCGCCGAGCGAGCGGGGATTATCGACGCCGACCTCATCGTTCTCAACGCGCTCGAAGGAGCGTGCGCGCTGGCGAAACTTGATGCAGACGGGAACGTAACCGCCGCCGATGTGGCCGCGCAGCGCATGCGCGAGATCCGTCCGGAGTTGTTTTCGGATGAACTGCTCGAACAGCGCTTGCGCCGACCGGCGGTTGCGGACGACACGACTCTCCGCGAACTCAATGCACTGTTAGGCAGCGTCGATTGGAGCAGGCTCTCGCCAATAGAGTTCGCCGAGTGCGAGCGTGCGAGCAGCGCCTTGAGCCGACGCGATCTCTCTTCTTTCGATTCCGGGCCCATCATCACGATTCTCGCGCGGCAACGCACCGAGAGCAACCTCTTGAAAGGATGACCGAAATGGTAAACATGCAGGCACTACAAGCGCTGCCCGATGGGGCCGCCGAACTCGTCGCACACTGCGAGAAACTTGCAAAGCGTTGCCGCCGGAGTGCGCGCAGCGGAGCACGCAGCGGGTGAGGCTATCGAGCGGCGCGTTGCGGAACTTTTCCGATGCGCGAGCGAAATCGCGGAACGGCAGGAGCGTATCGAGCACCGCATGGCTGCGCTACGCATCAATTCCGCTGACGCCGATCTCGGACGCGCGATTCGGCTATCGCGCGAGGGTTCGCGATGAGCGCGCACGCTTCACAACTCTGGTCGCGCCTGGTGCATGCAACACGCGAACTCGCACGCATCGTGCGTCGTCGGCCTATTCACGGCGATGGCCCCGCACTCAATCCCGTGCATTTTCAGTTCCAGGAAATGAACCACAAACTGGACTTCATCGAGCACCAACTCGATGAGATCGCGAAACCGAGCCGATGAATCTTCCCGCTCGCGGATGCGAACGGGGAGCCGAGAATCGTGCTCGAGTTCTCGGCGGGACGGGCGTGCGGCGCGAAGTCGTTGGCCTTGAGCGCACTTCTGTGCCCGCCCGGTCCGGATTCCGAGGGCCGCTCGTGGACGCGGGCAGCCTTCGGAAACCTACCTTTTCCAGAGTGTCACCCTGTTGGCATTGACGGCGAAGAAAATCGGTGACATAGCCCCTAGAGCCCCACGTCTTACGGCGGTGGGGCTGCTTTGACCACAGAAGGTGTGTGTATGAGCGACAAGGTTCGTTTCTTTGTAATAAGCGGCGCGGAGTTCAGCAGAATCGGTAACTTCCTTACGGGCGAAGGCGGTGCTCCTTTAGGCGGTGATGCCTTAACCCTTCACAACGTGCTTAGAGAAGGCTGGAAGGTCACCGCGATGACGGCGCTGGAAGGCCACATATATTTGTCAGTTTACAAACAGGTGCAATGAGTGTTACAACAAGAGCAATATCTCGCTGCGGCTGCGAACGTCGCCGTAGAGATTTCCGAAACGAACTTCGCCGCGCCGCAGCAAGTCGCGAAGGCGATAATGAATCTGGTTGAAGCAATTCGATTGCAGCAAAGTGACGAAGCCGTCGATGCGTTGTCGCAGCGCCTTGCTGAGCACGTTCAGCAGCAAATGCGTTTCCCACGTTAAGTTAAGGCAGCATGAGTAACCAACCCGACGACACAAAGACGATCGAGGTATTCCTATCAGCGGTAGGCGATGAAGCGTTCCAGAGCCTCGCGCATCGCTTGGATAGGCTGCTTTCTGAACAGCACTCTGGCCGGTATCCAAACCTCATCGAAGTGCAGGTGCTCGCGATCATGCTTGGCGCAAAGTTAGGCGATGAGGAACTTCAAGATGCCATTGAAGACGCTCATCGGTGGGTTGGCCCAAAGTTTGGGCCGCACATCGTCATAAGCGTAGCCAAGGCACAAGAGCGGCTTCTCGGCGCGCTTGACAAACTCGCGGAGCGCGTAAAGCAAGTTAGCCGCGAGGAATTGAACGGGACCGAAGCGTCGTACGCTTTCGCTGTTTCGCTTATGGCTGCTCGCCGTCTGTCTGATGAGCAACTGCTGTCGGCATTGCGCCGTGTTCCCGGAAGAGCGCTGTGATAACGCGACTGCGCCTCGCGGCCCTCGTTATCTTCGGCGCCGCAACCGTCGTAAATGCATGGAGTGCCATTGATGCACAGCGAGCGCTGCCGAGTTACGAATCGTACGTTGAATCGGAGACGACGAAGGTCGCGTCCGAGCGCACAGCCGAAAGCATTGACCAACTTCTCACTCCGGGAGCGCCGAAGCCGACCCCTGACCCGAAGCGAGATGCTTCGGACAAAGTAGCGATTCGATTGGCCGCAGACGCTGACTACGCGAAGGGTACGCAGCCAGAACTCATTGCGGTTTGGGAGCACGCGGGGAAAATAGAGGTCGGTATTGTCGCCTTCGCCCTATGCGCTGCTTTTCTGCTTCCACGGAAAGCACCTGAACCCGTCAAGAACTGACGATACCCTCACACGCCTTCGTCAACTTTGAGCGCAGGTGGATGCTCGGCATCAATCCATGGAAATGAGAACACGCTGATGGCGTTTGTTTGGTCGATGGGCGTCATCGTACCGAACGAGGCGCCGGTGAGCAGCAGGCTGTAACGCTTCGTCAACCTAGCGATGATCGCAACCGCCTTGTCGAGGTCATCAAACGTGCTTCTCACACTCGGCGGCGTCTTGTCGTCGTGCGCAATCGAGCCGTCTACAATCTCCACGATGTCGGCGGTCGCTTCACGTAATGCCTTAGCGTCGGCTTCGGCGATGGCGCCGTCGAGCACGCAGCCTGACGCATCCGCAAACTGCTTGAAGGTTGATTCGGCGAGGAACTGCGCCATTGCAGGGTCGTAGCGGTGGCCGGACGGCGTCGGCTCCTGGTAGAGCGCTACCGTCCATTCGAGCGTGATTGCTTCGGGATTCGCCGCGATGTCTTCGATGAGATCGAGCAGCGAAATGGCGTCGGCGTGCGGCTTCGCTTGGCGCCGGACAGCCATCGCCGCATAGTCGGCGTATATGTGGCGGAAGTAGTCGAGCACCGGGATGCCGGGCCGCAACCGAGGGTTCGCGTTGACGATCTGCTCGTAAACGCGGTTCCACCGTCGGTAGTCCATGAGGCGGAACACCTGCGTTTCGATTCGCTTGATGTGCCGCGTCCACTTATCGCGCTTTGCCTGCGCCATCGAGGCGCTCAACGTGGCCTTTGCCATCTCTACTTTCTCCTTGACGTTGGGCCGTCATAAGACGCCCGCTACGTGCCACCTGTCTGGCATCGTGCTGAGCGCCGGGCGCGCGCCGGAACTGCGCCAGGCAGAAACTCCGCCGTCATTTCGAGGGGCGGAAACTGGGCAGTTTTTGGGCAGTCTCTGTGCGCGCGACTGCGTGATTCGGCGAGAGCCTGCGTGAAACAGAAAGCCCACAAAACGCTTGTGAAATAAGGCTTTGCGGGCTTCTGCGAGTTTCTGCGGGCGCGTGCGGGAAATGTGCTCGATGGATTTACAGTCTGGTGCCTTTAACCACTCGACCACCTACCCACGCGGTCACAAATCTCGATTTGGCGGACTATTTCCGTGCTTGGTCTCCTTGGCCTTACCGGACGGAAAGGAATCGGGCAGCTTCGGAGCAGCCTCCGCTCCTTCGCCGGTGCGGGCGAGGAGATTGTCAAGGCGGACGGCCGCATCCTCCCGGACCGCTTCGGCGGCGTGGGCGTATGGCCGGCCGATAGCCGGCCCGCCGGCCGCCGGTCGGCGGAGCGACGACGCAAGACGCCCCGGCACGAGCGCGCGTTACTCTCCTTGTGACCCTCAGGAGAAAAGTTCCCGCGATCACCGGCATCTTCTGGATCGTCAAGATTCTAACGACGGCACTCGGAGAGAGCGTCTCGGATTATCTCGTCTATTCGATCAATCCGTACGTCGCGGTCGGACTCGGAGCGCTTGGGTTTTCAGTTGCGCTGGCTTGGCAATTCCGGGTCCGGGAGTACAACGCGTGGGTGTACTGGTTCGCGGTCACGATGGTGGCCGTGTTCGGGACCATGGCGGCGGACGTAACGCATGTCGTTCTCGGGGTTCCGTACCTCTTCTCGTCCGCGTTCTTCGCGCTTTCGTTAGCCGTTATCTTCGCGTTCTGGCGGAAGGTCGAGAAAACGGTCTCGATACACAGCATCAACACGCCGCGGCGTGAGGTGTTCTACTGGCTTACCGTCGTCACCACGTTTGCGCTGGGAACCGCAACAGGAGACATGACGGCAATAACGCTGCACCTGGGATACTTGGCCTCGGGCATACTGTTTAGCGCGCTCATGCTGTGTATCGGCCTCGCTCGGTACGCCGTCGTCACGATCCCGTCGCTGGAGCGATACCGCCTCTCGCGCAACGCCGTCCTCGCGTTTTGGATCGCATACGTGCTCACGCGTCCACTCGGCGCGTCCTTTTCCGATTGGACCGGGAAGCCCCAATCGTTCGGTGGACTGGACTGGGGCGATGGGCGAGTTGCAGGCGTGCTCCTCGTGCTGCTCGTCGGATTCGTGGCATACCTCGCCATCACTCGCCTCGATGTCGACACCGGCAGCGAGCAACCTTCGCCGCATTCCGTCTAGCGCCCGGGCAAAAATTGACGCTGTGATAACGCGTTGTCAACGCCCTGATAACGCGGCAATCTGCTTCAATAAAGCCGCCTATGTGGATCGTGCGTACGGCATCCCGCGGACAAGTCATCCCGCTCACCGCGCTTGCGCTCACCGTGCTGGTCGGCGCGGCGTCGCTTGCCGTCGACGCCGGATACTGGCGCTACCAGCAGCGGCTCGAACAATCGGCCGCCGACAGCGCCGCGATCGCCGGAGCGAACGAGATCCTCTTTCCCGGCAACGACGTCGTGGCACAAGCTCAAGCTGATGCAAGCTCGAACGGATTTACCGACGGCACGAGCGGTGTGACGGTTACGGTCAACCATCCGCCGGCGAGCGGGCCCAATGCCGGCAACGGCAACGCAGTCGAGGTGATCGTCACGCGCCGGCAGCCGCAGTTCTTCGCCGGAATCTTCGGGTTCGACGAAACCGTCCAAGCACGCGCCGTTGCCGTTCTCAGCTCGCAGGGCGCGGGCTGTATCTACGTTCTCCACGGCGGTCTGAGCGGTGACCTCACCTTGCATGGCGGCGGCCGCGGCGGAATCACGACGAACCCGCTGTGCGGTCTCGTCGTGAACAACGACATGACCGTCACCGGGCAAGCAAACGTGGACGTGAGCTTCGCGTCGTACGCGGGCACGGGCCCGCGGGGCGGCAGTTGGCCGAACGGAAACCCGGTCCATAGCGTGCCGGGAACCGATCCGTGCGAACGGATGCCCGGATGTGAATATCTGGCAACGCTTCAAACGACGAATCCGCAATTGTTCACGGCGCCCTGTCAAGACTCGCCGGCAAACGGCGGCACGCTGCCCGCCAATCCACTCCCGCCCGGACACTATTGCTACGGTCCCTATTCGAGCACCGTGACGCTCCAGCCGGGACTCTTCATCCTGGATCAAGGCATGTTTCAAGGACAAACGTCCGGCACGGACGTGACGATCTACAACAATTGCACGGTCTCACGATCGAATAGCTGCGACCTGACGCTCAACGGCGGCAACGTCGACGACACGGTCGTCGCGCCGCTCACGGGCCCGACCGCGGGCATGATGTACTACCAGCCGCCCTCTCTGCAAAACAACGTCACCGTGAACGGCGCCGCCGGAACGGTGCAAGCGATGGGCGCGATCTATGCGCCGAACGGAAGCTTCACGTTCAACGGTCAGCTTCCGACGATCTCGTTCTTGGTTTGCGGACAAATCACCATGAACGGCGGCGGCTTGAGCGCCGGCTCGGCCGGCGGCTACCCGATACCGCAAGATGCGGTGCTGGCGGAGTAAGACCGTGATGACGGTCAAGCGTGCCGAACGCGGATCCGCGCTGGTCGAGTTTGCGCTCATCGCACCGCTGCTGCTGATCTTGCTGCTGGGGCTGATCGAAGCGGGAAGAGCCGGCGACTACGCGATCCGCGTCGCCAACGCTGCGCGCGCCGGCGTGCAGTACGGCGCACAGAACGAAGCGACCGCCGGCGATACCCAAGGCATGGAAAACGCTGCGACCAGCGATGCCGAGTTTGCCGGCATCACCGCGGTTGCCGCGCCGACGTATTGCGCGTGCTCGGATGGGAGCGCGTCGACGTGCCAGCAGGGCGACTGCGCGACGTCGCACCGGCTGCAGTGGGTTGAAGTCACGGCGACGGGAACCTTCACCGGCTTGAATTCCATCTTTGTCCCGCCGCCGCTTCGCAGCATCACGATCAGTCAAACGGCGATCATGCGGGTCGCGCAGTGAGGAAGCGTTACAATGAGCGGCGGTAAGATGAGCGAGCGAGGGACCGCGCTCGTCGAGTTCGCGATCGTCAGCGCAGCCTCGTTGATGCTCGTTCTCGGCATCATCGATTTCTCGCGCGCGCTGTACTCCTACCACATGGTCTCGGAGCTGGCACGTCAGGGAGCGCGGCACGCGATCGTCAGCGGCGCGGCCTCGTGCGCCTCGCCCAATGCGCTCCAGTCGTGGGTGAGCGCACAGGCGCCGCTCGCCGGCTCCGGCTCCTTGACCGTCACGACGACATGCTCGGATTCAACCACCTGCTCGAGCTCGACCTCGACCGGCTGCGAGAACGCGAACAATTGCACGGCGACCTCGGCGCCGTATGACTCCGCGGGGTGCATCGTCGCCGTGAAAGTGGATTACGATTTTCACTTCTTGGTCCCGCTCGTCTCGATGCTGAGCCTGCCGATGAGCAGCACCTCAACGATGGTCATCTCGCAATAGAAGCCCGGCCCGGCGCGGTGTCGAAGCGCCCGGGATGAGCATCGGACAAACCGCTGCCGAGCAAGCCGACGCGCTCGAGCGCAACCTCAGCAACGAACTGGACGTTATCGTCGCGAAGTCGGCGCTGTACAACATGGCGGATGGCAAGCTCGGGCCCAGCTGGGTCGGGCCGGAACCGCCCGCAAGCGGCGCCACGCTGTGCCTCATGGGCGACGACCCGCGGCTTCCGAAAATGCCGGCGAACCCGACGCTGCTCGACTTTTTCACGCATCGCGCAGCCGGGACGCCGCATTTGCTGCAGAGCGCGACGCATGCACTCAAAGCGGGCATGCCGGAAAAGACGATCATGGCATGCCTGCTGCACGACATCGCGAACGCGCTCCTGATCAAGAGCGACCACGGCTATTGGGGCGCGCAGCTCGTCGAGCCGTACGTCGACGAGGAAGTGAGCTGGGCGATCCGCGCGCATCAGGCCCTGCGCTTCTTCGCCGACGAGTCCGTCGGGTACGCGTACCCCGAGATGTACGTCAAGCTCTTCGGTCCCGATTACGAACCGGATGAATACATCAAACGCGAATACCGGCAAGCGCGAAACCACAAATGGTACATGACGGCGCGGATGATCACCGTGCACGACATCTATTCGTTCGATCCGAACGCGCACGTCAGCTGGGAGCCGTTCGTCGACATCGTTGGCCGTAATTTCAAGCAGCCGCCGGAAGGGCTCGGCAACGACGGCAGCCGGACCGCGCATATGTGGCGCACGATCCGGCGTCCGACCAAATTCCTCTAGCGGCCTGCTAGCCGAGCGCGCCCGGCGACAGCGCGGCGCGCACGGCCGCCGCGCTCGCCGGCTCCGCGCCGAAGGACCGCACGGCCGCTAGGGCTTCCCGCACCCACTCGACGTTGCTGAGCCGGCTGCCCCAGGGCGCATCTTCCAATCCAACGCGCACGTGACCGCCGCGCGCGAGGGCGTGCGGGATCAAAGGCCGGATGTCGACCCCGAGGCCGGCGACCATCCACGGTGCACCCGGCGCCGTTTCGTCCAGCAACGCAAGATGGGCGTCGGCGTACGCAGGCTTCGGCGGAAAGCCCCATGCGAACTCGTCGGAGAACATGAAGCGATAGATCGGCGTGGGACACGGCGGCGGGGCGGCCGCGAGCGCTGCGCCGAGACGCGTAAAGCCGGGCTCGTAGATCGCGTAGCCGGGATGCAAGCCGTACTGCCGCACGACGCGCATGCCGTCCGAGATTTCTCCAAGCGAATTCTCGTAGACGAATCCCTCGGCGTGCGCGGCGATCGCGCCGAATCGCGCGAAATTCACCGATCCCGGGTCCAGCACCGTCCACTCGATCAGTCCGCGGCGCGCCAATTCTTCGACGTGCGCGAAACGGCTCGAGCCCGAGAGCGGGATCGTCGGATACACGATGGCATCGACGCGCGCGCGAATGCCCTCGATGATGCGCGCGTAGGTTTCCCAATCGTCGCGCTGGCGCCCGGAGGACTCATCGTACGCATGCACGTGCACGATTGCGCAGCCGGCCTGGGCGCAAGCAATGCCGTCCGCGACGATCTCGCCGACGGTCAGGGGGATGCGTGGCTGCCGTTCCCGGCCCCAAGGACCGTTGAGCGCAACCTCGATCCAGACATGCGCGGCTTGAAAAATTTGACCCTCTGTCAACGCTCCGTCAATGCCCCGACAACGCGCCCATCTGCTTCAATGATTTGGCGATGGACAACTTCAAGCAACCGGATCGCCGCCGCAGCATGCGGGACATCGTCGCCGACCTCGCCTTCCGGGAAAGGCGCGATCAGGTTGGTCCTACGCTGACGCTCGTCCAGAGCCCGGCTCCGGCTGCGTCCGATTCGTCGGCGCCTAAGCCGGCGCCGGCGGACGATGTCGTCAACGCGCTCAGCGCCGCGCAGCAGCGCGCGGCAGAGCAGCGCGCTGCTGCCGAAAAGCTGCTGCGCGAGACCCTCGCGCTGGAGCAGCGCCTTGCCGAAGAGGTGGAGCAAGCGCGCAAGGCGAGCGAACACGCCCTGGCCCAGCAGCTTGCGAGCGAAATCGATGCCGCCATCGCTGCCGAGGCAAAAGCTGCCGAGGCGGCGGAAGGCTGGGCCAAAAAGCTCGAAGCGACCGCGTCTGAAAAACGCGAAGCGGAAGCGCTCAAAAACGAAGACGAATCCCGACTGGCCGCCGCGCGCCGCGCGCTCGAGATCGCAACCGCATCGTGCTCCGAAAGCAAGCAGCGCTACGGCGACGCCTGTAAAGCCGAAGAGGCGGCACAGCGCGAATCGGAGGAAGCAGCGCGCGCGCTCGCAGCCAAACGGCAAACGCGCAAAGACCTAGAAGCGCAGCTGCGCGAGGTGAAGGAGCGCATCGCCGGCTTCAGCGGCGGCGCACCGTCGCTCGCGGCCATCGAGCAGCTCCGCGATGTCGAGTCGCGCATGCGCGTCGCCGAACGGCGGGCAGCCGACGCCGCGCGCGGAGCCGCAAGCTAAATGAGCGCGAGTATCGGCGTCTGCCGCAATACGAATTGTCCGAAGGGCGCAGGCGGCGAGCGGGTGGAGCTATACCCGGGGCCTGGGGAGTACTGTCCCGATTGCGGGGAACCGCTCGAGGCAATCCCACCCGAGCAGCCCGCGCCCTTCGGCGGGCTCAGCCCCCTCGAAGCGCTGGAGCAGCTTCCTCCCGAGCAGCCGCAACCTGCGCGCCCGCGCAAAGCTCTCAACAAGAGGCGGCCGCTCTTTGCGGGGCTTGCCGTCGTCATCACGGTGGCCGTTGCGACCGTGCTCATGCTGCATATGAGCGCGATCGGGCTCACCGGGAGCGCCGGCTCGGTGCGCGTGTGTGCCGGCAGCATCACGGATCGTTTTGCAAGCGATCTCATTCGCGGATACGCCGAACGCAACGCGGCGCCAGAATCGCAGTTTTCGATCGTGCAGTCGGCGCCGTGCGACGTCCGCCTCGCAACCGCGATGAATGCGAATCAGAACGACACGATCGCTCACGATGCGCTCGTCGCCGTCGTCAATCCGGCCAACCCCTTGATGCGGCTCAACCAAGACGACATTCGCCGCATCTTCGCCGGCGAAATCACCGACTGGTCGCAGCTGGGCGGGAAGCCCGGGAAGATCGTTGCGTACGCGCCCACGAGCGGCATGAATGAATCCGCAAGTCCGGTGCGCCTGCTGATGCAAGGCTCGAGTTTCGGGCCGAACGTTCAGCGCCTGCCGTCAGGCAGCGACGTCACCCACGCCGTCATCCGCGCCGACAGCCTCGGCGCGATTGGGCTCGTCGCCTTCAGTCAATCGGATCCCGCAAAAGTTTTGACCATCGGCCCGAATACGCCGAATCCGCTGTCGATTGCCAGCGGCGCTTATCCGTTTTCGATCGGCGTCACGGTGACCGTTGAATCTTCCGCTCGCCCGGCAGCCGCCGCGCTCGACGGCTATGCCCGCTCGGACGACGCGCAAGCCATCGCCGCTCACAGCGGGCTCATCACGAAACGAGGCTTCTGACATGCGCCTTCTCCGAATTCTTTTTCTGCTGGCTTTCATCGTTGCAACGGTTCCTGCGCGCGGCATGGCGCGTCCCACGATCCTCTTCGGATGTGCGCTCTCCTTCACGGGAAAGCTGGCGAACGAAGGGCAGCTGATTCGAGAAGGCTACGACTTCTGGGCCCACTACGTGAACGAGCACGGCGGCTTGCAGGTCGGCGATCAACGGTATGACGTGGAGATCCGCTATGCCGATGACGAGTCGAAATCAAGCCTGACCGCGGTGCGTCTGGAAACGATGATCGACCAAGACCACATCAACTTCATCCTCGGACCCTTCGGGTCGGCGGCGACGTTGGCAGCGTCATCCGTAGCGGAGCACCACGGCATCCCGATGATCTCGAGCGGCGGCTCGGCCGAGCGGATCTTCAATCAAGGCTATCATTACGTGTTCGGCGTGCTCTCGCCCGCGCGCAAATATCTGGTCGGCATCATCGAGTACGCCGTCAAGCGCAATCCGAAGCCGCGCACCGTTGCGATCAGCTCGGCCGAGGATCCGTTCTCGCTCGAAGTGCAGCAGGGAGCCGTCGAATCCGCGAACGATCACGGAATACGAGTCGTCTACGCCGGCCACTACAAGGGCGATCCGGCCTCAGTCGAAGCCGCTGCGGCTGCGATTAAAGCCGCGAACCCCGACATCGTGCTCAACGCCGGCCACTTGCAGGACGCGATTCAAATGCAACAGGCGCTCAAAGAGCAGCACGTTCACGCGATGATCTACGGTTATTCCGTCGGCCCCGATACGGCGGAATTCCGCGTCGCCCTGGGCCCGAATTCGCAAGGCGTCCTCGGCGCTTCGCAGTGGTCGCCGGCCGTCACGTATGAAGGAGCGCCCGGGTTCTATCGCCGCGCTACCGGCTATGCCGCCGCGTTCAAGCGCCAAGTCGGGCACGAGCCCGAATATCACAACGCCGACGCTTCGGCGGCCGGGCTTGCGTTTCAATATGCGATCGAAGACGCGGGCAGCATCGATCCCGTCGCCGTTCGCAACGCCCTCGCGAAGCTCGACGTCGTCACGTTTTTCGGCCTGATCAAGTTCGACCCGCGCGGCGTCAACGTGTGGAAGCCGATGGTGGTCAATCAAATTCAAGGCGATCATCTCGCGACGATCTATCCATACCGGCTGGCTGACGCGAAACCGATCTATCCCGCGCCCGCGTGGGTGCACTAATGCCGCGGCGCCGCTAGCCGCTCACCAGCGTCTTTAGCGTCGAAGCCCCTTCGCCGCTGTATGCCAAATACTCGCGGGCATATTCGCGCGCGAGATCGAGGTGCCCGGTCGCGGCGTGCAATTGCGTGAGGCGCCCGAGCGCCTCGACGTAAAGCCGGTCGAACGCATTCGCCGGCCGCTCGAAGCACGGCTCGAGCGGTTCGGATGCAAGCAGCCGACCGCGGTAGATTCCATAGGCCAGCCGATAATGGCGCTTGGCATCGTCGAGCGCGCCCAGCGTTTCATCGAGTCTTCCCTGCTCGACTAAATCGTGGAAGCGCCGTGCGTCCACCACCACCGTTCCCCAATCGACGCACAGGTCGCCTTCGGTTTTGAAGTAGATGTCCGGATCGAAGCCGGGCGCCGCTTCCGCGATCGCGCGCCGGATGCGGCTGATCGTCGTGCGCAATCCTTGCGCGGCGACGTGACGGTCGGTTCTTGGCCAGAATGCTTCGAGGACGGCCTCGCGTCTGGCACGCCCTCCCGACGTGATGGCGACGAACGCAAAGACGTTTTGATCGCGGCGTCGCGAGAACGTGACCGGACGGCCGCCGATCCGGCACCGGAATTCGCCAAGCACGCTCAGCAGCATGATCGGCGGCAACGCCTGTGAGATACGGTCCGACGGCATGCCGCGAACCGCCGCCGTCAGCCGCCGAATGATACGATACGGCCGCGCGCCGGCGCGCGTCCGGACGAGCGGGAAGCCATCCTGTTCGAGGTGTTCCAGGCGGTCGGGTCGCGCGCGCTCCTCGTTCGGACCGCCTTCGAGCACCGCGCGGAAGGCGTCGAGGGCTTCCAGGTCGCCGCGATATTCGTTGGTTACAAAATCGAGCAGCAGAGAGCCGTTCCGCTCGCACCAGGCGCCGTAGGCGTCGCGCAGCGGAATCTCGTCTTCCGCCGCTTCCCGAAGCATCCACGCGACGGCTAAGGCCCATCCCTCGGTATCGTAGAGCAGCTGGCTCACGTCGCCGTCGCTATGCTGAACGCCGAACTTACATGCCAGCTCTGCGATCTCCGACGCTTCAAAGGCAAGGCCGTTGCTCTCGTACACGGCCGCCACGCCCCGAGCCAGCAGCGCGTGCACCAACAACCTGCGCCGGGAGCGGCCGACGAGGAGCAGCGGCGCATCGACATTCCCTTGGCAGAGATCTTCAACGAAGGTTGCGTAAGCCGACGGCTCCATTGTGTCGACGTCGTCGAGAATGACGCCGCGGCGCCCACCGGCGGAAACGAGCTCGCGCAATACGGCCCGACCTGCGCCCTTGGGAACGCGTGCGTACAGCATGCCCGGCTTGCGCGAGGATGCGTACTGTTTTGCGATAACGGTTTTTCCCGATCCGGCCGGGGCAGCAATCACTCGAACCTTGGCGTGCGAACGGGAGTCTAGCCAAGCCGCTATCCGCTTGCGGACGATCTCGCGGTTTTGCATACGGTTCCTTTGCCGCAGGACGAGCAGGCAAGCGTATCGTACCTGTCGTCAACTCGACGAGCGCCCCCACTACTATGGGGATGCGGCGCGGATACCGATGAAATCGTGTTTTCTTCGAAGTTTCCGCTAGCTCGCGATGCCTCTCGCCATGTCGGCCGCGCGTCGTTCCGCAATCCGGCGGCGCGCTTCCAGGTCGCGCAGCTCGTTGAGCGTCTCACGCCAGGGGATCGCGCGGATCGCTTCAAGGCGGCGTTCGAGCGCCTCGAGCTCTTCATGCAGCTTGGCACGATGCTGCGCGCAGGCCTCGGCCTGTTCGCGCGCGGCGCGCTCCTGCGCGCTGGCCTCTTCGATCGCGGTGATGAGCTCGCGCTTGCGCGCGAAGTCCGCGGCGCTGCGCGCCGCCTCTGCTTCTTCGGCCAAACGCTGCTCCAACGCCCGCGACTCTTGCAGGAAGCGTTCGGCCGCAAGACGCTGCTCTCTGGCGTTGCGCTGTGCCTCGTCCAGTGCTTGGATGATGCCTTCTTCCTCTTCGCGCTTCAGGTTTTCCATGGGCCCATTGAACCAGATTGGACCGTTGTCCCGGCGTTGCCGGAACGTGGTCGTACCATCAATTTGACGTAAAGTCGGGCTTCACGATCGGCGGCCACGGAGCGCCACGCCGCCGAGCGCGCCGCCAGCAGACTGTCCAGCGGGCTATCGCGCCGCACCATCACGGCATTCACGCGATAGCGCCGTAGGATCGACGCCCAATCGCTTCGCCCGTCGATGACGTCGCGATAGTCGTGCCATACCGCCGGCGGATACGGATCGGCCCTTCCGTCCATGAAGACGCGCACCGGTGTGGAGCTCGCGAGAAAGACGCTGCACCACGCAAAATCCTCGCAAAAGACGCGCGGCCGGGTTGGCGCCCTCTTCTCGAGGGATTGCGCAAGACCCGAGGGGATTGACGGCATGGACGGCGCCATGCGCCATGCCGCGACGCTGGTCGCGGCCAGCGCGGCAGCCACGCACGCGTTCGTGACGCGCGACGCGAGAACGGCCCGGGGCCGTGAAAGGTCACGCGCGCGCAACGCCGGCACGGCACCAAATGCGACCGGCGCGAGCACCAACGCAAAGATCGGAACGTTGCGCACGGCGAAGAACAGCACCGGCACGAAGACGGCGGCCAAGAGCCGGTCACGCGACGGCAGCTCTCTGCCGAAGGTGACCAGCATCAAAAGCAGCGGCAACGCGCCGAACGAGAACGCAAAACTGTTGATGCTGGTCGGCGCCCATTCCGCAATCGAGCCGCGGATCGGGCTCATCGAGAGTTCGACCGCGTAGCGCGGCAAATCGGCTCCGAGCGGCGTTGCCAAGACGGCAAGAGCGCACGCGACCGCAACGGCGAGCCGGCGCCATGCGGGTTGCGCAGCTGCAAACAGCAGTGCCACGAACGGCGAGAGCAGCACGCTGGCATGGAGGTTCGCCCACGCGACCGTTAGCGGGACGCTCATCCACGCTGCGATTCCATCCGCTTCCAGCAGCAGCAGCAGCAGCGAAACGCCGGCCCAGCCCAAGACTTGCGGACGCGCGCCGAACGATTGCAGCATCGCGAGCATGCAAACGACCACGGCGGCCGCCGTATAGAGGTCCGCGACGCCGCGCCGCCGGCAGCGAACCGCCACGGCCGCTAACGCAATCCCCGCGGCAAGGCCGCAGGCTGCCGGCACGAGCCACGCAAGGTGATGATCCTGTGAGATCGCGAGCAACAGCGAGTAGAGCCATTCTTGCGGCGTCCACGGCGCGCCGCGTGCCGCGAACGTCTCGTTTCCCAGCGCGCGCGGCAGGGCGTGCCCGCGCAAAATTTGTTCGCCGAGCCACCGCTGCCACCACGGGTCGCCGTCTCGGGGCGGAACGCGAACGGCGAACGCGATCATCCACGCCGTTAGGCCGGCAACCGATATCGCGGGCAGCGATCTCATCGCCGCGCGATCGCAAGCAGGCCGCAGATGAGACCGGTGAAGGTCGGCACCCGCAACCACTGCATCAAGAGCGACGGACGCATCAGCTGAGCGTGCGAGAAATCACCCCAGCTGGTTTCCGCCAACGCGCTCGCGGCGTAATGCCGCGGGACGAACGTGCCCGGATGCGGACCCATGCCGAGGTAGGCCAACGCAAAGATCGACAGCACGACCATGCCCGAAAAGGCGCCGAGGACGACGCCCGCGCGGCGGCCGATCGTGGCAGCGCAAAAGGCTCCGACGACGACGGGGATTGCACCGGCGAGAAGCGACGTCCCCATGACGTTCCACGGAATCATGAGCAGCGAGATGCCGCCCACGGCGGCCAAACGGATGCGCGGGAATCGCACCATCACGTAGAGCACCGCCGGAAAGGCGACGACGAGCTGCTGAAAGTGAACGTGCACGCCGCCGCAAACCGCAAATGCGGGCGGGACGAGCACCATCGCGGCGTCGTCACGGGTGAGAAGCCGCACGCGACGCGCAACTTCGACGCCCGCAAGCGTCATGGCCAAAAACATCAGCTCGCCCAGATGAATCGCAAGCTGAGGATTGGCGCCGAACGACGTCAAGACCGACGTGAGGCTGAACTGCCATTCGTACGCGTTGGCCAGCGCGTGCGCCGGCAGCACCTGCACGACGTATGCGAGCGCCGTCGCTGCGCCGACCGCGGCGACGCTCGCGGCTGCCAGCATGCCGGCGACCGCCGCAATGCCCAGCCGCGCGGCCGGAATCACGATTGCGACGCCAAGCATCGCAGGCAGCGCGACGTGCGGCTCGATCGTCGCCGCGCCGAGCCAAGCGCCGGCGAGCACCCACCGTTTTTTCTGCAGAGCCGCGGCGGCAAGCGCCAGCGCAAGCAGCGCGATGGGAACGGGTTGACCCACGAAATAGGTGATCGTGGCCGTGATCGGCGCAAAGATGAGATTCAGCACGATGCTCGATACGCCGACGATGCCGGCGTAGATTTCCACCGCGAGCGTCATCGCGCCGGCGAGTACGAGCAGATAGATTGCGGCGGCGACCGGAAACGGCAGCAGGCTGAAAGGTACGAACGGCACGAGAGCATAGGGCGGCAGCGGAGCCGGCAACGCGACGCCGCGCAGCGCCCGCGGTTCCCACGGCGGGCCCGCCTCGCGCTCGCAGCTGCGCAGCGGCTCTTCGAGATACGGATCGGCGCCGTGCGCGATGCTCGCGCCGGCGCAATAGAACGCCCGAAAATCGCCCATGAAATACGACGGTTGCCCGGATGGGCGCAGAGCCAGCATCAGGAGCAGCAGGCCCGGTGCGATGCACCAGGCCGCGACTCTCGTCAACGGGTGATGATCTGCGGCGTCATCACGAACACGACGTCCGACTGCTGCTTCTGATACATCGTGGAGCGGAACAGCTTTCCGAGAATCGGCAGATCGCCGAGAAGCGGAATCTTCTCGATGTTGCGTTGCTCGACGCGGCGCAGCAAGCCACCCATGACGATCGACTCACCCGAGGTCGTGATGACGTCTGTCGACAGGCGGCTCACCTTGAGGGCAGGTACGACAAAGCCGTTGAGCGTGACGCCGTCCTGAAAATCGAGGTCCGAAACTTCGGGTGTGATCAGGGTCTCGACACCTCCGTCTCCGAGTATCGTCGGCGTTACCTGCAGCTTCACGCCGAAGTCTTTGTACTCGATACCGATCTGAAGCGGACCGGTGGCGACCGGTATCGGAACCTGTCCCCCAACCAAAAAGTTCGCTTTGTGTCCCGGCATGGTAACGAGATCCGGCGAGGACAGTATTCTCGCGTGTCCGCTGTTGAGGATGAGGTTGAGTGTCGGCGCCAGCGTGATCGTCCGGAAGAACGACCCGATCGTAAGCGCTCGTCCCGGGCCAACCGGCGACTCGACGACGGGAAATTGCGGCGCGCCGATGGTGTACGTTCCGTTCTGATTGAACGTCGCCGACTGGAGGTTGATGCCGAGGTCGCGCAACGCCGTCTCATCGACTTCCAAGATGTACACCTTGATGTCGACCTGGCTCACCGTTGCCGTCTCGAGACGGTCGATGACTTTTCCGTCAGCCGCAAGATAGGGCCCCGCGGCGGCGCGCACGCGCCCGAGCACGCGCTCCGCGGTCATGCGGTCCAAGACGCTGCCGCTCACGATGAGATCGCCCTTGCCGTCTCGGTCGACGCGCACGCCGGAGGTCGACGGATCGTCGGAGAGCTGCGTTTGCAATGGTCCCAGCGGCTGCGCGACCGTCACGGCGTTGACGATGGAGTATTTCTCTGCGTCGGCGACCGGCTGAAAGTGCGCGATGATATTCCCGAGGTGCGCGAACTGCTCGTCGTCCGCGACGGTTCCGTGCAGAACGATCGAACGGTTGAAGGCAACGGCCTGAACGTGGTTGTCGGCGATCGCGTCTTCGAGCATGCGCCGCAGATTGCCCAAGCCCTGTTCCGTCACCGTAATGTCGTAGGTATGAAATCCGTTGCCGGCCCAGACCATCAGCGTCGTGCGGCCTGCCGCCTTGCCGTTTATGATGATTTGCCGGTTGCCCACCGGGATGACGCCGGCAATTTTCCCGTCGCCCACGGCAACGCGCACGAGGCCGTGCGCATTGAGAATCGTGGATTCTCCGGTTTTGACGGTCAGGGTCTCGGTCATCGCCGCCATGCTCGAGCATGGGGCGGACAGCAGACTGGCTGCGGCTAGTGCGAGCAACGAGCGTCTTATAGCGTGCGGCAAAGCGTATCTCCCCACGGTAGCGTTGCGCTCATTTAAGCAGACGCCCACGTTGTCTGGGCGTTGACAACGCGTGGACGCACCGTCAATTTTTCCCCAATCCTCTATCCAGCCTTGCCGCCTGTGTGTAGGATGCCCTACATGAAGCTCAGGACCGCAATCATCCTGGCGGCCATGTTTCCGCTTCTCGTCGATCCCCTAGCAAGTCGCGGTGCAGAGACGTTGACCGTTACGGCAACCCGTCTCGTCGGCTCGGAAGCCGTAACCGTCACGGGCTCCGCACCGCCACAGCAACGGCTCGAAGCCGCAATGTACGCCCGGTTTTCGAAAGACCTTCCGACCGTACTACTCAGTCGCTGGTACCTTTCGAGCGATGCAGACGGACATTACACGACGGCGTTGCCGATCGCACCGGCATTCTTCCGCCATGCCATCTTGACCGTCGTCGTCCGTTCTTTGCCGGCCGGCCCGAGCGCCAGCGCGGACGTCACCGTCCGCGCTCCGAACGTGCCGGCGCCTCCCGACGAGCTTCCTCCCTCCGTTCGCTAGCGTTCTTCTCGCAAAGGAGCGATTCATGACGAAAACTCTGTACAATCTCATGGTCAACGATGACGGCCAAGGCTTGGCTGAATACGGCGTCATCCTGGGCCTCGTTGCGGTCGCTTGCGTTTCCGCCGTCGTCTTTCTGAGCGGAAAAGTGCAAGGCATCCTCAGCTCGGTCGGCAGCCAGGTCTAAGTTGCTACAAGTCATCATGCGGCGCATCTGTTCCGGCAGGTGCGCCCCACTCTTCGACGACGCGGGCCAAGGCCTCGCAGAATACGGGCTCGTCCTGAGTTTCGTGGCCATCGCCTGCGTCGCGGCCGTGGTCTTCCTCAGCGGCAATATTCAGAGCGTTCTCAGCTCGATCGGCAGCCAAGTTTGAGCATTGCGCTCGGGATACTGCTTGCCGCGACCATTTCGGCAGCGGTCATCGATCTCAAGTACCATCGCATCCCAAATCTGCTCACGGGCGCGCTCGCGAGCGCCGGTATCGCGCTGCATCTTCAGCACGGCATTCGGCAAACGGTCCTTGCCGTCGTCGCAATGGCCGTCGCTTTCGGGCTCGGCTCCGTGGTTTTCTCCGCCGGGTGGCTCGGCGGCGGTGATATCAAGCTCATCGCCGCCTGCTGCGGCGTCGTCGGAAGTTCCGACAGCCTGCTGCTCGTGCTGGAAATACTCATTGCCGGCGGCATCCTCTCGCTTGCGGCCTTGCTGTTAGATCGGCGCTCCGAGCGCACAGCGGTGACGGTGCCATACGGTATAGCGATCGCCGGCGGGAGCGTTTCGTACGCCATCTCCACCTTCGTCCCCGGTTTGAGGCCTCCGATATGAAAAAGTCCCGGCATCTCGCTCTCGCACTCGGCATCGTGCTGGCACTCGGAACAGGTCTGATGCTGCTCGACTACATCGGCTCGGTTCGAAACGCCGAGGCGACGGCGTTGTCGGTTCATCCCGTGCTCGTCGCGTCCAGGGACATCCCGGCGCGCGCACTGCTGACGGATGCGTATGTGCGAGCAACGACGCTGCCGGAAAAATCGATCGATTCCGATGCCGTTACCGATCGCAAGTATATCAAGGGCAAATACTCGCTGATCACGATCCCCGCCGGAAGCGTCATCACGCGCTCCAAAATCGGCGCCGGCGGAGCCTACGCGCTCCCCGCGCGGCTTCCCATCGGAATGCGGGCCGTGAGCATCTCGATCGACAAAGTCAAAGGCGTTGCCGGACTCATACAGCCGGGCGACCGCGTCGACGTCATCGCGATTCCGCCACGCGTGGGAAACGAGGTGCCGCATGCGGCGGCAATTCTTCGCGGCGTACTGGTTTTGGCGATCGGCAACGAGGTCGAAACGACAAGCGCGACGCCGTCACCCGAGAATCAGAATCTCACGACGGTGACGCTGGCGCTGACGCCCGCGCAAGTCGATCTTCTCGCCTCGGCAGATCTCAATACGACGCTCCGTCTGGCCCTGCGTCCGCCGAAGGAGCCCATCAACAAGTTTCCTCCGGAACATCTGACGCTGGGAATGCCTGAAGCCGTCGTGGTACGATACACGGCGGCACCGCACGCAGCGGTTTCGATGACGAGCCGGGGAGTCACCGTCATCGACGGAGACCGCCTCGCCGATCCGCGGCAATGAGCATCCGCGTCTTCGTCGTCGTCGGAGCGAAAGGCGGCGTGGGCGCGTCGACGCTTGCGATGCAGCTCGCCGAGGAGCTGCCGACACAAGGCTCGCGCATTTTCGTCGATGCCGATTTAGCCGGTAAACGAGCGGCTGCCACCTGGTACGACGTCGCAAAGGACCTCGACATCGCGCGCATCCCCGGGCATCCTTCCACCGCGACGAAAGGCAGCATCACCGTTGCGGAGCTGGCACGCTCCTACGAAGACGGCTTCATCATCAGTCAAGAGACCATCGAAGAATTCATTTCGTCGCTCCCCGGCGGCAGCATGGTCGTCGTCGACGCCCCGCAGCCGTTCGCAGCGACCGTCCGGCCCTTCATGCTCAATGCGGCGAAAGTCATCGTCGTAACGGAGCCGACTCTTCTCGGCGTCGGTTCGGCCCACGCGATGCTTTCCGCACTCGATCGCTTCGGCGTGCCGGAGAGCCGTGTTTCTTTCGTGCTCTACGACATACACGGCACGCAGGAATTGCGCGCGAAAGAAATCTCGGATTCCCTGAAGTATCCGATTGCCGCCGAGCTGCCGGCGCCGCGGGACCGAACGTCTTCGCGCGCCTTCGCTAAGCTCGTCGAAACGCTCGCCTCAACTCCGGAGACACCGGTTCTGACGCTCCGAGCCTCCGCGTCGCAACCGATTGGACAGCGGCGCCGCGCGCAGACGATCGAGACGCAAGCGTCGCCGGCGGCACCCGAAGGCGCCGAGCTCATCAAAGCCGAGCTGCACGCCGCTTTGATGACCCGCATCGATTTTCTGGCCGCAGCTCGCGCCCATACGGACGCGGAGAAAATGGCCGAGCTGAGGTCGCAAATCAGCGCCATTGCGGATGAATTTCTCGCGTCGCGCCGCGACGTCACGTCCGCCGAGCAGGCCTCGCGAATTCGTCACGACGTCATCGAGGAGGCGCTGGGGCTCGGTCCGCTGCAGAGCCTGCTGGACGATCCGTCGGTCACGGAAATCATGGTCAACGGCTTCGCCAACGTCTACATCGAGCGCAACGGCAAGCTGGAGAAAACACCCAAACGATTCGTCGACGATCGCCAAGTGCGGCTCGCGATCGAGCGGATCATCGCCCCACTTGGGCGGCGCCTCGATGAATCCAGCCCCATGGTCGATGCGCGCTTGCCCAACGGCGACCGTGTCAACGCGATCATCTCACCGCTCGCCATCGACGGACCTACGCTCACCATAAGGCGCTTCGCCAAACGCTATAACGTCGACAGCTTGCTCGAAGTCGGAACCATCACTCCGCCGATCGTCGATTTCCTGCGAGCGGCGGTCCAAGCACGCCTCAACGTTCTCATCAGCGGTGGGACCGGCTCCGGTAAGACGACCATGCTCAACGCGTTGTCCGGATTCATCCCCGCTGAAGAGCGCATCGTAACGGTTGAGGATGCCGCCGAGCTGAAGCTCGAGCAGCCGCACGTCGTGCGCCTCGAATCGCGGCCGCCGAATCTCGAAGGCAAAGGCGCGATTCCCATTCGCGAGCTGGTTCGCAACGCACTGCGCATGCGGCCCGACCGCATCATCGTTGGCGAATGCCGCGGCGGCGAAGCGCTCGACATGTTGCAGGCGATGAATACGGGGCACGACGGCTCCCTGACGACGGTCCACGCAAATTCCGCCCGCGATGCGCTTTCGCGCGTCGAAACCATGACGTTGATGGCAGGCTTCGAGCTGCCGGTTCGAGCCATTCGCGAACAGGTCGCCGGCGCGCTCGATGTCGTCGTTCACGTCGCGCGCTTGCGCGACGGATCCCGTCGCATCCTCGGCATCAGCGAGATCGTCGGAATGGAAGGCGATGTCGTCACGATGCAAGAGCTGATCCGCTATCGCCAACGCGGAGTCGACGGGCACGGCAAGGTGGTCGGCGACTTCGAGCCTTCCGGGGTGCAGCCTATTTGCCTCACCCGTTTCGAGGAGGCCGGCGTCGACTACGACCCGGTCGCATTCAACGTTCCGGCAGCGAGGCGGGCCGAGGCGATATGGAATCGGTAAGACCGTTCCCTCGCTTGGGCGATTTCGGCGCGCGCTTTCGCGATGAGGTCGAGCTTTCGGGGCTTCCAATCGACCCGGAACGCGCCGGGTTCGCGATTATGGCCATCGCCGCGATACCGTGGCTGGCGTTCACGATTGCCGTGCGCCCGTCGCCGCTCGTCGTCGTCTTGGCTCTGGTGGCATCGCTTTCCGCAACCACCTTTTTCACGCACCACTATTTGCGAAGCCGCAGGAGCGCTCGAGTGAACGCATTTCGAGGACAGCTCGAGGGCGCGCTTCGAACGCTCGCCGGCGGCGTTCGCGTGGGGCTCGGGATACGTCAGGCGCTCGTGCTTACCGCCGAGCAAGCGCGCGAACCCGCCAAGTCGGAATTCATGCGCATCGTCGGCCTGACCAACGTCGGAGTGAACATGCTCGACGCATTCGATCAGCTCGCGGCGCGAATGACCCTGACGGAAACCGACGTCCTCGCGCGAGTGCTGCGCATCCAATCACAAACCGGCGGCGACCTCGCCACGGTTTTGGAAGGCTTAGCCAATACGATTCGTGACCGGCGCCGGCTGATGCGGCGGGTGAACGCGATCACCGCTCAAGGCCGTGCGACGGCATGGCTGCTCGGATTGCTCCCGCTCGGCGTCGGCTCGTTCATCATGGCGACGCAGCCGCCGTTGCGCGAAGCCATGCTCTTCACCAATCTCGGCCGCGTTTTTTTGGCATCCGCACTCGGCCTGGACGCATTCGCCGTTGCCTGCCTTTTCAAGATCACGCGGATCGATCCATGATCGAGAACATGTCCTGGGCGATAGCCGCATCCGGCGCAGGCTCGGCGCTGCTTCTCGCGCTGTCTGCGATTCCCGCCGAGAGCCCGATCGCAGCTCGAATCAAGAAAATGGAACGCGTCACGGCGCGATCCATTTCCGAGCGAACCGGTATCATCGAGCAGATTGTCGGCGAAGAACGGCAGTCGCGGCTTCAAAGCCGGCTCATCGAAGCCGGCTGGTATCACGTCTCGCCGCTGGGGATGACGATGCGCAGTCTGGGCGCGCTCGGCGGCGGACTCGTCATCGGCTTCGTCATGATGCTCGTGCTGTTCGGCTCCGGCCTTTTGGCGCTGTCCGGCGAAATTCTCACGGCCCTGTTGGCATGGCGCCTACCCAACATCGTGCTCTCACGAGCGATCGTCGCTCGCAAAGAGCGCCTCCAGCGATCCTTGCCGGATTTCCTCGACGTGCTCGCTGCGACCGTGCAGGCTGGTCTCGCGCTCAACGCCGCGATCATCCAAGCCGTCAATGCGACGCGAGGTCCGCTCAGAGAAGAGCTGGAGTCGATGCTGGCCGAGATACGGCTTGGACGACCGCGAGCCGAGGCGCTGCAAGCGATGGCCGAGCGCGTCAACGAGGACTCGATCTTGACGATGGTCAGCGCCATCGTGCAGGCAGAGCGGCTCGGATCGAATTTGACCGAGGTGCTTTACGAGCTCGCCAAGGACACGCGCGATCGCCGCTGGACGCGCGCTGAAGAGCGCGCCTCGCACCTTCCCATCAAGATGATCTTGCCGATGGCGCTGTTCATGATCCCGTCGCTCTACATCATGATTTTCGGTCCGGTCATCGCGAGCTTGGCGATGCCCAAATGATCGCTGCTACGAGCGCGGTTACGATGCTGCTCTTCGCGGCCGCGGCATGGGCCGGCATGCTGATTGCGGACGTCCTCTGCACCGGTCGAACACCGGCCGAAGACGGCCCAGCGCCCATCGCGTTCAAGCGCCTGCCGTTTGTCGTTTGCGCTACCGTCCTCGGCGCGATCGCCGGTTTTCAAGGCATCTCACCTTTGCATGCGGCGATCTGCACGGTCGCCGTCTTGGCCCTCGCAGGTTGTGCCGCCGCAGACCTTTCATGCGGCATGCTCCCCGACGTCCTGACGCTCGGACCGCTGGCAGTCGTCGTGGGATTGGGGGTTGCGCTGCATTCGTGGTCGCCGGCGAGCGGCGCTGTCCTCGTCTTCTTACCGTTTGCTTTGGTTGCGATCGTCTCGAAAGGCCGCGGCATGGGCTGGGGAGACGCAAAACTCGCCGCGTTCGGCGGCGCCTTTCTCGGTGTGCGCGACGCGACGCTGGCATTTATGCTGGCGGCGATTGCGGCATATATCGTCACGCGCCGCTCGGGGCATCCGAAGCGTCCGATCGCGTTCGGTCCCTATCTTGCCGGTTCGATAGCAACGTTTTCCGTCGCGCTGGGAGCTCATTGAGCATGGCGGTTCTTTGGAATGCGACCACGGGCAATATCGTGGCAACGCGCATCGACGTGCTTTCGACGTTCCTTCAGCGCGCGGTCGGCTTGCTCGCACGTCCTGCGCTGCGGGGGGACGAGGGCGTCCTGATACGACCGTGTCGCGCCATCCACACAATCGGGATGCGCTTTCCGATCGACGTCGTCTTCGCGGACGAGCAAAACCGGGTGCTTCGTGTCGTATCGGAAGTGCCGCCGAATCGTCCGATGCTGGTTTGTCCTGGCGCGACGACGGTGATCGAACTCGGGAAAGGCGTCTTGCGCGACATCGAAATCTTGCCGGGCGACCGCTTGGAGCTCGTCGCGTGAACGCACTCGTTCCCCGCTCGCATTCCGCTGTGCCGCGCGCTCGTGCGGCGAACATCAACGTGATGCAATCCTCGAGTGAGGGCATCGCAGCCGACATTCGCGTCTTTCGCATCGACTCGCGCGCCTTGCTCTACGTCGTCCGCGTCGCGTCGACGACGTTCGCGCTCACCGCGCGACTGATTGGCGTACGGAAGAACGGCGAAGCCTTGGATTTAGGCGGGCTCTCCGTCGCGCCCGCGTCGATCGGCAGCGGGCGGCTCACGGTGCCGCAGCGCTGCGCCGACGATTGCGTGACGATCCATCTCGAGATTCGTACCGACGAGTCGCTCATGCGCGTCGAGGCGCCGCGAATAGCCGCCCGTCCGCGCGGCAAGCCGCTCTTCGCCATTGCGATGAGCGCGGCGCTGACCGCAACGGCCCTCTGGGCTGCGCTCGTAATTCTCGGCCGGCCGCAAGCGGCCACCATGCGGCCCGCACCGGTCGTCGCGGCGCCCGTCATCGTGCCGGCCGTCGTGCCGCAGATCGTTTCGCTATCCGTTCGTCGCGACCGGGGACCCGACGGCGACAGCGTCTTGGCCTCGTATCTCGCCGTCGGCGACGGCGGCAGCTTCGCGCTGCTCGGTCCTGGTGGAAAGATCGTTGCTCGCGCTCCCTTCACGCGCGTCGGCACCAGCCGGCTAGAGGTGCCGCCCGCCTATCGCGACGCACCGCTTTTTGCGCGCCTTACGGTCCTGCGCGATCGAAAATCCGCCTTCGCAACCGTTGCGCTCATGCCTCCGCTCCGCGGCGCCGGCGCCGAGAAGGCGCCGCTCGCCAGCTCTCTCGCGGACCTCATGTCCCTAAGCGGCGGCGCAGTCGCCGGAGAGCCGCTGAACGTTCAAATCGACGGCAACCTGCGGTCGGCGCATATCGAATTACAAGACGCGAGCGGCAACACGCTCGCATCGCGAGACCTCGCGCCCGGGACGAACCGCGTTGCGATTCCATTGCCTCCGGCGGCAATGGCGCAAACGTACTACGTGGTTTTGCGCTACATGCGCAGCGGCGCCGAAGAAACGGTCGTGCGTTCGGTCGTCGCCAGCTCACGCTCGTAGCCGCGCGCAATCTCCAGATCCCCCGCGGCTGCGTGTAACTGCATGAGCCGCCTCAACGTCTCGACGTAGGCGTCGTGCAGGCGCTTGGCGATCGGCTGGAAGCACGGCTCCAACGCTTCTGACGCCAGGAGATCGTCGCGGTAGGTGCTGTATGCGAGCCGATAGTGCCGCCGGGCGCTGTCGTGAACGCCCAGCGCGTCGTCGGCTCGTCCCTGCTCCACGAGCTCCGTAAAGCGGCGAGCGTCCACCGCAACGTTGGACCAATCGACGCGCAGATCGGAGTCTGTTTGGAAATACAGCTCCGGATCGACGTCCGGCACCGCTTGGCTCAGCGCGTGGCGAACGCGGCTGATCGTGGTGCGCAAACCTTGGGCGGCGACCCGGTGATCGACGCCCGGCCAGAACGCCTGCAGCACCGCCTCACGCAAGCAACGACCGTCCTGCGAAAGCGCAACGAACACGAAGACACTTTGGTCGCGCCGGCGCGAGAACGGCACGGCCGTGCCCGCAACTTCGCAACGGAACTGCCCGAGGACGCTCAGCATCATCACCGGCGGGAGCGGCCTGGACACACGATCGGCAGGCATCCCGCGAATTGCGGCGGCAAGCCGGCGAAGAATGCGATACGGGCGCGCGCCCGCGCGGGTACGCGCGAGCGGTAAGCCGTCTTGCAGCAGGCGCTCCATTTCGCTGCGTTGTTCGCCCGGCGCCGCGGTCAGCAAACTCTTGAAGCTCGCGAATGCGGCCGGATCGCCGCCGCTCTCGTTTTCGACCAGTTCCAGCAGAAGGTGACCGTTGCGGTCGCGCCAGTGATTGAACGCGTCTCGCAAGTGGCCGCGCGTTTCGGCCGCATCGCGCACGATCCACTCGACGGCCATCGGCCAGCCTTCCGTATCGTACAGCGCTTGCGCGATGTCCGTGTCGTCAAAAAGCACGCCGGATGCGCGAGCCAGCTGCGCGACTTCGCGAGCATCGAAGGCGAGCTCCGACTGATCGTATACGGCTGCAACACCGGCTGAAAGAAGCTTGTCGACGTGCATGCGCCGCCGCGAGCGGCCGACCAAGAACAATTTGGCGTCGATAGCTCTCGCCGAAATCCGCTCCACGAGCTCGGAGAAAGCCGCCGAATCGGCGCGATCGGCATCGTCCAGCATGAGCGCGCCGTCGCGTTTCCCGGCCGACAAAAGCTTCCTGAGCGTCGTAGCGTCCGCGTTCCGCGGCACGCGGACGTACGTCGCCGGCGGCCTGCGGCGCGCGGCATAGTGCCGGATCGCCATCGTCTTGCCGCCACCGAGTGGGCCGCAAACAATGCGAACCGGGTGCGACTCCGTGAGGTCACACCAAGACTCGAACCGAGTACGTACGATCGGACGGATACCTTACACCCCCTAAGGCATGCCGCAACTGACAAACTTTCCTCCATCGCGGAGGAGCTTCCCGCTACGCGGACGTGGCGGGAAGCACACTTTTAGAAAAGGTCTACGGCTCGCGCCAGATCGTCTGCCCCGATGCGTTCGTCAAGAACATTCCGAAGTCGCCTTCGGGATAGATTCCGATTTGCGCCCGAATCGTTTTGGCTGCGTCACGGATGTCGAAGTAGGCTCCCTTGTCCTCGCCGACCAGATACGCGCGCGCCTGCTCGTCGGAGCCGAACACACCGAACTCGGGATTGCCGGTGTCCGAACCGATGAAGGCCGACAGCCTTCGCTTGCCGTTGCCGTCGAGAAGCCGGAAGTTCGGGAACTCACCGGGTGAGGACAAGTACGCTTCGAGCCGTGTCGTACCGGCGGCGTCGAACTGCCGGAACGTCGGTGCGTCGCCGCCGGACGCCAGGAAAACCGTCTGCCGCAATTTGCCGGCGGCGTCGCGAAGATCGACGGAAGGCCGTCCGTCGGAGTCCAATCCGACGAACACGCGCCGCTGACCCTTTGCATCGCGCACCACCACGCCGCTGGCCGTCACTTCCGTGCTGGCCTCCTGACCCCGCACGGAAAACGGCGTCGACGGCGGCGCGCTCTGAGCCGTTGCAAACAGCATGGCCAGCGCGGCCAGCGCGATCGTTCGATCGCGTCTCACCGTGCGTTCCAATCGCGCGACGCGTGCGTCGAGCTCCGCGGCATTATCCATGCGCCCCTTGACCTCCGTTAGTAGAAGAGAATCCCTAAGGAAGAATCGGTGGTTGGACGTCGGACATTGAGCGGGTGTGCGCTAGAGCCTTGCCCTACGCCGCTCGGAGGGGTTTGGGTGGCGCAAAAAGCGGGAACCGAACCTCTAGTGGCAAACTCGCGTGCTTTCCCAAGCGACGTCGAGACGTTCATTGCGTACTGCATCGACTCGGTCGAACAGGTTGAGGTGCTGTTGCTTTTGAGCAGCACGCGAGAGCGCGGCTGGACCATGAACGAGATTAGCGCGCATTTGCGCAGCTCGGTGCGCTCCGTCGGCTTGCGGTTGGGCTCACTGGTTGCACACGGCCTGGTCAGGCGTGACGGGATGACATTCCAGTACGCGGCCTCCGAATCCGACGACCGGTTGGTGCAGCGGCTCGCACAAGTCTACGCGGAGCGAAAATCGGCCGTGATCGACCGAATCTTCAACTTGGGCGATCCGATGCGCTCGTTCGCAAATGCGTTCCGTCTGCGGGAGCAGGAAACCGATGGCTGAAGGCGTTTACATTCTCGCTTCACTCACCAGCGCTGCCTGCGCGTTTTTACTCTTGCGCTCGTACGCGCGCACCGGTGCCCGTCTGCTGCTGTGGAGCGCGTGCGCGTTCATCGGCTTCACGATCAACAACGTTCTGGTCTACATCGATATCGTGATCTTGCCGTCGCAGATCGACCTTTCGGTTTGGCGGCTATTGCCGACGCTCGCCGGCCTGATGCTGTTCTGCTATGGCCTCATCTGGGAAGGCGCGTAAGTGTACGTCCTCATTTCCGGAGCCGTCAGCGCGCTAGCCGCCGTCGCCGCTTGCGTGCTCTTCAGGTCCTACCGGCGCCTCGGTGATCGATTTTTCGCGTATTTTGCAGCCGCCTTCGCGCTCTTCGGCGCGTCGCAGCTCTTTCTCGGCATTCGAGATCTGCCGGAGGGCAACTATCCTTATGCATACATTCCGCGCCTGATTGTTTTCGTCCTGATCCTGATCGCTATCGTCGAGAAGAACCGTCTGATCAAGCGCCCGGCAAAGGACGCGGACGCGGAAGACGAGCTAACTCAGCATCGGCTGCGGCGCGTCGTTCGCTAGCACCATCGCGCGCACGGCGTCATAGATTCGCTGCACCGGCGCCAGCCGGTAGTTCCATCGCTCGTCATCGTCGGGCTCCGGCACGATCATCGTCGCGTTGGCCTCGAACACGACGACGCGGCCTTGGGCATCGAGGCTGAAGTCGATCCCGCCGTAATCCAGGGCCAGCGTCCGCGCGATCGCCTCGAGGGCGCGCACCTGGATCGAGCCGAGCGCGCCGGGCATGTCCGCGACGAAGGCCGCATCTTCCGCACGATGCGCGGCGTTCTGCGCCATGTCGGCGGTGAAATAGTGCACCTTCCAGTGCTCCGCGATTGCCAGATGCAGCGGATAGAGCCGTCCTTGGACCACGATCGCGCGATACTTGCGCACCTTGCCGTCGCGGCCGCGCACGTCCAGAAACTCGATGAGGTTCAGGGACTTTCCCGGAAGCGAGCCTGCCGCCCGGGCAAGATCGTCTGCCGACTCGACGCGAACGAAGTGCTCGCCGGTCTGAAAGCCGGGGGAGCGCAGCAACAGCGGAAACCGCAGTCCCTCCTGGAAGACGATCTTCGCTCCGCCGCCTGACGTCAGCGCCGACCGCGCAACCCGCAGCACGCGCGGCACGACGACGCCCTCGAGGCTCGAGAGCCGTTTGGCGATCTGCTCGCGCGTCGTGTTGACGATCGCGTGCGGCGGATTGAGCACGCGCGCCGGCGTCCGCGCAAAAACGTGCGGCGCGGCCTTTAGGAGATGCCCGCATCGTTCCGCATCCCCAATCGCATTCCACACGACGTCGTGCTCCGGCAGGGCCACCGTGTCGGTGAGATATTCCACAAAGACTTGACGCACGTCGAACGCGCGATCGTTCAAGAAATCGTGCGTGAAGACGTTCCCACCGATCACCGACTCGACGAGCAAGACTTTCGTGGCTGCTGGGCGGCTCGCAAGGGGCGCGATGCGGCTGGGAGCGCGCACGACCGTCGCCCGAACGCTGATCGCCTTCTCCTCTTCGCCGAGACGCCGCAGCACGAGGCTCAGACCTTCCCGCGCTTTTGGATTTGCCGGATCGCAGGCGACAGCGCGTTCGAAGTAGTCGCGTGCCGCCGCGAGATCGCCTTCGGTCAGCTCGAGGCTTGCAAGATTCGTCAGTCCGATGGCGTCGCTCGGATGCCATCGCACCGCTTCACGCAACGCCACGGCTGCGGCTTTGCGCAATCCGGTTGCGAAGAGAAACATCCCAAAGTCGTTGAGCACACCGAAATTCGTGGGATCTTCGGCGAGCAGCTCGACGAACGCCGCCTGCGCTTCGTCGCGGTGCCCGAGCAGACCGAGAAGACACGCGCGCTGCTGACGAATCATCAGCGCCGGCGGATCGGCATCGAGAAACTCCTCGACGTCGCGATATGCGGCGTCTCGAACCGCGTTCTTCCCCAACTCGGTCATGCCGCGCGCTTCGCGCCCGGGCAACCCCCAGACCCGCAGCGGGGTGGAACGGGATCAATCAACGAACCCACTGCCATGCAGCGCTGGCGGGTTTCTCGCGAGCGAGTGGTTGAACGGATCCGGCGCGCGGGCGCCCATCGAATCGTCCTGCTTCTCGCGGAGGCCGGTTTCGGCAAGAGCGTCGCCGTGCGGCAGGTTCTCGACGGTGAGCCGGAGCCGCACGCCTTCTATCGGGTCGAGCCGCAAACCACTACCCTGCTCGGCTTCTTGCGGGGTCTAACCGAAGCGCTGGAGCCCTTCGTTCCCGGAGCGCATCTGTCGTTCACGATCGCGCACGAACGGGCAATGCAGTCGCCGACGCCGCATGCCGAGCTTGCGACCTGGCTCGGCGAGCACCTGCGCGGCGTCTCGCTTCGTATCGTCATCGATGATTTGCACAACGCGACGGACGACACCATCGGTGATTTTCTCTCCCGCGCCATCGACGCGTCGCCGCGCGCGGTGCGGTGGTTGATTGCCACGCGGCCATCCAAGACGTTTTCGCCGGCGAGCTGGCTCGCCCAACGCGAGATGGACTGGCCCATCGACGAATCCGAGCTTCGCTTCACATCCGGGGAAGTCGCTCAGCTGGCGCAAAACGCGAATCTGACATTGTCGCCGCGCGCCTTCGACGCCGTGTTGCGCGCGTCCGACGGATGGCCTTCCGCCGCAGGCCTCGCGCTATTGCGCGCCGAGACGCTGCCCGCGCTCGAAATTGCCACGACGCGCGCCGAAGTCCACGACACGCTGGCAAAGCTCGTATTCGAAGCGCTCGACGAAAGCGCGCAGCGCTTCTTGCTCGAGTCGGCGGTGTTCCCCGTGATGGATCACGAGGTGCTGCGTGCATCAGGATGGCATTTTCAAGGATTGATCGATGCGCCCGGTTGGGACGGGCCATACGTCGAAGAAGTTTCGTCGGCAAGATATCGCTACGACAGTCTCTTCCGCGATTTTTTGGTACGCACGCTGCGCGACCTCGGCGAAGGACACTACCGCGAAGCGCTGGTGCGCGCCGCCGTCGCCTACGAGCGTACCGGTCGAATCCCGGACGCGCTTCGGTTCTACACCGACGCAGGGGCGAATGCGGCGCTCGGCCGCTTGCTCGCAGAACACGGGCTTGCGCTCATCGACCAAGGAGAGTCCGATGTCGTCGAGAGCGCGATTGCGGCACTCAGCGAGGACGAACAGCATGCTAATCCCGGTGTTCTGGGTCTCAAAGCGATCCTCGATTCCCACGCCGCGCGGTTTGACACGGCGGAAGCGTGGTTTCGCTTAGCGCTGCATCAGCTCGACGACGAACGTCTGCGCCTGAGTTTGATCTACCGCTACAGCCTGGATCTCGTGCGGCGCGGCCGAATGGACTGCGTCGACATTCTCGAGCCCGCAATATCTTCTGCTCTCGCGAGCGATCACGAGCTTTATCCGCTGCTATGCTGCACGCTGGCGACGGCCTATGTAGCGCTCGGGCGGCTGGACGAAGCGCGTGACCTCGTCGAGCGCGCCATCAAGAGTCTCGGCCCGTCGCTCTCCAATGCTCAGCGCGCGCGCGCATTTCACCAGGCGGCCTACGTTGCTCTGCGCTCCGGTGAGATCCGCAATGCCGCCAATTACGCCCAAGCCGTGATCGAGATCGCGGAGCCTGCCGGCTTCTACGACCTGGCGGCCCGCGCGTACAGCATCTTGTACGAAATCGCGCACGTGTGGGACGCCGTGCCGCGCAAAGCGCTGGAGTATATCGAACACGTCGCGGCGTTTGCGATGCGTTCGGGCGACGCGCACGTTCGAGCATGGGCGCTCATGGGAGCGTACTATATCGAAGCCGAGCGTGGCGGCGGCGCAATCATGACGTCGATCGAACGTTCCTTGAACGCCGCGGACTTGCTCCAGATGGCCGACGAAGCAGCCGCGGCGCTGCTGCCGGGGCAAGCCTTGCGCGCAACCTGGACCGGCGACTTCATGCACGCGTACCGGCTGCTGGCGCCGACCGCTGCCGAGCAAACCGGCGCCGACCGGCGCAGCCTGCGCTTCGCCGAGGTCGCGCTCTACGCGGCTGCCGCCGGCCTTGCCGAGGAAGCACGCGACGCCCTGCGGGCGGTCGAGCGCGAGCTCAAAGTAGCAGGCCCCACCAAATATACGATCCAGGCGATCGTCTACGGTCTCTTGACACTGTCCATGTTCGAAGACGCGGACGGCTGGGCGGCATTGCGGAAGGATCCGCGGCTGGCCGGCTTGAGCCTGTCCCTTTCCGCCCTGCTTCGTTCCGCCGATCTCCTCCACGCCCACTGGGCGGATAAGCGCAACCATGCCGGGGTGCTGGCGGCGCTGGCGGACCTGCGCCGGCACGATCTGGCAGGGCTGGCGACGCTCATCGAGGCTCTGCCTGCCAGCCCGCCGCAACGCCTCTCGCCGGCTTCCCTCTCCACCAGGCCATAACACCGCAAGGCAAGTCACTTGCCGCCCAACCTGCAATATGCTACCTTGGGGGCCCGGGGAGGGTGCCCCCGCGAATGATCGGCGCTTTTGAATCGAGGCTAACGCCTGATCGGGACCTCGCCTATAGAGTCCTGAAGGAGCGCTCTGCCCTTCGCGCGGCCCTTCTCGAGCGCACCGCACCTGCCGACGAGCAAACGGTCGTTCTCGATTTGCTCGCCGACGTGCTGATCGAGCGCATCGCCGAAGGCCTTACCGATGCGACCTGGACGCCGCTGCTGTCGTGGGCCGACCTCGCGTGCAGCGAGCGGCCGCAAGCGCCCGCCATTCGGCGATTGTTGACGTCGACGGTGGCGACCGTTCGCGACGTTCTCGGCATTGCGGGCTTCGATCGGCTCGAAGCCGCGCTCTTGAAGATCGCGAACAAACCGCGTCTCGCCGAGGCCGGCATGAGAAATGAAAGCGTCGACGAGCTCGACGTACTCCTTGCCGATCTGCTGTCGCGCATCGAGACCGCGGATGAAAAGACCGCCGAGCATTGCCGTGCCGTTTCGGCTTGGTGCGCGCGTATCGCCAACAAAATGCAATTTACGCGCTCCGAAGGCACGTTCGTCGCACGCGGCGGCTTGATTCACGACATCGGAAAATCGAAATGTCCGACGGAGCTCTTGCGCGCGCCGCGGCCGCTCACCGATTCAGAAACGTCGGTCATTCGGCAGCACGTCATCACGGGACACGAAATCATCAGCGCGAATCCGAAGCTCGCGGATTTCGGCGGCATGGTTCGGCTGCACCACGAGCGGTTTGACGGCACCGGTTACCCGGACCGCATGGATCGGACTCGCATCCCGGTCGGCGTGCGGATCGTGAGCGTTGCCGATTCGTTCAACGCGATGATCGGCCGGCGGCCTTATCGCACGCCGTTCTCGCCCGCGCGAGCGGCGGCCGAGCTGCAGCGCAATGCCGGAACACAGTTCGATCCCGACGTCGTCCGCGCGCTCATCGAGGTCATCGCAAGCTAGCCCCAGCTCCGAGAGCGCGCCCTTCCCGGATTACGGCGCTAGAGCCGTTTCCGCATCGGGATGAGCGGCGTGCCGAAGAGGTCGCGGCCGCCGTCGGCTCGCTCCTCGAAGCCACAGGCACGGTACAGGCGGATCGCCGCATCCAGAAACGGCGGCGTCAAAACGGTCGCCGAATATGCGGCCGGCGTATATTCCGGCTTGAATGCTTCGAAAGCCGACGCCAGGAGATCGGCAATGGCACGCGCATCTGCGGGTTGGGCTTCGCGAATCTCAAAGGGTATCTTCACCATGCATCGACCTGCGGTTGCAGACTTCAACGATTATGCGAAACGCTTTCCTGCGCCCCCGCCGCACCGTGAAGAGGGACGAGCAATCCGCAAAACCCGGGCTGGAGCGTGAATCGTCTGCGTGGGACCGCGGTAGAAGGAAAGGGCGGCCGAGGACATCCCCGAAGAAACCGCCCGCTGCACGGGAACACGGAAACCGGTTCTATCTGCGATTTGCCGACGTAGCTTAGCTGGCTAAAGCGCCTATCTTGTAAGTAGGATACCGCCGGTTCGAATCCGGCCGTCGGCTCCATTCCGTCTCTTTAAAACAACGCCTCTCTGCGAGGGCCTGATGGAAAACGACGACGTCGACGACGATTTTGAAGACGACGACTTCGAAGACGACGATTTTGAGGACGAAGACTTCGAAGACGAAGACGACGAGGGCGAAGACTAACACTTCGGCGTAAGAAGGCCGCGATGGAGAACGTCGCGGTAACCGGAGTTGGGGCCATATCGCCATTCGGCTCCGGCGTCGCGGCGTTTTGGAACGGCATCCTCGGCAGCGAACCGGGGTTCGTTTCTATTGCCGATCGGCGCGCGACGAGCGGCAATCGATTGTGGGCAGCTGTTCCGGACGATTTTGCCAAAGGCACGACCGTTCCGGCTGCGATGCTGCGCAACGCCGACCGGTTCACGCAAATGGCCCTGATCGCCACCGCCGAAGCGCTGGCCGACGCAAAACTCGAATCGCCGCCGGCGCTGGAAACCGCGGTCGTTCTCGGCAGCACGATGGGCGGTCTTCCGCTGCTCGCGGAAACCGCCGTAAGCTTCGAGACCGAATCCAAACGCGTATCGCCGAAGCTGATGGCGCTCGTCATCCCGAACATGGCAAGCGCGCGCATCGCGCTCTTTTGCGGCCTGCACGGTCCGCAGCTGACGATCAGCACCGCTTGTGCATCGTCACTCGACGCGCTGGGAATCGCAGCCGGCATGATCGAGCGGGGCGAAGTTCGTGTCGCCGTCGCCGGCGGCGTCGAGACCTTCCTCACGCCGCTCGTTTACGAAAGCCTCGTGAAATCCGGCGCTCTCTCGCGCACGACCGACCCCGCGCGCGCATCGCGGCCGTTTGACGTCGACCGTGACGGCTTCGTCATGGGAGAAGGCGCGGCAATCGTTGTCCTCGAGCATGCCGAGCACGCGCGCAAACGCGGTGCGCAACTGCTGGCGTACATTCGCGGCTACGCCTCGATCGCCGACGCGTACCACCTCACCTCACCCGAACCCAGAGGCGCGTACGAAGCGCTTGCCATGCGGCGCGCACTGGAAGCCGCCCGTTTGCAGCAAGCTCCCGGCGTGGTCTACGCGCACGGCACGAGCACGATCGTCGGAGACGCCACCGAGGTGCTCGCAATCGACAATGTGTTTGCCGGCAACGGCGGCATCCTCGTCACGTCGCTCAAGGGTCACATGGGCCACGCGATGGCCGCATCCGGTGCGCTATCCGTGATCGCCGGCGTGCTTGGTTTCGAGCGGGGTACGATCCCGCACACGCTCGGCACGCAGCGCGTCGAGCCGGAAGCGCGCTTCGATCTCGTGATCGGCGCACCGCGCCGCCGTGAGTTTTCCTGTTTTGTCGCGAACGCGTTCGGGTTCGGAGGCCAAAACGCGTCGCTCGTCGTTACACGCTCGCCGTGACGTGCGGACGGATCATGGTACGAAACGCTTCGCCCGATGCCAGGGCGTCCATCGCCTCGTTGAGCTTCTCGAGACCCATCGTTCCGCTGACCAGCTTTTCGACCGGTAATTTTCCGGCTCGCCACAAATCGACGTAGCGCGGGATGTCGCGCCGCGGCACGGACGAGCTCATGAACGCGCCGCGCAGGGTGCGATCGCCGTAAACGAGCTGGGCCGGAGAAATTTCGGCTTTCTCAGAGCCGCGCGGAATTCCGATTGCGACCATCATTCCCCCGCGCGCCGTCGCCATGACGGCTTGCTCGAAGCCACGCGTCGTGCCCGAGACCTCGAAGACGAACTGCGGTCCCTCGCCGCGCGTCGCGTCCTTGATTTGCTGCAATGCATCGGGTGCCGTCGGGTCGACTGCGGCGGTCGCGCCGAGCTCGAGCGCTTTTTGCCGCTTTTTCACGACGGGGTCGATCGCGACGATCGGGTGAGCGCCGACCACTATCGCCCCCAAGAGTGCCATCAGCCCCACGCCGCCGGCGCCGAAGATTGCGACGCTCGTACCGGCCTCGACGCGCGCCGTCTGCATGACGGCACCCAGCCCGGTGAGCGCCGCGCAGCCGAAGACCGCAGCGATCTCGCCCGGAACCTCCGGTGGAATGCGAATCAGCGATTCTTCCGCTGCGACGGTGTACTCGGCAAATCCGCTGACGCCGAGATGATGCCCGATCGTCTCACCGCCGCGCCGGAAGCGCCGCGTGCCGCGCAGCAAGTCGGCGGCGGCGTTGGCGCGGTTTCCCGGCTCGCAGAGCGCCGGGCGGCCCGACGCGCACGGCGTGCACTTTCCACAGTTCGGAACGAACGAAAAGACGACCTTATCGCCGGGAGCCACCGTCGTTACGCCGGGACCGATGCGCTCGACGACGCCGGCAGCCTCATGTCCCAGCACGATCGGCAGCGGCTTCGTGAGTATGCCGTCGATCGTCGAGAGATCCGAGTGGCAGACGCCCGCGCTCTCGATACGGACCAGCGCTTCTCCGTACGAGGGCTCTTCGAGCTCGATTTCTTCGATCGAGATCGGGCGGCTCTGCGCGTACGGCCGCGGCCGTTGAAAGTCGCTGAGAATCGCAACGCGCGTTTTCACGTCAACGGCGCTCCGCCCTAGGCTGCGCGCCCCCCACGCCCGCGCGCGGGGCCCCAAAAAGCGCTCGGCCCATCACGATAACGCTCGATACGCGGTTTTTTCGCCGGCCTCGCATCAACGCCGTCGCCAATGCCATCATCGTTGATTCCTTCACGTCAGGCACTGATCCCGTACGGCCGGGCCCAGGCCAAACCTTCACGCGTTCCGGCCTTGGGACGGTATTCGCAACCAACCCAACCATCGTAGCCCGATGCGTCCAGCACGCTCAGCACGTACGTGTAGTCGACCTCGCCTTGGTCGGGCTCGTTGCGGTCGGGATTACCCGCAATCTGCACGTGCGCGAACTGGCCGGCAAGATCGCGAATGTGATGGGCGAGATCTCCCTCGGTAATCTGGCAATGATAGAGATCCAGCTGCAGCTTGAGATTCGGTGCGCCGATGCGATCGATCACCGCCATCGCTTGCCGCGTCGTATTCAGATAGTAGCCGGGAATGTCGCGGTGATTGATCGGCTCGATCACGACGTCGATCCGGCGCTGCGCGCACCGGCCCGCCGCAAGCCTGAGGTTCGCTTCATAGACGCGCTCCATTTCCTCGACGGACGCGCCGGCAGGGCGCAATCCCGCCATAACGTGCAGCCGCGGGCACCGTAACGCCATGGCGTATTCCAACCCGAGCTCGAGCGCTTCCACGAAATCGCGCTCTCTACCGGGCAACGCCGCGATTCCCCGCTCGCCTGCGCCCCAATTGCCCGGCCCGACGTTGAACAGCGCTTGCGTCAGTCCTGCGTCCTCCAGCGCAGACGCGACGTCTTTCGACGGGTGTTCGTACGGAAAGAGAAATTCAACGCCCTTGAATCCGCATGATGCCGCGGCGGAAAAGCGATCGAGGAACGGCACCTCGTTGAACATCATTGAAAGGTTCGCGGCGAGCTTGATCATGACGCGAAAACGCTGCGAAGCTCTTCGACCTGTGCCGGATTGAGAATTCGTGCCTCTTGACCGCGCAGGATAAAGTAGAGCTTCGTGCTTTCCTCCAGTTCTTCGATCGCGGCCGTGGCGGCATCGAGCGATTGAGCCGCGACGACGGGACCGTGATTCGCCAGCAAAATCGCGTGATGCGTTCGCGCCGCCTCGCGCGCCAGCTCGCCCAAAAGCGGGTCGCCGGGGCGCACGTACGGCAGCAATGCCACACGCCCCAACCGCATCACCGTGTAGGGCGTAATCGGAAAGAGCGCGTCGTCCGGATTGAGGCCGGGTAAGCACGAGTACGCCACCGCGTACGTCGAGTGCAAGTGCACGACGGCACGGTGCTCGCGGCTCGCGTCGTACATGGCGGCATGAAGAAACCGTTCCTTGGTGGGCGGCGCCCCGCTCGCGTGCGCGCCGCCCGCGATCAGCGAGAGTGACGCCGCTTCCAGCGATCCGAGCGCCGAGTTGGTCGGCGTCACGAGCCATCCGCCGTCATCGAGGCAGACGCTGATGTTCCCGGACGTCCCCGGTGAAAGCCCCCTGGCGGCCAGATGAGCGCCGGCGCGGCAAATGGCGCGCCGCGCTTCCGAATCGTTCATGGCGCCACCTCAATCGCCCGAAGGAAAAAATCCTCGCTTCCGAAGTTGCCGCTCTTCAGCGCGAGCGCGATGGTGGGTTCCCCGAGCGTCGCGGTCCACGGCACGCCGGGATCGATTTGCCGCCCGATGCGCAGCGCGCCGACGCCCAGCGCCTGGACGACCGCACCGGACGTTTCGCCGCCGGCGACGACAAAACGGTGCACGCCGCACGCCAGCAATCCACGTGCGATCTCCGCGAGCACGCGTTCGATCCGCTCGCCGGCCGCCTGCGCCCCGAAGCGCGCCTGCGTCGCGGCCACGTCTTGAGGCGGGGCGCTTGCGCTGATGAGAATCGGACCGTCCCCGAGCCGCGCCTCCGCCCAGCCGAGCGCCGCCTGCGCGAGCTCGAGGGGGCGGTCGAGCCTTGACGTGTCGAGCTGAAGCGCGGGACGCCGCTCGCGCATCCATGCGACTTGCGCCAGCGTCGCGGGCGAGCACGAGCCGGCGAGCACGGCGGCAGGCCCCGCGACGTGCGGCAAGCGCGCGGCATCGCCATTGCCGCGCAGCAAGCCTTGACGCCGAAAGAGCTCCGGTAAGCCAAGGGCAAGTCCGGATCCGCCCGTGATCAGCGGCAGCGCCGCGCTTGCGAGCCCGATCGCCCGCAAATCCTCATCGGCGACGGCATCGACGATGAGGTGCCGCATCCCCGAGGCAGCCGCTTGCAGCAACGCTTGCCGCACGGCGTCCTCACCGGCGCGCACCGTTGCGAAGTCGATCTTACCGACCTCGTGATGCGTCTGGCTGCGGAGCACGCGCACTAGGTTCGCATCGGTCATCGGCGTCAGCGGATGATGCTGCATCCCCGACTCGTTCAGAAGCACATTGCCGACGAACAAGTAGCCATTGAAGAGCCGGCGGCCGTTTTCCGGAAAGGCCGGGCAAAAGATCGTCAGCCGTTCGCCCAGCTCGTCGAGCAGCGCGTCGGCGACCGGACCGATATTTCCGGCGGCGGTCGAGTCGAACGTCGAGCAGTACTTGAAAAAGAATTTTTTTGCGCCGCGCGACCGCAACGCTCGAAGGGCCTCGCGCGACAGCTGCACGGCTTCGTTCGCCGCAATCGAACGGCTCTTTAACGCGACGACGATCGCGTCGGCATCCTCCAGGCGATCGCGTTCGCCGGGGGTGCCGATGGTCTGAATCGTCTTCATACCGCCGCGCACGAGCGTGTTTGCGAGATCCGTCGCACCCGTGAGATCGTCCGCAACGGCACCGAGCAGCAAGCTCACGAGCAGGCGTTGGCGGCGAGCGTCCCGGACTCCGCCGCCCGAAGACGAGTTGTCCACAAGGCGCCCTCAAGCAAAGCGGCCAAGCCGAGCCGCAGGATGGCAACGCGTTTGGACGGTGGACCGGCCGCGGACGGCGTCTCTTTTCAGAGTCCGCGGCTGCGGCGCGCCCTCGCGCTCACACTGCCGGAAGAACCGCGCCGCCTCGGCCGAGACACGCCGGCAATCGCGCTCGTCCGCTACGCGCTCGCGCGCTTGGTTCTCGATCTCCTCCATTACGAAGTGCTGATCCGTCTGCGCGCCGAGGTCGAAGACGTCCACCGCGCGCGTTCGACAGTGCGCCGGCTGCGCGCCGTGCTTCGCGGCCTTCGTCCGTTTCTCGATCGCGTGTGGGCCGACACGCTGCGGGAAGAGCTCCGATGGTTCGCCGGCGAGCTGGCGGCAGTCCGCGACGTCGACGTGACGCTCGAGCACCTGCATTCGCGATCCCAAGCCATTCCGGGCAGCGAACGCCCGTATCTGGACGACATTCTGTCCTCGTTGGCGGCGGCGCGGGAAAACGCGCGGGTCCGGCTGCTCGGCACGCTCGACGGCGCGCGGTACGCGGCGCTTTCTCGGGCCCTCGAGGCGGCTGCCCTGACGCCAAAGCTCGGTGCGCGCCGCCTTCAGACGGCAAAAGCGCTGGGCGCGAAGAGCCTGCGCAAAACTGCAAACCGCGTGCGCAAAGCCGTTGAGTCGGCGTCCGACTCATGCACCGCAAACGAGCTGCATCACGCGCGGATCGTCGTCCGAAACGGCCGCTACGTTGCCGAGGCTTGCGAACCGGTGCTCGGAAAGCAGGCCCGTCGCCTCGCGAGACGCCTCGCCCGCATGCAAGAGTCTTTGGGCGCGGTCAGCGACGCGACGCTGATCCAAGATCGTCTTCGTACGCTCGTCGTCCACGACCGCGCCGGCGTCGTCGTCGGCGAGCTTCTCGCATTGCAGGCCGTCGACGGAGAACGTGCCCGTCACGAGTGGCAAAGCCTGCGCCGAAAGGCATTGCGTGAGGGGTGGCTTCATGCATGATATCAGCCACCACCGGATCGGCACGACGTTTGATCTTACCGGCGGCTTTGTTCGCTGCCGTCCTGTTCGTGAGCACCGTCGGTTATGTCGCGATCGAAGGCTGGTCGTGGTTCGACGCCTTTTACATGACCGTGTTGACGATCACGACCATCGGCGACAACACGCATCCCCTTTCGACGGCAGGGCGCTGGTGGACACTCGGGGTCATAGCGTTCGGCGTCGGCGTGACAACGTACGTCTTCTTCACGCTCGCGGGCTATTTGCTGGAAGGGCGTCTCTTTGCGGCCGTCGGTGAGCGGCGACTGCGGGGACGGGTGCGCGCGCTAACCGACCATTACATTCTTTGCGGCTTCGGGCGCGTGGGACGAGAGATCGCGCGCGACCTCATCGCCGCCAAGCGCGAGATCGTCATCGTCGACATCAATCAAACTTCGCTCGACGATGCCGCCAAGCACGGCTATCCCATCGTGCGAGGGAACGCCGCGGAGGTCGAAACGCTCCGTGAAGCCGGAATCGAACGCTCCCGCGGGCTCGTCGTCGCAACGGACGACGACGCCGACAACGTCTACGTGACGCTGTCGGCGCGGGTCTTACGTCCTGATATGTTCATCATCTCACGAGCGAACGCCGAAGATTCGGAAGCAAAGCTAAGGTTGGCCGGCGCTAATCGCATCATCTCGCCGTACAACATCGGCGGCAAGCGAATGGCGCAGCTGGCGATGCGGCCGACCGCCATGGAGTTTCTCGACGAGGTCTTGGATCCCGAGAAGGTCGATTTGGCGCTCGAAGATTATGCCATCAAAGCCGGTTCGCGCTGGGTTGGAAGGACGTTCAAAGACCTTTTCAGCGTCAGCGAGGTTATCATACTCGCTCTCAAACGCGACGGCACCATGCACTTTCGGCCTCCGCACGATACGGTCTTAAAAGCCGGCGACGAGCTGGTCGTGGCCGGACCCGGCGCATCCATCGCGGCCCTCGAACGCGAGCTGAGTTAGCTCAGGCCGGCTTGGCGTCGAGCCCGGCAGCGCTCGCCAGCGCGTAGAACAGCACGGCGAAGTCGTACTCCCCGAGCCCCTGAGCCTTGGCCGCGGTCAGCATCTCGTTCGCGATTGCCGTGTTCGGCAGCGGAACGCCGATCTCGCGAGCGAGGTCGAGTGCGAGATTCACGTCCTTCTGCATCATGCCGACGTCGAACCATGCCTTCTCCGGCATCTTCAGGATGAACGGCGCGCGATAAGCCAGCATCGGCGAAGCGATGACACCGCCGAGCATCACTTCGAGGGCGACTTCACGAGGGATCCCGCTTTTCTCGGCGAGCAGCAAGCCTTCGCTGAGCGCTAAGATTTGCACCGGTAAATTCAAGTTGAGCGCGACCTTCATGACCTTCGCGTGACCGACGTCGCCGATGCGCCGGACGAGGGGACCGATTTTTTTCAGTTCGGGCGAGACACTTTCGCAGGCGCGCTCGTCGCCGGCCAGCATGATGAGCAGCTTCCCCTGCTCGATCGTGAGGGGGCTGCCAAGCACCGCCGCATCCAGCAGCGTGCCGCCGGTTTTCCTCACGCGCTCGCCGAGCGCGCGGATTTTCGCGGGCGAGATCGTGCTCATCTCGATCCAGGTCTTGCCCTCGGAAAGGCCGGCCAAAATGCCGTCCTCACCGGCCGCGATGGCCTCGAGCGCCTCGTCGTTCGTGACGATGCTGCACACGACGTCGCACGTCTCGACCGCTTCGCGCGGCGTAGCCGCGAACGTCATGCCCTTAGCGATATACGGCTCCGCTTTTGATTTCGTGCGGTTGTAGCCGACGGCATCCGCCTTTGCCGACAGGAGACGGTCCATCATTCCCCCGCCCATCTCCCCCAAACCGATTATTCCAATTTTCATGCCTTCACGAACGTCCGCCGCACCCGAGCTCAGTACGCATTCGCAATGAAAAGCTCGTCCGCCGGAAAGCGAGTGATGACGCTGCAGCCGGCGGCGGTCACGACGACTTCTTCCTCGATGCGGGCGGCGGAGTATCCGTCCGAAGCCGGGCAGTACGTTTCGAGCGCGAAGACCATGCCCTCTTTGATCTCCATCGGATGGTCGAGCGAATTGAGGCGGCTGATGACGGGCCGTTCGTGCAGCGCCAAGCCGACGCCGTGCCCGAATTGCAAGCCGAAGGCCTCCATCTCGCTCGGAAAGCCGAACTCTTCCGCCTTCGGCCAAACGCCCGCAACGAGATCCGTCGACACGCCCGGACGGATCATCTCGATCGATGCATCGATCCACTCGCGTGCGCGCTTGTAGGCGTCGCGCTGGCTTTGCGTTGCACGGCCTACGTTGAACGTGCGGTAGTAGCACGTTCGGTAGCCGTTGAAGGCGCTCATGATGTCGAAAAAGGCCTGATCGCCCGGGCGTATCAGCCGGTCGGAAAAATTATGCGGGTGCGGATTGCACCGTTCGCCGGAGACCGCGTTGATCGATTCGACGTCGTCGGCCCCGAGGTCGTACAGCTTTTTCGTCGCGAGCGCGACGATTTGATTTTCACGAATCCCCGGCTTGAGCGCCTCGGCGATGTCTTGGTAGGTTCCGTCAACCAGTGACGCCGAGATGCTGAGCAGGAGGATCTCGTCCTGCGATTTGATTTCGCGCGCATCGTGCATGACTTGCTGACCGTCGCGAATCACGATCTTCTGTTTCTCGAGCTCGAACCAGAGCGGCGGTTCGATGATGTCGATGCCGAGCGGCATACTGCCGACGCCGTCTTCTCGCAGCAGTGCGGCGATCTCTTTCGCACAGCGCTCGAACAGCCCGGCTTCGGGCTGTATCGCGCCGCGCAAGCCGTTCAGCCCGGCGCGAATGTTCTTGTCTTCGAGCCAATTGGAATACAGCCGGTGGTGTTTGGCCGCGGAACCAAAGTCCCACACCATCGGATCGCCCGTTCTCGTCAAAAGCGCATACCGCGTCATCTTGTCACGAGACCACTCGCCGATCGCCGTGCCCGTGACGTACCGGATATTGTTGACGTCGAAAAGCAGGAGCGCCCCGAGGTCGGAGCGGTTCAAGGCGGCGCGCGCTCTTCCCAGACGATAGCGCCGCAGGCGATCGAAGTCGACGCGCTCTTCGAAATCGACGCCCATCGTCCCGGGAGCCGGTATCGGCATGTCCGCGGCGCGAGACGAAACTCGCATGAAGGCCGATTGTCCATGCAAGATGGCGGTCCTGGTTGCCCGAAAAGCCGGGGATGCTGCGCTCGGCATTCATCGCCTCGGGCACCGGTCTAGGGACCCTAGCTCTCGCCGGAAGAACGCTCGCGCTCGCACCTGCGGTGCCGGCTCGCGTTCGCGTCATCTTCTTCGGTGTGGCCGGCAACCTGCCGGTTTGGGCCGGGATCGCCAAAGGCTTTTTCGCGCGCGAAGACCTGACCGTGACCACAAAGGTCACCCCCGGTTCGGTGTACATGATGAAACACTTGAACGCGGGAGATTTCGACATCGCGCACACGTCTATCGACAATTGCGTTGCGTACGACGAAGGTCAACGGGCGGTTGCGCTCGCGCCGCCTGGAGATTTCGTTACCGTAATGGGCGGTGACAGCGGATTGCTCACCGTGTGGGCGCGTCCCGAGATCTCGAGCTGGGCCGACCTGCGGGGCAAGACGCTTGCCGTCGACGCCGTGACGACCGGGTTCGCCTTCGTGCTGCAGCGGATGGCGGAAATGAACGGCGTTCATCCGTCGGAATACCGGCTCGAACCCGCGGGCGGTACGCCGAAGCGCTACAAAGCCCTCGTCGAAAGCGGCAAATTCGCCGCAGCCGTATTGACGCCGCCGTTCGATTTGCTCGCGCAAGCGCACGGGCTCAAGAAGCTCGGCAGCGCCAATGAAGCGCTTGGCCACTATCAAGCGTATGCGGGGGTGACGCGGCGAGCCTGGGCCACCCAAAACCGTGACGTTCTGGTGCGCTATATTCGCGCGTATGTCGCGACGATCGGATGGCTCTACGATCCTGCGAATAAATCCGAGGCCGCGGCGTTACTCGTCGAAAACGCGCACGTGCCGCCGGCGCTCGCCCCGCAGGTCTTCGCTGAAATCACAGGGCCGGGCGGCACGGACCCGAACGCCAAGATCGATATCGAGGGGCTGCGCACCGTGCTTTCGCTGCGTTCGGAATTCGGTGAACCCCGCAAGGTATTGACCGATCCCCAAAAATACATCGACGACACCGCCTACGCGCTGGCGATGAAATCGAGATCAGCGCGTTCGGATTAGAATTCTTCCTCGAGCGAAGAAATCGGAGCTTCCTCCTCTTCCTCTTCCTCGGTGAATTCTTCGTCCTCGTCCTCGAGCGTGTAGCCTTCTTCGATGTCCTCGTCCGATACCTCGACGGGTTCTTCTTCGATTGTCTCGCCGAGAATCTCGCCGTCGTCGGTGATCGGCGAACGCATCCCGCCGACCGGCGCCAGCTCGCCCTCGGGCTCGCTGATGCGCCCGCGCGGCGCGGCCAGCCCGGCCGGCTCCTCGGGCTCCTCTTCCTCTTCTTCCTCCGGCTCTTCCTCGAGCAGCTCCGCACCGCCGGCCGCGCGCTGCGCTTCCGCTTCGCGCTGAGCGGCCGCGGTTTGCGTTAGCCGAGGATCTTCGTCGCCCATAAGCAGACCGATCTCTTGCGCGCGCTCGCCGACGTCGTCGTCCTGGATCTTGATGTCGATCTCCTCACGGTTTTCGGTGAGGACTTTGACGTCGAGCGCCAAGGATTGCATCTCTTTGATGAGCACCTTGAACGACTCCGGCACGCCCGGCTCCATGACGTTCTCGCCTTTGACGATGGCCTCGTACGTTTTTACGCGGCCGACCACGTCGTCGGATTTGACGGTCAGCAGCTCTTGCAAGGTGTAGGCTGCGCCGTAGGCTTCGAGCGCCCAAACTTCCATCTCGCCGAAGCGCTGTCCGCCGAACTGCGCTTTGCCGCCCAGCGGCTGCTGCGTGATCATTGAGTACGGGCCCGTCGAACGGGCGTGTATCTTGTCGTCGACGAGGTGTGCCAGCTTCATCATATAGATGTAGCCGACCGTAATGGGACGGTTGAAGCGTTCGCCGCTGCGGCCGTCCCGCAACCAGGCCTTCCCGTCTGCGGGCAAACCCGCGTCTTGCAGCCACTCGCGGATATCTTCCGCGTGTGCGCCGTCGAAGACCGGCGTTGCGATGTGCATGCCGAGCATCTTGGCGGCCCATCCCAGATGAGTCTCCATGATCTGCCCCAGGTTCATGCGCGAGGGAACGCCGAGCGGATTGAGCACGATGTCGACCGGCGTACCATCCTCCAGATACGGCATGTCTTCTTCCGGCAGCACCTTGGCGATCACGCCCTTGTTGCCGTGGCGCCCGGCCATCTTGTCGCCCTGCAGAATCTTTCGCTTCTGCGCGACGTAGACGCGCACCAGATGGTTCACGCCCGGCGAGAGCTCGTCGCCGTTTTCACGCGAGAACATCTTGACGTCGATGATCTTGCCTTTTTCGCCGTGCGGCACTTTGAGGCTCGTGTCGCGCACTTCGCGCGATTTCTCGCCGAAAATCGCGCGCAGCAGCCGTTCCTCGGCCGTGAGCTCCGTCTCGCCTTTCGGCGTCACCTTGCCGACGAGAATGTCTTCAGGCCGCACCTCGGCGCCGATGCGCACGATGCCGTTCTCGTCGAGATCCTTGAGGGAATCTTCACCGACGTTGGGGATGTCGCGCGTGATCTCTTCGGGACCGAGCTTGGTGTCGCGGGCTTCGCATTCGTATTCCTCGATGTGGATCGAGGTGAAGCGATCGTCCTTGACCATCCGCTCCGAGATCAGGATTGCATCTTCGTAGTTGTAGCCTTCCCACGGCATGAACGCGACTAGGACGTTTTGCCCGAGGGCAAGCTCGCCGACGTCGCTCGAAGGCCCGTCGGCAAGGATCTGCCCCTTGACGACCCGCTCGCCGACCTTGACGATCGGCGCTTGATTGATGCACGTTCCCGCGTTGCTGCGCGTGAACTTGAGCAAGTCGTAGTGATGCTCGAGCGCATCGTCGTCGTGGCGGACGCTGATCTGCCGCGCGTCCACCGCCGTGACCTCACCGTCGGCCAGGGCCAGCACGCAGCCACCGGAATCCTTGGCGGCGCGATACTCGATGCCCGTCCCGACGATCGGGGCCTGCGGGCGCAAAAGCGGCACGGCTTGACGCTGCATGTTCGCACCCATCAGCGCGCGATTGGCATCGTCGTGCTCGAGGAACGGGATGAGCGCGGTCGCAACCGAGACGATCTGCTTCGGCGAGACGTCCATGAGCTGGACGCGCTTGGGCGGCTCCTCGACGTATTCTTCCGCGTAGCGGCATACGACCGTGTCGGCCGTGATCTTACCGCGCTCGTCGACGGGCGTGTTGGCCTGCGCGACGATGAACTCGTCTTCGCGATCCGCGGTGAGATAGCGAATCTCGTCCGTGACGACGCCGTCGTGGACGACGCGATACGGAGTCTCGATGAAGCCGTAGCGATTCACGCGCGCGTAGGTAGCGAGCGAGCCGATGAGACCGATGTTCGGACCTTCCGGCGTCTCGATCGGACAGATGCGCCCGTAGTGGCTGTGGTGGACGTCGCGAACCTCAAAGCCGGCGCGCTCGCGGGAAAGACCGCCCGGGCCGAGCGCCGAGAGACGCCGTTTGTGCGTAAGCTCCGCCAGAGAATTCGTCTGGTCCATGAATTGCGAGAGCTGGCTCGAGCCGAAGAACTCTTTGATCGCCGCCACGACGGGACGAATGTTGATCAGCGCTTGCGGCGTGACCGTCTCGATGTCCTGAACCGTCATGCGCTCGCGGACGACGCGCTCCAGACGCAGCAAGCCGACCCGGAACTGGTTCTGCAGCAGCTCTCCGACTGAACGGATGCGGCGGTTGCCGAGATGGTCGATGTCGTCGATCTTCGAGCGGCGCTCGACGACCTTGATCAGCCGGCGCACGACGGCCACCATGTCCTCGCGCGTGAGGCACTTCTTCTCGATGCTCGGAATCGGCAGCCCGGCCTCGTTGTACTCGCGCTCCAGCTTGCCGGAGAGCTTGTAGCGCCCGACGCCCGCCAGATCGTAGCGCTTCTCGTCGAAGAACAGCGACTCGATCAGCTTCTCGGCGTTCTCCGGATTCTCGGGTTCGCCGGGGCGCAATTTCTTGTAGATCTCCTTGAGAGCGTCGTCGCGGGTTTTGACGTCGCTGTCTTTTTCGATCGAATTCCGAATCAGCGGCGAGTTGTTGAACAGCGCCAGAATCTTCTCATCGCTCTCCCAGTCGAAGCCGAGATCCGGCTTCGAAAGCGCGCGAATGAACGTCGAGACGTAGATCTTGCGATTCTTGTCGATGCGAACGCCGATCGTACCCTCGGTCTCGTCGTTCTTCGTTCCGTTGTCGGTCTCGAACTCGATCCAGGCGCCGCGATTGGGAATGATCGTGCCGTTGAAGACCGGACGGTTGTTCGTATCGACGTCTTGCGAGAAATAGACGCCGGGAGAGCGAACGAGCTGGCTCACGATCACGCGCTCGGCGCCGTTGATCATGAACGTGCCTTTGTCCGTCATGAGCGGGAAATCGCCCATGAAGATCTCCTGGTCCGGAATACCTTTGATTTCGCCGGATTCGGCGGTGATCAGGCGCACCCGAACGCGCAGCGGCGCGCTGTACGTCATATCGCGCTCGCGGCACTCCTCGACCGAGTACTTCGGTTCGCCCAGGCTGTGCTCGCCGAATTCGAGCACCAAGTTTCCGGTGAAGTCTTTGATCGGCGAGATCGAGTCGAATGCTTCGTGCAGACCCTCGCCGATGAACCATTTGAACGATGCCTTTTGCAGCTCGATGAGATCGGGGAGCTCGAGGACGTTCGGAATTTTCGCAAACGCATGCCGCGCGCGCTTGGGGCCCGGATCCGGCGCCGTCGGCACCGTGAATGCTTCCGCGTTGACTTGAAACGTCGAAATGGGAAGCGTCGCGGTGCTGCCGTTGCCCGCGGAACCGTCCGCTTTCGCCCGCTTGCTGCGGCTCTTCGTACCGGCTGCTTTGCTTTTGGGGGTCGTCGCCTTCGTCGCCATCTACTCTATCGTTATTATGTAAGGCAGGCCGCGTACGGCTGCGCGATGGGAGTCGCAACAAAACGCAAAAAGGCAAGGTCTCCCCACTCCGGAGAGGACCCCGCTCCTTCGCGGCTCCCGCGCGCTAGCCAAGCGGCATAGACCGGCATCGTATCACCGGGTCCGAAACCGGTCAAGAGGTTCGTTTCACGCGGGTCATTTTATGGCCACGCGGTCGACGCCGTCCCAGACCTCGCCGGACGCGAGCAGCTCCCGCGTGCGCCCGCAGAGGTAGGCGGCGGCGCGGTCGTCCGGGTCGCGGGCCAGCACCTCTGTGAAGGCGACCGCAGCCTCGCCGAGCCGCCCTTCGCCCAGCGCGGCAACCGCATCGTCGAACCGCGGGCGCGTCAGGCTCTTGAGCTCGATACGCCGCGGTGGGTCGGCATCGCACGCCTCGAAGAGGCCGATACCGCGCTGCTTCCCTTTGACGGCAACGCGACCGAGAAATCGCAGCAGGAAACGCGCGCGGTCGGTGAGCCGGTCGCGAACGTCTTCGGTGAGCAAGACGGAGGCGCCGTACAGCTTCGTGAGGCCCTCGACGCGCGAGGCCAGATTCACCGCGTCGGAGATGACCGTTCCGTCCATCCGCTCGCTCTCACCGATCGTTCCGAGCATCAAAGCCCCCCGGTGAAGCCCGACGCCCACGGATAGCGGCGGCTGCCCCTGCGCCGCCCGCTCGGCGGCCAGCGCCCCGACCTCACGCTGCAATGCGATGGCGCAGCGCAGTGCGTCGTCGGCATCCTGCGGCACCGTTGCAAACAGCGCCATGATCGCGTCGCCGATATACTTGTCGATTACTCCACGATGCTGGCGCACGATCGGACCGACCCGTTCCAGATAGCCGTTGAGGAACTCGAAGTTCTGCCGCGGCGTCATTCGCTCCGAGATCGTGGTGAACGAGCGGATGTCGCTGAAGAGCACGGTCATGTCGCGCTGCACGGCTTCACCGAGGCGAACGTCCCGCACGTCGCTTTTCTCCAGCAGCTCCAAGAATTCTCGCGGCACGAAGCGAGCGTACGCGACGTTGAGGCTGCGCGTCTCCTCGATGATGCGCCGTTGGGCGAGATCGCGCTCGTCGTTGGCTCGCCGGATCCGATCCGCGATCCCGAGCGCCGGCGCGATTGCTTCGAGGGTCGTACCGAGCTCGAAACCGATCTTCACCACGATCGACTGCGGCCAAAAGATATGGCCGAGCACGACTGAGGCAGCGCCGAAAAACACCCCGCAAAATGCGATGATGAAGTATACCGCGGCGCGATCGCCGTTGCGAACTCGATCGAGCGCGACCATCAAGACGCCAAAGAGCGTCACGAGCGAAAGCATCTGTACGAGCGTCGCCGCTCCCGGGGCTCCCATCGACCCGGCGGTGAGCTGCAGGACGATCACGATCGCGGTTAGCGCGCCGATTGCACGGTAACTGCGCGGCGCGCGTTCGCGCATCTGCAGGAAGGTGGTAAAGAACCAGAACGACGCCCACGCGAGAACGGCATACGCGAGCGAGGACACCGCCGGCGGCGGCGCGACCAGCCGGGTGCGGATCGCCTCCTCCGCGATCAGCGATGCGACGAAGGCGGCATAGGCAAGAAGCTCGCGACTCCGCAGCAGCGCGTACATCAGCAGGTGGTACAGCCCTACCGCTGCCAGCACGCCGAAGAAAGCGCCGAGGGAAAGCACTTCGACGGGCACGGCGCTTTCTTCGGCGGGCCGAGGGGCTGACCCGGCAGGCGAAACATTGCCGAACGCCGACTCGTTGAGGGAACGATGCGACGGGTCTTGGAGCTGGCGGGGCTTCTCAGCGTTGCGGCCTGCGGAACGCTGTCCGGCCACGCGCTGGCGTATCTGCTCGAAGGCCGCTCCATGGACGACGCCCGGCACGGCTACTTCACGCCCGTTCTCGAGGTCGCGGGGGCAGCGTTGCTCCTCTGCGCAGTGCTCGCCGCGGCGCGCATGCTGGCCGCCGTTTCCGCGCGGCGCGGGCGCCGGACGCCGCCTCTATCTTCCTTGTGCGTGATGCTCGCGGCGCTGCAAGTCGCGGGCTTTGCGACCATGGAATTCTTGGAAGGCAACCCGCCTGACCCGATCGGCTGCGGCGTCGAGATTCTGATCGCTCTTCTGATCGCGGTCGCCGTATCGCTCGTTCTCGCGTTCGTCGAGCGGTGCGTGGCCCCGATCCTGACGACCTATCTGCGCCGCCGCAGCGGCGCGGACACCGCCGTTCGCCGTCCGCCGGTCGCATTCGTTCGGCCGCCGCTGCTGCTCGCGATCTGCGCCGGCGTCCGCCGTTTCAAGCGACCACCTCCGCTCTTCGGTTAAGGCGAAATTCGCGCGCGCGTCATGACGCGTGCGCACCTTGCTTTCAACCGTTTTTAGGAGGTTTGAATGAAGCGCACGCTTTTGAGCGCGCTCTTATCTGTCGCCGCATTGGTTTTGATGATGTATTCCCCGGCGCAAGCCCACGTCGTGTGCGGGGACCGCGTCTTTCCCGCCACCTTGACGATGGACGATCCCGGCATGGGCGACGAGCTCTCGCTGCCGACCATCGTGCTCACTCCGACACCATCGGGTGAGGCCAACGTCTACGCCTACGAATGGGACAAGACGATTACGGAAGATCTGGGCGTCGCCGTCAACGGCGACTATATCAGCGCTCCGTCCCAGAACCTGAGCGGCTGGGACAACACCACGGTAACGCTCAAAGATCAGCATCCCTGCACGGGAAGCTACGAGAAGCACGAGCTCGCGTGGTCGCTGGGCCTGATCCGTCTCATCCCCGGATCGGGCTCGAAGCAGCTGAGCAATGCGGGTGCGATTGCAACCGTCGGCAGCACGTCGCCGACATTCTATATCGGTAAGGGTCTGGGAGATCTTCCGGTCGGTTATCTCCGGCCGCTCGCCGTCATCGCGGAGTTCAGCCGTAACCTCTCTGATAATCCTATGCTGAGCCCCAACTCCTGGAGCTACGCGGCATCGCTTCAGTACTCGATGCCGTACGTGCAGCAGCACATCAAGGCGCTGAGCGTGCCAAACTTCATCACGCATTTGACGCCGCTTGTCGAGGTCTCGATGACCAGCCCGGACGCCGGCTTACCGACCGGAACGATTGCGCCCGGCATCTTGTATGACGCGCAAACCTGGCAGCTGGGTGCCGAGGCGATCATCCCGGCAACGACCGCTACGCGGCAAGCGCAAGGCACCGGATTCATCATTCAATTTCACGTCTTTCTCGACACGTTCTACAAGAGCTGGTTCGGGAAGCCCATCTTCAAAAGGAATCTCTGGCAATGATTGCTTCACGCAGAACGGCAGCCGCGCTCATGTTTGCCGCATTGTTGATGGCGCCGGTTGCGGCGCGAGCGCACGCATTTCTGGATCATTCCGACCCGGCAGTCGGCAGCACGGTGCCGGCGTCGCCGGGCGTCATGCACTTGTGGTTTACACAGCAGCTCGAGCCGGCGTTCAGCCGCGTGACGGTCACGGATAAGTCGGGCGCAACGGTCAACGACGGGCCGGCCACGATCGATCCGAGCAACCCGTCCGAGCTCGACGTCAAGTTGAAGCCGTTATCCGGCGGGACGTACAAGGTGAAGTGGCACGTCCTCTCGGTCGACACCCACACGACCGAAGGTGACTTCACGTTCAACGTTCACGGCGGGTGACGCCATCGATACACCGCTGATCGTCTCCCGCACGCTGCACTACGCGGCGGCGGCGCTGCTCGAAGGCACCTACGTCTTTTGGTGTTTGATCGCACGCCCCGCGTTCGCGCGCGAAGGAGGAACGAATCCTCTCCAAACACGCTTCGAGCGGCGGCTGATCGTACTTGGGTGGGCGAGCCTCGCGATCGCCGTCGCCTCCGGAGCCGGTTGGCTCATCATCGTCGGATCCCGCATGAGCGGGGTACCGGTCGCGGCCGTGCTGCAACAAGGCGTCGTCGGAATCGTCGTGACGCAAACCCGTTTCGGTCGAGATTGGGTCTGGCGCGGTGTGCTCGCCGTCGTGCTCGGCGTCAGCCTCGTGCCGCAAATCGCGAGACGGCCGGTCGTGGGCTGGATCGGGCTCCTCGTCTCCTCCGCGTTCGTCGGGTCGATCATCGGGGCGGGGCACGGCGCCGCTGCGGACGACCTGCCGTACGATTTCCTGCACTTCCCAGCCGATCTGCTGCATCTGCTTGCGACCGGCGCCTGGCTCGGCAGCCTCGTTCCTCTCGTGCTGCTGCTCGCCGAGGCTCGCCGTGACGGTATTCCTTCGCTCGCGGTTGCGCGCTCGGCGACGCTGAGATTCTCGGTTCTCGGCGTAACGTGCGTCGGCGTCCTGATCCTGACGGGAATCGTCAACACCTGGTTTCTTTCCGGATCCATTCCGGCGCTGGTTGGAACGCTCTACGGGCGGCTGCTGCTGCTCAAAGTTGCGATCTTCATCTGCATGATTGCGATCGCCGACGTCAACCGCAGCCGGCTCGTCCCGCTTTTGGCCCAGGCATCCGCAGACATCTCTTCGCGGACGCGCGCGCTTCGAACGCTGCTCCGCAACGCGCTCACCGAGGCGAGCCTCGGTATTTTCGTGCTGGGAATCGTGGGCATCATCGGGATTTTGGCGCCCGGGCTGCATACGGAACCGGATTGGCCCTTCCCGTTCAGGTTCGATCTCAACGACGTCGCAGTCGCGGTGCAAAAGGTGCTGGAGATTGCGGCGCTGCTGTTCGCCCTCTGCCTGGCGGGCGCCGTGGCCGCCACGAGACAACGGCGTTATCGCGCAATGGCTGCGGCGCTCGCTGGCCTCGTTGCGTTCGGCGGCATCACGGCCGCCACCGCGCGCCCAGGGATCGTGAAAGCGTATCCGACGAGCTACTATGCGTCAACGCAGGCGTACGCTGCGCCTTCGGTCGCAAGCGGCGCGCCGTTGTATTTTGCGAACTGCACGCCCTGTCACGGCGCCGACGGCCGTGGTGACGGACCGCTCGCCAAGAGCCTTGCGATCCCTCCCGCCAATCTGACCGAGGAGCACATCTTCGGCCACAACGTCGGGGACTTGTTTTGGTGGGTCAGCCATGGGCGCGCCAACGGCGTCATGCCTGGTTTCGCAAGCACGCTAACGCCGGCGCAGCGCTGGGACGTCATCAACTTCGTTTTGGCGCGCGCCGCCGGGGTGCAAACGAAAGCCGCCGGCCCGCAGATCACAACCGCCGCGGCGCCGCCGCTTCCGGATTTCGCCTTCCAACAGAACGGCGCGCAGAACACGCTGAGCCAAACATTGAAAAGCGGGCCGGTGCTCCTCGTTGTCTTTACGCCGCCCGCCCCGCGAGCGCGCCTCGCACACTTGGCGGCGCTGGAGCCGCGCCTGGCCGCGGCCGGTTTGCACGTCATCGCGGTCGATCTTGCGAGATCGCCGGATAGAGGCCCGCTGGTCGTCCAAGTGGCGAACCAGGTCCGCGACACGCTCGCGCTTTTTCGTTCGGCGAAGGACGGCGGTGAAACGGAGATGATGCTGGATCGCAACGCAAGCGTGCGCGCACGCTGGACGGCCGGCGCGCCCGGCGGCCTGGCGGACGATGAGACGCTGCTCGCGGACGCCGTGAACGTCGCCAAGATTCAGGCCGCGGCGGCGAACCATGCCGGGCATGGAGGCTGAAGAGCCGTCGGTGTGGTCGCGGCCCATCTGATCGCGGGGCGCCGGGAGGAACCGTTCCTCGCGGCGGCCTTGAGCGCGATCGCCGATGCCGCGGCGACGTTGATCGTGAACGACAATTCTTCGGACCCTTCACCCCACGCGCAAACGCTTGCGGAAAGCCGGTTCGGGCGCGAAGGGCGTCTGATCGTCGATCGCACGCCGTTCGAAAATTTTGCAGCCGCCCGCAACGTGTGCATGCGGCTGCACGAGGTGCATCGCGCCGGTGATTGGGTCATGTACGTCGATGCGGATGAAGTCCACGGTGAGCCGATCGCGCGCATCGCCTCGCGGCTGAACGGCGTCCCGCAGGACGTCGACTACGTTGACGGCTACATGTGGCATTTCTTCCAGTCGTTCGATTGGTATACGTCGATCGACCGGGAAATGATGTTCTCTCGTTTTCGGCCGGGGCTGCATTGGGAAGGGCCGGTGCACGAGCAGCTCGTCGGTTTGCGCGGCAAGCGGCTTGCCCTTCCGTACGTCTACGGACACTACGCGACCGTGCATGGGCCGCGTCATTACGCCGAAAAAGGCCGGCACTATTCGTCGCTCGGGGCGCCGGGAGAGGTCGTTCCCGAAGACCAGCTCGATACGGTCGACAGCGCCGCGCTGTTTGCCGAACCCTACCGCCGGCTCTTGCCGTTTCGGGGAGCGCACCCGCAAGCCGCGGCTGCCACGATCGCGCGGCTGCGCCGTGAATTGTCGAAAAACTACGCGGAAACCGACGCGGCGGCGCGCGCCGCCTCGCCGCTGCGCCGGCTGGCTCGCGCGGTCGCGAGCCTCAATTTCGAGTTCCGGTGGCGGGCGCGAAATCTCGACCCGCTCGCGCGCAAGCTCGTAGCACCCGAAGAGTCAGCTCGGCCGTGCGGTCCCACGTGAACGGCGCCGCTCGCGCGATGCCGAGCGTGCGGAGCTCGATGCGCCTTCGTTCGTCGCCGGCCAACTGCCCGAGCGCTGCCGACCACGCATCGGGGCTTTCCGGAGCGTCGACATACGCCGCTGCGTCCGCGCACACTTCGGGGAGCGCGCCGGCGCGCGCTGCCAGCACCGGCGTCCCGCACGCCATAGCCTCCAGTGCCGGAAGGCCAAACCCTTCGTAGAGTCCCGGCGCCGCGACGAAGAGCGCGCCACGATACAGCGCCGGCAATGCCGCATCGTCCATTGCTTCGAGCGAGACGACGCGGTCCGCGGATGACGGCAGCGCGCCGCGCACGGCCAGCACGACGTCTGCGTCGAATCGCGCGCGCCCGAAGCCGGCCAGGAGCGTGGCCAGATTCTTGTGCGGCTCGAGCGTCGTGACGGCGAGAATGTACCGGCGGCCTTGCAGCACGGCCGGCGGCGACGCAGAGCCCGGCTGAAATGCCTCGTCAACGCCAAGCGGGATAACGCTGATCCGTTCCTCTGCAACGCCGAGATGCCGCGCGATCTCGCCGGCGCTGAAGCGCGAATCGGTTATCACGGCATGCGCTCGTGCCGAGCGCAGAAACGGATGTTGCTGCGACCTGCGCTTGCGCGGATCGGGATGGGGATACGCGAACGGAACGACGTCGTGAATCGTTGCGACGGCGGGCAGTGACGTTTCGCAAAACGTCCCGTTCAGCGGATGCCAAAAGACGTCTGCGTCTCCGGCGCGCTTCACCAGCCTGAAGCGGCGGCTTCCCAAGGTGGCGCGATAGCGCGCCGTCTGCAGCACCGGCAGCGAGGAGTCGACGACGAGCGTGAGCTCGACGTCCTCGGCGGCGGCAAAACGCCGCAGCAGCTCGCGTACGTACCGCCCGATCCCGCGCCGGTCGCGCAGCGTATCGCGCGAATCCACGCACAGCCGCAACATGCTCGCGGCTTCCACCCTTGTTTTTCCCCTTCCCGTCGTGAACGAACGTCATGAACGCCCCTTCGCTGACATCGATCGCCGATCTCGCATTCGATATTCGGCACGCTCGCCACGTCGAGCTCGAAGCGTACATCCTCAAAAACCCGTTGCTGCTCTATTCATTAGAGGCCGCTGCCGGAAACGGCGCCGACGTCACCGTCCGTTTGGGTGACCCCGTCGATGCGGAGCAACGCGCGACAAACAGGGCCGCGGCGCAGGCGCTGTCATCCGCCGGCGTTCAGGTCGAGCCGGAAGCGGGCTATGGGCCCAAGGCCACCCACGCCAAAGTTGCAATCGTCGACGATCGCGTGTATTTCGACGATCGCAACTTTACCGCGAACGAGTCGGAGACGATCCTTGTCGCCCATCGCGGCGCGGCATCGCGCGATTGCATCGTCACGAAAGCCAAGGCGTTGCTCGCCGAAGCGCGGTTCATCGAGAATGCCGTGGGGCACGAGATCCTCGCATCGACGGAATCCCTGGGTCCCAGCCCCGTATTGGATGCGCTCCTCGAGCGCGCGCGCAGCGGCGACCGCGTTCGGGTCCTGTACGATGGGAATACGTCCGATCGCGCATGTGCCGAGGCCGTTGCGGCCCTGCGCAGCGCCGGCGCCGAGGTGCGGCCCTCGCGTGAAAATCATAAGATCGCCGTGGCGTACGACTCCGCGTGGATTGGATCGGCAAACGCGTCGCCCGGTGCCGGCGAACAGCGCGAGTGGGGGATGATCCTGCAGAACGAGCCCGCCGTCCGGCTGCGCGACACGCTCGACTATTGCTGGCGGACGGCGAAGGTGCCGCTCGATGCAGCGCATTCACCTGTGCACGGGGATACTCGAGCGTGACGGCCGGCTTCTGCTGGTTGCCAGCCGGTACCGCAATCACGCACGGCCTCTCTGGAATCTCCCCGGCGGCCGTCAGGAACCCTACGAGCTGCTCGAAGACGCGCTGCGCCGTGAATTCGACGAGGAGGTGTCACTGCGGATCGAGATCGACCGCGTTGCCTACGTTGCCGAATCGTTCGATCGCAGCGCGGGCACGCATTTCACGAACGTCGCTTTCGTCGTCCGTTCGGCGGGCGAGCCGCAGCTGCGCCCGGGAGACCTCCACGCGGTCGGTCTCGCGTGGGTGCCGCGCGACGACGTTCCGCAGCGTCTGATCGCAGCAGTCGTGCGCGTCCCGCTGGCCGGCTACCTGAGCGGCAGCGGCCGGACGTACTACGGCTTCCCGAACGCGGACATCACCATTCAATTCAATGATTGACGCAGCATCGCTTCCAGCTGCTCCGCGTTGCGCGCCGCGTTACCGCGCCGGTGGTTGTTGAAATACGCGTAGATTTCCCGAACCTCCGGATTGGCGGCGAGGTCGGTGATGCGATCGACCCACGGTGTCAACTCGTCGGGCGTGTAGAGATATTCGTACCGCGTGGCGCTGTCGCCGCTCCACCAGCGCTCGTAGTTGCGCCCGTGGAATCGAACGTACGCAATCGATGAGGTAGCCTCGGCGCCGGGGCGCATGAGATTTCGAAATTGCGGCTCGTCGACATTCGTCCAGCCCATGCGCAGCTCGCGCAAGAGCCGCAGCGCCGCATCGGTTTGCCATTCGCGGTTGCGAAACTCCACGACGAGCGGAATGTCGTCGAACGCTTCGCTGACCGCTCGCAGGTACTCATCGCTTCGAGCACCGGGTTTGAAGCCGTAAGGAAATTGCAGCAGCGCGCACGCAAACTTCCCGGCTGCGACGAGCGGCTGGATTCCTTCGCGCCACGCCGCCGCGTCAGGGTGCACCCGCACCGACCCGCTCGCGTGGGTGACCGAGCCGGGGACTTTGACGGCAAAGCGAAAATTGGCCGGCGTCCGGCTCGCCATGGAGGCAAACGTCGTCGGGGGAAGCACCCGGTAGTACGTCGCGTCGATCTCGACTGCCGGAAAATGCGACGCATAATACGGCAGCATCTCGGTTTGGCGGATGCGCTCGGGATAGAACGCTCCCTTCCAGTCGGCATACGAGTAGCCGCAGGTCCCGACGTAGACCCGAGCCTTTTCCTGCATGTGGCCGCGCTTCGGCACGAGAAGAGCGCTGACCATGCCGACGGACTCCAAGCCGCTCGTCACGCTGCCGGGGCTCATCATGGACGTCCCGTTGGGGATCGGCGCGATCCTCAGGCACGCGCTGCGCAACCATGCCGAACGCCGGATCACCTCACGTGACGGCGATGAGATCGTCAGCTTCAGCTACGCCGAATTCGGCCGCCGGTGCGCGCAGCTGGCTCGAGCGCTGGCATCGCTGGGCGTCCGCCCCGGCGACCGCGTCGCCAGCTTCGCGTGGAATACGCACCGCCATCTCGAGCTGTATTACGGCGTTCCGTCCTACGGCGCGATCCTGCACACGGCCAACATCCGGCTCTTTCCCGATCAAGTCGCCTACGTCATCGAGCACGCCGGCGACAACGTCATCTTCGTCGATGCGTCGCTCGCGCCGGCGCTCGCCAAGGCGATCGAAGCGCGGCCCGCCCTTGGGGCGCGCACGTATGTCGTCATGGGAAGAGGCGAACATGCGCTGCCCAACGCGCACGACTACGAAACGCTGATCTCGTCGCAACCGCCCGATTACGACTGGCCGGTGCTCGACGAGCGCGACGCGGCGATGCTGTGCTACACGTCGGCAACGACCGGCGAGCCCAAAGCCGCGCTCTTCTCGCATCGCTCGACCTACCTGCACGCCCTTGCCGCGAACCACGCGGATTATTTCAGCCTGTCGCGGCGCGACGTCGTCCTGCCGGTCGTGCCGATGTTCCACGTGAACGCGTGGGGCATTCCGTTTGCGGCCTTGATGGCCGGCGCGAAGATCGTCATGCCCGGAACGCGGCTCGATCCGGCAAGCCTGATCGAGCTTTTCGACCGGGAGGGCGTGACGTTCAGCGCGGGCGTGCCGACCGTTTGGCTTGGCGTTCGCGACGCGCTGCGCGCCGCGGGCAGGCGCCTTCCATCGCTCGAGCGCGTGATCATCGGAGGCTCCGCCGTGCCGCCGCAGCTGCTCGACGATCTCGAAGCTATGGGCACGCGGGTCATCCATGCGTGGGGGATGACGGAAATGAGCCCGCTCGGCACGTGCACGCCGATGTTCGGGCCCGGCGACGGCGATGCCGAAACGATCCATGCGAAACGGCTCAAGCAGGGCAAATTCCATCCGCTCGTCGAGTGGCGCGTGCTCGATGAAGCCGGGCGCGACGTGCCGCAAGACGGCAAAAGCCGCGGCGAGCTTTGGGTGCGCGGCCCGGCGATCGTTTCGGCGTATTATAAAAACGAATCGCCGAATTCGTTCCGTGACGGTTATTTTCGCACCGGCGACATCGTGACGATAGACGCCGAAGGATTCATCGAGATCGTCGATCGTGCCAAAGACCTCATCAAATCAGGCGGTGAGTGGATCAGCTCGGTGGATCTCGAGAACACCTTGATGGGGCATCCCGCCGTGAAGGAAGCGTGCGTCTTCGGGGTTCCGCACCCCAAATGGGACGAGCGGCCGGTGGCGGCAGTCGTGGTTCGCGAGGGCCAGACGCTGAGCGAAGAGGATCTGCGCGGGTGGCTCTCGGCGCGAATCGCGAAGTGGCAGATTCCCGACCGCTTCGTCTTCATCGACGCGATTCCGCGCACCGGCGTCGGGAAATTCCTCAAACGCGAGCTGCGCGACCGCTACAAAGATCTCCTCACGACGGCACCGGCGCAGCGCTAGAGACGTTGGTTTTTCGTTGGATTATCGATGCTGCTGATGCTTCAATGAGTATGAGGCCGCGAGCTTCTACTCGCGGAAATTTCAATTGCGCCTTGACCCGGTAGAGCGTTTTTTCGCGCTTCAATGAGGCCGCGAGCTTCTGCTCGCGGAAATCGGCCGAAGCCTGGGTAGCGGCGCATCGGGGAGTCCCGCTTCAATGAGGCCGCGAGCTTCTGCTCGCGGAAATCTGGAATTCAGCCGGCGCGTCGAGGCCGGGGATGGTGCTTCAATGAGGCCGCGAGCTTCTGCTCGCGGAAATCTCGCCGACTTCCGTCATGAGCGACTGAAAGTTTTGGCTTCAATGAGGCCGCGAGCTTCTGCTCGCGGAAATTATTTCGTGGGCGACTTCTTCACCGTCGGCGGCAAGGCTTCAATGAGGCCGCGAGCTTCTGCTCGCGGAAATCATGCCAGCGCCCAACGAACCCCTGAGGCTTACACGCGCTTCAATGAGGCCGCGAGCTTCTGCTCGCGGAAATTTCCCCCAAGCCAGATGACGCCCGTAGACGCGTTGCGAGCTTCAATGAGGCCGCGAGCTTCTGCTCGCGGAAATCACCCAGCGTTTCTCCGACGTACGCCGATCCGAATCAGCTTCAATGAGGCCGCGAGCTTCTGCTCGCGGAAATCTGTCGCATCGCCCGACGCATTCGGCGATGCAAACAGGCTTCAATGAGGCCGCGAGCTTCTGCTCGCGGAAATCGCGCGCGTGCGCGCGGCATTCGGTGGCGCGGTCGCGCTTCAATGAGGCCGCGAGCTTCTGCTCGCGGAAATCGCGGCCATCAACTATCACGAAAGGAAATACGGAGTGCTTCAATGAGGCCGCGAGCTTCTGCTCGCGGAAATCCGCCATTTGCACGGGTTTAAGAACAGAGAACTGCTCGCTTCAATGAGGCCGCGAGCTTCTGCTCGCGGAAATGCCGCAAAGCCTCCGGCAAGCACCACCGTAAGCGGAGCTTCAATGAGGCCGCGAGCTTCTGCTCGCGGAAATTTCCCGCATCCATCCCCAAACGGCGGTGATCCATGGCTTCAATGAGGCCGCGAGCTTCTGCTCGCGGAAATCGCCGACATTGCCTTTGTCGTCCTCGTCCCCATCAGGCTTCAATGAGGCCGCGAGCTTCTGCTCGCGGAAATTCGTCGCCGGCGACGTGCACCAGAGCTCGAGCGTCCAGCTTCAATGAGGCCGCGAGCTTCTGCTCGCGGAAATATCGGTGAAATCGATTGGGAGACGCTGCGACGCAACGCTTCAATGAGGCCGCGAGCTTCTGCTCGCGGAAATGTTCACGGCGAGCACCGTCAGCTCCACCATGAACATGCTTCAATGAGGCCGCGAGCTTCTGCTCGCGGAAATTCGGCAATCGCCGAACAAGTCCAGCAATATTTTGCGCAGCTTCAATGAGGCCGCGAGCTTCTGCTCGCGGAAATTGGGGATGCAAAACTTCGCATAACACAAGTGGGACTGCTTCAATGAGGCCGCGAGCTTCTGCTCGCGGAAATATGGAGAAGAATGGAAAACTAGGGAATTGGCAATATGCTTCAATGAGGCCGCGAGCTTCTGCTCGCGGAAATCTAGTGTGGCATATCCTCCGTGTCACCTACCGACCGGCTTCAATGAGGCCGCGAGCTTCTGCTCGCGGAAATCGCAAACGGGAACGCCGTTCACCATTCACAGAACCGGCTTCAATGAAACCGCGAGCTTCTGCTCGCGGAAATCTCAAAACGCAACCGTAGGCGACCGGTGAGGTCCAGGCTTCAATGAGGCCGCGAGCTTCTGCTCGCGGAAATTGTCTCCCCGGATTCACCCTGCGCGATGTACCTAGCGCTTCAATGAGGCCGCGAGCTTCTGCTCGCGGAAATAGTGTGGATGCAAAAACGCTTTCCATCGATCAAGGAAGCTTCAATGAGGCCGCGAGCTTCTGCTCGCGGAAATCGCGACGCGCTCGACTCAAATCTCGCGGCAAGCCTTGCTTCAATGAGGCCGCGAGCTTCTGCTCGCGGAAATTTCGATGGAACGCGCTGGCGGGTCGCGGGCGAATTCGCTTCAATGAGGCCGCGAGCTTCTGCTCGCGGAAATTCAATATCTGCAGGCGTCATAACGACGCATGAATGGCTTCAATGAGGCCGCGAGCTTCTGCTCGCGGAAATCACAGGCCAACTAAAGCCTGCCGCCTTCATCTTCTCGCTTCAATGAGGCCGCGAGCTTCTGCTCGCGGAAATGCGCGTACGATAACCGGCGCGCGCGAGCTGCCGCAGCTTCAATGAGGCCGCGAGCTTCTGCTCGCGGAAATCGGTCGTCCAGCTCAGAACGAGTTCTTCGCAGTTATCGCTTCAATGAGGCCGCGAGCTTCTGCTCGCGGAAATTGCGCGACACCTACCGGGCAATCAAAGCGGACCTCGAGCTTCAATGAGGCCGCGAGCTTCTGCTCGCGGAAATCCGTACCACCAAGCAGAATTAGCAGGCAAAGAAGAAAGCTTCAATGAGGCCGCGAGCTTCTGCTCGCGGAAATTTTGAAGGGTGGAAAATCATGGTTTTGAGGCTTGGAAGCTTCAATGAGGCCGCGAGCTTCTGCTCGCGGAAATCCTCGGAGCCGCCGTCGATGCCGGCGCCCTCGATCAGCTTCAATGAGGCCGCGAGCTTCTGCTCGCGGAAATCGGGAGCGCGCGCAGAGCACGCTATTGCTGTCTGGCTGCTTCAATGAGGCCGCGAGCTTCTGCTCGCGGAAATGCGGTCATGGAGCGTGCCCTCAAGGCCGCGCGTTGAGCTTCAATGAGGCCGCGAGCTTCTGCTCGCGGAAATGATCTTCACGCGTCTTCTGCGCGAAGCCCCGCATGGCTTCAATGAGGCCGCGAGCTTCTGCTCGCGGAAATGTGATCGTGAAGAATAAGCCCGGCGCGCTACGCCGAGCTTCAATGAGGCCGCGAGCTTCTGCTCGCGGAAATCGGCGCTCACGAGTCCGAGGGCGAAGCCGAGGCACCCTGCTTCAATGAGGCCGCGAGCTTCTGCTCGCGGAAATAAGCACAGCAGCAGTTTTGCGTATCCGGACATGTTGCTTCAATGAGGCCGCGAGCTTCTGCTCGCGGAAATCTGATCGCGATCGGCGGGTTCGCCTATCTGCACCACGCTTCAATGAGGCCGCGAGCTTCTGCTCGCGGAAATCGGTGCGGCCGGCGATTTATCCGGCTTTGCCGAGGCCGGCTTCAATGAGGCCGCGAGCTTCTGCTCGCGGAAATCGATCTTACGATACGAGAAAGCCGCACAATGCCGCAGAGCTTCAATGAGGCCGCGAGCTTCTGCTCGCGGAAATTCCCCGCGCACCCGCCAAGCCGTGCTCGTAACGCTCGCTTCAATGAGGCCGCGAGCTTCTGCTCGCGGAAATCAGACAATGTAGTGACGCCCCTGCTCGATGACGCGCTTCAATGAGGCCGCGAGCTTCTGCTCGCGGAAATAGTTTCGCGCGTCGCGTGAAGCCGCCGCAGCCGCCGGCTTCAATGAGGCCGCGAGCTTCTGCTCGCGGAAATTTCACATTTCCGCCGAATACGGCATCGATTCCGGGCTTCAATGAGGCCGCGAGCTTCTGCTCGCGGAAATGTCGCTGGTACAGTTGGAAACGTCCAGGCTGGGCAAAGCTTCAATGAGGCCGCGAGCTTCTGCTCGCGGAAATCCCGAGCCGCTTAAGGTCGGGCCCAGTCTAGGTTTTTTCAACGCCTTTCGAGCACCTCCCGCCATCGCAAAGTCGCTAGCCCACTCCCGGACGGTAATAGCCACTTTTTTCTTGCTGTGGCAGGATCGAGCACCCGCGCGTGCGCCCGGCGCCACCCCGGTGCTCGACGCCGGTCAGATGATCAGAGCATTCCGCTCGCGCCTAATTTGCTGGTAGCCGAAGGTCTCCATCGGCGGAATCCAGCTCTCCCGATCGATTACGGTTCCGATGTCCAGAATAATGACTCGATCCTCACGGGCATTGATCAACCCCTCGATGCGTGACGCAAGTCGGACCCGATCCTCCCGCCGCAAAAGGCAAGCAAACACGCTGTACTGGAGCGGTTGGCCAAATGCTTTTGCTAGCTTGTGCATAGCGCGGAGCCGCTTCGGTTCGGCGATGTCATAGGATAAAATGTATGCTCGCAGCATCGCTCACCTCGTGCAAAACGGTGGGTACGACTCGAGGTCGCCCTGTATCACCCGTGCCAACAAGCGGGCTTGAACTTGTAGGGCACGACGATAGGTTACCCCATATTCAAAAATCGGGTGACGGATCGTCGACCGCAGGCGACGTTCGATCGCTCGAATGAGCGTGCGCCTACCGTCCGTCGTCAACACCACTGCCTTGCCGCGTCGGTCGAAATGCGACGGACGGATTTCACGATTGTTCACGACCAGCAACACCGCTGAGTCGACGATAAGAGGACGGAACTCTTCCATCAAATCCAAAGCGAGCGAAGGCCGCCCAGCACGAAGCTTGTGATAGATGCCAAGGCCCGGCTCAAAACCGACCGAAAGGACGGCGGCAAGCGCCTCCTTTGCAAGCATCGCGTAACCGAATGAAAGCATCGCATTGACCGGGTCGGTCGGTGGTCTCCGATTGCGCCCCGAAACCTCAAAGCCCGTCCCGACGCTCAACATCTCGCCCAACTCCTCGAAATATCGGAGCGCCGCCGCTCCTTCCAACCCTAACAACTCTTCCACCTTGCGCGCGCGTTCAATGCGATGACAGAGGAAAGACATTGCTTGCAAGGCAGATTTCGCAGCCTCGCCGCGAGCGCGGCGCACCATCGTCCGCTGATTCCTCACCTTCCCGAGCACGAACGCTCGCGAAAGCTCCAGCGCGCGCCCTGCATCATCTACCACCTTGTGTTGCGCGATGCGTAGATCGATGCTGTGGTCGTTCACGGAACGCGCATAGCCGCTAAGCCAACCCCCGTAACTCAAGTAAAATACTGGAATTTCGCGCTCGAGGACGGCCCGCATCGCCTGGCTACTGATCTGCACGTTACCGAAAAGTGAGACCGTGGCTACTTCCATGAGTCGCGCCTCGGCAATGACTCCGCCCTCAACTCGGACCTGAAGAACCTCGCCGGAAATTCCCACGCGAGCCCCCGGCTCCACAACGTAAAGCGGAACGGCTTCGTCAGCCGGCGCCGCAAACGGGCGGATGTCCTTTGTCTCGATCGCGCCGCGAAGGGCATTGGTCTCATCAGGCAAGCATATCGCGTGCAGCGAGCAACGACCGCACTTTGGACTGTTGATCAGCGGCGCTGGAATCGATGTCCGGTCCGAGATCGTTCGCGCGCCATCGATCGCCAGTTGCGTTTGTGTAACGAGCGCGTCGTCGATCGGTACATCAACGTAACTTCGCGAAGCAGCGTAATAGATTTTGCCGAGGTCGCAACGATAGCCGTGCTCGCGCAGCAGCATGGCCTGAATGCAAAGCTGCACTCGCTCCGGGTCGTTCGCGCCGCCCGGGATGGGCGGCTGCTTTCCGCGTTTGAAATCTACCGGAACGGCGACGCCGCCTTCGGAGCGCACGATGTCGATCTTGGCGACGAAGCCCAGTCGATGGGAAGCAAGCTCGACCGATGTTGCAGAAGAGCGCATTTCGGCAAGATCGTCGGGAAGCTCGCCACTTGGCCGATCGACGCGCCGGTGAACGCGTTCGCCGTCGACCGTGTCGTACGATGATTCAAACTCGCGCTCGACGTATTCCAACCAGAACAGCCGCGGACAGTACACGAACTCGTTGACCATCCGTGCCGGCAGTAACTCAACCGTTTCTTCTAAGCTGGGCACGACGTACTCCCCAATCGCGCGACTCGCCTTTCCCGTTCCCTCGCTTAAGCCGCCACGTCAACCATTGTCCGAGCCGCCTCGTCTGCGGGCTTGACTGTCCCACTCCATGCGCCCAAGGAGCGAGTACTGCCGTACGTCGTCGGCCGCCTGCGCGTCGTGCGCGTGCCGATCAACGATACCCGCGATTTCTTCCACCTGTTCCTCATCGAGCCGCCCAAGCATGCGCGTCAGATCGCCCTGATCGATCCCGTGCGCCGAGTCGATCTTCATGAGTACAAGATACGCGAGCGGAATAACACGTAAACCCGTCTGATCGTAGACGGGTCGCGCGAACCCCTCCCGCACCCACTCCCGATCGCTTGTGATGACGCCGATAAATGCGCCTTCTTTTTCGAACGCTTCGCCTCTAATGCCGAGCGACGAATTCGGAAAGAAGAGATCGATTGTCTTACGCCAACCGCTGTTTCGAAGCAGCGCGACTGCTTCAGAGAAGGAATCGGGGTCGATCAAGAAATCCGTGTCCTTCGTTTGACGCTCGGGCGCGTACGCACGTGTGGCAACACCTCCGATCACGAGGACGGAGATCGCGCCAAAGAGCTCTCCAGGATTCACCGCGGTAGGATCCCTAGGCAAAGCCATAAGTGCGTGCAGGTCGCTTCCCACCCCGATGGAGCGCTTGCGCAACCCTCGATCCAGGTAGAAACGTCGCCGGTTTCGCGCCTCACGCAAATCGCGCATGACACCTCGTTAGACGCGCTGCGCATTTTGGCCTCAGGCGTCGCACGGCTGAAATTGTCCGAGACCAAAATGCGCGAGCCGCCCGAGGACGAGTGGGCCTTCGATGGCACGGTCGAACGTGATTGTCGCACCAACTGACGGATACACTGGCCTCTCTCCCAGCCGGCAACGCCTGAAGGCGTCGAGGCGCATTCCGCTCCCAACGCGCCGCCGAATCGTCTCACGCGAATCCCAGAGTTCGATCAACGCGCTACCTAAGCCCCGTCGTTCGAGCGCCCGGCCGATTTGTTCTTTAGGACCGTCCACGACAACGGAGCCGTTCGGGCCGCGGCGCTTCGGAAAGCGATCGAGCACTAACGGGGTAATGGTCGACCAGCGTGAAGATGTCGGAGTCTCGACGCGTCCCAGGTACGTCACCGCGAACGCACCGTTCAAGACCGTATCGTCCCAAATTCTGGAGACAACGGTAATTGCGCGAAACTCGGCATGCGTGCACCCAGCCGGCAACCATACGTCAAGCGCGTCGATAAAACCGTTACCGGCAAGATCGAGCGGCAAAAAAAATGGATGATCGTGAGCTTCGCGGCGCGCGCTGCCGTCGGCATGCTTGCCTGCAAGTCGCTGAGATGCCGGATTACCGGTAAGGTTCGAATACTGCTTGATGACTGCTTGTCGCATCTTTTCGGCAACGACGATAGTCTTGGTGAGCGGCGGTAAGACGCCGCTTTCCGCGTCGAGCACAAAGCGCAGAACCGTCGGGGGAAAGCTAATCTGCTCTTTGTCTCGCAGAAGCGCTTGCTCCGGAATAAGGCCGAAGTCCGCCGGTAGCCGGTAATCAACCCAAGTTGTCCCTTGCGGCATCGTTCGACGTGCGCGGCGCATTTCGCCCGTCATCTCCGAAAGCGCGCGCAACAGCCCAAGACCCCGCAATGATGGACTTGCCGCCAGACGGCGCACAACGGGCCCGTCGGGCGCTCCTCGTGAGGCGAGATCGACCCGATAGCGTCCGGGGCCTGATACGATGTCGGTGACGACGGTGATCTCGCACCAGGACTCCGCACGGCCAAGATAGCCGATCAACCCGCAACATCGCTCCAGAAGCTCACGCACGGCGCGGTCGAGCGAAACGTTCTGCCAGATCGCGAATGCTCGCGTCCCGTGTTCCCGTCCACGCTCGAGAGCAAGAAAGGAATCCAACATCAGCGTTCGTTCCGGTTTTCCGCTTTTTAAGCCGCCAAGCGGGACGTAGTGCCGCGTATGTCCAGACGATGCTGCCGGGAGATCGAAGATTGGCGGTTCAGCCAGAGCATCGAGCACGCTCAAAAGCATCTCCCGATCCTGCCCTCCGCTGCGATGCCACCCCGCGACAATGGCGCGCAGCAATCGCCAGGGCGACGGAGGCCATTCGATCTCGCCCTCATTCGTGCCCCGATCCCATGGGTTAGCATGAAATTGGCCGGCGAGGAAATCGATACGAAGCGCGATCATTCTTATTCCGACAAGACGATGGTCTTCGCTGGATCAGCAAAGATTCCACAGTCCTTGCAATGCATGATCTCCTCGCGCAGGATGTCCTCAAGTTGCGCGATCGATGGCAGTTCGAATCCGGCCGGCCGAGTGATCACAATATCTTGGACATCGAAGTCGCACGCCGCGCGAAGCCTCCCGCCCTCGGCAAGAAAACGGAGAATCTTCCATAGGCCAAGTGCGATTAACAACCGCTCTGCTGCTTTGCCGAGACCATACGACGCAAGCAGAGCGGTGTCCAACGAAAAGTATGCTTTGATGTCGTCGGCCGTGTACTCCGTCCGGACAAAGGGGACGTTCCCGAAACCCTCAGCGGCGCCGCCCCTCGCTTTGCCCTTTGGATCGATGCGATCGTTCTTGACCCCGCCGCTTTGAGCTGGGTGAACGCCATGGGCTTCGATAAAGCCTGAGATAATTCGCGTGAGGCGCGCGAGTCCAGCGATTTTTTCGAGAAAGACTCCGTGGAGAACTGAGTTGGGATCGTAGTAAAAGACCGCGGCCGCAAGCCTCCGGATGTCGACTCCGAAACCTTCATCGACATCCTCACTCTTTGCTGCCTTTCTCTTTGCTTTCGTGCCGCTAATGCCGGCTCGGCTCAAAAAATCGGTCTCTGCTGCGAAGCCATGCACCAGGTACGGTGAGTTGAGACGGTGCGCTTCTCTGATCGAATCGGTCGCTCGTCCACCAACAGTCGTTACTACGTATGGTAGACCATCGAGCAGCTCGACGAGATCGCCGCGAGCCTCATCCCAGGCTACCGATTCTAACCGGTTCGCAATTGACTGCGGGGACTCGACGAGGAGATCGGTACGGCTTCCTACTTGAAACTCGGCAGCGCCCAGGCTTGGAAACCCCGTCGGTTGAAAGCGCTCTCCTTGCGCCGGCCGCAGGGAGCACTCCATGAGAATCCGCGGTGCAGCTTTCGGTGGATCTAGCAATACGCTCATTACTGTGCTTCCTTCTCTTGCTTCAGTGAATTGAGATAGCTGGTTACCGACCAAAGAGATGTGTCAACGAGGGCCGCTCTAAGTAAGAGCCCGTAATCCTGCGGCTCGAAGCGAATCGGCACGATGATGGCTGCCGCGTACCATTCCGGATCGGCAACACACGCTGCCGCAACGCTGCGCGGCATTCCTGGAAGCCCATCTATCGTGCGGATCCGCTGAAGCGAAAGCGCGAGAGCTCGCTGGGGTTGACGTGCGCGAAGAAGTGAGATGATGCGTCGGTCGCACGCCTTTGGATGATCGATGACTAATTTCATTAACGCAAAGGCAGCCGCCGGCAAGCCGTGTCCGTTCTCGACTGCGGCTGAGCCGCTTTGATCGGTGCTCGGCGCTACAAGAGCATATGCCATCATCAGCTTCTGCAGTCGAGCACGATCCAAATTACCCTCTGCAAGAGCCGCAATGTCTGCCCCGGAGATTGCAGCCGAGCCTCGGATCCAAGCCGCCCCAGCGACTTGCGCTAGACTCAGGCGTCGTTCCGCGATGTCACCAAGCGTACGTTCCAGAAAGGGCGAGAGCGAAACCAAGGCGTCCGGATGGAAACGCAGACGCCCGCGATCATCATACCGAACCTGCTCTAGGTTGAGTCGGAGTCGGCGTTCGCGCAACGAGAGGCCGAGAGACGCAAGTGCGCGCGCGAGTCGGTGTTCGATGCTGCCATCATCGAGACTTTTCAGGAATTCCGATTCGATGAAGTCTAGAGGATGAAGTTCATCGTCCCCGCGCCGTGCGATAGAATATTCAACAGCGGCCAGCGCGATCAGAAGATTTTGGCGAGCGCGAGCCCGTCGCGCAGCAGTTGCAGCCTTTGACTCGGTAAATGTGTTGGTTCGCGCATAGTCAAACAGCGCCGAGTCGAATCGGTGAAGGCTATCGCGAACCGCAGCCCCAAGGCCTTGCAACTTGGCTCGAACGCGCTCGATCCAGATTGTTGCACTTCGTGAAAGAAGCGCAATGCCCAAATCTGCGGCGGTATGAATGACTCCGCTCACAGTAGTCGTGTATGCAAGCCCGTTCCGCTGCGTAAATGCGATCCGCTGGAAGCGCTCGATGCCGAGCCCGGTTCCCAGGCTCAATGCAGCCTGCGCTGCCTGCGATGCGTTGAGGGCAGTTTTCACCTGCGGTTGCTCACCCACGGACGGGAGATCCGCACGGCCTGCTCGCAACATCGCCGATACGCCAGCGTACGTAGCTGAGCCGCTCCAAATTGGAAGCCACAACTCACCACGCGTCGGCTCGGACGCGCTCGCGCTTGCATACCCTCCCGCAACCAGAGCAAATGCGAAAGGAAAACCGACCCGCTCGGCGCCAGAAGGACACCGCTTCGCGAGGCCGCCCGAAAATGCGATGGCCCCCTCCAGTGCCAAAACGAGGTCCCATGGGTTGATCAGCGACGCTGCATTAAACCCAGTAGTACCGTTCACGCCTCCCGCATACCGCGGGCCAAACTGTCCGATGGCGGCATCCGCAAGCAGTCTAGCGTTGCCAGTCTCATCGAAAGCGTCGCGCAGCAGTCGTTCACTATCATGTGACGAACCAGTTTCCAGCACATCGAGGGCCCGTGAAGCAAAGTTAACGGCGAAATCAAATCTGCCGTCGTTGCCGCCACTGCCCAAGAGGTATGGAAAAGCTACCTTCTCGCGTCCAATTACGATAGCGGCGTCAAGCCACTGAAGCGCGCTGTCCGGATATTCAGCGCGCAATGCTTGTACAAGCTTTTCCTTTTCTAGAGTTTCACGGCGACCAGTAGAAACAAACCTCCTGTCGATAAGATCGATCACTGCGCGGTAGTCGGCCCACCGTGCGCCCGTGGTCTCGCGGATACGCTGCAGAACCTCCGCAGCGGTATCCTGTTTCCCGTCGAAGCCTGCACCATTATTCCAGGGATTGAGGATAGGTGTTGGCGCGTACTCTTCGAGGAAAAAGTTCTCAAGCGCAGGCCGATCCAGCGCCGTGTGGATTTCGAATGTTAGATCTTTCCATGAGCCTCGCACCGCGTGATCCTTTTGTAGCGCGCATAGTCGGAGGATACCGAGTGCCTTAAGGTAGCCTAGAAGGCTTGCCGCACGGCAGCCAGCCAAACCATGTACGCTCATGCTGGCGACGGGATCGACGCGGTCGCCCGTTTGCTTGCACGCCAATCTGCGATGCGCAGAATGAGCTCCAAATAGGCAAGTCTGAACGGCCCGTAGTTTGGATTGTCTCGGAGGCCGGTAACACGGTCGATCCACGTCACGCCACCACCGAAAGATCCAACCTGAAAAGCCGCTAGATCGATCTGGAATTCCGACGAGACCTCCGCATCACCGAGTCGAACAGCGGGAACCGTTTCGCCATCTTCGCTCCCTAGAAGGCGGCGCGTTGTCGTTCCGAAATCAGATGGTAGCGGTTGAGCGACCATTCGTAGTTTCCCGTGGTGCGCCGCGATTAAGAAGGAGGTAAGATCGGCGTCTAAATCATCACCGTGTGCTTTAAGAAACGCGAGCAAGCTCGGTAGCTCATGGCGAAATCCCGGCCTCTTATGATGGCCTCTTTTGATACATTTCGCCCAAAACTCCCTCGAGGGTGGCTCGGCGCCGTTCGCTTCAATCATTGTTTCCTGGAACACGGGGTGCGCCTTGCCAACGTCATGCCAAAGCGCCGCGCGGACGAGACTCTGAACGTCGCCATCGGAAAGCACATCAGCCAGTTCGCGGGCCAGCGATCGGGCATCTTCCGCCGTATCCAGCGCATGCTGCGAAAGCGTGACAGCGGCTCCAATTCGGGTCCCGCGGTCGCCTTCATTGGTTGCACACTCATCCTCGAACCCTCGAATATGTTTCTGTATCACGATCGGAATAACTGGCTGATTCTGCTCTCCGAATCCCAAAGTTGCGTCGTACCAACCGACGTTGGAGCGAAGCCAAACCTGCAGCCCTGGACGCAGGCCCCGTCCGTCGATAGGCACCCAGACGCGTGGGCCACCGTCACTTTCGGACGCGCCAAACTGATTAACAATGCGGGCACTACCCTGTTCGCCGCGTTCTGCGAGTTTCTTCAGGAGCTTTCGAAGATCGGACAGCGGAGCAGGGCAGAGCTCCTCTCGACGTGGTGGGTCGTCGTCCATCGGGGGCTCTTCCCGCCAGAAAACAGTTGCCGTAATGTCGTCCGCATCGCGAATAAAGCGTGATACGTCGACGTCATGCCCGGAGAGATCAGGCGACGTATCGAACAAATCCAACAGGTCAACACGTCGTAAGACAAGGCCCGACTCGAGCGAGATTGGCAGTTTCGGAAGACGCGCCGGGCTTCCGCACTTGCCATCGATGGCACTTAGCTCTTTGCGCGCCGCCTGTATGTCGGACACATAGTACGGCAGCGCCGACTTCTCCGTCGGCTCACCGCTATCGATCCAGTAGCAGACCGCATCATCACGGAGGCCGCGGCGGTTGCAACGCCCGAGTCGCTGCACCATCGACGACCACGGCGCCAGATCGGTGACGAGCACAGCCGCGTCGATGTCGATACCTGCCTCCACAACCTGCGTAGCAACGACGATTCGACCGGAACCGTTTGAGTCGATTGGCGCGAGCAAATCCGCCAGGTGCTTGTTTCGATCGTTCGGTCGAAACCGCGAGTGCATGAGAGCCAGCGCAGCGGCTACACCAAGGCGCTCGATCGCGCGATAGACACCCCTCGCCCGATCCACCGTGTTCAATACCACGAGCGTCAGTGTGCCTGGGCGATGGCTTTTGACAACAGCTGACGCCACGGAGGTCTCGTCAGACGCCTCCAATCGACGAACCGTCTTCGGCGCATTGACAATCCGATTTACACGTTCAAAAGCCAAATCTTCCGGACCGAGAGTTAGCGCGACGCGCCCACTAAGCGGATGATCCACGGTGTCAATCCAGGTTCGGTCCATCGTCGCTGATATGAACATAGTGCGCGCCAAACCAGCCGTGCCGAGTTTCTCACGTAGTCCCTGCAGCTGTGCCGCAGTTACCGCACCGATTCCGTGGAGCTGCACCTCATCGATAACCCACAGGACATCGTTATTGATCGCACCAAAGGCCATCGGCCACTGGAAGCGGCTCATCGCGTAGCCACGGTTCAAGGCACGTGATAGCAGTAAGTCCTGCGTTCCGATGATGACGGTCGGGTGCTCGGGCTGCTCAAACCATTCGTCACCAATATCGCCGCCCATTACGACGCGCAGCGACGGCGGCGGTCCCATTCGCGCCTCCCGCATCCGTTTGAGCATCGCGCCTATGCGCGCCGCAGTTTGTTCGACGAGAGAACGCATTGGCAGCGAATAGATAAGCCGGCGTGGAGAGTGCATGTCGGGACGTTGCAGTCGCCAGAGCCACGACGCAACGACGGCTTCGGTCTTACCGAGGCCAGTTGGAATTTCGACCAACGCAAAGTCCTCTTGCGCCATCCTGGCCTGGTACGGATATGGGATCCAGCCCTTTGGCTCAGCCTCGGTGGCTGTCAAAGTGCGAAAAAACTCATCGAATTGCAAAGTCAGCGTCTTCCCTGGAGTTCCGCATGGTCAGAGCATGAACGGTCTCGTTCACGCTCTTAACCATTCAAATATCCGCAATTCGGCTTCATCCGCGCCGAGAAACTCGACCGCGTGCGGGTGCGCCCGTCGTTGAGCATTCGGTACAACAAAGGCTTCGCCGCGACGGACCCCATCGACGAAGACGAGCGCCCGAAAATCCGAGCCGGCTGGCGATTCGTGACTTTCAAGCTGACGGTCCTCGATGAGCTCCGCGCCGGGCACGCCGTCATCGTCGCTCTTCACCAAATAGGGAGAGCCATGCAATGGGGGATCCAGCCTCCACAAAAACCGCCTGCCCGGCATGTGGCTCATCTACACCCTTTGCGCACAGGAACTCCGGCTCGGGGCAAACGCCCCTCCCCGGGGACATGCAAGCTTCTCGATGCGGCACCTAATTTTCATGCAGCCTCAGGCAAGAATATCGGCGAGCGCGAGCACCCGTGTGCCTCCGAGCAGCAGGCCGGATGCGCGGGCAAGTACCATTTAATACGGTCTATGATCACTAAAAAGGCTCGCCCGCCGGTCCAGGGCGTAGCGTCTTTTCTGGTCGACCCCGACGGCGGACATGCCAAGGACGAACCGTCGGATACAGCTATCCGGCTTGCCTGGATGCTGCTCGCGCTGCTCCGGCACAATCGGGTCGATTCGACGACGTATGTCCGGACGTTTCAGATGTCGGAGTATACTTTCAGACGCGACGTCCGACGTCTCAAAGCAATCGGCCGGCAATGTGGCTTCAAAATAAGTCCGCTCAGGAAGGGCGTCCTCACGCTCGCCGCCCGCGAAGCCCGCCTGACGCCGTTGCTGCAAGAATCCGCACAGCTGCTCGAGCTCGTACGCGCGATGGCTAAGACGTTCGGTGCGCCGGTGCTCGCCGCGCTCGAGCCGAGCCTCGGCCTTGGGAATGAATCGCTCGAAAGCCGTCCTTTTCTCCTCTTCTCAGCGCCCCGGCTTGTCGAGGATAGCGAAGTTGGACGCCTCTTCGGGGAATTGCGGAAGGCTCACGATGCGCAAGCGCGCGTCCGTTTCACGTATTTCGGCCGCGACGATGCGCTGAGCGAACGCGAGGTCGAACCATATGGCGTCGTCTGGAACGCGGGCCGGTTCTACCTCATCGCGTATGACATCAGCCCTCGCAAGGCTTGGCGTCAATTCGCGCTCGACCGCATTCGAGGACCGCTGCTTCGAGCCGGAACTTTCATTCCGAGAAACATCCCGGCACCGTACGTTGCGAACGACGCGCTTGGGCTCTTCAAGGCGAACCTCACCACGGACGTCACGATCGAGCTCTCATCGGCGATCGCGGTTGCGGTTACGTGCAGGCTATGGCAAGCGGCACAGCGCGTAAAGCGGCTTCCGGGCGGACGCGCCCGTATAACCTTTTCGGTAGGGGACGTCAACGAGGCGGTTCGCTGGGCCATGAGCTTCGGCGCCGATGCGCAAGTCGTCAGTCCCCCTGAAGCCCTGCGTCTCGCAGCCGACACTGCGGAACGGCTCGTGCGGCGTTATGCCACGGCTCGCGTCGATACTGGGTCCATTGAGAGAACGGCTTAACGGCGTCATAAGTCACGTGCACGTCAGCATGTGGGTGCGAACGTCGACGACGATGCTCACCCCGGGGATAGCGTCCTCATCAAGGTCTCCAGATCTCCGCCCAGCGCTTTCGCAACGCGCTCCCGCTCTTCCGGCGTGCGATTCTGGCTCAGCTTCGCCTTGGCTTCGAGCCGCACGATCGGGATGTGGAACGCGACGATCTGCCGCATCATGTGCTGCAGATAATCCTCATCCTGCGCGTCGACCGCGTAGCGCGAAGTTCGGCCCGCTTCTTCTCGATCCGTCAGCCGCACGAGCAAGTCGCGAACCTCTCCCGGATCCTCGACGATTTGCGCGTGCCCGTACGCGTGCACCGCGGTGTAATTCCACGTCGGCACCGCCGGCTCACCACTCCGGTACCACGTCGGCGACACGTACGCGTGCGGCCCGGTGAAAATCGCGAGCTGCATCGCAGCGAAGGATTGCCAGTGCGGATTGGCGCGCGCGACGTGTCCCCGCAACATCCCGTACGGCTGCGGCTCGGGCTCGTACAGCAGCGGGACGTGCGTCGCAAACGGCTCGCCGCCGCGAATCGTCACGAGCGTCGCGAAGCGATGTTCGTCCATGAAGGCGCGCGCCCACGCCACGTCTTTGACCTCAAAGTGCTTTGGAATGTACATTACGCGGGAGCTGCTTCGAGCACCGCGGTCACGGGGCGGTACCGCGGCACGTCGCGGATCGCCAGCACGGCCACGGCCGCGGCGATGGCCAGCGCGGCGCCGGTCACGTATGCCGTCGCGTACGAGTGCGTCAGCGTGTAGGTGAACCCTCCGGTCAGCGCACCAAGTGCCGAGCCGACTTGATGCGAAACGAAGACCCAGCCGTAGATTTCGCCCGCGCTCCGCGCACCGAAGATACGGCCGATGAGGCTGTTGGTCGGCGGCACCGTCGCGATATAGTTGAGGCCGAACGCCGCCGCGAAGGCAAACAAACCTAGCGGCTCTCGAACGAAAATCAGCCAGATCAGCGTGAGTCCGCGCAAGAAATAAAAGCACGCCAGCGGAATGCGCCGCCCCAGCCGGTCGCACAACCATCCGGAGGCAATCGTACCGACGACGTTCAGCCCGCCCATCAGCGCGAGCGCGCCGGCAGCCTGCGTTCCGGCAAAGCCGCGACCCACGCAGTCATCGACGAAGAACGTGAGAATCAAGCCGTTCGTCGTATAGCCGCACACGAAGAAGCTTCCGGCCAGCAGCCAAAACGCCGGTTGACGAAGAGCTGCGGCGATCGTCAAGCCTTCCGCGTTCGCCGACCGCGCCGCTTTCTGGTGCGCCGGCTCTCGCGGTCCGTCGCGAATGACGGTGAAGGCAAGGGGCGCAAAGACGACGAGCGTCGCGACGCCGAGCCAGAACAGCGTCGTGCGCCAGCCTCCGTGCAAGAGCAGCACCGCGGCGACCGGTATGACCACGAGCTGCCCGGCCGACATGCCGGCTCCGAGCACGCCGATCACGAGACCCCGTCCGCGCTCGAACCATCGCGCTACGAGACTCGTCGCGGACGGCATGCCGGCGCCGCCCGACGCCAGCGCCGCGACCACGCCGAACGTCAGTGCGAGACCGAAAATGTCGCGCGCGAACGATGCCGCAATGATGCTCGCGCCCAGCACGATCAAGCTGATCGTGAAAATGCCGCGCGCGCTCCAGCGATCCGCAAGCCGTCCGGTGAACGGGCTGACGGCGCCGTACAAGAACAAGCTGAGCGCGGCGATCGAACCCAAGACCGCCCGTCCCCATCCGAATTCGGCGTCGAGCGACGGGATGAGCACGCCATAGCAGGCGCGCAGCCCCGCGGCAAACATCAAGCCTGCCGTGGCGGCCAGGACGACAGTCCAGGCCCGACCGCTATCGCGCATAGTCGCGAATGTAGTCGGGGACGCCGACGATCGGGGGAACCTTCTCATCCGGCTGCGGAAGCCCGTACGTCATGCGCGCAGGCAGCACGCCGGCCCAGACCGGTCTGGTGAAATCGTCTTCGTCGTCGAGCGGTCCACCGGTACGTATCTTCGCCGACGCTTCGTCCAGCCCCAGGGCGAGAACCGACGTCGCCTGCAGCTCGTTCTCGTTCGGCGAGCGTGCCTCGAGAGAACGCCGCGGGACGAGATGCTCGACGATGCACTCGAGCCCGTGCAGCTTTTCTTGGCGATCGCCCACGAGCCGTGCCTTGCCGAATACGACGACGGAGCGATAATTCATCGAATGTTTGAACGTGCTGCGGGCCAAGACGAAGCCGTCGAAGAGCGTTACCGTCAAACACACCGGCGACCCCTCGGTCCCCGTCCTGCACCACTGCGCGGCCGCGCTGCCGTGCAGGTAAAGACGATCGCCGTCGCGGCCGTACGCGGTCGGTATGACGACGGGGGTGCCGTCGTGCACGAAGCCCAGATGCGCGATCGTACCTTCATCGAGAATCGCCCGAATGATCTGCGCATCGTAGACGCCGCGTTCCGGATGACGGCGCACGCGCGTCCTGCTCGAAACGGGGACCGGGCGGGATTGCATCCGCATCTCCTTATTTGTTATAGTACAATGAAGTGAAGGTACCGATACAATATCAGATCGGCGGGGAGGGGTCAAACGAGATCGCGGCCAGCATCGAGGGCGCCGTTCGCGACGGCCGCCTTCCGCCGGGCACGAAACTGCCGACGGTGCGCGCCCTCGCGAAGGATTTGCATCGGAGCCTCGGCACCGTCGCCGCCGCGTACCGGATGTTGCAGACGCGCGGCGTCATCCTCTCCAGCGGCCGCCGCGGAACGATCGTGCGGCCTGCGCCTCCGGTCTTCCGCAGCATCGGCGTCTTTGAGGTTTCGGCAGATCTCGAAAATCTCGCAGACGGCAATCCCGATCCGGCACTGCTGCCGAAGCTCGGCGACGCGTTGCGAAAGGTTCCGCGCGAACCCGTGCTCTACGGCGCGCCCGCGCACGACCCGCAGCTGCTCGAGATGGCGGCAAAATCGTTTAAGGCCGACGGCGTCGGCTGGAGCGCCGTCGCCGTCGTGGGAGGCGCGCTCGACGGCATCGAGCGCGCGCTGGCTGCAAACCTGCGCGCCGGGGATCGCGTTGCCGTCGAAGATCCCGTCTACCCCGCGCACCTCGATTTGCTGGGTGCGCTCGGTCTCATTGCGGAGCCGGTCGCGATCGACGAGCGCGGCATGGAGCCGCAGCGGCTCGAGCGCGCCATCCGCCGCGGCGCGCGAGCCGTTTTGCTGTCCCCACGCGCGCAAAATCCGACCGGTGCGGCGATCGACCACAAACGCCAGGACGAGCTGCGCTCCGTGCTTGCCGCCGCAAGCGATGCGTTCGTCGTCGAGGACGATCATGCGTGGCTGGTCGCCGGCGTTCCGTACCGGACGCTGACCGCGCACCGCCCGAATTGGTTTGTGGTGCGCTCGTTCTCGAAGCCCTTCGGGCCCGACCTGCGCATCGCGATCGCAGCAGGCGATCCGATAACGATCTCACGCATCAAAGGACGGCAGCACCTGGGCGTCGGGTGGGTCTCACATCTCCTGCAATCGACGGCTATCGCGCTCTGGCACGATCGCAGCGTGCTTCGCCAAATCGACGAGGCGCGCGCCCTGTACGCCGAGCGGCGCGATGCGCTCGTCGGCGCCTTGGAGCGTGAAGGCATTCGAATTCGCACCTCGAGCGGCCTCAACTGCTGGATTCCGGTAGACGACGAGGAGGCCGTTCTCGGCGCAGCGCGTCGCGCCGGCTTCGCGCTTGCGCCCGGAACCCGGTTTCGGATCGCGACGCCGCCGGCGGTGCGCGCAACGATCGCGCGCCTCTCGCCGCGCGACGCCGCGCGCGTCGCCCGCGCGATATCGGCGGCACGCCGCGTCGGAACGGCGAGCCGAACGACATGATCGACGTCATCGCCGGTCAAGAGGCGCTTCGGCAAATGCGTCTCGACGATGCCGTGGCCGCGTTCACCCGCGCGCTGGCCGAGGATCCCGAGAACGTTGCGGCCCATCTTGGGCTGTACGAAGCCCTTCAGGTCAAAGGCGATCGGCAAGCCGCCGTCGCGCACCAGCGCCGCGCGCTGCGGCATCAGCAGCTCTTTCTCGACAAGCCCGCTCCAAAAGGCGCGCCGATCGTTCTGCTCGTCGCAACGCCCGGCGACTGGCAAGCCAACGTCCCGCTCGAGTTTTTGTATTCGAGCCTGAACCTCGGATTCTACAAAGTCTTCATCGGCGATGGCTTGCCGGTGCCCGATCCCCGCGCCTTGCCCGGCGATGTGGTCTTCAACGCCGTGGCGCAATCGGATGCGGCAGACGAAACGCTTGCGATGCTCGAAACGTGGCTGCCGCAAACCGGCCGCCCCGTGCTCAACTCACCGGCAGCCGTACGAAAGCTTTCGCGCGAAAGCGTCGCTCGCGATTATGCCCGCGTGAGCGGCGCGCTCGTACCGAACGTGCGGCGCGTCAAACGCGAATCGCTGCCGGAAGCGGTCGAGCTTCCCGCCATCGTGCGCCCGGTAGGTTCGCACGCCGGCAGCGCCCTTGCCAAGATCGAAGGCAGCGGCGAGCTCGCCGCCTATCTCGCGGCCACCGCGGGAAGCGAATTTTACGTGGCGCCGTTTATCGATTACCGCAGCCCGGACGGATACTTCCGGAAATACCGGATCATCTTCGTCGGCGGCGTTCCGTACGCGCATCATCTGGCGATTTCCGACCGCTGGATGATTCATTACTATAACGCGCTCAACGAGCGCGAAGCTTGGATTCGTGACGAGGAAGCGCGCTTTCTCGGCGACGTCTTCACCGCCTTCGACGGACCTCGCCGCGGTGTGCTGGAGGAGCTTGCGGCGCGTGTCGCTCTGGATTATTTCGGAATCGATTGCGGGATCATGCCTGACGGTCGCGTGCTGTTCTTCGAGGTCGACGCCGCGATGATCGTTCATCTCGGCGATCCCCCGGAGCTCTATCCGTACAAGCGGCGTTACGTCCCGCGCATCCCCGAAGCCTTAGAAAGGCTTATTCGAAGCGTAGCGCTTCGATAGGGTTTAAATGCGAGGCTCGGCGAGCCGGGGCGTAGCCGAAGAAAATTCCGACGAGGGCCGAGAAACCAATTGCCAGGGCGACGCTGGCCGGCGGAATCGCCGTCGCCCAGCCCGCGATGTGCGAGACGCCGGCGGTCGCGATTCCTCCGATGAGCGCACCGATTGCGCCGCCGGTCGTTGCGAGGACCGTGGCTTCGATGAGGAACTGGCGCAGGATAATCGCGCTGCGCGCGCCCACGGCCATGCGCAATCCGATCTCTCGCGTGCGCTCCGTGACCGAAACCAGCATGATGTTCATGATCCCGATGCCGCCGACCAGCAGCGAAACCGATGCGATGCCTGCCAGCAAGAACGCCAGGATGTTGCCGGTCTGCGATGCCGTCGCAGCAATATCTTGAAGGTTGCGGATCTGAAAGTCATCCGGCTGGCCGGCGACGATGCGATGCCGCTGCTCCAAAAGCGACGTGATCTCGTTCTGCACGGCGTTGGTTTGATCGGGCGACGTCGCCGATACCACGAGCGAGCCTACGTTGGTCTGGCCGGTCATGCGCTCGAGCGCGGTCGTATAGGGTATCTGGACCGTATCGTCTTGGTCTTGGCCGACGCCGCTTTGCCCTTTCGGCGCAAGCGTGCCGATGACCGTGAACGGCACGTTGCCGATTTGCACCGTCTGACCGAGCGGCGAGGCGTTCGGAAAGAGATTTTGCACGACGGTTTGGCCGAGCACCGCGACCTTCGCGGCCGAATCGACGTCTGACTGCGTAAAATACGACCCCGAAGCGATCGCCCACGCACGGATGAACGGATAGGTCGGCGCAACCCCCGTAATCGAGGTTTGCCAGTTGTTGCCGTTGGCCACAACCTGTGCCCGCACGTTCACCGACGGCGAAACGGCTGCGACGCCCGGCAGCTGGGCGATGGCCATGCCGTCCGCCGGAGTGAGCGTCGATGCGCCGCCATTGCCGGTGCGCACGCCGCCTTGATTGAGGCTGCCGGGCATGACGATCAGCATGTTGCTTCCCAGCGAATCGATTTGCTGCTGCACCGAATTGCGCGCGCCGACGCCGATGCCGACGGTCACGATGACGGCTGCGACCCCGATGATGATGCCGAGCATCGTGAGAACCGAACGCACGCGGTTACGCAGCAGCGCTTGCGCCGCCAGCCGGACGATTGCGAAAAACGTCATCGCAGGATCACCTCGCGGGTTTCCGTAGGACGATCGGAGAGAATCTTGCCGTCGCGGAACGTGACGATGCGTTTGGCGTGCGCCGCAACGTCGGGCTCGTGGGTCACGAGCAAGATCGTAATGTCCCGTTCCTGATTGAGGCGTCGAAAGAGCGTCATCACGTCTTCCGATGATTTGGTATCGAGCGCGCCGGTCGGCTCGTCGGCGAGAATCAATCCCGGATCGTTCACCAGCGAGCGCGCGATCGCAACGCGCTGCTGCTGTCCGCCGGAGAGCTGGTTGGGCTGGTGATTCGCGATGTGCGACAGACCGACGAGGCCGAGTGCCTCTTGCGCGGCCTCCCGCCGCTGCTGCGGCGGCACGCCGGCATAAATCATCGGCAGCTCGACGTTCTCCACCGCGCTCGTTCTCGGCAGTAAGTTATACGCTTGAAAGACGAAGCCCAGACGCCGGCTGCGCACGTCGGCCAGCTCGTCGCTCGAAAGCTGCGACACGTCGCGATCCTCGAAGCGGTACTCACCGCCGGTCGGGCGATCGAGCATTCCGACGATATGCATGAAGGTCGATTTGCCCGAGCCCGACGGCCCCATCACGGCGACGAACTCGCCCCGTTCGATCGTGAGATCGACCCCGTCCAGCGCTTGCACCGCATGATCGGCCATCTGATAGACTTTGCGCAAATCGCGCACTGCGACAACCGGCATTAGTGCAGACCTCCGCCGAAGCGCATCGCTCCGCCCGGTCCGCCCGGATGATTGCCGAAGGCCGAGCCCGATGCGCGCGCGTGCGAGGTCGGGGACGTTCCATCGGCCGTGACGACCGCTTCCCCTGCGCTCAGCGTGCCGTGCAGCGGCGTGACCGCGGCGTTCGTGCCGCTGACCATCGCGACGTGCACCGGCACCATCTGCAGCTTGCCGTTCTTCTCGACGAAGACTCGTCCGTTCGTGCCCGCGACGACCGTCGAGCTTCCGCTCGCGCCGGTCGAGCCCCACGGCGACGCGGCGGTCGCAGAACCGGAAGCCTTGGCGGAGCTCTTGGCTCCGGCTGCCGCCGGATGCCATTGCAGCGCGGCCACCGGCACGATCGTGGCATTCGCGAGGGATGCGGTCTGGATCGTCGCATTGGCCGTCATTCCGGGCAGCAGTGCGCCGTCTTTATTGTCGACCAGCACGACGGTCGTGTACGTCACCACGTTTTGCACCGTCGTCGGATTCTCACGCACTTGCGAGACCGTGCCCGTAAAGGTGCGATTCGGATAAGCCAGCACCGTGAAGTTCACTTTGTCGCCCGGCCGCACGTTGCCGATATCGGGCTCGCCGACTTGGAGATCGGCTTCCATCTTCGTCAGGTCTTGCGCGATCGAGAACAGGGTCGGTGTCTGAAAGCCGGCTGCGACCGTCTGGCCGACGGAAACGTCGCGCGCGATCACCGTTCCGTTGACCGGCGACGTAATCACGGTATTGTTCAGGTTGTACTGTGCCTGCGCAACCTGCGCTTGCTGCGCGGCAACAGCGGCTTGGTTCGCCACCGCAGTCGAAGCGGCGGCCTGCGCCTGAGCAGCGGATTGCGCCGCGGTTGCGATCTGCGCTTGCTCTTGTGCTTGCGCCTGCGTGACGGCGATCTGCGCGGCTTTCAGCGTCGCCTCGGCAGCCACCGCGTTGGATTGATCGGTGTCGTACTGGCTCTGTGCGATGTAACCTTGCTTGAGCAGGTCGCTATCGCGCGCGAGCGTTTTCTGCGCCACGGCGTTAGCCGCTTGATCCTTTGCGATCTGGGCTTGCGCCGATGCGACAGCCTGCCTGGCCGCCGCGATGTTGGCTTGCGCGGCTTGCTCGGCGGCAGCCGATCCCTGGGCCGTCGCGGCGCCTGCCGCAGCTTGCGCTTGCGACTGAGCTAAATTCGCCTCGTCCTGCGACAGCGTGGCGTCAACGCTCGTCGGATCGAGCCGGGCCAGAACCTGACCCTTTTTCACCTTCGAGTTATAGTCGACGTCCAATTGCGAGATCGTTCCGGAAACCTGCGTGCCGACGTTGACGCTGTCTTGCGGATTGACCGTTCCCGTCGCCGTGACGTTTGACGCGAGCGTACCCTGCGTTATGGGCTGCGTCACGACGGCGACGGCAGCATGAGGCCGCAGAAACATCCACGATCCCAAGGCGAGAACCAGCGCGACGGTCAGCGCAACGAGCGCGGCAAGCGTCGGGCGCCGACGAGGTCGCTTCGGGAGCGGTTCCTCGAAGACGATTTTTGCATGACCGTTGGTGTGTGGACGTTCGAGAATCTTCATCGCATTTGCACCTGAGACTATTAACCGCTCCTTTTCTGGGAGCGGTCATAAATGGCGTAAACGCGCGATGAGAGTTTCTCTCAGGGTTCCTTAAGGTGTTTTGCGCTCATCCGACGCGCTGCTGTGCTTGGCGAAGGCGCGCTAGGCGTTGCGACCGAGTAAAGACATACAGGAAAATATCGACGCGCCGATTTCGTATCAACGCTCCACCGTGCAGCAAGCGCGATTCGATGAACCCGACGCGCTCGAGCACGTTGCGCGATGCGATATTTTCCGGCACGGTGCAGGCGTGCAGCTCGCGCAGATCCGTGTCCGAAAACACCTCGTCTACCAGCGCGCTGAGCGCTTCGGTCGCATAGCCTTTGTGACGAGCGGACGTCACCAAGCTATAGCCCAGCTCCGCATGGTCCCGGCTGCGATCGTTGATGCGCACCGACACCCATCCGATGCTCGTCCCCGTTTGGCGCTCGCGAATGAGCCACTCGAATCGCCCCGTCGTTCCGGCGCACAGTACCGTCGGCCGCGCGCGCACTTGGCGTTCGAACTCCTCGACGGAGACGCGTGGAATATCTTGGAACTCGCGCAGATTCGGCTGCTGTAAGACACGCCAAAGGTCCCGGGCATTCTTCATGTCGACCGGTACGAGATCGAGCCGCGGCGTCCGAACCATCCGCATTGCCATGACGCGTTTGCCCGTACCCAGGAATCCTCCCGCTACCCCGTCTCGCCCGCTGCCGAAAGCGCCAGCATCTCGGCAATCGTGACAAACCGCAACCCGCGCTTGCGGCAGCCGGCGATCACGTCCCGTGTCGCCCGCGCGATGTGAGCGCGGGCCCCGGACCGACCGCGGCTTCCGTCGTGGAGCGCGAGGACCGCGCCGTCGGCTGTGTGCTCCAGGAGCCGAACGGCGATCGCCGCGCCGCTGCGTTCGCACCATTCGCGCGCCAGCGGCACGGACCACAGCACGCACGTGTAACCGAGACGCCGCAGCTCGTCCAGGACGGTGAAGCTGCGTGCGCCGAACGGCGGGCGCGCCAGCCGCGTCCGCTCGCCCGTCGCTGCGAGAATCGCATCTTCGGCGCGCTCGAGCTCGCGCCGGATGCCGGCGCGCGTGCGCACGTTGAGGTGGGCGTGGCTCCAAGAATGGTTTCCGATGCCGTGACCATCGCGGACCATGCGCTGCAAGAGCGCCGGATAACGCGCGACCGCCTTGCCGACCACGAAGAACGTCGCGCGCACGTCTTCCTCTTTGAGAACGTCGAGCACGGACTGGGTATCGGCGCCGTTGGGGCCGTCATCGAACGTGAGCGCGACGACGCCCAGTCCGGGTCGAATGCCCGTGAACGTCGTTCCGAAAAAGTCGCTCCGGGGATCCTGCACGGCTTCGTAGGCCAGGAATGCGGCGGCAGCGGCGCCGGCAATCCCCGCCGCAACCGCTAATCCGCGCGTAGCTTCGTTCGCGCCTTTGCGAGAGTCGCGCGAAAGCCCGGCGCGTTGAAGCCCGAAAAATCGGCGACCACTTTCTGAAAGCGCGGCTCCGCGAGCGACGTGCTCTTGAGCTTGAGGATGTCCGGCACGGGCTTGTCTTTGGACAGCTGAATGTGATATTGACGCCCGGCCGTCGTGGCCCAATAGTGCGGATCGGTAAAGCTGAACGTATGCGATCCGGACTTGTTATCGGTGAGCTGAAAGACTGAGATGGTGTAGGTCGTGCTGGTATCCCCGCGCGGCGGTTCCGAGCGCAAGGCCCAAACGCCGTCGCGCACCGTTTCGCCGAAGAGGTTCGCAACCTCGTAGCCGTCGACCGGCTGCGTGAAACGCGCGATCAACGTGCCGTCATGGTTCGTCCCTTCATACGCGACGCTGGCTTTGCCGTTGTCGTTCGTAAACGTCAGCGTCTCTCGTCCGATCGGTCCATGCTGGTGCGTCACCGTGTACACCAAGCGAATGACCGAAGGCGAATTGCTGACCGCGCGCGTTGCCGCATAGCGCTGCGATTCGATCGGCCAGTAGATGAGCCACCCACCGACGGCCGCGACGACCGTCAACGCGACGATTGCGAGCGGGACGATGGATGGGCTCTTCACCTCGTGCTATTTCGCTTGTGAGCGTCGAGCACCTGATTCAGCAGCGCGTCCGCTTCCTTGTTTTGCTCTCGCGGCACGTGACGGACGTGACTGCGCGCGAAGCGCCGCAGCAGCGCTTTCGCTTTCGCATGCAGGGGAATGAGGTGCTCTTGCTTGACGCGATAGGCGCCGGAGAGCTGCCGAACGACGAGCTCGCTATCGAGACGCACGTCGATCTCGTCGACGCCGAGCGCGAGCGCCGACTCGAGCCCGGCGATCAGGCCGGACCATTCGGCAACGTTGTTCGTCGTGATGCCGAGAAAGGCGGAAAGCTCGCGGAGGACGCTGCCGTCTTCGGCAAAGAGCACGGCGCCATAGGCTGCCGGTCCCGGATTGCCGCGCGAGCCGCCGTCGGAAAAGAGCGTCGCTTTCACGCCCTGTTCGACGGCCCGTGCCGGCGCTGGTGCAAAAGGCTCAAGCCCGTAGGGCTTGGCGCGTCTCGATGGCTTCTCGCGCCTTCACTACCATTCAAGCATGCGACAGGCCCGGCTCGTCACCTTTGGCGTTGCGTTTGCGCTCGCGGCAGCGCTCGTCGCTTGCAGTGGAGGTGGCGGCTCCAATACGCCTGCCGTAAGCGCGCCCGCGAATCCCGGCGCGCCGTCGATGACCACGCCCCCCCCATCAAAAGTGACAACTCCACCTTCGACGTCGACCACACCGCCGTCGAACTCGACGACGGTCCCGCCGTCGACGACCACGACCCCTCCATCGAGGGTGACAACCCCGCCTTCGACGTCGACCACACCGCCATCGACTTCGACCACCCCGCCGAGCACCGCTACCCTGCCGCCGTCGATCCCCGGTTCGAGCGCCGTGATCCACATCGGCTACGGCCAAACCAACGGCGCCAGTCCCGAGCCGCTGCTCGTGTCGAGCGCGAGCAACACGCGCGGCTATCAACACGGCGGCGATTACATGCCGGGCGATCCGGGTGCCATGACGACCGGAGGTCAAAACGGAAACGGCGGCGGCGGCCAAGGCGCGACGGTGGATGGGATTCCGTGCAATCCCACGATGAGCGAGATCTATCACGTCCACTTCTTCCTCGGCGTATACGACAACGGGACGGAAGAAGTCGTGCCGGCCGGACTGGGAATGGTCAATCCAAATCCGCCCGACCAATACATCGTCAACGATCAGCCGACGAGCACGCCGGGTCCGGCGGCAACGTACTACGGAGTACCCAATCAGAGCTGGACCGCCGATTGCTACTACGACATGCACGTCCACGACAACAGCGGCATGGTGCACATCGAGACGTCGAGCGCGGGACAGCAGTGCGGGTATTGGACCTACTATCCCGCCACCCCGGCACCGAATGCAAAGCTGACGCCGTGCACGCAGGCGGATCCGGAGATGACGCTCGGCCATTTCCTCGATATCTGGGGCATCTCGCTCACCGCACACAACTTCGGCGTCTTTACAGGGCCGGTGCAAATCTACGGCACACCACCCGGCTATATCTCATACAATGCCTGCGGCATGGACTCGCAGGGCAACGTGATCACGCCCTGCACCACGTCGTCGAGCGTCTACGAGCGGTATTTTCCGACCAGCTCCAACATGACCGATCCCATGGCGGTCGCAAACGGCATTCAACTGCTGTCTCACACGACGATTTGGATCGTCGTCGGCACGCCGCCGAGCGGTTTGCCGAACATTGCCTGGGACGAGGGCAACCCGTAGCACCCAAAAGGCTCAACCTCGATTGGGCTGTGGCGCCCTCGCGGGCGCCGCGACGCCCGCTTACGCTGGCGAGGTCATGCGATACCTCAGGTTCGCCGTCGTGGCTCTTGCCGCCGCCCTCGTCGTCTCGCTTGCGGCGTGCGGCAGCGGGGGTTCTGCGACGGCGCCAAGCGTGCCCTTACCGGGCAATCCGGGAGCGCCGACCCCATCGCCGGTCGCTTCGGCACCGACGCTCAGCGTCGGTTTCGGCCAAACGAACGGCACGGACCCCATTTCAGGAACCAGCCCGGGAGGGAACACCGTCGACGGCATTCCCTGCACCGCCGACATGCCCACGAACTATCACGTGCACTTCTTCGTCGGCGTCTACAGCAACATGACCGAAATCGAGGTTCCAGGCGGCGTCGGCATGGTGAATCCCGGTCCGCCCGACGCATCCTCGATGCCGCCGAATCAAATCTTGACGTGGACGTGTGCGTACCGCATGCACACGCACGACAACAGCGGCATGATCCACATCGAAAACGACAGCCCGACCTGCGGATCTGCGCCCGGCGCAACGGCGCCGTGCTCGATGTCGATTTACAACTTCGGCGATTTCTTGGATATCTGGGGAGTCTCGATCGGCGCGAGCAATTTCGGTCCGCTCACGGGACCGGTTCAGATCTACACGCAAAGCAGCACGCCGGCATATTGCACGTCACCTTGTACCGTGTCATCGAATACGCTGTCGCTCTACACCGGCGACCCGCGCGCGATCCCATTGTACTCGCATACGGTGATCTGGATCCTCGTCGGCAGCAATACGCCACCGCCGGCAAGCCTCCCCAACGTCTTCTTTGAGGAGGGAGACCCGTAAGTCTAAAGCCTTCGCGCGATTCGTAACAGGCTGTCAAAATCGTTTGCGGCGAGCAGCGCCGTGAGTGACGGCAGCACGGCGCGCATCCCCTGCGTTTCCGGCACGTAGCGCGGCTGCGCCGCGCTCGGGCTGAACCAAATCAGCCCCGCACTGCGCCGCCGGATCGCGGCGGCCGCAGACGCCAACCGGTGAGGCTCGCCGAAGTCGAGACCGTCGCTGAATACGAGCACGAGCGTTTCGCCGTCGAACAGCGCGCGGTGCGCGCGCATCGTGTCGTGCAGCGCCTGACCGATGCGCGTGCCGCCGCCCCAGGCCTCGCCCAAATCGCCGAGGGCGCCGCGACGCAAGAGGCCGGTGATCTCGCGAAGGCGGGTGCTGAACATGAACGCGTGCGCGCGCGGCGTTCGCCGGACGACCGCATACGCAAAGTGCAAGGCACCAGCGGCGTGCTCCATCATGGAGCGGCTTCCGTCGATGAGTATCAGCAGCCGTGGATTGCGCGGCGGATGCGCCAGCCGCCGCAAGCGCACGGGCTCGCCCGCCGTGTGCAAGCTCCCGCGCAGCGTGCGCCGCACATCGAAACGCGGTCCCGCTTTGTGGGGCCGCCAGCGGCGCGTCCGCCCCAACCGTGCGTTTTCGAGCAACGCATCGACGACTCGCGCGTACTGCGCCGCGGTTGCCAAGGACAACTCCGGCGCGGCGCCGCGCCCGGACGCTGGGCTGTATTTTGCGACCAGAGCATCCCACGCCGATTCGCTCGCGCGTTCGTCGAGCGCGCGACCTTCGAGCGCGACGGCCACCTCCCGTTCCACGACCGGACGAGCCTGCGGCGAACGGCCGAGGAAGAACGCGTCAAACTCGCGCTCGAACGAGACGAGATCCTCGTGCTTGCCGCACACGACCGCCCGCAACGCGCCGCGAAAACGGCGCTCGTCGCTCGCACCGATCGCATCCACTGCGCGCAGCGCGTCGCGCGTCTCTGCGATGCCTATGCGGAACCCGTGCTCCCGCCGCAGCGCCGCGCAGAAGCGCGCGACCTGCTCGCTGAGCCGCGCCTCAGCCGGCAAGGAGCGGTCGATAGCTCGAGCGTTGTGCGCGCAGCAAATCCCAATCTTCTTGCGATTTGAGAAAGCAGCCGCGCGTCAGCTCGAGCGTCGCCTCGTCGACGGCGTCGCGATGCAGCCGCACGAGCGCCAGCGCCCAGTCCAGCGCCTCGGCAACGCCTGGAACTTTTGAAAACGGCTGCTCGCGCAAAAGGCGCATGAAAGCGGCGATTTGCGCGGCGAGACGCGCGTCGATTCCCGGGACGCGCGCGCGCAAGATCGCCGCTTCGCGCTCGGGCGCCGGATAGTCGAGCCAGAGATACAGGCAGCGCCGGCGCAGAGCATCAGAAAGTTCGCGCGCGCGATTCGACGTCAGCACCACGGCCGGACGTTCTTTGGCGCATATCGTGCCCAGCTCCGGAATCGTGACCTGAAACTCGCCGAGGACCTCGAGCAAGAACGCTTCGAACGCTTCGTCGGCCCTATCGATCTCGTCGATGAGCAGCACGGGCGCGCGATCTTGCAGAATCGCGTCCAGCAACGGCCGGCGAAGAAGAAACTCTTCCGCGAAGATCTGCGCCTCTCGGGCAGCGACCGGCATCGATTCATGCTCGGTCATGCGAATGCGCAGGAGCTGCTTGGGATAATTCCACTCGTAAAGGGCGCTGGACGCATCCAGACCCTCATAGCACTGCAAGCGAATGAGCCTCGTGCCGAGGATCTCGGATAGCACTTTGGCGCTCTCGGTTTTGCCGACACCGGCAGGGCCTTCGATCAGCAGCGGCTTCTCGAGCGCGAGCATCAGCTCGAAGGCCGTGGCGCAATCGTCGCCGGCGATATAGCTGCGCTCCGAGAATCGCTCCCCCATCGTGCCGGGTGAAGGGCTCTGCTGTGCCGTCGTCCTACCTCCCCGACTAGGCTTCGGCCGCTCTGCAGAGGACTCCGGCGTGGTTAGGGTACGGGACCGTAATGGAATCCCGGTGATTGAAGTTTCTGGCGACGTCGACGTCTTCAACGTCGACGAGGTCTTCACGTCGGTCCGCAAGGCGATGCCCGATGACAAACCCTTCGTGCTGTCGTTTGAAGGCAGCCCCTATTGCGACAGCAGCGGAATCAGCAGCATCATCGGACTCATCAAAGAGCGTCGTCAATTTGCGATCGTCGCAACCGGCACGGTGCGCCGCGTCATGGAGACCACCCAGTTGCATACGCTCGTGCCGGTAGCAGCCGATGTCGACGAAGCGCTCGAGCGTCTGCAGTCCGGTTAAGAGCCTGCTTGCTTTTCCGTCGGGCTCACGCGGTACGCGCCGATGCGGCCGTTCGAGTCCATGCGAACCATGACGAGCATCGTCCCCTTGTCGAAATTTGCCACGAAGTCATAGCGGCCCGACGTGCCGTCGTGATCGAGCATTTGCAAGCCCTTGTAATCGCCGAGCATGTGCATTGCGTCGGAAATCGCGCCGACTTGTGCGCGCGTCACCTGCGGCCGTAATTGATCGTCGAAGTTGGCAACGGTGCCGGCGCGGTCGCCTTTGTAAAGCGCCCGCGTGGTTTGATCCGCAAGGGCTTGCGGAGACGACCCGCCGCAGGCGGATAGCGCTAGCGCCGCAATGATTCCGCACCACAGCGCGCGCACCCTCAGAGCGTGCCCCATCCGTAACTCTCCGATGCGACCTTGACTGCCGGGACCGACGGCGGTTTGGTCAGCGGCTGGATGAACGCCGTCGACGACGAAGGTTGCGCCGCTACTTGCTTGCGCAAGCGCTGAATCTCGACGTTTTGCTCAGCGACCCGGTGCTTGAGTGACGCCAGTTCTTTGTTCTCGAGCGTCAGTTGGCGGCGCAGAGCGCTTTCGTTCGCATACGCGGCGTCCCGCTGCGAGATCGCTTGGTCGCGCGCGTTCGAAATCTCGGCTTCCTTCTGGTGAACCTTCTTGTTGTGGTTGAGGATCAGCAGCGTTCCGCCCGCCAGCGCACCGCCCAGAATGATGTTGCGCGTGCTGGCCGCGCCGTCCGCGTTGGCCGGAGCCGCCGGTACCAAGAGGGCGACGAACGCCGCGAGCACCGCGATCGCCGTCGCGTTGATGAGAGCAGAATATCGCGTGGTCATGGTGCTACCATTCCCCGCTTCGCCGTCCTATTGACCTAGCGAATCGCATCTGTGGTCCCAATCGCTCGCCCGCCAAGCGAGGCTAGCGTGCTACGCCTCGCCCGCCTCACCGGCCGTGCCGCCGCAGGCTCGGGGCACAGCAAAGCATCCTCTGCCGGCCGCCGCCGGGAGGACGCTTTGCGCGAACGATATCCGGCTAGACGATGCTCAGTGTGCCGCTGCGTGCGCGTGACCGTTCCGCGCCCGGGTCACGACGTTCTTGGCAAACTCCTGGGAGAAGTACTTCAGCCAGCGCGGATTGTTCATCAAGATGCGGGCGATTCCGCGTTTGATCACCGGATCCGACGATTCGGCTTTGTTCACGAGCCCTTTGAGCTCCCAAACCGCCCCGCCGTCGCCCGCGAGCACCGCGCGATCCGCGGCGGCGCGAATTTCGGCTTGAACTTCGGTATCCTTGAGAGTCTGGACGTATTCCCCGGCCGCGGCGTGGACGGCGTGGTACTCTTCCAAGTCCACGGTTTCGAGGAATTCCTTTACTTCGTCAACCATGGTGACCATTATCGCGGCGCCGGGTTCCGGCCAGGTTACGGCAATCGTCACTATAGGTGACGAAACCCGGCATATACCGGCACAGACATATAACGGAAGGCCCGCCTCGCTGAGACGGGCCCTACTTCATGGTCGGGCAGGCGGGATTTGAACCCACGACCCCCAGTCCCCCAGACTGGTGCGCTACCAAGCTGCGCCACTGCCCGCGTCCCCGGGCTTACGAGGCCCGGGCCGCGGTCTCCTTACTTGCGCTTGCCGTTGGCCGAAACGGCTTTGCGGCGCGTGCCGCCGACCGCTTCGCGAAGACCTTTCCCGGCAACGAATGCCGCGACGCGGCGCGCCGGGATGACAATCGTCTCGCCGGTTTTTGGATTGCGTCCCTCGCGACGTCTGCGTTCGCGAATGACGAAACTTCCGAATGGAATGAGCTGCACTTTGTCGCCCGCTTTGAGCGCGTTGGTAATCTCGACGAGCATTTTGTCGATCATCTCGCCGACGCGGCGCTTCGACACGCCGTCTCCAGCGAGTGCATCGATGAGATCGGCTTTCGTCAAATGAGCGCTCCTAAAATTACAGATAGACAAACGCGCGCGCAGTCGTCAAACTCGCGCGGCAGTGGTCCGTATACGCAGCGTGCCTTGCCGCTCCTTCCTCAGGCATGCGACGCCGCCGTGCCGCGCTTGGGGGCTTTTCCGCGCGCACGGGCAAACTTCAATTCATGCGTGACCGACTCGTGACGGCAACCGCCGCCGACGGCACCGTCGCCGTGGTTGCCGGGATCACGACCTGCCTCGTCGCGGAAACGAGCGAGCGCCATCATATGTCGCCGACTGCCTCGGTCGCCGTCGGGCGTCTCACGACGGCAGCGGCGCTGCTCGGCGCAAATCTCAAAGGCCGCGAGCGCCTGTCGCTGCAAGTCAACGGCAGCGGAGCGATCGGCGGGATCGTCGCGGAGGTTTCGACGCTCCCCGACCACACCGTCGGCGTGCGTGCCTACGCGCATCATCCGCAGGCCGACGTTCCTCCAACGGAGGACGGGCGTGTTAACGTCGGTGAGCTCGTCGGCCGCGGCAAGCTTCTGGTCACGCGATCGTACGAAGTCGGTCAACCCTACACCGGAATCGTGAACCTGATCACAGGCGAGATCGCATCCGATGTCGCTGCGTACTTTGCATACTCCGAACAAGTTCCCAGCGTCGTTGCAATTGGTGTCCATTTGGACAGCAGCGGCGTGCGCGCGGCCGGCGGCGTCATCGCGCACGTCCTGCCGGGTGCGAGCGAAGCGGCGATCGGTCAGCTCGAGCATAACGCGAACACCATGGATCCGGTGACCGCACAGCTGCTGGGCGGCAGCGAGCCCGAGCGCATCGTCGAACGGATCTGCGAGGGCATGTCGCCCAAGCGCCTGCGCGAGTACGACGTGCTGTTCGCCTGCCGCTGCACGCGCGAGAAAGTCGAGACCGCGCTCCTGGGCCTCGGTCACGACGAGCTAGTCAAGATGGCCGAAGAACGGCCCCAAACGGAAGCGACCTGCGAGTACTGCAAGCGCATCTGGGTGCTCTCCGCCGCCGAGGTCAGCCGCCTGGCGTCGAGGATCCGCTAAGAAGCAACGACCCGAACGAATCGGCGGGCTCCGACCGAGAGCACCGCGCCATCGCCCGCGAGCGTCGCCGCCGTGTCCGTCACGGGCACGCCGTCGATGCGGACGCCGCCCTGATGGATGAGCCGCTCCGCCGCACGCTTGCTCTCGGCGAAGCCCGCGGCGACGAGCAGATCCGTCAACCGTTGCCGGCCGGATGCGCGCAAGGTCGGCATCTCGTCCGGAAGCTCCCGGCGCTGGACGGTTTTCTCGAATCGCTCGCGCGCCGCCCCGGCGGCCGGCGCTCCGTGGTAGCGTGCGACGATCGCTTCGGCCACTCGCTTCTTCGCCTCGATGGGCGGCGTGCGGCCCGCCTCGAGATCCGCCTCCAGCTCCGCGATCCGGCTCGGGGGCCAGAAGGCCGCCAGCCGCGCGTACCGCGGGATGAGCTGGTCCGGCAAGCGCATCAGCTTGCCGAATTGCTCTTCCGGCGGTTCGATGAGCGAAATATAGTTGCCCAGCGACTTTCCCATGCGCCTGACGCCGTCGGTACCTTCGAGGATCGGGACGGTCATGCAAATCTGAGCTCGCTGCCCGAAGTGCTCTTGATACGAACGCGCCAGCAACAAGTTGAAGAGCTGATCGTTGCCCCCCAACTCGACTCCGGCTTCCATCGCGACGCTGTCATACGCCTGGGCCACGGGATACAGCAGCTCGTGAAGCGCGATCGGCGTTCCGCTCGCGTAGCGATTTTTGAAGTCCTCGCGCTCGAGGATCTGCGCGACGGTCGCCTTCGACATGAGCCGAATCCAGTCGGACGTTTGCAGCGGTGCGAGCCACGTCGAATTGTACATGACCTCGATGCGGTCGAGGTCGAGCACCTTGCCGGCTTGCTCGCGGTATGTTTTCATATTGGCTTCGATCTGCTCGCCCGTCATCGGCGGACGCGCGTCGTTGCGGCCCGACGGGTCGCCGATCCGCGCGGTGTAGTCGCCGATCAACAGCGTGACGCGATGCCCCAGCTCGACGAATTGCTGCATCTTGTTCAGCACGACCGCGTGGCCCAAATGCAGCTCGCTGCCCGTTGGATCGATCCCGAGCTTGACGTGAAGCCGTTCTCCGGCGGCCAGCCGCTGCTCGAGCTCTTCGCGCGTCGAGAGATGATCGCAGCCGTCGGCCAGCATCTCCGCCGCCTCGTGCGGCGTCAGCGACATCACGGTCGCAGCTCCACGATCGTCACGCCGCTTCCGCCTTCGTTCTCATTTCCGTACCGAAAGCTGCGGACGTTGGGATGCATCTTCAAGTACTCTTGCAGTCCCTTGCCCAGAAGTCCCGTCCCCTTTCCGTGGATGAGCCGCAGCGGCGAGTACCCGAGGAGCGCCGCCTCGTCGAGCCATTGCTCGACAAGCGGTTCGGCTTCGATCAGCCGCTTTCCACGCACGTCGATCTCGTGCATCGCGCGCGCCGCGATGTCGCCGGCCGGCGACGCCGTGCGGGTTCGCCGGGCTGGGGCCGGCCCCGCCAAAAGCAGATCGTTCCGTTTGACCGTCGTGCGCATCGGCCCGATCTGGACGACGGCTTCGTCGGCGCCGCCGTCGACCGAGACGACGCTACCCTCTTGCCCCAGCGTTCGGACGATGACGCGATCCCCCGGAGCGAGCGCGGCCGGCGACTCATCTCGGCGCAGCGCGCGCTCGAGGCCGAGGTCGCGGTGCAGATCTCCGATCGCGCGGGCCAGGGCAGCGCTCTGCCCCGGCGTCACCTTTGGTCGCCGCCGCTGGGCCGACCGCGCCTCCAGGTCGCGGACGAAGTTGCGCAGAGCGTCGGCGAGGCGTCCTTCGGCAGCGCGCGCAAATGCCCGGCGCTCCTCCTCGTACGCATTGCGTCGGCGCTCCGCTTCCGCCCGCGCGCGCTCGAGCTGCTCGCGCTCGGCCGCGAGCGCGTCCCGCTGCGCCGCCGTCTGCGCTTGCAGCCTTGCAAGCTGTGCGAGCGCGCGTTCGTAGTCGCGCTCGCTGGAAGAGAGGATCGACTCGGCCCGGTCGACGACGGCGGGATCGACGTGCATCGCCCGCGCGAGCGGCAAAGCCAGCGATTGACCCGGTGCGCCGATCTCGAGCTGATACGTCGGCGCGTATGTTTCCGGATCGAACCGGACGCTGGCGTTGCGAACGTGCGGCTGCGCGTGGCCGAAGAGCTTGAGCTCGCCGGCATGCGTCGTGGCAATCGTCCGCGCGCCGCTGGCGAGAAAGCGCTCGAGCAGCGCGATCGCCAGCGCAGCCCCGGCGTTGGGTTCGGTCCCGCCGCCGATTTCATCGATGAGGATCACCGTTCGCGGTCCGGCCCCCGCCAAGATCTCGGCATAGCGCCGCAGATGCTGCGAGAACGTCGAGGCGTTTTGCGCGATCGATTGGTCGTCGCCGATATCGGCATAAAGCCGTTCGAAGCGGCCGATGACCGTACCCGGCGCTGCGGGCACGTGCATCCCGGCATAGGCCATGAGAACGAAAAGGCCGACCATCTTCAGCGTCACCGTCTTGCCGCCCATGTTCGGACCGCTGACGAGCAGCATCCGCGTCTCGTCGTCCAGCCGCAGCGACTGCGCGACGGCGCGCGCACCCAGCAGAGGATGCCTGCCGCCCTCGATGTCGAGCACACCGGCGTCGACGAGCTCGGGAGCGACGCATTTTGTGTCTTCGGCCACTCGGGCCTTGGCGTAGATCAAATCGAGCTGTGCGTAAATCTCGACGTCGCGCTCCAGCTCGTCCGCGTGCTTGCCGACCAGCGCCGAGAGCTCGGCGACGATGCGCGCGACTTCGTTTTCTTCCTGCACGCGCAGCGTGCGCAAGCGATTGTTGGCTTCCAGCGCTTCGAGCGGTTCGACGAAGTAGGTTTGACCGCTGGCACTCCAGTCGTGCACGATGCCCTTGAACGCGCCGGCAAATTCCGCTTTGACGGGCACGACGTAGCGACCCTCGCGGACGGTTACGACATCGTCTTGCAGCATCGAGCGATAGCGCTGCGAGCGTGCGATCGCGGTGGTGCGCTCTCGCGCCTCGGCGCCGGCTTGCACGATTGCGCGGCGCAGACGTGCCAGCTCCGGCGAAGCGCGATCCAAGACTTCGCCGCGCTCTCCGATTGCATCGTCGACGCGCGCCGAAAGATGCGGCAGAGGGACAAAACCTTCGCAGCGCGCGCGCAAGCGCTCGCCTCCGTCCTCGCGAACGCGACGTACCGCCGCCGCACAGGCCGCGGCGGCGTTGGCGATCGCCCGCAGGTCAAGCGGAGCGACGACCGCACCTCGCCGCGCCGCCTCCAGCGCGTCGCGGATTTCGATCGCGCGCTGCAGCGAGAAGCGCCGGGCCAGGAGCGCGCGCATTTCGCCGGTTTCTTCGAGCGCAAGCCGCGCCGCGGCGAAGTCGCCCGGCGGCATGAGCTCCCGCGCCCACGCCGTGGCGCGGTCGCTGTGCGTTTGTGAGGCGAGGCGTTCGCGGATCGCGTCCCAGTCGAGGACTTCGCAGGTCCGCGCATCGCACAAAGCCTCAGCCGCGGTGGATCGCCTCCTGCAGCAGCTCCGCGACGAGCGTCGGGTTGGCCTTTCCGCGGCTCGCCTTCATCACTTGGCCCAGGAGAAATTGCATGGCGCGGTCTTTCCCCTTTCGGATCTCGGCGACGGTATCCGGGTTCGCCGCAACGACGTCGTCGACGAAACGCTGAATCTCGCCGCGATCGCTGACCTGCGCGAGGCCTTCCTTCGCGACGAACGCCGCCGGATCCGATACCTCACCGCTCCAGATCCTCGGAAAGAGTTCCTTGGCGGCCTTTGACGTGATCGCGCCCGTTTCGATGAGCTTCACGAATGCGGCTGACGCGCCCACCGTAAACGTCGAAACGGGTTCGCTGAGACCTTCTTCGTTTTGCCGTTTTGCAACCTCGCCCAGCAAGAGATTTGCGTAGCTCTTCGGCTTGACGCCGAGCCCGACTGCACCCTCCAGCAGGCGTTCCCAAGCAGGGTTGTCCACGAGCTGCGCCGCGCTTTTGCTGGGCAGACCGAATTCGTCGACGTAACGCGCATAACGCGCGAACGGCGGGGGCGGAAGCTTGCGGCGCAACGCATCGATCAGCACCGAATCGAGCTCGAGCGGCACGAGGTCCGGATCGGGAAAGTAGCGGTAGTCGTGCGCCTCTTCTTTGGAACGCTGCGAATGTGTCGCTCCGGCAGCCTCGTCCCAACCGCGCGTCTCCTGGACGACTCGGCCGCCGGACTCCAGAATCTCGATCTGCCGCCGGATCTCCGACTCGATCGCCAGGCGCACCGAGCGGAATGAATTCATGTTCTTGATTTCAGCTTTCGTGCCGAGCTGGGTGCTGCCCACAGGACGGACCGAAACGTTGGCATCGCAGCGCAGCGAGCCTTCCTCCATCTTGACATCGGAAACGCCCAGCTGCACGAGCGTCCGCCGCAGCGCTTCGAGGTAGGCGACCGCTTCTTCCGCACCGCGCAAGTCCGGCTCCGAGACGCACTCGACGAGCGGTACCCCCGCACGATTGAAGTCCACGAGCGAGTAGTCGCTTCCGGCAAGACGGCCGTCGCTCGAGCCCGCGTGAATCGACTTCCCCGTATCTTCCTCCAGGTGAATTCGCGTCAACCGGCATTCGCGGCGCGTGCCGTCGTCCAACCAAAAGCGTACGGCGCCACCCTTGCACAGCGGCATGTCATACTGGGAGATTTGGTAATTCTTGGGCATGTCCGGATAGAAGTAGTTCTTGCGGTCGAACTTCGAAAAGCGCGGGATCTCGGCGCCGAAAGCCAGGCCTGCGAGCAGCGTCAGCTCGATCGCGTGACGGTTCGGCACCGGCAATGCGCCGGGCAAGCCCAAGCACACCGGACACACTTTCGTGTTCGGCTCGCCGCCGAACTCGTTTCTGCATCCGCAGAACATTTTGCTGGCTGTCTTGAGCTCGACGTGGCACTCCAGACCGATCACGGCCTCCCATTTTGAACGGCGCTCCGCTCCAGGCTCCGCGCCCCCCGTGCTCCGCACGAGTCCCCCGCCAGCGGACGCGCTTTTCATTGCCGGCACCTCACGATACCCGGAGGTCGCGCCCAACAACGCTGTCGCCGATGCGAGGAGAATGCTTCATGGCGTGCTGCGTTGCCCGCTCGTAGGCATGCGCCGCACCGAGCAGCTCGCGTTCGGCGAAGTACGGCGCGGTGATCTGCAGGCCCAGCGGCATTTCGACCTCACCGTCATCGGGCCTAACCCATCCGCACGGGACGGAAAGGGACGGTAAGCCCGCGAGCGAGACGGGGATCGTGTAATAGTCCATCAAGTACATGCTATAAGGATCGCTCTTCGCGCCAAGCTCGAACGCCGGCGAGGCAGCGGCGGGCGACGCAATGAGGTCGCAGCTCCGGAATGCTCGCTTGAAATCGTCGGCGATCTTGGTCCGCGCCTTCTGCGCCTTCAGATAATAGGCATCGTAATAGCCGCTGGAAAGCGCGTGCGTCCCAATCAAGATGCGACGCTTGACCTCGGCACCGAACCCGGCAGCACGCGTCTTGTCGTACGTGCCCGCCATGTCGGCGCCTTCGACGCGAAGGCCATAGCGCACGCCGTCAAAGCGTGCGAGATTCGAGGAAGCCTCCGCCGGCGCGATGAGATAGTATGTCGCGAGGCCGAAATCCGCGGTCGGGAGCTCCACCTCCACGAGCTGCGCGCCCAGACGCTCGAGGTCCGCGTACGCGCGTTTGTAGACGTCGTCCACCGCGGCGCCGAGCGATTTTGCGGCATACTCTTTGACGATGCCGACGCGGATACCGCGCAAGTCGTCGCGCAGAGCATCGTGCGCCTTTTCCACGGGGCGGTCGACGCTGGTGGCGTCCATCGGATCGTGACCGGCGATCGCATCGTATGCGAGCGCGGCATCTTGGACGGTTCGCGCGAGCGGCCCGATTTGATCGAGGCTCGACGCGAATGCGATGAGACCGTACCGTGAGACGCGGCCGTAGGTCGGTTTGAAGCCGACGATATTGCAAAACGCTCCCGGTTCCCGAATCGAGCCGCCCGTATCGCTGCCGAGCCCGATCGCCGTCATCCCAGCGGCCACGGCGGCGGCGCTTCCACCGGAGCTTCCTCCGGGGACGCGGCCGAGATCGTACGGGTTGCGCGTGACGCCAAGCGCCGAATTCTCGCAAGAGCTGCCCATCGCAAACTCATCGAGATTGGTTTTTCCGATCGGAATCGCGCCCGCTTCCAGAATCCGTGACACCGCCGTCGCCGTATACGGAGCTACCCAATCGCCAAGAATCTTTGAGCCGGCTGTCGTCCGCGTGCCGCGCAGGCACATATTGTCTTTGATCGCAAGCGGAACGCCGGCGAGCGGCAATCGCTCACCGGTTTTGACGCGAGCGTCGACGCGGTCGGCGCAGCTCAGAGCAAGCTCTTCCGTCAAGGTAAGAAACGCGCCGACCTCTGCGTCGGTGCGCTTGACGTGTGCGAAAACCTCGGCGGCGATCTCACGCGCAGAGCGTTCGCGGGCGTTGACCGCGCGCGCGACGTCTGAGGCGTTCACCCACCTTCTCCGATGATGCGCGGCACGCGGATGTACGCACCCTGCGCTCGCGGCGCTTCTTTGAGAACGTCTTCGCGCGGCAGGCACGCGGCCACGGCATCGTCGCGCCAGGCGTTGCGGGACTCAACGACTTGGGCCGTCGCAGCCACATCGGACGTATCGAGCCCGTTTAGCGCGCTGACGTGTTCTAGGATGCCGGCGAGTTGCGCACCAAAGACACGAGCTTCTTCATCGGTGAGCGCGAGCCGAGCGAGCCTTGCGACGTACCTGACGTCAAGATCCGGGGCGGGCATGGTCCATTTCGCTTCCGCCTTCGGGCTCGGCGCGCCTCCGCATCGTTGCGAGCGTCTCAACGTGACCCGTTTGCGGGAACATATCGTACGGCTGCACGCTCTCGAGTCCGTAACCGGCACCCCGCAAGCGAGCCAAATCGCGCGCCAGCGTCGCCGGATTGCACGACAAATACCAGACGGCAGGCACGCGCGCTCGAGCGATCGCATCGAGGGTCCGCGGCTCGCAGCCTTTGCGTGGAGGGTCGAGAAACACGGCGTCGGCCGTCCGCAAGGCATCGCGCACCGGCGCTCGAGCGATTACGATTTCGGCTCGGCCGGCCGCGAACTGCGTCCGCTCCGCGACCCCGTTGAGCGCCGCATTGGCTTGCGCTTCCCGTATGGCAGCCGGATTATCTTCGACGCCCACGACCTTCGTTCCGTGCGCCGCGAACCAGATCGAAAACGTGCCGGCACCACAATAGACGTCGACCAGGCTTTTGGGATGCGGGAGGCGCTCCAGCTCCGCAAAGATGCGCGCGACGATTTCCGTGTTGATCTGAAAGAATGACGCCGCCGAAACGCGGTAGCGGAGGTCGCCGATTCGCTCCTCCATTTCGCTGACGCCCCACAAGTCGCGATGCCTGCTGCCCATGATCGCATTAGCGCTTCGGGGCGCAAAGGAATTCGCGATACCCACCAGCCCGCGGAGGCGCCGCGCGAGCGCCGGCGCGGCGCGGTGCAGCGCGGGTGAGGCTTCCGCAGTCGTCAGCGTGAGGACGCTTTCGCCGGTCGCGCTGCCCGCACGCGCGACCGCGTGCAGCACGCCCTCGAATGCGCCGGCAAGCTCGGGGTCGTTTGCCGCCTGCCGCAATGCCGCGATTTCATCGTCCAACTGTGGCAGCACAACCGGGCATCCCGCAATCGGCACGAAATCGTGACTGCGCATCTGGTAAAAGCCGAACTCAACCGCCGAGTTATCGCGGCGAACGACCAGTGCCATCTTGTTCCGGTACGCTCGCGGAGAAGCCGTTCCGATTGCCGGCGCGACGCGAACATTTTCGAATCCGCCGATTCGGGTCAGCGCATCGCGCACGACGCGAGATTTCCAGCGCAGCTGCGCTTCGTACGAAAGATGCTGGAGCTGGCATCCACCGCACGTGCCGAAGACCGCGCAAAACGGCGTTACGCGGTCGGGAGACGTCTCCAGCATCTCGAATGGCTCGCCCACGGCATACGATTTCTTCGCTTCGACGATACGTATCCGCGCGAGTTCACCGGGAAGCGGGCCCCACGCGAACACGACCAATCCTCGAGCGCGTCCGACGGCCTGCCCGTTCGCGAGCAGATCGGCAAAACGTACCTCGTGCTCGCTTCCGACCGCGAGAGCCACGACGCTGCTATTTCTGCTCTTCGAGAGCCTTCAGGAGACGGTTCGCCTCGTCGATGAGCGCCTCGATTCGCTGCGTCGTCGGATCGGCCGGCGGCCGGCGCATTGCCGCACGGATCGCGAAATAGGAGATCGCAGCCGATAAACCCGCCACACCGATCCAGAACAAGGCTCGCCGCAACGTAGCGTCGCGCGGCGTTTTTTCGTCCTTCGGCGAATCGCGCATCTGCGCGGGGTCGGGCGGTGCCTGCATCACGCCCGGTCTTTATCCGCGCTCAACGCCGGCGCCTCTGCGGCTGGGATGCCCGCACCCAAGATATTTTGCAGCGCCAAGAGGATGATCACGCGTCCGTCGACCTTTGCAAGACCGCCGACGTATTCGGCCGCGAGCCCCGCCAGAACGGCTTCACTGTCATCGATTTGATCGGCAGAAACGTGCATGACTTCACACACGCGGTCGACGATCATCCCCATGCAACGGTCGCCGAGCTCGGCAACGATGATGCGAGCGGTCTTGGGCGGCGCCTTCGGCCGAAGGCCTAGACGCGCACGCAAATCCACGACCGGGACGAGCTGACCGCGCTGATTGATTACGCCTCGGATGCAGGCGGCAACGTGAGGCAGCCGCCTGATCGGCGAGAGCCGGTTGATTTCACGAACCTCTGAGACGTTCAGTGCAAGCTCGATCCCTCCCAAAGCGAAGACGACGACCTGCACCGTGCTCTCGGTCGTCCGCATCACCGGGTGCTTCGAGAAACGAGCAGCCGACCGGCCCGGCGATGTACGTGGCTGACGAGCGCGACCGGATCGATGATGAGCGCAATCGCGCCGTCACCGAGGATCGTTCCGCCGATGATACCCGGAATGGAGCCGACCAGCTCTGAGAGGGGCTTGACGACGATTTCTTCCTCCGCCACGAGTTCGTCAACGACTAAACCGACTTGCCGATTCGCGGCGCTTAAAACGACGACGAGCACGTTGTCGCTCGCGGAGCGCTTCACACCGACGAGCTCGAAGAACTCCGCACCGCGCAAGACCGGCACCTCGGAGCCGCGATACGCGATGACTTCGCCGTCCGATTCGCGGCGGACGTCCAACGCATCGAGCCTCAGCGACTCTGTTACTCCGTCCGCCGGCAAGGCATATAGCTCACCGCCGATTCGTACGAGCAGCGCCCGCAGAATTGTCAGAGTCAGGGGCAGCCGGATGGTGAACGTGGTGCCCTCGCCCCGTTTCGTTTCGACTTCGAGCGTTCCGGACAAACGCGTGATCGAGCGGCGCACGACGTCCATCCCAATCCCTCTTCCTGAAACTTCCGTGATTGTTCGGGCCGTGGAGAATCCCGGAACGAAAAGCATCTCCAAGAGCGCGTGGTCGTCGGGCTCGTCGAGCGGTCCGATGAGTCCGATCGCAACGGCGCGTTCCTTGACGCGCGGCAGATCGATGCCCGCTCCGTCATCCGCTACCCGGACGACCGCGCTATTCCCGTCGCGGTAGGCTTGCAGGCGAAGCGTCGCCGTCTGCGCTTTCCCGCTCTCGCGGCGCAAGCGCGGAGATTCAATCCCATGGTCGACGCAGTTTCTCACGAGGTGCATGAGCGGCTCGCCGAGCTCGTCGACCAACGTCTTGTCGAGACGGGTCTGTTCACCTTCCACGACGAGCGCGACGTCTTTCCCACCGGCTTTTGCAAGATCGCGAACCAGACGTGGAAAGCGCTCGAAAACCCCGGCGATTCGTACCATGCGGGCCTGCATTATGCTCTCTTGCAGCTCTGCCGTTACGCGGGCAAGGCGGGCCGCGGCGGCGCTCAGCTCGGCACCGCCGGCGTGCGGCTCCGTGGCGGCAGAGATTTGGACGATTCGGTTTTTCGCGATAACGAGCTCGCCGACGAGGTCCAACAGGTCGTCGAGGCGCGCGATATCCACGCGAATCGTTCGTCCGCGACCGCGTGTCTCGCCGGCGTCAGTTTGCAGCGGCGCCTTTTCTCCAGGCGGCGTCTTGGTCTGTTCGGATCCCGAGATCGCAGCATCAAGGCGCGCGTGCAACTCCTCGGCCGTACCGGGCGGCGGCGGTGCCGTGCCCTCGATGCTGCAGCGAATGAAGGCCGTCAGCAGGTCTCGGCCGTCGAAGAGAGCGTCGAGCAGCGGCTTCGCGGCCACGGCGGCGCCGGTGCGCAGCAAATCGCAGGCGCTTTCCAACCTGTGAGCGAGCGTTGCAACGTCCTGGAACTGCAACATTCCCGCGCTGCCTTTGATCGTATGCAGCGCGCGAAAGAGCGAGTTGATCCGCTCCGGATCGCTGCGCTCCGTCGATGCGAGCTCTTCCAGCCGCAAAAGATCGCTATCGATCTGCGCGACGAGCTCGTCACATTCATCGCGAAAGTACCGGATGAGCTCGTCCCGGTCGCCCGGAATTTCAATCATACGCCGAAAGCCGCCAGCAGGGGCCGCATGGAGCCCGTGTCAGGGACGAACATCACCGTTCCCGAGATTTTGGCTCCGCAATCGACAAAGGTAGATTCGACGAAAAACACGTCGCTTTTCGGCGCCGCAGGAATGAAGGCTTCGAGCGCTGCCCGCATCGAGCCGTACGAGATTACCGGCGCTGACGGGAGCATGTTGGCATCCGTGAGACTGATGAGCGCGCCGAGGTAAGAGGAAGCCACGATATTTGCCAGCTCTTTGAGCGTCGTCTCGACAACCGTGTCTTGCAAGTCGCCGGTCACTCGTCGCAAGAACATGCGGACGAACGCAAGCGCATCCTCGCGATCGAACAACACGACCAGATGTCCCGGTACGTCGCCGCGCACGTAGACGCGCAGGACGGCTAGCATCCGTTCTTCCGCTAGCCGGGCGTCGAGATCCAGGAAGCGCAGCAGCGCTGCTTTGGGCGCCTCCAGATTTATCGTGGTTCCCAACATCTGCGAAAGAGCGGTGGCCGCATGACCGGCACCGATATTCGCGATCTCCTTCAGCGCGTCGATCTGCAGGTCGCTGAGCTGCAGTGCGTCGCTCATGGCTCGAGGACCTACCTCTCCAGAACTTTGTCGATCGATTCTAAGATCTTGGACGGCTGGAACGGTTTGGTAATGTAGCTTTTTGCGCCGGCCTGTATTGCTTCGTTGAGCAGCGCCTCTTGGCCGAGCGACGTGCACATCAGAATCTTTGCGGCAGGATCGGCGGCGACGATCTGCCTCACCGCGGCGATTCCGTCGACGCCGGGCATCACCATGTCCATCGTGACGACGTCCGGCTTGAGATCGTTGTATTTCGCGACTGCCTCGGCGCCGTTTTGTGCTTCCCCGACGATCTCGAAACCGTTTTTCGACAAGATGTCTTTGATCATCATTCGCATGACGACCGCGTCGTCCACGATCAGCACGCGAGCTTTGGACATTTACGCGGTTGCGGGCGCCGGCTCGTCGGTCGTCGATACTTGCCCGATCGATTCGACGCGCAACCCAGGAGCGATTTCCGAGTACGACAATACGACCAGCGAAGGTGCGGCACGTTCGGTCAGACGTTTGAGCGCCAGCCGAATCGCCGGTGAGCACAGTACGATCGGATGCAACCCAGCCGCCTGCGCGGCCTGAATCTGCTTGGTGAGGGACGCGTAGATCTTCGCGACCGTCTGCGGGTCGAGAAGCGCATACGCGTCCTCGCCGCGGCGCACGGCTTCGCCGAGCAGCGTTTCCAGACGAGGATCGACGGTGATGACCGATAGCAAACCGTCTTCCGCGTATTCGGCACAGATGTGCCGCGCCAGCGCTCCGCGAACGCGCTCGGTCAGATAGTCGATATCTTTGCTCTGACGCGCGCCGTCGGCAAGCGATTCGAGAATCAGCAGCAGGTTACGGATCGGAATACGCTCGCGCAGAAGATTTTGCAGAACCCGCTGCACCTCGCCCACCGTGAGCAAATTCGGAATGAGCTCTTCGATGACGACCGGATAGTGCTGTTTGACGTTGTCGAGCAGCGAGCTCGTTTCCTGACGGCCGAGGAGATCGGGCGCGTGCGACTTGATGACCTCGGTGAGGTGCGTGGCGATGACGCTCGTCGGATCGATCACCGTATAGCCGGCCATTTCGGCGTCGCCGCGCCCGCTCTCCGGAATCCACAGCGCAGGCAAATTGAAGGCAGGTTCCGTGGTCGGAATGCCTTCGATCGGCTGCGTCGCGGTGCCGGGGTTCATCGCCAGCAATCGGCTAACCATGACTTCGGCTCGCGCCACCTCCAAACCGTAAATCTTGATGACGTACGTCGAAGGCTTGAGCTGCAGATTGTCGCGCACTCGAATCGGCGGCACGACGATTCCGAGCTCGCGGGCGGCATGCCTGCGAATCATCGTGATGCGTTCCAGCAGGTCGCCGCCCTGCGCGACGTCGACCAGCGGGATGAGCCCGAAGCCGATCTCGAGCTCCATCGGATCGTAGGAGAGCAGCGGCACCACGGATTCCGCGGGTTTGACGGCCGGCTGTGCGGTCACGCCGGGCTGCACGCCCGGCGGCATCGGCCCGCCCGCGATCGCGCCGACCTGGCCGTCACCGCGCGGCAAGAGTCCGCGGCGCTGAAGATCGCGCTGCCGCATGAACAGCGCAAACATCACGCCCGCCATCAGGAACATCCAAATCGGCGGCAGGCCCACGAAACCGAAGACGATCAACAGCACCGACGTAATTGCGATCGCCCGCGGCTCTTGCAAGATCTGGCGCGTCAGCTCGTTGCCGAAGTTCATCTCCGACGCCGCGCGGGTCACGATGATGCCGGTCGCCGTCGACATGAGCAAGGCCGGTATCTGCGTCACGATTCCTTCACCGACCGTCAACAGCGTAAAGCGCTGTAAGGCCTGCACGAGCGTCATGCCCTGCTGCACGATGCCGATGAAGAACCCACCGATGATGTTCACGAAGACGATGATGACGGCCGCGACGGCGTCGCCGCGGACGAACTTCGATGCACCGTCCATCGCGCCATAGAAATCCGCTGACCGCTGGATGTCGCGGCGCCGCTGGCGCGCATCGGCCTCGGTGATGAGCCCGGCGTTGAGATCGGCATCGATCGCCAGCTGCTTACCGGGCATCGCGTCCAACGTAAACCGGGCCGCGACCTCAGCGACACGTCCGGCACCGTTCGTGATGACGACGAACTGGATGATGATCAAAATGCCGAAGATGATGATGCCTACCGCGTAATTGCCGCCGACGACGACGTTGCCGAAAGCTTCGATAACGCGCCCCGCGTAGGCGTGCAGCAAGATCAACCGAGTGCCGGTTATATTCAGAGACAACCGGAAGAGCGTGATGATCAAGAGCAGCGTGGGGAAGACGCTGAAGGAGAGCGCGTTCTCCGTATACAGCGTCGTGAGCAGAATGAGGACGGCGCCCGTGATGTTGAGGGTCAGCAGCAGATCCAGCAGCTCGGGCGGGATCGGCACGATCATCAGGCCGACGATGAGGACCGTTGCCGCGGCGATCCACATGCCCGACGACTGACTGAGCCGCTCCATAACGCTGGTGCGGCCGCTGGATGCAGGGGCCTGTGTGCTCGCTGCCATAGCTACGTGACCGCCTTCTTAGCCGTCACGCGATGGTCTTCCGTTTCAGCCGGTAGACGAACGCGATCACCTGTGCCGTCGCCGCGTACAGCTCCGGCGGGACGGGGTGGTCCAACTCGACTTTGTAATACAGGGTTCGCGCCAGCGTCGGATTTTCGACGATTGGGACGTCGTGTTCTTTGGCCAGCTCCCGAATGCGCCGTGCCAGCAGATCCGCTCCCTTGGCGGTGAGGACCGGCGCCTCCATGGTGAGCTCGTTCCACTCGAGCGCACAAGCAAAATGCGTCGGGTTCGTGACGACAACCGTCGCCTTCGGAACCGCCGCCATCATGCGCTTGCGCGCCGAGTTGCGCAGCCGCTGCTTCATGGCGGCTTTCGCTTCCGGAGAGCCCTCCATCGAGCGCTGCTCGTCCTTGACCTCCGCCTTGCTCATCTTCAGGGATTCTTCGTACTGCCACCGCTGATAGGCGAAATCCAGCAAGGCCATCGCCACCAGAAAGAGGGCGAAACGAATCGAGATCCCGTAGATGAGACCTTCGATAACGTCGATCCAATCGTGCGGCGAGTTCCGCGCCGAATTCCAAATGGCCGGAAAGTTGTCTTTCACCGTCAGAAAGATGATGAAGCTCACCGCCAGGAGCTTCAGCAGCTGCTTCGCAAGCTGGACCAGCGTCTGCTTCGAGAACATGATGTTGGCGATGCCCGTAAGCGGATTCAGCTTCGAGAATTGCGGGGTGATGGATTTAAGACTGAAGACAAATCCGAACTGCAAGACGTTCGTAAGGTAGCCGACGAGCAATGCGGCAAAAAAGATAAACGCCAAGATCGGCACCAGCGGCATGAAACCGCGCTCGAAATACCCCCACGCCGAGTAGATGTTGATGGGATCTTGAGACGCCATGTGATTGAGCGACGTCTGCATCAGCACGTAGACGCCGTTCATCCAGAATGTGAAGCCGACGTGCAAAATCATGACGGCTGCCAGCAGCACAAACGCCGGCGCGATTTCTGCGCTGCGCGCGACGCGGCCGGCTTCTCGCGCCTCGTTACGCCGCTTCGGGGTCGCCTTTTCGGTCTGCTCCGGCCGTGCCATGCTACGTCGCCATGCTTCGCATGAGCGTATCCAGCTGCCGCGGAACTTGCCCGAAGAGATTCGGCAGAGCATATCCTAGCAGCGGTAACGTAATCACGAGCATCAGCAAGCCGACCGTGATCTGCAGTGGAAAACCGATAACGAAAATGTTCATCTGCGGCGCCACACGGGCCAGGAACGCCAACGTGATATTGATCAGGAATAGCGTAATGGCTACCGGAGCCGAGATGCTGAAGACGATCAGCAGGGCTTGCGTGAAGAACGTAATGACGGAGTGCTGCGTCGCCGTAGTCAACGTTACCCACGGCAACGGCAATAGGTTGAAAGATCCGCCGATTCCCCGAAAGAACAGCAAATGAGAATTCGTGATCAAAAAGAGCAGGGTCGCCAGCGCCAGTTGAAGCTCGCCGATGATCGTTATCTGTTGCTGTGATGCCGGGTTTATGACGTTAGCTACGGCGAAGCCGATCTGAACGTCGATGATCTCGCCCGCGAACTGCACCCCCATGAAGACCATCTGCGTCACGAACCCGAACATGATTCCGATGACGACCTGCGAGCATATTGCGAGCGCGAGCGCATCCAGATCGGCTAGCGGCTGAATTGCCGAAAGGGTGGGATAGATCACGAAGCTCACGATCATTCCCAGCGCTACTCGCACCATCGCCGGAATCTGCGACGTGCCGAAGACCGGCATGATCATCAGAATCGTCGAGCATCGCACCCACACCAGGAAGAACGTCTCGAGCTGCGCCGTATGAAGTCCGAATACGTTGGGCACGGTGTCGCTATTTAACGAAGCTCGGTATCATGAGGATGATGCGCCGCATAAAATCGGTAAGCATCGCCAGCATGAAAGGGCCAAAGAACAAGATCGCTATACCGACGACCAAAATCTTGGGGATGAACGCCAACGTCGGCTCCTGGACCTGCGTGACCGCTTGAAACAGCGAAATTATCAAACCGGTCACCATGCCCAAAATGAGAGCGGGCGCGCAGACGATCATCGTCACGAGCAATGCTTCTCGGCCGATGGATAGCGCGTCCGCGAACGTCACGTGTGAAAGCTCGCAAAGAGCGCCTGCACCGTCAAGTTCCAGCCGTCGACCAGCAAGAACACCAAGATCTTGAACGGCAAGGAAACGATCGTCGGGGGAATCATCATCATGCCCATCGACAGCAGGATCGATGCCACCGTCATGTCGATGACGATGAAGGGAACGTAGATCGCAAAACCGATCTCAAAGGCCGTTTTCAGCTCGCTGATCACGAAAGCCGGGACGAGCAGGTACGTAGGAACGTCGGACTGCTTTGCCGGTCGCGGCTCTTTGGACATGCTGTAGAACAGGGCGATGTCTTTTTCGCGCGTCTGCTTGAACATGAACGCGCGCAACGGCTGGGCCGCGCGGTCGAGAGCCACCGATTGGCTGATTTTGTTCGCCAGATACGGCTGCAGCGCGTTCTTGTTGATATCGACGCCGACAGGGCGCATCACGAAGAACGTGAGAAGCAGGGCCAAACCGACCAGGACTTGCGTCGGCGGCACGCTTTGGGTCCCCATTGCCGTTCGCACGAACGACAGCACGACGACGATTCGTGTGAACGATGTCACGAGGACGAGCAGCGTCGGGGCTAGCGCCAGCACCGTCAGCAGCAGCAAGATCTGCAGCGACATCGCAACCTGCTGCGGTTTGGTCGCCGGCGTGATGCCGATGTTGATTTGCGGGATGGGAACCACGGGATTGGTCGGCCCGGGGACCGTTTGCGCCGCAGCCGGCAGTGCGGAAAGCGCCAAGAACGCCAGCGCGAGAATCAACGGACTGGCTGGCCACAGGCGGCGCAGCACCATCAGCGCCTTTTTTTGAACAGCGCGGTCAGTCGTGCCGTCTGCACCCGGACCGCCGCACGCTGCGACTCGATGAACGGCTCGACGTCTTCCGCGGGAAGCTCCGAGATCAGCGCGACGGTGCCCGATCCGGTGCCTACCAGGAAATACCGCCGGCCGATCCGCACGACGTGAACCGAACTGTGCTGGGACAAAAAGGTCGACTCGATGACGCTGACGAGCCGGCCCTGTCCCAGCGCCAGCATTCGCCCTTGCGAAAGAAGCCGGACCGCCCAGAAGAGGCCGTACAGGAGCAACGCAACGAGCGCGAGCGCACTGATCGCTCGGAGCCAAAGAGTCAACTCCATAAGTGAATGAACCGGGCGGGCTTAAGCCCGCTCGTGTTGTAAGGGGTTCAGTTCGCTGATTTTTACGGCGTACTTGTCGTCGACGACCACAACTTCGCCTCTGGCTATCAAGATATTGTTAACGTAGAGGTCGATCGGGTCGGCAGAAAGCTTGTCGAGCTCGAAAACGCTTCCGGCCTGCATCGCGACGACGTCGCGCAACGCCAGATGGGTCTGCCCGAGCACCGCGCTGATCTGAAGCGGAATGTCGTGCACCAGGTCCAGGTTGGCGTGGCCGGGCGTGGCGGCGGCGACCGGCGTCGGCTGCATCGGCGCGAACGCCGCCGGCTTGGCGGGCGCTGTCGGCGATGTCCGCCGCGGCGCTGCCGGTTCGCTCGCGGCCGCGGCGGCCGCCGCGGGTTGCGGCGAGCCAGCCGGAGGAACCTGCGGACGCGGCGCTGCCGCGGGGACCGCAGCCGGCTGGCTCGCGCCGAGCTTCGAGAGCGCGACGCCGTCGAAATCGATCTGCACCGAGACCGGAAACTCGCCTTGAATCTCGAGCTCCGATTCGTACCTCGTAAACGGCGGCGGCGGAAAGCTGCCGGTATCCGCGACGACCTGCGAAGCCACGCCTTCGGCGGAAGAACCTAGAGCTTGCGCGAGCTGCTCGCCCATCGCCGTCGAAATTTGGGCGACGGTCTCGGCTACGATCGAGAGCTGCATGGCATCCATCTCGCCGTCGCTCTCGGCGCCGACCATCACCGCGACGATCTTCGCCAGATCTGCTTTGGGATAGCGGCAAATGAAGCTCGCGCCGACCCCCGGGATGTCGGTCTTCGTCGCGACCCAGTCGTCCTCGACCCGCAGCGATGCCTCGCTGCTGGAAGAAGATGCGGCACCGGCCGTGACACTGCGATCGACCAGCGCGGAAAGAACCTGCGCCGCCGAAGCAAGCATCGACGCGGCGATTGAATCTAGCTGGTTCTCGGGAATACTACTCATTCTCGTTCTCTATGATGCTGTCGACCTGCACGGTCAGCCGGTCCTTATGGGTACCGGCAAACACCTGAAATTTTTCGATGTCGTTGATCTTCGCGACGAGCGGCGTGGTCGTTTCCTTGTCGAAGAGCACCAGGTCCCCCGGCGACAACGACATGAGATCTCGCAGCGATACGATCGTCTGCCCTAGCTCGACTTTGCACTCGACCTCGGCGCGCTCGACATTCCTCGCTAATTGGTGGATATCTTCTTCCGTCATGCCTCGTCCGGCGACAACCGAAGGCGACCACTGGAAATCACTCAGCTGCGGGCCGATCGATTGCATGACGAGATACGGCAGGCAGTAGTTCATCACACCCGTCATGTCCCCGACCTTCAGCTCGCAGGAAACGTACGCGACGATTTGGTCGAGCGGGATGATGCGTGGAATAAATTGCGGGTTTGAGTCCAGCGCCTCGATCTTTAGCGACAGCGTGAGCAAATAGTTCCAGGATTCGCGATAGCTGTTGAGCATGCGGGCCATGAAGCGCTGCATCAGCGTGCGCTCGATGTCCGTGAGATCGCGAAGCTTTTGCGGGAACCAGCCCGGTCCGCCCAGCAGGCGATCGATGATGGAGAACACGAGGTTCAGGTCGACTTGCACGATGCCGCTGCCCGGTAACGGATCCATCGAGAAGATCGCCAAAATCGATGGGAGCGAGATGCCGGCAATGAAGTCGCCGTAGCTGATTTGCTCGATCGACGTGACGGTCGCTTCAACTCGCGTACGCAGATACACGGACAACGAGTTGTTCAGAAGCCGAGTAAAATTGTCGTGCAGCGTGCGCAGCGTCTGCAGCTGGTTGGTGCTGAATTTCTCGAGCCGCTTGTTGTAGCGAAAGTCGAATGATTTGATCTTTCGCCCATCAACGGCGCCGTGCTCGGTCTCCGGAGCGGCGAGCTGCTTTACAAGGGCGTCTATCTCCTCTTGCGAGAGCATCGACACGGTGGTTATTGCCCCTTTGCGTTCGTGGAGGGAGGTTTGTTGACGGCCGCCGTTTTCGTCTTAGGCGCCGCCTTCGGAGCCGGCGTCGCCGCGCCGGGAGCTACGACGCTGCCGCCGACGGCCGCGCTCGCATTGACCACCACGATGTCAACGCGCCGATTGAGCTGACGTCCTTCGGGATTCGCGTTCGAATGTGTGGGGTGCCATTCGCCGTAGCCGGCCAGCGAAATCTTGTGCGGGTCGAAATGCTCCTGCTCGACCAAAAAGCGGACCACGCCGGCTGCGCGGGCGGCCGAAAGCTCCCAATTCGTCGGATACGCTGCCGTGTGAATCGGCTGGTTGTCCGTATAACCCTCGACGCGTACCGTCGGCTGCGTCCGCTGCAAGACGCTGCCGACTTTTTCGAGCAAGCCGATCGTCTCGGGCCGAAGCGCGGCGCTACCCGTGTCGTAAAGCGCCTTGTCGGTGAGGAGGGAGATCACGAGACCCTCGCTCGTCAACTTCACCTTCACTTTCTGCTGGAGGTGCTGTTGGTTGACGTAGGTTTGAATGATCTGCTGCTCTTGCTGAAGCTCTTTCGAAGGCTGCGCGCGCTCGAGCCCGCCCCCCTCCGGCGGATTGTTGATTGCGTCGATCGAGTTGAAGCCGCCGGAGATGTCGTGCACGAGCCGCTGCAGCTTTACTTTGTTGATGGTCGAGATCGAGAAGAGAATGATGAACAACGCCAGCAGCAGCGTGATCATGTCGGCATACGTGAGCAGCCACCGCATCATACCGGCGGTCTCGAGCTTCTCCTCCGTTGCCCTCTTCTTCAGCCGCGATTCGTGGGCACGAGCCGCGGACTTAATTGCCGGCAAAAGCGCTCCTTATGCCTCTACGCTTGCTGGCCGGCCGTCTCGACCGTCTCGGCAGGCGTTGCCTCTTCCGCCTCGCGCTGCTCTTGCGGCAGATACGCGTGCAGTTTCTCTTCGAGCAGACGCGGGTTGTCGCCGGCCTGAATCGAGAGAATGCCTTCGATTTGAATCTCCCGCAAGAGCAAGCCCTGCGTATTGCGTTCTTTCACCTTCGCGGCAATCGGCAGCCACGCCAAGTTCGCGAGCAAAATGCCGAAGAACGTTGCGACGAACGCTTGTGCGGTCGCGGTGCCGATCGAACCCGTGACGTTGCCTCCGCTGCTCACCGATGCGAGGCCTTTGAGCATTCCGATGAGGCCCAAGACGGTTCCAATGATCCCAAGGGTCGGCGAATAGCCGCCCATCGTCATAAAGACCGCTTCCGCCTTTGCACCCTTCTCCTGCTGCAGCGAAACTTCGGTCTCCAGAATCTTGCGAATGATCTCGGTATCGCGGCCGTCGATGACCAGCTGGATGCCCTTACGCATGAAGTCGTCTTGGACTTCCGCAGCCTCGGTTTCCAGCGCCAACAGCCCCTCGCGGCGCGCCTTCTCGGCGAAGGTCACGAGCGTCTGAATCGTCGCCCGCTCGTGATGCTCCGGCTGGAAGAACGCGGTCCGCAGACCGGTAATCGCTCCGCTCAAAAACGTTTGCAGCGGGAACGAGATGATCGTCGCCCCGATGGTGCCGCCGAACACCAAGATAAAGGCCTCGTATCGCTGATACAGGATGCGCATGTCGATGCCGCCCAGGAACGCGGAAAGCATGACGCATCCGAAGGCGAGAACTAGGCCGATGACGGTCGCAATATCCAAAGCGTCGCCTTTCGAAATAAACCGGGGGCTCGGCCCCTCTTTCCTCACTATCGGCTGCCTCCCCCTCGGCCTTGACGGAGGCTTAAAAGAGGGTGGTTATGCGCAGTGGCGACGAACCGAGCGCCGGCGCAACGCGCGGGGGCTCGGAGGCAGGGGCGGAGCGCCGTCTAAACCGGTGCCGGACCGTAAATCTGCCGCTTGAAGTCGATGACGCGGCGCGTGATCTCATCGAGGCTCTCGCGGACGATGAGCTTGTTGCCGGAGGTTAACGTAACGACTGTGTCCGGGGTTGACTCGATCGACTCGATCAGGTCGCAGTTGACGACGATCGGCTGGTTGTTGAGGCGCCTCAGCGGGATCATGACGCCGTCTTTGCCGCCGGCGGCTCCAGGGCCCCGCTCGCCCCGAGCCCGCGCAAGAGTCCCGCAAGGCGCTCCGGCACGTGATCGAGATCTTCAACGGACCGCGCCAGGCTGAGGTAACGCTCCGTCCCAGGAAGGCCCGCCCGCCAAGCGATCGCCGCTGCCGAGCCATAGAAAATCAACCGCTGCTCGCCCGGCAGCTGCGGCGCGGCCTCTTCGATGAAGCCGAGCGCGCCGCCATCGTCACCGCGCCGCAGCAGAAAATTCACGTACTCGTTGGCTGCGATGCCGTCGCGGTCGTCGGCCCAGGTCGCGGCGAGGGCGTCGCAGGCCTCCTGAAAACGCCCCAAGCGCTCGAGCGCCCTGGCGCGATTGAGCCGCACCGGCTGAACCTTCGGACGCGCTTTGAGCGCGAGGTCGAACCACGCCAGGGCCAGCTCGTAACCGCCTTCTTCCATCAGCGTCGCCCCGATCTCGGAGTGCGCCTTCCAGAGCGGCACCTCGTTGTCGACCAGGGGGTGCCGGGCTGAGTCGGCACCCGTCTTGATGGCGGCGGCAAAGGCATCGCGAGCGTCTTTGAAGCGCCGCTGCGCGGCAAGCGCCTTGCCCAAAAGAAAATGCGCGTCGGGGAGCGTCGGCGCGATCCGCAGGATCTCGCGCGCAAGCTCCTCCGCGCGCGCCGGCTGCGACTCCGCCAAATACTGGGTTGCAAGCATCGAAAGGCCGTTGGGCACGAAGGCCTGCACCCCGCCGTCCGGCCGCCGCGCGGCGCGCTCCAAAACGAGCTCGCGCATTTTTTCCAGCGCGGCCCGTGCGGCTGCTGCTTGCCCCGCCAAGAGCGCCGACGCCGCGTAATTGTACCAGTTGAACGGATCGGCCGGATCCGATTTTAGGGCTGCCTGCGTCATGGCGAGATTCCGCTCGCCTTTGCGGCGCTCGCGCATGACGGCTTCCGTGTAGCCGAGATGTATGATGTCGATTGCGCAGCGAACTGCCTGAATGCCGGCCTGGCTGCCATCCAGCGCGACGATCTCGTGCACGCGGTTGCGATACCGGATGCGCTCGTGATTCGGGAAGAGGCGCACGAGCGCGTGCGACATCGCTCCCGTTCCTTTATAATCTTCGGCGAAATTGAAGCAGCGAACCCAAAAGCCCGTCAAGTAGGCCGGACACGCCGCGATCGCCGCGAGAACGTCGCGCGAACGCGGCGCGAGGCGCTCGTCCGCGTCGAGCACGAAGATCCAGCGCCGCGTCGCCATCTCGAGTGCCGCGTTGCGTGCCTTGGCGAAATCGTCTTCCCACGCAATCTCGCGAACGCGCGCGCCCGCCGAGCGCGCGATCTCCGGTGTCCTGTCTTGCGAACCGGTGTCGACGATGCAGATCTCGTCGACGACGCCACGCACGCTTTCGAGTGCTTCCGCGAGAAAGCGTTCCTCGTCGCGCACGATCATGCACAGGCTGATCCCCGCCGGTTTTGCCGGCCAGCCGGGAGGCGGCGCCGGAAGCGACGAGCGGTCGAGCCGAAAGGCTCGACCGCGCCCGTCGTTTGCGTTTTCGTTCACGCGAAGCTAGCCGCGGCTAGCCACCCGGGATGAGCCCGATGACCGTTTGCAGGTCTTGGTTCGCGACCGTCACGCTCTTGCTGTTGGCCGTGAACGCGTTCTGCGCCTCGATCATCTTCACGAACTCTTGCGAAAGCGAGACGTTCGATTCTTCGAGCGACCCCGAGACGATCGAGCCGAACTGACCGGTTTCGGGTACGTTGATCTGCGGAAGCCCCGAGTTGGCCGTCGATTGGAAGTCGCTGTTGCCTACGCGCTGCAGACCATTCTCGTTCTGGAACGTCGCGAGCGCGATCTGCGCGAGGGTCGCCTGCTGACCGTTCGTGAACGCGCCGGTGATGGTACCGTCCGCGCCGATCGTGATGTTCGCCAGCGTTCCTTCACCGTAGCCGTTTTGGGAGACGGTCGTCGCCGTGGAGGAGCCCGCCAGCGAGCTCATGTCCGCGAAGTCCAACGCGATCGCGGCCGGATTTGCTGCCGTCGTCGGGGAGGAGTTGTTGGCCGGCGCTCCCCAGTTGGTGATGACCAGCAGGTTTCCGTCGGCCGTCGAGCCTTGCGCGCCGATGGCATGGGTCGTCGCAGCGGTCGGGTTGCCGCCGAGGCCGGGCCCTCCGAGCGACGAGGTGTTGATGAACTGACCGTTCTGGTCGAAGTAGACGAAGCCGCTCTTGTCGGCCGCCGGTTCGCCGGCCAGTTGCGCCGTCAACGGGTCCGCCGGGTTCGCGCCGCTGATCGCGTACTGCCATTCCGTACCGATCGACGTCGCAACGCCGGCGGTATTGTTGACCTGCGTGGTCGTCGGGACGACACCGCCCATTCCAACCGTGATCGGCGTGTACGTGATGTTGACGAGGTGCGAGTTGCCGAGCGAGTCGTAGATCGTCGTCGAGATCGTGACCGACTGCGCCGCGCCGCTGTTGGCTTGGAGGTACAGCGTCTGATCGAGATTCCCGCCCAGCACGACGTCGAAGTTGTTGTCGTTGGTCGGGCCGGTCTTCGCGCCGAAGCCGGTGCCGACGGCTTGCGACTGCAGACCGATCGGAATCTGAAGCGTCCCGGGGTTGCCGTTCTGCGTGACCTTCCCCTGAGCGTTTGCCATGTAGCCGTTGACGGCAAGACCGCTGGACGGATCGTACAGCACACCGTTCGCGTTGAGCGAGAAATGGCCGTCCCGCGTGTACATCGGGACGCCGCTGCCGTCGAGGTTCTTCAAGATGAAGAAACCATCGCCGTTGATTGCGAGGTCGGTGTTGATACCAGTCGTCTGCAAGCCGCCTTGCGAGAAGTTGGTGCTGATCGACGACGTCTTGACGCCGAGACCCTCATCCTGAGGATCGGTGCCGCCTCTGGTCTGCGTCGGGGCGCTTGCGAACGCCTGTGATTGATACAGCAAATCTTGGAACGTGATCTCCTGGCTCTTGAAGCCGGTAGTCCCGACGTTCGCGATGTTGTTCGATATCACGTCGATCGCGTTTTGATACGCGTTTAGACCGGATACCGCGGTAAATAATGAGTCAGTTGGCATATTGACCTTCCGTCAGTAATCCCCGGGGCGGTTCACTCCATCCCCGCTCCGGCAAGGGCTCCCGACTAGCGGTCCGGCCCTTGAAAGTGATTCTGGATTTTCTCGCGGCCGACCGCGTGACGCTCGTCACGAGATGACCGCCGCCGAGTCGATATTGGTGAAAACGTTCTCCCGCATCGAGTCGGAATCGACAGCCGTGATCACGGTCCGATTCTTGATCGATACGATCATGCCCACGTCGCGCAGCATGAAGAGCGACTGCTGAGCGCCCTTTGCCGCGGCTTTATCCGCCATCGCGTTCATGCGCTTTACGTCATCCGCGCTCAGCGTAATATTGCGCGACTGTAGTCGTTGCAGCGCATGAGCTGAGAACTTGAGCGAAGTGCCGGACGCGACGCCTTGTTGCGTGAGGACGTCGCGGAAGGACGCTCCGCTTGTTGCCGTTGACGATGGTGGTATCCGTACCGGTACCCCGGCCGGACGGACCGGCGCGGTGCTCGGTGGGATGATGCTGACTGATTCCGGAATCTTGGAATCCATCTCAGCCGCCCGTGCTTCCGCCTGTGAGGCTGCCGATGTTGCCGCCGCTCTGCACGACTGCCGTGATCTGATTGAGCGTGAACAACGCCGGTGCGCCGCTGGAGTTGGTCACGACTTGCCCGTTGCTGCCGACGAGCGCGAATTCGGGCGTGCCGTTGACAACTTGGATGCCTGCGACCGTGCCCGTCACCGTGCTGCTGTTTCCGCCTGCGCCCGTCGTCCCGGCGTTCACGGCGACCGTGAGACCGATCAGGCTCGCGGCTTGTGACACCGAGAAATTCTGCTGGAAGTTCTGGAACGAATCAGCCAGCGAGACTTGCGATTGCAGGGCTTGGAACTGTGCGAGCTGTGTGACGGACTGCGTGTCGTCCATCGGGTTGAGAGGATCCTGATTCTGGAGCTCCGTCGTCAGCAGTGAGAGAAACGCCGTCGCACCCAGCTGCTGACCGCTGCCCGTTTGGGCCGGCAGCTGCTGCGTGCCGCTGTTGATCAAACCGTTGATTGGACTAGTGCCTGCCATAGGGGTCTCCTAAGCGAGTGCGTTGAGCCACTGAAGCGCAGCGAGCTGCGTCGACGGCGGTCCGTAGGTTGGAACGACTGCGGAAACGGCGCTTTCATCCGACGTCGAGGTAATCCCGAAGAACCGGCGAGTGGTGCCGAACCGCTGCTGCTGATAGGCCTGTTGCTGCTGTTGATATTGACTGTTGTTGGCGAGACTGACGGTGAAGCTCGCGAGCTTCAGACCGGCATCCGATAGCGACCGCGCCAGCGCTTGCTGGTTGGCCAGCAATGCGTCTCGCACGTCGGTGTTTTGCGCGAGCAGCGTTGCGTTCACCGAGCCGCCTTGCACCGACAGGTTCACGGTTACGCTGCCGAGCGATTCCGGAACGAGACGCATCCGAACGGTTTGCGAACCGTCGGAGAGCGTGCGCATCGAAATGCCTTGCAGCACTTGCTCGACGACGGCGTTGGCTTCGACCGGAGTCGGCGTCGCCGCAGCCGCTGCTTGCGGCAGCGGATTGGCCGCCTGCCCGCTGCCGATCGTATTGACGACCGGAGCGAGTCCGAGCGACGTAAAGACGCCGGCGTTCGTCGACGAGTTTGCGCCCGCCGTCGCCGTAACCGCGGAGTCCGGATTCGACGAATCCTTTTGCGGAGGAAGCGCCGCAAGAGCATTCTGCACCGTGCGCAACAGCGATGCGGCGAGCGCATCGTTTATCGTGCCGTTTGATGCAGAACTTGCTGCAGTCACTGCGATCTGCGGTTGCAGCGTCGTCGCGTTCTGCGCGTTCGAGGACGTCGTCCCAGGCTGCTGCGCGCCTTGCGAACTCGGCGCGGCCTGTGAGAACTGGGATTGGCTTGCGGCGACGTTCGCCGCTCGTGCCAGAATCCGTCCGATGACCGTGTCGGCTCCTACGCCGACGAGCGGCAGCGACGGATTCGTAGCGACGGTCGGGCCGCCGTTACTTCCCGAGGTCACCGCGGCAAACGTCGCCGCATTGGGAGCCGGCGACGACGCCGTCGTCGCCACCCATGGTGCGGGCGGCGCTGCCGGGGAGGAGCTCGGTGATGCCGAGGCTTCTCCGAGGCGTTGCGTGGATTGCTGTAACGCAACGAGCGCAGCTTGCGCGAGTGCTGCGATGTTGTTCGGGGCTGGAAGATCTCCCGCGTTAGCGTCCGAGACCGTTGCCAGGCTGTCTTGCTGCTGCCCCGCTGCGTTTGCGCCGACCTTCGCCAGCGCGTTCGCCACTTGAACGAACCGCTGCACGATGGCCGAAGCTATCGTCTGCGGCGGACCGTTACCGGGTGGACCCAGCGCTTGCGCGATCATTTGCATCAGCGAGCCGCCGACGTTTCGGCCCGGGTTCAACCCCGCGAGCTGAAGCTGCACGAGAAGATTCGAACCAAGCGCCGCAGCAAGCTGATTTGCAATCTGCTGCACCGACTCTCCCGCTTGCAGCATCTGCGCGATCGTCGTCTTGAGCTGCGCGAGCGACTGACTCGAGAGGACGGAACCTGCAACGCTTGCCGGCGGTGACGCGGTGCCGGAGTTTTGCAATTGCGCCGTCAGTAATTGCCCGAACATCAGATCGCCGAGATTTGCAGCCGGTGAACCGGATGCCGTGAGCTGCGATGCGGACGTGAGGGAACTACTGCCGGCAGTTTGACCGGTAGTTGAAAAGAGATTCAACAGATTGGTATTCATTTTTCACCTCCTCCCTGAGCTGAAATCCATGGCAAAGCAAACCGAGGCGGATGGTCTCCGCCTGAACTCGGTATCGGCCGAGACGCCGCTCGGCCTTAGGGACGGGCCTACTGGGTGACGGGGACCGAGACCCGAGCCACCTTGGCCGCGTAGGCCGGCGGCAAGGCGCCCAGCAGCGCCCCGGCGGAATCCGAGTCCATCAGCGCCATCACCTTGGCGGTGTAGTCGGCGGGCAGCCGCTGCGCGACGGCCGCGGCCTGCGCGGGGTCCATCGATGACCAGACCGCAGCGGCATGCTTCGGGTCGTCGGTCGACGGCTGCGGGGTGGCCGGGACGATGTTGCCGTTCGCCGTCCGCACCACCGGAGCCGGCGGGCTCGTCGCCTGCGCGAGCTTCGCGTAGGCGTCTTGGAGCTGGCGGATTTGGGCTTGCAGGCCGGAGATCTCGCTGTCCTTCGCCGCCATGTCCTTGCGCTGGCTCTCGAGCTGTCCGTTCAGAGCCTCGATTTCCTTGTTGCGGTCGGCGATGACTTGCTCTTGCGCGGCAAAGTGCAACGGTGCCACGACCGGGGCGAAGAACGCGCTCACGCGGTTCCCAAGCGCGATCACCGGACCGCTCAGGACGGCACCCCGGATCATGCGTTGCGACGGCGGCCACCATAGGGCAAAGGCGAGCGCCGCGATCGCCACCACCGGCAAGATGAGCTTGCGCGGATTGAACTTCTTCTTCGGGCGTTGCCGAGTGACGATCATGAGAGAACTCCCTGATGGGTGCGGGCGTAGTGCCGGGAATTGGCATCGTCGAGCTCATGGTGCTCGAGCCGTCCCTGCTCGCGGTCGAACGCAGTCTTCTTCCGATCGCGAAGGCGATCGAGGATCTTTCGATCTTTCGTGGCGCGCACGAGAGCTTCGCGGGCCGCGTCCACGGCTTTCGCGCAGTTGGCGACTTCCCAGTCCGCAGCATTGATCTCACGCGCCAAAAAATCGAGATGCGCGTATGTGAGCCGAAGCGTCTCGGCATCGAGCTTGCGGTGACGGGAAACCAGCTCCCGTGCCAGCGCTTCCCGGCGGTCGCGAAGAGCCTGACGTTTGGCTTCCGCTTTCGCAAGCGTCCGCTGCGCGGCCGCAAGCAGCAGCTTCTTCTCTTCTTCGATACGTTCTCGGTAGCGAAGAACGGGAGCGAGACGAAATGCAAATCGTGCCATCGCTATGCCACCGCGTACAGCCCGCGCAAGGTTTCTTCGTAAGAGGACGACTCGCGGATTCCTTGACGGAGAAAATGCCGGATCGATTCGATTTTGTTGACGGCAAGGTCGATCCGCGGGTTGGACCCCGAGACGTATGCACCGATGTTGATGAGGTCTTCGGCGTCTTTATAGGTCGCAAGAATATCGCGGATCGCAGAGGCAGCAGATTGATGCGCGGCGTCGGTGACGTCGGGCATCACGCGCGAAACACTTTGCAGCACGTCGATCGCCGGATAGTGGTTGGCCGCGGCCAGCGTCCGCGACAACACGATATGACCGTCGAGAATTGCGCGGCAGGCGTCGGCAATCGGCTCGAGCATGTCGTCGCCGTCCACCAAAACCGCGTACAAGCCCGTGATCGATCCGACCGTCGAGGTGCCGGCGCGTTCGAGCAGCTTCGGCAGCTGGGCAAAGACGGAGGGTGTATAGCCGCGTGTGGTCGTGGGTTCGCCGATTGCAAGGCCGACCTCGCGCTGCGCCATCGCAAAGCGCGTCACGGAGTCCATCATGAACATCACGTCCAGACCCTGATCGCGGAAGTACTCGGCAATCGTCGTCGCGACGTGGGCAGCTTTGATGCGAATGAGCGCCGGCTGGTCGCTGGTCGCCACGACCACGACGCTGCGCCGCAGTCCTTGGGGACCGAGATCGCGCTCGATGAAATCGCGCACTTCCTTGCCGCGTTCGCCGACGAGCGCGATGACGTTGACGTCGGCCGCCGTGTTGCGGGCGATCATGCCGAGCACCGTCGATTTTCCAACGCCGCTTCCGGAAAAAATACCGACGCGCTGGCCCTTGCCGCATGTGAGCAGACCGTCGATGGCGCGGATGCCCAGCGCCAGCGCTTCGGTGACGCGCGGGCGCGCCAGCGGATCCGGCGGCGCAGCCATCGTCGGCGCCTTCCGGTCGGCAACGATCTCGCCGCCGTCGTCGATGGGCCGGCCAAGGCCGTCGAGCACGCGCCCTAAGAGCTGCGGTGAGAGCGAAACCGTCAACGGATGCCCCAGCGCTTTGACTTCGGCGCCGGCACCGATGCCGCCCAGCTCGCCCAGCGCCATCAACAGCACCTTGTTGTCGCGGAAACCGACGACTTCCGCAATCGTAGCGCCGTCGTTGCGCTTGTAGCGGATCTCGCACGTCTCACCGACCGACATCGCCGGCCCGTGGCTCTCGATGACGACACCGATGACTTGATTCACCTTGCCGTTGTGGCGGATGAGATCGGTCGCATGGAGCTCCCGCAGCCAGCGTCCCGCCGAAAACGGCTCGACGTGCAGATCGTCGGCGATCATCTAGGAGCTTTGGCTTGCGTGCGTCGCCGCCAATGCGCTGGGACCGTTCGGCGCGCGGAGCGGCGACTCGGGGGCCGGCTCGACGACGAATTCTCCGCTGTCGAGGCGTAAGACACGCTTCGCTTCCTCGACCTGCGTTGCGATCTTCGCATCCAAGGTGCCGGCCTCGGTCTCGACGACGACGCCGCCCGGATCGACGCGCTGATCTTCGATCACGCGCATGTGCTTCGTTTCGCCCAGAGCCAGCATGCTATCGCGATGCTGCTTCATCCGTTCCAAATCGACGGGGTTGACGCGAACCGTGATCGACTCGCGGTCGACCAGCTCGGAAATGGCGGCTTTGACGATGGCGACGACGACTTCGCGGTCGGTCTCGACCGCCTTGTGCAAAATGCGTTCCGCGATGCCCATCGCGAGCTTGACGATTTCAGGCTCCGCGCCCTCGATGATCTTGTGGCGTTCGACGCGCGCCATATCGATCAGCGAGCGCATCGTCGCAAGCATTTCTTCCATCTCGCGCTCTGCTGCAGCCAGCCCCTCGCTGCGCCCGGCTTCTTTGCCTTCAGCTCGCGCGCGCTCCACGACGTCGAGGGCGCCTGCCTTCGCCGCTTCGACGATCGTTCTCACGCGTTCGTGCGCATCGGTCAGAAGCGCCTCGGCATCGGCCGTTGCGACGTCGAGAAGCTCCGACGCTTGCTGGTGCAGCGCCGGCCAGTCGAGCGGCTGCGTGTCGGGTCCCGCGGGAAATACGGGCTCCGGCTCGAGCGGCAGCTGCGCCGCATCAGCGAAGAGCGCCTCCTCCGCCGGTTTGCCGTTGAGGCCTCCATGCGGCGGCGCGACGATGTACTTTTCGTCGCTGGCGGGTGCATTTTTGACGACGCGTCCCATGAGGCTCTTCTAAACCAGCTGATCTTCCTTGCCGCCGCGTGCGATGACAATCGTGCCTTGCTCTTCCAAGGTACGAATGACGTCTACGATCGTCTGCTGCGCCTTGCCGACGTCGCGCATGCGCGTCGGGCCGAGCAGCTCGATCTCCTCTCGTAGCGTCTGCGCCGCACGCGATGACATGTTCTTGAAGATAAGGGCTTTGAGGTCGTCGTTCGCGGTCTTGAGCGCGAGGGCCAAATCCTTGCCGTCGACTTCTTTGAGGACGCGCTGGATCGAACGATCGTCCAGATTGATGATGTCCTCGAAAACGAACAGCAGGTTCTTCACCTCGGTGGCGATCTCGGGGTCGCGCTTTGCGAGACCATCCAAGATGTTGCGCTCGGTCTCGCGATCGACGTACTGCATCACTTGCGCAAGCGATTGCACGCCGCCGGCCTTCGTAAAGTCGCTGCCTGTCAGCGTCAGGCGGCGCCCCAGCAGCTCGTCCAGCTGCTCGAGGACTTCGGGCGCCGTTTTTTGCAGGATCGCGATTCGCATCGCAACTTCGGATTGAAGCTCCGGCGGAAGTTGCGAGAGCACGGCGCCGGCTTGCTCCGGCGACATGTAGACGAGAATGAGCGCGATCGTCTGTGGATGCTCGTCTTGGATGAATTCCAGCAGCTGACCCGGTTCGGCGTTTTTGATCAGCTCGAGCGGGTTGCCGTGCTTGAGCGCCGCGAAGAGCTTGTTCGTCATGTCGTCGGCTTGACCGGTGCCGAACGAACGCTCCAAGATCTCCTTGGCGTACTCGATGCCGCCTTCGTTGATATATTTCAGCGCGATCGCGCGCTGATACGCCTCTTGGATGACCGCATCGCGCTTTTCTATCGGAACGGTCGAGATCTTTGCGATCTCCAGAACGACGCGTTCTACCTCATCCTGCCGCAAAAACTTGAAGATCGCCGACGAAAGCTCGAGCCCGAGCGTGATCATCAAGATCGCCGCCTTCTCGGGGCCCGGGATCTCGAGCGCGAGCGTGGTCAGCCCGTGATCGAGCTCGAGTCCGCCGGCGGACGTCGGCTGCGGCGCAGCGGCACCGACTTTGATGATGGGACCTTCGGTCAACTCCATTTACACGGCACCCCGCTCGAAGGTGCGGCTCGGCCGGCCTCGCAGCAACGTTGTCGCTAATGTCATAGCAGATAATTGTAAAGAAGACATTATTCGGCCATCCAGAGCTTGAGCAGCTTGGCGATGCTTTCCGGATTCTCTTGCGCGACCGTCGTCACGTATTCGATCATCTGCTCGCGCGTCAGATCGGCTGCGGAACGAATCGGTGCAGCAAGCCCCGGCGGCTGATCCAGCATGGGATGCTCCTGGAACGGCGGGAGCTCTTCCGCGAGAGTCGAGTCGAACGTCGGCAGCTCCTCCGGCGGGTGGAAGGCCGGGCGGCGGCGGCGCATCGCCATCGCTCCGGCTCCCACTGCGATCAGGAGCGCGACCACGCCCAGCGCGATCAGCACGGATACCGGTATGCCGAAGATTTGCGGCGCGACGCCGATGAGGGTCGGAGCCGGCTTGGCCGCCACGGCCGGGTTGAACGGCACCGCCTCGACGGAAATCACGTCTCCGCGAGCCGGATTGATGCCCGCCGCGGCGCTGACGACATTCTTGATCTTGGCGACGTCGGCTGCCGCGACCGTATACGGAGCGTTGGCCGCACCCGCCACCGGCGGCGTGTTAGGCACGTTGACGAGCACTGCTACGCTGATGCGCTCGACTTTGCCCGGCGCGTTGATATGCTTCTCGTCGTTTTCCGTGATCTCGTAGTTGCGCGTCGTCTTCGTTTTATTGTAATTGCCGCTGTTTGCGGTTTGCAGGCCCTGATACGTCCCGATGACGTTCGTCGTCGTGCCCGGTACGCCGACTGCGGGCGATCTGTTCGGTACCTGGCCGTTGTAGGATTCGCGCTCGATCTGCTCCGATCGCACCGTTCCCTGAGGTGCGTACGTCTTGCTGTCGTTCGTCGTCGTATCGAAGTTCATGTCGACGGCGACGCGCGCAGCCGCACGATGAGGCCCCAGCGTCTGATCCAGCAATCCCTGAATGCTCTGCTGCAGGTTGTCTTCGTAGCGCTCTTTGGCGATCAATTGCTCCTGCGTCAGCTGCAAGGCGCTGGCCACCTGCTCCGCCGTCGTCGATCCCGGCGCCGCCCGCGGAACGAGAATGTTGCCGTTTTGGTTGACGATCGTGACGTTTTCGGGCTTCAGTCCCGGTATCGAATACGCAACCAGATCCGTGATGCCGAGCACCTGCGCAGAATCGAGGTTGAGGCCGGGCTTCAGCTTGATTGCGACCGACGCGGTCGTCGGCGCTTGCACGGAGCTATACAGGGTCTCGTCCGGCTTCGCGATCGCGACGCGGGACGATTGCACCGCAGAAAGACCGTCGATCGTTCGCTGCAGTTCGCCCTCGACCGCGCGAGTCAGCTCGACTTTTTCTTGAAAGTCCGTCATGCCGAGGTTCGTCCGATCGAACAGCTCGTAACCCGTGCCGCCGCCCTTCAGCAAGTTCGAGCCCGCAATCTGAATTCGTTCGTCGTAAACATTGGCTTGCGGAACTTTGATTTCGGTGCCGCCGGACGCGATTTGATATGGGACTTTGTCAGCGCGCAATTTCTGGATGACCGCGTTCGAATCGTCCGCCGACAGGTTCGAGAAGAGCACGACGTACGGCTCGCGATGCAGCGGACCATATAACGTCGCCCACGCGCCGATTCCGATCGCGAGCGCAACGGCAACCAACATCGCCGCGAGACGCTGCGAGCCGTTCAGGTTTGCAAACATATCGCGAGCGCGGGTCGAGAGGTCTTGCCAGCTGGTCGTCAACCGATCCAAGAGACACCTACGAACAGGTTCGTGATAACGAAGCCTGCAGGAAAGCCCGCCATGGCCAAAACCAGTCGAGCATCCGTGCCCGACCTCTGGTTGGGGTTATCGGCTTCGCCGTTCACGCACCATACCTAGCAGCCCTACGGTCAAGTTTCTGCTCGGTTGCATGAGGCTCGGCCCGAGAAGCTCCTGCGCGGCGTGCCCACTCGGGGGCGCCCCGGCGTCAGGCCGCGTACTGGGAGCGTTCGGGGCCGACGGACACGCCCGCAACGGGCGTGCCGAGCACCCTCTCGAGCGCGGCTACGTAGCGCCGGGCCGCATCGGGCAAATCGGTGATGCGGCGCACATCGCCGATCGGCTGCTGCCAGCCTTCGTGCCAGGCGACCTCGACCTCGAGCGCCGGTTCGGCCAGCGACTCGACGCCGGCGGGCCGCCCGGCGAGGCGATACCCGGTGACGATGCCGATCCGTTCGAATCCCGAGAGCACGTCGAGTTTCGTGAGAATGACGGCGTCCAGACCGTTCAGCTCGACGGCGTAACGCGCCGCGACGGCGTCGAACCACCCGCACCGGCGCGGGCGGCCCGTGACCGTTCCGAACTCGCCGCCGGCCGCTCGCAGCCGGTCGCCGAGCTCGCCATGCAGCTCCGAGGGGAACGGGCCGGCTCCGACGCGCGAGCAGTAGGCTTTCGCGATACCGAGCACACGTCCGATCGTTTTCGGCCCGATGCCCAGCCCGATCGTCGCGGCGCCGGCAATCGTGTGCGAGCTGGTCACATACGGATACGTGCCGAAACCGACGTCCAGCATCGTCCCTTGCGCCCCTTCCGCCAGGATGCGTTTTCCGGCATTGACGGCGGCGTGGATGTACGCTGCTCCGTCCACGATGTGCGGCGCGATGCGCTGGGCAGCCGCCAGCGTCGCGGCGATCAGGGATTCATCGGCGCGCTTGCCGCGCAATTTTCCGGAAAGCGCCTCCGGATGGCGCAAATCGGCAAACGTGACCCCGGCGCGCGCGGCTTTGTCGACATAGGCCGGGCCGATTCCGCGGCCCGTCGTGCCGATCGCCGCGCTTCCGCGGGCGGCTTCGCCCGCGCGGTCGGCTTCTTGATGATACGGAAAGACGACGTGCGCTCGATCTGACACTTTGATGCGCGAAACGTCCACGCCGATTTGAGCGAGGGTCGCGATCTCGTCCTCGAGCGACGCGAGCGAGACCACCGTCCCGCTGCCGACGAACAGCTCTGGGCGTTTCTCGAGCGCGCCGGACGGGACGATGCGCAGCGCAAGCCTGCGATCGCCGACCACGAGCGTATGCCCGGCGTTATCACCTCCGCCGAATCGTGCCACGACGTCGGCATCGGCGGCGAGCATGTCCACGACACGCCCTTTCCCTTCATCTCCCCATTGGATGCCGACAATGACGGTGACGGGAGCACCGCCGTCTTCCTTGCATGCGCCGTTCATCAGGCGCTGGCTATTCGCCGAGGATCTCTAAATCGCCGGTCGGGGCGGTCGGCAGCGGTTGGTACCCGTCGAACGCCGTCATCACGAACTCGCTGAAGAGCGCGTTCGGCCATCCGAAATCAGCCCGCGTGAACTTGGTGGGATCGTTGGGGTTGAACGACTCGTGCAGGACATGGTCTCCCGTGTCGGAGGCGAGCAGCTCGTTGAGGACGTCGCGCTTTTCGGACTGAGTCGTAGCCGTCAATCCTTGCATCACGAGAGCCAGCGGCCACACCCATCCGTCGTTGGTGTGCGCGCTTCCGATTCCGTGCGCCACCGTGCCGCTGTAGTAGTATGGATTATCCTTCGAAAGCAGATAGCGGCGCGTGTTTTGATAGATCGTGTCGGTGGCTTTCGTGTAGCCGATGTACGGCGCGGACAGCAAGCTCGGGATGTTGGCGTCATCCATGAGGACGGCATGTCCGAGCCCGTCGACTTCGTACGCGTAGACGTAGCCGTAGTTCGGCATGAACACGAGCCCGTATTCCTGGATGCCGTTATTGACCTCGGTGCGCAGCGCCTTGGCTCGCTGCGCTTTGATGAGGTTGCGATAAACGACGCGCTCGATCTCCTCCATGTCTCCAAGCGCGACCACCGCCATCATCTCAGAGGGAATGAGATAGTTGTAGACGCACGCATCGTCGGACGGCCGAAAGCCCGTCCAAATCATGCCCGTATATTTGACGGGATTTCCTTTGCCGTTGTCAGGCAGCTCTTTATGAGTGTAGTGAGAGTTGCGCGGATGATCTTGTTCGATCTCCATCGTGTTGAGAGCGGCGTCGAGGCCCTTCGAAAAATCGTCGGTGAAGATCGAGGCGTCCCCGGTCACCTTCCAGTACGTCCACGCAAAGATGATGGGATACGCGAGCGAATCGAGCTCGAACTTCTCTTCCCAAACTTTGTAGTCGAGCGTAAACGCGTTGGCGTACGGATCGATTTGCAAGTACTTGGCCATGCGCGCGATCACCGCGCGCAGCAGCTTTCGCACGGCGGGATCGTCCTTGGCGAAGTACAGATAGGGCCGGGCTTCGGCGCTGGCGTCGCGTAGCCACTCGGCGGGAATATCCCCCGTCTTCACGTACGCCGTGCCGTCGGGTGCCATCGTGATGTCCCGCTGTGTATCGAGCAACGCGGCGCGGAACATCGCTTCCAATTTCGGACTGGAAGGGTTCCGGTAATCCGACGCGACGCGGGCCACAGTCTCCAGATCGAGCGCGCGAACCGTGAGGGGAACGAGTACCAGTGCCGCAGCACACAAGAGCGCCGCGACGCGGATGATAACCTTCCGCATCGGGATAATTTCATTCAGCGGACGCGCGAGATTATCCCGTCAAGCTCCACCTTTGCAATCGTATGACAAATCGTGCGCCTCCGAGCGGCGAGCCCGTCGCGGTGATGCCGCCGCACGAGCGTTCGAGCAATTCTCGGACCACGGCCAGCCCCAGTCCCGTCCCGGCCGATTTCGCCGCCGCGGGCGAGCGATATCCCAACTCGAAGACCGCATCGCGCTCCTCCGGACGTATGCCGGGTCCGTCGTCATCGATTGTGATCTCGAGCGCTCGACCTTGCAGCATCCCTGCGATAGCGACCCGGCCGCCGGAGGCTCCGTGTTCGATGGCGTTTCCGACGACGTTGACGAACACCTGAACGAGATGATCGAAGGTTGCCCTCACCGGCACCGCCGGTAGCGAAAAACATTCGATGCGCGCGCCCCGTTCGCGGATGCGGGGCGCGAGCGCGGCTATGGCGTGGTCGAGCGCCGGCCGCGGATGCGTCCCGGGATTCCGCCTCGCCGGTGCCCCGTAGTCCAAGTCGAGCAGCGAAACGGCGAACATGCCGTCGATCAACCTGCCTAGGCGCATCGCTTCGTTGCGGGCCGTTTCCAGAAATCGCCGTGCCGTCGCGGCATCCGGTGATTCGTCGAGCAGTGTTTCGAGATAGCCTCGAATGGCGGTGAGCGGCGTCCGCATTTCGTGCGCGATCGGCGAAAAGAAATCAAGCCGCTGCCGTTCGCGTTCGCCGCGCTGGAGCGCGGCGAACAGCTCTCCGCGCAGATCGTGCGGCGCGCGCATCATGGTCCAGCCCGTCTCGAATTCGATCGATGCCGCGCGAAGCGATTCAGCTGCACGTGCCAGCGCGCTCCGGCATTCTGCGGGAAGCGGCGCATTATGCTGCCGGCGCCGCGCCGTTAGCGCGATAGCGAAGAATTCGCTGTGACGATCGTGTCCGACCAGGTCGGATTTTCGCATTCGCGTGGCGACGCTCGAAACGAACGCCTCGCGTGCGTGCCGTTCCAGGCGCCGAGCGCTCGCACGCCCGTCGCGCCACGCGACGCGCTCCAGCTGCGTCAAACGCACGACGAGCAGCGGCACGTGACGCCGCGCGAGCACGGGCGCGAGACGCGCGCAAAACCGCTCTCCGCTCAGCAGCCTGCGCATCGCCGTCACGTCTGAGCGAACTTGTACCCGAAGCCGTGGACCGTTGCGATCGCCGGCTCGAGCGCGTGATGTTCTTCGATCTTTGCCCGCAGCCGGCGGACGTGCACGTCGACGGTCCGCTCGTCGCCCTCGTAATCGAAGCCCCATACCCGCTCGAGAAGCATCGTTCGCGACAATGCAATGCCGGCGTTCGTGGCGAGCTCGAGCAGCAGCGCGAATTCGCGAGGCTTCAGACCGACGTCGGTACCGTCGACGCGCGCTTCGCGCGCGGCTTCGTCCACCACGAGACGGCCGAATCGCAGCACGCGCGGTCCGTCGTCGAAGGCCACGCCGCTGCGGCGGAAAATTGCTCGTACTCTCGCTACGATTTCTCGCGGCAGGAAAGGTTTGGTCACGTAATCGTCCGCTCCGATCTCAAAACCGACGATGCGGTCGACTTCATCGCTGCGCGCGGTCAGCATGAGAATGGGGACCTTTCGGCCTTCGCGCCGCAGCGTTCGCGCGATCTCCAGGCCGTCGAGCCGCGGCAAGCCGATATCGAGAATCGCAAGATCGATACCGTCGCGCGCGACGCCGAGTGCCGTTATGCCGTCGCCGGCATGGAAGCATCGAAACCCGTCTTGACTGAGATGATGATCGAGCAGCTCGCGTATAGGCTGCTCGTCTTCGGCGAGCAGAATGCGGATGGCGCCCATGCAAGAGGCAGTACCCCGCGTCAGGCGAGCATAGAATCTCCGCCGATTCGCCGGCGCAGCACGCCGTAGATTACCGAGGCGGGGAAGCCCAGACGTTCGAGCGCGCGCGCCGCGGCGGGATAATTGATCCCTGGCCTTCGCCGCTCCAGTGCCGCGAGCGCGTCGAGACAGCGCTCCGCTTCGGCGCTTGGCGCCGCCTCCACCGACATGCGCGCCACGTCGCCATCGATTCCCTTAGCAACGAGCGCTGCAATGAGACGCGCATCGCCGACGGCTTTGCGCGCGCCGTTGACGTAGAGATCCGCATACAGCCTGTCGTCGAGATATCCGCTGTGCTTGCACTCTTGGACGACCGCCGCGATGTCGTCTTGCTCGTAGCCTTTGCGCTGGAGTTTGGTCCAGAGCTGCGATTCCGTTAGCCGCCGCTGCGCGAGAGCAGCCAGCGCGGCTGATTTCGCCGACCGCTTCGCTGCGGTCTCATTCTTCCGCAGCGGAGGCTGCGACGGCCACGCCGTTGGCCGAACCTGAAACCTTGAGCGCTTCCCGGATCTTCGCGGCGATCTCATCCGCCAGATCCGTATGTTCCTCCAGATACGCCTTGGCGTTCTCACGGCCTTGACCGATGCGCTGGTCGCCGTACGTATACCACGAGCCGCTCTTACCGACGATGTTGCGCTCGAGCGCCACGTCGATGATCGAGCCCATCTTCGAGATGCCGTGCCCGTACGTAATGTCGAACTCGGCTTGCCGGAACGGCGGCGCTACCTTGTTTTTGACGACCTTCACGCGCGTTCGCGAGCCGACTACCTCGTTACCGACCTTGATCTGCTCCAGCTTGCGCACGTCCAAGCGAATCGAAGCGTAAAATTTCAGCGCGCGGCCGCCCGACGTCGTTTCGGGATTGCCGAACATGACGCCGACTTTTTCGCGAAGCTGATTGATGAAGATCATCACACATTTGCTGCGCGAGATCGCCGACGTGAGCTTGCGAAGCGCTTGCGACATCAACCTAGCCTGCAAGCCAACGTGCGCATCGCCCATGTCGCCTTCCAATTCCGCCTTGGTGACGAGCGCGGCGACGGAGTCGACCACGACGACGTCGACCGCATTCGACCGGACGAGCATTTCCGCGATATCGAGCGCCTGTTCACCGGTATCGGGCTGGGAAACCAGCAGATTGTCGAGATCGATACCGAGCGCTTTCGCGTACGACGGATCCAGCGCGTGCTCGACGTCAACGAACGCTGCGGTTCCTCCGCCACGCTGCGCCTCGGCGATCACGTGCAATGCGATGGTCGTCTTGCCGCTGGATTCCGGACCGTAGATTTCGACGATGCGCCCGCGCGGCAAGCCGCCGACACCGAGCGCGAGGTCGAGCGCGATCGAGCCGGTCGAGATCGTCTCGAAGGCCATGCGTTCGGTGATCTCACCCATCTTCATGATTGCGCCCTTGCCGAATTGGCGCTCGATCTGAATGAGGGCGTTGTTGAGAGCGGCGGCGCGCTCGTCTTGCGGCATTATCGAAGGCTCCTTATCCTGACGATCTCTTTTTGTCGCGAAAACGCGGTTTGACAAGTGTCCCAGGTATGGAATCGCACCGGTGTGCCACCTGGTGGACACTCTTCCTCACGCCGGCACCGTCTCGAAGAGCGCCTCGACGAACGCGGCCGCCTCGAACGGCCGCAAGGCGTCGATGCTTTCGCCCAGGCCGATCAACTTTACCGGCACTTCCAGCTCGTCGACGACCGCGACGACGACGCCGCCTTTGGCGCTGGAATCCAGCTTGGTGACGACGATGCCCGTGAGCTTCGTCGCTGCATGGAAGAGCTTAGCTTGCGAGATCGCGTTTTGGCCGGTCGTCCCATCCAGCACGAGCAGCGTCTCGGACGGTTGACCCGGCAGCTCGCGCTCGATGATGCGGCGCATTTTCTTCAGCTCTTCCATGAGATTGACTTTGGTTTGGAGACGCCCGGCCGTGTCCACCAGCACGACATCGGCGGCGCGCGCTTTCGCGGCGGCGATTCCGTCGAAGACGACCGAGCTCGGGTCGGCCCCTTCTTTGCCGCGCACGATGTCGGCATGCGCGCGTTTCGCCCAAATCTCCAATTGGTCGGCGGCTGCGGCACGAAACGTATCGGCAGCGACCAGCAGCACGCGCTTCCCTTCGTTCGCCATCGCGGCTGCGAGCTTGCCGATCGTCGTCGTCTTGCCGCTGCCGTTGACGCCGACGATCAGCATCACGCTGGGCTTCGCGGATAGATCGAGCAGTCCGGGAAGCGTGAGAAAGTGGGCGACGTCGCGCTTAAAGCGCGCGATCACCAGGTCGCTCGTGCCCCAAAGCTCCTTATGCGCGACGTCTTTGAGGCCGGCGACGATCTTCTCGGTCGTCGGCACGCCGAAGTCCGCCGCGATCAAGATCTCCTCGAGCTCTTCCCAGAACTCGCGGTCCAGCGGGCGGCGCTGCGCCGCGAGCGCCTCGACCCCGACCAGCGCCTCGCGCGTCTTCTTGAGCGCATCTTTGAGCCGGCCTAACCACCCCATCGAACAAGCGTTCGGTCCAGACCTCGTCCGCCCCTGGCCCCACGCCCTCCGTGCGCCCGCGGCGCCGCGCGGCCTCCGGCCCGCGCTCGCGATGACGCTGCCGCAAATTCACGACGCCGCTGCGCTCGGTCCATCCTCGCCTTTTCCAGCACCGGCCGCCGCATCGAGGCGATACACCCACGCGAGGACCTCAGCGACGACGACGTACAGCTCGCGTGGAATCACGGCGCCCACCTCGAGGCGCGAGAGCGCTTCGACCAGGCCGCGATCGGCATGGATCGGGATTTTGTGCTTTTTCGCCAGCGAGATGATCTCGTCGGCGACGAACCCGCGGCCCACCGCAACGACTTCAGGGGCGCCCGTCTCGACCGGATCGTAGCGCAGCGCCGCGGCGGACGGTCTCGCGTCGCGCGGCTTGCGCATGTCGAAAAAGCGATCGCGGTTCACGCCCGCCGATCCATCCCGTGAAGCTCGTCGCTGGGCGGCAAAGCGCTCGAAAGCACGGGCTCTTTCACGCGCGTCGTCCCCGCTTCCAGCGACTTGACATTATACCGCATCGACTGCAAGCGCTCGCCCAGCTGCGCGAGCGCCGATTTGAAAGCCGTCGCGGCACTCGGACGGTCGGTGCGCACCGCGACGCTCACCGCGCGCTGCACCGCGTGCAAATCGATTGCTACCGTTCCAAAGCGCTTTGTATCGAGAATGAACGCGACGTGAAAATCGTCGCCCGTCAGCGGCTCGCCTTCCGCCTCCGGCTTATCGCGCGATACTTTGATCTGCGCGGGATAGAGCTGTTGATTCATCGCGATCGGAATCGTGAAGGTCCATACCGGCGGCTGCATTTGCTGCGACGCGAGCGTTCCCAATTGCGTTGCAACGAGCGCGGTCAGCGCATTTCGCGCGATCACCGCGCCGGCATCGCCTAATTCGCTTTCAGGCTGTGGCGATGCAAGAATGGCGACGAGCTGCGTTTTGAGGTCGCTGTCGGCCGCAGCGAGACGCTCGACGCCATGCGCCGCGGTGACGGCTGCGTCCGCAGCCTGCGCCTGCGATTGGGCCGCACCGGCCGCGCTCGCGGGCGCGGAGGCCGCCGGCGTTTGCGGCTGTACGGCGGAAAGCAGCTTCGGCTCGGGCCCTTCGACGACGTGCGTGAGAAACGAGGTCACTTGCGTCGTGAAGGTCGGCGACTGCGGATCCAGCGTGCCGACGAACGCAGCGAGCGTTCGCAGCGTGGCGATGCGACCGTCGGAGGCATTCGGTAGACCCGTTTCGAGCGCGCGCAGGGCGGTCGCCACCTGCTGCGGTTGCGTCGTGACCAGCTTGGCGAAAGCCAGCGCGGTCGGCGTGACGGGAATGCGGAGCGTTCGCAGCAGCGCCACGGGATCTTGGAGCAGCTCACCGGCATTGGGAACGACGACGCGGACCTGCGACGGCGGAACCGTCGTCGTCGCGCGCAGTTGCGCGGGCGCGCCCGGCAGCGGCGCGGATTGATTCGCCGCCGCCGGCGGGCGCGGTGCAATCGACACGAACGGCACGCGCGGAATGTTCGGTGGCGGCGGTGACGCCGGCGGCGGCCGAGCGGAGGGCGGCGCCGGCCGCTGCTCCGGCGATGGGTTGCTCGGCGGCGGTGCCGCTGCGCCGCGAACGACGGCCGGCGCGGGACGACTCGCGGGAGGGACGACGCCGGCTGCGGTCCGTGCCAGCGCCAGACGCGCCTCGACGGTGAGCGTCTCGACGTTCGGCACCTGGGGGCGTACGGCTACCGGCGCTCCCGGCGGCGGAGCGGCACCGGCCGCCGGCGGCGCCGGCGCCGCCGCCTGGCCGGCTGGTGCAGGCTCGGCTTGCGGCTGCAGCGTCGGCGGCGCTGCGCTCGCGGCGGTCCGCGGCGGCAACGCGGACTCCGGCACCACGACCGGGACCGGCGTCGGCGTCAGCTCGACGGTGTCGGACGCCGGCAGCGCGGTCGCCTGCGCCTGCGCGCGCGACGCGGACGCGGTGATCCGGCTCAGCACTTGCACCATGACTTGATCGCCGGAGAAACCCTGCACCGCGATCGTTAGCGTGTCGCCCGGAAGGACGCTCGGCGGCAGCGACGCCGCCACGCGCAGGCCGAAAATATCCAACAAATCCGTGAGCCCGTTGTACGGCAGCACCGTCGCCTGCACGACATCACCCGGCATCACAAGCGCACGCAATGCCTGGGCGTCCGCGGCGAGCTGCGCGAGTTCTTGTGCAATGGCTGCTTCGGCCGCGCTTGCTGCGGCGGCGGCAGCGGCCGGATTCACTCCCGACATGAGGTTGGGCTAGGCCGTAAAATCGATCAGGTGATCGCCGTCGCCTGCGACGGCACCCAGGCCCTCTTCGATACCTTCGAACGGCTGGCCGGGCTGGCGCGCCCCGCGCTTTTTGCCTTGGCCGCGCTGGTGGTCGGGCTCGCCTTTCTCCTCGACCCGGTTGCCGCGCGCGTGATCCGCTTCCTGAACCGTCTCGCTGCGCTCTTCAACTTTGTCGGCAAACTGCTGACCGACGATGGCGGCGGACGTTTGGGCCGCGACTTCAGCCTGCCGCTGGACCGACGCAGTTTGCGTGGTCTGCAGGATCGTGGCTTGAAGATCGACCGGCCTGATGGCCATCTGGTTAGCTGCTCCTCTACCTTAAAGGTATCGTCCTCGTCAAGTCGGACCTTGACCGGTCCCCTCCGCGGGCGGGTCGCGGCGGACGTACTTTTGCTTGACGTTGGGGTCGCCCTCACGGTATCCGAAGTCGCCGCGCAGCGCCCGCAGCTTGGTGCGCAAGTGGATGACCGCCTGAGCGTGGATTTGCGAAACGCGCGATTCCGACACGCCGAGGACGCCTTTGATTTCCTTGAGCGTCAGGCCCTCGAAGTAGTACAGCGAGATGACGGTGCGCTCTTGATGCGGCAGAGAATCGACCGCCTTGACCAGCGCCTCGCGCACCTCGCGCGATTCGAGTGCCCGGCTGATTTCGTCGATCGGGTCTCTTAGCGTGTCGACGAGCGGGATTTCGTAGCCCTTTTCGTTCGGCAGAAATTCCTCGAGCGAGAGAATCGTCGTGCCGCGAATCCGCTGCATCGTTTGATCGAACTCTTTTGCGGTTAGCCCCATACGCGCCGCAACTTCTTCTTCGGTCGCGGCCCTGCCCAACTCGGCCTCCAGCTCGGCGAAGGTCCGTTCGACTTCGCGGGCCCGCTGGCGAACCGCGCGCGGAACCCAATCGAGCGCGCGCAACGCATCGAGAATCGCGCCGTTGATGCGCGTGATTGCGTACGTCTCGAACTTCACGCCCCGTTCGTCGTCGTACTTTTCTATCGCGTCGATCAAACCGAGGATGCCGTCGTTGATGAGGTCGTTCAGCTCGACGTTCGGCGGCAAATTGATCGAGATTCGGCCCGCGACGAACCGCACCAGGTGAAGGTACTTCGTTACGGCCTCTTCCCTGGAAAAGGATTTACCCGCGATGATATATCGCTGCAGATTTCGGCTTTCCGTCAAACGCCAAGCCCTGACAAAGTCGCGGGTCAGGTTCCCGGCTGCGGGGGCCGGCTCCCCTCCTGCCTCTGTAAAGGTACCCCTAAGCCGGTCACCTCACAAAGGAGGCGAGGCGAATTCGCGTGGCTGAGGGCACGAACCGGGGCCCCGGAAGCGGCTGCCGCCCTCGGCACGCGAATCCGCACCGGCTTCATCCGTATCGGATCCGCGGATTGGCGACCGCGTACAGGATGTCCACGATCGCGTTGATCACGACGAAGACCGTCGCAAACAGCAAGATGCAGCCGTTGATGACGGGCATGTCGCGATTCGAGATTGCCTCGAAGGCCAGCCGGCCCACCCCGGGCCACGCAAAAATCGACTCCGTGAGAACGGCGCCCCCCAAGAGCAAACCGGTTTGCAAACCGACGATCGTCAAAATCGGGACCAGCGCATTGCGCAGCGCGTGCTTGACGATGACGGCGCCCGCTCCCAGCCCTTTTGCGCGCGCCGTCCGAATGTAATCGCTTTGCAAGACTTCGAGCATCCCGCTTCGCGTGATCTTTGCAATGATCGCCAGCGGTATCGTGCCCAGCGTCACCGCCGGCAAGACGAGATGCCAAAGCGCATCCAGCGCTGCCGGAACGTTTCCGCTGAGCAAAGCATCGATGACGACCAAATGCGTTCGGGCGGGCACGACGTACTGCACGTCGACTCGCCCGGAAATCGGAAACAAGTTGAGTCCGGCATTCCCCGGCAGAACGGCAAATACGTAAACGAGCATCCATCCCAGCCAAAACACCGGAACCGAAACGCCCAGCAGCACCGCGCTCATCATCAGGCCGTCGAAGACGCTTCCGCGCCACACCGCGGCGGCAATCCCCGCCGGGATGCCGAGCGCGACGGCAAAGACCATCGCGCCGAACGTCAGCTCGACCGTCGCGGGAAAATACTGCGCCAGCTTCGCGCTCACGGACTGCTGATCGTCGATCGAGCGCCCCAAATCGCCGTGCGCGACGTGCTCGAGATACAGGCCGAGCTGCACGTACCACGGCTTGTCCAATCCGAGCGCGGTACGGAGCCGAGCGATTTGTTGCGGGGTGGCGTGCTCGCCGAGCCGGACGGTCGCCGGATCCCCGGGCACGAGGTTCAGAAACAAAAAACTGAGCAGCGTGATCGCGACCAGAACGGCGACGAGGCGAAGGCAGCGCTCCAAAACGAATCGCGCCATGGCGGCGCGTTCCGCGCTCGCCGCAAGTGGGCCTTGCCAACAGGAGTCGGAGGCGACCGGGACCAAACCGAGCAGGTCGCCCGCCTTTGGCGGGCGGTTTTGCGCGCGCCCCGCGCTCGGTGGCGCCGCGACGTGAGGAGTTAGCAGCAGAGTGGAGTCTCAAAACGCGATTTGGCTCGGCATCGGAGCCGGGCTGATCGCCATTGTGTATGGCTTGTTCCTGATCGCCTGGGTCCTTCGGCAGCCCGAGGGCAACGAGCGGATGATCGAGATCGCACGCGCGATTCAGGAAGGGGCGATGGCGTTTCTGCGCCGTCAATACACGACGGTCGCGGTCGTAGCGGCCGCTCTGGCAATTATCATCGCGCTCTTGCCGTCGCCGCTGGGCTGGCAGCCCGCCGTCGGTTTTCTCATCGGCGCGTTTCTTTCCGGCGCCACCGGCTTCATCGGCATGCACGTCTCCGTGCGCGCGAACTTGCGGACCGCGGAGGCCGCCGAAGGCGGGCTCGCGCCCGCCTTGCAGGTTGCGTTCCGCGGCGGCGCGGTCACGGGTCTGCTGGTTGTCGGTCTGGGCCTGCTGGCCGTGAGCGGATACTACGCAATCATGCTCGGCGTCAACGCCGGCAAGCCCGATCCCGTCGGCAGTTCGCTCGATGCGCTGATCGGTCTCGCCTTTGGCTGCTCGCTGATCTCCGTCTTCGCACGTCTCGGCGGCGGGATTTACACGAAAGCCGCGGACGTCGGTGCCGATCTGGTCGGGAAGGTGGAAGCCGGCATCCCCGAAGACGATCCACGCAACCCCGCCGTGATCGCGGATAACGTCGGCGACAACGTCGGCGACTGCGCCGGCATGGCCGCAGATCTCTTCGAAACATACGTCGTGACCACCACGGCCGCAATGCTGCTCGGCCATCTGGTGCTCGGAGCCGTGCTGCCGTCAGCCACGACCTTTCCTCTCGTGCTCGGCGGCGTCTCGATCGTGACCTCGATCGTCGGAACGTTGTTCGTTCGGCTGCCCGCGCAGAGTCCGAAAGGCACGCGCATCATGGGCGCCCTCTATCGCGGCCTCATCGTGTCGGGTGTGCTCTCCGCGATTGCATTCTATTTTCTCTCCGAGGCGCAGTTCGGTGCCGGCGTCATGATTTTGGGCACGCACGTCACGGGCCTGGGCATCTTCGTTTGTTCGTTCGTCGGTCTCGCCGTTACCGGCTTGATCACGTTCATCACCGAGTACTACACCGGCACGCAATTCTCGCCGGTGAAGCGCATCGCGCAAGCGTCGACGACCGGACACGCCACCAACATCATTTCCGGGCTGGCCGTATCGATGCAAGCAACGGCATTGCCCGCGATCGTCATCATTCTCGGCATTCTCATCTCATATTCGTTCGCGAACCTGTACGGCATCGCGATCGCCGTCATGGCGCAGCTTTCGATGGCGGGCATCATCGTCGCCATCGACTCGTTCGGCCCGATCACCGACAATGCCGGCGGTATCGCCGAGATGGCGGAGCTTCCCGAAAAAGTTCGGGAGGTAACCGATCCGCTCGATGCCGTCGGCAACACGACGAAGGCCGTTACGAAGGGCTATGCCATTAGCTCCGCAGGTCTCGCCGCGGTCGTGCTCTTCGCTTCGTTCTTGCAGGAGCTTTCCAAACAGTGCGCGGCGACGCCGAGCGCGTCGTGCTCGACCAAGCCGATTCTCTTCGGCGTCGGCGATCCGTTCGTGCTTACGGGATTGTTCATCGGCGGCATCTGCACGTTTCTCTTCGCGTCGCTCGCGATGGAGGCGGTCGGCCGCGCCGGCGGTTCGGTGGTCGAGGAAGTCCGGCGGCAGTTCCGTGAGAACCCCGGCATCATGGCGGGAACGTCCAAACCCGAGTATGGGACGACCGTCGACATCGTCACCCGTGCCGCCCTCAAAGAGATGATCGTTCCGGCGCTCATCCCCGTGGGCGTGCCGGTGTTGATCGTGCTGCTCTCGGAGAGCGGCGCCCTGCCCGGGACGACCGGCGCGCAGATGCTCGGCGGCGTGCTCATGGGATCGATCGTCACCGGTCTGTTCATGGCAATTGCGATGACGAGCGGCGGCGGTGCATGGGACAACGCAAAGAAATACATCGAGGAAGGGCATCATCAGGGAAAGGGCTCATCCGCGCATCAAGCCGCTGTGACGGGCGACACTGTTGGGGATCCGTATAAAGACACGGCGGGACCCGCTATCAATCCGATGATCAAGGTTTTGAACATAATCGCGCTCTTACTCGTGGGTTTTCTCGTCCGCTAACAACACTTAGCGGGCGAGCGGGCGCTCCTTCACCCTTACTTGCACGGCTCGCGTCGTGCGGCTACGCTAAACGCAGCTCTGGGCTATTGCCCAGGGCGCAATTCCTATGCCGCGGGAGACACCGCAGTGTCAGCTTCTAACAACCGGGCGGAGCTTCGTTTGCAATTCGAACAGATTCTCTCTCGGGTCGACGACGCGACATCGCGCGACGCCCTCGTTTCCGAGCTGCTCGAGGCCGTGCCCCCGCACGCATTCGAACCGGTCGAGCCGGCTGACGAAGGCATGCTGTTTTTTCACAGCGAGATCGAGGAGCAGCACGTAGTCCCGCTGCAGCAGCAGCTCATCCGAACGCACCTGAACTTGCCTGCGGGAAAACCTGTCACGCTGTTTCTTTCCAGCGTCGGCGGCAACGTTTTCGCAGGCCTAGCGCTGGTCTCGACGATCACGTCGTTGCGCCGCCTCGGTCGCGAGGTGAACGTCCATATCGAGGGCGTTGCGATGAGTATGGCCAGCGTCATCGCACAAGTCGCAAACAACCGGACGATGGAAGCATCGTCCTTTTTTCTTCTCCACGAAGTTTGGTATCGTTCGAGCGGACGCGTAAGCGACCACGGCGAGGAACGGGCGTTTCAAGAGCGTTTGCAAGACCGGCTCTATCAGATCTACGCGAATCGGACCGGAAAATCGGTCGAGTATTATCGCACGAAGCTGTACAAGACCGATTGGTATCTCGATGCCGATGAAGCCTTGCGCGAAGGGCTCGTCGACGCGGTGCTGACGGCGCCGCACGTCGTTAAGACGCCGGCTGTCAGCGTGGTTCCCATTAGGCGCTAAGCCGTATACACGACGTCGCCGCCGACAATCGTCATCTCGACGCGCAGGCGGTTCAGCTCCTGGGGCGGCACCGCCGTGGGATCGCGATCGAGCACGACCACATCGCCGAGCTTTCCCGGCTCCAGCGTCCCTTTGAGGTTCTCTTCATAAGAAAGGTACGCCGCATCGGACGTGTAGCCGCGTAATGCGGTTTGGACGTCGATGCGCTGCTCGAGACCAAGAGATTGCCCGCTGCTCGTGATGCGGTTGACCGCCGCCCACACGCCTTCCAGCGGCAACACCGGCGTGATCGGGCAGTCGCTGTGCAGACCGAAGCGTATGCCGCGCTTGTGCGCGGACTGCAGCGGGCTGATGCGCTCCGCGCGGCGCGGCCCCAAAAACAGATCACGGTGACGGTCGCCCCAATAATACACGTGCTTGATGAAAAACGAGACGTGGATATCGTGCTCGGCAATGCGATCGAGCTGATCTTCGCGCCCCGTTTGACAATGTTCGATGCGGAAACGCTGCCCTCCGGACGCATTGCGTTCGTAGGCGCCTAGCAATGCCTCGATAGCGGCGTCGCCGTTCGCATGCACGGCAACGTGCCAGCCGGCATCCCGCAAGGCACGGATGCGCGCCGTCAGCTGCGCCTGATCGTAAATCGGGAAACCGCTCGTTTCCGGCTTGCAATAGTAGGGCTCGGAGAGCGCTCCTGTATAGCCTTGAATGGAACCATCGGCCCACATCTTCACGCCCGCCAAGCGGTAGTGGTCGTCGCCGATCCCCGCTATCGAACCGGCGATGGGTCCCAGCCGCCCTTCCGCCAGCTCGGGCAAAATATGCTCCGAAAGAAATCCGTAGACACGCGGCGCGAACGCGTTGCGCTCCTTCGCGCGCCGATACGCGCCGATTGCCTCCGCGCTGCCTTGAAAGCCGATCGCAAGATCATGCGTCGAAGTGACGCCGTGCTTGACGTACTCGGCGCCGGCAGCGGCGAGGCATTCGAGCATGTCTTCCATTTTCATCTTCGGAATGTGCTGCGAAACGAGCGCCTGCGCAGCCGCCTCCGCAAGCAGTCCCGTCGGGTTTCCCGATGCATCGCGCTCGACGAACCCACCGGGCGGGTCCGCGGTTGCCCCGCTCACGCCGGCGATCTCGAGCGCTCGGCTATTTGCAACGCTGAAATGCCCGGTTACGTGGGTTAGATAAACGGGATGATTGGGTGCAGCGCGATCGAGCTCGGCTCGCGTCGGATGTCGTTTCTCGCGCAGCAGCGTATCGTCGTACCGCTCGGCGCGAATCCAACTGCCGGGCGGCGTCCGGCGCGCGCGCTCGGCAACCCGCTCGACGATATCTCCGATCGTTTCGTTGGGCGGCGTCGACGCATCGACGGCGATCTTGACCGTGTAGCCGTAGAACAGCGGATGGTTGTGCGTTTCGATGAAACCGGGGAGCGCGGTGCGCCCGCGCAAATCGAGCAACCGTGTCGCTGCGCCCGCCAGGCGCATGATTTCCCGCGTCGTTCCGATTTCAACGATGCGCCCCCCGCGGATGGCAATCGCTTCACCGCGGGCCGGCGTCGCCATCGTCAGAATCGTGCCGTTGTAGAGGATCGAGTCTGCTGCAACGGCGGGATCCGCAGATCGTTCGATCGGATGCAATTCGCTCAAAGGGTGCTTCCCGTTCTCTGATGAAAGGCGGAAACCCTCAAAGCGCGCAGGCGGAGGTTGACATGCCACATCACACTCGTCGCGACGTACTCCAAGCGGTCGCCGGCGCGGCGCTCGGAGCCACCCTGTTCGAATCCTCGTCGTCCAAAGCAACGGCCGCGAGCATGACCGTCAAAATCGGCTGGCAGCCGACGCTCAACGGCGCACGCTACTTTGTTGCAGAGCATGAGGGGCTCTTTACCAAAAACGGCCTAAATGTCGAATCACTCAAATTCACCTCAGGGCCGGCATTTTTTGCTGCGTTCGGGTCTAAGAGCATAGATGTCGGCTTTATGGGCACCCCACCTGCGGTGGTTGGTATCGCGCAGGGCGTACCCATGCGAATCTTTGCCGTAGAGAACTACGCGCCCGGTTCGGAAGCGCTCGTTGCGCGCAAGGGCAGCGGCATAGAGACTCTCAAGGAAATGAAAGGCAAGAAGATCGCGACGGCTCGTGGCAGCTCGGGCGACTATGCGTTGCAAACGGCGCTTGCGAAGGCCGGATTGTCGCTATCCGACATCACATTTCTCGATCTCGCCGTCACGGCGCTCATGCCGGCGTTCAACCGCGGTGATATCGATGCGGGATGGTATTGGGAGCCTTGGCAAGGTGAGATGATTGCCGCCGGCGGCCATCAAGTCGCAACCGACGGCCAAATCGGCGTGGCTGGTGGAATCGTGTGGTGCGGGCAAACCGACTGGCTTTCCTCGAGCGGCGACGCAGTGCAACGCTTGCTGCACGCGGTCGATGAAGCAACGGCCGTCATCAATAAGGATCCGGAAAAGGCGGCCGGTTATATCGTCGCAGACCTCGGTGTAACGAAAGATTTGGCACTGCGCGTGCTGACGAAAGAAGCGAGCTGGCCTACCATGCGCCAGGAATGGGAGCCGGGGTATGCACTGTCGATCAATCCGTCGGCGCTGAAGTCAAACCGAGGTCTTATGAACGCGCTGACACGACAAGCAGATTTCCAAAAGCGCGAGGGAACGTTAAAGACCGTGCCCGACTTCATGGAAAGCATCGAAACGAAGGCGATCGCACAATTCATCGGCGCAAAAGGGTAGGTCCTCACTGACGTTCCGCGCGATCAGCATCGCGAGCGTGCTCGCGGTGCTGATTATTTGGGAAATTCTCACCGACGTCACGCACACGATCTCGACGAAATTCTTGACTTCTCCCGTCGGGATCGCGGAAGAGTTCGTGACGCTGCTGCGCACGGGTTACGTCGGTACCCCGCTCTGGGTGAACTTCGCCGCCAGCCTGGGGCGGACGTTCACCGGCTTCGTGCTCTCCGCAGTGGTTGCGATCCCGATCGGGCTCTGGATGGGCCTGAATCCGTATGTGCGCGCCGTGCTGGCACCGTTGTTCAACTTGCTGCGACCCGTTCCGGCGATCGCTTTGATTCCGCTCATGGTCCTCTGGTTCGGAATCGGCGAGACGTCGAAAATCATCGTCATCTTTCTCGCGTCGTTCCTATACGTCGTGCTCAACACGAGCGCAGGCGTCGCGACGATCCCGGTCGGCCTCATTCGCGCGGCACTCAATCTCGGGGCGAGCCGAACACAACTTTTCCGCTACGTCATCTTTCCGGCTTCCTTGCCGTCGATCATGACGGGCTTGAAAACCGGCTTAGCGGTCAGCTGGGCCGTTGTCGTTGCTGCAGAGCTGATTGCCGCCCAACGCGGGTTGGGTTACATGATCGAGGATGCGGCAACGTTTTACCGGATCAAAGACGTGTACGTCGGCGTCATACTCATCGGTATTATTGGATTGCTGATGAACTCTTCGCTCGAAGCGATCGAGCGACGCGCTTTGCACTGGGCGGGTAAGTCGTGATCGAAATATCCGGACTCCAAAAAATCTTTTCCGGTACGAAAGACCGCCCACCCACCGTTGCGCTGACCGATATCTCCTTTTCCGTGGCGCAGGGTGAGATTTGCTGTTTGCTGGGTCCGAGCGGCTGCGGGAAGAGCACGATCCTCAACATCTTGGCCGGCTTCGAGGCGGCGTCGGCCGGCGCCGCGCGCGTAGCAGGTAAATCCGTCGACAAACCGCATCCGAGCCGCGCGCTCGTCTTCCAGCAGCCCCAGCTCTTTCCATGGCTCGATGTTTGGGAGAACGTGCTCTTCGGCCCGCGCATGATGGGCGTTGAGCGCTCCAAAGCCGCCGCGCGCGCAGAGGGGCTGCTCAAAGCCGTCGGGCTCGAGCATTTTCGCCGACATCGCGTCTACGAGCTGTCCGGTGGAATGCGGCAGCGCGTTGCCATCGCGCGGGCGCTGATCAACGAGCCCGAAGTACTGCTCATGGATGAGCCCTTCGGCGCCCTTGATTCGCAAACGCGCGCCACGATGCAGCAGTTGCTGCTTTCCATTTGGGAAAATCTGCGGCCGACGATTCTTTTCGTGACGCACGACGTCGACGAAGCCCTCTTTCTCGGAAATCAAGTGTTCGTGATGACTGCCCGCCCCGGTCGCATCAAAGAACGCCTGCGCGTCGAGATCGGCCGTCCGCGCAGTCTGGACGTCACAACGTCGGATGCGTTCGTTTCGCTCAAACGCTCGATCTTAGGCGCTATTCGGGAAGAGGTCGAAGCGGCAGCCGACTAGCACTAAGCGCCACCGATCAGTTTCCCCAAGTTGAATCGCCCCTTTGCGCCTGGTCGCAACGGCGCCCACATATCGCCGCGCTTGCGGATGCGCTCGCGGGCATTGGCAAGCGTAAAGTCGTCGATCTCGACACCGGCCTCGACTTCTTTCCACTCGACCGGCATCGACACCGGCGCTCGCGGTCTCGGCCGCACCGAATAGACCGAGGCCAGCGTGCTGCCCCAGCGATTCTGATTGTAATCGACCAGCACCGTCCCGCGCGGGCGCTTGGCGACCGTGTATATGGTCGTCGCCTTCGGGTATTCGCGCGCGAGTGTTTGAGCGAATGCCTTCGCAAACGTCCACACGTCCTTCTGCGTCGGGCCGCGCACGATCGGAACGTAGACGTGGATGCCTTTCGATCCTGTCGTCTTGGCGTAGTTCGGCATGCGCAGCGCATTCAGCGCGTCGTGGACGGTGAGCGCGACGGCACGCACCGTTTCGAACGTTGCGCCTTCTACGGGATCTAAATCGAAATGCAGATAGTCCGGACGGTCGTAGTCGTCGCAGCGCGCGTACCATGGGTTGAGATCGATGCAGCCGAGATTCACCAACCATAAGAGCGATGCGGCGTCGTTGACGATCGGGAAATCGATGACGTTGCCCGAACCGTGCTCGATGCGGCACGTTTCGATCCATTTGGGACGCCCCGGCGGCGTGCGCTTCATAAAAAAGAAATCACCCGACACGCCGTTCGGGTAACGCTTCATCACCATCGCTCGTTCGCGAAGATGCGGTAACAGCACTTCCGACACGTCGAGATAGTACTGGAGCAGGTCCCGCTTCGTGTAACCCTCGGCGGGCCAAAAGATCTTCTCCAAGTTCGTCAGCGCGACGCGCTTCTTGCCGATCGCGAATTGGACGTCAGCGGCGGTAGGAATTGTGGCCAAGAAGAGTGGACCTACGGGTCGATGCGCGTGGTAACCTTCAACGCCAACGGGATTCGAAGCGCGGCGCGCAAAGGATTTTTTGCATGGATGCTCGAGCAGGCACCGGATTTCGTTTGCATTCAAGAAACAAAGGCGCAAGAGCATCAGCTTCCCGGCGACGCCGTTCTGGCGGGATATTCGGCCGTCTATCTCGATGCGGAGCGCAAAGGTTACAGCGGCGTAGCCATATACGCGCTTCGCGAGCCGGAACGGATCGTTCGCGGCTTGGGCATGCTCGACGAGGAAGCACGTTTTCTACGCTGCGACTATCCCGACGTATCCGTTTGCTCGCTATACGTTCCGTCCGGTACCAGCGGCCCGAGGCGTCAGCAGGTCAAGTACGACTTTCTCGATCGTTTCATCGTGGATCTCCGGCGGATGCGAGACGAGCACCGCAAGATCATCATCTGCGGAGATTTCAACATCGCGCACCGCGAGATCGACGTGTTCGATCCGAAATCGTGCTCGCGGATTACCGGCTTCTTGCCGCGCGAGCGCGCTTGGTTCGACCGCGTGACGGGCGAAATCGGCTGGATCGATGCCTTCCGCGTGGTGAACGAAGAGCCGCGGCAATTCACCTGGTGGGCGAGCTGGAAGAACGCATTCGAAAGAAATTTGGGATGGCGGCTCGACTATCAGCTCGTCACCCCGGAATGCGCCGAAGGCGTACGGGCAGCGACGATCGCGCGCGAGGCGCGGCTTTCCGATCACGCGCCCGTTACGATCGATTACGACTAGCCCTGGGTGGCGGCTGCCTTACGGAGCTGCGTTACCTGAAACGCATGCACGAATCTCGCGATTTCTTCTTGCAAAAAAGGGGCTAGCTCCGCGAACCCCACGCCGTAGAGCGGCACGCCGTTCTTTGCGCCGCCGGTCTTTTTTACGATGCGCGCCTTTGCTTCGATCGGGTCGAACGCGCGTACCGGCGAGATTTTCTTCACGCGCCGCTCCCCGAAGGGCGTCTGCTCGAGAACTTCCTTTTCCTCGCCGCCGAGATCGACGGCGCCCAAGGGCAGCGTGAACATGAGTTGCAGCTCCGTGCCTTCCTCGTAGCTTCCGGGCAAGGCGAGCAGCATCCCACCTGTCGAGATGTCTTGCGCTTCGGCCCGAGCAGCGCTCCAGCGGCCGTCTTTGTTGATGCGCGCGACGACCGCGAACTGCAGCGCCGCGCGGTAACCCTGACGCTTTGCGCGCCCGCCCAAGTCGGCTTCGTTATTTGCGGCCGCTTCCGCCAGCGGATGCTCGCCGGCAGCGGGGCGATACGCGCGGCGGCGCTGGACTTCCGCCAGCTCGTGAGCCAGCCGGTCGCGATCCGCGACGGGCATGTTGAATTGGATGCCGTATTCCGCCGTCCGCGGATCGGTCATTCGCACCGCAACAACGTGTCCGTTGATTGCGATGGGCTGACGTGACGGCCCCATCCAGTTGAACGTAACGCGTGTCTGCGGTGCGAGCTTCACCCCGGCGCGAAAACGAGCTCCACTTTCGGATATGTCGACGAGCAGCAATCTCAGCTCGCGCTTGAGATCGGAGAGACGCACAGTGAGCTCGGCGTTGACGTCGAGTCGAAAAGCCTGACGGCGGGGCTCCGGCATTGCGTGAATGTCGCTAAGCGTCCGCAGCTGCCGCAGCTCGCCGCAATTGCGTCAGTTGAAATGCGTGAACGAAGCGGGCAACTTCTTCTCCCATGAAAGCCGACAGATCGATGAACGCAGTTCCATAGGCGGTGCCCTCCGGTGAAGCACCGACGCGCTTGAGCACCTTGGCGCGGGCATGCACGGGCTCGAATGGACGGACGGGAATGAGCTTTTTCACTTTGCGCTGTCCGAACGGACCGTGCTCGATCACCTCGCGCTGGTCGCCGCCCAAGTCGACGGCTTCAACCGGCATCACGAAATCCAGCTCGATCTCGGAACCTTCGCTCAGCGGCTCCGGCGAAACGAGCAAAATCCCGCCAACGGACAAATCGGCCGCCAGAGCCACGACTTCGTGCATCTTTTCCTTGGATTTGAATGAAACGGGAAACTTTACCGGCGCGCGATAGGCCTTTCTCTTCGCGCGACCGATGCCGCCGTCGCCGCTCGTTGTCGTAGGCTCCGTCGGCTTGAACGCCATCCGGCGCTGGATCTCGTGAAGCTCCTGAACCAGCTTGTCCTTTTCGACTTGCGGCATCTCGAAGCGAACGCCGAATTCTGCCGCCTTCTTCTCGGTGATTCGCGCACCGACCATTTGTCCCCACAGCTTGAGCTTCGCCGACGGACCCTTCCATTCGAATGCAAGCTGTGATTGGGGGATGCACAGACGCGTTCGCAGCCTGCAGCCGCCCTCAGACAGATCGACGAGCGTTGCGCTCATCGTGCGGCCCGCTTCCTCCAGCGCAACAACGATTTCTTCGTTGACGTCGAGACGAAACGCCTGACGTTGCTTCTCCGGCTCCTCGGGCATGAGGGGCTCTACTCCCCTGCATGCGAAGCCTCCTCGGCCATGGAGCGGATTTCGGCAACATACCTCCTGAGCTCGACGGCCGCCGACGTCGGCTCGCGCGCGCAGGCGCTGGCGCTGGAGCAAAGCGTCGAGATGCCGCTCGCGGCCGTGCGCGATGCTCGCATTCGCGAAGAGATTGTCGCGCGCGTCGCCGGCATCGATGCCGCCGAGGACGGCCGTTTCCGCGTCACGCTCGAAATCGCCGTCGAGACGGTCGGCGACAACCCGGCGCAGCTCCTGAACATGCTCTTCGGCAATTGCTCGCTGCAGGACGACGTGGTGCTGGAAGACGCGCTGCTGCCGGAAACGATGGTGGCGGCGTTTCGGGGCCCTCGCTTCGGAATCGCAGGTGTGCGCGACATCACGGGGGTGCACGGACGTGCCTTGACATGCACGGCGCTCAAACCGCAAGGCTCGTCGCCCGAAACCTTGGCGGAACTTTGCGAGACGTTCGCCGAAGCCGGCATCGACGTGATCAAGGACGATCACGGCATCGCCGATCAGCGCTACGCGCCGTTCGAAGAACGCGTTCAGCGGTGTCAGGCCGCCGTCATGCGCGCCTCCGCGCGAACCGGCAAGAAGGTACGGTACGCCCCTAGCCTCGTCGGTACGCCGCGAAGAGTTGCGGAAGCGGCTCGGATCGCGCGCGACTGCGGCGTGCGCATCGTTTTGGTTGCTCCGATGCTCATGGGGCTGCCGGCATTTACCGAGTTCGCTGCCGAGGCTCACGATTTGGCGATTCTGGCACACCCTGCGTTTGGCGGTCTGCGGATGTCGCCCGCGTTTTTGTTCGGAAAGCTTTTCCGCTTGATGGGAGCGGATGCCGTGATTTATCCCAATTATGGCGGCCGTTTTGCATACTCGGCCGGCGTCTGCCGCGCGCTTGCACAGGCTCTGCGCGCTCCGTTGGGCTCCGTGGCTCCGGCGCTGCCGGTGCCTGCGGGCGGAATGCCCGTCGAGCGCACCGCCGAGATGGTCGGATTTTACGGCAAGGATGCAATGTTGCTGATCGGCGGCAGCTTGCTGGCTGCCGGCGACGCCCTACTGGACCGCAGCCGATCCTTCGTCGCGGCGGTTGAAGAAGCGGGTGCACGATGAAAGACACGCAGCAACGGCCGGAGCGCAGAGCCTTTCAACCGGCGGAGAACGCCTACCGCTGGAACGGCGTCGATGTCCTCGAGTACAAAGAAGCCGGCAGCGCGCCGTTTCGCAGCGTCACGCGCTCCGTTCTTTTCGAAGAGGCGGAGCTGGGCTATGAATGGCGCTACTTCGAAGTTGGCCCGGGCGGCTACACGACGCTGGAACGTCACGAGCACGTTCATGCTGTGATGATCGTTCGCGGCAGCGGCACCGCGCTGATCGGCACGACCGTCCATCCGTTCGCCACATTCGATCTCTTCCGCGTACCGCCGATGACGTGGCATCAGTTCCGCGCAAGCGACGACGCGCCCATGGGCTTTTTATGCCTGGTTCCCGTCGCGCGCGATCGTCCGCAATTACCGACGGAATCCGATCTCGCCGACATGCGCCGCAAGCCCGATGTCGCGCGGTTCCTGGCGCGCGAGGGCTAGCCTCTAGGTGATGTCCCCGGCGGCGGGCAGATCGGGCAGCGACGTCGCCGCGCGGACGGCGTGAAGGATCGAATCGGCGACGGCCTCCGCAGCCATCAATCCGAGCAACGTGGGATTCCCGTTCTTCTTTGCGCCGCCGGTTCCCATCACGAAGATCGTGTCGCCGTCGAACATCGTATGCGCCGGCCGAATCGTGCGCACGATCCCGCCTTGCGCCATCTGCGCGATCTTTTGTGCTTCGAGTTTCGTGATCGCCGCGTTCGTTGCCACGACGCCGATCGTCGTTGCCGTTCCCGGTGCGAGGGCGGGCGGTAAGTGACCGGAGAGAATCTCCGGCACGAGGCTCATGACGTGCTTTCCGTCAGCGGTCCGCACGCCGGCAACGACGCGTCCGTCCTGAGGGTCCACCACCTCGCCGATGGCGTTGACGGCAACGATCGCGCCGACGACGAGATCGTCGACCTGTAGCGACGCCGTACCGATCCCGCTCTTCATCGCGCGCGAGGGGCCGAAGAACTTTCCGACCGTCGCACCCGCACCCGCGCCCGCGTTGCCCTGCTGCGGGCGCTCGGCCGTCGCGGCTCGGCAGGCCGCATACCCGCTGGCCGCATCGGGGCGAATCCTCCAGTCGCCGATGCCGAGATCGTACAAAATCGCCGCCGGTACGATGGGAACTTTGATGTCCGGCGTCACGGCAAATCCGATTTTCTGCTCGGCGAGGTAGCGCATCACCCCGCTTGCAGAGTCGAGACCGAACGCGCTTCCTCCCGAGAGCACGATGGCATTGACTCTCCCTACCAGATTTTCGGGGCGCAGCACATCGGTTTCGCGAGTTCCCGGCGCGGAACCGCGCACGTCGACGCCACCGACGGCTCCGTCGGGCGGCGCCAGCACGACGGTACATCCGGTCGCGCGCTGCGCCGATGTCCAGTGGCCGACTTTGATGCCTTCGACGTCGGTGATTCCGCCGGTCACCGTGCCCCCGCCATCGAAGAACCGGCTGCCAGCTCGTGCGCTGCGCGCAGACCTTCACCGAAGGCGCGAACCGCGTCGAGCTCGGCGGCCTCACGCGCGCCGCCCACGACGCGATGCGGAATCCCAAGACGCGCGAGCATCGCGCCCAAGCGGTCGTTGCGCACTTGACCTGCAGCGATCACGAGCGTTTCCGCGGCGATACGCTCGCGCTTTCCATCCGGGCCGGTGATCTCGATTCCTTCGGGTACGATGCGTTCGTAGCGTACGCCGGTGAGCATACGAACGCCGCGCGCTCGAAGCTCGCCCAGGACGACCCAACGCGTCGACCTGCCGATCGATTCGCCGATGCGCGGACCGCGCCGCAGCAGCGTGATGCGCGTTCCCGGCGACTCGCACGCCAAACGCGCGACGTCGACGCCGATGCCGCCCGCGCCGACGACCGCAATCGAACCCCGACCGCGTCCGACGCCCGCGCCGAGAAATTCCGGATAACTCACGACGTGCGGAAGGTTGTGTCCCGGAATCTCCACGGACCGCGCCAGCACGCCCGTCGCCAAGACCACGCCGTCGAAACGGCGCAGCATACCGGCGTCGCCGTCGTCGATTCGCCGGCCCAGCTCAACCGCGACGCCGAGCCTGCCCAGCTCCGCGGTGAAATAGCGAATCGTCCGTGCAAAGTCGCCTTTGCCCGGAATGCGTCGAGCCAGGCGGAATTGACCGCCCAATTCTTCGTCTGCTTCGAAGAGCGTCACGTGGTGACCGAGTGCCGCCAGCGCGCGCGCCGCTTCCAGACCGGCAGGGCCGCCGCCGATGACCGCGTAGCGCCTCCGGTTGCGCGCCGAGCCCGTTTGCGGAAATTCACGCTCGTGCAAGGCCCGGGGATTCACCATGCACGAAACCTGGTCGTCCACGATCGAGCGGTCGAGGCATGCCTGATTGCACGCGATGCAGACGTTGACGAGGTCGCTGCGTCCGCGCGCGCTCTTCTCCACGATCGCCGCGTCCGCCAAGAACGGCCGCGCCATCGAAACGAAATCCGCGCGTCCACCCGCGAGGATCTCATCCGCGAGCTCGAGCGTATTGACGCGGTTGCTTGCGATGACCGGAATCGTGACCGCATTCTTGATCGCGGCGGCGTACGGGATCCAGGCACCGTGCGGTACGATGCCTTGAACGGTTGGCTTCGGAGACTCGTGCCAGCCGATCCCGACGTTGAGAGCGTCGGCACCTGCTTGCGCCAAACGGCGCGCGAAGACGAGCGTCTCTTCTTGTGTGGTGCTCCGCTCGATCAGATCCGCGCCGGACATTCGGAAGACGAGCGGATAATCGGCGCCCGTCTCCGCTCGCACGGCGCGCACGAGCTCGAGCGAAAAGCGCATGCGGCGCTCGAGATCGCCGCCCCACGCATCGTCGCGCCGGTTCGTGAACGGCGACAGAAATTGATTCGGCAAGTAGCCCTCGGAGCCCATGATCTCGACGCCATCGTAGCCGAGCTCGCGCGCGCGCTGCGCGCCGCGCGCAAAATCGGCCAGCGTCGCGAGAATCTCTTCTTCCGACATCGCCCGCGGTGTCGCGCCCGAAAAACGGCTCGGCACCGCGGACGGCGCCACCGGCTGCAATCCGAACGCTTCTTCAAAGGCATAGCGTCCCGCATGAAAGAGCTGGAGCGCGATTCGGCCGCCCTCGGCGTGAACCGCCTCGGCGATGCGCGCAAAAGACGCAGCGTCGCCGTCCTCGTTGACGAAGGCGTAGCTCCTTCCGCCGGCACCGACGCGGCTGACCGCCGCGCCGCCCGTCACGATGAGCGCCGCGCCGCCTCGTACGCGCTCGGCATAAAATGCCGCGAGCCGCTCTCCCTCGTTGGATCCTTCGATGCCGAGGTGCATCGAGCCCATGATGATGCGGTTCGCGAGCGCGAGCGTCCCGATGTTGCCGGGACGCAGCGCCGCTTCAAACACCCGCGCGCTCGGCGAGGGTCAGCGGCGCCGAAGCGTCGGCGTAGAACGGCGGCGCGACGACGGACAGCCCGCCGTCCACCATCAGCGTTTGCCCTGTGATATACGACGAGCCCGGCCCCAAGAGGAAGGCGATCGCATCGGCAACCTCTTGTGCGGTGCCCGGCCGGCCCTTTGGAATCTTTTCGAGCACCGTCGCTATCGGCGGCATGCCCGGAATTCGCCCGTAGAAATATTCGAGCGAATCCGTATCGATGAGCCCGCCGTTCACGGCGTTGACGTTGACGCCGTGCGGCGCGAACTCCACCGCCATATAGCGAACCCACGCCTCGATTTCCGCCTTCGCGGCGCCGAGCGACGCATAGCTCGGATAGGCACGGATGCTGCCGTAGCTCGACATGACGACGATCCGCCCACCGTCTTTCATCAGTGGAACGGCGCGAATCGCTCCGAGGACGAACGCGCGCACGTTGAGCGCCCACGTGCGATCCAGATTGTGCGGCTTCAGATCCAGGATCTTCTTGAACGCGCTGGCGGCGGCGTTCGAGATGAAGAAATCCAGCTTGCCGAATTCCGAGCGGATCGCCTCGAACAAGGCGTCGATGGCGGCGGGATCCTCGAGATCGCCGCGAATCGTTCGCACGCGCGCACCGAGCGCCTGGATCTCGCGCTCGGTTCGCGCGGCGGCTTCCTCGTTTTGTTTGTAATTGAGGACGAGCGCAGCGCCGGATCGTGCGAGCGTCAGCGCCAGCGCCTTGCCGATTCCACGGGTACCGCCCGTGATCAAGGCAATCTTATTTTTCATTTTTACACGTCCTCAAGATTTCGCGGGCGATGACGGTCTTCTGGATCTCGTTCGTCCCTTCTTCGAAACGCTGCGCGCGCGCGTCGCGATACACGCGCTCGATCGGATTGGGTTGCCAATAGCCGATACCTCCGTGGATCTGCAGCGCCTGATCGGTGACGCGCTGCAGCATCGAGGTCGCGTAGAGCTTCGCCATCGACGACAGCTTTTGCGATTCGGGATTTCCGTTCTCCCACGCGCTTGCGGCGTGCAAGACCAGCCGGCGCGCAGCTTCGATGTCGGTCGCCATCTCGGCGATCATGAACGCAATTGCCTGTCGCTCGTACAGGTATTTTCCGAACGTCACGCGCGAGCGCGCGCGCTCGACGGCCAGCTCGAAGGCGCGCCGCGCCAGGCCGACGCAGCTCATGCCGACCGAGATGCGGCTCGGCTCCAGAAAACCGCCCAGCGCTACCTCCAAGCCTTGGCCTTCTTCTCCCAAACGATTTGCAATGGGAACCGGGGAGCGCTCGAACCGCAACTGACCGTGGTCGCTCCCGCGCACGCCCATCGATTCCGGCATCGCTACGACCGTTGCGTTCGGAACGTCGCGCGGCACCAACAGTGCCAGCGTGCCTTGCGCGCCGCTCGTACCGGCAAGGCGTGCAAAGAGCAACCAATAATCGCAAATGGTCCCGAACGTGATCATGTGCTTCTCGCCGCTCAGGTAATATGTGTCGCCTTCGCGCGTAACGGAGCTGCGAATATCCGCTCCGGTCCCTGCGGTGGGCTCGGTGAGCGTGAAGGCGATCTTCAGTTTTCCGGAAACGCTGGGGCGTACGTACCTGCGTCGCTGATCCTCCGTGGCAAACCGGTCCATCGCGCGCCAGATGCCGTTGTTGACGTGCACGATCATGCGAATAGCGGCGTGCGACATCGCAAAGAGCTCCATCAGCTCGAGATAGCGCGTGAACGCCATTCCTCGCCCGCCCAGCTCCTGCGGCGCGGCTAGGCTCAGATAGCCCCGAGCCGCGAGTTCCTCCCAGACGGCCTCGGGCACGGTCCGCTCGCGCTCGATGCGCGCGGCCCAGTCCTCGGCGGGTCCGCGCACGTAGGCTTCGATCTCGTCGCGGAGAGCCGTGAACTCGTCCAGGGTCGTCGTCATCGCGCGCCCGTCCTGTGCATCGGTCGAAGCCCTTTCGCCCGCTCGCGCAGGACGTACTTCTGGATCTTGCCCGAAGCCGTCTTGGGCAGCGCGTCGAGCAGCTCCAGGCGCTCCGGCCAATATTGCTTCGCGACGCCGGCGCCGTCGAGATACTCCTGCATCGCCGCGAAATCCAGCTGCGCCCCGTCGACCGGAACGATGAAGGCGCACGCGCGCTCGCCCAAGCGCTCGTCGGGCATCGCGACGATTGCCGCTTCCCGCACGGCGCCGTGCGCGTAGAGGAGCTGCTCGATCTGTGCGACCGGAACTTTCTCGCCTCCGCGATTGATGACGTCCTTGACTCGACCGGTGATGCGCACGTAGCCGTCGACGTCGATGATCGCAAGGTCGCCGGTGCGATACCAGCCGTCGGGCGTATACGCGGCGGCGGTCGCCGCGGGATCGTCGAGATACCCTAGGAACATCGTCGGCGAGAGAATCTCGTAGTTCCCTTCCTTGCCCGCGGGCAGAGCGATACCGTCATCATCGGTGACACGGATACGAATGCCGTCCAGCGGCCGCCCATCCGTGCCGCACGCTCGCTCGAGCGGATCGGACGGTGCTGCGAGCGTTGCCAGACATCCTTCGGTCGTCCCGAATGCGCCGCAAATCGCAGCACCCAGAACGCCGGCGGCCTTCTGCGCGAGCGGGCGCGGCACGGTTGCGCCGGTCGGCACGAAAATCCGCAACGTCCCGGGCGATTCCCGCGTGCGCTCGGCGAGATCGACCAGATCGGCAAGAAACGGCGTCGCGGCCTGCACGAACGTCCCGCCCCACGCATCGAGCGCGCCGAGCCCAAGCCGTGGATCCCACTGGTCTTGCACGATCTGCGGCACGCCGAGCACGATTGCCAACCACATTCCATAGAGAAAGCCGGTCTGATGGGCAAGTGGAGACGGAATGAAGATCCGGTCGGCCCCATTCAAACCGAGGTGCGCGATTTCCATTTGCGCGGCCCGCATCAGCACGTCGTTGCGGTGCAGGACACCCTTCGGTTCACCCGACGTTCCGGACGTGAAGAGCAGCTGCGCGATCGCGTCCGGTTCCGGCCAGGGCGCCGCAGGTTCGCGCGTGGGCAGATTTTCCAGCGGTACGCGGACGACGCGTTGCAGCGTCGGAACCTCAGCCAGCAGCGCGTGCAGCTCTTCTACGTGCCGCCGCCCGCGAAACTCATCGGGTGCAAAAACAACCCTCGCTCGCGCGCGGCGAAGCATGGCAGCGAGCTCGCGCGTTCGAAAAATCGGCATGAGCGGGCAGCACACGGCGCCAAGGCGCAAGATGCCGAGCGCAAGCACGACGAAATCGATCCAGTTCGGCAGCTGAAAGCCGACGTGCTCGCCGGCGCGGACCTCCATCGTCTCCAAGAGCGCCGCGACGCCGGCGCTTTGCCGGTCGAGCTCGCACCACGTCATCGTCCGCGTGCCGCCGGCTCGAATTTCAACAACCGCGAGGCCGTCCGGCGCGTCCTTCGCACGGCGTCGGACGAGGCCGGGAAGCGTCGCGGTCATTTCACCGCCTGGAGCTCTCTTCGAACGACGCGCGCCGAAGGCTCGACGCTCATTTGGACGCCGATGCCGTTCATCTGCCGGAGAAACTCCGGATATGAGATGCGATAGGCGTTCGGATACGTCAGCTGAGTCTCGCCGTCGGCGCGCGTCGCCGCCACGGCGAGCGACATGAGCACCCGATGATCGTTGTACGAGGAGAGCCGGCCGCCGCCGATGCGATCCACGCCTTCGACGATGACGTCGCCGCCGCGCGAGGAGACCTTTCCGCCGACCTCGTTGAGCTGCGTCATCGCGGCCACACGGTCGGATTCTTTTAGCCGAACGTGCCGCACGTTGCGCAGCACGGTACGGCCCGAGGCAAACGTTCCGAGCGCGCACAGAATCGGAAACATGTCGGGCATCTCACGGCAATCGACCGTCGTCCCACGAAGGCGGAGCCCATCATGCCGCGTTCGAATTGCGCCCGCCGTCTGATCGTAAATCAGCGGCAAGCCCATTTCCCGAATCACGTCGAGAAATTGACCTTCGGGATGTTCTCTCCGTGCGTAATCGAGCGACGTGAGATTCTTGAAGAGGACGTCGGAAGGATGCAACGCCGTCACGGCGAGCCCGAAAGCCGCTGAGGAGACATCGGGCGGAAGCGTGACGGTTGCCGGACGCGCGTGCTGATTCGGTTCGACCGTGAAGCGCCGCCAATCCGGTGCGACGTCGACGCGCAATCCGAAGTCGCGCATCATTCGCAGCGTCAGCGCCACGTATGGACGCTCGTTCAGCTCGCCTTCGACCACAATCGTCGTTTGCGCGCGCGCAAACGGCGCGACCAGCAGCAGACCGGAGATCCATTGCGACAGCGTCCCGGAGATGCGAACAGTTCCGCCGCGCGGGGGCGACGGCTCGACCAGGATGGGCGGGCAATCGTTTTTGGATGTCAGACGAATTCCGAGGTCGCGCAGCGCCGCGAGCAGCGGCCCTACCGGGCGGCGCTGAAAATATCGCTGGCCGACGATCTCGACGGGGGCGCTTGCGAGCGAAGCCAGACCGATAATGAAATAGAGCGTCGTTCCGGAGCTTCCGACGGAAACGGTCCGGCGCTGCGGCCGGTACGGTCCGCCGCGCACGACAAATGCATCGTTGCGAACCTCGATCTGCGTCCCGAGCGCCCGGAGCACGTCGATTGTATACCGCACGTGCCGGGCGTGCGTTAGTCCGACGATCGTGCTTTCGCCTTCGGCCAGCGAGGCCAGCATCAGCGCCCGATGCGCGTGATATTTCGAATCTGGAATCGACAGCTCACCCGCGAGCCGTCGTGTCGTTGGTCCGATGACGAGGCGCATGGCGATACCCGGCACTTTGCATGAACTTTCGGCACCTCCTCTCGAAGCGAGCCTCCATGAAGACGTATCGCATTGCGACGATCCCGGGAGACGGGATTGGAAAAGAAGTTGTGCCGGAAGGGATTCGCGTCGTCGACGCGGCGGCGAAGAAAGCGGGCGTGCGGTTTGAATGGGACTACTTCCCGTGGAGCTGCGAGGTCTACGCGCAAACGGGTAAGATGATGCCGGATGACGGCCTGGAACGCATCGCGGGACATGATGCGATCTTTCTTGGTGCGGTCGGCTGGCCGACCGTTCCCGATCATATCTCGCTGTGGGGACTGCTCATTCCGATCCGCCGCCGCTTCAGGCAGTACGCCAACATCCGCCCCGTGCGCCTCATGCCGGGTATCGCTTCGCCGCTCGCGGGCCGCAAGGCCGGAGATATCGACTTCTGGATCATTCGCGAGAACAACGAAGGCGAATATTCATCGATCGGCGGCCGGCTCAACGAAGGCACTGACGACGAGCTGGTCGTCCAAGAGTCGGTCTTTACACGACGCGGCGTGGATCGTATTTTGCGCTTTGCATACGAGTTGGCGAAAAGCCGGCCGAAAAAACATTTGACGTCGGCGACGAAATCAAACGGCATCACCATCACGATGCCATATTGGGACGAGCGCGTGCGTGCGATGGCTGCGCGGTATCCCGACGTCAAAACGGATCAGTACCATATCGACATCCTCACCGCGCATTTCGTGCAGCATCCCGATTGGTTCGACGTCGTCGTCGGATCCAACTTATTCGGAGACATCCTCTCCGATCTCGGTCCCGCGGTAACCGGTACGATCGGCATCGCGCCCTCGGCAAACCTCAATCCCGACCGCGAATTCCCATCGATGTTCGAGCCCGTTCACGGCTCGGCGCCTGACATCGCCGGCAAGCGCATCGCCAATCCCGTCGGGCAGATCTGGTCGGGTGCGATGATGCTCGATCATCTCGGCCATTCCGACGCAGCGCAAGCCGTCGTCGCGGCGATCGAGCGCGTTCTGGAAAAAGGGCCCCGCACGCGCGATATCGGCGGTATGGCGACGACCGAAGAGGTAGGCAAGGCCGTCGCCGAGGCGGTTTAGGGGTTTCTTAGACGCCTTCCACCGCGATGAGCGAGCCGCGCGAGGCCGACTGCCGCAGCTGGATCAGCGGTGCGTATTCCGGGGAATGGTACCATGCCCTCAGCGCCGCCATATCCGGGAATTCGATGACGACGATGCGGCGCGGCTGCCAGTCGCCTTCGACGGCCTGGGCTGCGCCGCCGCGGACCAAGAACCGTCCGCCATGCTTTTCGATCGTCGGGAGAACTTGCTTGCGATATTCCTCGTAACGTGCAGGATCGCGCATCTCGATGTCACCGATGACGTATGCTTTCATTCCGGCGGCTTCGGCATGGACTTTCACGTCGACTGCAAAAGGCACGATCATGGTGGAAGCAATAAAGACGATCGGCTTCGTCGGGCTCGGTACGATGGGCGGCCCGATGGCGCGCAACCTCGTCCGCGCCGGTTTTGCGGTACGTGCGTATGACATCAACGCCGACGCGAAGGCGAGCCTCGCGCGCGACGGCGCCGTCGCGGTGAATTCACCCGCGGAAGCAGCTCAAGGTGCCGACTGCACGATAACGATGGTGCCGGACTCACCTCACGTCGAGGAGGCGCTGCTCGGTCCGGACGGGATCGCGCGGGCGTTGCGCAAGGGCGCGATCCACATCGAGATGAGCACGATCGCACCGGCTGCGACGGACCGTTTCATTGCCGCGCTAAACGAGCGCGGCATCGACATGGTGGACGCGCCCGTCGGGCGCTCGCCGCAGCACGCCGTCGAAGGAAAGCTGCTGATCATGGCCGGCGCGTCGCCCGACGCGCTCGAACGCGCTCGCCCCGTTCTGGAGCGCCTCGGCGACACGATCGTGCACTGCGGGCCTCCCGGCATGGGCGCGCGCATGAAAGTCGTGAACAACTTCATGTCGGTCACGATCAACGTCACGACGGCCGAAGCGCTGACCCTCGCCGAACGCAGCGGGCTGGATCCCGAGCTGGCGCGCAGCGTTATGCTCGGCACCGTCGCCGGACAGGGGCACATGTCCACGACCTATCCGGCGAAGGTGCTGCGCGGCGATCGTTCCCCGGGATTCATGATCGATCTCGCCTACAAGGATCTTGGGCTCGCGCTCGACCTCGCGAAGCAGGTCGGCGTCGCAGTCCCTACCGCAGAAGCGGCGCGGCCGGTCTACGACCGCGCGCGCCGAGAAGGTCACGGCCGCGAGGACTGGTCCGCGCTCTACGCGTTCCTGCGCGCTGAGAGCGCGAAGCGCTAGGGAACGGCTACCATGCCAGCGCGTACGTCTCGCGGCGAGGATCGGCGGCGGCTTCGCGTACACCGTGCGCGTTGATGCGCGCAATACCGGCGCCGCCCATCGGCGCGCTGTGCGGAGGAAACTCGACGACGCGATGACCCAGGGCGCGCAGACCCTCGCGCACGCCGCGCGCAACCGACGTCTCGATGTGCAGATCGCCGCCCGGCGTGACGAACCACCGCGGCGCGTCGATCGCACGCTGTAAATCCATCGCGTAGTCGATGGTTCGCACCAGCAGCGACTCGTTCGTGTAGACTTGGCTCGGGCCGCCCGGCGTACCGAGGGCCATGACGTTGCGATCGCGATCCAAGACGAGCCACGGATTGAGCGTATGCAGCGTCCGCTTTCCCGGGGCGAGCACGTTTGGCGACGCGGGATCGAGCGAAAAACCCGTCATCCGGTTGTTCATCAGCGTGCCGGTCCCCGGTATGACTTCGCCGCAACCGAACACATGAAAGACGCTTTGCAGCAGCGACACGGCGTTCCCATCTGCATCGACGGCGGCGGCGTAACTGGTATCGGTGCCCGCTTGCGCAAAGAGCTCTGCGGAAGTAAATGCGCCGGCTGCCTGCGGGTCGATTTCGCCCGCGCGGCGCCTGGCGCGATCGCGGTCCAGAAGCTCCGGCACCGCGCGTTCGCCGACAAAGGCGGGATCACCGATGTGGCCGTGAACGTCCGTCATCGCAATCTTCATCGCCTCGACTTGCAGGTGAATGAGCTCGAGGCTCGAGTCGGTAAGCGCCGCGATCTCGAACTCCTCGAGAATCTGCATCGCTTCCAGCACCGCGACGCCGACGGAAACCGGAGGCTGACCGATCAGTTCCCAGCCGCGATACCGTCCACGCAGCGGCGTCCGCCACTCGCTCTGGTACGCCGCCAGGTCGTCCTTGCGCAGGAAGGCACCACACTCGCGGGCATATCGGTCGAGCGCGTCGGCGAAATCGCCGCGATAAAACGCTGCGGCGCCGCCGTCCGCGATCGCTTGCAGCGTTCGCGCCAAATCGCTTTGGACGAGAATCTCACCGGCCTGCGGCGCGTGCCCCCGGGGATAAAACACCGACTGCGTTGCCGCAAACGGTCCGACCGTCTGCTGATTCTTCGCCAGCGTCGACGCGAACAACGCCGAGACCGGCATGCCGTCTTTCGCGAACGCGACCGCCGGCGCCAACACTTCTCGAAGCGAACGGCGTCCGAAACGTTGCACCGCGCGCTCCCATCCGTCGACGGCACCCGGCACGGATGCGGCACGCAATCCTAGATGCGGAATGTTTCCTTCGACAAACGCCTGGGGCGTCGCCAAGCGCGCCGCGGGGCCGCTTGCGTTCAGCGCGTGCACGTCGCCGCTCTTCGCTTCACGGTACAGCAGGAAGAGATCGCTTCCGAGACCGCACGCATCCGGCTTGAGCACGGCCAGCGCCGCCGCCATCGCAATGGCTGCGTCGACGGCGTTTCCGCCGTCGCGCAGTAAACGCATTCCGGCTTGTGCGGCTAACTGGTGCCCGGCCGCGACTGCGGCGGCGCATCCCATGACCGTCGGACGCGTGGTCAGGGCGAATGACGTTCCAAAGCTCATGCTGCTTTTAAGGTCCTATAGGTAGGGTTGCGGAATATCCTTCCGATGTTCGAGCCGGTTCTGGATCACGCGGTGATCGATGCGCGCGATCACCTCGACGAGGCCGCTGCGCTCTTTCGCCGATTGGGTTTCGCCCTAAGCGCGCGCGGCCGGCACACCCTCGGAACCTCGAATCACCTCGCGATCTTCACGGCAACGTACCTCGAGCTGCTGGGTTGGGAGGCCGGCGCGACGTTCAAACGGCCCGAGCTCTCGCACTACCCCGCCGGCTTGAACGGCCTCGTGTTTCGCGCGAACGACGCCGATACCGTCGCAGCCGAGCTGACCAAAGCCGGCCTGCCAGCGCAACCACCGGCATTCCTCGCGCGCCCGGTTCGGTTGAGCAACGGCGCGCAAATGGAGGCTCGCTTTCGGACGGTACAATTCGATGACGGTACATTCGGAGCGACGCGTGCATACTTCTGCGAACATTTTACGCCGGAGCTGGTTTGGCGGCCTGAATGGCAGCAGCACGACAATGCTGCCGTCGACATCGCGCGGGTCGTCATTCAGGCGTCACGGCCGCATCGGCTCGGCACGATTTTTGCCACGATGTTCGGCGAGGAGCGCGTGCATCTGGAGGATGAGACGTGCGTGCTCGAGGCCGGTGCCGTCAGGATCGAAATCATGCAGCGCGCCGATATCGCGCGCGCATTCCCGGACGCCGCACCCGACTTGGGAACGAGAGATGAAGCGATGGCAGTGCTCGGCTTTCGCAGCGCCGATCTTGCTCGAACCGCCGCAGCGCTTGCCAAAGGCACGATTCCGGCGCGGCAAACCGGAAGCGCGCGCATCGTCGTTCCGGCTGCGGCCGCGCTAGGCGTTACGCTCGAGTTCGTCTCTTGAGCGCTTCACGTACGTCGCTGAAGAGCGAAGCCCAATCGTCGGGTCTCGTTTGCCTGAACAGGCGCATCGTCGGATACCAGGGCGAATCCGAACGGCCGAGCTGCCACAACCAATAGCTCCCGAAGCCGTTGAGCAGCCACACCGCTTTTCCCATCGCGCCGGCGAGATGTGCGACCGCGGTATCGACGCTGACGATCAAATCGAGATCTTCGAGGACCGCCGCGGTATCGGCGAAATCACGCAGCTCCGGCCCCAAATCGATGACCGGCAGCGTGCCCATCGGCTCATGGGCACCTTTTTGCAAGCTGAACCAGGCGATGTTCGGCAAGTCGGCGAGGGCCGCATAGGCGCTCGGCGGCGCCGACCGATAGCGATCCAAGAGGTGACCAGGATTCCCCGCCCACACGATCCCGACGCGCAGCGACGCTCCCGCAGCATTCAGAAGGTGGCGGAAGCGTTCGCGCCGCTCGGTCGGCGCCGTCAGGTAGGGTGTGCCGAGGCCGACGCGAGCGCCGGTTCCCAGCACGAACGGCAAGCTGCACAGCGAAACGTGCGCGCGAACGGACGCGAGCGTTTCGTCATCGCAGCAGCCTTCGCATATTTCGACGCCTCCGAAGCCGCGATAGAGTTCGGCCAGCCCCTGAGGCGCTTCCACGATGACGCGCTTCGCTCGTTCCTTCGCTTGCGAGAAAAATCGCGAGAAGCAAATGAAATCTCCCGCGCCTTGCTCGCGGGCGATCAACAGCGTCCCGTCGACGCGCTCGCCCGTCCACAGCGGCAGACGCCCGCGATATGGGAAATGCTCGCGCATTTTGCGGTCCGCCGCTCGCCATTCGAACTCCGGCCAACCTGCAATGAAATCGCCGCCCAGCAACAGCGCCATCCCGTAGTTGACGTGTGCGAGCGGCTCAGACGGCGCTAAGTCGACCGCGCGCTTCCCCTCGGTCAGAGCTTCGTCAAGCCGGCCGAGACGCTGGAACAGCACGCCCAAGTTCATTGGAGGCTCGTAGCGCTCCGGATCTCTTGCGGCCGCAGCGCGGAACAGCCTTTCTGCTGCGGCAAAATTTCCCCGATCGCACTCCACCTGTCCGAGAAGGATCGTCGCCTGCACGTCATTGCGATCGGCCGTCAGCGCCGCGCGACATACGTTCGCGGCTTCCTCGACTCGGCGCATTTCGTACAACGAGTCGGCCAGAGCGTGCCGGGCTTCCGCATGCTCGGGATGGCGCGCCAGCAAACCGCGCAGCTCGCGCACGGATTCCTCGTAACGTCCTACGGCGTTGTACGCGACGCCCAGACTCAGCGCCGCCGTCTCATGACTTGGATCGTCACGCAGGATTGTTTCAAACGCGTCGACGGCATCATCGACCTCGCCTTGCTGATAGCGCACGATGCCGAACCGCAGTCGCGTTTCATGACTGTTCGGCTGCCGCGAGAGGATCTTGGCGTAGGCGGCGGCCGCGTCATCGAGACGCTTCTGCACCTCGAAGACCTTTCCGAGGTTGAAGAGCGGTCCCAAATTCTCGGGCGAGGAGGCTGCCGAGAGGGTGAAGAGCCGTTCGGCCTCCTTATAGTTGCGGCGCGTGAAGACGACGGCGCCCATGATGTTGAGGGCCTCGGCATCGCCCGGCACGCGCTGGAGCACCTCCGAGCAAAAGCGCTCGGCGGCGGACAGGTCACCGGCTCGAAGCGCGGTCGCCCCGCGCTCGAGCAGATTGCGGTCGCGCTCGCTTAGCACGCCGCGGCTGGAGCGCCGGCCATAGTGTCACCCAGATGGCATTTTGCCGTGCCATCATGGCACACGGACGGAGGTGTCCCATGCAAATCTACCAGTGCCCGGACTGTTTGGGGGTACACGAAGAGGCGACAGAGCCGGTCCTCGGGCTCTTCGTCCGCTGCGAGGCCTGCCTTCTCGCGGCATCGTTCCTCGAGGGCGAGCCTAGGGCCGTTGCGCTGCCGGCGCCCGAACAGACTGCGCCGGTTGCTGCGTAGCGGCAAGTTCCTCGCCGATCCGCTCCGGACGGAGCGACGGCGCAAAGAGAAAGCCTTGGGCGTGCTTGCAGCCGAGCTGCAAGAGAGCGTCGGCTTGGCGCTTGTGCTCGACGCCTTCAGCGATGACGTCGACCTCATAGGACGCGGCGAGCTGCGTGAGCAGCTTGACGATCGGCTCGCTCCCGAGTCCGCCGCCGGGTCCGTGGATGAACGAGCGATCGATCTTCAAAGCATCGATCGGAAACTCTTGAAGATAGCGCAACGACGAATAGCCGGTTCCGAAATCGTCGATGCACAGCCGCACGCCGAGTCCGCGTAGACCGACCAGCGCTGCGTTTGCAAAATTGCTCGAACGCAAGATAGCGTGCTCCGTGAGCTCGATCGTCAACTCGGAAGGCCGAATCGCGTGCTCGCGCAAGATCCGCTCGACGTGGGCGACGATATCGGGCTGCAGCACTTCTTGAACGGCGAGATTGACGTGCAGCGCGAAGGGAGAGCCTGCGCGGAGCCTTCGCCATTCGGCGTAACGCCGGCATGCTTCGGAGAGCACGAAACGCCCGATGGGTACGACAATGCCCACTTCTTCTGCGAGCGGAATAAACTCGCCGGGGGCAACGCGGCCGAGCGTTGGATGCGACCATCGCACGAGCGCTTCGACGCCGACCATGCGTTCGTCTTCAAGCGCCACGATCGGCTGGTACTCGACCGAAAACTGCCGCGCCTCAACGGCTTCCCGCAACCCGTTGATCAGCGATAGGCGACGCGCCGACTGCGAATGCATCTCGGCATCGTAAAGAGCGCGTCGCGAGCGCCCGTTGGTTTTTGCCGCGTACATCGCCGTATCCGCTTCACGCAGAACGTCCGAGATCGCCGTGTGCCGCCGCTCGAGCGGTGCGATCCCGACGCTGGCGGAGGCAAAGACTTTGCTGCCTTCGTGCTCGATGGGCTGAATGATTGCGTTGATCATCCGATCGACATCCGACTCAATCGCGCGAACGTCGGGACGGTCGCGAAACAATACCGCGAACTCATCGCCGCCCAAGCGCGCGACGACATCTTGTCCTTGCGTGGCGGCCCGCAGCCGGTCGGCAACCGAGAGCAGCACCACGTCGCCGGTGAGGTGCCCGAGCGTGTCGTTGATCGTCTTGAACTCGTCCAGGTCGACGAATGCCACGGCGTTCGTGCGTCCTTCGGCGGCGCCCGCCCGAAGCGTCGCGTCGAGCTCTTCGGTGAAGAGGCGCCTATTGGGCAGGCGCGTCAAGCCGTCATGCGTCGCTTCGTATCGAAGCTGAGCATGGCTCGCTTCCAGCAATCGCCGCCGCTCGACCTCGGCGGCGTGGGCACGAGCGTTTGCAAGCGCAAGCCCGACCAAGTTGACGAAAAGCTGCATCGAGCGCAACGTCTCCCGCGACGGAATCAAACCGTCGCGCGGACCATCCACGCCCATGTAGCCGAGCATTCCTCCGGCACGGTCTTGCAGAACCAGCGTGAGGGAGTCGCGCTCGTGCCAAAGCTCGGCGGCTTGCCTCGGTGCATCTTTCGGCAAATCGCCGGAGTAGATCGCCCGCTCCCATTTCGCCTCGCTCTCGGCCGGAATGAAGTAGCATGATTCGAAGACTTCAAACTCCGGTTGGAGGATACTGCGAATCTCATCCCGTCCGATGCGCTCGCCGATGCGATCGTGTGTCAGGGATTCTGGCCAGCCCAGCATGATGCGCCGCTGCATCGGCGCGGAGGCGTCCTCTGCAGCGACGATGGTGACGTATTTGAAACCGAAGAGATCCCGCACCGCGGCCGCGATCGGTTGCAAGCCGCGATCCAGGTCTTCTGCTTCGAGGATATCTCGGGTGACCGCCAGCAGCCGCGCCAGCTGCGTCTCGAGCGGTATCGCCACTACAACCGTATCTTCGGCAGGTGAAAGCCTCGGCGCGGCACGGGAGTCGGCGGGGGCGCCGGCAGCCCCACCGCGAGACCGCTCGCGGCAAACGCGGCGAGGAGATTCCGGCTCGTCTTGTCGATGCTGACGCGTCCCGAGGGCGCGACGCGCAGCGTGTCGCCCGTCAGCACGGCGTAATCGTGCCCGCGAACGTGCGCGACGACGTCACCCGCCTCGCAGATGAGGCACGTGAGCGTGTCACCCGCGATGCCGTCCGATAGGAGCGCTGAGGTTCCGCGGACAGAGATGCTGGTCAGCGCGGTGGCAAAGACGAAGTCCGACTCCCCCGGCGACGCATGGTTGACGTCGAAGCGCAGAACGCCGCCGGTCGCCGGGATGCGAATGGTCGTCGATGCCCTCCGGCCCGGCAGCGTCTTGAAGCCGCCGACCTGCACCGTCGTGCCGCTCCCGAGCGCAACGTGCGACGAATCCGGGTAGACGAGAACTCCCTCCGACGCCGGACCGGTCGTGACCAAGGCGTCGCCGCTGACGATCTGCGTGCCCGTGACGCGTTCTGGGCGCGCGCTCGAAGTCGTCCGGTAGAATACCGTCCCCGTCTCCCAATGCAGCGCGATCTCAACCGGCGGCGGCGGGGGCGCCGGCTTTTTGGCCTGTGCGGGTATGGCCGGTAACAGGAAAAGGAGCAACGCCGCGAGTCGATATCGCATCGCGGTGTGCTCCTTCGCCGAGCCTGCTCGGGTTACTTCAGCCGGCCGAAACCGCGGATTCGAGCCGAGCGGTCATCTCCTCGCCGGGAAGATACATGTAGAACTTGCGCATCGAGATCAGCGAGATAAAGCTGATCGCCGCGACGATCACCATGTAACCGGCGACGAGCCACGGCGTGCCATGGCCTTTCGACAGGAGTGCCGTCGCCACAATCGGCGTCGCGCCGCTCGCAAAGATGCCGGAGAACTGATATACAAAAGAGATTCCGGTGTAGCGCACGCGCGTATCGAACAACGAGCTGAAGAGCGCCGCCTCAGGACCGTACACGGCCGCATAGGCGATGCCGAAGGGAACGACCACCGCTATCGTCGCCCAGCCGATGCCTTGCTGCATCGCCCAAAACGCCGGATAGGCGAGCAATCCTGTCGCGACCACGCCGGCGCCGAAAACTTTGCGCCGCCCGATGCGATCCGACAACTTCGAGAAGTACGGGATGAAAAACAACATCACGACCGACGCTGCCGTCACCGAATTGAGCACGGCCGTGCGTTCGTACTTCAGCGTACCGGCCAGATACGCGATAATGAAGACGGCATAGATGTTGAATCCCACGCCCTCGATGAAGCGGATGCCCATGCCGAGCACCGTGTTCACCCAATAACCGCGCATCAGATCGGCAAAGGGAACCGCCGCGACCTTGTTTTCCTTTTGCACTTGCTCGAACAAGGGAGTTTCCAGAATTCGCATCCGGATGTAGATGCCGATGACGACGAGCAGCGCGCTGACGAGGAATCCGATGCGCCAGCCGTATGCGAGAAAAGCTTCCGGCGACATTCCCTTGGTCAATAGTGCCGTGACGAGCGTACCGAGGCCCAGTCCCGCGGGCACGCCGACTTGCGGCCAGCTCGCGTAGAACCCACGGTCCTTGTCGCTCGCGTGCTCCGCCGACATCAGCACGGCACCGCCCCATTCGCCGCCGAGACCGAATCCTTGCAGCATGCGCAGGCAAAGCAAGAGGATCGCCGCGGCACGTCCGATATCGGCGTACGTCGGCAGGAACGCGATCAGGAATGTCGCGATGCCCATGATGACCAGCGTGAGGATCAGCATGCTCTTGCGGCCGAGACGATCGCCGAAGTGCCCGAACACGACGGCGCCGATCGGCCTCGCGACGAAGCCGACGAATGAGATCGTGAATGCCAAAAGCGTCCCGATCAGCGGATCGAACTGCGGAAAGAACAGCTTGTTGAAAACGAGCGCCGCCATCGAGTTGAATAAGAAAAAGTCGTACCACTCCACCGTGGTGCCGACGGTGCTGGCGACGGCAACGAGCTTGATGTTGCTCGTGCCCTGAGCCGAACGTGCCATATTCCCCCCTCCGGTTTGGGCAGACTATACCGGTACGGACATGTTCGTGCTTACCGCAGAGCGTCCTGGTCAGACACGCTCGAGAGCAATGGCCGCGCCCTGGCCGCCGTTTCCGCAGATCGCCGCCAAAGCGTAGCGCCCACCCAGCGTTTCCAATTGGTGCACGGCGTTGAGGACCACGCGAACGCCGGACATTCCGATGGGATGCCCAACGGCGATTCCACCGCCCCACACGTTCACGCGCGAGCGATCTATGCCGAGGTCTTGAATGCAGGCTAGCATTTGTGCGGCAAATGCCTCGTTGATCTCGACGTAATCGAACTGCTCGATCGTCATGTCGATCTCATCGAGCAGCTTCTTCGTCGCGGCAACCGGCGCAATCGCGTAGTCCTGCGGTGCGATGGCTGCAAGGGCCGTACCGATGATGCGCGCCTTCGGCTTCGCGCCGATGCGCTTTGCCGCTTCAGCTGACGCAAAGACGACGGCTGCGGCGCCGTCTGCCAGGCCGCACGCGTTGCCCGGCGTCACCGTGCCGGCCGGATCGAAAGCCGGCTTCAGCTTCGCAAGCCCCTCGAGCGTCGAATCGGGGCGCGGGTTTTCATCGACGTCCAAGACCGACGGCAACGGAGCGATGATCGCGTCGTCGGCGCCGCTCTTGCGTGCAGCCGCCCAGCGCTGCTGGCTCTCCAGCGCGTACGCGTCCTGGGCTTCCCGCGAAATTCCGTAGCGCGCCGCCAGCTCGTCGCACAGTTTGCCCATGTGCTTGCCGCACATCGGGTCGATGAAGCCGTCGGCGAACATGGCGTCGACGAGCTCCGCTTTCCCCATTCGCGCGCCCCAGCGAACGTCGAAAGAAAGATGCGGCACGCTCGACATGTGCTCGACCCCGCCCGCCAGGACGACGTGCGCGTCACCCGTCTCGATCGCCTGCGCGCCGCTTACGACGGCGAGCATTCCGGAGAGGCATGCCTGCTGAACGGTATACGCCGGCGTGGTATACGGCAATCCTCCGCCGACGCCGATAAGACGCCCGGGGTTTGGCCCGTTACCCGCCTGCCGCGCCAAACCGACGACGGCCAGGTCGACGTTTTCCGCCGCCACCCCCGTCCTTGCCAATGCCTCGCGAACGGCGTGCGACCCGATGTCGCGCGCGCGCAGCTTTTGCATCGCACCGCCGAATTTGCCGATGGGCGTGCGGACGCCGCCGAGAATCTCGATCACGATTTCACCAACCTCACGGAAGCAATGCCCGGGCGCTGCCCCAGCTCGTGAAGCAGCGTGAGAAGCGGGTTACGTTCGACGGCGTACGCGCGCTGAATCGGTCCGGCCGCTTTGAGTGCCCGGTACTGTTCATCGCTGTAAAAGACCGCCAGCAGGAGGTCGTCGTCCGAATCGAATGGGCCGCGGTCGCGGCGAACCCGATCCAGCGTCGGCGGCAGCAGATCTCCGGGACGCTCGGTCACAACCTTCTCGCCGGCGGTGACGCGGTCGTAGAGATTGGGCTCGACCGGCGCCGCCAGCTCGCCGTAGTAGCCGAGAATATAGCGCCGGACCTCATCCGGAATCGTCTTGTAGCGCTCGCCCCCGATCACGTTGAGCGTCGCCTGCGTCGCGACGAACTGCGCGAACGGACTGACGATGATCGGATAGCCGAGATCCTTGCGAACGCTCGCCATCTCCTCGAGGATGGCATCGAGCTTGTTCTCCATACCCATGTCCCGCAGCTGACTGCGCAGGTTGGAGATCATTCCGCCGGGCACGTGATGTTCGTAATGAAACGGGTCGTATTCGGCGATCTTCCCAAGCGGTTTCCCTTCGCGCTCTGCGACGTAGCGGAAGTGCTCGCACACGGGTTCGAGCGCGCTCAGGTCGACGTCGACGCGAAATCCCATCCGCCGCGCGTTGCGCGCAACCCACTCGGTCGACGGCTGGGACGCTCCGTTTGCGAGCACGGAAGTCGCCGTGTGGACGACGTCGACACCGGATTCGATCGCCGCGAGCGCCGCAAGCGGTCCCAGGCCCGTCAAGCAGTGCGTGTGCAGCTGCAGCGGCAGCCTTCCGACCGATTCGCGAAGCGCCGGAACCAGCGTCTTGGCACGCTCGGGCGTCAGCAGTCCGCTCGGATCTTTCAGGAAGACGGCGTCGACGCCCAACGCGACGATTTCCTTGGCTTTTCGCGCATAATATTCGTCCGTATGGACCGGGCTGATCGTGTAAACGACGCCTGCATCGACGTAGAGCCCGGCTTCCTTCGCCGCCCGAACCGGGACGATCAAATTGCGCACGTCATTGAGCGCGTCGTACGGCGTATGATAGCGGATACCGTTAGCCGCGATTCGCTGCGCCGTCAGCTCGACGACGTCGTCGGAAAAGAACTCAAACGTGAAGAGGCTCTGTCCACGGGTCATGATGATGAGCGGCGTGCGCGTGATGGCTTGACTCATGATGCGCATGCGCTCCCACGGGTCTTCGCGCAGATAGCGCACGCACACATCGAAGACCGCCCCGCCCTCGAGGTCGATCGCCTCGAAACCGGCGCGATCCAGATCGCTTGCGATGGGCAGCATCATAGCGGTCGTCATACGCGTCGCCCACAAACACTGATGGGCGTCTCTTAGGGTCGTATCGATGAGGCGAATCGCGCGCATCACGATGCCTTTGCATAGAGCTCGGGAAGGTACTCGCGCTCGATCCATTTCGTATCGGTCCGGTTCTCGACAACGCGAGGGTCGTCGAGCAGACGAGCGTGAAACGGGCACGTCGTCTTGGGGCCTTCGATGCGAAATTCGCGCAGAGCGGCGCGCGCGCGCGTCAGCGCTTCATCGCGGGTGCGGCCGTGAACGATGAGTTTGGCAATCATGGAGTCGTAGAACGGTGGAATGGTATATCCCGCGTACGCGTGCGTGTCCAGCCGCACCCCGGGACCGCGCGGCGGCGACCACACGGCAATTCGAGCCGGCGACGGATGAAAATCGCGCTGCGGATCCTCGGCGTTGATCCGGCACTCGATCGCGTGGCCGCGCGCCGAGACGTCTTCCTGCCGGATGCTCAGCGGCTCGCCCCCGGCAACGCGCAGCTGCTCGGCTACTAAATCGAGGCCCGTCACCATCTCCGTAACGGGATGCTCGACCTGAATGCGAGTGTTCATCTCGAGAAAGAAAAACCGTTCGCCGGCCGGCTCGTACACGAATTCGATCGTTCCGAGGCTGCGGTATCGGATCGAACGAGCCAGCTCGACCGCCGACGCGCAGAGCTCGCTGCGAACTGCCGCCGGCACGGCGACGGCGGGCGCTTCCTCCATCAGCTTTTGCGAACGCCGCTGCAACGTGCAGTCGCGCTCCCCGAGGTGGACGACGTTGCCCGTGCCGTCGCCGACGATCTGGACTTCGATGTGGCGAACGCCTTCGAGAAATCGTTCCGCATAGAGCGAATCGTCGCCGAAGGCCGCACGCGCTTCGGCTTGAGCTTCGGCAAAACGTCCGGCCAGCTCGGCGGGCGCGCGCACCACGCGCATTCCGCGACCGCCGCCGCCCGCGGCGGCCTTGAGCAACAGCGGGTAACCGCTTCGCTCGGCGGTGCGGCGGGCGTCATCCAAGCTTTCGAGGCGGCCCTCGGATCCGGGCACGGTCGGGACGCCGGCGTCCCGTGCCAATCGGCGGGCTGCGATCTTGTTGCCCATCTTTGCGATTGCGTCGGCTGACGGACCGATGAACGTCAGGTCTTCTTCCGCGCACAAGGCCGCGAAGTTGGCGTTTTCGGATAGAAAGCCGTAGCCAGGATGAACGGCGTCGCAGCCCGTACCCTTGGCGGCCGTGACGAGCGCCGCGCCGTTCAAGTAGCTGTCGCTCGCGCGCGCCGGTCCGATGCAGACCGCGCGGTCGGCGATGCGCGTCCACAGGCCTTCGCGGTCGCCGTCCGAATAGACGGCGACGGCTTCCACGCCGGCCGCACGGCACGACGCGATCACGCGAACCGCAATCTCGCCGCGGTTCGCGACGAGAACTCGCCGGATCACAGCGGATCGAAGACGATGAGGGGTTGCCCGAACTCGACCATGGTCGCGTTGTCGGCGAGAATCGCGGCCACCCGCCCGCGCCGCTCCGCTTTGATGGTATTCATCAGCTTCATCACCTCGATGATGCAGAGCGGATCGTCGACCTCGACGTTGCCGCCGACGTCGACAAAAGGCGGCGCATCCGGAGCGGGCGCTCGGTAAAAGGTGCCCAGCATCGGGGCGTTCACCGCGAATTGCCCGGGTTGCAAGGCTACGCCGTCCTTGCCCCGCTGCGGCGGACTGGGGGCCGCCGGCTCCGCCGTGGGCGGGGCCGGAACCGCAGGGGCGGCGGCCGGCGCTACCGCTCCGGCAGGCGAGCCCGCCGAGCGCCGGCGCACGTCCAGCTTGAAGTCACCCAGTTCGATGTGAATCTCGTCGAGCGTGGACGCGTCCAGGATTGCGATGATCTTGCGGACGTCGTCATAACTCAAATCAGCCATACGAGGGATATGCGTTGCAGCGTCTTTGCAACTTCTTCCTTCACCTATAGGATGCCTGAAAAATCAACGCGAAGGCGCGGCCATGATTTGCTGTCAACACGAGCACTATGCGCCCACCGCGACGGGCGATTACGGATTCGAGGTAGACGGCGCTCGCATCAAGTACGGGCGCGGCGTTTTGAACGAGGTCGGCGAGGCCGCCAAAGCCCTCAAAATGAAGCGCGCCGCGGTGTTCGTGGATCCGCATCTGCGTGAGCTCGAGTTCGTCGCGACGGCGCTCAGCTCGCTCCGCGAAGCCGGCGTCGATACCGCCCTCTACACGGAGATCACCGTGGAGCCGACGGATCTCTCGTTCAAAAAAGCATCGGCTTTTGCCGTTGACGCGAAAGTCGACGGCTTCATTTCGATCGGCGGCGGCTCGACGATCGATACGACGAAAGCCGCCGATCTGTACTCGAGCTATCCGGCAGAATTCATGGAGTACGTCAATCCGCCGATCGGCGGCGGAAAGCCCGTACCCGGTCCGCTTCGGCCGCACATCGCGTGTCCCACTACCTCGGGAACGGGCAGCGAGTGCACGGGAATCGCGATCTTCGATTACCTCGAAATGAACGCCAAGACCGGCATTCGCGCGCGCGAATTGCGCCCGACGCTCGGCGTCATCGATCCGGACGTCACCAAGACGTTGCCTCCGATGGTCGTCGCGTGCAGCGGTTTCGACGTGCTCAGTCACGCCCTTGAATCGTATACGGCGATTCCCTATACCCGTCGTGCGCGCGTCGCCAAAGGCGTGGCACGCCCGCTTTCGCAAGGCGCGAATCCGTACAGCGACGTAGGGTGCGTCAGCGCGCTGTCGATCCTGGGGCGCCATATCGTTCGCGCCGTCAAAGATCCGAACGACGACGAGGCCCGCGAGCGCATGATGTTCGCCGCGATGCTCGCCGGCATCGCCTTCGGCAACGCGGGCTGCCATCTGCCGCACGGCATGTCCTACGCCGTCTCGGGACTGGTCAAGAGTTTTCGGGCGCCGGGCTACGACCCGCGCGAAGCGCTGATCCCGCACGGGATGTCGGTCATCCTCAACGCGCCCTCGGTGTTCCGCTTCACCGCTCAGGCATGCCCCGAGCGGCATCTCGAGGCGGCGCAAGAGCTCGGCGCCGACGTGCGCGATGCCGCGCCGTCCGAAGCGGGCGAGGTGCTCAGCGAGCGCATCATCGAGCTCATGCAGGCGACCGGAATGCCCAGCGGCCTGCGCGCCGTCGGCTACGATAGCGACGATCTGGAAGCGCTCACCGACGGCTCCTTTCCGCAGAAGGGTCTCATCAACAATGCCCCGCTCCTTACGACGCGCGAGCAATTGCGGGAGCTTTATCAAAACGCGCTAACTTACTGGTAGAGGCAGAACTCCTAACAAAACGCTAAAACGAAGACGAGGGGAGAGCATGGAACGCAAGCGTTTGATACGATCGGAGTTTCTCGAACTTGCAGCCGCCGGCGCAGCCGTTTCATCGCTGGCGCCGCAAGCGGCCGCCGCAAAAGACGCGTCGTTTACCGAATGGGGATGGCCGCAGCCGTACGAGCGCGTCAGCGAGAAATCCATTTCGTGGCTGAAATCCAAAGGCTGGTGGCCGCTGCGCTGGGGCTTTCAACCGCCCTGGATGGTGGAAGGCACGTTTCCTTTCGTCATCCAGAAGCAAGGGCTCGACAAGGCACGCGGGCTCGACATCGAGTTCCTTCCCTTCCTCGCCGGGCCGCCGCTCAACGAAGGCATCGTTGCCGGCACGCTTCAAATCGGCAACGGCGGCGACTTTCCGGTTACGTCGCTCATCATCGCGAACGCACCGGTAACGAGCGCAGGCTGGATACTCACGCCGCTCATCCGGCACGGAATCATGGTGCGCCCCGATTCCACGATGAAGAAACCCGACGACCTCAAAGGCAAAGTCGTGGGTCTCGTCACGGGCAGCTCCGCGGAATTTGCGTTCGTCGGCTACTGCGAAGCGCACGGCATCGACGCGGCGAAGGACGTTACGATCAAGCCGATGTCGATTCCCGATCAAGTGACGTTCCCGCGCGGAATCGACGCCGTGGTACCATGGGATCCGACGCCCGAGCTGATGGCGAAGTATCTCAAGAACGCGAAGTACTTCGCCGACACCGGACCATACCAAATGTATTGGGGTGACGTTCACGTACGAAACGAGCTGGCAGAAAACACGCCCGACGTCGTGCAGGCAATCACCGACATGGCGACCGAGGCACTGCTGTGGCAGCGGCTGTATCCCAAGAAAGCCACCGATCTCGTGAAGGCGCAGTCGTCGCTGCAAGTCTATCCGTGGAAGCTGCTCTACGAGCAAAATCTCGTTTATGCCAACAACCTCAAGCCGACGGAAATCTATCCCTTTGCGGAGCTCTACGCCATCGAAGGCGCGCGCATCTCGGCCTTTCTTTCGAAGACCGGCCGCGCGAAGCGTCAGCTGACCGAAGCCGATTACATAAAATATTTCAGTAAGGCCCGGACATACATGGACGCGACCTTCCGGAAGCTGGGATGGACGATTCCCAACGACCCGCCGTTCTTCCCTGCGGGCGTCACACTCGAGAGTTACCGCACTTGGATCAAGGACAACAAGCCGTTCAACTTCATCTTTCCGTATGACCTCACCAAAGCACAGCCCTGGCCGGGAAAGGGAGACCTCAGCAAACCGTGGTCGTATGCCGGAAAGATCTATCGGCCGAGCTGAATCCGTCACCGGCCAGCCGGCAAAGAAAACGATTGCGGTATCCCGGCGATGGCGTCGCGTTGCGGCGATCTGCGGATTCTTCGCGCTTTGGCAGATCGTCGCAACCTACGTTTTGCCGCAGCTGCGGCCGCAAGCATCGACCCTTCTGCCGCCGCCTTCGAGCGTCGTAAAAGCGTTCATCGAGCTGCTCCAAAACGGTCGAATCGAAACCGACATCACGGCGAGCTTGATCCGGCTCGTGATCGGCTTCGCCGTCGCCGCCTGCGTGGGCGTGCTGACGGGTGCCGCAATGGGGTGGTGGCCGCTGATCGGACGGCTCTTCAGGCCGCTGGTCGACTTTCTGCGACCGATCCCTCCGATGGCGTGGATTCCGCTCGGTCTCCTTTGGTTTGGGATCGGCGATCAGGAAAACATCTTCATCATCTTCCTCGGCGCCCTCTATCCGATCGTCGTCAACACGTACGTCGGCGTTCGTGACGTCGACCGCAATCTGATCTGGGCCGCGCAAACGCTGGGGGGAAAGCGCGGGCAAATTCTGTGGGAAATCGTGGTTCCCGCCGCGCTGCCCGTCATTCTTACCGGACTGCGCATCGGACTGGGCATCGGTTGGATGGCGCTCGTTGCCGCAGAGCTCACAGGCGCCTCCTCCGGGCTTGCCTATCTCATCGAAGACTCGCGCAATCTGCTTTTCACCGAACGCGTGCTGCTCGGCATGGCGCTAATCGGGGTGCTGGGCTTCATCATGGACCAGCTGATGAGAGCGCTTCAGCGCAGGTTGATCCCCGAAGCGGCACGATGAATCGTTTAACACGCGCGCTCGAGGCCTTCATCGTTCCCATCTCGGTCCTCATCGTGTGGGAATACGTCAGCAGATTTTCGCCGCTTGCCACGGGGCTTCGCAACTTCCTGCCGCCTCCAAGCGCCGTCGCGCTGCAAACTTGGAACGTGATCGTCAACGGTCAGCTCGAAAAGGACGCCTGGATCAGCATCATACGTGTGATCGGCGGATTCCTCGCAGCAGCGGCCGTCGCGATTCCGATCGGCTTTGGTATCGGTCTTTCACCGCTCTTCGACGATCTGGTCGACCCGATTGTCGAGTTGATTCGCCCCATTCCCCCGCCCGCATGGATTCCTTTGGGAATCCTTTGGTTCGGAATCGGCAACGCGCAAAATATGTTCATCCTTGCGCTCGGCGTGTTCTTTCCGACGGTGCTCAATACGATTGCCGGCGTGCGCAGCGTCGATCGAACGCTCGTGTGGGCCGTCCTGACGCTCGGCGGAAAGCACGGCGACGTGATTCGTGAAATCGTCGTTCCGGCGGCGATACCGCTCGTGATCACGGGCCTGCGCATCGGGCTTGCGGTCGGTTGGGGCGCGCTCGTCGCCGCGGAGCTGCTCGCGGCGCGGTCCGGACTCGGCTTCCTGATCGAGAGCTCGCGCTTCGCGTTCGATACGCCGCGCATGATGTCCGGGATGTTCGCCATCGGCGTCATCGGCTTTACGATGGATGCGCTCATGCGCGGCGTCCAGAACCGCATCACGCGTCACGCAGCCGCCGCACCGTAAATGCCCTCGCTCAGCATCGAAGGAGTCACCAAATCCTATCTGCTGCGCGACGGCTCGCGTGTCGATGCGCTCGCGCGCGTCGATCTCTCGATGGGCGAGGGCGAGTTCGTCGCCATCGTCGGTCCGAGCGGCTGCGGGAAGTCCTCCCTGCTGCGCATGGTCGCCGGTTTGGAAGAACCTTCGGACGGCCGGGTGGTCTTCGACGGCGTTCCCGTCGACGCGCCGAGCTCTCGCCGCGGAATGGTGTTCCAAGAATACGCGTTGCCGCCGTGGAAAACGGTCGCGCAGAACGTGGAGCTGGGGCTGAAATTTCGCGGCGTCCCGCCCAAGGAACGCGCCGAAATCGCCCGCCGCTACATCAATCTTGTCGGTTTGCAGGGATTCGAGCAGCGATATCCTCGCGAGCTTTCCGGCGGCATGCGCCAGCGCTGCGCCTTGGCGCGAACGCTCGCCAACGATCCGGAGCTATTGCTCATGGACGAGCCGTTTGCCGCCGTCGATGCGCAGACCAGAGAGATTCTGCAGGACGAGCTGCTGAAAATCTGGGGCCAGCACCTTGCCCCGCACGAACGCAAGATGGTGCTCTTCGTTACGCACGCCATCGACGAGGCCGTTTTCCTGGCGGACCGCGTCGTCGTGATGTCCTCGCGACCCGGCCGCATCAAAGAGGAGTTCACGAATCCGCTGCCGCGTCCAAGAACGGAAGACGCGCGCTCCTCGCCGGGGTTTTTGGCGGCTCGCGACCACCTCTGGGCCTTGTTGCGGGACGAAACGCTCAAAGCGATGGTCGAGACGTAAACGAGAACGTGCGAACGTCGCGGCGCTTGGCCAGCTCCTTGACGAGCTCGAGCAGTGGCGTGTCGGCGATCCGATAATCGCGTTGAATGGGGCCGGCTGCTCGCAGCGGGCGCAGCTGGTCTTCGCCGTAAAAGACCGCGAGCAGCAGGTCGTCGTCGGAATCGAAAGGGCCGCGTTCGCGGCGCACGCGTTCGAGCGCGGGAGGAATGCGAGCTCCGGGGCGCACGTCGCTCTCGGTGGTGGGCCCCCCGACGCGCTCCAGGACGATAGGATCGATGGGCGCGGCGGGCTTGCCGTACTCGCCGCGCACGTAACGGCGTATCTCATCCGGTATGATGCGGTACCGTTCGCCCTGCATGACGTTCAGGACGGCTTGGGTCATGACGTACTGCGAGAACGGGCTCCACATCACGAGATAGCCGAGCTCTTTGCGAACGCGAACCGTCTCTTCCAAGATCTCTTGCAGCCGATGTTCGAGCTTGGTTTCCCGCAGCTGCGACATCATGTTCGAGATCATGCCGCCCGGGATCTGATGCTCGTAATAAAACGGATCGTATTCCGCGAGCTCGCCGAGCGGTTTGCCTTCCGCTTCGGCGACCCGACGGAAATGGTCGCCGACCTCGCCAAGCCGGCTGACGTCGACGCCGACGTCCACGCCCAAGCGGCGCGCCGCGCGCACGACCCATTCGGTCGACGGTTCCGAGGGCCCGTTTGCAAGCGGCGCCGTCGCCGTGTACACGACATCGACGCCGGCGCGAACGCCTTCCAGCAGCGACAGCGGGCCGAGCCCGGTCGTGCAGTGGGTGATCAATTGCAGCGGAACGTCACCGCAGACCGCTTTGAGCGCCGGCACGATCGTCTTCACGCGCTCCGGCGTCAGCAAACCGCTTGCATCCTTGAGCACGATAGCGTCGGCACCAAGCCGAATCGCGTCGCGCGCTTTCTCGGCGAAATACTCGTCGGTGTGAACCGGGCTCAGCGAGTACCCGAGCCAGACGGGGACGTAAAGACCGGCATCGTGAGCAGCGCGGACGGCTACCTCGATGTTGCGCATATCGTTGATCGGATCGTAAGTCTTGACTTGCCGCATGCCGTTGGCGGCAAAACGTTTCATCGTGAGAGCGACGACGTCGTCGGCGAAAAGCTCGAACGTAAAGATACTTTGCCCGCGCTCGATGCCCATGAGCGGCGTCTTCTTTACAACGCTGCTGAGAATGCGCATCCGTTCCCATGGATTCTCACGCAAAAAACGCACGCAAACGTCGAAGACGGCACCTCCGACCAGCTCGATCGCCTCGAACCCGACTTCATCCAACATCGGCGCGACCGGCAGCATCTGCGCCGTCGTCATGCGCGTAGCCCAAAGACATTGATGCGCGTCGCGCAGCGTCGTGTCGGCGATTCTCAGCGGCTTTCGATCCATCGGTCTCCTATTCGGTCGTACAGTCGCGCCCCTTGAGCGGCCCTGAGGCTTTGCAGCTCGTGGCGCCGAACGCGCAACGTCGCGGGCGTGCGGGGGAAATCGCTGCGGTATTCTACGTATCGCGGCACCTTGAAGGCGGCCAGACGCTGCGAGCAATGTTCGATGATGGAATCCGGCGGCGTGCGGTCTGCGTTCTGACCTTCCCGCAAGATGATGCACGCCTTGACTTCTTCTTCGCGAACCGGGTCGGGGACGCCGACGACGATCGCCTCCTGCACCGCGGGATGCTCGCTGAGCACCGCTTCGATCTCCCCCGGAGCGATGTTCTCGCCGGCTCGGCGGATCATCTCTTTCTTTCTGCCGGCAAAATACAGAAACCCGTCGCCGTCGAGATATCCGAGGTCGCCCGTGTGCAGCCACCCGCCGCGCAGCGCGCGCGCGGTTGCTTGCGGATCTTTGTAGTAACCGGCCATCATCGCCGGACTTTTCAGCACGATCTCACCGATTTGCCCGGCATCGAGGGGCTCGTCATCGTCGTTGACGATACGAACGTGGTGAACGCCGGGAAGCAGCGGTTTGCCGATCGCTTCCCGGCGCCTCCGCCCCGCATCGACGAAATTCATCACGTTGAGCATGCCTTCGGTCAGCCCGTACGTATTGACGACCGGGATGCCGAACCGCCGCTCGAAAGCGTCGAGCAATGGCAGCGTGATCGGCGTGACGCACAGACGAACCCGATGCGCGCGATCTTCCGCCGACGGAGCTTGCTGCAAGAGAATCGATGCGATTGCGGGCATGATGCTGAAGAACGTAACGCCGTGCTCGCGCACCGCCGGCCAAAACGCATGCGCGCTGAAGCGCTCCGCGAGGATAGCGTGCGCGCCCGTCAGCGCGGTGGGCAGCAGCGAGCTGCGCTGAGCGTTGAGATGTGCGAGGGGCAGCACGCAAAATGGGACGTCGTAGCGAGTCAACCGCACGCGCTCGGCGAAGGCACGCGCGTTGAGTTTGTACCCGCGATGGGTCAGGAGTGCGCCTTTCGGCAGACCCGTCGTTCCGGACGTGTACATGATCGCAGCCGGCGATGCTTCATCGACGTCGACCCGCACGCCGCCCGCCGCTGGTCGCGCGAGCAGGGAATGCAGCGTTATCGCATCACCTTCGGCGTGCGCGCCGGAGGTGATGACGAGGCGCACGCGCGGGCAATACCGGCGGGCTTCTTCCAGGAGCGGAAAGCGCTCGCCGTCCGTGACCGCAGCGATCGCATCGGCATGGTCCAAAACGTAGCGGACCTCGCGAACCGTAAACTGCGGGTGCGCCGGAACGAAGACCGCACCGAGCTTGGCCGCCGCGAACATCATCAAGACGAACGGCAATCCGTTCGGCAGATAGAGGCAAAGCTTATCTCCCTTGCCGATTCCGAGCTCGGCAAGCGCGCTCGTGAGGCGCTCGAGACGCTCCCCGAACTCCCCGTACGTTATCGTTTCGGTGCCGCACGTCAAGAACGGCCGGCCCGCGTCGTCCTGCAGCCGCCGCTCGATAAGAGCGGCGAAAGAGCCGCTCACGCGGTCAAGCCGTCGCCAATCCCATCAATTCGCGAACGCGCGCGCGGTCGGCGCGCAATTGCGCCGCGTCACCCTCAAAGACCGTGCGGCCATCGTCGATAACGTACGCGCGCTGCGCAGCACGCAGAGCCATCGCCGCGTTTTGCTCGACGAGCAAGATCGAGACGCCATGCGCGCGCAGCTCTTCGATCGTTCGGTAGACCTCGAGCACGATGATCGGCGCCAAGCCTTGCGACGGCTCGTCGATGAGTATCAGCTCGGGGTTGCCGACGAGAGCGCGGCCGATGGCGAGCATCTCCTGCTCGCCGCCCGACAGACGCCCTGACTTGCGGTTCTTCAGTTCCGTCAGTTTCGGGAAACGCTCGAGGGTCCGCTGGATCGTCCAACCGTCGGCGCCGTTCTGAGCAGGGCGCTCGGCCAATTGCAGCGTCTCCAGCGTCGTGAGCGCGCCGAACATCAGTCTTCCCTCAGGCACGTAGCCGATGCCCATCTTGGCAATGTGATGCGTCGACATCCCGGTGATGTCGATGCCTTTGAACCGCACGTGACCCGAACGCGGCGGCGTCAGGCCCAGGATGCTGCGGATCGTGGTCGTCTTGCCCGCGCCGTTGAGGCCGAGCAAGGCGACGATCTCCCCGCGGTTCACGTGAAGAGAAACACCGCGCAGGATGTGGCTCTTGCCGTAGTACGTGTTGATGTCCTCAACTTCGAGCAAGGGAGTCTGCGAATCAGACACTAGCCAGCTCCTCGGCGCCCAGATACGCTTCGCGCACGCGATGATCGTTGAGCACCTCGGCAGGCCCCCCGCGCAGCAGCACGCTGCCACGGTCCATCACCATCACCGTGTCCGCCAAGGACGAGACGAAACGCATGTTGTGCTCGACGAACACGACCGTTAGGCTCAAGCGGTCGCGCAAATCGCGCACGACTTCCATGACGCGCGCCGTGTCGGCTTCGGCGAGACCGGCTGTCGGCTCGTCCAAAAGCACCAGGCTCGGGCTCACCGACAGACACGAAGCGATCTCGACGAGCCGCTGGCTGCCGTGGGAGAGCGCCGCAACCTGCGTTTCCTTCCAGCGCTGCAAGTTAACGAAGCCGAGCAGCTCTTCGACGCGCGCGTCGGCGGCGCTGCGTTCGTCACGTGAAAGCCTGCGCAGGCTGCCTTCCTTTGCCATCTTGCTGTGCACGCCGAGCACGACGTTTTCGTAGACGGTCAGCTCCGGAAAGATACTCGGCGTCTGAAAGGTCCGGCTCATGCCGCGCGCGATACGTTGGTAATTCGGTAGGCGCGTGATTTCCTCGTCCTTGAACCAAACGCGGCCGCTCTCGGGAAAAAAATATCCGGTCAGCGCGTTGAAGAAGCTGGTTTTTCCGGCGCCGTTCGGCCCGATGATCGCGAAGATTTCGCGCTCGTGGACGTCGATATCGACCTCGATGACCGCGCGGACGCCGCCGAACGACAACGAGACCTTTTCCGCGCGCAGCATAGTTGCGACGCCTTCGGTCGCCCTCATGCGCGCTCGCCTTCGAGCACGGGCGTGTCGGTGACGACCCGCGGATGCGACGTGTCGATGTCTTCGACAACGCGTTCGGGCCGGCCGAAAAACCCGAGCAGTCCCTTCGGAAAGAACAGGACGCAGACGACGAACAGCCCGCCGATCAAGATTTGCCAATACTGCGTCTTGCTGCTGAGAACGTTCGAGGCGAGCGTGTAGATGATGGCGCCGATAAAGGGTCCCCAAAGCGTGCCGGCGCCGCCGAGGATCGTCATCATCACGAAGTCGCCCGACTGGTGCCAGTCCATCAAAAGAGGGTACGCGAAGTTGATCGACATCGAATAGAGCGAACCGGCAATACCGGCGACCATCCCCGAGATGACGAGCGCCTTGAAGATCAGGCGATCGCTATTGATCGCCAAATAGCGAACCCGAATCTCATTTTGGCTGATGGCCCGCAGCGATAGGCCGAATGGCGAGCGCACGAGATACCACATAAACGCCATCACGAGCGCGAAGAAGGCGAGCACGTAATAGTAGTACGTCGAGCCTTCCATGGGAATTCCGTTTCCGCCGAAGAGATGCGGGCGCATGATCGAAAAGCCGTCTTCTCCGCCCGTCACGTCGCTCCACCGGTACGCGATGAAGTAGTAGACTTGCCCGAACGCGACCGTCAAGAGCGCGAAATAGATGCCGCGACGGCGAACGAGGAACGGCGCGAGAACGAATGCAGAGACCGTTCCGGCGACGGCACCCACGATCGTTGCCACGATCATGTTGTCGGGCATGATGTAGTGGCTGAAGAGCGCCGAGCCGTACGCACCGACGCCAAAGAAGGCGGCGTTTCCGAACGCCATGAGGCCGGTATAGCCGACCAGAATGTTGACGCTCGCGGCAGCAAGCCCGAAGAGCAGCAGCGAGGTCCCGAGCGACACGTTCAGCCGGACGAGGTTCATCCACTCGGGCATGCCGAGCAGCAGGATCGCCAAGAGCGACATGCCGACGGCGCTGAGAGCGCGATTCATCCGAAGATCCCTTCTTCTCCGAAGAGCCCGCGCGGCCTGATCAGCAACACCACCGCCATTAGAACGTACGTCACGATCTCAGAGGCCGCAGGTGCATACAGCGTGGTAACGCTTTGGCCGATACCGAGCAGCAGTCCGCCGACGACGCTTCCCGCCAGGCTGCCCATGCCGCCGATGACGACGGTAATGAAGGCGGGCATCAAGAGGCTGTTGCCCATCGTCGGGGAGAGCCCGATCAGACCTGACGCCAGCACTCCGGCGACCGCCGCCAAGAAGATGCCGATGCCGAAGTTCATCATATAGAGCGTTTGGGTGTTGATGCCGAGCGCCGCCATCATCTCGCGGTTCAGCACCGCTCCGCGGAGACGCAAGCCTTGACGCGTCTTATAGAGGAAGAGCATCAGCAAGATCATCACGATCGTCAGCACGCCCATTATGACCAAGCGATAGGTCGGCAAGATGATGTCCCCGATGATCGTCGCGCCCGCGAGCGAGTTCGGCGCCGAGAACGGCACCGACTCCGGCCCCCAAATCGCGCGAAATGCCTCTTCGGCGATCAGCGCCAGCCCGAAGGTCAGGAGCAAACTGTAAAGCGGTATGCGTTTGTAGAGGGGAGCAATCAACGTCCGCTCGACCACGAGCCCTACAACGACCGTAAGAATCGCCGAAATGCCGAGCGCGAGCCAGAAATTCGTTCCCCGCTGCAAGAGGACGAACGCAAAATAGCCGGCAAGCGTCAGAAACGAGCCGTGCGCGAGATTGACGGTCGCGGTCAAGTTCATGATCAGCGAAAGGCCGAGCGCGATGATCGCATAAAACGCTCCGAGCGTGATGCCGTTGATGATCTCAGGAATGAGTCGTTCCATGATGCGCTAGCCCGAGCCCCTCTCGACGAAGTGGTCATCCCGAGCGGGATGCGCTCCCGCTCGGGATGACGGATTTCCGATCTCTCCGGCCGGACTTACGACGGCCAGTCGAGCTTGCAGATCTTCTCCTGTTCGGAGACAGGGTGTTCGATCGGCCCGCCCGGCTGCTCGTCGATGAAATGGAAGATGTCGTACTTGTTGCCGTTTTGCCCGCCCGCGATCGTGTTGCAGAAGAGCATCGGCCACGTCAGCTGATGGTCGACGGTGCGGTACGTCCCCGTCCCCTGCTGCAGCGGATGGAAGGTCATACCTGAGAGCGCCTTGCAGACCTTGACGGGATCGGTGCCCTTTGCCTCGTTGATCGCCGTGATCATCCGATCCGCCGTGATATATCCGAACGCGCTGCGCGCCGTCGGCGGATACGGGTACTTCTTCATCCAGCGCGCGACGAACGACTTCGCTTGTTCATTATTGCCGATGTTCTTGTAGTACCACTCGACACCCCAGTAGCCGACCTGGGCTTCCTTGGGAACGCCCCAGAGCGGCTCCAGCTCGCCTTGCGGCCCGGCGACCGGGATCCGCTTGAGCAAGCCGAACGAATTCGCTTGCTTGAGGCAATTGATCTGATCGTCGCCCTGCACCATGATGATCAGGCAATCAGGCTTCGCCGCGAGTACCTTGGTGAGGTACGCGCTGAAGTCCGTCGTGCCCAACGGCGTGAGGTCGCTGCCCACGACCTGAATGCCGAGCTGCTTCTCCATGGCCCGATAGCCGTCCAGCAGCGAGTGCCCGAACGCGTAGTCGGGCGTGATATAATACCACTTCTTTCCGAATTTCTTCGCGATCGCGAAGCCCGTCGCGTGCGTCTCGGCCCACGTGCTGTGGCACGTACGGAACGTCGTCCAGTGGCACTGCGTACCCGTAACGGTGTCGGTGTGGCCGCCGGAGACGATGAACGGTTTGCCGGCCTGAAACGCGACGTTGCTGACTGCCTGAGAAACGGCACTGTTCAACGTCCCGATCAGCACGGGCACCTTATCGACTTCAAATTGCTTGCGGGCTTTCTCGACTGCGGTGCCGGGATTGTTGGCGTTGTCCTCGACGATCAGGTTGATCTTACGTCCGAGGACGCCACCCTTCGCGTTCCAGTCGCCGACTGCCATCTGCATGCCAAGGACCTCGTTCTTGGCAGGAAAGGCGTAGACGCCGGTGAGCTCTTCGTTGACGCCGATGTTCAGGGTCTCTGCCGCTTCGCTTCGTTTGGGAACGAACGTCGGGGCAGCCAAGACGACGCCGCCGGCAATGGCGGTCTGCTTGACAAATTCCCGGCGCGAATGGGTATGTTTCACGAACCCCTCCTAAGTGGGTGCAAAAATCCAGATAACGACCCGAACTTTGCGCCCCAAAAGCCCGGTTCAGCCGCGGGGATTTCGCCCCGAGAAGGGGGATTCTTTCTTCCTTTAGAGCTCTCTGAGCGCCGAACGCAGGATCTCGGCTGCCCGATCGAGCTGAGCCTCCGTGGTCGAAAACGGGGGCACGAAGCGCAAAACGGAGCCCTTGCGCCGCAGCGTGAAGTAAAGCCCCCGCGAGAGGCAGGCTTTGCGCAGCTTCTCCCCTGCGGCGCAATACGGCTCTTTGGTGTCGCGGGATTTGACGAGCTCGATCCCGTGGATCAAGCCCTTGCCGCGGACGTCGCCGACGATCTCGAACTCATCCTGCAAGCGTCGCAGGTGAGCCTTGAAATACCGCTCGATGTCCCTGGCTCGCTCGCCGAGATTCTCTCCCGCGATGATGTCGAGGCTCTCGATGCCGGCCCGGCACGCCAGCGGATCAGCATCGTGCGAATGGTTGATCTGGTAGCCGCTCTCTCGCAAACGGCTCTCAATCGCGGTCGACGTGATGACGGCGCTGATCGTGATCCCGCCCCCGAAATGCTTGGAGATCGCCACGATGTCGGGCGTGACACCGGGCTCTTGCTGAAAAGCATAGGTGGTGCCGAGCTTGCCAAGGCCCGTCTGGGCTTCGTCGAGCACGAGCAGCATGCCGCGCTCGTCGCACCGCTCCTCAACGCGCTTCATCCAACCTGGCGGAGGCTCGATGACCCCGCCGGCACTGAAGAGCGGCTCCGTGATCACCGCGGACGGGTGGCCGGTCGATTCGGCGTCGAACAATTCGAAGCTCGCGTCGACGCACGCCAGCTCGCATGAGGGAAACGTTTTGCCGATCGGGCAGCGGTAGCAGTATGGCGCGAACATCGCGTACGACCCGGGCGCGAACGGGCCGATCTTGTTGCGCCAGCCCGCATGCGTTACGGAGCGGGGAACTTCGGAGAGACCATGATAGCTCGCGTGCGGGCTCATGATCTCGTACCCGTCCGTCGCCTTCTTCGCCATCGTCATCGCGGCTTCGATCGATTCGCAACCGGATCCGTGAAAGACGCTCTTCTTTAGCGGTTCGGGCGACATGCGCCCGATTTTCGCGGCTAACTGGATTTCGTAGACGCTGTAAAAGGTGTTGCTGGAGTTGCTGATCGTTTCGGCAGCCTCGGCAACGGCTGCGGCGATGCGTGGATGGTTGTGTCCCAGCGCCGCGCACATCTCGCCGGAGTTGAAGTCCAGATATTCCTTGCCGTTGACGTCGACGACGACCGAGCCGTGTGCTTCCTTTAATATGGGCGCTTCTTTGGGAGAGCGATCGGGACGGTGCGCGAGGGAGTACTGCTCGGCAAGGTCTCGCAGCTCGGCTTCGGTGAGGTCGCTTTTCGGGCGGTCGGTGATCATTGCATACCTTTCTCGGGCAAACGTTCCAAGCGTGCTCTAGGCCCCGGATTCTCCAGCGCGATCGCACGCTCGGCCCATCGCGCGAGCGCGAGCAGCTCGCCGTCGGCACCGCGCCGCGCAACGATCTGCATCCCCATCGGCATGCCGTCGGGATCGAACCCAACGGGGATGGAAATCGACGGGAACCCGCACGTCGACCACGGTCGCAAGAAGTGAGCGTTGCCGGCCGTGGAGCGCTCGGGTACCTGCCCCGCCGCGGGAAGCACCACGGCGTCGCACGATGCCAGCAGCTCGTCGAGTTCGGCGCGCAGCAGTTCGCGCAGCGCCAGTGCTTCCCGGTATGCCGCAACGTTCACCTTTGCACCTTCGTCGACGAGGCGCCGTATCGCAGGTCCCGCTTTCGATGAAGCGACGGCCTCCGCAATCGCGGCGTGCGCCTCGTACGCCGCGACCGTCCTCCACAGCCGTTCGACCTCGTCCACCAAGCCGGGCATCGCTGCCGGTTGCACCTCCGCTCCGCCGGTACGAATCCGTTCCAACGCCGCGCCGATCGCCGCGATGACGTGAGGGCCGCAAAGATCTTCGCGATACGAAAGCAGGCTCGTCAGTCTCGGCCGTCGCGGCGCGGCCGCCTGAAGCGCGCGCGCGTCGTAGACGCCGAACACCGCCGTCGCATCGCCGGCGTCGCGCGAGATGATGCCGATGGTATCGAATGCCGGAGACAGCATGCCGACGCCCGCCGTCGGGATGACGCCGAACGTCGGCTTGAACCCGACGACGCCGTTGAACGCGGCGGGCCGCAAGGTCGAACCGCCGGTCTGCGTCCCAAACGCGAAGGGAACTTGCCGGGCGCCGACGACCGCTCCGCTTCCCGCGCTCGAGCCGCCGGGCGTGCGCTCCACATTCCACGGATTGCGCGTCGGCGCCGGATCGGCGTACGCGAATGCCGTCGTTTGCACTTTGCCGATCGGAATGGCGCCGGCCCTGCGCGCGGCGGCGACGCACCACGCATCGAAGATCGCCGGCGGCGAGGCAAGGTCCGCACCGAATCGCGTCGGCAAACCGCGCACGTCGATCACGTCCTTTACGCCGAACGGAATGCCGCCCAGCGGAAGCTCGACGTCGGCAGTGCGCGCCGCGGCGATCGCGGCGTCACCCGCAATTTCCACCCAAGCGGACAGTTTTGGTTCGTCGCGCTCTATGCGCCGCAAGACGGCATCGACGAGTTCGGCAGCCGAGATCTCGCGCGCCCGCAGCGCTCGCTGCATCACGGCCAGAGACCCGAAGACGGCGGGCTCGTTCGATTGCGCGATCACGCGGTATGCGCGACGTAGGCCGCCGCCAGAGCGCACGACGCCAATCGCGCCGCCGGCGGATCGGCCCGCGAGGTCAGGATGATCGGTGCTGCTGCGCCGAGCACCAAGCCGGGCGTGATCGCTCCGCAGAAATATACCATTTCCTTATACAGCATGTTGCCCGCTTCGAGCGTCGGAACGAGCAGCACGTCGGGATCTCCGCAAACCGGCGAGTCGATCCCTTTCGTGCGCGCCGCTTCGCGCGAGATCGCGTTGTCGAACGCAAATGGGCCGTCGACGAGCGCTCCCGCAATTCGGCCTTCGCGATTGCGATCTCGCAGTTCGCGCGCGTCGACCGTTGCCTGCATGGCGGGGTTGACGTCTTCCGTCGCGGCGAGCACAGCGACCTTCGGCATCACGATCCCGAGCGCGTGCGCCAGTTCAACGGCATTTTGCACGATCGCCGCCTTGGCGTCGACGTCGGGGGCGATATTGAAAGCGCCGTCCGTCAAGAGCAGCGCTTTGGGATAGACCCGCTGCGGAAGATAGCAGGCGAACGCGTGGCTCATCGTTCTTCCCACCCGCAGCCCGGCGTCGCGGTCCAGCACGGGCCTGAGAAAGTCGTCGGTGTGCAGATGACCTTTCATCAGCATCTGGGCTTCGCCCGCACGCACCAGCGCGACACCGCGCCGGGCCGCATCGGCGTCGTCGCCGGCTTCGACGACGGGAACGTCATCCAGCGACAAGCCCTCGTGCGCAGCGACGGCTCGTATGCGAGCGGCGTCGCCGACCAGAATTGGGCGGATGAAGCCGTCGCGCGCGCCCTCCAGCGCCGCGCCGAGCGCGACGGCGCTGACCGGCTGCACGACGGCGACCGTCCGCGGAGACGTTCCGCGGGCGGTCGCCATCATCGCATCGAGGTGCTTGAACTCAGCCGGTAAGGTGCTTGTAGGCATCGAGCATTCGAGTCGGCTTCTTGAGCGCGTCGCGACGGAACGGCTCCGCCAGCTCGACCGAGTCGACGACCAGGTTGATGACCGTCGGCTTTCCGCTCGCCACCGCGGTCTTGACCGCGTTTTGGATTTCGGACGCCTTGTCTACCTTGATGCCTTGCGCACCCATTGCGCGCGCGACCTCGGCGAAGTCCGGATTCTTGAGGTTCGTGCCTACGAAACGATCGCCGTAGTAGTCGACCTGATTCTTCTTTTCGGCCCCCCACTGACCGTTGTTCCACACGACGGCAACGACCGGAATGTTCTCGCGGACGGCGGTCAAGACTTCGGCGAGGCTCATACCCCACGCGCCGTCGCCAATGAACGCTACGACCGGGAGATCCGGCCGCGCCAATTTCGCGCCCAGCGCAGTCGGATACGAATAGCCGCAGTTGCCGTAGCTCATCGCGGCGAGGAACCGGCGCGGATTCTCAAACCGCAAGTAACTGTTGGCGACCGACGAGATATTCCCGATGTCGGTCGTGACGACGCAGTCCTTCGGTAATGCCTCGGAAATGAGCTTGAGCGCATGGCGCGGGCTGATCGGCTCGCCGGCCTTGAGCGATACGCTTTGCAGCCAATCGAACCACTCTTTCTTCGCATCGGCGATCTTCTTGATCGTGGCGTCGTTGCGGCCGCGATTGCGATCGATGTTCCGCGCGTGTTCGAGCAGGCGCGCGGCGCTGGATTTGGCGTCGCCGCAAATGCCGAGCCAGGCCTTCTTCGTGAGGCCGAGCGTGCGATGATCCGCGTCGATCTGAATGAGCTTCGCGTTCTTCGGCCAGTAGTCGAAGCCGTACTGCGGTGTCGTACCGAACGGATTGAGCCGGCACCCGAGCGCAAGCACGACGTCGGCTTCTGAGATCAGCTTCATCGCCGCCTTCGAGCCGCAGTAGCCCAGCGGCCCCACCGCAAGCTCGTGACTCGCCGGGAACGAATCGTTGTGCAAGTATGAATTCGCAACGGGGACGCACAAGAACTCCGCGAGCGCCTTGGCTTCCTCGACGCCGCCAGCTTGCACGACGCCGCCGCCGGCGATGATCAGCGGTGATTTCGCCTCGATGAGGGCACGCGCCGCTTCTTCGAGCAGATGATCCGGTCCCGGGCCGCGTTCGAGCGTGAGCGACGGATAGATCTCGGTTTCGATCTCGCCGTAGAAATAGTCGCGCGGAATGTCGACTTGCACGGGACCGTTCTCGGCCTTGGCGATGTAAAACGCGCGGCGCAGCAGCTCGGCCATGCGCTCCGGTCGATTGACCTGCACTTGCCACTTGGTCATCTTCGAGAAGATCGGGAGCTGCTCGGTCTCTTGGAATCCGCCCAGACCGACGGACATCGTGCCGACCGCAGGCGTGACCACGACCATCGGCGTGTGCGCCCAATACGCGGCGGCAACAGCCGTTACGAAGTTCGAGATGCCGGGGCCGTTCTGCGCCACGATCGCCGTCGGACGCCCGCTCATGCGCGCCCACCCATCGGCCATGTGCGCCGCATTTTGCTCGTGCGCGACCGGCAAGAATCGGATTCCCGCAGCCGAGAAGAGATCGAGCGCGTCCATGAACGCGGAGCCGACGATGCCCGGCACCAGCGTAACGCCTTCCGCGCGCAGCGTTTCGACGAACGCCTCGCTGGGCGTCATCCTCGTGAGCGGCCGCGTGTAGTCGGCAGCTTTGACCTGGGGTGGACGTGTTTCCAACATGTTCCTCTTACCTCACGAAAGTACGGTGCGTAGAACCGACCCAACGTCGGATGGTGTATCGAGAACGTGTGCGCCTGCGTCACGTAGCGCGCGCACCTTCGAATCTCCGCTTCCGCGCGAACCGGTGACGATCGCACCCGCATGTCCCATGCGCCGGCCGGGCGGCGCGGTGCGCCCGGCGATGAACGCCACGATCGGCTTTCTCGACGCCATCTTCGTTGCGGCAGCGTATTCGGCGGCTTCTTCCTCCATCGTGCCGCCCAGCTCGCCGACGATCACGACCGCGCGGGTTTTCGAATCGCGATCGAAGATTTCCAACGCGTCACGCGTGCTCGTGCCGACGACCGGATCGCCGCCCAAGCCGATGAACGCGGACTCGCCGAAGCCGGCGCGCACGACATCTAGGCAGATGAGCGTTCCCAAGCTGCCGCTCCGGGAAATGACCCCGATGTCCCCGGGCTGAAAAATATTCGGCGCAAATCCCGGCATGATGCCGGCGAAGCATTCGCCCGGCGTCACAACGCCCGCGGTATTCGGACCGACGAGGCCGGCGCCGGCGTCGCGCGCGGCGGCAACGAATTCCATCACGTCGTGCACCGGTACATGCTCCGCGAGAACGACGAGCTTACGGATTCCCGCCTCGAGCGCGTCCATGACGGCGGCCTTCGTCGCCATGGGCGGGGTGAAGAGCACGGTCGCATCGATCTTGCGCGCCTTGGCAGCATCGACAGCCGAATCGAACACCGGAATTCCAAGCACTTGGGCGCCGCCTTTGCCGGGGCTGGAGCCTGCGACGACTTGCGTGCCGCACGACAGCATCTTCTCCGTCCAAAAGGACGCCTGTTTTCCCGTGATGCCTTGAACGAGCAGGTTATCTTCGCGACGCAGAATCACCGGCGCGCTCCCGCGAGTTTATCTTGAGCGGAGCGAGCGGAGCCGAAGGACGCCGCGGCTACGGCCGCCTTGACGGCGTCGTCCATCAGCGGAAACGGTTCGATGCCCAGCCGGTCGCGCACCAGCTCGACGGCCCGCTCCTCACCGGTCCCGTGGATCGAAAAGAAAAACGGCACCGACGGAACCAGCGTCTCATACGCTTCGATGACGCCTTCCGCCATCACGTCCGTTCTCGCGTACGCGCCGCAAAAGTTGACCAGCACGCTGCGCACGCGCGGATTGGCCAGGACGATCTCGAGGCCCGCCGTCGCTCGCGTGTAGTTTTCGCCGCCGATCTCCAGAAAGTTCGCCGGCTTGCCGCCACTCATGTGAACCGCGTCGAGCGTCGTCATCGTCAAGCCCGCGCCGTTCGCCAGCACCCCAACATCACCGTCCAGCTCGATGAAATAAAAGCCCGCGTCGCGCGCGCGGCGTTCGAGATCCGTTCCCTGCGGGCCCAGCGCCGCTTCGACGCGCTCGAAGATCGCCTTCCGCCGCGGCCGCGACGAATCGTCGAGCGCCATCTTGCAATCCAGTGCGACCGCAGCTCCGGATCGCTCGATGACGAGCGGGTTGATCTCGAGAAGCTCGCAATCCAAAGCGATATATCGCTCGTACATCCGCGCAAGCACGTCGGCGACGCGGTCGTCGCCGGCGATCTCGCGTGCCGCCGCGACATCCAGCCCGCGACGAATATCCAGCGCGCGCCGAACGATCTTCTCGGGCGATTGCGCGCTCAGCTCCTCGATGTCCATTCCGCCCGCAGTGGAAAAGAGCAGGAGAGGACCGCAGGTCGACCCGTCGTTCAGAATAGCGGCGTAGAGTTCGCGTGCGATGTCTGCCGCAGACTCCACGAGCACCGCGTCGACGCGATGGCCGGCGATATCGCTGCCCAAGAGGGCTCCTGCCTTCGCTCGCGCCTCGTCGGCGCGTTCTGCGAACGCGATGCCGCCGGATTTGCCCCGTTTGCCTGCCGGGATTTGCGCTTTGATGGCGACTCGTCCGCCCAGATCCCGAGCGGCTTGCTCCGCGGCATCGGCATCCCGCGCGACGATGCCTCGCGGCGTTCGAATCCCGCCCTCGCGCAAGAGTTCCTTGCCGATATGCTCCGGAACGTTCATGTCAGCGGCACTCCGCCCCACGCTGCGCGGACCCCGCGCTTTACATCGAATCCCCGGTTCGACCCCGCAACAACGCCGTTGACAAACTCACCACACGACTGCGCTCGGTTCATCACTATTTACCGTATTTGCTCCAGTAATCCCCGAACAGCTGCTCTTCCGTCGGCCTGCGTTCCGGAATCACGCGAACCAGGTGCGTCGTGTTGAGAAAGTGCTTGTACGAGAGATTTTCGCTGATGCTGTTCTTCGCCCAGGAACCGCATCCCATCGTCAGCGTGAAATTCAACCCGTTGTCGAATCCGCCGCCGTTGTTAAAGGCGTGCGGCTGGTTGACGAGCACGCGCACGACGTCCATCTCCCGCGCGAGGCGCTCGGCATGCGCGGGCGTCTTCGAGTGAAGCGCGACGGAATGCCCCATGCCGCTGTACCGCAGGATGCGTTGTGCGAGATCGACGGCATCATCGAACGTATCGTAGCGATAGACCGTCAAGACGACGGAAAGCTTTTCGCCGGAAAATGGAAATGCTTCTCCGACGCCGGTTTCCTCGACCATAAAGAATTCCGCTTCGTGAGTTCGAGGGTCAGTAAATCCGGCGACTTCCGCAATTCGCTGCGGCGACTGCGCGGTAATCCGCGAATCGAGTTTTCCGTCATGGAACATCGCGGCCTCGAGCTGAGCCTTCTGCTGCGCGTCGAGCAGATAGCCGCCTTGCCTTCGTAGAGCATCGATGGTTTCCGTGTAACGCGCCGAGGGAATCAACACTGAATTCTCCGACGAGCAGCTCGTCGCGTAGTCGAAGCATTTGCTGGCTTTGATCTTGGCGGCAGCATCCTCGAGGTCGGCATCCAAATCGATGATCGCGGGCGTATTCCCCGCTCCGACGCCGATCGCCGGCGTGCCGGACGAATAGGCGGCACGAACGTTGTTCTGCGAACCCGTAACGACGACCAGGTCGGCTTGGCGCATCAGCTCGTTCGTCAGCTCTCTCGATATCGGAGGGGGAAGCATCTGTACGAGATCGAGCGGGGCGCCGACCTTGCGGAGCTCGTCGTGCACCAGCTCGACGACCAGCGCGCACGTCGTCGCGCCCTTGGGGGATGGCGCCAAAATCGTCGCGTTGAGCCCTTTGACGATCATCATCGTCTTGTTGATGGGCGTCGCCGATGGATTCGTGGACGGGCAGATTGCCGCGACGACGCCGACGGGCTTTGCGATGAGCGTTAGCCCCAGTTCCGGGTCTTCGCGCGTGACGCCGACCGAAACCGCTGCCGGATCGAGGAGATCGCGCAGCGTTCCGAACGTCTTGCGCTGGTTCTTGACGACCTTGTCTTCGTACCGTCCGATGCCGGTGTCCTGTACCGCAAGCCGCGCAAGACGCTCGGCATTTTCGCGCTTGTAGCACGCCCATGCAACCGCGGTGACCAGCGCGTTCGCTTGCTCCTGCGTGTAATTCCGCACGGCCCGCTGCGCGCGGCGCGCGCGCGCAATCAGCTCCGCAACGACGCCGGCAGGACTGAGTTTGGTTTCCAGCACGCCTTTCGACCCTTCAACGCGGCTCGGAGGGAGCCGCTTGCTCGCACGAGAACGGATGTGTAAGTCTAGACCTGTACGGACAAGATTCCTCTCTGGAGGACGTGGGTTCCTCGCGTATGGCAAAGCGTTCCGAAGCCAAGCCCCTCGACCGCACCGTGCCGACGCCGCTGTACGAGCAGATCAAGCAGCGGTTGCTTGCCGAGCTCGAGACGGCCTCGGGCGGTGAGGATGGCGAGCAAATGATGCTGTCCGATGCCGCGTTGATGCAACGTTTCGGCGTCAGCCGCATGACCGCGCGCAATGCGATCGCCGAGCTGGTGCGGCGCGGAGTCGTCAAGCGCGTGCCGGGCCGGGGTACGTTTCTCGTTCGTGCGCCGCGCCTCGCATTGCACCTCGACGGCGTCGAGCGCTTCATGCAGGACTGGCATATCCCGCACCTCGACCCGACGGCGAAGATCCTGACCTTCCGTCGCATCGCGGCGGAACCGGATGTCGCAGCACGCCTGCAAGTCGCGCGTGGAAGCCCGGTGATTCTCGTGCGCCGGGTGCGGCACGCCGACGGCGAACCGGGAGCCTACGACGTCCGCTACGTCGCCGGATGGTGCAGCGCCGGCATCACGCGCGAGGATGCGCGGCGCCAATCGCTCTTTGCGACGATCGCCCGCGAGAGCGGCGTCGAAGCCGTCGCCGTCGAGCAAGAAGTCGGTGCGATCAACGCCGAGGATCAGGTTGCCGAAATCTTGCACGTGCCGCGCGGGCACGCGCTTCTCTCCCGCACGGTCACCTTCTTCACGACCGGAGAGCGCCCGATTCTGACCGGGCACAGTTTGTACCGGTCGGATGTCTTCAGCTTTCAGATGCGCGCCGCGCGATAGGGAAGGGCCGCCGGTTAGGCGGCCCCTGCGAGAAGCTTCTTGATGTTTGCGGCTTGCTCCGCGTAGAAGGCTTCCATCTTCTCACGCGGGACGTAGCTATCCGGCTCCGACCAGCTCGACTTGAGAAACTCTTGGAAATCCGGTGAGTGGTACGTCTTGTAGAGGGCGTCGGCAAGGAATTTTTCCTTGGCGGGATCGGTACCGGCTTTAACCGCGAAGGAACGCCACTCGCGCAGCACGACCGGATATCCCAGCTCCGTCGCGGTCGGAACATCCTTACCCAATTGGGGAACGCGGTGATTTTCGAACACCGTCAGCGCGCGCATTTGTCCCGATGCGACGTAGCTGCGCACGTTGCCGTCGGCGTCGCACATGATATCGACCTGACCGCCGAGCAGCGCCGCGTAACGCTCGCCCGGCTTCGGGAACGGCACCTCGACCATCTTCAGCTTGCCCTTGGCATTGAAGAATTTCGTGGCGACGTCCTGAGCGCTGCCGAAGCTGTCGACGGCACAGCGGACGGACTGTGACTTGGCGGCCTTTTCGAATTCGGCCCACGTCTTATACGGGCTGTTCTTGTTGACGTAATACGCAAACGGCTGCTGGTTCATGATGCCAAGGGGAACGATTTGGCTCAACTTCCAGGGTGGGGGCACCTTGGAGGTCATGTTTCCGACAAACGTATCCTGGATGAAGACGGCCATCGTATAGCCGTCGGCGTCGCCCGTTACCAGCTTCACGATACCGTTGTTACCATCTGCGCCCGGAACGTTGATGACCGGCATCGAGACTTTGATGAAAGGTTCCATCGCTTTGGCGACGGCACGGCCGACTTGATCCGAGCCGCCGCCGGGCCCCCACGGAACGATCAACGTAATGGGACGCGACGGGTAGTCGTCTGCGAAGGCGGCGTTCCGTGCCGCGCCTGCAGCCAGCGCGGAACCCGCCGCGGCCCCTGCGAGAAATGTGGTTCTTTTCATGCTATCCCCTCATAAAGGACTGGGTGCAGTAGTGCTTTCAGCGTTTTTGGCTTGCTTGACCTTCGCTCGGCGCGCGAGCATATCGCGCGTGAGCGGGTATGCGAGCGCCAGTGCCGAGAGACCGATGAGCGTTCCGCTGATCGGATGGCGCAGAAACACGGTCCAATCGTTGTTGTAGCTGACCATCGATTGGACGAATGACGATTCGGCCAACGGTCCGAGAATGACGCCGAGCACCATCGGCGCGATCGGAAACTTGAATCGCTCGAAGAGAAATCCAAGGACGCCGAACACGACGATGGTCCACACGTCGGCCATGCTGTTCCTGTTGGCGTACGCGCCGATGATGCAAAACACCATGACGATCGCCGACAGCAGTGCCTGCGGAACTCGAAGGACCCTGACCACGACGCCGATCCAGAAGTATCCCATGATGCACATCCCGATGACGCCCGCGAAGAGCGAGACCAAGATCGTGTAGACGGTGACTTCCGAGCTCGGAGTCGTGAAGAGCAGCGGACCGGGCTGAACCCCATGCAGTAGGAACGCACCGAGGATGACGGCCGTCGCGCCGCTGCCCGGCAATCCAAGCGTGAGCAGCGGGATCATGTGTCCGGCGACCGACGCCGTTGAGCCGATCTGCGGAGCGACGATGCCTTCGGGTACGCCCGAGCCGAGCTGCTTCCGGCGCTTCCCGTACTGCTTTTCGATACCGTAAGAGATGAACGACGTGATGGTCGCGCCGGCACCCGGGATGATCCCCAAAATAGTACCTAAAATACTGCTGCGCAAAAAGGTGGCTCGGATTTGCCATATCTCGGCTAGCGACGGAAACGCCGTCGCGACGCGCTTTTCGGTCTTCTCACGCTCGATTTTCGGCAGGCCGTGACCGAGGCGGCTGATGAGCTCGCCAAGCCCGTACATACCGACGAGGATCACGACGAACGGAATCCCGCCCATGAGCAGTTGAGAACCAAAGGTAAAGCGCTCGGCGCCGTACGTTGAATCGACGCCGATCGTCGCAATCAAGAGACCGATGAGCAAGCTGATGAACGCGTTGACGAACGAACGGCCGGCGAGGGCCGCGACGGAGGTGAACCCGAAGAACACTGCGGCGAAATACTCGGGCGGTCCGAATTTGAGCGCCATCTCGCTGAACGGCACCGCCAACGCAACCATGACCGTTGAGGAGATGAGTCCGCCCGTTAAAGCGGCGACGAGCGCCCAGCCCAGCGCCTTGGCGGCGCGGCCGGCCCTCGTCATGCTGTAGCCGTCCCATAAGAGCGGCACGTCCATCGGCTCGCCTGGAATGCGGTAGAGAATCGCCGTGAAACATCCGGCGTAGGTTCCGGAGACGTAAATCGCCGTCAAGAGAATGATGGAGGGCTCGATGTGCATGCGATACGTGAACGGCAACGCGAGCACGACGCCCATGACCAACCCTAAGCCCGGCATGATCGAGACGGCCATGCCGACGAGCAGGCCCATCACCAACATTCCGAAATCGAGCGGCGTGAAGATATGCAGGACGCCGATTCCGAGATAATGCAGGACGTTGAGCACGAACTAGTGGACCCCGAGCACCTTGAGCAGAACGAGCGACAGTTCTTTGAAGCTGCCCCGGCCAAGCGGCAACGCGATGTACGTCACGCGCATGAAAACGAACATCAGGACGAGCGGCGCGACCAGGCTGGTGGCGACGAGCGGGACGGGCTTGCGGTAGCGGCCGGCGATACATGCGATGGCCGCAACGAACAAGACGGTCGATGCAAAAAAGCCGATGAGCGGCATCAGATAGGCGTACACGGCCGTGACGGCGATCCCGGTCCACGCCAAGTGAACGAAGTTGCCGGCGTCCGGCGGCACGATCGGAGCTTCTTCGTCCGCTTCTTCGGCAGGCACCGGTTGCGCGCCGAAAACCACAACGCGCGCGATTTGCCAAACGCAGGTGGCGATCAGCAATACCAGGACGATCTTCGGCCAGGCGTCGGGGCCGATGCGGCCCGGCACACGCTCGTACTGGAAGTTCTCGGCGACGGTCCACAGATAGAGTCCCACGCCGAGGATGATGATATACGCCGCGGCGCGTTGCAGGCGTAGCACCATTTGTCATGCCCCCTGACGAAAGATAACAGAAGCCCCATTTTGGTGCAAGGTCCCCTCCCCCTGCGCCTCTGCGCCGCAAATGCCGCTATGCCGCAAGGCGAAGACGGCGTGCCAAAGGACCCGTCGTCAAGCCCTGCACGATGACCGTAACGACGATGACGGCAGCGGTCTTATCGACGATCGCACCGGCGTTCGGCAACGCGAGCGCCGCAACGTTTGCAGCGAGCGCGGCGGGAATCACCCCCGTCTCCCGCACCCACGAAAGCATCAGCAGCTCCCGCAGCGTCCATTTTGGACGGCGATCCGGCAAGAGCGATCCGAAGACGGCGATCGGGCGCACGACCAGCATGAAGGCGGCGACGAAAAGGCTCGTTGCAGCAAACGGCACGGCTGCTGCTCGAGGATCGACCGTCGCGCCTAAGATGACGAATACGCCCAGCCTCGCGAGAAAGCTCGTCGTTGAGAAGAAAGGCTCGGTGTCGTACGGTGCCTTCATGGCCGTTCTGCTGTGTACCAAGCCGGCGGCAAATGCCGCAATGTAGCCGCTGCATCCGAGATGCGTGGCGACACCGTACGTGAACAGAACCGTGATGAACTCGAGGACTTGTTGGTTGTGAGCACCCAAGTCGAGCCCCCGAAGCCGCTGGCCGTGCGCAATCCATCCGGTGACGGCGGCAATCGCGACGCCGATCGCGATTCCGCCGAGCCCCATATAAAAGAACGCCCATAACGACGCCGGCAGGCTGAACGTTCCCTCGCGGATGACTGCGATCGTGACCGTCGTCAGAATCGCTCCCGTCGCATCGTTGAGCGCGGATTCTGCCTGTGCGACGTTGCTGACACGCGCCGCCACTCCGACTTGCCGCATCACCGGAATAACCGCCGCCGGATCGGTACAAGCGATGACGACGCCCAGGAGTATTGCGGTTTGCCAGTCCCATCCGAAAGCTGCGTGGGCGGCGCCCGCGGAAAGCGCGGCGGTGACGAGCACGCCGCCCGTGACCAGCAATATCAGGCCTCGCCATGCCGAGCGCAGCTGATCGATATCCAGGCCGCGCGCTCCCTCGTACAGCAGGAACGAGGCCGCGACGGCAACGCCGGTAGCGACACCGCTCGAAGCCGGCGAGACGTTCAGTTCGCGCAGTCCGAGCGGACCGAAAAGCACGCCCAGCGCCAGAAACCCGAGAATGTCGGGAACGCGCAAGCGCGCCAGCACGACCGACAAAATCCATGCCAGCGTGAGAAGCGACGCCAGGACGAGCAAACTCATCATTGCAGAAAGTTCAGCGTTGCTTGCGCGCGCGCGATCCAATATTCGCGCACCGCCGGCTCGAACAGCTCATTCGCTCGATGGTGCTCGATCCATGCCTGCGCCTCATGCCGAAGCCATTCTCGCATCGCCTGAGGATCTTGCTCGAACAGCGCGCTCAGGACGAAGCGCCGCTCGGCGGCACGCAGGCCGAGGTCGAGCAACGCTGCGGCTCGTGCCAGATCCTCGCGCACGATGAGAAGCCCGCTGCGTACCGGCGCCAGGAGCGCGCTCAAGAAACGATTCGTCTCGTCGCCGCGCGGATCGACGAGCGGCGGCGCCAGCCGCAACGCGAGCGGCAGATCGAATTCTACCGTCGATGCAGCCGCGTCCAGAAGCGCTGCCTGCAGGAGATTCGCCCACGCACGGAACGGCTGCGGCGCGATCTCACGGAGCTTGCAAAGATACGCCGGAAGCCACGAGAGAATGTGCTCGTGCAGCAGGGCGTCGCCGGCGTGACGTGCTTGCGCGCCATCGTTCTCCGCCAGCGTTGCGTAAAGCCCGAGAAGAACGGCGAGATGGTCGGGTTCGTCGGGTGGCTGTAAGCGCAGGGCACGCCAAAAGCCGGCGATCCGGTCGCGAGCTTCGCCGCCGAGCATGCCTTCCTCACCGAGATAGATCGATGCGTACGGCGGCAGCGTGAGGACGAAAACTTCCGTGTGGTCCGCGGCACGAGGAGGCGCAATATCCAGCGTCGCCCATACGCGTTCGTGCTCCGGCTCCGGACGCTCGCATAACGTCGCGAGCGCCCGCAGAATCTCCACTATCTGAGAGTCGGCGTCTTCTTCTCAGGAATCCGATATGAGCTTTGAGCCGGGCGCAGCGGGCGAAGCAGCCACCGCGGCCGGCGAGTCGCGTCGGGCGAATATCTCGACGCCGGGCGTGTCAAAGCCAGCCACTTCGCGTAGACTTCACGGCTCTTGTTCGTGTCGACGAAGATCGTACCGTACGTGTCGTTGGGCTTCGCACGCGACACGGTCACGGCTTGATGCCAGCAATGCATGCCGGAAATCGGGTCCGGCTGGACTGGGAACGCGAGATTCTGATGGACGCCGACGTCGGTCCACCAAATTCTGCTCGTGTCGGCATCGGACGACTCGTACGGGCCGACTCCGGCTTTGCGTGACATCACCCACTCGCTTTCGCGCCGGCCGATTTCCACCGTCGCCGACATTTGGCGCTGACCGACGTCGCCAAGCTTCCAGCGCCCCATGTGGTGACTGCACGCGACGACGCCCGGTCTGATACCCTCCGTCACCCAAGCTTTGACGACGAAGTAGCCGATCGCGGTGGTGACGCGAACCAGGTCACCGGTTCCGATGCCGCCCAGGCGCGCGGCATCCAGCGGATGGATCCATAATGGATTGACGTGCGCCAGCTCGTCGAGCCATTTCGCGTTCGCGCTGCGCGTATGCACTTGCGTCGGCAGACGAAAGATCGGATTGAGAACCATCTGCCCGGCCTGGAGATTCGCGGGATGGACGTGGCTTTTGATATAGCCGGGAATGGCGTGCTCCGGCCAACCCCACTCGGCGAGCGTTCGAGAATAAAACTCGAGCTTGCCGCTGGGCGTAGGAAAGCCGCGAACGATCTCGCCGGCGATGCGCACGCCCACCGGACGCCGCCCTTCGCCGTCCTCCTCAGGCTGCGGCAACGGAACCACATTCACGCTTTCGGGCGCCGGGGCCCGGGTGAAAACGCGTCCTTGCGGCGAGACGCTTACGTCCTGTAATTCGCCCGGCGGTACGGGCGTTTCATGAATCGCACCGATCTTCCGAGCGACTTCGAAGGCACCATATTTTCGCATGTACGCCGGCGGCGTGAGCCCTTCGGCCGCAGCCCGTTCGGGCAACCCCGGAATCGAGTTCTCGAATATGTACGCGTAGTACTCATCGACCGGGAGCTTCGTGCCCGGATTTTCGCGTGACTCGAAGTATTTGCGAATTCCGAGCTTTCCGTCCGGATCGATGCGCCACGACAGCTCGATCCAAAACTCGTTCTCTTCCCAAACTTCGCCCGGATTAGCATCCCGCGTATCGCCGATGCTTTCGCCCATTCGCTCGCGCGCCGTGCGCACCACCGGCTGCCGAAAACCGACCCATTGCGCATCGTGGGTTTCGTAGGAGTGCAGATCGTGTCGTTCCGATCCCATGCCCATAGGCAGAATGTAATCGGCAAAATACGCCGTCTCGCTCCACGTCGGCGTAAGCGCGACGTGCAAGCCGATCTTTGCGGGATCCCGGAACATTTCGATCCACGAAAAGCCGTCGGGGTTGGTCCACACGGGGTTGTAGACTCGCGTGAAATAGACGTCGAGCTTTCCCCGGCCTTCACGCAAAAAGTGCGGAAGGAGAAACGACATCTCGTTGAACGCGAGCGGGTACTCGTCGGGCCAAGTCAATTCGTTCCAGTGCTTCGGATGCGGCGGCGAATACATCGGCCGAGGAACGAATTTGTTCCAGGCGTTCGGGTAGACCGCGCCTTCGGTCGCGACGGCGCCCATGAGCGCGTTCAGCAGGAACAGCGTTCGTGATACTTGCCAACCACCTAGATTACCGGAGGCTGCCGAGCGCCAGTTGTGCGTCGACAACCGAGTGCCGGCGCCGGCCACGAGCTCCGCAACCGTGGCGATCTGCTCCACGGGCACGTCCGCTTCCGCAGCGGCGTACGCGAACGTAAACTCGGCATACTTCTCCAAAAAGGCGCGCTCGAAGCTTTCGAGCGTCAGTGGAAGTTCCGGGCGCTCGGCCGCGAGGTAATCTTCCCAATTCCACCAGCGCCGCACGAAGTCACGGTTGTGTTTTCCGTTCTCGACCAGCCAGCGCGCCACCGCCAGGAGAATTGCGGCTTCGCTTCCGGGCCGCGGCGCGATCCAGCAATCTGCGTGCGTGGCCGTGTTCGAGAGGCGAACGTCGAAAACGATCAGCTTCGCACCGGCGGCCTTGGCGTCGATTATGCGCTGCGCGTGCGGGTTGAAATAATGGCCCGCCTCCAAATGCGCGCTCACGAGCAGCATGACGTCGGCATTGGAATGATCCGGGCTGGGCCGGTCGATGCCCATCCAAAAGGCATAGCCCGCACGCGCTCCGGAGCTGCAGATGTTCGAGTGCGAGTTATGACCGTCGATGCCCCAAGCTGCGAGCACGCGCTCCGTGTAGCCGTCCTCACCCGGACGGCCGACGTGATACATGATCTCGTTTTCGCGTTCCTCGACGATCGCGCGGCGTATGCGCGCAGCGATGTCGTCCAGCGCTTCATCCCAAGCAACTTGCACCCACTTGCCGCTTCCGCGCTCTCCCGCGCGCTTCAACGGATAGAGAATGCGGTCCGGATCGGTGATCTGATTGAGGGTCGCCGGTCCTTTGGCGCAGTTGCGCCCGCGCGAGCCCGGATGCTCCGGGTTCCCTTCGAACTTGCGGACCGTTCGCGTCGATTGATCGACGTACGCCAACAGCCCGCAAGCCGACTCGCAATTGAAGCACGTCGTCGGCACGAGCGTGTACCGCCGCTCTTCGTGCTTGGGCCACGCTTTGGATTCGAGCTCGACCCAGTCGTTCCAGCGCTCCTTGGGAGGAAATGACGCCAAATGGATGCGGCTTGGGCCGGGATAGAATGTTTCGCCGCGCGCCTCCGCATCGAGCCGCGCCGCGCGCACGCGCTCGTTCAGCTTCTCGACGGAATCGCTCATGCCAAGGGTACCGCCTGCCCCGCTTGAACGTAGGCGTGCTCGTAGAGGTACAGCCCGAGAATCGCCACCGCGATCGCAAGCCACGTGACCCACGGGGCAAAGACAGCGATGAGGACGCAGGCGGCGCTGGTCCAAAAGAAGCGCGCATACGTTCCGGAAAGCATCTCGCGGACGGCAAGATGCGCGTGCGCGGTGGGATGTCCGAGCGTCATCTCGCCCAAGAGAAACAGCAGATGCGTGAGGGCGGAGGCTGAGAGCAGCCAGAGCAGCGCATCGTGCGACGGCAAATTCAGCGCTAATGAAACGCCCGAAACGACAGCCGACCCCGCCAGCATCGCCTGCACGAACAGATGCGGCGGAAGCAGCGGATTCTGCCACAGATCCCTGGCTTTGGACTGCGCGAAGAGATAGCCGGTGTACACCGCCGTCATCGTTGCCAGCGGCACCCCGGCAACGGCCGCCCACTGCTGAACGGGCGCCGCACCGAAGAAGCTCGCGATGAAATGCACGAGCAGCACAAGGGAATACGCCGCGATGATGAACGCACCGCGCACGAGCCAGCTGCGCCATTGATGCTTGGTGAAGATCAGATGGAACCGCTCCGGATGCTCGAGATCCCAAATGAGGATCGCGCCGGTCAAGCCCAGCATTGCGCCTGAGCCGATCGGCACGAGCCACTTCATGATCGCGCTGTTCCACGGTATTCCGCCGAAGATCGCAAAGAGCACCCCGGCAAGATAGATTCCGGCCGCAAGGCTCTTCGTCCACGTGTACAGGCTCACGCGCCAATCCCACGGCGCCTTGTGCGAAACGTCGTAGGATAGCAGGGCAGCGGCGGACGAGTTCGCGTGTCCGCGGTGACCCGATCCGACCTCGCCGGGGCCTCGCGGCTGGGTTGCCCACGCATAGAGACCGCCTTCCGGACGGCGGGCTGCAATCGGGTCGAGCGTGGCTTGATGTGCTCCGCGATAAAAGAGTTTCGGTCTCGTGTTCTTTTCCGGACGGCGCACGGACACGGGCTGGCGGTTGATGATCTGCGCGACCTTGGTCGCCGGGTCGTCCATGTCGCCGATCACGATCGCCTCGGTTGGGCACACGACCACGCAAGCCGGCTCGAGGCCCATGTCGAGCCGGTGGGCGCAGAAATTGCATTTTTCGGCCGAATGATCGCGCGGATTGATGAAAATCGCATCGTAAGGACACGCCGCGATGCACGCCTTGCAGCCGATACAGATCGATTTGTCGAAGTCCACGATGCCGTCGGGCCGGCGATACATTGCGGTCGTCGGGCAAGCGGCCACGCACGGCGCGTCATCGCACTGATTGCAGCGGGTGACTTGAAATGCGCGCCGCGCGGCCGGGAAAATGCCTACATCGACGGATTTGACATAGGTGCGCGTGACGGACAGCGGAACGTCGTTTTCCGATTTGCACGCGGTCGTGCAGGCGTGGCATCCGATGCAGCGTGTATGATCGATGACCTTCGCGTAACGCGGGTGTGCGGTTTCCACGGCCGCGTCCTACCCGGTTTTGCCGCTTGAGTCCTCTTGCGGTTCGTAGGTGAGCCGCACGTTCTTGATGATTTGCGCCACGTCGACGTGCGCGTTTTGCGCAAGCGCGTTCGCAGCCGCGATGCCGGCGACATAGCAAGCCAACGGCGCAAATCTTCGCTCCCGTGTGTGGGACACGACGCGCGCCAAATCAAGCAGCTCATCGGCTGTCTTTGGCTCGAGTTTAGGCGGATCGATCGATGCCCCGCAGCGCTTTGCTTCCGCCGCAAAAGCCGCCCCCAGCTCTTCAAAGAAGGGATTCATACGCGTAGCACTTCGGAAATTCGTTGGTAATTCATGCGTGAGATGAAGGTCGCATGCACGTTACATGGAAGCCGGTGACCGATCCCGGCCAGGTTCGCGACCGCTTGCCCGCGAGCGCTTTCGCCTTTCCAAGCGAGCGCAAAGAGCCGCTGACCGACGCAGGTCACGTCCGCAGTGCGATCGCACGCTTCGGCCAGGTCGACGGCGTCACCGAGACCGAGCGAGCCCAAGCATTTGCCAACATCAAGGCCGCCGCGCAGTATTATGGGGTCGCGTTGCACGCCCGGAGTTGGCACGACCTGACCTAGGGTCCCGACCAGGGGTTCCGTGCGGGTTACGTTGAACCGATGGCGGTCTGCCGCCGAGGTAGCTCAGTTGGTAGAGCACGCGCCTGAAAAGTGCGGTGTCGGCAGTTCGATTCTGCCCCTCGGCACCACGTTGCCAGGCTCGAATAGCTACGGCTTCGAGCCTTTTTCTTTGTCGACCAAGCACAGTGCAAACAAACGGCGTTCTTCTTCGATATCGTCGTCGAGACCGCGCCGAAACGACTGCTGCACGGCGGTCTTGGCCGCCTTGACCGCAAACGGGCTCAACTTTTTTATATCGGCTGCGACTGCTCGAGCTTCCGTCATCAGGCGCTCGGCGGTAACGACGCGGCTGACCAGACCGATTTGCAGCGCGGTCGCCGCATCGATAGAACGTCCGGTCAAGATCATGTCCATGCTCCACGCGAGGCCGACCAGACGCGGTAACCGCTGCGTGCCGCCGCTTCCCGGAAGCACGCCGTGCTTGAGCTCCGGCAGCCCAAACGTCGCGTCATCCGCCGCGATGCGAATGGGGCACGCCATCGCCACCTCGAGACCGGCGCCGAGCACGTACCCGTGCAGTGCCGCAACGACGGGCGTCCCCATCTCTTCGATGGTGCGCGGCAACAGCCGGCGCACGCGCGCGCTTTCACGCATCTCCGACGCCCACGTTCGCGTCTTCAGCTCGCCCAGATCCGCGCCGGCACAAAACGCGCGGTCGCCTTCCGCACGCAGGATGACGACCGAAATCGCGTCGTCACGCTCGGCCTGCTGCAAGTACGCGATCGCCGATTCGCGCATCTGCGGCGTGAGGGCGTTCATCTTCTCGGGCCGATTGAGACTGAGCACGCCGACCCCGTCTTGGACGGCGAACGTTACGTGATCGCTCATCGCGCCACCCTGTCACCGGCATGTAAGCGACCGAGAACGATCGCTCGCACCTCAGCGACCGCAATTTTCCCGGCTGCGGTGCGAGGAATTTCGTCGAGCGCAAAAATGATCCGCGGGCATTTGTAGCCCGCCAGCTCGCTGCGGCATCGCGCGCTCACGCTTCCAATCGCGCGTTCGGGATCGGTACCTTGTACCGGCACGATGACTGCGGCCGGTACCTCTCCCCAGCGGTCGTCCTCGATTCCGACCACGGCAACGTCGCGGATCAGCGGATGTGCTGCGATCACACGCTCGACTTCCGGCAAACTGATATTCAAACCACCGCTGATGATGACATCGGAGGCTCTTCCGAAGACGTGCAGGAACCCCTCGCCGTCGAGGTAGCCGATGTCGCCTGTCTCGATCCAGCCGTCGGGCGATATCGGGACGGCGATGCCTTCAGCGCCGTACTCATCCATGGCAAACGGATTGCGCGCAAAGATGTCGCCCACCGGCACTTCGTAATCGGCGAGCGCGCGCACGTTGCGCACGTCGATCTCGACGCCGAGATACGGGCGCCCGACGGAGTCCGGATGCGCCGCTTGATCTTCCGGATACAAAACCGTCATGCTCGGACTTTCCGTCGAGCCATAATAGGTATAGAGCCGCCCCGGAAAGCGCTCGAGAATGGCCGCGTGGAGCTTCGAACGAATCCGAGAGCCCGCCGTTATCAGCGTGCGCAGCGCGGCGGGCGCCGCAAGCCGCGGATCGGGGTCTTCTTCAACCAGCATCTGAAGCATCGTCGGGACCAGCAAACCCGACGTGATTGCTTCGTCCCGAATGAGCCGCCATGCTTCGCCAGCGTCGAAGCGCGGCAGCGGATAGACGCACGCCCCAAAAAAGAGATGCGCCAGCGCGAACGTCATGCCGGCCGAATGGACCAGCGGCAGAGCGGCCAAATACCGGTCCGTCTCGCGGATTCCGTAGACGTACGGCAGCGTCACGATCCAATTCATGCGCGCCCCCAGCGAGCCGCGGCAGGGCTTGGGGCTACCCCGCGTTCCGGAAGTCCACATCAGCGTGTAGGGCTGGCCGGAATCTCGGAAGCCTTCGAATGCTGCCGTCGCCGCGGCTTCTCGGAGCGCGCGGTCGAACGCCTCATGCGAGACGTATCCGTCGGTTTCCCCCAGCCGGCAGTCGCTGACGGCCGGAGCCAGATCCTCGCCGTAAACGAACGCGCAAGCATCCATTCGATCGACGATCGCTTGCAGCTCGCGAGCCCGGAGGCGAAAATTCACCGGAGATATTTGCGCGCCTAGCGCTGCCGCGGCAAGCGGAATCACCATCGCATCGACCGTATTGCGCAGCGACATCCCGATGACGCTGCCGGCTTTCGCGCCGCGCTCCGCGAAGAAGACCGCGGCGGCATCGACGCGCGCGCTCAGCTCGCCGTAGGTGACGGCCCGGCCGGCATCGACGACCGCCGTGCGTGCTGCATCGCTGCGTGCCCAGTGCCGCACTCCCGTCAGCGGCGACATGACGGCCGATCGGTTCATGCCGGCGTCGCGGTGGCAGGCTCCCGAACGACGTCTTGCTGCGAGAAGCGCATCTCTTCGCCGTCCCGGCGCAGCGTGATGTTGCGCGTCCAGGCCGGATCTTCGGCCGGAAAATCGCTGCGATAATGCGCGCCGCGGCTCTCTTCTCGAATCAATGCGGACCGTGCGACCATTCGGCCGACGGTGACGGCATTACGGAGGTCCAGCGCGCAATGCCAGGTCAGATTGTATTGCCGCGACCCACGAACGGCGGCGCGATCGGCACGCTCTTCGAGACTCTCCAAGGCCGCAACCGCTTGCCGCAGCCCGTTCGCCTCCCGAACGACGCCGACGTTCTCCCACATGACGTTGCGGAACGCAGCCTGCAGCGCCTGCGGCTGCTCGCCGCCGTCTCGCTCGAACGGCTCGAGCGCACGCGCGATGAGTGGCGCCGCGTCGACCCGCGCCCTCCGCCGGGCGCCGGCGGCGTGCGCCGCACAAAGACCGGCGCGGCGCCCATACACGGTCGAATCCGCGACGCCGTTGCCGCCCAGACGATTCGCGCCGTGGACGCCGCCGGAATCTTCGCCGGCGACGAGCAGGCCGGGAAGATCGGAGCGGCAATCGCGATCGATGCGGACGCCGCCCATTTGAAAGTGAGAGGTCGGACAAACTTCGATCGGTTCTTTGCGAATATCGCGCCCAATCAATAGACACCGCTCCAGCATACCCGGAAAGAGCGCCTCGACTTGCGCCGCACCCAGATGCGACACGTCCAGCCAAACGCCCCCGTTCTCGGTGCCGCGTCCCTGCGCGATCTCGAAATAACAGCCGCGCGAAACCTCATCGCGCGTCGCGCGCTCGATTCGCTGCGGATTATAGCGCTGCATGAAACGCTCTTTCCGAGCGTTGTAGAGATAGCCGCCGGCGGCCCGCAGCTCTTCGGCGATGACGCTGCCGTTGAGACGCGATCCCGGCGCGATGAGCCCGGTCGGATGAAACTGGCTCATCTCCATGTCCATCAGCGTCGCGCCGGCACGAAATGCAAGAGCGTAACCGTCGCCGGATTTCTCCAGCGATGCCGATGAGACCGCGAAGATCGGCGCGGAACCGCCGGTGGCAAGAACGGTGATGCCTGCACGAACGATCAGGAATTCTCCGGTTGCAGAATGCAGCAGCACCGCGCCGTGCACTTCACCGTCCTGCACCAGCAGGTCGAGCGCCCGGCATTCTTCGAGAATCTTCGCGCCGCGCGTCCGAACTTGCTCCGACAAGCGTGAAACGATTTCGATTCCGGTGAGATCGCCGTGATGCACCGTGCGATCGAACGTCTGACCGGCTAACCCTTTTTGGTGCAGATTTCCGTGCTGGTCGCGCGCGAAGCGCACCCCCGCTTTCGACCACATTTCGTGGACGACGATCGGAGCATCTTCGACGAGCGTCCGCGCTAGGATCTGATTGTTTAGCCAGTGACCGCCGATCATCGTGTCTTGGAAATGGCGCTCGATCGAGTCGTTCGGACTCAGCACCACGTTATAGCCTCCCTGAACCATGCGCGTGCAGCCGCTTTTTCCGAACAGTCCTTTCGTGGCCAGCGTCACGCGGAGCCTCGGATTCTCATCCAAGGCGTAGAGCGCGGCCATCAGGCCGGCTCCGCCGCTTCCAAGAACCAGAACGTCGCTCTCGATCTCCTCGACGGGGACGTTCACCTAAACGCCTCGCTTGAGCGCGGCCATCGCACCGAGCGGGTCGAGCCCTTTCGGACAGACTGCCGTGCATTGTCCCATGGAGTGACAGCGCGCCACACCGGCATCGGCGTCGATTCGAATCGCACGCACTGCGTGCGCCGCATCGCGGGCATCCAGCTGCAGCGTATAGGCACGATTGAGCGCGGCCGGACCCAAAAACCCGGCAGCGTGGCTCACGGCGTCGCAGGCCGAGTAGCAAAGCGCGCACGTGATGCAATCGGCATGCGCATCGATCTCACGCTGCGCTCCCGCGCCGACCGGCTTCGCTTCGCCGTTTTGCAGCGGAACCGCAACGCCGACGGCGTTCCATTTCTCGAAAAACGGCACGAGATCGACGATGAGATCTTTCACCACCGGCAAGTTGCGCAGCGGCGCGATCTGCAGCGTTGCGACGCCTAGATCGACGAGCCGGGTGCGGCACGCGAGACGCTCGCGACCATTGACGAGCATTCCACAGCTCCCGCACATCCAGTTCCGGCACGAATAGCGAAAGGAGAGCGTCGGATCGAGCCGCTGCTGTATTTCGAAGAGCACGTCCAGAACCGTGCTCTGCGGCGCCAAATCGAGCTCGTAGCGCTGCGCCCACCGCCGGCCGTCCTCGAATCGATCGACGATCGCAACCACGTTAGGAGATGGTCACGTAGATCAGCGCGGCGAGCGTGAGGACCGCGCACGCCGAAACGATACCGAAAAGCCGATCGCCGTTGCGGCTTAGCCCGAACTCCAGCAGCAGCACGCGAATTCCCATCGCAGCGTGCGTCAGCAGTGCCAAGAGCAGCAGCGTATCGAGGACGGGATCGGCGTGCAAAGCGCCCAAGGCCGCGGGCCCTGCCATTTTTCCCGAACGCACCCAACCGCTGTAGAGTTTGAGCGGCAAGAGGACCAGCAGCGCGATGGCAGCGATCCTCGAGAGCCAAAACGCGAGCACGCCGACACGCAAGTGGCGCCCCGATTCAAACGCCTCGGTCATTTCCGCTCACCTCCGCAGGCACGAGCCCGAATAGCTCGCCGAAGCACGTTCCCGTGCGAACCGTGGCCAGAGCCATCACATGCGCGAACTCGACGTTCGCGACGTTGGCTTCTGCGCCGAGCACCGCAAACAGCCGCGTAGCGATCGGTTGGAGCGCGGGAAACGACAGACCGTAGGGCAGCTCGAAGATCAGCTTCGACAGATCCAGCTCCGCGCAACCCTCGAGAAAGCGTTCGAGCGTCCCTTGCTCGTGCATGGACTCCAGCCGTTCGGATTCCACGATCAGCCCGTCACCGCCGGCGGCGATCAGCCGCTCGAGCTGGCGGCGCACGTCGTCGACAGTCGGATTTGCTGCCGCCTCACCTTTGCGGCCGATCTCCAAGAAGGCGGCGAGACCCGCGGCTTTCGCGCGCCGGATGGATTCATCGGCCACGCGCGCCGGGACGTAGGAAACGCTGGCCGAGATTTCGACCGCATCGCCGCCGTATGCGACGCATGCCTCGACGTATTCGGCGGCCTTGCCCTGAATGAGCGCGAGCTCCATCCCCATCCCGCCGAAAAACACGCGAATATCATGCTTGTGATATTGCTCGATTTTGGCTTTTAGCGTTTTCTGCGAGGTGAGCCGCGGGATGAGCCAGCCCAATTTCACCCAGTCGATGTACGGCGCTTGAAAGTCGCCGAGCGACGCGACCTGCGCCAGCGAAAGAAATCCGCTGTCCATGCCGTCGATGACTACGGTCATCCCCGTCGCGCGGGGCTTTTGAGTTGGATAGCGGCCGATGCGAAGGAACGGAAACGCGGGTTCAGCCATGTGCGCCGGCGCTCCGCACGACCGACTTCAGCTCGAGGTATTCGCCCAGAACTTCCAAGCCGCGCTCCTTGCCGAAACCGCTTTCCTTGACGCCTCCGAACGGCAAGCGATCGTAGTCGGTTGCGATGTCGTTGATCCATGTGTAGCCTGCGTCCAGCTCGCGGACGGCGCGCTCTTGCACGGCCGCATCGCTCGTCCAAACTGAAGAGCCCAGCCCGAACGGGGTTTCGTTGGCGCGCTGGAAGGCCTCGTCGAGCGTATCGAACGGCATCACCGGCAACACCGGCCCGAAGCATTCTTCGCGAATCAAGCGTGCATCGTCCGGAACGTCGACGAGCACCGTCGGCTCGAAGAAATAACCCGGACCCTTGTCGGGTCGTTTCGCGCCGGCTGCGACCCGCGCGCCGCGCGCAACGGCGTCGCGAACGAAGCCCTCGACGCTTTCGCGCTGCGGCTCCGAATGAAGCGGGCCCATTCGAACGTTCGGATCGAAGCCGTCGCCGATCGGCAATTTCCGTGCGCGCTCGGCTACTCGCTCGATGAACTCTCCATATTTCGAGCGCTGCACGTAGATCCGTTTGGTCGCGATGCACGCCTGACCGGCATTGAAGAAACGCCCCACTGCCGCAGCGCGCGCCGCGCCGGCAATGTCGCCGTCGGCGCAAACGATCATCGCGTCGTTCCCGCCCAGCTCGAGCGTCAAGCGCTTGAGGCCTTTCGCAGCCAGCGCCATGATGGCTTTGCCGGTAGCGGTCGAGCCCGTGAACGAGACTTTTCGAACCGACGGATTTTCCACGAGCGCTGCACCGACCTCGGCTCCTCCCACGACCACGCCGACGACGCCGGCGGGAAGCCCGCTGGCGTACAACAGCTCGATGCATCTCGATGCGGCCAGCGGTGTCGAGGGTGCCGGCTTGACGACGACGGTGTTCCCGGTTGCGAGCGCCGGAACCAATTTGTTCGCCATCAACGTCAGAGGAAAATTCCACGGGACGATCGCAGCGCAAACGCCCAGCGGACGTCGAACGATCTGCGCGACCTTGCCCGGTATCTCGACCGTGCCGACGAATGCACCGGCGTCCGTATCGCCGTAGAGGTCGAACGTATCCGCGCAGCGCTCCACCTCGATGCGCGCTTCCTTCAGCGGCTTGCCCTGCTCGCGTGTGAGCAAGGCCGCGATCGAAGCGGCCTCCGCGCGCAGCGCGCACGCCGTTTTGCGCAAAACCTCGGCGCGCACCGCAAACGGTACGTCTTTCCACGACGCAAACGCCGCGTGCGCGCGCCCGACTTCGCCCGCCACCTCATCGACGGACGACACGCGAACCTCTCCGACCCTTTCCAGCGTCGAGGGGTTCGTCACGACTTGCGAGCGGGATGTTGCTACGGCCACTATTCCTCCCCCATTCCGGCAATGGCTCGCAGCGTGCCGCGCAGCGCGTCGTACGCGCGTTTGCCGACTTTCTCCTCGAGCTGCGCTTCGATCTCACGGAAGACCTCGATGTTGTCCATCTTCAGGCGCCAACCGGCTTCCGTAAACGCGATGATGCGATTTCTTCGGTCGTTGACGTCGACGCGCCGTTTGACGTATCCGGCTTTTTCGAGCTCGTTGGCCAGCTCCCACATGGCTTGCTTCGTCATGTTCGCGCGCGCCGCCAAGACGTTCAACCGCGTTCCGTGTAAATCGATGTTCGAGGTCAGGCTCAAATGGGTCGAGCGAAATTTCTTGTGCCCGCGTTCGTGCAAGGCTTCGACGACCAGCCGATTGAGGGCGCGCGACGCTCCGAGAAATAATTGCCGCAGGTTTCCGGCACGCTCGGCCTCGAGGGCTTCGAGCCGTTCAGCCTCTTCCGTCTTTCTGGTCGCGATCATGCGCGCACCGCAAGATCCGCGCGCAAATCCGCAATGGCGGTTTCCGGCTTGGTCTGAGGTGGATAGACACGATCGAATCCATACGACTTGAAGAGCCGCTCGGTCTCGTCCCAGTGCTCCGGATCCGTGACCAGAATTCCGCCGATATAGAGCAAGATATCCCCCATGCCTGCCTCCACGCATTTGTTGCGGAAACCCTCGCAGTCGATTCGCGCCATGCCGTAGAGCGACGACACCCAGATGGCCGAAGCCGCCGTCTCCTTTGCCGCGTCGATGAACTCTTGCGGCTGCACGAGCGCTCCGAGGAATATCGGCTCCAGCCCGGCGGCTTCCAACGCATAACGCAAGACCGAGCTGCCGACGACATGCGCATCGTGCCCGATGGTTCCCAGGACGACGCGCGGCTTCGCGCCTCTTTGCTGCATGCTAATATCCTCTTTGGGCGACTTCGTCGGAAAGTGGTCGCGAGGCCCACGTGGCTTCCCGAATGACCCAGCTGAGATCGGCTTTCGTGCCCTCCTTTGCCTCACGTTCGGCGATGCGGGACCGATGGTAGTCGATGACCGGTTGCGGAAGCGGAATGTCCCCATGATCCAAATAGCGCAGCGCACCGCGTTTATCGCGGACCACTTTCACTTTGCCGCGCAACTTTCGATATGGCGAGAACATCGTATCCAAGACTCCCGATTCGATGCCGTAACATGCGCCCAGCGCCAAATCTCCGTCGCCGTAACGTAGCAGCGTGTCGAGCGACGCACGCACTTCCATCTCGATCATCTCGCGCTCGAGCTTGACATCCTCGCCGTCCGGCAAGCGCTGTCCGGCCACCAATCGAGCGACCTCGCCGCATAGCTCGACCGCTTCGCGGAAGCCGTCTCCGGTCGGCGTCGTCGTGGATTCATCGGGAGATTTTATGAACATCCCGTTACAGCCCGCGAGCGCGGAGACGGCAGCGTTCCATGCCAGCTGCCCGTTCATTTGGCCTCGGACGAGCGGCCAGTCCCCGAGAAAGAAGTACGTCCACGAATAGATCCTGACGTCCCGGTGTCCCGCTTTGTCGAGATATTCGCGTGCAAGCCGCTTGAGGCTCTGAATCGCGGCAACGTCTTGAACGAGGTTCATCCCGATACCGATGCTCAAGTCGATGTGCTTGAGGCCCTGTTCGGCGGCCAGCAGCACCTCGATCAGCGAGACCAGCACTTTGAAGCCGAGGGAATCCCATCCCGGCAAATTTGCCGATGCGCGTCGCAGAATCGGAACGCCGTTTTCGGTAAAAAACGACGACAAGCGGTCCATGTATTGCTGGTTGTGGATCATCCGGTCGATCGGGTAATCGCGCGAGTGCTGAATGAGCTGCTCGACGCTCTTGATCGTCCCCCACGTCCAGCCGCCCGCGAGCGCGATCTCCCAGTTGAAGCGCGCGTCCTCATCGTTATTGTCGGTCCCCACGGCAGCGCTGGTCGACTCGTTGATTGCACGCGCGCCAGAAACGCCGTGTACGGCGACGGGGTATCCGTTGAGATACGAGAAGCCGTCGCGCTTCGAGCGCTCCACCGCATCGAGCGCTTTGTCGAAGAGGCACTTCCGGCTGTAGGTGTCGGTCAGCACGTACCAGCGGTCGGGCTTGAGATCTTCCGAACGGCGGATGTGCTCGATCGTGTGCTCAACGAGCGCATGGCCGACTTGCGGCGTGATCTGAATTCGTTCTTCGGCTTCGGCGCGTGCATTGCGCAATGCCGCGAACTTATACCACGGCTGCTGCTTGTGATAGGAAACGGCCGCGGCGAGCGCGTCTTCGGATGCGATCTCGGCACCGGTCGGCCAAAGCTGAAGCACCTTTTTGCGCTCGCACAGGAAATAATCCCAATCCCAGCGTGCGAAGCGCACGGAATACGGCGTTTGCAGCATTTGTCATGCCCCCTGACGAATCCTAGCAGAGTCCTATGTCCTTGCGCAAGACCCGTCCCGATGGCAGAGTTGGAATGTCGTGAAGGTCTCCCCCCGTTATGCCATGCTCACGGTGACGCTCGCGTTACAGACGGTGGCATCGATTTTCCAGCAAGGCGTCGGGTCGATTCAGCCTCTGATCGCCCAAAGCTTGCGCCTCGACCACCAGGGCGTCGGAACGATCGTCGCGGCGATCACGGCCGGATCGGCCGCTTTTGCCGCGATCGCTGGAATCGCCGTCGACTATTTCGGCGAGCGCGCCGTCCTGCTCTGGAGCGGCATCGCGATGGGAATCGCATTGTGCGCGGCCGGCGCCGTGCCGCATCTCACCTGGCTCGCGATCTGGCTGTTCGTCTTCGGCATGGCCTACGGCACGTCCGCGCCGTCGGGCGGGCGCGCGATCTTGCTGTGGTTCGCGCAAGACCGCGGATTCGCGATGGCGATCCGGCAGGCGGGCGTGCCGCTGGGCGGCGTCGTCGGTTCGCTGCTTCTGCCGCTGATAGCGCTGCATTGGGGTTATCAGGCCGCCGTCGTCACCGCCGGAGTCCTCTGCATCGCCGTCACCATCGTCGGCGTTGCGAGCTACCACACGCCCGCCGAGCACGCGCAAACCAAACGCCGGACCATCCCAGAAGTCTTGCGCGGCATGCTCGCGCTCAGCAAAACTCCGAGCAACATCTACTTTAACTTGACATGCTGCGCGCTGATCGCAGCGCAATATGCAACCCTTTCCTTCCTGGCAATCGCGCTCATCACGCTCAAGCACGCGCCGCTCACCGTAGCCGTCGCGGCAATGGTCGTCTTTCAGGTCGGTGCCGTCGCGGGACGCTTGGCTTGGGGCACCGTCAGCGATCGCGTCTTCGCAAGCGATCGCGTGGCTCCAATGATCCTGATTTCCCTTCTCACGTGCGTCGCGCTGCTCTGGCTCGCCAAGCCGGGCGCGGAGCCTGTCTCGACGATCTTCACGATCGCCGGCGTGCTCGGATTCTCGGCTGCGGCATGGAACGGACTGTGGGCAACCGCACAAGCCGAGATCGGCGGACATCACCTAGCCGGCAGCTCGCTCGGCGCGTCGCTGACCATCATTCAAATCTTCGGCGGAATCACGACACCGCTGTTCGGTGCGCTCGTCGATCGAACCAATTTCACGATTGCATGGGAGCTGCTGGCCGTGGTCGTGGCGCTCGGGATCATCCCGGCGGTGTTTGCACGGCGCTATTTGTACGGGGGCCGATGCGCTGCGACGTCTTAGTACTCGGCGGCGGTCTGGCGGCATCGATGGCGGCGATCGCGGCGCGGCAGAGCGGCGCGAACGTCGCGATGGTTGTCAAGGGAAAGCTGGCTGAAAGCGGCTCTTCCTCGAAAGCAGCGGGAGTGCTCGCGGCAGCCTTCAATCATGGCGCGGACCAAGACGGCATGGAGGACAGCACCGACCTTCACGTCGCCGACACGCTCGCGATCGGATGCGAGCTTTCCAGCGAGCCGCATGCGCGAGCGCTTGCCGAAGACGCGACCGACGGCGTGCGCGAGCTCGAACGCCTCGGCATCGCGTTCAGCAAGACGGACGACGGCCGGTTTCATCAAGTGAAGCTGGTCGGCAACACGCGGCATCGCGGATGTTCGGTGGTCGGATCGGGTCAGGCGCTGATGCGGGCGCTGCGCCAACGGCTCGTGGAGCTCGGCGTGACGCTCGTCGAAGGCTGTGCCGCCACGAGGCTCATCGTGCGCGACGGGGAGGCGTTCGGCGCTCGCGTTCGATCCTTGGATGATGCACGGGAAACGATCGTTTTTGCCGGCGGCACGGTGATCGCGACGGGCGGCCCGACGGGCCTCTTTCGGACCGTGAGCGGCGACGCGCGCAATACCGGTGACGGCTTGGCGATCGCGTATGAAGCGGGCGCGGAACTCGCGAATCCGGAATTCGTAGAGTTCACGCTCATTTTCAAAGTCGGCGAGCGTCTGCTGCCGATTGCAGGGCTTTCACCGCTGGTGGGCCGCGGTGCGCGGCCGATCAATCGGCTGGGGGAGCATTTTCTCGAGCCGCGATATCCCGCGGAGCAGCTTGCGAGCCTCGGGCGCGCGGAACTGCTGCGCGCGGTCGTCGAGGAAATCAACGCCGGACGAGGACCGGTCTATCTCGAGTGCTCGCAAATCGGCGAGGCGGCATGGCGCGAATTCGAGTATAGCGGCGCCGCGTTCTTGAACAAATTGCGGGAGGCCGGCCAGGATTATCGTAACGATCCGATCGAGGTCGTCCCGGCGGCGCACTCGATTCTCTTCGGCCTCGTGACCGGCACCGATGCCGAGACATCCTTGCGTCGCTTATGGGCAGCCGGCGAGTGCGCGGCCGGCGTGCACGGCGCGGCTCGCCTGAGCGGGAACGGCCTTTCCGCGGCACTGGTATTCGGCAGACGCGCCGGACGCGCGGCGGCGCGCGCAGCGCCGCTACCGACCTCGCTGCCCGACGAGAACCCAATGCCGCAAACCGCGGCCTCGACGAGCGCGAGCGATCTCGGAGTGCTTCGCGACGAGGTCTGCCGTCTCGCGGAAACCGCCCTGGGCGTGATACGCGATCCGCAGCGGCTGCGCGCAGCCGGCGCACGCTTCAAGGCGATTCGCTCGCTTCTCGAAGCGCGCGGCGACGTCTCGGTCCATGCGCTGGAGGTTCGCCATCTCGCAACGCTCGGCGAGCTGATGACCGCCGGCGCGCTCTTAAGGAAGGAAAGCCGCGGGCTGCACGTTCGCGCGGACGCCGCCGCGGCGGACCCTCGGTGGCGGAAGTGGCTGATCGTTCGGCGAGGACCAGCCGGCGAACCGGAATGGGACTACCGGGACGCTCTTACGCCGCTTTCTTTCGCTCGTTGAGGCAGATTATGATCATTCTCGAATTTGACCGTGCTGCGGAACTGAAAAAAATCTCTTCAGGCTCGGTTGCGGTCGAGCGCTTTTCCCGCTTGGACGGGGATGGCGCGTTAGCGGTCGCGACCTCCCTAAGTGGGATAACAACCGGTAAGGAGCATACGGTCACGCAATTATTTACAGGAGGTATGTACGGACCGCCGGCTGGCCCATTCTTATTTCACGTTGCACTCTGGACGCCGGAAGACTTTCGCAACGAATTTCTTGCTTGGTATGAATGCGAGCATCTGCCGATGCTGCTGGAAGCCGATGGCTGGGACGGATGCCGTTTCGTGGAGGAACGCGTTGACGACGGGTGCCTGTTCCACGCACTGCATCAGCTGCGGGAGCGTAGCGCATTAGATTCCGATGCTCGAAAGCGCTCGCGCGCGACACCCTGGTTCGCACGGCTTGCCAAGAATTCGTGGTTCGACTCCGGCTTCAAGAGGACGCTCTACCGCCGCATCTAGAATTCGTCAAGCGATATGACGATTGGGTCCCGGCCCCCCGCCCCCCGCCGATCCGTCGGCATGCGGGATACGACCCTCACCGAAGGGCAGCTGTGCGTCTGGCAAGGGCGCATGACGAACGGCATGCTCCTGCCGATCTTGCCGCGCATGGACCGCGCCGGCTTCGCGTCGATCGAACTGCTCGATCCGGTCGCCTTTGATGCTTGCGTTCGAATCGTGGGGGAGGAGCCTTGGGAGCGAGTTCGTCTTGCCGCCAAGCGTCTCGTGAACACGCCGGCCGCGGTTTCGCTGGCGGGCCGGTATCTGTTTGGCGATCGACCGGCGTCGCTCGAAGAATTGCGCGGCGCGGTACGCGCGCTCGCACGCAGCGGAATTTCGCTGCTGCAAATCTACGATCCGCGCAACGAGGTCGAGCGCTTGGAGGCGCTCGTTAGCCTCGCGCATGATTTCGGCTTGCCCTTCACCGGCGGGATCGTCTTCGCGCTGGGAGCGGCATACGATAATCGGTATTTTACCGAACGTGCGAAAACATTGAAAGGCTACGGTTGTCAAGCTGTAACGCTGCTGGACTTTGCCGGCATATTGCATCCCGAGCGAGTGCGCGAGCTGACCCCTGCCCTGCACGATGTTGTCGGAGCGATGCCGCTGGAAATTCGGACGCACTGCCGCTCGGGCCGCGCCGAAATATCTTGTTTCGCAGCGTTAGAAAACGGTGCGCAGACGCTGCACGCCGCCTGCGAGGCCGTCGCGGGCGGCGATTCCGTGCCGTCGTCGAACTACTTCTCGGAACATCTCTCGCGCGAAGGATACGAGACCTCGCTCGACGCCGGTGTGCTCGCATCGGTTGCGGATTACTTCGGCGGCATCGCCGAGCTCTGCGAATTTCCCGCAGCAACACCGCGGCTCCACGATCCGCTCGTGGATCGCCATCAACTTCCGGTTGCGATCGAGTGGAAGGTGAAGCGCGGATACGATGAGATCATCCGGCGTCGCAAGAAAGCGGGCGAACCGCCGATGGCTGCGCCGCTCGCGCTCGAATTTTGCGATCCGCTTCCGGCGCCGGTGCGCGTCGCACACGATGACGGCCGCGACGCAGAGGAAATTTCCGCGCAGACGCCGTTGCAGCAGCTGATGGCCGAGCTCGAACACCGACCTTGGGTTTCGCGCCTGAGGATACAAAAGGGCGATTTCGCGTTGGAGACCGCAAAGCCGTGATCCGACGGGTCTTAGTCGCGAATCGCGGCGAGATCGCCGTGCGCGTGATCCGCGCGTGCCGCTCGCTCGGCATCGAAACGGTAGCCGTCTATTCCGAGGCCGACGAGCGTTCGATGCACGTCACGGAAGCTGATGCCGCGGTATGCATCGGGCCGCCGGCCGCTCGGCGCAGCTACCTCGATAGGTCGGCGATCGTTGCGGCGGCACTCGGCACCGGAGCGGACGCGATTCATCCCGGCTATGGTTTTCTCGCCGAAAACGCCGACTTCGCCGAGCTGTGCAACGCGCAAGGAATCATTTTCGTCGGGCCTTCCCCGCACAGCATCAAACAAGCCGGCGACAAAGTCGCCGCGCGCGAGAGCGCGGCCAAAGCCGGCGTTCCGATTGTGCCCGGATCGGGTTCGGCGATCGAAAATCACCAGGAGGCGCGACGCCTCGCTGCGTCGCTCGGCGTCCCCCTTCTCTTGAAGGCGCGCGGTGGAGGCGGAGGGCGCGGCATGCGCGTTGTCGAGGACGCGGAGTTGCTTCCACACGCGGTTCTCGAGGCATCTCGCGAAGCAGAAGCTGCGTTCGGCGATGCAGCCCTTTACGTCGAGCGCTACCTCAGAAGCGTCAAACACATCGAGGTGCAGATCCTCGCCGATCGCTTCGGCAATACGGTCGCGCTCGGCGAGCGCGATTGCTCCGTGCAGCGACGGCATCAAAAATTGATCGAAGAAGCCCCGTCCCCGGGCCTGAATGAGAAGATGCGTGCAGACCTGAAAGAGGCGGCCGTTCGGGCCTCACGAGCCATTTCGTACACCGGAGCCGGAACTGTCGAATTTCTGCTCGATCCGAGCAGCCGCGCCTTCTTCTTTATCGAGATCAACGCCCGGATTCAAGTCGAGCATCCGGTGACGGAAGCGATTACGGGCATCGACATCGTCGCCGAACAGCTCAAGATCGCATCGGGAGAGAAGTTATCGATTTCGAACGACGTGATCGTAAATGGTCATGCGATCGAATGTCGCATCAATGCCGAAGACCCGTTTGACGACTTTGCGCCCAGCCCGGGCATAGTCTCGACGTACGTGCCGCCTTTCGGGTTGGGAGTGCGCGTTGACTCGCACTGCTATCCCGGTTATGAATTCCCGCCCAATTACGATTCCTTACTGGCAAAGTTGATCGTGCACGGGAAGGACCGGGAGGAGGCTCGAACGCGCATGCTTGCCGCGCTGCGAGATTACGCGATCGCCGGCATAAAGACCACCATCCCGTTCCATCTGGCGGTTCTGCAGCACCCCGTTTTCGTTCGGGGTGACGTCACGACGGAATTCGTGGGCACGATCGATTGGCGCGCGCCGGAACTGGTTGCATCGTGAACAGCGGCGATATCATCAAAATTCTGACACGCGTCCGGGAGTTGGGCTACCGCCGCTTCCGATTGGAGTCGGATGGCGTCGTGCTGGAGGTCGATACGAATGCCGGAACCGGCTCTTTCACCGATTCTCCAAATGCCGGTATCGCGCCCAAATCGCCGGGCCAGCAAAATCCGGCGCCGCGAGAAGCGGGCTCGCTCGTTGCGGTTCAGGCGCCGATGAGCGGCACGTTTTACCGTGCTCCCGCTCCCGACGCACCTCCATTCGTCGAAGTCGGCACTCACGTCTCGGCCGGAGACACCGTCTGCATCATCGAAGTCATGAAGCTCTTCAATTCCATTGCAGCCGGCGTCGAAGGGACCGTCGTCGAAATTCCGGTTGCGAACGAGCAAGCCGTAACGACAGGCGAAGCGGTTATCTGGATCCGACCGAATTCTTGATGAGCGCGCTCACGTACCGCGACGTTCGAACGATCCTCGCACTCCTGGATGGATGGGGGGCGGGACGAATTCATTTTCGCAGCGGCGACCTGGTCGTCGACGCGATCACCGCCCGCGAGGATGCCGTGACGGCCGTGATACCGTCTCCCGCTATCGGTGTCTTCACGCGAAAGCATGATCTTCAGGAGCTCGGTACAGTAGACGCGCCGCTGAAATCGACGCGCGTCACCATCCCCGCCAATACGCGCGTCCTATCCGTATTGGTCGAAAACGGTCAGTTCGTCGAATACGGCCAGCCCTTGGCAGTCGTCGCGATGGAGCAGCGGTAGTGCAACCGCATACCATTTGTATCGTCGGCGCTGCAGAATCCGACGACATCGGCGATCTGCCGGATCGCTCCGCGCTCGAGTTGCAAACACAGGCCGCGCGAAACGCAATCCGCGACGCGGGCCTTAAAAAGTGCGATATCGACGGGTTGGTCACGCAAACCGGTGGGCGCATGCCCGCGATCAACTTTGCCGAGTACATGGGTTTGCAGCCGCGGTGGGTCGAGGAAACGTTCATCGGCGGTGCCTCCAACGTCTCGCATATCGATACCGCTGCGGCGGCTATTCTTTCCGGCATCTGCAACACGGTGCTCGTCTCGTACGGCATGACGCCGCGACAGGGAGAATACATAAATCTGACGCCCGAATACGCGGACGATTTCGAGCGCCCATTCGGAACCTGCTTCCCGATCGGCGCGTACGCACTCACCGCGCAACGGCACATGTATCAGTATGGTACTACGCGAGCGCAGTTCGCAAAACTCGTCGTCGAGAGCCGCCGCTGGGCCGCCCTCAATCCCAAAGCGATACGCCGCAAGGAGACTACCGTCGAGGAAGTTCTCGCAGCGCCTCCCGTTATCGAGCCGATCCATCGTCTCGACACCTGCCTCGTTACCGATGCCGGCGGTGCTTTTGTCATGACGACGCTCGAACGTGCGCGTCATCTTGCAAAAACCCCCGTCGCGTTTCTCGGTGCCGGGCACGCTTTCACGCACCGGTCGATTGCTCTCAAGGACGACATAACGACTAGCGGTGCCGCCGTTTCGGCTCCGCGCGCGCTCGATCGCGCCGGGCTGACACTCGATGATATCGATGTGTTCGAGATCTACGATGCCTTCAGCAGCCAGCTTTTGATCATGCTCGAGGACATCGGACTCTGCAAAAAGGGTGAAGGCGGATCCTTCGTCGAGGCGACGGACTTTGGTCCGGGAGGCGATATCGCCCTAAACACCTCTGGCGGCGGGCTTTCCTATTTGCACGCGGGACAATTCGGTATATTCCTCATCATCGAGGCCGTTCGCCAGCTTCGCGGTGAATGTGGCGCGCGCCAAGTTTCCGGAGCAAGGCACGCGCTGGTGCACGGAAACGGCGGCGTATTCTTTAGCGAGGTCACGGCCATCCTAGGAGTGGACAGCCGGTGAGTGGTGCGCGAAACCTCAAGACGCTCTATAGCACGCAGTTGGGAGGCGAAGCGTACACTCCCACGCGGTCGCCCGAGGCGAAGCCCTTTTGGGAAGGCTGCCGCGCCGGCGTTTTGCGATTGCCGCGCTGCTATGCGTGCGGCAAGTTTCACTTCTATCCGCGCCGGTTCTGCCCGTTTTGCGATTCGACGGAGATCGCATGGATAGATTCGTCAGGCAAGGGTTCGATCTATGCGTACGCCGTCGTGCGTCAACCCATCGAAGCCGCGTACGCGGCGCTGGTCCCGTATTGCATTGCGATTGTCGAGCTGGTCGAGGGCGTGCGAATGTTGACGCGCATCGCCGGAGATATCGAGAGAATCGCATGCGGCAGGAGCGTCAAGGTCGCTTTTGAAGCGCTGTCGCCTGCGCTCACCATTCCGATATTCGAGTTGGACGAGGAGGTGTAAGCGTGCATAGAGTGAGGTTCGTCGACACGACGATTCGCGACGGGCAGCAAAGCCTGTGGGCAACGCGCATGACGAACGAGATGATCTTTCCAGTTCTCTCACAGCTGGACGAGATGGGCTACGACGTCATCGACGTCCTCGGCGGTGCGATGTTCGACGTGTGCGTCCGGTATCTGCGCGAGGATCCGTGGGACCGGCTGCGACAGGCGGCGCAGATCGTTCGAAAAACCCCGATGAACGTCTTCACGCGCGGTCAGAGTCTTTTCACGTTCGAGATGTTTCCGGACGACGTCGTCGAGCTGGCGATTCGTCGCGTCGCAGCCACCGGAGTGCGGCGGTACACGTGCTACGATTCGCTTCACGATATCCGCAACATGGCGCTTTCGGTTCGCGTCACGAAAGCCTGCGGCATGGAGTCCGTTGGGCACGTCGTCTATACCGAAAGCCCGATCCATACGGATGCGTATTACGTCGCCAAAATGAAAGAAATTGTGGCTCTGGGCGTCGACGTGTTCGGCATCAAGGATCCCGGCGGCTTGCTGACGGTCGAGCGCGCGCGAACGTTGGTGCCCGCGGTCCGTGCGGTCGCGCCGAATCTGCCCTTTGAGCTGCACACACACTGCCGCGGCGGCGTCGGAGAGCTCGTTGCATTGACGAGCGTGCCCTTTGGAGTCGACTATTTGTACACCGGAATACGCCCGCTGGCATCAGCGGATGCGCTGCCGAACGGGCGATATTGCGCGCAACGCCTTCGCGAGATGGGATACGAAGTCAAGGTACGCGACGCCGATTTCGCCAGAATGGAAACATATTTGACCGAGCTCGCCCATCGATACGGAAAACCCATCGTCCCGCCGAATCGCTACGATCCCTTCCTCTACAAGCATCAGGTGCCGGGCGGCATGATTTCGAATTTGCGCTCGCAGCTGCGAGACCTCGGCATGGAACATCGCCTCGACGCAGTCATGGCCGAAGCGGCTGCCGTTCGCGAGGACCTGGGCTATCCGGTCATCGTCAGCCCATTCGCTCAATTCACGATAACGCAAGCTGCCATCAACGTCGTGAGCGGCAAACGCTATGCCGTCATTCCGGATGAGGTCGTGCGATACGTTCAGGGATATTACGGAAAGCCGGCAGGCCCGATTGCTCCCGAGGTATTGCGGCGCGTTGAAGAGATCACCGGCGGTGCAGAGCCGATCACCGCGCGACCCGGTGAGATCATCCCGCCTCGCCTCGAGGAAACGCGCGCGACTCGGGGCCCCTTCAAATCTGACGACGACCTCTTGTTGGCCGTGTTCTATCAGCCCGCGCAGCTGGAGCCGCTTTACAAACGCCTTGGAAACGTCTCGCCCCACGGCGGAACGCCGCTTCGCGATGCGCTGCAGCTGCTCGAAGAAGCGCGACCGCGCCGTTCGTTTCAAATTCGAACGCGGGTTCTCGCCATGGAGGGTAGCCGATAGCCGACCTCGACTTAACTTCGGCTCTCGAGCCGCACACGATTGCGATCGTCGGCGCCAATCCTGACGGGACGCGCATGGGTGGCGGCTTCGTTTTGCAAGCGCTCAAACGCCATCGGTTTGGCGGCCGCATCATCCCCGTCAACCCGCGCTATGCAGATGTCGACGGACTATCGAGCCTGCCGTCGTTATCGGCCGTGAGCGAGGACATCGACCTTGCTGTCTTCGCCGTTCCGGCCGCCGCGCTCGCAGACTCGCTACGCGAGGCACGCCCGCGTTCCATCAAGACCGCCCTGGTGCTGAGCTCCGGCTATTCCGAGGTAGGCGAAGAGGGTGCACGCCTGGAGCACGAGCTGCTCGTGCTTGCGCGCGAAAAAGGGGCTCGCCTCATCGGACCCAATTCGGTTGGGCTCGTAAATCTCCGGGACGGCGTCGTCGCAACGATCAGTCAAGCGTTCGATCGCACGGACCTCGTCACCAGCGATGTCGCTTTGGTCTCGCAAAGCGGCGCATTCGGTACGGCGCTCGTCGCGCGCGCGCAGCAGGAAGGCGTGGGGTTTCGGTATTTCATCAGCTCCGGTAACGAGGCCGATGCAAGTTTCAGCGATTTGGCGCGCGCGCTGATCGTCCGTGACGACGTTCGAGTTCTGTGCGGCTATCTGGAAAATGTCCGAGACGGCAAAGGGTTCATCGAGCTGGCGACGCTCGCGCTCCGTCTCGGAAAACCGCTGATCGTCCTCAAGGCGGGATCCAGCACCATCGGGTCGCAAGCTGCGAAATCTCATACGGGAGCAATGGTCGGCTCCGATGCGATAACGCAGAGCATCTTCGATTGCCATGGCATTATCCGCGCAAAAGACGGAGAGCATTTGCTTGAGCTTCTGAAAGTTTTCGAGCGAACCCAGGAAGCCAAAGGCGAGCGCGTCGCGCTGGTCAGCCATTCCGGTGGCGCCGGTGTCCTGGCGGCGGACGCCGCCGAAGCGGAAGGCGCGCAGATGCCGCCACTTCCGGCGGAAGTAGAATCTACGCTGCGCGAAACGCTGCCGGCATACGCCACCATCGGCAACCCGTTGGATATGACCGGCGCAGCCTCGCTGCAAGCCAAGTTGATGGTGCAATGCTTGAAGACCATGCTCGATAGCGACTCGTACGACGCCGGGCTATTGTGCGTCGCTTTGATCTGGCGCGAGGGCGCTCTATTGCTCGAAGAACTGACGTCGCTCGCCGCGTCGTCGCGGAAGCCCTTTGCGGTTTCATGGGCCGCTCCCAGCGACGAGATCGCTGCACGGCTGCGAGCGGCGCCGTTCCCGGTCTTCCCAGATCCTTCGCGTGCCGCCGGAGCCCTCGCACGAAAGCTTCGATATGACGTGCACTTTCGCGGACGCAGCCCGAGTCCGTATCGGCCTGCTCGGCGGAAAACGGTCGATCGCGGCGCGCTGACGACAGTCGCAGGTCAAATCGACACCCTCACGCGCTACCGAATACCACTCCCACGTCAGATCCTCTCCGAGAGCCTCGCCGGCGCCGAGCGCTTTCGTGTGGCCTTGGGCCGGCCTGTGGTCGTGAAGGTTGCATCGGCCGATGTGCTGCACCGAACGGAGACCGGCGGCGTCGTTATCGGCGTGAACACCGCGGAAGAGCTTGCTGCGGCGTACGAGCACGTTACGCGCAGCGTCTCTTCGAGCGAGGGCGTTTTGGTTCAAGAGATGATCGAAGATGGTCTACACGTGTTCGTCGGCATGAAACGCGATCCGGCCTTTGGGCCAATCATTGCCGTCGGGCCGGGCGGAACTCTCGTCGAGCTCGTTGCCAAGCTCGCGATGCGGCCGGCCCCCGTAAACGCGGAGCAGGCCCTCGACATGCTGAGCTCGTCGCCTCTCGACTCACTGCTGCGTGGATTTCGCGGAGGCACCGAACTGGATCGCAATGCGCTTGCCGCAGCGATTGTATCGATCTCGCTTCTTGCTATCGATGCGCCGCACGCATTCGAGATCGAATTCAACCCTTTGATCGTGCTTTCGAAGGGCGCCGGTTGCGCCGCCGTGGATTATAAGTTTCGTCTTCTTCCATCAGCTGCGGATCCGAGACCATCTTCAGCATCTGTTTGAGATGTTGATACGGTTGCGTTCCCACAACGGCCGCCAAGTTCGATTCAAGCTCTTCGAGGGCATCAAAACTCTCGAAGAGCAGCTTTACGCCCTTAGGGGTCAGTATGATGATGCGATTGCGGCGATCCGCCGGGTCAACGCGCCGCTCCGCATAGCCCAGCGTCTCGAGCTCGTTCGCCAGCTGCCACATCGCCTGTTTGGTCATGTTAGCGCGCGCAGCGAGAACGTTTAGACGCGTCCCATCGAAATCGATATGCGAAAAGAGATTGAGATGCGTCGTGCGAAACTTCTTGTAGCCACGCTGCACGAGCATTTCGGTCATCTTCCAATTGATCAATCGTGACGTTGCCAAAAGCAGCTGACGCAGGTTCACGGCTCGCTTTACCGCGAGCACTTCCCAAGGCTGCGGCGGGTTCGGCATGAGCCGCCCATTCGCGGAATGCCGGGCAAGCCTTTCCGAACGCCAATTGAAATGGAGGCCCTGTGGATTTGCAATTGACCGGTCGAGTCGCGCTGGTTACCGGCGGCGCAAGCGGCATTGGGGCCGCGATCGCGCGGACTCTTGCGGCCGAAGGTGCGATCGTCTACGTCGGCGACCTCGACGTGGCTGCGGCTTCGGCGCATGCGTTCCAAGTCGTTCTCGACGTCGGCAGCGCCACGTCCGTCGATGCCGCCATCCGCGAGATAGAGCAGAACCAAAGTAAGATCGACATTCTCGTTAACAGCGCCGGAATCGTTCGTACCGGTCCGCTCGACACGATGAATGCCTCGGATTGGCGCGCTCTCTCGACGATCAACGTAGAAGGAATATTCACGTGCAGTCGAGCCGTTCTCGGCGGCATGGCGTCGCGGCGCTACGGCAAGATCCTGAACCTCGCTTCTATATCAGCCTTCAAAGGTGGCGGCCTATTCGGTAACACCTTATACGGCACGAGCAAGGCAGCAGTCATCGCGCTCACGCAAGGATTCGCTCGCGAATACGGCCCCATGGGCGTCAATGTCAATGCCCTCGCGCCGGGGTTGACGCGAACGCCCATGACGGCTTCGATGTCGGACGCCGACCGCGAGCGGCTGCTCTCCGCTATTCCGGTCCGCCGAATCGCCGAACCGCAGGACATCGCCAACGTCGCCGCCTTCCTCGTGTCTGACCGTGCCGGCTACGTCAATGGCGCGACCCTCGTGGTCGACGGCGGCGTTTTGACGCTATAGACGCTGCCAGCGCAGCACGCGCCGCTCGATCAGCGACATGATCCCCGATAGCAGCGTAGTAATCAACGCGAGGAAAAACAATATACCGAGAACGCGGTCCATCTGGAAGGTGTTGGAGTACTTCATCGCTTCTTGTCCGAGGCCGTATTCCGACGCGATCATCTCACCGACGATGACGCCGAGGAAGGCATAGATCAGCCCAAGTTTCAGGCCCGCGAAGATGCTCGGTGCAGCCGTCGGAATCGTCACGGAGCGAAAGATCTTCCAGGGGGTTGCCCCCAGAGATCGGCAAAGCGTCAGCAGGTTGCGATCTACGGAGCGGCCTCCCGCCACCGTCGTGAGCAGCAGGATAAAAAAGATTACACTAATCGCCAGAACGATCTTCGACTCGATACCGATGCCGAACCAAACGATAAAGAGCGGCGCCAGCGCGATACGCGGGAAACTGTTTAATAGTGTGATGAACGGATCGAAAATGTCCTCGAGAACCGGCACCTGCACGAAGGCGAGACCGACGACTATTCCGAGTGCACTTCCGATCACAAACGCGACGAACGTCGCCAACATCGTATAATAGAAGTTGATCCACAGCTCGGAGCCAACGAGCGCCGACGCCAGATACGAAAAGACGGCTCCCGGACTGCTGATGACCGCCGTGTCCAACAACTTCAAACTGGAACAAAGCTGCCACCCGGTGATCGCAATCACGGCGATCGCAACCTGACTCATAAAAATGATTAAGCGTCTTTGCGAGCGTTTTTTGCGATTCGCTGACACGCTCGCGGCCTGGAGGCTGACGTTCTCTACGATGCTCACAACTGTCCGTCCGCCGACTCCGAGATGAGCTCGGCGCCCAAGTCTGCCCAAATTTTCGCGAACACTTCGTGATAACCGGCCTCGCCTTGCAGCTTGAGGGGGTCACGCGGGCGCGGAAACGAAAGGCGATGGTCTCCCTTCAAACGGCCGGGGGAGCGTGAAAACACGAGCACGCGGTCCGAGAGCACGAGCGCCTCGTGCAAATCATGCGTAACGAAGAGCACGGTTCGGCGTTCACCCTGCTCCCAAAGTGACAGCAGCAGGCGCTCCAAGATCAGCTTGGTTTGCGCGTCGAGCGCACCGAATGGTTCGTCCATCAGCAAGACCTGGCTGTCCAAGGCGAACGTCCTTGCGAGCGCAGCGCGCTGCCGCATGCCGCGCGATAGTTGTGCCGGATACGCCATCTCGAAGCCCGACAGACCGACAAGCTCGAGAAGTTCGTGCGCGCGCTTGCGCCGCTCGGCTTCCGGCATGCCGCGAACTTCCATCGCGAACTCGACGTTATCCAACGTTCGGCGCCACGGGAGCAAACAGTCCGTTGCGAACATATATGCGACGTCGGCCCGACCGGCGCCGGGAGCGCTGCCTGCCAATCGGATCGTACCGTGGGTTGGTTTACAAAGGCCGGCGATTGCGTTCAAGAGCGTCGTCTTGCCGCATCCGCTTGGTCCTACCAGCGAGATGAATTGTCCCTGTTCTATTCTAAACGAGATGCCGTCGAGTGCGTGAACGCGTTTTTCGCTACCGTCGTGTTGCTCGATGAAGAACTCATGCGAAAGGTCTTCGACGCTCAGAATTTCACTTGCAGGCGTTCGACCAGGTGATTTCCTTGTAGATAGCATCGACGGTAACGTCCTTCGGGAATTTTAAGAAGGCTTGGGCGAACTCCAACCACGATTTCGTCGACTTGATCGTAAGCGCCGTTTGGCTGCTCGGCCCGATGTTATCGCGCACCATCCGGTCAAAACCCTGCGCCTCCCCTATCGACCCCATCGCTTTTTTCATGATGGCCAGAACTTGGGGGAAGTTCTTCGGATCGTTTTGGAATTTTACGGCCTCTAGGATCGAATCATTGAACGCCTTGGCCAGGTCGGGATGTGCATCGACCCAGGTCTTGCTCGCGAAGTAGATCAACTGTGGACTCATTCCACGCGTCAGCGGCGGACCCTGACCTTTCGAGACATTCACGATGATCTTCGAGCCGTGTTGCACCTCAATCGAAGTCAAGGGTTCGAAACCCATCGTAGCGTCGACCAGGCCGTGTTCGACGGCGCTCAGCGAGGTTTGCCCCACGCCCGTCGCGACGTAGTGCCCCGCATCCGGAGACAGGCCGGCCCCTTGGAACAGCGCGTTCCAAAAGTAGTTGGTATCGGCGCCTAGCGCCGTAACGCCCAAACGCTTGCCGACGAAGCTCTTCATCACGTCGGGATATGTCATGGAGCCGGACATCGTTTTCAGAAACGCGGGCGACGCAACGACTTGATAGTACGGCCCTTCCGCTCCGCAGATGTTCACGAAGCCGAGATGATCGAGATGCGTGTTCAGCATCGTTTGATCGACGTCTTGCGTGCCGATTTCGACCGATCCGGCGTGCACAGCAGCCTCCGTCGCGGGGCCGCTTGCGAGCGGAACCAACGTAACGTCTAAGCCGTGCTTCTTGAAGATTCCGGCATAGAGCGCGACGACGCTGCTTTGATTGATCAGCAGGCCCTGATACCATTGCACGCGCACCGGCGCGAGCTTCGTATGCGCGGGAACGATCTCGGGGGAGCTGAGGGCTGCGAGCGCGATGGCAGCCAACGTTGTAATAACGATCCGGATGACGTAGGATCGAACGGCTCGTGCCATGCCTGTCCCCCTCCTAAAGGCAGCGCAAAAAGCTTGTCTGGACCGACCCCCGGTGCCCCCGATTAAAACCGATTTCAGCTTACTCGTCAAGATACATGACGATTTTTTTATCCGGCAGCGAACTCGACGGACTGTGCCTCAACGGCCGCGGGGTCCAGCCGCGGGGTCCAACCCGGCTCCAGCACGATTGCGCCCTTCTCGAATCGCAGCGGGCGCGCAACGATCGACCGGCGCGGCTTCAGAAAGCCGTTCGATTCCAAGGCGTTCGTCACGAGACCCCGTGCGGCGCACGCCTCCATCCAATTGCCGATCTCCGTGGCGACGCCGTTGCCCAGCACCGGTTCCATGCCCAGCTCGCGTATGCGCGATAGATCGCGAACGAGGGTATCGATCGAGCCTGCTTTCACGAGCTTGAGCTTGACGAAGCTCGCCGCTTTGAGCAGCGCGACTCTCTCGATGTCCTCGCCGTCATAAATCGACTCGTCCAGCATCATGGGAACGGTCGACACGCGAGACACGGCCACCGCGGAATCCCAGTCTTCCTTCGCGCACGGCTGCTCGAAGAGCTCGATCGAGTCCGGATCGAGCGATGAAGCAAACCGCAACGCGTCTTCGCGCGAGTAGCCTTGATTCGCGTCCAAGCGCAGCCTGCACCGGCCGCGGTTGACGCGCTGGATCGTTTGCACCCGCGCGAGATCCTCGGCAGCGTCGAAACCGACTTTGATTTTCAGCGTTTGGTATCCATCGCGAATCGCCGCATCGATGTCGCGCGCGATTTCTTCCTCCCTTTCGCCCTGCAGCAAGGCCAGCAGCGGCAAGCGCGTTTCTGACGCGACGTTCAAATGGATGTCCCGCTCCAGCATGTCGAGCGCCGTCCCAAAGGCGGAAGCGGTAAACGGGGCATCCGCCAGCAGATGCGCGAGTCGCTCTCGTGCGCCGGCGACCGAGCCGCCGGCAAGCTGCGCGCAGAGGCCGCGCGCCTGCTCCCAAGCTGTCTCAATCGTTTCGTCGGTGTAGCCGTCGAGGTACGTCGCTTCGCCAAAGCCGGTTCGCTCGCCGTCGCTTGCCTCGACCACGATGGTATCGAAGGCGTCGATCGCGCCGAGCGAGAGGTGATACGGCCGCACCAGCGGCAGCGAGAGCCGCCAAGCCTTGATCGTGGCGAGGCGTTCGGCCGCGATCATACGGCAGCCCAGGTATCGGACAGGAGCTTGTCCAGCGGCTCGCTGAGCTCGTACACGCTCGAAACTGCAAGCTCGCGTCCGAACGAAACCCTCTCCCGCTCCGCGCGTTTGCGCAGACGTTCTTCGTGAAACGCGAGGACGTCTTTGGGAAACGGCATCGCACCCGGATCGAGAATGCGCAAACAACCATCCACGTCGCGTGCCGGCATGACACGGCTGCGCACGAACCGGTTCGGCGACCACGGAATATCGAGCACCCCTGCCTCCAGCGCGCGCACCGTGCCGATCGCGGCATCGCCTTCGCCTAGTTCGAGCACGCGGTCCACGATGGGACGAACTTCCCGGCGGATGAGGTCGCATTCACGTTCGTATTCCGGATGACCGGCCAAGCGAATTTTCCGGGCCATGTAGATCGCCATGCGAGTCATGCGCAAGCCCTCGCAGTTCGCTTCGGGCGTCGGAATCCCGAATGCTTCGTGCACGCTCTTTGTCGTGACGCTCACGGCCCCGCCGATTGCCGCCAGCGTGCCGCCGTAGGTCACGAGCGCCGCGCATTGCGCCTCATCGTGCGGCCACGCACCCATCCAGTGCAGCGACGTAACCGGCGTGAAGGCGTCGCTGTAGCCGGCTTTTCGCGCGTATTCCTGACACAGCTCGCGACACGTCGCGATCGCGGCCGCGTCCTGCACGAGATGAAGCGTCTGCCCCAGCTCGAGCCCGTAATTGCGCACGCCCTGTGCCAGCGCGAGCAGCATGTCGAGCACGGAAACGGCGATCGCAATCGACGGCGGAATGTTCGTGCCGGTCAGAAAGCTCGGCTGCCTGCGATGCAGCTCCACGCCGCGAGCACCGTAATCCGCAACCAGCCGGTCCAAGTATTGATAATTGCGGATGCCCTGCTCGACGGGAAGCTCTTTGATGTACGAGACCGTGTACGCGATGCCCGAGCCGAGATACCCGGTGTAGCCCGCCGCAAAGCCGATTTCGCCGGTGAGCTTCGGCATCGACGTTCCGGTCAGCATGATCGCCGGCTTTTGGATTGCATCGATCAGCTTGCGTGTCGTCGCGACGCCGTAATTGACGATCGGATAGCCGTTGAGCATGGAACGCCCGAGGCGCTCGGATTCCACGACGCCTTCCTGCGCGCGCGAAAATTGCTCGTTGCGCGTATAGCTGTCCGTCGTGGTGGGGACGATATCCGCCATCCCCTCGCGATCGAGCATCTCCATGAGCTGTTTCTGCAGCTCGAAGGTGCCGAAGCCGCCGCGCGGCTGCGTCAGGCAACGGCCTTCCGCATCGGCGCGGCGCAGCACCGCCGCAAGGCGCTTGTGCGCCGGCAGCTCGCGATGATACGCGACGGCTTCCTCGAGATCGACCTCCGCCCCGGTCGGCCAGCGCGCCAGATTCTCGCGGCGCATCGCGGCGAACGTTTCGTCGTCGATGCGAGCCTGTGACAGCGGAGCGTGAAGGGTCTGCATTTTAGGAAGCCTCAACCTGCGGGACGCGGTCGGCCGGGGTTATCGAGCGCAATGCCAGGGCCAGTGCCGCCTGTGGTTCGACGGCCGCGAGCAAACCGACTGCGAACAAGAGATAGTCACGGTCCAAATAGAGCTGGGGCTCGCGTGGACGCAACGAGCGTGGGTCCTTCGAGTCGGCGCGCGCCGCGGCCAAGAGCGCCTCGCGCTCTCCCAAGTGAATCGGTGCGCCGCCGGTGGCAACGACCGTCTTGATACCGGTCAGATCCTTGCCGTGCTGGACTTGCACCGGACCGATCGCCGTATAGACCGTTTCGATCGTGCCGGCGTGACGCTTCACGGCGATCTCGATCGCCGCGAGGAGCAGCGCGCGATCGAACGCGCGTTGCGCGGGCGTCTGCGGAATACCCTCGATGTTCTGCGCGATGTGCGCGAGCATTGCGCCGACGTCCGCCGCCGGCATGTGCGCGGCCGCGGCGATGCGATCGGCTCCCGCCGCTTCGACCACCGATGCGGCGCTATGGCGCATTCCGAGGTCACCTTCGACGGTGCGCTTCACGCGCGGCTCCGGCAAGCCTTTTTGCAGCGCACCTTCCGCCGGATCGCCGCGTGCGATCGAGTGCACGTCCGTCGTCGCACCGCCCGGATCGACCACGAGCAGCTCGCCGAGGCCAGGGCGTTTGCCGTCGCCGTCGGCGAGCAACCGCGCACCTTCCATCACGGCCGCCGGCGTCGGCATCAGCACGTCGTCGAACATCGTCTGCGCGCGATCGATGCCCTTGGCATGCACGATGCGCTTGATGAAGATTTCACGAATCGCGTCGCGTGCCGAGTCGGTCGACAGCACGCCGATCTCCGGCATGACGTTCGCCGCGAGGGTGAGCGGCATGTGCGCGAGAGCCTCGCGAGCCTCGTCCGCCGCAACGCGATTGCCCGCATACACGATCGGGACGGACAGCTTTCGCTCGGCGAGCGCTTTGGCGTTATGCAGGACGACCTCGGTGTTTCCGCCATCGGTTCCGCCGGCGAGCAGGATGATGTCGGGGGCGAGGCTTTCGATCGCATCCAAGTCGCCGCGTGTCAGCTTGTTCGAAAATGCGCCGACGAGCTTGGCGCCGGCGCCGAGCGCTGCTTGGCGCGCAGCCTCGGCGGTCAGCTCCCGAACCAGCCCGATCGTCACCATGCGCAAGCCGCCCGCCGCGCTGCTGGATGCGAGCCGATAGCGAAATTGCGGCAAGCGGCCGAGATTCGCTTCCAAATCAGCGAGCGCGGCGCGCATCCCGATCGTCACGTCACTGCGGACGGTTGAAGGCCCTTGACCGCTGCCGAGTATGCGCACGTCGTCGAGATCGATCGCGCGCAGTTTCGTATAGGTGCTGCCGAAGTCGATCAGCAGCGCGGTGCGGCCGGTCACGAAACCTTGTCGGCCGCGCGCCGCGCGAGGTCGCGCGCCAGTATCTCGGTCACCTCTTCGGTGCGCGTCCCGGGCGGGAACGCTCGATCGAATCCCATCGCCAAGAATCGCTGCTCGACTTCCTTCCAAGGCTGTTTCCCGACCACGAGATTTCCGCCGACGTAAATGAGAATGTTCCCGATGCCCGCCTCGACGCAGGCGTCCCGGAACCCGCGGCAGTCCAGCTCGCCTTGGCCGTACAGCGAGCTGATCAGGATGGCGTCGGCATTCGTCTCGATCGCAGCCGCGATGAATTCCTCGGCCGGCGTAAGCGCACCGAGCGAAACGACGTTGTAGCCCGCATCTTCGAGCGCCATCGTCAAGATGCGGTTACCGACGATGTGGGTGTCGGCTCCGATCACTCCGGTCACGAGAGTCGCCTTGCGGTTGCCTTCAGCCATGCTGCCGCGAATAAGTCAAGCGGCCTGACGATTCAACCGAAGGCGACGCGCGCCCTTTCCCGAAGCCGCCAACCCGTGGAATCGCCACGGATCAGCGCGCGCGGCTTGCGAAAAGCCTTCTCTTCCGGCACGCTCGCCATCGACGGCATCGACCTCGACGTCGCGGATGGTGAGTTCGTCTCGATCGTCGGACCGAGCGGCTGCGGAAAGACGACGTTCTTGCGAATCGCCGCGGGGCTCGAGCCGGCCACCTCCGGCAGCGTCGCCGTCAACGCCGACGGCGATCGGCCCGGCGCATTGCCGTGCGCCAGCGTCTTTCAGGAGTATTCGCTCTTTCCTTGGATGACGCTGCGGCGCAACGTCGCTTTTGCATTCGACCGTCTGCAAATCGACCGGCGCGAGCGGGACCGGCGCGTCGACGAGCAGCTCGAGCTCGTGAACCTTACGCGTTTCGCCGACGCCTATCCGCATCAGCTTTCCGGCGGCATGAAACAGCGCGGCGCGGTCGCTCGCGCGTTTGCCGTCGATCCGCAGGTGCTCTTCATGGACGAGCCGTTCGGCGCGCTCGACGAGCAAACGCGCATGGGTCTGGCGTCTGAGCTCCTTGCGCTCTGGGAGCGCGATCGCAAGACGGTGCTGTTCATCACGCACAGTATCGAGGAGGCGCTGGCGCTTTCCGATCGCGTGGTCGTGATGACGGCGCATCCGGGGCGGATTCGCGAAATCATCGCCGTGCCGTTCGCCAGGCCGCGCGACCCGATCGAGCTGCGCGGAAATCCTGAATTTGGCCGCCTTTCCGTCCACATCTGGCATCTGCTGCGCGCGGACATCCTGGCGTGACGATCGAACGCACGTTTCGCATCGTTTCGCCTCTGGCGCTGGTCGCTCTGTGGGAAGCGTGCGTGCGAATCCACCTGGTGGACGCGCGTTTTTTTCCCGCTCCCAGCTCGATCGTCAGCGACTTCGTCGTGTTCCTGACGAGCGGCGAGCTCGTCAGCAACACGCTCGTAACGCTCGAGCGGGTGCTTATCGGTCTCTTGATCGGCGCGATCCCGGGCGTGGCGCTCGGCCTGCTCGTGGGCATCAACCGGCTCGCCCGTGCGATCGTCGAGCCGGTCGTGGCGCTGCTCTACCCGATTCCGAAGATCGCGATCTTGCCGCTCATTCTGCTCATCTTCGGCATCGGCGAGAGCTCGAAGTACGCGATCGTCGCGATCGGGGTCTTCTTCATCATGGTGATCAACACGGCTGCCGGGGTGCGTCAGATCGAATCCATCTATCTCGACGTCGCGCGCTCGTTTCAGATCCGGCGGCGGTCGCTCTACTGGCGGGTCTTGCTTCCGGGCGCCCTGACCAACGTCTTCGCCGGCCTGCGGCTTTCGATCGGAATAGCGATCGTGCTCGCGGTCGCGGCCGAGTTCACGGCCGCGAAGAGCGGCCTCGGCTTTCAGATCTGGAACGCGTGGGAAACGCTCCAAGTGGAGCGGATGTACGTCGCGCTCGTCATGGTCTCGCTGCTCGGCTACGCGCTCACGCTTGCGGGCGACGCGCTGGAGCATGCGATCGTGCCGTGGCGCGCACGGACGTGAACGTCCCGGCGTCGAAAGGTCGCGCGATGATCTCACGCAGCACCTTTCTGGCGGGTTCCGCCGGCGCGCTCGCCGCCGGCACGCGAGCGGCATCCGCCGCGACCACCAAGCTCAACATCGGGTACGTCCCCTCGACGCTCTTCGCGCCTATCTTCGTCGCGGCCGAACGCGGCTATTTCAAAGATGCCGGTTTCGATGCGGACCTGACGCCGATCGTCGCCGGCCAAGACGCGATGGCGCTGGCCGCGACCGGGCGCCTCGATCTCGTCGCCGCGGCGCTTTCGGCGGCCTATTACAATGCCGTCGCGCGCGGCCTGGACGTTCGCTTCGTAGCATCCACCGCGTACCAGCCCGAGCACGGACATCCGACGGCGCTCATGATTCGTGAAGACTTATGGCAGGCCGGGAATCGCACGCTGCAGTCGCTGCGCGGCCGGAAGCTTGGCTGGATCGGCGGCGCCGGCGCGATTTCGGCATATTACGTCGCGCGCATCTTGCGGCCCGCCGGTCTGACGCTGAACGACATCATCCCGGAGAACATCCCCAATCCGGATCAAGCCGTTGCGCTCGAGAGAAAGGCAATCGACGCGGTGTTCACGTCGTCGCCGTTCACGGAGCGATTCGCTCAGGACAAGCTCGCGCGTACCATCGGGTATCCGCCCGCGGGAATCTCGGGCTCCGGCATCTTCTTCGGTCCGAACCTCACGGGAAACGTCGGGCTCGCGCACGTTGTCATGGCCGCTTGCCGGAAAGCGGCGGCCGATATTGCCGGCGACGGCTACTACGCTCCCGACGCGCTTGCGGCGTATGCCAAATATACGAAACAGCCCGTCAGCATCATCAAAGCCGCGCCGCGCTATACCATCTATCCCGATCTGCGCATCGACGAAGCCACGGTCGAAGACGCGCAGCGCGAGTTCATGTCCGAAGGCATCCTGGCATACAAAAAGCTGCTCAGCGAGGTCGTGCTCACGGCGCGGTATTGATACGGCGCGTCGCGATCATTGCCGCCGCGGCTGCCGTGCTGGCGGCCGAAGCGTACGTCGGAATGGTCCTCAGCCGTCCGAACCCCGAAGCCACGCCGACTGCGAGTGCATCGGCCACCGGGACGCCCTCACCGATCCCAAGCCCAAGCGTGAGGATCCCGCAAGCGTCATCGGTTCCGGCGCTCGTTCGCAGCCCCGCACCCACGATCACGCAGGCGACGCTCGCACCCACCGCCGAGCCGGCACTCGAGAACACGGCAGCAGCTGCAACCGCGACACCGCCGCAGTTTGGCCCGCGCACACCATCGACGCCGATGCCGCCGCGACCACCGCAAGCTCCAACCTAAAGAGGAAAGACCCGCCGTCGCGCGCGACGGGTCTTCGTACGATGGCGACGCTGATGGGGCTCGAACCCACGACCTCCGCCGTGACAGGGCGGCGCTCTAAACCAACTGAGCTACAGCGCCAAAGTGGTGGGCACGGTTGGGATCGAACCAACGACCTCCCGCGTGTGAAGCGGATGCTCTCCCGCTGAGCTACGCGCCCAGGGTCAGCCTTGGCGAACCCAGGGATTCTACATGACCGCGACTCAGCCTGTCCAGGACCGTTTTCGCTTCGGTGGAGGTTGCTTGCTCGAAGGTTACCGCTATATCGACCGGTTCCGCGTGCCGTTCTTCGAGATCGACATGCTGCGCCACACCAATCACATCGCCTACATCCGCTGGGCCGAGACCGCGCGCTGTGCGTACTTCGAGGAAGTGCTCGGTGAGCCGATCGCCGGCGACCGCGGATGCATCGCGGCACGCCTCGAGATCGACTACCGCACGCCGCTCGAATGGCGCGAGGCCGTCGCGATCGGGTGCCGCATTTCGCGGTTCGGGCGAAAGTCGTTCGATACCGAATACGAAATCTGGAGCGAGACGCGCGGCGTGCTCGCCGCCACCTTGGTCGTGAAATGCGTCGCGTTCAACTATCGAACCGCCGCTTCGATTCTCGTGCCCGACGAGTGGAAACGCATCGCGCGCGAGTACGAGCCGGTGCCGCCGGAGTTCGCCTGAAGAGCTACACGACGCCGAGATAGAGGCTGGGGTCGAAGTACGTCGACGCGGGCGTCGGATTCTGCATCGCCCCCAGCGCGACGTAGACGTCCGTGACGTGCTGGAGCCACTTCGTTACCGTGCCGTCTTTGTAGCGGCTCACCCATTCCTTGGACGTGAACACTTTCTCGGCTTTGTACATCGTCTGCATCTGCAGCGGCGTTACGCCTTCGTACTGCTTGTTGATGATCGGAAGCGATTTACCCGGATCTTTGACCAGCGTATCGTTGGCGGCGATCCAGCCGTGCAAAAAGCGTTGCAGCACATCCTTGTTTGCGCCGGAGGAGTAGAAGTCGTTTCGCGCCGCCCACCCGTCGACGATCGCCGCCTGCGGGTAGTACTTAGAGGCGTCGACGAGCATCTTTGCGCCCGGCACTTCTTTTTCGACCTGCAAGTTGAAGGGCACCCAAAGCGCAACCGCCGGAACCGCGCCCGCAATGAACGCGGTCACGGCTTGCGGCATCGGCTGATTGATGACTTGGACGTCCTTGTGAATATCCAGACCATTTGCCTTGAGCGCCTCATAGAGAAAAACGTTTGCCGTCGTGCCGGCCGTCGTTGAGATCTTCTTGCCTTTCAGGTCGGCAATCGTCGTGATGCCGCTGTCAGGCCGCGCCCAAAGCTGCGCGGTCGCCCACTCGACGTCGTTGATCAAGAAGACCTTGCCTTGGCCGCGCGCGGGGAAATTCGAGATCACCGCACCGGTCGAGAGGATGTCGAGGCTTCCGCCGACGAGCGCTTGAAAGAGCGCGATGCCCGTGTCGAACCGGGTCAGCTGCACGTCGATTCCCTGTTTCTTCCAGGAGCCCATCGACTGCGCCAGCCAAATTTGTCCGTCCACGGCAAGCGTGTGCAGGTAGCCGACCCGCAGCGTCGTCGCGGCCTTCGCGGGCGTCAGAAACGAAATCGACGCGCTGCCTGCGGCGAGCAGACTCAAAGCGGAACGGCGAGTAATCGAGCTCATGGATTCTCCTCTCTCTGGCGTTGTTGGGCAGCGTATTCGCTCATCACGATCGATTCAAGCTCGGCAACCAAGGATTGAAACTCCGGTGCATGGCGCAGCGAATCGTTCCTCGGATATCCGAACGGCACCTCGACGACGCGCCGCACGCGCGTCGGCCGCGCGGTCACCGCGACGACCCTCGAGGACAGGTAGAGCGCCTCTTCGACCGAATGCGTGACGAAAAGCACCGTCTTGCCCTCTCGTGCCTGCAGGTCCAAGAGCAAGTCCTGCATCGCGTAGCGCGTCTGCGCATCGAGCGCACCGAAAGGTTCGTCCATCAGCAAGAACTGCGGCCGCACGGCGTACGTCCTCGCGAGCGCGACCCGCTGCTTCATGCCGCCCGAAAGCGCCTTCGGATAGGCGTCGCGGAAATCGGTGAGCCCCATGGCATCCAGGTAACGCTGCGCGATGGCCTCTCGTTCGCCGGCAGGCGCGGCATTCGCGCGCAAGCGCAATCCGAAGAGGATGTTGTCGCGCACGCTCAGCCATGGAAAGACGCCGTAGTCCTGAAAGACAAAGCCTCGATCCGAACCCGGACCGCAAACCGGGGCGCCGTCCAGCAACACGCGGCCGGATGTCGGAAAGACGAAACCTCCCACCATGTTGAGCAGGGTCGTCTTTCCGCAGCCGGATGGCCCGATGATCGAGATGAATTCGCCGTCACGCACTTCCAGCGAAACGTCCTCGACGGCGACGACCGAACGCGCCCGCGTATCGAACGTCTTGGAAACGCGTTCGAGAACGAGGCGGGCGCTCACAGAGCGATCCGCTCCTGCCAGTCGACCAGGCGGCGGGATATCGCCCGTAACGCGGCGTCCATCAGCAGCGCCACCGCGCCGATGCAGATGATGCCGGCATAGATCGTGGGGATTTGAAAGTAATTGGACGCGTTTTGGATCACCGCGCCCAGCCCGCGCTGGGCGGCGACCAGCTCCGATGCAACGAGCGTTGCCCACGTGACGCCGAGCGCGACGCGCAGCGCCGTGAGAATGTGCGGAACCGCGAGCGGTATCACGACGAAGCGGAATATCTCGCCGTCCGTTGCGCCGAGCGTCCGGCTTACGCGCACAAACAGGGGATTGAGCTGCGCGATTCCCTCGTACATCACGATCACGCCCGAAAAGAACGCGGCGTAAAACAAGATGATGACCTTGGCCGGTTCACCGATGCCGAAGTACACGATGACGAGCGGAATGAGCGCGATGGGAGGAAGCGCGCGGAAAAAGTTGATGACGGGGTCGAAAAGGCGGCCGACCGCGCGATACCAGCCCAAGAGAAACCCGACCGGCACGGCCAGCGCAACGCCGAGAATGAGGCCGGCTAAGACGCGCGCGGAGGAAATCAAGACGTCGTACCACAGGCCTTTCGCCGCCATCAAGTGCGTAAATGTGCTCGCGACCTGGTCCGGTGAAGGGATCAAGCCGGGACGCACCAATCCCGACGCGCGTATGGCGTACCAGAGCGCGATGAGCCCCAGCCACGGAATCAACCAAACGCCCAGACGAGACAATGAGATGACGAAGCTGCGGGAAGTCCGCGCCGTCGCCTGCCGAGCACCAATTTCCATACCGGTACAGACTTCGTTCGGCACGATGCGGGATCGTCCCATGCTGCTGGTGCGCGTCGAGGACGGCGACGGCGCCGCCGGATGGGGCGAAATCTGGTGCAACTTTCCTGCCGTCGGCATCAAGCATCGCGTTCGCTTGGTTGAATCGGTCTTTGCTCCGTTGCTCGCCGGCGTGGACGTCGGCGAGCCGTCGTCCGTGTTCGCGATGCTGATGCGCCGCACGCGCGTGCTTGCGATTCAATCCGGCGAGCCCGGACCGCTGGCGCAGTGCATCGCCGGAATCGACTGCGCGCTGTGGGATCTCAAAGCGCGCAAAGCGGCTATGCCGCTCTATCGGCTGCTCGGGGCGACCAATCCGCGAATCGCGGTATATGCCAGCGGCATCAATCCGGATCGCCCTCACGTGCTTGCCGCGAAAATGTGCGAATCCGGTCATCGTGCCCTCAAGCTCAAGGTGGGTTTCGGGCTCGAGCGCGACGTCGGCAATCTGCGCGCGATAAGGTCTGCGGTAGGCCGGGATTGCGCCCTCATGGTCGACGCGAATCAAGCATGGGAATTGCCCGAGGCGCTGGAAGCCGCCGCGGCGCTTGCGGAATTTTCGCTCGAATGGCTGGAAGAGCCGCTGTGCGCCGACGCTCCGTCGGCGCACTGGGAGGCGCTCCATGCGCGATCGGCGATACCGATCGCAATCGGTGAAAATCTCAGCACGCAAGCCGCGTTCGATGCCGCGATCTCCGCACGCAGCATCGGCGTCATCCAACCCGACGTCAGCAAATGGGGCGGCTTCTCCGCCGGCGTGCCGATCGCTCGCGCCGCCGTCGCCGCCGGCAAGCGGTTTTGCCCGCATTTCCTGGGCGGTGCGGTCGGCCTCGCGGCGTCGGCGCATTTCTTAGCCGGCGTCGGCGGCGACGGGCGTCTCGAGATCGACGCCAACGATAATCCGCTGCGAACGTTCTGCGGCGGACCGCTCACGCACGTGAGCGACGGCACCGTCACGCTCGATCGGCAACCGGGGATCGGCATCGAACCCGACCTGCGGGACCTGATGCCGTATATCGTTCTCGACAGAAAAGTGACGCTTGCATGAACGGCGAAAGCCCGCTCGATGCGGCGTTTGGCATTTGTCGGCGACATCGGCGGACACGCATCGCTTTTCGAGCGCATCCTCTCCGGTCTCGGCTGCGACGTGCATCGGCGCCGCATCCCTCGCGATTTAGTCGTCGTTCAGGTCGGCGACCTCGTGAGCTTGGCCCGCCGCCGCGGCGAGGATTCGAATCGTGCCGTCGCGATTGCGGATGCGATGCTCGAGGCACATCCGGATCGGTACGTTCAACTCTGGGGCAATCATGAAATCGCCGCGCTCGGTGGCCCACGCCGGCCGATGTGGACGGGAGGCGACGTCGAGCCGACAACGATCGCCTGCCTCGAACGCTGGTGGAACGAGCACCGCGCTCGTTTTGCGTTTGCGTTCGACGCGCACGACGGACCGTGGCTCGTCACGCATGCGGGATTGACGTTCGCGCGCTGGGTCGATGCGGGGCGGCCGAATGCTCACGAGGCAGCACGTCGGCTCAACGCGCATCGCAACGGGGTGACGCAAAGCCGTGCCGGCAGCCTGGTTACGGGCGTCGTCGACGAGCGCGCGGACGTAACGTGGGCCGAAGTCGTGCGCGAATTCTACGAACCGTGGATTCGTTCCGCGGAGCGCGGCGAAGCGATTCCGTTTCACCAACTGCACGGGCACGGCACGCCGTGGCAATGGGCTGCGGGCGCATTTTTTGAAGAGGCCGGTACCGAGCTGCGCAGCGCGTGCCGCGTCGATGCCGCAGCGAGACGCACGACGACGCGACTGGGCTCTCTCCCATCCGGCGGCTCCGCTCTGGCTGTTTGCGTCGATTGGGTGCTCCTCGACATGCCGACCCAATCGGGCGTGCCCTGGCCGGTTCTGATTCGCGAAGTCGACTAGGAGGCCGCGGCCGGCTCGGGCAGCGGCGTCGCGGACGGTTCTTGACCTGCCGCGGCGTTATAGAGCAGCGCTACCGTACGATACACGACGTGCCCGAATTTCGAGAACGGGAAATACACCAGCAAGAAAAAGATGAACACGAGATGCACGAAGTACATCGGATAAGCGACGCCGCGCAGGCCGGCGAGACGCGTCGTTTCCGAGCCGAAGCCCGTTAGACCGGTGAGCACGAGAACCGTCAGGAACAGCCAATCGGAATAGGTGTTCTTGCCGGTCTTGCTGCCGTCGGCGATGCGCCGGATCAGGAACACCGCAATGCCGAGCACGAACACGATGCCGCCGACGTTTCCGAGGATCTTCACCGGATGCCAGAGCGGCCAAGGCTCGCGATAATTGAAGAACCACGTCCCGATGGCGACGGAGATCGTCGTCACCAATAGCGCCAGGAAGCCGTAAAACACGGCGAGGTGCGCATGCGGCGCATGCTCGCGGTGCGTCGGCCGGTCGCCGACACGCTTCGATTCACAGGCCGCGAATTCTCTGTGCGAAAAGATCTTCTGCAGCGTCGGCACGATGCGGCTGCGCAAATCGAGCGCCCCGTTCATGCCGGCCTGCCGGCACATCGCATTCAGATAGCGCAATCCACCGACGGTCCCCGCCAAGACGGCGAGCGCGCACATCAGCGTGTAAAAAATCTCGACGAACGGGTCGGGAATGAACTTCGTGAAGACGATGCGGCCCTGCGGGAGCGACCCTAAGTTGCCGGCGGCGGCGACCACCGCCAAAAGAATCGCAACGGGTATCGCAAAGAGAACGGGCAGATAGCGCGGAGACGCGATCCACTTGGCGAGAAAGCTCGGCACCGCATAGTAACCGATGCTGTACTCGCGCAGGGCTCCCATCAAATTGGCGGGCTTGGCGTCGCGCGGGCAATACGTGCTGCACAGCCCGCATTGATGGCACGACCAGATCGAGCTGTTGCTCATGGCGCGGTCCTTCAGGCCCCACTGGATCCAGGCCATCTCCTTGCGGGGAAAGGGATTCTCCGGCGTGGAGATCGGGCAAACCGAGGAGCACGTGCCGCACTGATAGCAGGACGTTAGATCGGAGGCATCCAGCCCTATGATCGCTTTTTTGAACTCGAGGTCCGGCTTGATCACCGTTGCCATTATCCGAATCCCTTCATCGGGTTGGGACCGAGCGCGCTGACCTGCTCGGCAAAATCCTGCAGCATCTTCGGCAGCCGGTACGCATCCGAGATTGCCACTTCCAGCACGCTGACCCGTTCCGGTTCCAGCATGAGACGCCCGAGCGTCTCCCGCATGTTGTCCATCCGCGTACCCAGCAGCTGGCTGCCGCGAATGAAGTGGCACTGATAATCGTCGCCGGGCTTACAGCCCAATAGGGCGACGCCGTCGAATCCTCGCGAGACCGCGTCCGTGACCAGAATGCTGTTCACCGAACCCAAGCAGCGCACTGGAATCACGCGCACGGACGCGGTCGACTCCAAGCGTTTGAGGCCGGCCATGTCGAGCGCGGGATAGGCATCGTTCTCGCAGGCAAGCGCCAAAATCCGCGGCTTGTCTTCATCTTCGGGAATCTCGATCGTCTTCATCATGTTGGACAGCACGTCGACCGAGTAATCCGCGAAGGAGATGATCTGGACCGGGCAGGCACCCATGCAGATGCCGCAGCGGCGGCAACGATCCGCATTGAGCTTGGGCCGCCGCTCGAACAGCTCCAGCGCGCCAAAGGGACATTCTTGCGTGCAGCGGCCGCACGACGTGCACTTTTGCAGGAAGAATTCCGGATACGTGAGGTCGCCGCTGCGCGGATGCACGGCTTCGCCGGTGGACGCGTGCTCGATCACCTGAACCGCTTTGAGCGCGGCCGAGCGCCCGTCGCGCACTGCGGCCGGAACGTCCATCGCCTGCCGAACGCCGCCGGCGGTATAGATACCGGTACGCTGCGTCTCGAACGGAAAGCAAATGAAGTTGGATTCCGTGAATCCGAACTTGTTGGTCGGCAGCGCGTTGCCTTGCAGGTATTGGAGGTTGAGAACGCTGCCGTTGCCGCTATCCGGCTTCATCCCGGCGCTCAGCACGGCCAAATCGGCCGCCAGCTCGACGTCGCCGCCGAGATTCGTCTCCTCGCCGCGAACGACGAGAGCGTCACCGCGCTGCTCGATGGCAAAGCGTTTGCCTTGGCAGAGCATGATCCCCGGATCCGCTTGAACGCGACGGTAAAAATATTCGTAGAGACCGAGCGCATGCAGATCGCGGTAAAAGATGTACGCGATTGCCTCGGGATTGAGCTCCCGCACGTAGAGCGCCTGCTTGAGGGCGACGAGGCTTGCGACCACGCCGCCGTACGGCAACGCGGGATCGTCCTCGGCGTCGCAAAGCAGAATGGCGACGCGCTCCGCCTTCTTTCCGGTCGAAGGACGAGTGATGGAGCCCGTGCGCGCCATCGCTTCGAAGCGGTCGCTGCGCACCACGTCGCGCGCGCTTCCCAGACCGTAGCGCGCGTAGGCACCATCGTCGAGCGGCTGCCAGCCGGTCGCGAGCACGATCGCGCCTGCGGCGACGTCGCTTCGCTCTCCCGCCGCATTCGCGACGTGAACGGTGAAGCTGCCCGGCTGCCCCGCGATGTCGATAACGTGCGAATCGAGGCGCACGTGCACGCCCGGAAGCGCCTGCAAGGCCGCGATGTCGCGATCGATCGAGGGCGGCAAGAGGGAGTCGAACGGTGGGCGCGCCGCGTATTCTTTGTACAAGCCTGCGGCGAAACCACCGAGCCGCTCGCCTTTCTCGACCAGCACGACTTGCATGCCGGCGCGCGCAGCGGCCGAAGCGGCGCTGATCCCGGCAGGACCGCCGCCCACCACGAGCACCGTGCGCTCGATGTCTTTCTTCGATGTTGCGGGAGGTTTCACGCGCTCGGCGCGCGCGATTCCCATGTCGAGATAATCGCGCGCCATGCTCTGCGTTTCCGGTCCGGCCGGATGGCTCCAAACGACTTGCTCGCGCCAATTCACGCGCTCGACGAACGCGCCGTTCGTGCGAAATACGTCGCGGTTGACGCGCGGAGAGCACGCCGCGATGACGACGGCGTCCAATCCTTCCCGTTCGACGTCCTCTCGAATGAGCGCCGCGTCTTCCAAGCAAAAGGCCTTTGAGGTCCGCACCGGGCCGCCGGCACGCTTTGCCGTCTCTTCCAGCTCCGCCAGATTCAGCGATTCGCCGATCCCGCATCCCGAGCACAGATAGCAGCCGACCTTCGCCATCAGGAGACTCCCACGGCCGACATGCGAACGGTCTCGATCGCGCGCGCGACGGTCGAGATTGCGTCTTGCACGGCAGTCGCGACGTCGACGGGTCCCTTCGCGCAGCCGACGGCGAAAATCCCGTTTTCGCCGTCGAAGAAGCCGTCGGAATCGAGCTCGAAGGGTGCGTCGAACTGCGTCTTGCCGAGGCTCGCGGCCATGCCCGACGCCAGCACGACCAAATCGACGGGCAGCGAAAACTTTCGCGCCGTCGCAATCTCTTCCGCCTCGACGACCAGCTTTGCGGTGGCGGCGTCCGGCACGATCCTCGCGACTTTCCCCTTCGTTGCGGTCACGCGCTCGTTTCCAAGCACGCGGGAGGCGAACGCAGAATACGTTCCCGGCGTGCGCAGATCGATGTAGAACACGTGCGCTCGCGCCTCGGGATTACTCTCGCAGAGGTACGTCGCTTGCTTGAGCGACGCCAAGCAGCAAATCGACGAGCAGTATCCGAGGTGATTGTGATCGCGCGATCCGGCGCACTGGATGAACGCGGCGCTGCGCACCTCGCGGCCGTCGGAAGGCCGCACGATCTTTCCGGCGGTCGGCCCGTTGGGCGCAGCCAGGCGCTCCATCATCACGTTGCTGATCACGTCGGGATGGCGCCCGAAGCCGAGATTGTCGATCTGCCGCGCGTCGTAGGGATCCCAGCCGGTCGCGACGATGACCGCTCCCGCTTTGAGCGTGAGCGTTTGTGGCTGCATCGAGAGGTCGATCGCGTCGTACGGGCACACCTCGACGCACTTCGCGCACTGCTCGAGCTTGCAGGCGCGGTCGTCGATCGCGAATTTCATCGGAAAGGCGAGATCGTGACTGAGATAGATCGCCTTGGTCGTGCTCATGCCGTAGTTGAAAGCATCGGGCCGGTCCACGGGACAGACCTCGGCGCACTTGCCGCACGCCGTACAGCGATCGTTGACGTAGCGCGGGTTCAGCCGGACGGTGACGTCGAAATTTCCCGGCACCCCGGCGACGCGCTCGACTTCGGCAACCGTGTGAAAGCGAACCCGCGGATTGTCGCGCAGCCTGCGAAAGTTGATCTCCAAACCGCAATACGGCGGGCAGAGCTTCGGGAAGTAACGATACAGCTGCGCGACGCGGCCGCCGAGATACGGATTTTTTTCGACGATGGTAACGTCATAGCCCGACTCCGCCGCCTCGAGCGCGGCGCTAATGCCCGCGATGCCCCCGCCGACGACGAGGATATCCGAGTGAACCTCACGTGGCATTGACTAGCCTAGGACACGAAACCGGCGTATGGCTTTTTCTCCAGCTGCCACTCATCGGTACCGGGGTCGTATCGCGACGTCGTGAAACAACGCCAATTTTCGTCGTCGAGCTTGGGAAAGTCGCGACGGTAGTAATAACCCGGCCAGCGCGTCTCCTCGCGGAAGAGCAGATGGCGCGCGTGCGCCTCGGCGCAATAGAAACGGTGCCGCAGCTCCCACACGCGCAGCAGCTCGTGAAGATTGCGGGCGCCGAGATGCTGGAAGTCCTCGCGTAAGAGGTGCAGAAGCTCGATCCCGCGCTTGAGCATCGGCCCGGTGGTGATGTAGCCGGAGCCGTAGCCCGCGCAATACTCGTCCATGATCTTCTGCATGCGCATCAGCGCCTGCTTGGGATTGATGTAGCCGGGATTCACCTCGCCCTTGGTGGCGCCGCCTTGCGCGTTCTCGAAAACCTCCAGCGGCGCGAAGAGCTGCTGCCGCAAATCGTCGATCTTGGCCTGATCCGCCTCCGGCTTGGCCCCGCTGTCGAGGATGTAATCGACGGCGGCCTTCGCAGCAAGACGTCCCTCCGTATACGAGCCGGACGAGAACTTGTGTGCGGATCCGCCGACGCCGTCGCCGGCGGCGAAGAGCCCTTGCACCGTCGTCATCCGGTTATAGCCCCAGAAATAGTCTTTCGGAGCAATGTCCTCCGGACCGCTCACCCACGCGCCCGTTGCGGAAGCGTGTGAGCCCATCAGGTACGGCTCCGTGAGCACGATCTCCGAAGGCGTCTTGGCGGGATCGATGTTTTCCGACGCCCACAGCAACGCCTGCGACATCGTCATGTCCAGGAAGTCTTCCCACGCATCCGATTCGATCTCGCGCATTTTCTTCGGATCGTTTTGGACGTCCGCGAACATCTTTTGCAGAGCCTCGTCGGTGCGCAGGTAGTGTGGACCGCCGCCGGCGAGAAAATCCTGAATCATTTGGTGATTGCGCAGCGGCGTCGGGATCGGTTTGCCGTCTCCGTACGGCGGCCAATCTTTGAGGATGTCTTTCCACTTTTCTTCGACCAGCTCGCCGTATGCGTTCTTGAGCACCGCTTTGAACAGCAAGAACCACATCCCGACCGGCCCGTAACCGTCTTTGAAGCGCGCGACGACGAGCCGATGCTCCATCTGCGTCATCGCGGCACCGACCCCAATCGGCAGCGCGTACGCCGAGCCGGTATTCCAGGGCGCGTACCAGATCCGTCCCAGCCCTTCGCCGACGGCGTGCGGACGGAACACTTGCGTCGCGCCGCCCGCGCCCACGATGACCGCGCGCGCCTTGAATACGTAGAATTTGTTGTCCCGGACGCTGAAGCCGACGGCTCCGGCAATGCGGTTGGAATCGTTCTTGTCGACCAGCAGATGCGAGATGAAGACGCGCTCGTAGATATTGCCTTCACCGACGGCGTTCTTCGCAGCTTCCGCGACGATCGGCTTGTACGATTCGCCGTGGATCATCACTTGCCAGCGCCCTTCGCGCTTGTAGCGGCCCTCGGGCGTCTTGAAGAACGGCAATCCCCATTCTTCAAACATGTGAACCGTGGCGTCGACGTTGCGCGCGATATCGTAGACCAAATCTTCGCGGCACAGGCCCATGAGGTCTTGGCGAACGTAGCGGACGAAGTCTTCGGGTTGATTTTCGCCCCACTTCATCCCCATGTAGCAGTTGATCGCCGAGAGGCCCATTGCCACCGCACCGCTGCGCTCGATCGCCGCCTTCTCGACCACGACCACGCGCAGGTTTGCGAGCTTGGCCCAGTATGCAGCTTCGTACGCCGCGCCGCAGCCCGACATTCCACCGCCGCAAACGAGGACGTCGCAGTCGACGACTTCGACTTCGGGCTGGTTCATCGCGGCACCGGCACCGCATCGATGCCGAGGTATTTCTGCCACCCGGCAACCCCCGGCTTCTTGAGCTCGTCGCGGCTCGGCGCCGGAATGTCACGGTGGGCCTGGATCGAGCCCCAGGCCGTGGTTCGAATCGGAAACTTGAAGCGCTTGAGCTGACCGTTGCGGTACTTGACCGTCCACATGATCGAGTCGGTCCCGCGCAGCGGCGCCAGCGAAGCACCGGTCGGCACGACGTCGCCGTACCCGCGCATGTCGATGGCCGTTTGCGGGCACGTCTTGACGCAGGAATAGCATTCCCAGCAGAGGTCGGGCTCTTGGTTCCACGCCTTTCCGAGCGACTTGTCGAGCACCATCAGATCGTTCGGGCAAATATACATGCAAGCCGGACGGTCCAAGGCCTTGCAGCCATCGCACTTGTTTGGATTGACGTAAGTCGGCATATCTTATCCCCTCTGCTTTACGGCTAGGATTGCTTCCCGGTCGCGTACTGATGCAGCGTTACCGGCACTTTTTCTTCGACTTCGGCGTAATAGGCGCGCAAGATCTCCAATACCTCCGGACGGCTGAAGTGATCGGGCACCTCGCCGCCTTCAGAAAGTATCTTGCGCAGCATCGTTCCGCTCACCAGCAGGCGATCTTCGTCGGGGTGCGGGCACGTCTTACCCGAAGCCATGCCGTCGCACTTGCGGCAGTAGAAAGTCCAGCTCACGCGCAGTGGCCGAATCTCGAGCGAACCTTCGGGAATCTGATCGAAGATTTTTTGCGAATCGAACGGTCCGTAGAAGTTGCCGACGCCGGCATGATCGCGACCGATGAGAAGGTGGCTGCAGCCGAAGTTCTGGCGGAAGACGGCGTCCAGCAGCGCCTCACGCGGACCGGCGTACCGCATTTCTATGGGCGCGCCCGCTTGCAGCGCCGTTCCCGGAACGAAGTAATTCTTCACGAGCGCGTCGACCGCCCGAACGCGCACTTCGGCGGGTATGTCGCCGAGCTTGAGCTTGCCCAGTTTTTGATGAATGAAGACACCGTCGCAGATTTCGACCGCAATCTTCGCGAGATGCTCGTGCGAGCGGTGCATCGGATTGCGCAGCTGAAGCGCCGCAACCGTCTTCCATCCGCGCTCTTGGAACAGCGAACGGACTTTGGCGGGGCGCAGATACAAGCCGGGATAACGCTGGGGATAGAAGCTCTCGCTGATCACCTTGACCTCGCCGGCCAAGTTGACGTCGGGACTCTCCATCACGCCCTTCACGCCGGGGTGTGATGAATCCGCGGTTCCGAAGACATGCTTGCATTCCCACGTCTTGTCGCGACGATACCGTTCGGAAAGCGTCAGCGTTCCGAGAATCTCGTTGCTCTCCGGGTCGAGGAGAGCGACCTCTTGTCCGATTTTCAGCGAGCCGGCGACCGCGTCGTCTGCCGACAAGGTGATCGGAATAGGCCAGAACGTTCCGTCCGACAGCGCAAAGCGCTCGCAAACGGCTCTCCAATCGTCGTGACCCATGAATCCGTTCAGCGGCGTAAACGCTCCGATGCCGAGCATGATCAAATCGGACGCCTCGCGCGTGCTCAAAGGAATCGCCGGAAATCCCTTGGCGCGCATGCGTAATTCATCCGCCTGCCCGGAATCAACGAGCAGTGGGTTGAGCGCTCGGTTTTTGCCGTGAGGCTGCACCAACTCCATCGAAGCGGGGGCGGCCTTCTCCGGTTGGAAAGACGCTCCCTGGCCGCGCTGCGCGGCTATTGGGCGCCTAAACGGAAACCAAGAAAACCGCGCGAAGAGGCCCTTCGTGCAACAACGTCCGCTCCGAGGCGTTCGCGTCCTCGACTGTTCGACAATGGTCGCAGCACCGCTGTGCGCGACAATCTTGGCCGACTACGGTGCCGACGTCGTCAAGCTCGAACAGCCGGGCGGCGGTGATCCCGCGCGCCACTTCGCCGCCGAAAAGCACGGCGAAGGCATCTATTGGAAGTCGTTGTCGCGCAACAAGCTCAGCGCGGCGCTCGATCTTCACGAACCCCAAGCGCAGCAGCTGCTGCGCCGGTGGCTGGGCACGTTCGACATCTTCATCGAAAACTTTCGACCCGGCACCCTGGAGCGATGGAATCTCGATCCGAACGATCTCTTGCGCGAGCATCCGCGGCTGATCGTGCTGCGCATGACAGCTTTCGGCCAAAACGGTCCGTATCGCGATCGCGCCGGCTTCGGGACGCTCGCCGAAGCGATGAGCGGAATCGCCGCGCTCAGCGGATGGGAAGACCGGCCGCCTCTTCTTCCGCCGTTTGCGCTCGCGGATACGATGGCCGCGCTCCTCGCAGCCGGCGCCGTGTTGGCGGCGTACGTTCGCGCGAAGCAAACCGGAAACGGCGATATCATCGACTGCGCGATCTACGAAGCCGCCATGAAGTTGACCGAGCTGCACCTCATGGCGTACGAGCAAACCGGCCGGCTGCCCAAGCGCCTCGGAAACGAGCTCGAGTTCACGGCCCCGCGCGGCGCATTCCAGTGCAGCGACGGTCATTGGGTTGCGCTCTCGGGAAGCTCTCAGTCGATCGCGGAACGCTTTCTGCGTGCGGTCGGTGGCGAGGCGCTGGCGAGCGATGCTCGCTTCCGCACGAACGTCGATCGCATTCGCAACGGCGATGCGCTCAATCGCACGATCGAGACGTGGTGCAAAGCGCGCACGAGACAAGAGGTGCTCGACACGTTGGTCCCTCTCGGGTGCGCGATCGGTCCGCTCGAGACGATCGATTCCGTCTTCGAGAATCCGCAAATCCGTTTCCGAGAATCGCTCGTGGAAGTGACCGACGCGGTCTTCGGCAGCTTGAAAATGCTGCGGCCGGTACCGGATTTCACGCGCTCCGAGCCGCCGCAGGTCACGCCGGGGCCGTCGCAGGTCGGGGGTGACACGGCATCGCTTCTCCGTCGCGATCTGGGATTGGCCGAAGCGGAGATCGCGGCGCTGAGCGAGCGCGGGATCATCCCCCCGGCAAGTGTCTGCGGTCCGCAGGCGAAGAGCCTTCCATGAAGACCAGCATCGCCGCGCTTGGCGCGCTTCTTTGCCTCGCAACGGCGCAAACCCCGGCCGCGGCGCAGACGTCCTCGTCGCGCGTCTCGATTTCCGGATGGCACCTCGAGTGCAATCCCAGCGGCGCGAACCTCACGTGCCGCATCCTCAATCAAATCACGCAGACGCCCGGTGGGGGGCTTTTGCTGGGGTTCACGCTCAACCAGGGAGCGAAGGGCGCGACCAATTTGACGCTCGAGGTGCCGCTCGGCGCGGCCGTCAACTCACCGGTGACGATCAGCATGGCCAACGGTGTTACGCAGGACTTTCCGTTCGTCACGTGCTCGCAGCAAGGGTGTTACGCCGCCGCAGCGATCGACGCTGCGTTGCTCAAGGCGATGCGCGACGGCAAGGCTCAAATGAAAGCTACCTACACGCTTCTCGACACGAACCTCTCGCCGCACGCCGTGACCGTCTCATTGCCGCTCACGGGCTTTTCCGAAGTCTACGACAAGCTAGGCACGTAGAGCCTCAGCCGCTAACGCTGCAGGCGCAGCTTGGGGCCCATCTGCTGCGAGAGATCGATCGACAGGCTCGAGCTGTGCAGGTGATTGCTGAACTGGAAGTCGCTGCTCAAGCGGAGACTGAAGCCGTCTTTGCCGCTCACGTCGATCGAGGGTGCGACGGTCCAAAGCGTGCGGTCGATCGCGCTGAAGAACGGCAGCTCGAGGTTGCTGGGCGCACCTTGCAGGCCGGCCGTGAACGAGGCCTGGTGATAGCCGACGAACTGCGTGGCCCAAACGTCGAGGTGCGGCCGCAGCTGCGCCTTGTGCGACGTAAAGGTTCCGCCCAGCTCGAATCCCGGTTCAAACGTCAGGTACGCGTTGCCGGTCGGGGCCCCGACGAGGTCGAGCGCTCCGCCGCCGGTTTCGGAGTTCGCGCCGATGTTCACGAACGTGCCGTTGACTGCCATGAACGGCTTTGCGTGGAAGCCTCGGCCCAAGTAGAAATCGCGCTCCGCTTGCGCTCCAATGCCGACGAACGTGACCGTGTTTGCGCCTTCCGTCGAAACGCTCGGCGTCGAGACGGAGCCGTACCCCGTCGTGCCGGACGACGTCGAGACCGACGCGCTGGGAAACGCGATGTAGCGGTGCGTCTGATAGCTTCCGAAACCGCCGAGGAGATTGCCGGAGAAGGTTATTCCGCTTGCCGCGGCGCGCTTCATGTCGACGCCGAACATGAACCGCGATCCCCACATCGCGGATGATCCCGAATACAAGTTGTCGTCGGCGTATGAGAGCGCGCCGCCGAACGACGTTCGACCGTCGCCGAGCGGATTTTGGAATCCCATCGAGATCCCCTGCGCGTTTTCGTTGAACGTCACGGCATTGACCGTTTCGTCTTGCAAGAGATTCGTCTGGCCGATGCCGCCCCAGCTGCAGCTTTCCGTCACCGGTGCCGCGAAATTGCTCTCGGGAGACTTGCAGTCCAGCATTTGACGCGAGAACCCCAGCGTGCTCAGAAGCGTCGCCGCCTCCATCGGCGTGTAGCTCGCCGGGGTCAACGCGCGATACAGCGAGTTGAGCGACGCTTCATCCGGCGAGTTGAAGATTTGCAGCAGCATTCCGGCCAGTGCTTGCGAAGAGCCGTTTGCTTGGATCGCGGCAACGTACTGGCCGAACGCCCCGGTATCTCCCGCGAGCGACGGCGGCGAGAAGTTCACGATGTTTTGCAGGATGAGCTGCCCGCTGGAGCCGGGCATCAACGCATACTGCGAGACGAACGACACGGGAGCGATCAATTTGAGGGCCGATGCATTCGTCGTTCCGTTCGCATTGACGATGTGGAAGTTGAACGTGCCCTGCTTGACCATGTTGGTGTTGAGCAGCGACAGATTGATCGAGCCCGCCATCGTCGCGTTTCCGGTCACGTTCAGCGTGTCGTAGGTGTACGTGTTGTAGTCCACGTCGACCGGCATCGTTCCGGTCGACGTCTGGACGAAGTTCCCGGTGAGATTCGTCGTCCCAACCGTGCCCACGCCCGCGAGGGTCAGCGTTCCGGCGTTGGTCAGCAGGCCTGTCGTGTTGAGGTTGACCGTTGGTCCGGCCACGAAGGTCGCCCCTTGCGCGTTATTGATGTATCCGACGCCGTCGAGATCGACCGAGCCGACCATCACGCCGTTGTTGTTCACCGTCGTGACGCCGTTGGTGTGCGCAACCGCGGCGTAGCCGTTGATCCCGGCGAGCGTCGTAATGACGCCGTTGTTGGTCAGCGTGTTGTTCGTACCGCCGAGCATCAGCACCGCGGCGCCCGTCTCGTCGTTCGTCGCGTTGCCGTTATCGCCGCCTCCGACGACAACGCCGTTTGACGCCAGAGTCACGCTGATATTTCCTTCGCCGGCAGTTCCGCTGCTTTGCGCGAGCACCGCGTTCGCATCCGGTGCCGCAACGTAGACGTTACCGTTCACGGTGACGTCGACGTTGCCTGAAGAGCCGCTGCCCGCCGAGCTTTGCGCGAAGATGCCGTGCGCGCCGTCGCCGGCGGTCGAAATGGTGCCGGTTTCCGTCACGCTGACGTCACCGGCGTTACCCGCGCCGCCGACGCTGCCCGCGAAATCGAGCAGCGAAATACCGGGCAGCTCGTTACCGAGCGTGCCGACGAGCCCGCCGCCGCCCGCAACGCTTTGCGCGAAGATGCCGTCGGCGCCGCTGCCGCTCGTGATGATGTTGCCGGTGTTGTTTACGGTGACGTTGCCGCCGCTTCCGCCGCCGCCGCCGGATTGACCGAACGCGGCGCCCACGCCCACATTCAGATTTTGCGATGCCAGGCCGCGTTGCACGCTGCCGGCGATCCCGCCGCCGCCGCCGACGCTTTGCGCGATGACGCCGAAGGAACCGTCGCCGGACGTTTGCAGCAATCCGCTGTTCGTTACCGAAACGTCGGCGCCGTTGCCGGCCGCTCCGCCGGCGCCTCCGATGCCGATCTTTCCGGTCGCGCCGATATCCGCGGATCCACCTTCGCCGAACGCACCGCCTCCGCCGCCGACGCTTTGCGCGACGATCGCGCTGGAGGAGTTGCCGAACGTTGCGATCGTTCCGGAATTCGTCACGCCGACCGCGGCGCCGTCGCCGCTGCTCCCGCCGGATCCGCCGACCGTGACGTTCCAGCTCTTGAGGAAGTTCGTGCGCGAGAACGGCACCGAGACCGGCAATCCGGAATACCCGTCGCCGCCCGTGCCGCCGCCGCCGCCGATGCTTTGCGCGAAAATGCCGCTCGAGAGATCGCCGGTCGTAACGACGAGCGATGCGTTCTGCACGTTCACCGCGCCGCCGTTCCCGGAGCCGGCACCGCTTCCGCCGACCGTCGCGTTCAGCGTGTAGTTTTCCGCACCGCATTGCGGGCTCTGGGCCGGACAGCTCGAGCCGATCAGGCTCGATATGCTGCGCGACGATGCGCCGTTGCCGCCGCCGCCGCCGATGCTCTGCGCGAGGATGCCGTTCGACGCCGAAGCACCGGTAAAGATTTCGCCGCCGCCGTTCGTGACGTTGACCGCGCCGGCGTCGTTGCCGGTTCCGCCTCCACCGCCGAGCGACAAACTAACCGCAACGCTGGCGCCGCTTTGATTCGCGCCCGCGCCTGCCGCGCCGGCGAGCGCAACGCCGCCATTGCCGCCGCCGCCGCCGATCGACTGCGCTTCGATGCCTGCCGATGAGACGCCGAACGTCGAAACCGACCCGTTTTGCGTCACGTTCACGGCACCGCCCGTGCCGCCCGAGCCGCCGCTCCCGCCGATGCTGGCGCCGAGGTCGGTGCTCGTCGCTTCCCCGGAAAGACCGAAGGCAACCGCACCGGACAACGCACCGTTGCCGCCGCCGCCGCCGATGCTTTGCGCGAGAATGCCGTCTGATTGGAACCCGGCACCGGTGGTTTGATTGCCGGTCTGTATCAGCCCGTCGTTCGTCACGGTCACGGCCGCACCGTTGCCGGAGCCGGCTCCGTTTCCGCCGACCGCAACGGCGAGATTCTTTGCGGTGGTGCCGCCGAACGCACCGGAGAGGCTCAGGCCGCCGTTGCCGCCGCCGCCGCCGATCGATTGCGCGACGACCGCGGACGACTCATCACCGAACGTGAGCACCGCAGCGGAGTTGCTGACGCCGGCCGCGGCCGCATCGTTTCCGGTTCCACCGCCGCCGCCGATGCCGACAGCGAACTGTTTCGTTGCCGCGCTGGCCCCAAACGAGCCGTTGGCGGAAAGGCCGCCGTTGCCGCCGCCGCCGCCGACGCTTTGCGCCAGAATTCCGAACGAGTTTGCGCCGACCGTTTGCAGCGTTGCGGCATTCGTGACGCCGACCGTTCCACCGGTTCCGCCGCTACCGCCGCCGCCGCCGATCGCAACCGACAGGTTCGAGGATTTCTCCGACGTTCCGAGCGACAGCGCGAGACCGAAGCCCGCGTCACCGCCGCCGCCGCCGACGCTCTGCGCGAAGATCGCGTCCGAGCCGTTGCCGCCGGTCAACACGGTGCCGGCGCTTTGCACCGTGACCGCGCTCGCCGTCGATCCGGGGCCACCGCTTCCACCGACGCCGATTGCCAGCGACGCACTATTGGAAAGAACGCCGGCGAGCGTGCCCGCGAGTCCGCCCGCGCCGCCGCCGCCGCCGATGCTCTGCGCGAGAATGCCGTGCGAACCGGCTCCGGTGGTTTGCAAGAAACTCGAATCGTCGGCCGTGACGCTGACGGCGCCGCCGGAATTTCCCGTACCGCCCGAGCCGCCCAGCGTTACGCCGAGGTTGCCGCTGTTTTGCGAGAATCCGGCACCGAACGAGAATCCGCCGGAGCCGCCGCCGCCGCCGATGCTTTGCGCCGCAATCGCGCCGGCGAGATCGCCGGTCGTTGAAACGAGCCCGCCGCTCGCGACGGTGACGCTGCCGCCGCTGCCGGATGCCCCGCCTTTTGCGCCGAGCCCGAGGTTGAGTGCCGTTCCGGTGTCGAGCGCACCGCTCGCCGTCATGCCGCCGTCGCCGCCGCCGCCGCCGATGCTTTGCGCGAGGATACCCGCGGAATGGAATCCGCTCGTCAGCAGCAGCGCCGCCGCATTGGCGCTGTTGTTCGTCACGCTGACCGGCGCCGCGCTTCCGCCGGCGCCCGCGTTGCTTCCGAAACCGAGTGTCAGCGTGCTGCCGCCCGTGATCGCTCCCGCGACGTTGAACCCGCTCGCGCCGCCGCCGCCGCCGACGCTTTGCGCGACGATACCGTCGGAAAATGCTCCGGCCGTCGCGACGTTTGCGGCGTTTGCAGCCGTCACGGCGCCCCCAGCGCCGCCGGCGGTTCCGCTTCCGCCGATCGCCATGTCGAGTCCGCTCGATTGCGCGAGCGATCCCGATACGCTGAAGCCGCCGTTGCCGCCGCCGCCGCCGACGCTCTGTGCAACGATCGCCGCCGCATGCATGCCGGCCGTCGTGATTTGCGCGCCGTTCGTCACGTTCACCGTCGTCGCGTTGCCGCCGGTTCCGCCGCTGCCGCCGATACCGACCTGCGCCGCGTAGGACGCGCTGCCGCCGCCCGAGACGTCGAATGCGCCATCACCACCACCGCCGCCGATGCTTTGCGCCGCGATACCGGAAGAGAAATCGCCGGTCGTTGCGACGATCGACCCGCTCGTGAGCGACACCGTTCCGGCATTGCCGCCGCTGCCGCCGCTCCCGCCCATCGCGAACGTGAGCGCCGGTGAGCTCGAAATCAATCCGGATACCGCGAAGCCGCCGCTTCCGCCGCCGCCGCCGATGCTCTGCGCGAGGATGCCGTCCGAATGCGCGCCCGTCGTTTGAATCTGCGTTCCGGTCGCGCCGATGTCGCTCGTCACGGTGACGCCCGCCGCATTTCCGCCGCCGCCCGCGCCGCCGCCAAAGCTCAATCCCAGCGAGCCGCTGCCGCTGATCCCACCTGCGACGGCGAAGCCGCCGTTGCCGCCGCCGCCGCCGATCGATTGCGCGTCGATGCCGTACGCATTCGCGCCGCTCGTTCCGATGCTGGCGGAGTTGCCGACCGTAACCGTCCCCGCATTTGCACCGCCTGCACCGGAGCCCGCAAAGCTCATCACGGCGGAATTGCCTTGATCGAGCGTTCCCGCGATGCTGAATCCCGCATTTCCGCCGCCGCCGCCGACGCTCTGCGCCAGAATGCCGCTCGAGCCTTGACCGCCGGTGAGGATCAGGCCGGAGTTTGTGACGCCGACGTTGCTTGCGCCGTTCGCGCCGCCGGCGCTGCCACCGATCGTGATATTCGACGACAGCCCCGTCGCGCCGGTCGCGGAGATTGCAAAGCCGCCGTTGCCGCCGCCGCCGCCGATGCTCTGCGCAGAGATGCCGTTTGAAAGATCGCCGCGCGTGACGATGGTGCTCGAGCTCGTCACGCCGACGGCCGACGCCGTTCCGCCGGTTCCGCCGCTGCCGCCCATCGCGATGCCGAGACCCCAACCCGGACTGATCGCACCGTTGATCGCAAAGCCGCCGTTTCCGCCGCCGCCGCCGATCGATTGCGCCAAGATGCCGTCGGATTGCGATGCGAGCGTGTACAGCTCGGCCGCGGTGTTCGCGACCGTCACGGCATTCGCATTACCGCCTGCGCCGCCGCTCGTTCCGAAGCTGTGGCTGAGGCCGTTCGTCGGTCCCGTCGTGTTGCTCAAACCGGCCGAGATATCGAACGCACCGTTGCCGCCGCCGCCGCCGATCGACTGCGCGAGCAGCGCATGCGATGCGTCGCCGTTCGTTTGAATGCTGCCGGAGTTCGTGACCGTGACGCTTCCACCGTCGCCGCCGCCCGCGCTGGCGCCGTAATTCATGCCGAGCGCCGCTTCGAGCGTGCCCTTCACGCTCAGCCCGCCGTAACCACCGCCGCCGCCGATCGATTGCGCCATGACGCCATCCGCGTTTTCGCCCGCGGTCACGATCGTGTCGGCGCTGCTCACCGTAACCGTGCCGGCGCTTCCCGCCGAGCCGCCGCTGCCGTAGGTATAGCTCGCCTTTGCACCGGTCGACGTGATCTTGCCCGATGCGCTGAAGCCGCCGGAACCGCCACCGCCGCCGATGCTTTGCGCCGCGATTGCAACCGCGTTGTCACCGGTCGTCAAAATCGTGGTGTAGCTGTCGACCGTGACGGCGTTCGCGTCGTTGCCGGTGCCGCCTCCGCCACCCTCGCCAAACGCGTACGATTTGCCCGAGCTGAGCGAACCGCCGACCGAAAAACCGCCGTTGCCGCCGCCGCCGCCGATCGACTGCGCCAGAATGCCGTACGATGACGCGCCGTTCGTTACGATGCTCACGGCGTCGGATGCGGTTCCACTGCTCACGCTCACCGGCGACGCGTAGTTGCCGTTGCCGCCCGCGCCGCCCACGCCGAGCACGAGACCGTTTTGCACGAGCCCCGCGGCCACGCTGAAACCGCCGTTGCCGCCGCCGCCGCCGATGCTCTGCGCGACGATGCCGGAAGAAAAGTCCGCAACTTGTCCCGACGGGACGTTGTAGCCCGTAGCGATGTTCGACACGCTCGTGACCGTCACGGATCCGGCGTAACCGCCGCCGCCGCCCGCGCCGCCGTGCGCAACGCTCAGCGAGCCGCCTTGTGAAATCGTTCCGGCGATCGTAAATCCGCCGTCGCCCCCGCCGCCGCCGATGCTTTGCGCGAGAATTGCATCGGAGAACGCGCCCGCGGTCGTGATCGTCACGGCACTGCCGGAGATGCCGCTCGTCACGTCGACCGCACCAGCTTCACTTCCCGCGCCGCCCGCGCCGCCGAAACCGAGATTGAGCGCCTTCCCGCCCGTAATCGCCGCGTTGACGTTGAAACCGCCGGTTCCGCCGCCGCCGCCGATCGATTGCGCGATGATGCCGCCGGATGAATTGCCGGAGGTGCCGATGCTCGCAAAATTATTCACCGTCGTCGCGATGCTCGACGAGCACGTCGCCGTCGGACAGCTCGCACCGCCCGCGCCGCCGCTGCCGCCGAACGAAACCGTTGCATCGCTGCCTTGCGTGAAATTCGCGGCAGACGAGAAGCCGCCGTTGCCGCCGCCGCCGCCCAGCGATTGCGCGAGAATCGCCGCGGCATTGCTGCCGAGCGTTTGAATCTGCCCGCTGTTCGAGACCGTCACCGCGTCTGCGTCGTTCCCGCTCGCGCCCGCGCCGCCGATCGACAGATTGGCATTGAGCCCGGTCGAGCCGTGCGCGGAAATTGCGAACCCGCCGTTGCCGCCGCCGCCGCCGATCGATTGCGCGGCAATCGCGTTCGAGAAATCGCCGCTCGTCGCGATGATGCTCGACGACGTCACCCCGACGCTGCTCGCCGCGCCGCCGGCGCCGCCGCTGCCGCCCAGCGCGAATCCGACGCTCCAACCGGTGCCGATCGTGCCCGCGACCGCGAAGCCGCCGTTACCGCCGCCGCCGCCGATGCTCTGCGCGAGTATGCCGTCGGCATTTGCGCCTTGCGTCACCGCGTAGGATGCGCTGTTGCTCACCGTGACGGCTCCGGCGTTGCCGCCGGTCCCGCCGGAAGAGCCGAGCGCGTACGAAAGACCGCTGATTCCGGAGGACTGCGCGACGAGTCCGCCGCTGATCGAGAAGCCGCCGTTGCCGCCGCCGCCGCCCAAACTTTGCGCGACGAGCGCGTTCGCGTTATCGCCTTGCGTGAACAGGTTGCCGCTGCTCGTCACACCGACCGCCGCAGCGTTGCCGCCGCCGGACGTTGCGCCGCTCGTCAAGCCGAGATCGCTCTCGAGCTGTCCCGTCACGCTGAAGCCGCCGTACCCGCCGCCGCCTCCGATGCTCTGCGCGAGAACTGCGTCGGCGCTGTCGCCGGCCGTTTGAATCATCTGCGTGCTCGTCACGCTCACCGCGGCGCCGTTGCCGCCCGCGCCGCCGCTGCCGAAATTGAAGCTTCCTTTTACGCCGCTCGGCGACAGCGTGCCGGAAGCCTTGAAGCCGCCGCTTCCGCCGCCGCCGCCGACGCTTTGCGCCAAGACGCCGATCGAACCGCTGCCGCTCGTGCCGATCTCCGTATTGCTCGCGACGCTGACGGTACCCGCGTCATCGCCGGAGCCGCCTGCGCCGCCGATTCCGAAACCGAGCGAGAAGCCGTTGCCGATCGCGCCTGACACCGAGAACCCGCCGTTGCCGCCGCCGCCGCCAAAGCTCTGCGCGGAAATGCCGTCGGCGAAATTCCCGCTCGTCAGCACGATCATCGGAATCCCGAGCGTTCCGTTGGTGACGCTGACGTTGCCGCCGGTGTTGCCGTCACCGCCCTTCCCGCCCAGCGAGATGCTGAACGCGTTGGACCCGCTCGCGTCGCCGCCGACGGAGAAGCCGCCGTTGCCGCCGCCGCCGCCGATACTTTGCGCCGCGATGCCGCTCGACATGTCTCCGAACGTTTGCACGTTCGTATTTCCCGTGACCGTGACGCTGCTGGAGCACGAGAGCACGCTGAAGTTACACGCCGAGCCGCCGGTGCCGCCGCTGCCGCCGTGCGACACGGAAAGCGAAGCGCCGCTTGCGATTCCGCCGGCAACGGAGAAACCGCCGTTACCGCCGCCGCCGCCGAGCGATTGCGCCAAAATGCCGTCGGCAAAATTACCTTGCGTGAGAATGGTGACCGGCGCCGCGCTGCCGCTCGTCACGCTCACGCTGCCGGCGTTGCTGCCGTTGCCGCCGCTGCCGCCGAATCCCAGCGCCACCGCGTTGCTGCTGCTGAGCGCACCCGACACCGCGAAGCCGCCATTGCCACCGCCGCCGCCGATGCTTTGCGCGAGAATGCCGCCGGACGAATTGCCTTGCGTCACGATGCTCGCGCTCGTCGTTACCGATACGTTCTGCGCCGCGCCGCCGCTGCCGCCGCTATTTCCATACGCGATCGCCGCATTGCCGGACGAGCTGAGCGAAGCGGCAATCGCAAATCCGGAATCGCCGCCGCCGCCGCCCAGCGATTGCGCGATGATGCCCGTCGCGGAAACGCCTTGCGTTTGAATGTAGCCGGTGTTGTTCACCGCCACCGACCCGGCAGACGCTCCGCTGCCGCCGGCGCCGCCCATCGTATAGTTCGCCGAAAGGCCGCTCGACCCCGAAGCACCGATTGCAAAGCCGCCGTTACCACCGCCGCCGCCGATCGACTGCGCCGAGATACCTTCGGAAAGATCGCCGGCGGTCGCGATCGTGCTGTTGCTCGTGACCGTAACGCTGCCCGCGCCCGCACCGCTGCCGCCCGCGCCGCCGAGCGTCGCGCCGAGACTCCAGCTCGCGCTCAACGTTCCGCTGACGGCGAATCCGCCGTTGCCGCCGCCGCCACCGATGCTTTGCGCGAGAATTCCATCCGACGAAGAACCCATCGTTTGCAGCAGCGCGGCGCCGTTGCTCACGGTCACGTTGTCGGCGCTGCCCGCGTTTCCGCCGCTGCTGCCGAACGCATGTGAAAGACCGCTGATTCCGCCGCCGTTCGAGATGCCGACTGAAATGGCGAAGCCTCCGGCACCACCGCCACCGCCGATGCTTTGTGCGAGAATCGCGTGCGAGTTGTTCCCGAGCGTTCCGATGTTGCCGTTGTTGGTGACGCTCACGGTGCCGCCGTTGCCGCCGCCGGAACTGCTGCCGCCGAGATCGAGACCGACGTCGCTTTCGAGCGCGCCGGTAAGGCTCGTACCGCCGTATCCGCCGCCGCCGCCGATGCTTTGCGCGAGGATTCCTTCGGAGTTTTGCCCGCCGGTGAGAATAATGTCGTAGCTGCTCACGTTGACGGCACCGGAATTTCCGCCGTTGCCGCCGCCGCCGAAACTCATCGATGCCTTCGCGCCGGATTGGGTTATCTTGCCGGTCGCTTTGAAACCGGCGTTGCCGCCACCGCCGCCGATCGATTGCGCTGCAATTCCAATCGAGTTGTCGTTGCCGTTTGCAACGAAACTGCTGCCGACGACCTGTCCACCCGTGACGATGCTGCTGTTGCTGGCGACCGTTACGGCTCCCGCCGTCGCACCGCTGCCGCCGGTTGCGCCGAGCGCGAATCCGTACGCTTTGCTCGAGCTGAGCGCGCCCGCGACGCTGAAGCCGCCGTTACCGCCGCTGCCGCCGATCGATTGCGCGAGAATTCCGTCGGATGAGTTGCCCGTCGTCGTGATTTGCACGACCGACGCCGGCAAACCGCTGGTCACCAGGACGTCGGCACCGGTATTGCCTGAACCGCCGCTGCCACCGTAGCTCACACCGAGCGAATTTGAACCCGTGACGCTTCCGGTAACGCTGAAGCCGCCGTTGCCGCCGCCGCCGCCGATCGATTGCGCGAGAATGCCGTTCGAGAAATCGGAATCGACACCGCTTCCGAAATTGATGCCGGTGTTGATGTTCGAGTTGCTGATCACCGTGACGTTGCCGGCGTATCCGCCGCCGCCGCCGCCGCCCGCATGGCTGAGCGTGAGTGAATTACCCGACGACAGCGTGCCCGCAACCGCAAACCCGCCGTTGCCGCCGCCGCCACCGACGCTCTGCGCGAGGATCCCGTTCGAAAATGCGCCCGCGGTCGTGAGCGTCACCGTATTTCCGCTGCTGCCGCTCGTCACGCCCACGTCGGCGGAATTGCTTCCCGTTCCGCCCGCGCCGCCGAAGCCGAGATTGAGCGCTTTACCGCCCGAGAGGCCGGCTGAGACGTCGAAGCCGCCGTTGCCGCCGCCGCCACCGAGAGATTGCGACGCGATCGCGCTCGACGAATCGCCGAACGTTGTGATGCTCGCCTGACTGTTGACGTACGCCGTCGATGCGGTGCCGCCGTCGCCGGCGCTTCCGCCGAATCCAACCGTGACGTCGCTGCCTTGCGTGAGGTTTGCCGCAACCGCGAAGCCGCCGTTACCGCCGCCGCCGCCGATGCTTTGCGCCAGAATACCGAACGCGGAATTTCCTTGCGTCACGATCGTGCCGGTGTTGCTGTTCAGGACGTTCGCCAAGCCCGCGGCATTGCCGCTGCCGGCGGATCCGCCGACTGTTAGGTTGCCGGAGAAGCCGGTCGAGCCGTGCGCCGAAACCGCGAAGCCGCCGTTCCCGCCGCCGCCGCCGATGCTTTGCGCCACGATGCCGCTCGACAGATCGCCGAGCGTCGAAATCGCAGCATCGTTCGTGACGTTCACGGAGCTCGAGATGCCGCCGTTCGCGCCCCCACCGCCCAGCGCGAGCCCGAGACTCCATCCGACGCCGATGCTGCCGGCGACGGCGAAACCGCCGTTCCCGCCGCCGCCGCCGACGCTCTGCGCGAGAATCGCGTCGGCGTTCGCACCCGATGTCGTCGTCGATGCCGCGGTATTGATGACGGTGACGGAACCCGCGTCACCGCCGACGCCCCCGTACGAACCGAGCGCAGTATTGAGACCGCTGAGTCCCGATGACTGCGTTGTCAATCCCGCGCTGATCGCGAAGCCGCCATTGCCGCCGCCGCCGCCGATGCTTTGCGCGACGAGCGCGCCGGCATTGTCACCGCCGGTTGAAAGACTGCCGCTGTTGGTGACGCTGACGCTTTCAGATTTGCCGCCGCCCGCGGTGGTGCTGCCGAAGCTCAGTCCCGCGGTGCTCGCGAGCGAATCGACGCCGCTGACGCCGCCGTAACCACCGCCGCCGCCGACACTTTGCGCCAAAATCGCATCCGCATTGATGCCGCTCGTCGCAATGCCGGACGTGCTCGTGACGGTGACATTGCCGGCATTTGCGCCGGCGCCGCCACCGCCGAATCCGAACGATCCCGATGCGTTGCCGGTGCTGACGTTGATGCCGGCTTTCACTTTGAAGCCGCCGCTGCCGCCGCCACCGCCGATCGATTGTGCCGCAAGGCCGACCGACGAGTCTCCGAGCGTCGTAATCGTGCTGTTGCTCGTCACCGTCACGTCGGAGCTCGTATTGCCGCTTCCGCCGGTGCCGCCCATCGAGAATCCGAGCGACGTTCCGTTGGAACCGGTTCCTGCAATGCTGAATCCGCCGTTGCCGCCGCCGCCGCCGACGCTCTGCGCGAGAATGCCGTCGGCGAACGCACCGCTCGTGCTGATGACCACGGCGGTGCTGCCGAGACCGCTCGTCAAATTGACGGTGCTCGCCGTGCCGCCGCTGCCGCCGCCACCGCCGAACGACAGCGTGAGCGCTTTGCCGTTCGCAAGATTTCCGGCGACGCTGAACCCGCCGTTGCCGCCGCCGCCGCCGATGCTTTGCGCGACGATGCCAGCGGCTTGATCGCCGGATGTCAACACGTTGCTGTTCGAGAGGACCGTTACGCTCGATGCCGAGCCGCCCGTGCCGCCGTTGCCGCCGTCACCGAACGTTCCCGACGAGCCGTTCGAAAGATTGCCCGCGACGGCGAAACCGCCGTTGCCGCCGCCGCCGCCGAGTGATTGCGCGACGATGCCGTCGGCTTGCGCGCCGCTGGTTTGAATCGTGACGAGATTCGTCGCGGTGCCGCTCGAGAGCAAGACGATTCCGAGCGCGTCGCTGCCGGCTCCGCCTTTACCGCCGAGGCTCACGCTCGCCGCTGCGCCGTTGTTGATGTTTCCGGCCACGGCGAAGCCGCCGTTGCCGCCGCCGCCGCCGATCGATTGCGCAACGAGCCCCGACGAGTACGCACCGGTCGTCGTGACGTTCCCGTTGCTCGTGAGCTGCGCGCTTGACGCCGTACCTCCACCGCTGCCGGTTCCGCCCAGACTCACGCTTGCGGCAGCGCCGTTGGCGAGATTGCCCGCAACGCTCCATCCGCCGTTCCCGCCGCCGCCGCCGACGCTCTGCGCGAGGATACCGTCGGCGTTCGCACCGGACGTCGAGAGATTACCCGTGCTCGTTACTTGCACCGCACCGGCGTTGGCACCGCCGGCACCGTTTCCGCCAAGTGATACGGACGCTGCAGGGCCGCCGGAAATGTCGGCGCCGATGCTGAAGCCGCCGTTCCCGCCGCCGCCGCCGATGCTCTGCGCCAAAATACCGTTTGCAAAATTGCCGCTCGTGGTGATGCTGCCGGTGCTCGTAACGGTCGTCTTGTCGGAACCGCTTCCGGTGCCGCCGCCGCCGCCGAGGCTCAGCGATAGCGATCCGCTGCCGGAGAGACCGCCACCGACGCTCCAACCGCCGTTGCCGCCGCCACCGCCGAGCGATTGCGCGAGAATGCCGTTCGAGGACGAACCTTGCGTGACGATGTTTCCGATGCTCGTAACGGTCGACGTCGATGCGGTGCCGCCGGATGCGCCGCTGCCGCCGAATGCGACCGCGCCGGAGTAATCGCCGGCGACACCCGCAGCAACGCTGAATCCGCCGTTACCGCCGTTGCCGCCGATCGACTGCGCGATGATGCCGCTCGACGAGTTACCGGCCGTCGAAATATTGTTCGTGCTGTTGACGGATGCGAAGCTTGCGTTCGAGCCGGCGCCGCCCGAGCCGCTGAAGCTTCCCGAGATCGACGCCGTGCCGCTGATCGAACCCGCGATGCTGAATCCTGCGTTGCCGCCGCTTCCCCCGATCGATTGCGCCACAATCGCGCTCGAGTTGTTGCCGAGCGTGACGATGTTGTAGCCGGTGTTATTGACGCCGCTCCCGGTACCGATCGATGTGATGCGCGCGAATTGCGACGACGCGCCGGCTCCGCCGCTGCCGCTAATGCCGATGCCGGCGGACACTGTGCCCGAAATGCTTCCTGCAACGCTGAAGCCGCCGTTTCCACCGCCGCCGCCGAGCGATTGCGCAACGATGCCGAACGACGAATCGCCCTCGGTCAAAATGTTACCGGTGCTGCTGACGCTGACGTAACTCGCGGATCCGCCGTCGCCGCCTCCGCCGCCGATCGACACTGCGCCGGCTGCCGTTCCCGACAACCCGCCCGCCACGGCAAAGCCGCCGTTGCCGCCGCTGCCTCCGATCGATTGTGCGACGATTCCGCTCGAGTTTGCTCCGTACGTCGAAACGTTACCGGTGCTCGCGAGCTGCACGTAACCCGCGTAGCTGCCCGAGCCGCCGGCCCCGCCGATCCCGACGCCGCCGCCGAAATCGACGCCGGCACCGGCGCCGACGCTAAAGCCGCCGTTACCGCCCCCGCCGCCCAGCGACTGTGCGAGAATGCCGGCGGAATTGTTGCCCGTACCCGCGCCGCCGTTATATCCGGTGGTGACGTTCGTGTAGCTCGTCACTGTGACGCTACCCGCGTTCGTGCCCGAGCCGCCTGCGCCGCCGACACCGAAACCGACGGCAGCACCGCCCGAGATGCTCGCACCGACCGCAAATCCGCCGTTGCCGCCGCCGCCGCCGATCGATTGCGCGACGATGCCCGCGGCATTGTTCCCCGAGGTTCGCACGGTGGCCATGCTCGATGAGGAGACGCCGCTATCCAGCGTCACGCCTTGCGCGTAACCGCCGTTACCACCCGCGCCGCCCACGGCGCCCGAAAGCGATCCACCGATGAGGCTTCCGCCCGCACCGATCGCAAAGCCGCCATTGCCGCCACCGCCGCCGATCGATTGCGCGGAAATTCCCGTCGCGTTGTCGCCGTTCGTGATGACGGTGTCGGCACCGTTGTTGAGGAAAACGCTCGACGCCGGGCCACCGCCGCCGCCTGCGCCGCCGATTGCGACCGATGCGCCGCCGCCGAGCGCGAGCTGACCCGCAACCGAAAAGCCGCCGTTGCCGCCGCCGCCCCCGATCGACTGCGCGATCATGCCGCTCGCCGCGTAGCCGTACGTCGTGACGTTGCCGTTATTCACGAGCGACGCGTAACCGCCGTATCCGCCGCCACCACCGCGGCCACCGACTCCGAACGCCGCGCCTGCGACGCCCGAGATATTTGCTGCGACCGAATATCCGCCGTTGCCGCCGCCGCCGCCGACGGATTGCGCGAGCAAACCGATGCTGTTGTCGCCGTATGTCGTGATCGTTCCGGTGCTGCTCAAGAGCGCCGTACCGCCCCATTGACCGCTGCCGCCGGTTCCGCCAACCGCAACGCTCGCACCGCCGAGAAGCGACGCAGACGCAGCGATGCTCTCGCCACCGTTGCCGCCGCCGCCGCCGATGCTCTGCGCGACCACACCGAGAGACTCTGCGCCGCTCGTGGTGACGTTGTTCGCGCTCGACACGCTGACGTAACCGCCGTAACCGCCGTTACCGCCGCCGCCGCCGAGCGCAAATCCGCCGTTGACGAGACCGACGCTTGCGGAAACCGCGAGCCCACCGTTGCCGCCGCCGCCGCCGACGGATTGCGCGAGGATCCCGTCAGCTTGAAAGCCCTGCGTCGAGATGTTGCCGATCGTGCCGTTGTTGGTGACGTAGACGGTGCCGCCCGGACCGCCGCTGCCGCCGCTTCCTCCGAGGCTCAACGATGCACTGACGGAGCCAACCGACACGGAAATTGCAAAGCCGCCGTTGCCGCCGCCGCCGCCGACGCTTTGCGCGACGACGCCGTTCGAGCGATCGCCGTAGGTTGTAATGCTGCCGCCGTCGAGATTGACGGTGACGTTGTTGCCGCTACCGCCGCTACCGCCGCTACCGCCGATCGCGACGCTGCTCGGCACAAGCGCCGAGACGGCCAGCGAGCCGCCGCCGTTACCGCCGCCGCCGCCCACAGATTGCGCGAAGATCGCGGCCGAATCGTTGGCGTACGTCGTGAGATTGCCGCTATTCGTGACGGTTACCGTGCCGCCGCTGCCGCCGGCACCGCCGGTCCCGCCGATCGAAAGAAAGAAGCCGCCGGACGTTCCGCCGTTGCCGCCGCCGCCACCGACCGATTGCGCCAAGATCGCTTGAGCCCCAAACAATCCGTTCGAATCGAGGCCGGTGTACGTGTAGGTCGCGATGTTGCCGGTGTTGGTGACCGTGACGTTGCCGGCGCTGCTCGTCGAGCTGCCGTTGCCGCCCAGCGACGCGAGGCCGCCGGCGCTTCCGCCGTCGCCGCCATGTCCGCCGACGCTTTGCGCGAGAATTCCTTTGGCGGCGGCGCCGTAGGTTGCGATGTTCGCGGCGTTGATTACCGTGACGTCCGAACCGGCGCCGCCCGCCGTTCCGCTTCCGCCAACCGCGTAAATCGCACCGCCGGAGCCGCCCGAGCCGCCACCTCCGCCGATGCTTTGCGCGACGAGAGCGTACGCATCCGCACCGACGGTGGTAATCGACGAACCGCTTTGCGTCGTGACGCTGACGTTGCCGCCCGAACCGCCGTTACTGCCGTCACCGCCGAAACTCACGATACCGTCGAGGCTTCCGCCGGTGCCGCCGAATCCACCGACGCTCTGCGCCAGAATGCCGTACGAACCGGTACCGGCCGTGAACACGGAGCCGCTGCCGCCGAGCGTGAGCTGCACGTCCTTGCCGGCTTGGGCTTGCGCGCCGGTGCCGCCGCTTCCATAAAAGAGGCTGAAGCCTCCGCCGCCGTTGCCGCCGCCGCCGCCGATGCTCTCGGCGAGAATGCCGAATGCGTTGTTGCCGTAGGTGAAGATGTTGCTGTCGACGGTCAGATAGACGTAACCGCCGTAGCCGCCCGAGCCGCCGTTGCCGCCGCCGCCGACGAAGCCATCACCGTCACCACCCGTGCCGCCGACGCCGCCTGCGGCCTGGGCGAACACGCCGTACTGATTGTCGAGTGAAGTGACGATTGAGAGGCCCGAATTGACCGTTGCGCTGATCGTGCCGCCGTTGCCGCCGTTGCCGCCGCTGGCGCCGCCGCCACCGAGATAGTACGTTCCGCCGCTGCCGCCGTTGCCGCCGTTTGCCGTAAGGAGAATGGCCGGGCCGTTATTGATGCCGATGTAATTCGGCATGTAGATCGTGCCGGTGGCGTTCGGGAAGGTGCCCGACAACGTTCCGCCGTCGCCGCCGTTGCCGCCCGAGCTCGGAGGAACGAAGAGCGCACCGTCGCTGCCGTTGCTGCCGCCGCCGCCGTTCGCCGACGTATTTTGGTACGGACCGAGGAACGGCTGCGGAGCGACGATCGGATAGGGCGCCGGCGCCGGATTCGGCGTGCAATAGATATTGAAGGTGCTGCCGCTCACCGTATACGAGCACGAGCCCGTTGCGCTTGCCGCCTCTCGTGTCGCGACACACAACGATGCCGCGAGCGCCGCTGCGGTAACGAAGCGAACGATGCGCAACGCCATCACGGCAGCAACACCATCTGCGTCGCACCGTTCAGCGCGGAGAACCCGGACACTGAAACGGCGCTGCCGGATTCGCTAAAGGCTTTCATCGTGTTGCCGCCGTCCACCACGTAGAAGACGTCGGAGTACGGATCGAACAGCAAGGCGCCGGGGCTCGAAAGCCCCGTGACCGTCGTGGCTTGTTGCACGCCGCTGCTGCTATACGTGGTGACGTTGTTGCCACCTTTGTTCGCGACGTAAATCCAGCCATTGTTCGGATCGTAAGCGAGGCCGCTGGGCTGGTTCAGGCCGGTCGTCCACGACGTGCTCGTCGCACCGGCTTCCGAGTACGCCGTCACCTTGCTCGTCGAACCGGACAAATAACTCGCGACGAAAATGAGGTGGTCGGTCGCGTCGGATGCAATGGCGGTTTGCACCCAACCCGGCGCCGGCGTTGCGGTCGGAACGGGCGTCGCCGTCGGAACGAACGTAGGCGCGGTGAAGCCGCCCGCGGCGTTGCCGAGATAATCGAAAGCAGCCAGCGCGTTCGAACCGGCGGTGTTCGCAATATAGAACTCGTTGTTGTTCCCGTCGAACGCGATCGCTCCAGGTGCGTTCAGACCGGAAAAGCCGCCGGGTACGCTCGTCGACGTGGCGATCGGCACGATAGGTGCATACACGCCGACGGTGTTGTTGCCGGAATTCGTGACGTACATGTCGGCGATGTACGGCGTCGGGGACGTCGACGGTGCCGGCGTCACACTGGACGCCTGGAGCGCGATGCCGCGCGGTGCATTCACCGACGCGAACGACACGACTTTTTGATTCCCTTGCTCGTCGTACGCCGTGACGACGTTGCTGCCGCTGTTGACGACGAAAATCCACGGCTGGTAGAGCCCCAGCGTCACGGGGGCCGTGAGCGGCTGCGCAGTCTGAATCGGCGAGCCGGTCGGCACCGGCGTCGGGATGCCGTTGTTCGGCACTGGCGTCGCGACGATCGTGAATCCGGTAATCGACGGCACCGTCGGATTCGTCGGATTATACGAAGACGTCAGCGTCCAGACGTTCGAGCTCGCCACGGGCGAGGCGACCGTGAAGGGTGCACCGGCCGAGGGCGAGATCGACGGCGCGGGCGCGCCGCTGCCGACGATCGCATAATTGTCGGCATCGAGCAGCACGATCGCAAAGCTCACTGGCGCGTTGCCGTATATCTGGAATCCGTTCGCGAGCGACCCCTGCATGCGGTTCGCGTCGGCGGTGGGCTGCACGACAACTTGCGTCGCGATGCCGCCCAGCGTGACGCTCAGCGTGTTCGCAACGCCGGCCGTGAGCGTCGAGCTGACGCTCGTGACGCCCGAGAGCGCCGCCCCGTGAGCGTCCTCGAGGACGAACTGGAACGTGTGTGTCCCGGGCGCGACGCTGAACGGCACGTTGCATTGCACCGGCGAGCCGCTGCAATCGGGGTTCGCCGTCGTCAGCGTCACGGGCGTCTGCGCGGCTCCATCGATCGAGTACGCGAGCTGCGCGGTCGCGGGCGAAATATATTGCGGCATTCGGCGCACGTTGCTCAGCGGCGACGATTGCGCCGCGGGAATGAGTATGCGCAGGATCGCCGTCGCGTTCGAGCCGTTGCTGCTGCCGCCACTAACGTTTCCGCCGATGCCGTGCGGCAACAGCGAACCACCGCCTCCACCGCAGCCGGCGGCGAACGCGCAAACGATCGCGGCAAAGAGTACGGCGCGAACGTCAACGCGCGGCATCAGTGGAAGATCACTCCGAAGGTCGTGTACGTGATTGTCACGTTGACGCTCGAGTTGAAGCCGGCGACGCCGAGCGTGCACGATCCGGCGGTTGGGGACGAGACGGCCGTCACCGTAAAATTGGTCGCCGCCGGCGCGGGCGTGGCGATGGACGCGAACGAGCTGCACGTGCTCGCACCGGTGACGACGAGACTATTGCCGTACGAACCCGTCCAACCCGCCTGGCCGGCCGTGAAGGTAAAGGTAGAGCCGGTACCCGACGGCGCGTAGAGATCGACCTCGGGCTGCCGCGATGCGTTCGTCGGTCCGGAATAGACGACGCCGGCAGAAGTCGGCGTGAACGTACCGGTCGTCGACGTCGCGCCGGCTGCCGAAACCGTGATCGTCGCCGAATTGATGGCGAGCCCGCTGTAGAACAACTCGAGCAAGTCGGATCCCTTTGTGAGGTTGACCGAGCTGCTCTGCGCGCCGCTATTGACGGACAGCGTGACTGCCGGATTATCGCTCGATACCGTAACGGTATTCGAAACGGTCCCGCTGATCTGCGAGCCGCCCGACGTGTACATCTTGAGCGTTAGGAAGCCCGACGTCGATGAACCGTACTGCGCCGGCGGAAAACCGGCGAGCGTGAACGACGCAACCGTTGCGCCACCCGGAGTGGATGCTTGCGTCGGCGTCGGGCTCGGCGTCGGGAACGGCGTCGGCGTCGGCGTCGCCGTCGGCGGCGGCGACGGCGGCAGCGTCGGCGGCGAGGTCGGCGGCGGCGTCGGCGGCGTCAAGGTCGGTGACGGGACGGGTGTCGGCGACGAACCCGGCGACGTTGACGGGGACGCCGACGGTCCCGCCGAGGGTGTTGCGCCGCTCGTTGCCGTTGACGTCGGTCCGGGCGTCGGTGAGATTCCCGGTGACGGTGTCGGCGCGGTGCCGCCGTTGTAGAGCGCGAAATACACCGAACCGCCGGACGAAATGCTCAGCGATGCCGTCGCCAACATCGGAAACGTGATGCTTCCGTTGGTTTGATTGAGCGGACCCGCGATCGTGACCCACGCGCCGTTTTCAAATTGCGCGAGATAAAATGGGCCTGCGTTCAAGAGCGTCGAGGGCAGCGCGATCGTGAATCCGGGAAAGCCCGTGAACGTCACCGGACCGCTGGCCGTGAGCGTTATGTAGAGCAGCGGCGTGATTCCGCCGGAATCCGCCGTGCGAACCCGCATCGGCGTTCGCCGCAGCAGTGTGAGCGCGCTCACGCCCTGGGGAGCCACCAGCGAAGCGTTGATCGTGATCGATGCCGCGACCGCCGCCGGAGGGACGAGCAGCGTCCCGCTGTAGCCGCCGACCGCCGGCAGCGGTGCCGTCGTCGCGCTGCTCAGCGGCATGAACGTATCGGTCGAAAATGCCTGCGTGCAGTTCGGCGCCACGCCCGTAAAGCCTGACGGACATGCAGTTTGCGCCAGTACGGGCACGGCATAATTTGCTCCGCTGCTGCCGCCGCACGCCACGAACACACCCGCGCTCAAGACCAGCAAGAACGCCACGAGAAAGGATCTCATCGGAGCGTTTTCATGTGTAGTTGGGGGGTCCTCAGACGACCGTCCGAGCGCACGGCATTCGCTCGAGCGGACGGGCAACGGGTTGCTCTACCTACGCGCCGCAGAGCGCGCTTCCTCTCAGCAAAGCGAGCAAGTGAGCGCCGTTACACGCAAAGCTCGTTATCGCTGCGCAACACCGCTGCGGCGCCATCGCCGTAAAATCGGGATCGACTTCGTCTTCTCGTTGAACGGCGTCAGCCGGACGCGGAATCTCTCGCGCGCAAAGATTTCTCTCTCGACGGCGGCGATCGCCGGTGCTAGCAACTGAGCTCGATCGTGACGGCGTGTAAACGCTCCAGAGCTCGGCGCAGCTCCGTGAGCGTCGCCGAAATGAACGCAACGTCTTTGACGTCTTCGACGTGCTCTTCCAGCTCGTGCGCAAGCGACGCCATTTCTTCGGCTCCCACCCCTGTCGTGAGACCGCACAAATCGCGAATCGCAGCCTTCAGCATCGGCACGTCACCGCGATCCAAGGCCGCGACCATGACGTCCAACAGTTGCTCGGACGAATCGAGCGTGAGCTGCAAGATCAAATACCCGTCAGCTCCGTTTTTTTCGCCGAGCAGCATCAAACGCTCTTCGTCTAGGATTTTCATCGCCCGCAATGTTTCCTTAAGAGCAAATCGGCCTTCGGCGAGAACCATAGCACAACCGCGTGAGCCCGCGCACCAAACAGGCAATGTGCGGCCCAAAGGTGACAGCAAACACAACCGGCGAACCGCGGTCGCGTGAAAGGAATGCTTGCAGAATTGCGCGCTCGACGTGGCGAGATGCTGGACGATCTTCGCCGGGCCGTCGAAATCGAGACGCCGTCGCGCGACAAATCTCGCTGCGACGCGTTCGTGCCCTTCTTCGCCGAGCTCTCCACCGCTTACGGCGCGCGCACCGAACGGATATCGAACCCCAACGGAGGCGATAATCTCATCTTACGGTGGGGATCGGGCGATTCCCCGTTGGTCTTTGTCGGCCACTACGATACGGTGTGGCCCGCCGGGACGCTGGCTCGCAAGCCATTCGCCATCGAAGACGGCGTCGCGCGTGGTCCGGGCATCCTGGACATGAAAGCCGGTCTCGTTCAGGCGCTTTGGGCCGCCAGACTCCTGCACGCGCGCAGCGAGCCGCGTCCGCCTTCAATCGTTTTCATCGTCAACTCGGACGAAGAGATCGGGAGCCCATCGTCGCGTGCCGTCATCGAGCAGCTCGCGCAGACCGCGCGCGCCGTCTTCGTGTTCGAGGCACCGCACCGCGGTGCGATCAAAACGGCCCGAAAAGGTGTCGGCATGTATACGCTAGAGGTGGAAGGACGCGCCGCGCACGCCGGGGTTGAGCCCGAGAAAGGCGTCAACGCGATCGACGAGCTTGCACGCGCAACGCTCGCGCTGCACGCTTTGAACGACGACGACGCCGGCACGACGGTAAACGTCGACGTGGTCTCCGGCGGAACGGCCCGCAACACCATCGCGGCGTTCGCGCGCGCGGAGATCGACGTGCGGGTCGCGACGAAGGCGGAAGCGCGGCGCATCGATGAGGCGATGCGCGCCATCCGCCCGCATCATCCCGAAGCACGGATCCGCGTCAGCGGCGGGCTCAACCGCCCGCCGATGGAGCGGACGCCGAAAATTGCCGAGCTCTACCAGCGTGCGAAGCAGGTTGCGGCGGAGCTCGGCTTTTCGCTCGACGAAGTTTCCGTCGGTGGCGGCAGCGACGGAAATTTCGCGGCCGCCGTCGGCGCCGCCGTGCTCGATGGACTCGGCGCCGTCGGCGAGGGCGGACACGCAGAGCACGAGCACATCGTCGTCGATTCGCTCGCCGAGCGAACGGCATTGGCGATCGGCGTCGCAGCGTCGCTGACGTGAGCATGCTCCAAGGCGGAAGCCTCGCCGGCAAGACCGCAATCGTCACGGGCGGCGGCACCGGTATGGGACGCGCCATGGCGCTCGAGTTCGGGCGTCTCGGCGCGAACGTCGTGATCGCGAGCCGCAAACAGGCGGTCATCGATGCCGCGGCAGCGGAAGTCGAAGCCCTCGGCGCGCGCGCCGCCGCGATTGCGGTCGACGTGCGCGATCCGAATCTCGTCGGCGCGATGGTTTCCCAAACGCTCTCTCGATTCGGTCGCATCGACATCCTCGTGAACAACGCGGCGGGAAATTTCCCGATCCGCTCGCTCGATTTGACGCCCAACGGATGGCGCGCCGTGGTCGAAATCGTGCTCAACGGCACGTGGTTTTGCTCGCAAGCCGCCGCCAAAGCGATGATCGCGAGCGGCCGGGGCGGCTCCATCATCAACATCGTCGCGACGTACGCCTGGCACGCTCAGCCCGGCACCGTGCACAGCGCCGCGGCGAAAGGGGGCGTTCTCGCGCTCACGCGCTCGCTTGCGGTCGAATGGGCGCCGCATCATATCCGCTGCAATGCGATCGCTCCGGGCGCGATCGCTGAAACGGGCGGCGCCGACGTTCTCTTCGGAGATCCCGAGCGTGCCGAGCGCCTGCGTCAATCGATTCCGGCCAAACGGTTCGGCACCGTGCAGGAAATCGCCAACATCGCCGCGTTTCTCGCGAGCGACTACAGCGATTACGTCACCGGCGCATGCATTACGGCCGACGGCGGCCGCTGGCTGGCCGGCTCCGCGTTCGCGTTTCTCTAGGCAGCCGTCAGGGCCGCGAGCGCGCGCCGCGTCCAAACCCGCGCCATCTCGCGCTTGTACGCCGCCGACCCGCGCAAGTCGTCGAGCGGATCGATCTCCTCCATGACGAGCGCGGCGGAGCTTGCAAGCAGCTCCCGCGTCGGTTTGCTCCCGAGCAGCGCGGCTTCGGCGCGGCGCGCGCGCAGCGGCGTCGCTCCGACCGCGCCGAGCGCAATACGCACGTGGCTGCAAGCCCCCGATGCGTCGCGCGCGAGCGTTGCAGCGACGGAAACCGTCGCGTAGTCGTCTTGTGAGCCCGGCAGGAACTTCACGTACGTTCCACGCGTTCGCGGCGACGGCGGCGGTATGCGAACGGCGGTCACGATTTCGCCCGGCTGCAGCGCGGTCTCGAAGAGGCCGGTAAAAAATTCGCAGACGGGAACCGTTCGAGGTCCGGCATTGCTCGCCATCACGATCCGGGCGTCGAGCGCCATCAGCATCGGCGGCGGGTCGCCGGCCGGATCGGCGTGGACGAGATTGCCCCCGAGCGTTCCTTGATTGCGGATGCGCACGGTCGCCACGCGTCCGAACGTCTGCGCGAGCGGCTCGAAAAATCGCTGCACCAGCGCGGACCGCTCGATTTCGCGATGCGTCACCAGCGCTCCGATCTCCAGTCCGCCGTCCGGCGAGATGCCGATCTCGCGCAACCCGCCAATCCGCTGCAGCGAGATGATATGGTCCGGCAGCAAGAGCCCGCTGCGGATCAGCAAGAGCAGAGCCGTACCCCCGGCCAACAGATGCGCGCCTTCTCCGTGCCGCTCGAGCAGGGCAAAGGCTTCACGCAAGCTGCGCGGCTCGTGCAGGTCGAAGGATGTCATCCGTTAGCTTCGGCGGCGGCCAGTATCGCCTCGACGATCTGGTAGTACCCGGTGCAGCGGCAAAGATTTCCGGTCATCCAAGCTTTGACGTCTGCTTCGGTTGGTTGCGGATTTTCGGCGAGCAGCGCCGCCGCCGCGACCACTTGCCCCGGCGTGCAGATACCGCATTGCAGACCGCCGTGCGCGATAAACGCATCCTGCAGCGGCGTGAGCTTCCCGTCCCGTGCGAACGTTTCGACCGTTTCCACCGAACACCCGTCGATCGTCGCGGCCAAAACCAAGCACGCCGACATCAGCTTCCCGTCGATCGTCACGCTGCAGCTGCCGCACACGCCGATGCCGCAGCCCTCTTTGGTTCCCGTCAAACCGCAGTCCTCGCGGAGGACGTCGATCAAACGCCGGTTGGCCGGGACGGAAAGCGCTCTCGGAGTGCCGTTGAGATCGAATCGTATCGCGTGCCGGCTCATTGGGCGGTCTGCCGGCCGCTGATCCTGAACGGCACGTCGATCTCGGATTCGACGCCGGCCGTGTTGCGCGCGATGACGTGCAGCGAATACGGCCTGACAAAGAACGCGGGGACGTCGATGATATGAAAATCGAAGTGAAAATACCCCATACGTGGACGAGGAACGCTAAAGGAAAAAATATTCGTTCCCAAAACTTCGATGCTGGCCGTATTGGTCGAGGCGACGAAGTCGCCGCTCCAATCGCTGCCGAGCGGTACGTCGAGGCTCGAAAAGCGCATCGCTTGAATCTGCGGCAGCGCGTCGACCGGCAAGACGCGCGGCGTCGGCCACGCCGCGGGTAAAGCTTCGCCGACAAAGACATTTTTCGCAATGGTTTTTGGCGCAGGCGCACAGCCGCTCGTCACGAAGGCGCACAATCCGAGATGCAAGAAGCGCCTCCACGCAGCGCGACGCTCGATCTTTTGACCGGCGTCATCGGACTTTGGCTGGCAGCCGGCTTCAGCGCCGACGGTTGGGCGCATCTTCACGTCGCGGTCGAGAATTTCTTTACGCCGTACCATGCCATCTTCTACGCCGCAATGGCGACCGGCGCCGTCGTATTCATCGTAACGGCGCTGCGCAATCGCGCGCGGGGTTATCACGGTTTCAATCTTTTGCCGGCCGCATACCGGCTGCCGCTTCTGGGCATCCCATTATTTTTCATCGGCGGTTTCCTCGACCTCATCTGGCACAGCATTTTTGGCGTCGAGGAACGCGTCGAGGCCGTCACGAGCCCGACGCACATGGTCATCGTGCTGGGCATCTTTCTCGTCCTGAGCGGACCGATCCGGTCGGCGCTGGCTTCCCGCCGGGAGTTGCGAACGCTCGTCGACCAGCTCCCCGTGCTCTTCACGCTTGCAACGTGGCTGGAGTTCGTGCATCTCGGCACGGCGTACGCGTTCGATCCGTCGGCGGCGCTCATCTACCGTCCACCCAATGAAATTCTGTACTCGCCCGACTTGTTCACGAACATAACGATGGTTTCGTATAAAACGGGGGCCGGCATCGCGATCGTCATCCTGCAGACCTTCATCCTCATGGGCTTCGCGACGTGGCTCGTTTCGCATTTCGCACTCCGGCCGGGCGCGATGACGGTCTTCTTCGTGCTGGGCAACGGGATGATGGCGGCCTCGATCACGAACGATACGCCGCTCTTTGCGACGTACGTCGCGATGTCCGTCGTGGGCGGCATCGCCGCCGATCTCATCATCGCGCGCTCCGGAGGCGACGCGCTTGCCGGCCGGCCCTTGCACGTCTTTGGATTCGTCGTTCCGATCGTGTACTACGCCACCTACTTCGGCGTCACGATCGCGACGGGGGGTACCTGGTGGGATGCACCGTTGATCGGCGGGGCACTGGGTTGGGCCGGCCTCGTCGGCGCGGCCGTGACCTCGCTGGTCCCTTCCGGTGGTATCATGCACGCATGAAGCTTGTAACCGCCATCGAGGCTGCGGATCTCGAGCACGCGAAGCTCGTTGCCGAATCCAACGAACTCGCCGTTTTCGACGTCGGCAGAGATACGTACGCGCTGGTCCATCGCCACGAAGGCGTCGGCTGGCAAGCGATCACGATCTCGGGCGACGGCATTTTCCGGATGCTGGAGCTCCTCTCGCGCACGGCACGGACGCTCTATCGCGACGTGGCGTCGGATCTCTCCCGAGAGCAGCACGCAGGCAGATGACCCGGCCGTACCAGATCGAGAGCATCGAGGAGGTGCTTCGCGCGGATCAATTTCACGTCCGGCGCTTCACGCTGGCGCCGGGAGAGTCGATCCCGTGGCATCTTCATCCGGCGACCCGGGACGACTACTACATCCTGAGCGGCTCGCTGCAAATCGAGCTTCGAGATCCGCTGGAGACCGTCACGCTCGCCGCCGGCGAAACCTACCGCATCGAACGCGGACGCCCCCATCACAACTCGAATCCGGGCGAGCAGCGATGCGTCTTCCTGCTGATCCAGGGCCCGGGACCGTCGACGTTCACACAACTACAATAATTTTGCCGAAGGATTGATCCGATTCCATGCGCCGGTGCGTCTCGGCGATCTCGGCGAACTCGTAGGTCGAATCGATGACGGGCCGCAACTGTCCGGTTGCGAATTGGGGCATCACGAGACGCTCGAAGTTGCGAGCCAGCGAAATCTTCTCCTCGAGCGGGCGCGCGCGCAGCGTCGTCGCGATCCAGCAAAGGCGCTTGCGAAGCATGAGCCCGAGGTCGATTTCGCCGCGCACCCCCGCGAGGGTACCGATCTGCACGATCGTTCCTCCGCTGCGAATGGCAGAAAGATTGCGCTTATAGGTCGGGATCCCGATGAAATCCAGGATCACGTCGACGCCGGAACCGCCGGTACGAGTCTTTGCCAGCTCGTCCCAAGGTTTGTCGAGCATCTCTCCGGCCGTCAAGCCGAATTCTTTCGCACGCGCTAGTTTGTCTGCGGTGCGCGAGGTGCCGATCGAAATGCCGCCCGCAGCGCTTACCAGCTGAATCGCTGCCGTGCCGACGCCGCTTCCCGCGGCATGAATCAGCACCGAACCGCCCGGCTCGAAACCGCCTTGCACGAGAGCGTCCCACGCCGTCATGAAGGCTTCCGGAATGGCGCCCGCTTGCTCGAAGCTGATGCCGTCCGGAATCCGGACGGTCGTTCGCTCGTGCACGCACAAGAACTCCGCGTACGCCCCGGAACCGGTGATCCCGCAGACCCGGTCGCCGATCTTGCGCTCGCGCGCCCGCGGCCCCAACGCTTCGACCTCGCCGGCGAACTCGAGCCCCGGAATATCCGGCGCGAGGGCATCGGGCGGCGGCGGATAGTGGCCTTTGCGCTGCAGCACGTCGGCGCGATTGATCCCGAACGCCCGCACGCGCACCCGAACCTCTTCGCCTTCCGGTTCGGGAGCGGCGACGCCGTCGCTGACCCGCAGCACATCGGCGTCACCTTTCGTCTGAAGAATGACGGCTCGCATGCGGGCTTCCTTGCGTCTCCCGCGCCGCCATGCCTCTGCGACCAAAGTCGCTGCGGGCAGAGCCACGCATCGCGCGTTCGCAAGAAACCTTTTGCAATACGGTCAACGTTGCTGACGATATGAAGGTTCACGTGAATCTTCCGGTTTCCGATCTCGAGAGGAGCGTTGGCTTCTACGGGACGTTGCTGCGAACGGCCCCACTCAAGCACTACGACGATTACGCGCTCTTCGTCAGCGAGGACCCCGGCATCGAGCTGGCGCTCAAACTGGAACCCAACCCGGCAGTCGACCGTCGCACGCATTTCGGAATCGTCGCCGGTTCTGCCGACGACATACAAGCGGCAGCGGCGCGTTTACAAGACGCAGGCTTCGAGGCGGAATTGCAGCTCAACAAGACCTGCTGTTATGCGCGTCAGACCAAAGTGTGGACGAAGGACCCCGACGGCCGCAATTGGGAGATCTACGTCGTGCACGAAGAAACGGCGGTTCGCAAAATCCCGGCCGACGGGGTCAAGCTTTCGTCCTCGACTCTTTAGGGAGGTCTCCTCGCCGTTACGGCGAGATGTCGATTGGGCCGTTGTAGTCGGAATAGGTAATCGTCGTCGTCACTTTCGGGTCTTTTACGACGCTCACGACCGGCAGCAGATCGCTGCCGACGTACATCGTGACCGGCGTACCATGCGTCGTGAACGAATAGGCGTGCAACGTCTGACCGTTGATCGTCTGCATACCCAGGTCGCGCGCCGATTCTTTGATCTCCTTGTCCGGTGGCGCGACATAGAAGCTGTTGATGGTCTTTTGGAGCATGCCGCCGGGGATCGGAACGCGCGTCGTCTTCCCGTTTCTCACCATGTACACGCTGTTGCCGATCAGCAATTCCGTAATATTGGGGGCCGGCTGGATGCGCCAACGGTCCGGCGCGACGTAATCGACCGTGATCGTACGGCCGTTCGAAAACTGCTCCGTCGCATGCCATGACTTGAGTGCGAGAAACGCGGCTTTCATCTTGGTGAGGTCGTCGACGGCATTCGCCAGCGCGAACGCGGGAACCAAAGCGAGCACACCGGCTGCAAGAACGGGGAAACCGACCTTCCGCATACCCTTTCCCTCCGGCTGCGCGAATTCGACGGTTCAGCCGTCTTTCCGGGCAAATGAGCGCCTGCCGGCTTGAGCGAAGGGCCCTCTGAATAGCCCGCAATCAAGGTGGGCAACCTTGCCGCCTCTTCCCGGGTTACGGGGGACGCGGGATCGCGGCTGTATCAAGGCGTCATGCGGAGCGGCCCGGGACGATTGGTGTTCCAAAACTAGACGAAGACGAGCGCGTCTCGTGCGGCTTAGGTGCATTTTTCCGTCTTCACCCTCAAGACGCCCGGAGAAACAATGTACACCGACGAGACCCTCACCTGCGTTGACTGCAACGCGACGTTCCCTTTTACTGCCAGCGAGCAGGAGTTCTTCGCCGCAAAAGGCTTCACGAACAAGCCGAGCCGCTGCGCGGACTGCCGTGCCGCGCGCAAGGCGCAGCGCGGCGGCAATAGCGGTGCGGGCCGCGCCGGCAGCCGGCCGCAGCATGAGATGTTCCGAGCGACGTGCAGCAACTGCGGGAACGTTGCCGAGGTGCCGTTTCAGCCGCGGGGTGACAAGCCCGTCTACTGCCGCGAGTGCTTCTCGCAACGGCAAAGTAGCTATCGCTAACGGCGGCCGGCTGCGATGATCAGGCGCCGCGGGCGCACGCTGCCCAGCAAGCCGAAGGGTGAGCGTCCTAAATCCCTCACGAAAGAAGCGCCGCTCGAGGTCGTTGGAGTCGTGCGACAGGTCTTTCCGAGCACGACTTTTTCCGTCGAATTGGAGAACGGTGTAACGATCTTGGCGCATATTGCGGGTCGCTTGCGCCGTCACCGGATCAAGATACTGCCTGGAGACCGCGTCGAGCTGGAAATGTCTCCGTACGATCTGACGAAAGGGCGCATCGTCTATCGGTACCGCGCAGACGAGGCGCGGCGCTGAGGCTCAGGGCGCCTGCGCGGCGCGGGAGGGCTCAGGTCAGCGGCTCAAACGTCCAGGCCGGAGTTATTTCCTGTTTGTCGATCAATGTATTTGCATCGTCAAACCAATCACGCAGCTGCCGAAAAATCTTCAAGGAGTAGTCGTCCAGCAACGTCTCCATCGCGCTGAGGAGCTTTATATATTGCTTACCGCGATCGACGGCTTCTCGCGCCTCTGCCCATAGTTTCAATCTGGCGAAACGGCTTGTCGCGATTGCGGCGTGGATGCAGGCAATGAGGCGGCATTGACGATCTTCACGCACGTTGCGCGCCCTCGACCGAAATCGCCCACGCCGCGCTGCGAAACGCTTGGTCCCCGGCATATGCCTGCTAGGGTAGCAAGCTCCCACCGGGCAAGTCGACGAAAAGGCCGCGAAAGGCCGAGAATCGCGCGTGAGGGGCGCTCCTCAGCGTCTGAATGACAGGCCCTTGCGGTGCATGCCGCGCGGCAAAAACGTCCTCACGCGTCCGCCGTCCATGCCCCTGGAGGGATTTCGCTCGAACGTCGTCGCGGTGATCAGTACCGCGTCAGAGGGTCGTTCCCGGCGTCCAACGCGACCGATGAGCTGCTCGATTTCGGCTTCTCCGAACGCGTCCGCATCGGTAATGACGATCAGGTCGGCGGCCGGAACGTCCAGACCGCTGCCGATCAAATTCGTGGCGGTGAGAATCGACGGCGCAGCGATCCGAAATCTCCGCATCATTTCGACGCGAGTAGAAGTCGGTTCGACGACGATGCCGCGCCGGCGATGCCGCTTGCGGTGCTCGGCGGTATCCGACATGTCGCCCCGCAGCTGCTGCACCTCGATGTTGTAGTTTTGCTTCAGCCGCTCGGCGATTCGGGGAACGTCTGCACGCGTGCGTCCTATCGCAAAGATGCGCGATCCGCGCGACAGATGCTCGCGGATATGCGCGTCGGCTCGCACCACCTGCTCGGCAGGCGGTTCTCCCCACACCCCTTCGATCTTATGCACCTTTGTGGGCTGCACGGCGAACGGCATCTCACGCATGCGCGTGACGTTCGCCATCGCACCGACTCGCGTCAGGAAAGGCTTTACTTCTTGCGGCGTCGCGGAGGCGAACAGCAGCGGGCAATCGAGGTCTTCGAGCAAGCGAAGATGCTCGCGCTCGTCGAACGCATTGACGTCGTCCACGATCGTGAGCGACGCGTGGTCCGCGAGCTTCCACAAGTTCTTACTCGAGAGGATCATCGCACTGCCGATGATGACGTGCGCCTGTCCCGCGCCCACCGAAGCCTCGGCATTGCGGCGTTGCGCCGGCGTGACCCCGCTGTGGATCTCCGCGACGCGCAGCTTGGTTCCCTCGAGACGTTCGTGAAAATATGCGACGTGCTGCCGGACGAGATCCCGAGTCGGCGCGATGACGACGACATACCCGCCCCAAAGGACGGTGCGCAGCGCGATGCGCAAGAGCACCTCGGTCTTCCCGGACCCGGTCGGTGCGTGAAGCAGGTGCTCTAAGCGGCCGTGCTCGAGGCCGTCGGAGATCGCGTCGATGGCTCTGGCTTGGTCGTCGGTGAGGGTGAAGGTTTCGTCGGGACGGATCAGCTCGTGGGCGACGGCGACACGTTGGGCATTTTCGTCAACAAGAGCGAGAATTTCTTCGGCATTGAGCCCAGGTTGTATCAAGCGCACCCCAAGACCCCGCGAGGAACCGTTCAGTTGCAGGACCGCCGGACTCGTACCGCAGTAAGGCGCATCACGTGAAGCAAGCTCAGTCTCTGGCAAATGCGCTGAATGCGCTCACGAAGGCTGCCCAGTTTTCATACGTCAAGGCACGCGCGGCGGCGCGCCAAGACGCCAACGTCGACTGGACCGCAACGAGGGCGCGAAACGACGACTTCAATCCCGACGTCGACGGCTGTGAGACCTTCGTCATGCGAGACGGCAGCGTCTGCGAATGGAATCCCGCCGGCTTTAGGTACGTTGCGCGCTAGCCGGAACGCACAGCGCGAGAGCGCCGAAACCAAGGATCAGCACCGCCCCGTAAACTTCGGACGATTCTCGGTGCAGCGCATCGTATCGAGCTCGCCGCGGGTCATCCTTGGCGACCGCGTTGAAGGGTGCGTGAAAGCTCGCTTGCACCCGCACCATCGCCGGGACGATCGCGTTCTGTGAAAACGCCGTCAACCCCAGCATGAACGCGATGCATACCGCACGGACAATCGCCCGGCGCGAACGGATGGTGGCCGCGGCGACCAGCGAAATCGCGAGCGCAACCGCGCCGCACGCGTAGCCCAGCAAGCTCAGATCGGCCAGCGTGACGCCGACGATCGATGCGAATGTGTCCAGATCGCCGCTCAAATGCGAGAATGCAACGGGCGCGAAGACGAACGCAAAGCCGACGAGCGAACCGACCCAGGCAGCGAGTGCCCACACTTGCAGAACTTCGATCAGTCGCGTGACCTTCTCGCGACGCGTCGACTTCCGTCGTCTTCCGGGAGATACGAAACGGGTCGCTTGCGTGTCCTCAGCTCGCACAGCAAGAGAGTTTCGCCACGTCCTTGCGAAAGCCCAGGGCCGCGAGCTTGAGCCCTTCGACCGTCGTTAGATACGGGAAGAGCGTGTCGGCGAGATCGTCGACGGTCAACTCGTGCTTGATTGCGAGGACGGCACTTTGAATGCTGTCGCCGGCTTCGGGCGCGAGAATATGCGCGCCGACGAGCCGGCCGCTCGTGCGCTCCGCGACGAGCTTGAAGAGTCCGCGCGTATCGCGCGCCGCGAGCGCGCGCGGTACCTGATCGAGCGGTAAGATGACCGTGCGAGCGTCCAATCCGCGTTCGCGGGCGGTCTCTTCCGTCAGACCGACGCTCGCGACTTGCGGATCGGTGAAAACGACCTCCGGCATCGAGGTCGCATCGTAGCGCCGGCTATCGCCATCTAGCGCGTTATCGACCGCCAGCTTTGCGCCGTACGCGGCCATGTAGACGAACATATCCCGCCCGGTAACGTCGCCCGCAGCATACGTCCCCGCGCGCGTGGTTCGCATGCGGTCATCGACGGCGATCGCACCACCCCTCGTGAGGGCGACGCCGGCGCGCTCCAAATCCAGTCCCGCCGTGTTCGGCGTGCGTCCGGTTGCAACGAGCACGCGCTCTGCGTCGACGGTGCGTGTCGCTCCGTCGAGATCTTCGAGATCGAGCGCGATGCCTTCGCCGGCTGCGCGAATGCGGCGATAGCGAACGCCGCACCGCACGTCGATCCCCTCGTCACGAAGATATTCTGCGAGGGCTTGGCTGATTTCGGGCTCGCCGTGCGGCAAGAGACGCGAGCGGCAGACGATCGTGACCTTGGCGCCGGCCCGCGCGAACATCTGCCCGAGCTCGCAGCCGACGACGCCGCCGCCGATCACGAGCAGGGATGCGGGGAGCGCCTGCAGCTCGAGCGCCGTCGTGCTCGTCAACCATTGGACGTCTTCGAGCCCCGGAAGCGCCGGGGCCGCCGGCGACGCTCCGGTCGTGATGATGATTTTGCCGGCCTTGAGCGTTTCGCCGTCGACCGCAAGACCATCCGGCGTAAAGCGAGCCCAGCCTTCGCGATACGTGACGTTCTCGTATTCGGGCAGCAGATCGATGTACTTCGCATGGCGCAGCCGCTCGACCAGCTCGTTTTTTTGCGCGATCGTCGTCGCCCAATCAACGAGCCGCGCATCGGCGCGAATGCCGGCGAAACGCGACGCCGTGCGCGCCGCATGCAGCGTTTCGACGGCGCGGATGAGCGTTTTCGATGGGATGCAGCCGACGTTGACGCACGTGCCGCCGATCGTGCCGTGGCCGATCAGCACCGCGCGGGCCCCGAGTTCGGCGGCGCGAATCGCGGCCGCAAATCCCGCCGAGCCGGCGCCGATGATGGCGACGTCCGCCGATCCTCTAGGACTTCCGTTCGCTGGGGTCGTGCAGCAATCGGTCATGAACGCCGCGCTCCCGGCGCGTTGCCGTTCGTGCGCCGGCCTCGATACACGAGCGCGGCCGCAATCAGGGCAGCAACGACGAGAGGTGCAACGATGACGGCGAGGTGCGCGCGCAAGGCGGCAAGCGCCAGCGACGCACCGGCCCCTGCGAACAACACCGGGCCGGCGCAGCAGAAGACGACGAGCAGGACGCCGCCAACCACGATCAGCGCTTCGCGCAAATCGGCGCGCCTAAGAATTTGCCGAACCGTCGGCGAAGCGCTCGATCACGTCCCAGGTCGCTGCGGGGCTTCCATTGACCGCCACGATCGTGCCGCGTGCGTTGACGAGGTAGTAAACGTCCATCGCGCCTTTCGGGACGAGCGCTTCGGTTTGCGCTTGGGTCAGAATGCCCCAGTACCAATTCGGCGCGTTGCCTTTTGATCCAACCGCTTTTTGAAACTTCTGCAGACCCGGGCCGGGTTGTCCGAGGTCGTTCGCGACCTGCATCTCGACCACGCGTACGCCGTGCGCGCGCAGAAAATCGATGTGCGATGCGACGACGTCGCTTCCCGTTTGACACGACGGGCACCATGACGCAACCGTCCAGAGGATGTATGGATGTCCGCGCAACGCAGTTTGGGAGAGCCGGTGACCGTTAAGGAGGTTGTAGGTGAACGCCGGCGCAGGCCGGCCGACGGCCGGCGATTGCGCGGCCAGCGCGGGAGAAGTGAGAGCGCCCGCGAGCAGAAATGCGGCGATGAAGCCAGGGCGACGCATGCGAACCTCCGGTTTAGGCGATCGAGCAGGACGAAGCATGATTGCGTGCGGCGAGGACGATCGAAAGCGCGACCGCGGCGACCGATGCGGCGATGAACGCGCCTTCGTAGTTTGCGAAGACGGATTGGATCTTCCCGGTCGTGCCGAGAATCGTCGGCGTGGACGCTCCCAGCGCCGCAAGCAGCGAGGGGACGACCGAGGTGCAGCACAGGCTGCCCGGGAGAACGGCAGCCAGTAAGCCGCCGACGCCAACGACTCCGGAGGCCCGGTTGCGCTGCGCAAGCGAACTTACGTTGATTGCGATCGTGAGCGCGAATCCGTACCCGAGCGCGATCGCCGCCAGTGCGAGCAGCGGCGTGAGGTAGTGCAGGGCGATCAGCGTAAAGCCGCCGACCGCCGACGACGGCAGCATGACGAGGTAGAACGCCGTGATCAGGGTGCCGAGCCCAAAGGTGATCGCGGCGGAACGCCCGCGCCGGCGGCCCTCGAAGGCCAGAGCGATGCCTCGTGCGACTTGCCCCATGTCGGCGCGATGATATATCCTAAAATCACAATTTGTCAATATGATGACGCTTGACCTGCAGCGCCGCGCCGATTATCATCCCCACATCATGCCTAAGGTAAAGGCGCGAGAAGCACTCGATGTCTCGACCGAGCTCACGGCGAAATACTTTCGCGCGCTGGGGGATCCGACGCGTCTTCGCATCATGGAGCTGCTCATGAGCGGGCCGCTCTCGGTCAAGGAAATCACTCAGGAGCTTGGGGTTCCGCAAAGCAACGTCTCCAACCATATCGCGTGCTTGCGGTGGTGCGGCTTCGTTACCTCGCAGAACGAAGGAAAGTGGACGTACTATTCCGTGCGCCATCCCAAAATCCGCAAGATCGTCGAGCTGGCGCGCGCGCTGGTCAGCGCAAACGCCGAGCACGTTGCCGCCTGCACGCGCATTCAGCCGACGTGACGCCCTGCGGCTCGTGTGAGATCACGGGCCGGTGCGCGTCGCCCAAATGGTAGACCTGTGCTAGATCTCGCTCCTCGCGTGTCGCCGCTCAGGTGCGCACGCCTGCCGGGCGTCAAGATGAGGCGGCGCGCGTCCTTAGCGCTTTGAGCAACGCAGAAGCGCTTTGGGGTGCCCGCGAGGAATACGCGGTGAATGCGCGTGCCGTGCTCGCCCGCGGGACCCGAATGGCATTTCTGGACGCTCGAGCTGCGCCCGCGGCGTTGCCGCGCGTCGAACGCCTGATGGCGCAAGGACTGTTCGCGTGAATCTGCTCGGCGGCATTGCCCTGCTCTTATGGGGTCTGCGCATGGTGCGCACCGGAATCATGCGCGCCTACGGCGGCGAGGTGCGCCATTTCTTGAGCGCGGCGACACGTAATCCGCTCTCTGCGATGGCAGCCGGAGCCGCGATGACGGCGGTGCTGCAAAGCTCGACGGCAACCGGTCTGATGGTCGCATCGTTCGCAGGACGTGACCTCATCGATGGAAGCCGGGCATTGGCCGTCATGCTTGGCGCGAACGTCGGCACCACGCTCGTCGCGCAGCTACTCAGTCTGAACGTCGGCTGGCTCTCACCGCTGTTTCTCATCGTGGGCGTCGGCGGGCACCTCAGCGCGAAGGAGACGCGCCGCCAGGATCTCTCCCGCGTTGCCATCGGCATCGGCCTGCTGCTGCTCGGACTCCACCTCATTCTCGAAGCCAGCATGCCTTTGGAAGAAAGCACGGTGGGACGCAGCGTCGTAGACGCGGTCGCCGGCAACCTGATCGTGGCGTTCGTCATAGGTGCGCTCTTCACGTGGCTTGCGCACTCCAGCTTGGCCACCGTGTTGCTGGCGATGTCCTTCGCACAGGCACACGTCGTGCCGATGCCGTTTTCATTCGCGGTGGTGCTCGGCGCGAACTTCGGCGGCTCGCTGCCCGCGCTCGCTCTCACGTTGGCTGAGCCGCCGGCTGCGCGCCGCGTTGCCTTCGGAAATGCCGTCTTTCGCGCCGTCGGCGTCGCCGCGAGCCTGCCGTTCGTCGTGCCGCTTTCGCATGCGGTCGCGTCGCTGGAGGCAGCCCCGGCGCGCCAAGTCGCCGACTTCCACACCGCCTTCAACCTCGCTCTCGCCATCTGCGGAATCTGGTTCACCGTGCCGGTATCGCGCCTCGCCAAGCGCGCAATCACCGAGCTGCCGAAACTCGACGACCCCGCGCTTCCGCAATATCTCGACCGCTCCATGCTCGAGACGCCCAGCGTGGCACTGGCCGCCGCGGCGCGCGAGACCCTGCGCATGGGTGACATCGTCGCGCTCATGCTCACGCGCGGCTTTTCCGCACTGCGCGACGGCGACCGACACCTCGTGCACGAAGTCGAACGCATGGACGACGTGATCGACCGGTTGCAAGAGACCATCAAGCTCTTTCTCGTCGCTATCAGCCGCGAAGGCTTAGATGAAGACGAGAGCCGACGCTGGCAAGAGATCGTCAGCTTCAGCATCAATCTCGAGCACATCGGCGATGTTATCGACAAGAGTCTCATGGAACTTGCGGCAAAGAGAATCAAGCATCGTCTCACGTTCTCGCCGGAGGGAGCCGCGGAGCTCGACGAGATCTACTCTCTGGTCGCCGGCGATCTGCAGTACGCCCTCGGCGTCTTCATATCCCAAGACGTCAAGCTCGCGCGCCAGCTCGTGCGTGACAAAGTTCGCTTGCGCGAGCTCGAGCTGCAGGCAGCCGAGAATCACCTCGCACGCCTGCGTTCAGGCTTGACGGAGAGCATCGAGACCAGCTCATTGCATCTTGACGTCATTCGCGATCTCAAACGAATCCAGCACCATGCCGTCTCGGTAGTCTATCCGATCCTCGAAGCGGCGGGGGAACTGCGTCCCAGCCGCCTGCGCGATGCGGCGGGCGATGCGAAAGCCCCTGACGCGCCGAACTCCGTCCCCGTTGACGCTGCGAGAGCTGATCGCTGATCGTCCGCTGATCCCGGCGGTGAGGCGAAAGGGTTGAACCCACGCTGGAAATCGATCAGCCGCCCAAGATAGCGATCGATTTGACGGGAATGCCGCGAAGGCCGGCCTGCTGCGCAAAATGCTCCGTGTAGTCACGTCCGGTTCGAAGGTGACGGTCCCAAACCGTGAGAGCCTCGGCCCGATCCTTTCCGTGCGCTGCAACGCGCAATGCCTCATCGAGGATCGCTTCGTTCGTTTTCTCGTAGAGGGCTGCATCTTGCGGATCGAATCCGAGCACGCGCAACTCGCCTGCCCGTTGCGCCTCCGCGACGAACCGGTCGTACAATTCGCCCCAAGGATATGGTCCCGGCCGGTCCACGACGGATCGCTCTCGGAACAGCTCGACCTCGAACGGCAAGACGATGTGCCGCCGCAGGCCCAGCTCCGAGGCCGCCGACAAGGCGAGGAGATCGGCACCGCAGGCCGCGGCACAAACGAGCTCGCGCACGTCATCCGCGACGAATTGCCGCCGCAGCGCGCTGCGCACGTGCTCGATGCGGTCCGAAGGAAACCGCGGCGTTTCGGCGCCGCGCGCGTCGATGCGACGACCGGCCAGCGCCGCGATCAGGCCGGCACCCGGTTCGGATCGAAGACGCCGAAGTCGGAAAGCTCGACTTTCTTTGCGTAGGCACGCCCGACTTCTTGCAGCTCGGCTACGTGCTTACCGCTGATCAAAGGCAAGACGTCTTGCGGCGTTATCTTCGGAGAAAGCCCCAGCTTTTGCAGCTCTTCTAGTCCTCTCTCGGTCAGAACCGGGTCATAGCGCACGTAAGTGAACTCCTTTGGTCGCGCATGGGTTCTCAAATCGCCGATTTCCGAGTCAATCGATTCACCGACCATACATCGCCCGAGCACGCGGCACAGCTTATCGGCCTCGACCGTATTGGCGTAAATCAAAGCCGACGGCACCGCTTTGGCGTTGTAGAGCAAATTCATGTGCTCTGCTTTTAGCTTCCTCGCTACATTCGGAATCGATCCGGTGCCGATCGACACGAGCAAGAGATTCTCTTCGCCTCGCTGCCAGCGCAAGTTATAGGGATCGAGCGTCGCCATCATGTAGAGCAGGAACGAAGGATTGTTGTAGGGCGTGATGGCGCCGTCCTGAAAGATGCAATCCTGGTCGCCGATCTTTATCTTCTCCGGCTCAAAGTATGTCGGAGCCGCACTGCTGGCGCGCACGAGTTTCCACAACGGCAGATACATATTATTGCCGTCTTCTTCTTTGTATTTTTGCAGGTCGTTGTATTTTGCTTTGGGGTTGTTCGACAGCGGCCACGGCGAGTCGGTATCGCATCGATACATCACCAGCAGCAGCAACGTGCGCAGCGCGCGGGCGTTTCGCTCGGGCGTGAGCGCCAAGCCGGGAAGCGCGGGATCGCCAAGCCGCGTATCTCCCAGCACCTTCTGCAGCGCCTCCGTGATGCCGGTCGCTCGCATGCGGTAACGCCACCTCTGGAAAAACGGCGCGGGCAGCAGCATGACCCTGGCGCCCTCTTCGTAAAAAGCCCGAATTTCTTCTATCGTCATCCCGAGCGAGATTCCGGTCGCAATGATGGCCCCGGTGCTCGTCCCACCGACGTAATCGAAATAGTCGGCTAGCACGAGATCCGGGTCACGGTACGCATCGCGCAGGAGCTGCTGAAGACGCGCTAAGATCTCGATACTGATCATGCCGCGTATTCCGCCGCCGTCGATCGCCAGCAGCCGCTTTGGAACGGTCGGCTCCAACCGCTCCACAAAGCTTTGAACCTTTCTCAACTCGCGGCCGCGCCCCAAGCCGTTTTGCCGGGTCATGCCATCAACTCATGCTCCATGAAAAGCGAGGCTCGCAGCCAGCTTCCCCCAGGAGTAGACGCCCGCTATTCACGCTCCCGAGACGAATTGCAGCGGCCGGTCGCGATGGTACATCAGCCACGTCGAGTTTTCCGCCAGCGCCTCTTCTCCCAAATCTTTGATCACCGCTTGGCATGCCGTGTAGTCCTCGATTTCGAAGGGCTCTCTCCTGAAGATACCTTGAAGCATGAGCGCCGCCGCGGTGAAGACCTCGTGCATCCGGCGAAATTGCTTGGCGTGTTGGGCGAAAGCGCGTTGCTCAGAGTAATTCGCGCTCAGTCCGGAAACGACGGCGGTCATGGCCGCGGCGAATATCGTGCCCTTCCACAGGACGCCCTCCTTTAAGAACAGCTCGTGGTTCATCTTACCGGCCAGCCCGTGGAAAACGCCCAGCATGACCACGCAGAGAAAACTCACCCCGAGCGCGATGCGACTTATCCGGCGAAACATGCGATCGTTCCCCTCCTCGTCGACCGCACGCTTCCGAAAATAGCCGATTTGCTCGTCGATCCACTCTCTGGATGACTGCTCGAGGCGGGCCTTGGCAGCCGGGAGCGCCGTTCGAGGATCGATAAAGGCGACCGAGTCGTCGAGCAGCCGGCAGACGCGAATCGCATTGCGGATCCAGTCCAGCTCGCCGCGATGCTGCCGCATGTAATGATCGGCGACCGTCTCGCGGATGTTCGCCTGCTGCCAGCGGTCCTGAATGCGCAAACCTTCGGCCAGGGCTCTGTAGTCTTGGTATCGGTTGTCGAGCTGCACTGCCCGGCCGAGCCAATAGACCGCCATCGCCAGTGCGCTGAACGCTACGTAGGCAATCAAGATGCCGCCGCTTATCGCGAAGTCGCGGTACCACAGGAAAAAACCCGCAGCGACGAGCCCGATGCAGTGCAGAGCCGTGAGCGTCCTGAGCTTCCATTTTTGGTAGCGCTTTGCGAGACGCTCCGCCGCGGAGCGAATGCAGACCGGCGTCAATTCTGCCTCGCTCATCCCCAGGCTGAGCGCATCTTTATTGAAGCGGTCGACGGCCGTATAGACTGCCTTGGTGAGATCATCGTCGTCGAACGGATCACCTTTCGACTCAGGAGGCTCGATCGTGCGCTCGGGAAATCGCCGAACGCGAACGAGCGGTGTCTGAGGATTAGTCCGCGGGTCGCTCAGGCGCGGAGTGACGATTTGGCAGACCGGGCCATTCTCGGGAAGGTCGAGCGGACGGGGCGGCGGCGCGAAGCCCGCGGCTCGCCCTTCCAACTTGAACGCAACGACTTGTGCGGTGCCGCCGACGTTCGTGCTCGGCAGACCGTTCCAAAGCGCGATGAGCAAGTGACTGTTGCGCGAGATGTACGAGCCGACCTGCGCGTACTGCATATCTCGTCTCGCAGGCTCGATCACGTTCGAATCGTCGTTGCCGGGGACATAACCGACGAAGAAACTATGGAGCGCGCGATCCCTTAGCGACCGGAACTCGGCAAGCAGGTTCGAATCCGGGAAATCGCGCTCGAATTCCTCAGGCTTCAACGGCAGAGGAACCACGAGCGAGATATCTTCGCTCGTGGCCACGCGCGCTGCGAGTCGATCCGCACCAATCGCGAGCGACGTCAGAACCAGGAGAGGCGTGTTGGGGTAAGCGCCTTTCAGCCGGCGCAACTCCAGCCGCACTTGCTCTTCGAGTGCCGGGACGTCCTCAGGCCGCAAGTCGCGATGACCGACGACCCCAATGACGATCGGAAGCGGACCGCGACCGTTCATGTGCGAGCCTGGCCGGTTAGCGCCGCTCGACTACCGTTCCTGCGCCCAGGCCGTCGTTCACCGGCATTTCTCGCTATCCATGAAGAGGCGCAACCGCAGCGTTGCGCGCTGCTTGCCGTGTCGCCGGCATCTACGACGCGGTCCATTCTGACGAGGCTCGTCAAATTGCAAAGTTGAAACTGCTGCGAACCTCGGCGGCGTAGCACCAAAGTCACGTCTCGAACCGGAGCTTGGCCGCTGTCCCTCGACTACGGCGCACTTCGTGCGCCTACGCTCGGGATGACAGACGAGGGTGGACGCGCCCATGGAGGGGCCGTAGTATTGACACTGACCTCTGCGCGATAGCGATCTAAAGCGAAATCGAAAAAGCCTTGGTGATCAGGGCTTCTGTGGCGCTCCGCTCCTTCAGTTCTGCCGGAAGACTTCACGATACGCTTGACGTAGTACGACTTGCGTAGTATCATGGGAGCGGTTTGATACGCAGCTTTGCGGACCGCGACACCGAAAGGCTTTTCAACCAACGGAGGGTGGCGCGCTTCCAAGCTTTTGAGCGCGTCGCCCTTCGGCGACTTCTCCTTCTTAATCAAGCACGATCTCTGAACGATCTTCGGGGCGTCGGCTTTGGGCTCGGGGCGCTCAAGGGCGATCGGCAAGGTCAACATAGCATTCGAATCAACCAACAGTATCCCGTCTGCTTTGTATGGAGGAAAGGCGACGCGTTTGAAGTCGAGATCGTTGACTACCACTGAGGCATGAAATGACGAAACTTCAAGCAATTCATCCAGGCGAGATTCTTGCCGAAGATTTCATGGCGCCACGTGGACTCACGGCGAACAAACTCGCCCTCGAACTCCACATACCGGCCAATCGCCTAACGGAAATCATCCGAGGTCGACGTGCGATTACCGCCGATACGGCGCTTCGTCTTGGGCAGTACTTCAGGACATCACCGGAGATGTGGCTTGGCTTGCAATCCGACTATGAGCTCCGGAAAGCCAAGGCTGAGCTAGGACCAAAGATCGCACGGGAGGTTCGCGTTGCGAGTTAGCGGCGAGCTTGGTCGCTGTCCCTCGACTACGGCGCACTTCGTGCGCCTACGCTCGGGATGACAGACGAGGGGGGACGCGCCCATGGAGGGGCCGTAGTATAATGCCTTCTTGGGGGCGCGTAGCTCAGGGGGAGAGCGCCACATTGACACTGTGGAGGTCTGTGGTTCGAAACCACACGTGCCCACCATATAGGAAGGACGACGCCCGCCGGGCGTCGTCCCGTTTTCGATGATGATTGCCTCCGAACGCTCCGAGGAGCTGCAAAGGCTCCGCCACACCGCCGCCCACGTGCTGGCGTACGCGGTGCAAGACCTCTTTCCCGAGGCCAAGCCCACCATCGGCCCGGCAATCGAAAACGGGTTCTACTACGACTTCGACCGCAAGGAGCCGTTCACGCCCGAGGACCTCGAGCGCCTCGAGCAGCGGATGCGCGAGATCGTCGCCGCGAACTACGAGATGACCGGCCGCCAGGTGACGCGCGAATCGGCAATCGCGCACTTTCGCGGCAATCCCTACAAGGTCGAGCTGGCGCGCGAGATCCCCGAGGGCGAGCCGATCACGCTGTACACCATCGGCGAGTTCACCGATCTCTGCCGCGGCGGGCACGCGCATCGCACCGGTGAGATCAAGGCGCTCAAGCTGCTGAGCGTCGCGGGCGCGTATTGGCGCGGAGACGAGCACAAACCGCAGCTGCAGCGCATTTACGGGACGGCGTTCCCGTCTCAAGGAGAGCTCGACGCGTATCTCGCGTTTCTCGCCGAAGCCGAACGGCGCGATCACCGCAAGCTTGGCCGCGAGCTCGGCCTCTTTTCGATCGAAGAGGACGCCGGCGGCGGACTCGTCTTCTGGCACCCCAAAGGCACGATCGTCCGCGGCATCGTCGAGCAGTTCATCCGCGAGGGCTTGCGCGAACGCGGCTATCAACCGGTCGTCACGCCGCACATCGTGCACGAGAAGCTCTACGAGATCTCCGGACACCTCGAAAACTTTTCGCAGTCCATGTACGGCCCGGTCGAAGTCGAGGGGCAGCGCTTCCGGCTCAAGCCGATGAACTGTCCCGGCCATATCCTCATCTATCGCAGCGAGCTGCGCTCCTATCGCGATCTGCCGCTGCGTTTCTCCGAATTCGGCACGGTCTATCGCTTCGAGCGCAGCGGCACGCTGCACGGCCTCACGCGCGTGCGCGGCTTCACGCAAGACGACGCGCACCTCTTCTGCACGCCCGAGCAGCTGCAGTATGAGTTCGAACAAACCGTCGAGGAAGCGCTGCGCCTCATGCGCGCATTCAATTTCACCGACTTCGAATACTTTCTCTCGACGCGCGAGAAGCGCGGTCCGACGGACGATCTCGCCGAGGCGGCGATCCGTGCCGCGCTCGAAAAATACGAGCTCCCCTACCAGATCGACGAGGGCGGCGGCGCATTTTACGGCCCAAAGCTCGACGTCAATCTGCACGACGCGATCGGCCGCAAGTGGCAGCTGGGCACCGTGCAGGTCGACTTCGTCCTGCCGGAGCGCTTCGAGCTGCGCTATCGCGGCAGCGACGGCAAGGACCACCGGCCGGTCATGATCCATCGCGCGCTCGCGGGTTCGATGGAGCGCTTTTTCGGCGTGCTCATCGAGCACTTCGGCGGCGCGTTCCCGGCTTGGCTCGCACCGGTGCAAGCGATGGTCGTCCCGGTGTCGGATCAGCAGCTCGACTACGCGTACGAGGTGCGGGATCGTTTACGCGAGCGCGGCTTCCGGGTAGACGCCGACAGCTCGAACGAAAAGCTCGGCTACAAGATCCGCCATTGGAAGCTGCAGAAGGTTCCGTACATTCTCGTCGTCGGGAAGAGCGAGCTCGCCGCGCGAACCGTCAACGTCAACGAACGCGGCGCCGATGAGGGTGCCAAGCGTCCGCCGATTTCCGTCGGCGCCTTCGGCGACGAGCTCGCTAAGCGAGTCGAAGCAAAAACCTAAAGGGCGCTATTTGCTCGGCAGGCGCTTGAGAACGATGATCTTGTCCGCGTGCCGGGTACCGAGCATCTTCTGATCGTACAGGATTTCCACCGGGGTGCCGTTATGCAGGAACGACATCTGCGCCGTCTTGCCGTCTTTCGTGAAGACCTTGTTGAAATGAGGCGTCATCACGAAGCTCATCGTCTTGCCTGTGGCCTGGTCCTTGATCTTGATGTTATCGCTCGAGACGTGCTCGACCGTGCCGTACATGGTACCGGTCGGCGTATACGCATAGGCGGGGGCTCCGACGACCGCGAGGCTCATCGCTGCCGCACCCAAGGTCGCGAGACTCTTCTTAAGCATGAAACCGTCCTTTCGGCAAACTAGCATACCCATTAGAGCTTTAGGCTAACGGTCACCGTCTTGGAGCGCGTGAAACCGTGCACCATGCCGTCGAGAGAAAACTCCTTGCCGATCCCGCTCTGCTTGAAGCCGCCGTACGGCTGCCCGGCAAATTGGCCGAAGCCCTGATTGAGCTGCACGAAGCCTGAGTCTATCGCGTGCGCCGTGCGCAAACCCTTGCCGACGTCGTGCGTCCAAACAAAGCCGGCCAGCCCGTAGTGGCTGTCGTTGGCCATGCGGACCACCTCGTCTTCCGTGCGCCACGGAATCGCAACCAGCACCGGGCCGAAGATTTCTTCCCGTGCGATGCGCCATTCGTTGCGCACGTGCCCGAAAATGGTCGGCTCCACAAAATAGCCTTGCGAGAGCGGTCCTTGCGCGGGCGGCTTTCCGCCGGTCAGCAGGCGCGCTTCTCGCTGCTGCAGGCCGGCCTCGATGTACGAGCAGACCTTTTCGAACTGCTTGCGGTTGATGATCGAGCCCATGTCGGTTTCCTCCGCGAGCGGATCTCCGACCTTGAGCGTCCTGACTTTTGCCGTCAGCTTCTCCAAAAACGAATCGAATATCGACTCGTGCAGAAACAGACGCGACCCGGCCGTGCAGGACTGACCCTGACGCGTGAAGCGCATGGCCGTGATGACGCCGTCGACCACGGCGGGCTCGTCGGCATCCGCAAAGACGATGCACGGGCTCTTTCCGCCGAGCTCGAGCGAAACCGGCACGATGCGCTCGCCGGCATTGCGCATGATCAGCTTGCCGACTTCCGTCGATCCGGTGAACGACAGTTTGTCGACGCCGGGATGCTCGGCGAGCGCCGCGCCTGCTTCTTCACCGTAACCCGTCACCACGTTGACCACGCCCTTCGGCACGTGGTCTTGGCAGATTCGTGCGACCTCCAAGATCGCCAGCGGCGCATCCTCGGCCGCCTTGAGCACGATCGTATTTCCCGCGCCGATCGCCATGGCGATCTTCAGCGAACCCAAAATCACCGGCGAATTCCACGGGATGATCGCGCCGACGACACCGTACGGCTCCCGGCGCGTATAGCAAAGCATGTCCTCGGTGAGCGGAATCGTCTCGCCTTTGAGCTCGCTTGCGAGCCCGCCATAGTAACGGAAGAGGTCCGCAGAAGCTTTGGCTTCCGGACGCGACTGCGTGCGCAACGCGTTGCCCGTTTCCAGCGCGATGAGCCGAGCGATCTCTTCGCTGCGCGCCTCGAAGGCTTCGGCGATTGCAATCAGCGCTTTGCCGCGCTCGCGGGGAGCGGTTTTAGCCCACGCCGGGAAGGCGGAGCGCGCCGCGCGGACGGCGCGCTCGACGTCGGCGGCTCGGCCGCGCGGGACGCGACCGATCGGCTCTTTCTTGGCCGGGTTCTCGACGTCGATGGTCTCGCCGGAAGCGGCTTCGACCCACTCGCCGCCGACCAGCATGGGGACGTTGCGGAGTTTCGGCTCGGTGATCATGTCGCAGCATACCGTGCCGGGCCGCGGTGTCCCTCGCGCGCAACCGCGGGCATCGTCGTGATAGTCCCCAGTCGCGAAGGAGAGGAACGATGGACCAAGCCCTCGCGCAAAAGAGCTGCGTCCCGTGCCGCGGCGGCGTCCCCGCTCTCGAGCGCAGCCAAGCCGAGCGTCTGCGCGCGCAAGTGCCGGAGTGGGCGCTTTCCGAGAACGCGGACCGAATATCGCGCACGTTCAAATTTGGAAACTTCCGGGAATCGCTGCAATTCGTCAACCGCGTCGGCGAACTCGCAGAATCCGAGCAGCATCACCCCGATCTGTGCTTCGGGTGGGGGTATGCCACCATAACCCTCTACACGCACAAGATCAAAGGCTTGCACGAAAACGACTTCATCATGGCCGCCAAGATCGATCGTCTCCCGGCCTCGTGAGGCTGTATTTCCTTCGTCACGGTCTCGCCGGCGAGCGCGAGGATTGGCGCGGCGACGACGCGCAGCGCCCGCTGACGCCGGAAGGCATAAAGAAAATGGAGCGTGAGGCAAAAACGATCGCCAGGCTCGAGCTCGGGCTGGACGCGATCGTGACGAGTCCGCTCGTCCGCGCCGCGCAGACGGCGCGCATCGTCGCCGACGAGCTGCAGCTGCGCGACGTGCTGGTCGAAGACGCGAATCTCGGGCTCGATTTCGATCTTGGGCGGCTGCGCAGCGTGATCGAAAATCACCCTGCCGCCGACGCGCTGATGCTCGTCGGCCACGAGCCGAGCATGAGCCGCACGCTCGGCCTGATCGTCGGGGGCGCGAGGATCGACTTGAAGAAAGGCGCGCTCGCCTGCGCGGATGTCGACCCGCTTTCCTTACGCGGCCAGCTGCTTGCGCTCGTGCCGCCGAAGCTGTTGGCAATGAAAGCCTAGGCGATGCTGCTCCTCGGCATCGAGACGTCCTGCGACGACACCGCGACCGCAGTCGTGCGCGACGGCTGCGCCGTTCTTTCGAACGTCGCTACCAATCAAGACGCTTTCCACGCTCGCTACGGCGGCATCGTTCCGGAAATCGCGAGCCGCCGTCACGCCGCGCTTCTTTCCGCCGCCGTCGAGGACGCGCTTGCGCGTGCCGGAAGCGCGCTCGACGACTTGGACGGAATTGCGGTGACCTGCGGACCGGGGTTGATCGGCAGCCTCGTCGTCGGCGTTGCGGCCGCGAAAGCCCTCGCCTTCGCGCTGGACTGCCCGCTGTACGGCATCAACCACCTGCACGGACATATCTTCGCTGCTTTTCTGGACGGCGAACCGCCGGCATATCCCTTTCTTACGCTGCTCGTTTCAGGCGGCCATTCGCAAGTCGTCGCCGTGGACAGTCCGCTGCGCATGCGCGTGCTGGGCAAGACGCGTGACGACGCCGCCGGCGAGGCATTCGATAAAACGGCCAGGCTGCTGGGATTGCCGTATCCCGGTGGACCGCATCTCGACGCGCTCGCAAAGAGCGGTGATCCGAGCGCGATTCGTTTTCCGCGCTACACGCCCGAAGCCGATGCGCTGGATCTTTCGTTTTCCGGACTCAAGACGTCGGTACGGTACTTCCTCGAAAGCGACGCCGGAACGAAGGCTCGCCGCGAGGACGTTGCCGCATCATTTCAAGCAGCGGTCGTCGATATGCTGATCGATCGGCTGGACCGCGCGCTGTCGCGCGAGCCGTTCACCAGCGCGGTGCTTTCCGGCGGCGTCGCCGCCAACTCGGCGCTGCAGCGAGCGTTCCACCAGTGGGGCGAGCGGCACGTGATTCGGACATTCGTTCCGAAGCTGCAGTTTTGCACCGACAACGCCGCGATGATCGCGGCCGCGGCGGCCCGGCAAGGAGAATCCGTGCGAGTCGATCCCAAAACGCTTACCGCCGACCCCAACCTCCCGTTTGAGATCGCACCTCGCGCCGCGCCTTACCAGTATCCCGGCGCCCAGAAGCCGGCCGGACCCCACGGGCCTCCCCAGCCCCAGCCCCAACCCCAGTACGGACCGGGATAAACCGCGACCGGGAGGTAGCGATACGGCGTGTTGATGATGTTCGCATCAAAGCGATTTCCGTTGGGCTCGCCGTAGATCGTAACGTGCATTCCGGGTGCGAGCGTCACGCCCGTCGGATTGATGACCGTTCCCTGATGTAGGCGCACGTTATCGATATAGTGGTGTTTGTCGCGAACCAGCAAATCGTAACGTCCGTTGAAGCTCGTGATGACGCCCTTGATGACGTACACGTGATACGGTGCTTTGTGCGCGTAGCTCGGTTGAGCCACGGCGACCGCCGGCATGGCCAGCAGTGCGAGCGTCGTCGCGCCGGCAATCTTCTTTAACAGACTTCTCATGTTCGTTCTATCACCCGATATGAATAACGTTCGCACCGCATGAATAGTGGCGACCGTTCATCGCTCGGCGAGAAAGCGCCTAATCGCACCGACGAGCACGGCGTGCTCCGTCGGGCGCAGCGCAGCGAGCGCGCGCGTTTCGTCCTTCTCGTCGAGACGGCGCGGCGCGCGCTGCATCACCTCGCCGCGATCGGTTTCCAGAACGACGCGGTGCGCCGTCGCGCCGTACCACGGCGAACGCGCGGCGATCGCATCGCGAATTGCGTGCGCCCCGCGAAAGGCTGGAATGGTAACGCCGTCCGGCATGACGACCGTCTCGGCGCGATCGTCGTGCGGCAGAAACGCCGGATGAATGTTGAGCGTCTGCGCAAAGCGCTCCAAGAACGCCGGCGAGACGAGATGCATCCACCCGAGCATGAGAACGAGCTCCGGCTCCGTGTCCGCCACGAGCTCGACCAATCGCTCGTCGTAGCGCTCGCGCGTCGAATGCCGGCGATCCCAGACGTGCGCGATCACCGGGATACCGGCGCGTTTTGCCCGCTCGACCGCGAAAGCGTCCGCTCGATTGACGACGAGCGCGCGCAGCTCGAGCCCAAGGCCATCGCCGAGCGCATCGACGACCGCCTGAAAATTCGAGCCGCCGCCTGATGCCAGCACGGTGGTACGGACGTTCGGCGCGATCCGATCCATCGAGAATGTTTCGACGACGCGCCCGCCCGTCGCGGATGCGAGCACGTCGAGAATCGGCTCCGTCACCGCAGGTATGAGAGCGTGCCGGTAGCCGGCGGCACGCATTCGGCATAACGCGAGCTGCAGCAGCGCCTCGTGCAGCGGACCGTCGCGGTGCGACGGCACGACGCCGATCGGGCCTAAGATGCCGACATCCGGGCGCGCCGACCACGCGCGCAGCCAAAAGAATTTCAGGCCCTTCGCGCCGTACGCGACAACGGCCACGGGCGATTCTTCGCCATGCTTGGTTGCAAAGATCGCCGAGCTGCGCGCGACCTCGCTCGACCACGTTCCTCCGAACGCAAGGTCGATCCACGACAGATAGCGTTCTTGCGGTTTTTCGCTTTCGACGATCGCGTACGCGGCGGCCGCTAGCCGCTGCGAAGCAGCGTCGCCTGCCGTGGGAGAGAAGCGCTCGTCCAGATCGGCGAGCAGATTGACGAATTCGCGGGACGCTATCTTAGCGCTCACGCGCCGCGTGCACGACGACCGCGGGGTCGCCGTGCCCGCGCGCTTCGATCCAACCCGCGACGAACGCGCCCGGCACAGCCGCGAGCGCGCGCGGCGCCTCGGCGAGCGAAACGACGATCGTGTAGCCGATGCCCATGTTGAAGGTGCGATAGCGCTCTTCGTGCCGCAGATCGCCGCGGCGCACCAGCTCCTGCATGAGCGCCGGCACTTGCCACCGCGTCTGCTCGAAGATCGCCTTGCAGCTCTCGGGCAACGCGCGGGGGACGTTGTCGATCAACCCTCCGCCGGTGATGTGCGCCATCGCTTTGATCTTCGCGACGGCGCGTACCGCTTGCACCTGCCGCAGATACGAGGGATGCGGCGCCAACAGCGCATCGGCGAACGTCGTCTGCGTGCCCGGCACGACGCAGCTCCATTCGTCTTGGGGCACGAGCTTGCGCGCCAGCGAGTAGCCGTTGGTGTGCAGCCCGGCCGCCGGCAGCGCGACGATCGCGTCTCCGGCGACGACCGTTTCGACCGGCGGAACGGCGTCGATGTCGACGACGCCGACGATCGTTCCCGCGAGATCGAATGCACCCGGCTCGTACAAGCCCGGCATCTCGGCGGTCTCGCCGCCGAGGAGCGCGGTTTCGTTTTCGCGGCATGCCCGATGCACGCCCGAGACAATCGCAGCGGCGACCTCGGGCACCAGCGTTCCCACCGCAAGATAATCGAGAAAGAACAGCGGCGTTGCGTTCGTGACGAGGATGTCGTTCACGCAGTGGTTCACGAGATCGCCGCCGATGGAATCGTAGCGTTCGAGCGCTGCCGCAATCAGCAGCTTGGTTCCGACGCCGTCCGCCGAGGCTACGAGCGCCCGTTTGGAATCGCCCGGCAGCCGGAAGAGCCCGTTGAAGGACCCGATCTCCCCGATTTGATCCGGATGCCTCCAGGTTTCGGCGAGTTTCTTGTATAGCGACACCGCCGCGTTGCCGGCCGTGATGTCGACTCCGGCGGCGGCGTACGCATCGGTCGCGCGATCCATCGGGGCCAGGGCTTCGCTAGGGGCGGCACAAACGACTGCCCCATGCAAGTGACCGTTTCCAGCGACCTCGCCCGCAGCGTCGTCTCCGGCGCGCTCGTGGTTCCCGTTTTTGCCGACAAGAAGCTCGAAGGCGCGGCCGCCGACGTCGACCCGAAGCTCGGGGGCGTCATCGCGACCGCGCTGGCCGACGGCGAACACCAAGGCAAGGCGAACGAAGTCGCGCTCTTCCACGCGACCGGGGACTTAGGAGTCCGTCGCGTGCTGGTCGTGGGGCTCGGCGACCGCGCGAAGTTCCAACCGTGGCAGCTCGCGCAATATGCCGGCACCGCGGTGCGCTATCTGGGCAAGCGCAACGTCCACGAGATCGCGTTTACGCTACCGGCCGAAGCTCGCGATGCTGCCGCTGCCGCATCGTTCTTGGTCGAAGGCGCGTTCACCGGCGCGCTCGAGACGACGATCTACCGCAAAGAGCAAGAGCGGCCCATCGAGATAACGTCGCTGACGATCGTGGCCGGCGCAGCCGATCGCAACGCCTTGTCGGCAGGCGCCAAACATGGACAGATCATCGGGAAGTCGGTGAACTGCACGCGCCGGCTCGCGCTCACGCCCGCCAATGACATGACGCCGTCGATCTTGGCAGAGCGCGCTGAAGAAATCGCCGACAAGTGCGATCTCGACTTCGATGCGTTGGACGAAGAACGTATGAAAGAGCTCGGCATGGGTGCGCTGCTCGGCGTGTCGCAGGGAAGCTCGCAGCCTGCCAGGTTGATCGTGCTCGAGTACGACGGCGATCCGGATTCGAAAGAGCGGCTCGCGCTGGTCGGTAAAGGCATCACGTTCGACAGCGGCGGCATCTCGCTCAAGCCCGCCGAAAACATGCACGAAATGAAGTACGACATGAGCGGTGGAGCGGCCGTGATCGGTGCGATGCGCGCCATCGGCAAACTCAAGCCGAAAATCAACGTCGTCGGGCTCGTGCCGGCCAGCGAAAACCTCCCGGGACCTGATGCCACCAAACCCGGCGACATCCATCGCGCCATGAACGGCAAAACGATCGAGGTCATTAACACCGACGCCGAAGGCCGTCTCATCCTCGCCGATGCGCTCGCATATGCCACCAGCAAGCTGGGCGCGACGCGGTTGATCGATTGCGCGACGCTGACCGGCGCAATCGTCATTTCGCTGGGCCACGCGGCGGTCGGGACGATGAGCAACGACGAGGAATTTGTGAGCGCGTTCTTACGCGTTGCGAACGCAACCGGAGAACGGTACTGGCACATGCCGATCTACGACGACTACCTCACGGCGATGAAGAGCGAAATCGCAGACTTGAAGAACACCGGCGGCCGGCCGGCGGGCAGCTTGACCGCGGCCGCGTTTCTGCGCGAGTTCGTCGACGGCAAACCCTGGATTCACCTGGACATTGCCGGAACGGCCTACAGCGACAAAGAGCAGCCCTATGCGGCTAAGGGCCCGACGGGCATCCCGCTGCGGGCTCTGGTCGCATTCGTCTTGTCGTGGTCGGAACGCGCGCAGCCTGCCGCTCAAGCAAAAGAGCCCGTTTCCGTCTGATCTTACCGCTCGACCGGTTTTCCGTCATCGACCTCACCGCGCATCGCGCGGGCCCCACGGCCGCGCGTCAGCTTGCCGACTGGGGCGCCGACGTGGTCCGCATCGAGCCGCCCGCACGGCTGGCGCGAACCGATACGATCGCAAGCGAACGCGACGGCCCCGACGCGCAAAACCTGCATCGCAACAAACGCAGCATGACGCTGGATCTCAAAGATCCCGAAGGCAAGGAAATCTTCTTCGCGCTCGCGCGCAAAGCCGACGTCATCGTTGAAAATTTCCGGTCGGACGTCAAAGTGCGCCTCGGGATCGACTTTCCCGCAGTGCGAGCCGTCAATCCGCGCGTCGTGTACGGCAGCATCTCGGGATTCGGCCAAGACGGGCCGTATGCGACGCGCCCGGGCGTCGATCAAATCGCGCAAGGTCTGGGCGGGCTGATGTCGATCACCGGGCTGCCCGGCGGCGGCCCCGTTCGCGTCGGAATTCCGATCGCCGACCTTACGGCCGGTCTTCTTCTCGCGCAGGCGATCTTGCTCGCTTTGCTCGATCGCGAGCGCACCGGCCAAGGCCAATGGGTCTCGACCTCGCTGCTCGAGGCGCAAATCTTCATGCTCGACTTTCAGGCGGCGCGCTGGCTGGTACGCCGTGAAATCCCGCAGCAAGCCGGTAACGACCATCCGACCGCGATTCCGACGGGCGTCTTTCCGACCACGGACAAGCCGATCAATATCGCCGCATCGGGCAGCAACCTCTGGACGCGGCTTTGCGACGCGCTGGGCGCGCCCGACATGGCGAACGAGCCGCTTTTTGCGACCAATCAATTGCGTTCGAAGAATCGCGAGATCCTGCGCGAGCGCATCGCCGCGATCACGCGCACGCGTTCGAGCGAGCACTGGATCGAAGCGTTGACGGCAGCCGGCGTGCCGTGCGGCCCGATCAATACGGTCGATCAGGTCTTTGCGGATCCGCAAGTGCGCCATCTCGGCATCGCCAAGCGCGCGCGGCATCCGCGGTTGGGTGAGATCGGGCTCGTCGGGCAGCCCTTTCGGCTGAGCGGCTATCCGCAGCCGGACGAGCTGCGCGTCGCGGCAGAGCTCGGCGCGCACACCGACGAGGTTCTCGAGAGCCTCGGCTATTCCGCAGGAGCGATCGCGTCGCTGCGCGAGCGCGGAATCGTCTAGCTCGCTTCCGTCTGGACCTTCGGCAGCTCGAAATCGGCCCATTCCTCGAGCAAGCGCATGACGGCCGAAAAATCCGCGTCGTCACCGAGCCGCTGCTTCGCGAGCATCCAGTGCTCCTCGACTTGTGCCAACATTGGCGCCGGGACGTCGAGCTCGCGCGCCAGGCGCGCCGCGATCGAAACGTCTTTCGAGATCAGGCGCATGGAAAAACCGTAGTCGAAGGTGCGCGGCAGCACGGATTTCACGATCTTCGTATCGAGCGCGTTCGTTTGACCCGAGCTGGTTTTGATGACGTCGACCATGGTCTTCGGGTCCAGCCCGGCCTTTACGCCGATGAGCAGCGCCTCGCACGTCGCCCATAACGACGTTCCGGAGAGAAAATTGTTGAGCGCCTTGAGCGTGTGGCCGGCACCGATCGGGCCGACGTGACGCACGTTGCGGCACATGAGCGCGAGCAGCGGCCGAAACCGCTCGAACAAACGCTCGTCGCCGCCCACCATCGTTGTCAGCGACGCGTTCTTCGCGCCGGCAACGCCGCCGCTGACGGGCGCGTCGATCAGCGCAACGTTCCGAGCGGAAAGAAGCGCGGCGAGGCGCTTTGTCGCCGTCGGCGCGGCGCTGGTCATCTCGATGACGGCGTCCCGGCTGCGCGCCGTCAAGGCGCCGCCGGCGCCGAGCAGCGCGTCGTGCACGTGCCGATCGGTCGGCAAGATCGTGATGACGACGTCGCCCGGCAGATCGGCCCCGCTGGTCGCAGTTGGGATGCCGCGTTCCGCGAACGGCGCGAGGGCCTGCTCCGAGAGATCCGCGACGGCGAGCGAGACGCCCGCGTTTGCGAGGTTCGTGGCCATCGGACCGCCCATGTTGCCGGCTCCGATGAAGAGGACGCTTTCGCGGAAAGAGCTCATGAAAATCTCATATCTGGCTCAGCGTGATCTGAGCCGCCGTGCGTATGCTCCAAGCATGCGACGAATCATCTTCTGGGCGATTCATACCGCGCTCGAGAACGCAGACCTCGTGCTCTCCGGCGCGCCGATTCCTGCGATCGTCGCGGTTCGCGCTTACGCTATCGCGCGAGAGCGGCTGGGGCGAGCTCCGGTATGCGCGGGTATTTCCCGATGAGACAGCCGAGACAAAACTCGTCCGCCTTGCGCCCGGTCGCGCCGATCAAACCTTCCAGGCTGAGATAGCCGAGCGAATCGGCACCGACCTTCCGGCAAATCTCGTCCACCGAGAGATTGGCGGCGATCAGCTCCTCGTGGGTCGCCATGTCGACGCCCAGATAGCAAGGATTGAGAATCGGCGGAGACGTCACGCGCACGTGCACCTCGCGCGCCCCGGCGTCGCGCAGCAGTGTCACGATGCGAGGCGTCGTCGTACCGCGGACGATCGAATCGTCGACCACGACCACGCGCTGACCGCTGAGATTTTCGAGAATAGGATTGAATTTCAGCGCCACGCCCTGGCTGCGCATGGCTTGGTCGGGCGCGATGAAGGTCCGTCCGATATAGCGATTTTTGATCAAACCTTCGACGTACGGCAGGCCGGCCTCGGTCGCAAACCCGATGCCGCCGGGAATGGCGCTGTCCGGAACCGCCATGACGACGTCGGCCTCGACGGGATGCTCGCGAGCGAGCTGCTTGCCCATCTCGTAGCGTGCCTTGTAGATCGAGCGATCGTTGAGCTTGGAGTCGGGCCGCGCGAAGTAGATGTACTCGAACATGCACAGCGCCGGGGGCTCCCGGCGCTTGGTGTGGCGCGAATGGATGCCGTCGTCGTCGATGCGGACGATTTCGCCGGGCTCGACTTCGCGGATCAGCTGCGCGCCGACCGTCGCGAGCGCGCACGATTCGGAGGCGATGACGTATCCGCCGTCCTCGAAGCGCCCGATGCACAGGGGACGGATCCCCCAGGGATCGCGGAAGCCGAACAGCTCGCGTTCGGTCCCGACGACGCAAGAGTATGCGCCGTCGGCCCGGAGCATCACGTCGGCGATGCGCTCGTCCATTGTCGGTTTCTCGACGTCGACGATGGCTTTCGAAAGCACCTCGGAATCCGACGACGCGACCAGGGTCAAATCGGGAGATAGCGTTTCTCGAATCGCGTCGTGGTTGGTCAGGTTGCCGTTGTGCGCGAAGACGAACTCGCCGATCGTCGTGTTCTCCAGGAGCGGCTGAGCGTTGACGACGACCGAGCTGCCCGTGGTCGAATAGCGCGTATGCCCGACGGCGAGATAGCCGGTCAGCTTCCGAAGAATCGCTTCGTCGAAGATCGCGCCGACCAATCCCATCGAAACGTGCGACACGATGCGGCCTCCGTCGGAGACGGCGATGCCCGCCGACTCCTGTCCGCGATGCTGCAGCGCGTATAGCGCGAAATAGGCGAGCCGCGCCGCGTCTCGTCCGGGGGCAAAAATTCCAACGACCCCGCACATGGCGTTACCTTACTTGAGAACCTCGCCGCTCCTCAGGGGTTCCGCCGTGGTGCGTTTGGTTGCCTGCTAGTCGTTGGAACGGCGCATGCCGATCAGCTCGAGCAGCGCCATGAAGATGTTGATGCCGTCGAGGTAGATCGAGATCGCCAGATCGACGGCCGTAAGCCCGCTTCCGCCGGCGCGGATGCGCGAGAAGTCCACCAGCGTCAGCAGCGTGAAGACACCCAATACCAACCAATCGTATGTCGCCGGTTGGATGAAATGGAAGAATATCGACACCAGCCCGATGATGACCAGCGCGATCAGCGCGCCGAACGCGATCGATGAAAGCCGCCGCCAGTCGAAGCTAAAGGTATACGCGACGAGACCGAGACACGTCATGCCCAGCGCCGTCGTTCCCGCGGCATCCACCACGACGCCCGGGCCCAACGCCGCGACGTACGCGCCGATCGTCGGCGCCAAACCGATGCCCCACAGCGCCGTGAACGCGTAGAAGAGCATGAGCGCGGTCCGCTGATTGCGCCGCGCCGCCTGCATGACGAAGAGCAGGACGAAACCGACGATCATGGCGATGAAGCCGACGCCGCGGGGAACGTTCATCACCTCGCCGACGTACGCAAAGAAGGCCGTGATGGCAAAACCGATGCCGGTGATCCCGAGGACCGCGCCGAGAAGGCCGGCCGTGGAAACGGCACCAAACCCCGATCCCGGCTGCTGATAGGTCGGACGTTGCTGCAGATACATCTCGCCCCTCACTACCCGCCGGCGCGGCACCGGGTTACGTTTAGCCGGCTAGCCTTCCTGGCCGCCGCCGCCTCTGTCCTCGGCGTAGCCGGTCGGCCCAAACCGGCCGTGGCTGAGCCGCTGGTCTTCCAGCTGCACGGGGCCTATTGGTCACGGCGCGAGCAGATCGTCCCCGCCGTGGACCCCCAAGTCTTCGTGGCCGACAAGAGCGTCACGATCGGTGGGATCGGCCTGGAGAACATCGAGCACATCGCCGGCCTTCGAGCGCTCCGGCTGGACGAGCCGAGCGCTGCGCTCTTCACCGCCGACGGCGTCCACCTCGGATTCACGTCGAGCAGATGGGTGGCGGCGGCCGGCTCCGCAGAAGTCCTCGACGATCCCTCGGGCGGGACGCTGGTGGTCATGCGCTTTCAGCGGCTGATCGCGTTCGGCGTCTATAGCGTGTTCAAGCAAGTTGCCGGCGCATCGCGCACCGTGAGCGTCCCGCTCGATGGAACCGGCAAGAAGAGCACCTTCCGCGCCGGTGAAACCGGCACCGCGTCGCTGCGCGTTCTCTCACCGCAACCGCTGGAGGAAACCAGCACGCTGAGGCTCGTCTATCACAGCGACGGCCGCGCGCATGGGCTCGACCCCGGTCCGCTCGGCATCGCCGCGCACGAGCAGTTGGTGGCGCCGCTAGGCGGGAGCTAGCCCGTCGCGCGCCGCGAGGGATGCACGAAGTAGTAGGCTACAGCGTCTTGGCGATGTCGCTCCGATACGACAGCTGCGCGCGCTGCCCCAACTGCTTTGAGAGACTGGCCACGGCCGCATAAGCGTGCTCCCGCGCCGCCCCGACGTCGCCGCCGAGCGCCGCGACCGTCAGCACGCGGCCTCCGGCAGCATCCACGACGCCGTCACGCAGCTTCGATGTCCCCCAAAAGACGTGGACGTCCGGCGGCAGCGCGAGGACGGCAGGCAGGTCCTGGACCGGCGTGCTCGTCAGCGGATAATCAGGAGTCGCGAACGTCACGCAGACGCACGCATCGCCTCCCACGGTTGCGGCATCCGCTTCCAAGGCTCCCGTCGCGGCGCTGTGCAGCAAACGCGCAAAATCGCCTTGCACGCGCGGCATCAATGCTTGCGTTTCCGGGTCACCGAATCGTGCGTTGAACTCGAGGACCTTCGGGCCCTCGAGCGTCCACATCAACCCGCAATAGAGGACGCCGACATAGTCTTCGCCGTCGGCGCGCAAGCCGTCGAGCACGGGAGCAATGATCTTCCGGCGCACGATATCCATGTAGTCATCCGGAAAGCCCATCGGCGGCGAATACGCACCCATCCCGCCGGTGTTGGGCCCGGTATCGCCGTCGCCGGCACGCTTGTAATCGCAGGCGGCGGCAAACGGCAGCATCGCGCGGCCGTCGCACAACGCGAAGACGGAAATTTCGCGCCCGAAGAGCCGCTCCTCGAGCAGCACGTCCGTACCACCGCCCGGTACGCCTGTGTTCGCGTACCAATCCGCAAGTACCGCGCCGGCAGTGTTCGCATCCGGTACGACGACGACGCCTTTGCCCGCGGCGAGACCATCGGCTTTTATGACGATCTCGATGTCCGGCCATTCGTCAACGACGGACATGGCTTGCGGCAGCGCGTGCACGACACGCGCGCGCGCCGTCGGAATGCCGTGTCGCTCCAGGAAGCGCTTTGCGAAAATCTTGCTGGACTCGAGCCGTCCGGCCGAGCGGTTTGGGCCGAAGACGGCTATCCCGGCTTCACGCAGGCGATCTCCGACGGCGGCAGCAACCGCGCTCTCCGGCCCCAGAACCGCCAAGTCGATGCGTTCGCGGCGCGCGCGCTCGGCGAGAGCCTTGCCGTCGGTCGCGGCGATCTCCCAATTCTCGCCGCGCGACGCCGTGCCCGCGTTCCCGGGTGATGCCGCAACCGTTTCGACGGACGCGCATTGCGACAGCCGCCAGGAGAGCGCGTCCTCACGACCGCCTCCACCGACGACCAGAACTCTCATTCCCACTCGACGGTCGCTGGCGGTTTCGACGTTATATCGTAAGCAACGCGGTTGACGCCGGGAACTTCATTGACGATGCGCGCGCTGATGCGCTCGAGCAGCTCGTGAGGCAAGCGCGCCCAATCCGCGGTCATTCCGTCTTCGCTGACGATCGCGCGGACGGCGACGAGATTCGCATACGTGCGGCCGTCCCCCATCACGCCGACACTGCGCAGCGGCGTGAGGACCGCAAAGTATTGCCAGGGCTTAGGATTGAGGTTTGCCGCTTCGATCTCGCTCGTTACGATGAAGTCGGCTTCGCGCACCGTGCTCAGCCGCTCTTGGTCGACCGCGCCCAGAACGCGCACCGCGAGACCGGGCCCCGGGAACGGCTGGCGCTCCACGATCGCCGCCGGCAGACCCAGCACGCGGCCGGCTGCGCGCACTTCGTCCTTGAAGAGCGAGCGCAGCGGCTCGATCAAAGCCAGCTGCATCTTCTCCGGCAACCCGCCCACATTGTGATGCGATTTGATTTTGTGGCCGGCCTTTGATTGCGGCGTCTTTGACTCGATGACGTCGGGGTAGAGCGTCCCCTGCACGAGGAATTCGACGCCCGGAATCTTCGCCGCCTCTTCGTCGAACACAGCGATGAATTCGTGCCCGATGCGGATGCGTTTCTCTTCCGGATCGACGACGTCACGCAAGCGCTCGAGAAATCTCTTCGACGCATCGACGTGCACCACATTGAGATGCAGCAGGTCGCGAAACGCCGAGACGACGTCACGGGCCTCGTTCTTGCGGAGCAAGCCGTGATCGACGAAAATGCAGGTCAGCTGCTTGCCGATCGCCCGAGCGACGAGCGTCGCTGCGACAGCGGAGTCGACGCCGCCCGAAAGGGCGCAGATGACCTGCGCGTCGCCGACGCGCCGGCGTATCTGCGCGACCGACGTCTCCACGAACGATTCCATCTTCCAGTCGGCCGGAATCCGCGCGATCTCGTGGAGGAAATTCTCGAAGACCGTCCGGCCCGCGTCCGTGTGAAAGACCTCCGGATGAAATTGCACTGCGTACAAGCGGCGCCGCTCGTCGCCCATCGCGGCAACGGCGCAGCGCTCCGTGTGCGCGAGCGGCCGAAAGCCCGCCGGAACCTCGACGACGCTGTCGCCGTGCGACATCCACACACGTGACTGCGATGGCACGGCACCGAGCAACGGCGACTCCCGCGCATCGACGGTCAAGGTGGCGGGGCCGTATTCCCGGTGTGCCAGCGGAGCGAGCTTCCCACCGAGATCGCGAGCCATCAGCTGCAGGCCGTAGCAGATGCCGAGAATCGGCAGGCCGCTTTCCCAAATCCGCTTGTCTACGCCGAGGGCGTTGGGCGCCAGCGTGCTTTCGGGGCCTCCGGTGAGGATCACGGCGGCGGGCTCGCGCTCGCGAATCTCGTCCCACGGCGTGTCGTACGGAAGAATCTCGGAATAGACGTTCGCTTCACGGACGCGGCGAGCAATGAGCTGCGCGTATTGGGCGCCGAAGTCCAGAATGACGACCGTTGCCGGTCGCGAGGCGATACCTACGGCCACGGGTATGTCTTAAGGCTTTGTCCGGCTCATCCTCGCGCCCCCGGCCGTCCGTTATGTCAGAACTTCTTCGAGCATTCCGGCGTCGTGCGCCATCTTGATCTCCATCGCGATGCGCTCGCCCACGGAGACGTCGCGCCCCCAGCGATAGGACGAATAGGGCGTATAGCGCGTGCCGGGTGAGCCGGGTATGCGCAGCGAGACATCGTAGACGACGAACGACTTGGGTGGGCCGGCGACGATCGCGCACTGCAGCGCGAAGGGGCCGATGATTCCGGGCGGCGCCATGTCGCGCGCGGCGCGAACGAGACGTTCGCCGAGATCGAAGGCCTGCTCCAGCATCGATTCCGTGACGGTGGCTGCGATATGTCCGGCTTCTTCCATGCGAATCGGCTCGTCGGCCAGCGCCTGCGCTTGTGCGAACGGCAGGCCGCGCAAGCCGTCGAGATTCGTTTGGCGGCGCGTATCGGTCCCCATCAACTCCAATTCACCGAGCACCGGTGAGTAGAAGAAATTCAGATTGAGCGTGGGCCCCAGAAGGTATTCTTCGATGACGGCGCCGGCTAGACCGCGCTCGTCGACGATACCGGCCGCGATCAGGCGCCGCGCTTCGCGCTCGTACTCCTCGGGCGAGCGCACCAAGAAGAACGCGCGTTCGAAGCTGACCTTCTTGTGCGGCGCCTTTACCAGTGCGAGGCCATTGATGTCGGCCGGTTTCGCGATACGCTGCGGAAATCGAATTCCGGCGCGCTGCATGATCGCGTATTGGTTGTTCGGCTCGTCGCGTTCTTCGGCACGCAACAACCGGCGATTACCGAAGAAAGGAACTTTCATGCCGGCTTCGATCTCGTCGTACGAATATTTTTGGTGCAGATAGACTTCGAAGGAACGGTTCGGCACGAACACGGCGTTACGCCGCGCCAGCTCTTCCTGAACGCGCGGCTCCAAAATCTGAGGAAAGCTCTCGACCTCGATGACCTCGTCGACGCATCCGCGCGGATAGCGCCCCTCTTGCGCGCGGAAATGCCGCGCGTAGGTCTGGTCGCGGCCCTTGGCCACGACGATGACGCTGCGTAGGCCTTGCGCGCGCGCACCGGCCGCGACCTCGAGAGCCGAGTGGCTCCCGATCGCGGAGAGGGCCGGCAGCGTCACGTCTTAAGCGGTGGTTCCGTCGTCCAGCACGACGTGCAGCGCGTTGCCGAGCAGCGCGTTTTTGATCTCCCGGGCGATCCGCCGCCCCGTCGACATCGGCTCGCTGTAGTTCAGATACGAATACGGCGAGCCGTCGATGAAGAGGTTCGTGCCGGCGACGATGCGCGCAGAAATCTCCATGATGTAGAACTGCACGTCGGGCGTGATGATCGTCTCGATGCAGAAAGCCCCGAAAAGGCCCTTGGGCGGGCAGATCTCGCGCGAGACGCGAACGACGTCCTCGCCCATCCGGTAGGCCTCCGCCAGCATCGATTCGCGCAGCGACAGCGGCGAATTGCCGACGACGACGTACGACGGCTGAATGTCCATGCCTTCCTGCGCGCGCGACGGAATCCGGCCGAGCGAGTCGACGTTCGTTTCGTAGCGGCGGTCCATCGACATGATTTCGAGCTTGCCGCTGAGCGGTGAATAGAAATAGTGGATGTAGAGCGGGACGCCGATGATGTACTCTTGCAGAATGTAATTGCGCTTCGCGAGCAGGCTCGCACGCTCTTCAAAGTCCTGCGCGTCACGCAAGAACATATAGCCGCGCCCGCCCTGCGCGCCGTACAGCTTCACGATGACGGGGCGGTCGATCTCGGCACCCGTTCGGAATTGCCGCGGCAACCGCAGCCCTGCCCGCGACAGCCACTCCCGCTGCAGCTCGCGGCTCGCTTCCCAATCGAGAACCGCCTTGTTGCCGAAATACGGAATCTTCATCCGTTTGTGCTCTTCCAGCGACAGGTACGCAACGAAGGATCCGTGCGGCACGATGATGACCTTGCGGCTCTCGAGTTGCGGAACGATCTGCATGAAATCGGAATATTCGTCGACCCCGATCACCTCGTCGACGAAAGCGAAGGAACGGTAGAGCCGCTCGGTTTCGCGATTCGCGATTGCGAGCGTGCGGAAACCCTCGTCGTGAGCGCCCTTGAGTATCTGAAGGGCGGAATGGGACCCCAGCGTGGCGATCGTGTACGGCTTCCCGATGGCCGGATCGCTGACAAATGGCTTTATCTCGGGCGCTAAGATCATTCTATAGGCGCTCCGCCCCGGGCTCCGCGCTCATGGTGCTTTCTCAGCATCGTATTGCTCGTTGGAACGCCGGATTGCACAAAAGCGTTTCAACGGCGCGTTCGAGGACCTGGGGCGAAACGTCGCGCCCGGCCTCGTCGAGCAGCCGCCAGGACGTCGCCTGCCATGCCCGGTGGACGCCGGGAAGCTCCACGCCCCCAACCACCACGCGCTCGTGCGGCGGGGGAGGCTCGCCCGAAGTTATCCACACCTCCCCCGCCGCCGGGCGCGGCTGCGGCAGTTTGCGCAGCCGGTGTTTGTTCGGGTTGTAGATGGTCGCGACCGTGCGCAGCGTCCGCTCGAGCGCCGTCTCGTCGACGTCTTCGTCCGTGTCGAAAACGTGCACCGCGGCGCGCGCGATGCCGGCGCACGGAACTCCGAGACGTTGCAGCGTCGTGAGCGCCGTCGAGGCTTCGTTATCCGGAATCGCCAGCGTAATTGCGAACGCGCGCTCGAGCATGCGGCTCCCTTCGCCGCCGATCCATCGCTCGTCTGCTTCTCGCGTTCTTCCTACGCGAGCAGCGCTTTCGCGAAGCTTTCGAACAACGCGATTCCCCCCGAAGGCCGCAGCGCATCGGCGGCGCACCGGGGACGCTCCGCGCCTTCGCGGTGCATGAACGTCCATGCGTCGCGTTCGGGATGGGGCATGATCGCGAGAACGTTGCCGGCTTCGTTGACGAGACCCGCTGCACCCAACGCCGAGCCGTTCGGGATCACGTCATCGCGCGTCTCACCGTCACGCGTGCTGTAGACGAATGCGAGATGCCCGCCGCTGCGAATGCGATCCAGCTCCTCGGGCGATGCGGCCAGCCGCCCCTCGGCGTGCGCGGCCCATGCCGGTATCACGGCGCCTTCGCCGAGCCCGCCGAACATCGGGCTGCGCGACGGCGGAACCGCGAGCCTCACGTACGTGTGCACGCACCGAAAGCGGCCGCCGTGCGCGTTGGGCGCAAACGCGGCGGTGGGCCTGCGAATCGGACCCGTCCCCGGGACGAGCCCGGCCTCAGCCAGCACCTGCGCGCCGTTGCAAATACCCAGAACGAGCTTACCGCGCTGCGCCGCGTCGACGACGACGTCCATCGCCCGGTCGTGCGCGGCAATCGCGCCGGCGCGAATGCGATCTTCGTACGCGAAGCCTCCCGAGAGCACGTAGGCGTCCGCCTGACGAACGGCCGCGCCGGTATCGTTTGAAGGAACGAGACGCGCGTCTAAGCCGCACGCGTCCAGCGCGCGTTTCGTTTCATCTTCCGAATTCGTGCCCGGAAAGACGTACACGACGACCTTCGGCTTCACGATTCTTCTTCCGGCGGATCGTAGAAGCCGCGCAGCGGCGCCTCCCATCGTTCCAGGAGCGCTCGCACGTCGAACGCCGCATCGCCGAGAACGATCCGCGCATCGGCGCTGACCTCGCCGATCGGCCACGCAGTGACGCCGTGCCTGCGCGCCAGCGACTCAAAAGACGCGGCATCGGCGACTTCTACGACGAAGCCGCCGCGTTCGCCGAACCAAGCCCCGAGCGCACCGGTGCGCGGCGACCACGAGCCGTGCGGCGCGATCCGCGCGCCCAATCCGCGCTCGCGCGCCCCAAATGCCATCTCGCAGACGGCGACCGCGAGACCGCCGTCGGAAATGTCGTGCGCGGCAAGCACCAAGTTTTCGGCATAGGCATCGAGCAGCAGCGCGATCTCGCGCCGCGCAGCCTGCGCATCCACGGGAGGCAGCGCGGCGCGCGCCGTCTCGCCGAGCACGGCCGCAATCGCCGCGCCGCCTAAATCGTCGCCGCGCGCACCGAGCAAAAACAGCTTGGACCCGGCTGCTTTGAGCGCGCTGGTCGCAACGGCGGAGATGTCGGCGACCGTTCCGACGCAGGCAACGACCGGCGAAGCCGGGACGGCTTTACCGCCGGCGCTCGTGTTGTACAGGCTCACGTTGCCGGAGACGAACGGAAGGGACAAAGCCGCTGCGGCCTCCGCAAGGCCGTCGACCGCCGCGACGAACTCTCCGAATTGCGCCGGATCGTCGGCATCGCCGAAGTTGAGACAATCGGTCAGCGCGACCGGCCGCGCGCCAACCGCGGCCACGTTTCGCGCGGCCTCGATGACGGCTTGCGCGCCGGCAGTCTTTGGGTCGAGGGCGCCGTAGCGCGGATTTCCGCCGAGTCCCAGCGCGACGCCGAGCGGTGCGTCGGGCACCGGGACCAGCACGCCGGCATCCGCGTATCCGCGCGGAATCGCCGTCGCGCCGCGCACGACCCCGTCGTAGCGCTCGAAGATCGCCGCACGGGAGCAGACGTCGGGATGCGCGAGAATCTTCGGCAGCAACGATGCAACGTCGGCATCGCGAGGCGCGCTCTTTTGCTGCGGCGGCTGCGGCAGCTCGTAGCGGCGCTCGTAGGCGATGCCGCCGGTCAAAAAGCCGATATCGACGTCCATGACGACGTCGCCGCGATAGGTGCACACGTAGCGCCTCTCGGTGGTGACCTCACCGATGCGAACGGCGCACGCCCCGCGCGCGACGCCGGGTAAATCGAAGTCCTCGTTGTAAATCGCGAGCAGGCGCGGCGTGAACGACGGCGGCACGACCCAGCACAGCCGTTCCTGCGTTTCGCCGACGGCGATCACGGCCGGCGGCAGCTGCGGATCGGTAACGTGAACGCGGTCCAGCTCGATGCGTGCGCCCATCCCGCCGCCGGCGGCGATTTCCGCCGTGCATCCCAGCACGCCGCCGGCGCCGAGATCTTTGAAGCCGGCCGGGATGCCCTCTGCACGCAGCACGTCGAAGACGCGATAGCTCGCGCGCATGAGGACGCTCTTCAGAAAAGCGTCCGGCACTTGCACCGCACCCTTGTTGGCTTCGGCGTCCGCCGCATCGAGCTGCAGCGAGCTGAACGACGCACCGCCGAAACCGCTGCGATCCGTGGCCTTCCCTACGAGAACGATGTCCCAGCCGGCACTGCCGGCCGGTGCACGCGAGTGGATGATTTCCGTTTCTTTGACGATACCCAGCGCAACGACGTTGACGAGCACGTTGTCGTCGAAGCGCGAATCGAAGAAGACGTCGCCGCAAAGCGTCGGAATGCCGATCGCGTTTCCATAGGCCGCGATGCCGTCGACCACGCCTTGCGCCACGTAACGGGCATACGTGCTCGTCCCAAAACGCAGCGGATCGGCGAGCCCGATCAGACGCGCACCCATGCAGAGCACGTCGCGCACGATGCCGCCGATACCCGTCGCCGCGCCTTCGAACGGCACGACCTGCGATGGATGGTTGTGCGATTCGTGCGCGATCACGACGGCGTACGTCTCGCCCTCGAACGAGCCGAGGCGCACGATGCCGGCATCTTCCCCCGGCCCGAGAATGACGTGCTCGCCGGTCGTCGGCAAACGGCGCAAGAATGCGCGGCTGGACTTGTACGAGCAATGCTCGCTCCACTGCGCATCGAAGGCAAACCACTCGACCGTTGAGGGCTCGCGGCCGAGCGCGCGCACGACGCGCTCGCGTTCCTCGCGCGAGAGCGCGACGGGAAGCGGCTCTGCCTTCGAAATCAAGCCATCGCCGTGCCCGGCGGCTGCGGCGGAGGTGGAGCGTTGAGCTGCGCGTCCGCCTGAAGGATGGCGGAGCGCATATTTGCCTGCGTCAGCATCACGCGTCCGAACAGCACGGTGTCGTCGAAGGCAAATGCTTTCGCGATCGCTTGCGCGGTCGTCTCGGGCGAACGGTCGGACGCATCGATGACCGGGTTCGTCGTCGACGAGCTCACGATCGCGTGCAGGCTCGGCGGCCCGGCCGTCGCGTACGCCAGACGCGCAAAGGTCGCATCGAGCTGCTGAACCAGCTGCACGACGTACGTCGGCGTGAGCACGCTGGACGCGATGTGCCGCCCCAGGGGCAGCCCGTAGCCTTGGACGTGACGCATCAGCTCGCCGGCGCCTTCCAGTTGGCGTTGATCTTCCGCGAAGAGGGCTACCATGCCGGAGCGCATCTGCGGAAACGATCCGACCATCTCCGAAACTTTCTCGTATGCCTCGCGCACGCGCTCGAGAGCCTCCGGCGTGATGGTCTGCAGGTTGCGATACATCTGCTTGTCCAGCATGAGATCTTCGCGCCCTTGCGGCCACAGCCGCCACGCATCGTTGTCGATGACGTCCGCGATTACGAGCGCTCCTTGGTTTTCGCCGCTCGAAAGCCGGCCGAATTCGATTTTCAAATCGATCAGCAAAACGTCGCGGCGCCGCCAAGCATGCGCGAGAACCTCAAAGACCATGCGGGCAATCTCGCCCATCGCGGCGACCTCACCCGGATTCGCGATCCCCTTTGCCACGATCTCTTCGGGTTCGATCATCGGGTCGTGATGCTCGTCGTCCTTGAGAAAGAATTCGAGAACGCGCGGAACCAACAGCGTTCCGCGCGGAATCGACTTGCGCTTGACGTACGAACCGGCTGCGACGCCGCGCGTGACGACCTCGAGCGGGATCATACGGCAGCGGCGCACGAGGATTTCGTTGTCGTCGTCGTCCTCGCCGCCGGAGAGATAGTGGGTCGGAAAACCGCAGAGATTGAGCAAGCGGAAAACGCGAGCGGTGGTCTGCGCGGCCAGCCTGCCTTTGCCTTCGATGACGCTGCGGCGCGCGCCGTCGCCGGCCGTGATGTTGTCGCTGCTCTTCATGACGACGACATCCGGCTGCTCCGGCGACTCGAACAGCGCCTTGGTCTTGCCGCGCGCGATCTCCAAACCTTTGTTCATTCTAAAGGCGCTCCGCCCCGGGCTCCGCGCCCCCCACGCGTGCGCGTGGGGCCCCCATGAGCGCTCGGCCCATCACCACTCCTTTTAACGCACGATTTTTGCACCGGCCTCGCAACAACACGGTCTCCGCCCCGGGCTCCGCGCCCCCCACGCGTGCGCGTGGAACCGCGCAGCGCCGGCCTCGCAACAGCACGGTCTCCGCCCCGGGCTCCGCGCCCCCCACGCGTGCGCGTGGAACCGCGCAGCGCCGGCCTCGCATCAACACGGTCGCCTTTGCCATAATTTGCGATCTCATTTGTCTCCATCGATGGTGTCCAGGATTTCTTTTGCCAGGCGCTCCGCTCGTTCGGGCGCGTCGCCGACGTGCGCCGTCGGATCCAGCCGCGAACGGATCTCGGCGGGGTCGACGTAGTGGGAAATCGCCTCATCGTCGGCCAGGTTGCGCGCCAGCGGGTTCACCTCACCGCGTGCGATCGCGTCCCACGCTTGCATCGAAGCCGCTCGAATCGACTCGTGCAGATCTTGCCGGTTCGCACCCGCTTTAGCCGCCATCATCATGATGGTCTCCGTACCGGCAAACGGACCAAAAGTCCGCAAGTTGTGCGAAATCCTCGCTTCGTCGACGCGCAACCCGCGGACGATGCGCAGCGCCAGCGAAGCGATCTCGTCCGCGCACAGCAGCGATTCGGGAAGAATCGTTCGCCGGTTGGCGCTGTCATCGAGCGTGCGCTCGAGCATATTGGAAGCCGCGTTGCCGAAGGCGACGTCCGCGTACGCGGGGAGCAGCCGCGCCAAGGAGTTGATCCGTTCGGACATCACCGGATTGCGCTTGAACGGCATCGCGGAGCTGCCGACTTGACGTTCGCCAAACGGCTCGAACAGCTCGCCGATGCCCGGCGTCGACAGGAAGCGCACGTCGTATGCAAACTTCGAAAGCGAGGCGGCGAATCCGGCGAGCGCCGAGATCAAGAGGTAGTCCAGCTTGCGCGGGTATGTCTGCGAGCTGACCTCGCGCGCGGAAAGATCGAACCGCGCGAGTATTTCGCTTTCTTGCTCCCGCGCCGTGCGCCCGGTCCCGTAGAGCAGATCGTGGTACGACGCCGACGTTCCCACGGCGCCGCGTATGCCTTTCGCGGTGAGGCTTTTCCGAACGAATCGCAGGTGCTCGCGATCGATGAGCAGGTCTTGCGCGTAGAGCGCGAGGCGATAGCCGACCGTGGTCGGTTCGGCCGGCTGCAAATGCGTGTAGCCGATGCAGACGAGTCGCGCGTACCGCTCGATTTGATCGGCAAAGGCGCGCAGCAGGTCGTCGACGCCGCGCAAGACGATGTCGAGACCTTTGCGCAGCCGGAACATCTCAACGGTGTCCTCGACGTCCATCGACGTGGCGCCGAGATGAATCTTGCCGCCGCCAACCGTCGCCTGCGATGCAAAGACGCGAATCTCGGCCATGAGATCGTGCCCGATCTCGCGCTCGATTTCGAGCGCACGGTCGATATCGATCTCTTCTGCGTGCGCTCGCAGGTCCGCGAGCTCTTCTTGGCTGACGAGCCCGCTTTGGGCTTGCGATTCGGCAAGAGCGATCCAAACGGCGCGCCACAGGCGCCGGCGTTCTCGCTCCGCGAAGAGCCTGCGCAGCTCTTCCCGCCCATAACGCCACGCGAACGGCGACGTGTAAGTCTCGTGGTTGCTCATTCTAGCGGCGCTCCGCTGCAGGCTGTGCGCCGCCCAACCGCTTCGCGGTCGGGTCGCGCCGGCCTCGCAAGGACATTTCTGCCTTTCACGCTGCTGCCGGTCACGCCGAGCCTACAGTTTCGAGGCTTCCGAGGTCACGAGTTCGACGATCGTCTTGGGGTCCTCCACGCGACCGGTCACGATGGCCTCGAAACCGCGAACCGCCAGCTCGAACCCCCGCCGGGCGCGGCGCTCGCCGAGACGGCGCGCAAGCGGCGCGAGCTTTCCCGCGCGCCAGCGAAACCGCGGCTCGAGCTCCACGCCGCGAACGATTTGCCAAATCAGATCGTACTCCGCGGCGAGCGCACCTAAGAGCGCCGTGCCGGCGCTGCGCTCGCGATCGAAAAGGTCCGTCGCATGCGCCAGCGCTTCGGCCGGGCGGCCTTCGACGAGCGCCGCAGCATACTGCCAGGCCTTCGGCTCGACGGTGGCCAGCATCTCTGCCTCGAGGTGCGCGAACGTGATCTTGGTATCCAGCAGCGCGAGCTTTTCGAGATCGGTGCGCACCGCGCCCAAATCCGACTCCCCGCCCGCGAGCGCCGCGATGGCGCGCGGCTCGGCAGCGGCTCCCAACGATGCGAGCGTCTCCTCGATGAAACGCACCCGCGCGTCCGCGCTCGGCGTCGTATCGATGCGCAGCGCGCTCCGTCCCGCCAGCGCGGCGAAACTCTCCGGCTTGGGGCCGCGGCGCGCAACGCTGAGATCCTCGAGCACGAGCGTGTTTCCCTCGGGGACCGTCTCAGCCACCTCCCAAATGGCTTTGCGCTCTGCCGTGCGAAGCGCGCCGGTCTCCCGCACGACGACGACGCGATGCTCCGCCAAGAACGGCATCGCCGAAACGGCGCTTTGCAGCTTGGGCACGTCGAGCGATTCGGGCGAAAAGGTCTCGAGATTGAGGTCGCGCGCGGCTTCGGGCAAGAGACGTTCCAGAATCAAGCCGATCGCCGCCTCGGCAAAAAGCCGCTCGGTGCCGTCGAGGATGACGAGAGTGCCGATTTTGGGCTGCTTGTCGACGAACTCGTAGTACTTAATCGGCGGCCGCGTTTCGCACGAAGTTGGGACGATATTCCAGATCCGCGATCGTTTCCGCATACGGCGGCCGAATGACGCCGTATTCCGTGACGAACGCGGTCACCAGCCGCGCCGGCGTCACGTCGAAGGCCGGATTGTAGGCGGCATCTTGTTCGCCGATCCGGATCTCTTGCGGGCGCCGCTCCTCGATCGGAATCGCTTCACCGGACGGCAGCGAGAAATCGAACGTCGAGCGCGGCGCCGCGACGTAAAAAGGAACGCCGTGGTGTGCCGCCGCGATGGCGTGCGCGTAGGTGCCGATCTTGTTGGCGACATCGCCGTTGCGGGCGATACGGTCTGCGCCGACGATCACGAGCCGAATCGCCTTTCGCTGCATGACGATCGCCGCCGCGCTATCGACGATCAGCGTTGCCGGAACCTCGGCAGCGCGCAGCTCGTACATCGTCAGGCGAGCGCCTTGCAAAAGGGGCCGAGTCTCGCACGCGAACACGCTTATCGCTTTTCCGGCGCGGCGCGCCGCAACGATCGCACCGAGCGCCGTGCCGCGGCCGGCCGTCGCGAGCGGACCGGTGTTGCAGTGCGTCAGCACGGCGCCCTCGCGGGGAAAGAGCGCGATTGCCGCCTCACCGATCAACCGGTCGACGGCGATTTGTTCTTCGTGAATCTCGCGGGCCTCGGCGAGGTAGTCGCCGTCTTGCCGCGCTCGCACGCGGTCCACTGCCCACGCCAAGTTTACGGCGGTCGGCCGCGCTTCTCGAATGCGCAAAAACGCGCGTTCGCGCTCCGTGCCTTCGTGCAGGCGCGCGGCCAGCGCGCAGCCGTATGCGCCGAAGATGCCGATTGCGGGAGCGCCGCGGACAGCGAGCGTCGCGATGGCTTCCACGACGTCATCGACCGATTGCGCGCGAAGAACGCGCACCTCGGCGGGCAGCGCGCGTTGATCGATATAGCCGACTGCATCACCGTCCCAAAAGACGGGAGCGCCGGAAGTTAGGCCCTCACGGGTTGCGGCGCTTGCGCCGTGTAGCAGGTGCGGCAATAGACCGGACGATCACCTCGTGGCTTGAATGGTACGGTCGTATTGATTCCGCATGAGGCGCAGACCGCCTCGAACATTTCGCGCGGTCCGCTGCTTGGCGGCCCACCCTGCGCCCGCTGTGCCTTTCTTGCGTTCCGGCAATCGCGGCAACGCTGCGGCTCGTTCTCAAATCCCTTCTCGGCATAGAATTGCTGTTCGCGAACCGTGAAGGTGAAGTTGACTCCACAGTCCTTGCACGCTATGACCTTGTCTTGCACCAGACCCTCCCGGAACCAACGGCCCCCTGTCCAAGCAAAAC